>Ga0065719_106591_pt1 | contig 92583 bp, 99 predicted proteins | sample GBSCel85sediment_FD_59106 | JGI IMG/M metagenome (GOLD analysis project Ga0065719, IMG submission 59106) | Hot spring sediment microbial communities from Great Boiling Spring, Nevada - Cellulolytic enrichment CS 85C v3 (version 3) | ecosystem: Environmental > Aquatic > Thermal springs > Hot... | reverse complement strand
AAGAATTTGGGAAAAAGGAGAAAGGGTAGGACCTGTAAGGATTGAACTTCATCTTACTGATAAATGTAATTTAAACTGTATATTTTGTTGGAGGGCTGTTCAAAAACCAAAAGGCAAGAAAGAACTTTCAAAAAGGAAAGTTCTGGAAATTGTGAGAGAGGCAGCTGAATTGAAAGTTAAGGAATGGATTGTTTCAGGTGGTGGTGAACCTTTAATGAGAAAGAATGTTACATTTACAGCTCTTAAAGAAATTAAAAAGTATAAAATGTGGGGTTTATTAACAACTAATGGAACTTTATTAAAAGAAAAAGATGCGAATTTTTTAGTAAAAATAGGATGGGATCAAGTTCAACTAAGCATAGATGGTCCAAATCCAAAGATCAACGATTTCTTAAGACCGCCTAAATCTTTTACTCGAATAATGAAAGCAATAGAATACTTAAAGAAAGCAAAGAAATTGAATAAAAGTTCAAAACCTATCATTGGTTTTAACACTATAATAAACAAACTTAACTATGATAAACTAGATGAAATGATAGAATTGGCTTATGGAGTTGGAGTTGATTTGGTTTATTTTGAACCAATTTATCCTGGTTATTCAAAAATTGATTTGAAAATTCCAGAAAATAAAAAAGAATTGATAAAAAATGTTAAAAAAGCTGATAAGCTAGCAAAAAAACTTAAAGTTTCAACTAATGTTCGGGAATTTTTAGAATATGATTTACTTGATAAAACTGATTTAAGAAAAAAGATGTTAGAAGAGGTTAAAAATATAAAAGGATTTAAAGGAGTACCTTGTTTTAGACCATGGTATTTGATGGGTGTAAAAGCTTCTGGTTTTACTGGATGTTGCTCAACTTTTGAAAGAGGAGAGTTCATTCAAGGTAAAAGTTTGAAAGAAGTCTGGTTTGGTAAAGTTTTTAATCAGTTAAGAAAAGAGATGTTGGAAAAGAAACAACCAGATTATTGTTCAAAATGTAGTGTAGTTGTTTTAATGGAGAACAGAAGGTTGAGGGAGATGTTGAATGGAAGAAAAAATTGAAAGAATAAGCGAATGGATTAAGAGAAAAAGCTTTCCTTTTACAATTGAATTAAATTTAACAAACTTATGCAATCTGAAATGTAAAATGTGTTGGCTTAGAAGTAGTAATCCAAATTTAAATGAATTAAAGGATGAAGTTTGGTTAAGAATTGTGGAAGAAGCAGTTGAATTAAAAATTAAAGAATTTAGGATTCCAGGAAGTGGAGAACCTTTGATGAGAAAAGATTTAGTTTTTAAACTCATGGAAAAGATTAAAGAAGAAGGAAGAAATGGTTTGTTGATAAGTAATGGTACTTTATTTACCGAAAAGGATGTAAGAAAATTGGTTGAAATAGAATGGGATGTTTTGACTTTAAGCATAGATGGTCCAAATCCAAAGATCAACGATTTCATTAGAGGAAAGAACACGTTCCAAAAAGTGATAAAAACTTTGAAATGGTTAAAAAAATGGAAAAGAAAGTTGAAAACTCAAACTCCCTGGTTAAGAATGAATGTTGTTTTAACTAATAAAAATTATGATAAGTTGGATAAGATGATAAAACTAGCAAAGAATTATGAATTTAAAGAAGTTTTGCTTCAACCTATAACAATTTTTTCAAAAGAAGGTGAAAAACTCAGTTTGAAAAATTCCAACATCGATAAATTTTTATTGAAAGGAATAGAGCTTGCAAAAAAATTCAAAATAAAAACAAATTTTAAACTTTTTTTGAAGAACAAAATAATTAAGATGACCAATGAAATGGAAAAATTGATTGAAAATGAAATCAGAAAATTTAAAGGATTTTTAGCGATTCCTTGTTATGAACCATTTTACAATTTAATTATAAGTCCTAGTGGTAACATTAAAGTTTGTGCTGTGGCGAATGAAAGTAATCTTAATGTGAAAAACAAATCCATCAAACAAATTTGGTTTAGCGAATATTTGATGCAGGCAAGAAAAAATTTGAAAGAACATAAACTCTTTCCATTTTGTTCACACTGTTGTGTACCAATTTTTCTTGAAAATAAAAGGATAAGAACTAAATTGGTGAGATTTAATGCAGTTTGAAATAGAAGCTGTTAAGAGATTGAAAGCTTGGAAAAAAGATAAACCTCAAGGTCCTTTGCATATCGATCTAGAACCTACAGCTGGTTGCAATTTAAAATGTTTGTTTTGTTGGACAAGAGTTAAGGAAAAAGTTGAAAGTTGTAGGTACGAAAGAACTTTAACCAATAAAAGACTTTTAGAGCTCGTGGAAGAGGCAGCTGAATTGAAAGTTAAAGAATGGGAAATAGCAGGTGGTTGGGAACCTTTGATAAAACCAAAAGTCATTAGCAAAGTAATGTTGTTGATAAAGAAAAATGATATGTTCGGTTCCATAACTACCAATGGGACTTTGTTCACGAAAAGAATGATAAAAAAAATGGTTGAAGCCGAATGGGATAGAATTTTGTTTTCTGTAGAAGGACCGAATGCAAGAATTCATGATTACTTAACTCAAACTCCTGGGTCTTTTGAAAAAGTTATTAAAAATATAAAACTTTTCAAACAGTATAAAGAAATTTTAGGAAAGGATAAACCCAAATATTCGATTCACGCTGTTTTAACCAATAAAAATTATGATAAGCTAGAGGAGATGATAAAAATGGGAAAAGAACTAGGATGCGAAGGAGTTAATTTCGAACCTTTAATAGTTTGGTCTAAAGAAACAAGAAAATTAAGTTTGAATGAGAAGCAAAAAAGAGAATTGGATAAATATGTTAAAAACGCTTTAGAGTTAGCAAAAAAACTTGGAATTTATACAAACGTAAAAAATTTAAAACAGAAAGAATTGGTTTTGAAAAAAGATATGAGGAGAATGCTAAAAAGGAAAGCAAAATGTGATGGTAGGAGCATATCATCTGCTCCTTGTTTTTCCCCCTGGTTAAATATGGAAATAAGAGTTAGTGGAAGGGTAACTTATTGTAGATTATGCAACGATGAAACTGGTTGTGACAACGTTTTAGATAAATCTTTAAAGGAAATTTGGTTTGATGAATATTTTGAAAGAGCAAGAAAACATTTTATGTATGGAAAGTTGCCAGAATTTTGTAAATACTGTGCAAGTGGAGTGATAGTTGAGATGGATAGATTGAGAAAAGGACTTTTAACTCCATTTTTTGGTTGGAAACATGGATGAACATGAAAAAGAAATGTATAGAAGGATAATAAAATGGTTTAAAGGTAGGAAACAAAATCCTTTTAAAATCGATATAGAACTTCATAGAAGATGCAATCTACGTTGCTTATCATGTTCAAGAAGATCTTCTCCTGATTATGAAAGATTGAATGAAATTTCAAAATCATTAGAAATGCCTTTGGAAAAATGGTTGGAAATAGTTGATGAAGCCGCAGAATTAAATGTTAGAGAATGGCATATTGCCGGTGGTGGTGAACCAATGTTTTTGGCTGATAAAGTGATAGCTGTTATGAAAAGAATAAAAAAGTATGGAATGTTGGGAATAATAACAACTAATGGTACTCTTTGGAAGAATGAACATATAGAGACAGTTGTTAAAATAGGTTGGGACAGAATTCATTTTAGCCTAGATGCTCCAAATGCAAAAGTTCATGACTACTTAAGACAAGTTCCAGGAACTTTTAAAAGAGTAATTAAAACCATTAAAAAATTTAATCAACTAAAGAAAAAATATAAGACAGAAAAGCCAATGTTAAACATTAATATGGTTCTTTCAAAAAAGAATTACAAATTTTTACCACAAATGGTTAATTTAGCCAAAAAATTAAACATCCAATTTTTATTTGTTGATCCTTTGATCGTTTACTCAGAACTTGGAGCAAAACTAAAAATGAGTAAAAAAGAAATTGAAAATTTTTCTAAATATTTGGAAAAAGCAAGAGAGCTCGCAAGAAAATTCGGAATTAACAACAACTTTGATGGTTTGCAAAATAATTTGCAACCAGAATTGATTGAAAAAAGTAGTCAGATGAGGAAAGTTGTTGAAAACGAAATTAAAAAAGCTGAAAAATTAAAAATGAAATCTTTTCTTAAAAAATTTTTGATTGTACCTTGTTTTAAACCTTGGTTTCATATGACCATCAAATGTGATGGTCGAACAACTTCTTGTGATGTTCCAGTTACAGGAGGCGAATATATCAGAAATAAAACTTTAAAAGAAGTTTGGTTTGGAGAATATTTTAACTGGTTAAGAAAAGCTTTACTTTCCAAAAAGATTCCTAATTTTTGTGATCAATGTAATGCGAGCCATGCAACTCAAAGAAGGAAATATAGGGTTGAAATAATAAAGTTGATTTCACCAAATTTGTTTGAGGAGGTGAAGAAAATTTATGGACTTGTATAAGGCAAGGATAGAAAGATTAGTTAAATGGGCGAAAGGAAAGAAAGCATCTCCTATTACAATTGAACTGGTTCCAACTGATAGATGCAATTTAAATTGTTTGAGTTGCTGGAGAAGAGGTTGGGACAAGAAAAAATTAGAAGAAAGGTTTAGTCAAGAAATGTCTGATGAAAGGTTGTTAGAAATAGTTGATGAAGCCGCAGAGCTGGATATTTTAGAAATTGCTTTTGTTGGAGGTGGAGAACCTTTGATGAGAAAGGTATGTTTCGAATTATTTAAGCGGATGAAAGAATATGGGATGATAGGTGATTTAGTAACCAATGGAACTTTGTTTACAAAAAGAAATATCGAATTGATGGTTAAAATAGGTTGGGACAGAATTAAATTTAGTATAGATGGACCGGATCCAAAGGTTCATGATTATGTTAGACAAACGAAAGGAGCATTTAAAAAAGCAGTAGCTAACATCAAATATTTTGCAAAGATGAAGAAAAAATACAAAACTGATAAACCAAAACTTATCATCCAATCAGTTGTATCAAAAGAAAACTATAAAAAGTTTCCAAAATTAGTAAAACTTGCGAAAATGATTGGTGCAGATGAATTAAGTTTACTTCCTTTAACAGTTTTTGATGAATCGATGAAAAATTTAAAGTTGGGTAAAAAAGAAGTTATCGAGTTCAAAAAGATTTTAGAAAAATGTATAAAAATGATTCAAAAATTTGGTTTAGAAAGTAATTATCATGAGTTTTTAAATGAAGAGTATATTTTAAGAACTGAAGAGATGGATAAAGTTATGATGGAAGAATTGGAAAATTTTATAAAAAAAGAATATCCCCATTCAAAAAATTATAAGGAGAATTTTAAATTTTTGCCTTGTTATGCTCCATGGATTCATGTTACAATTTTACCTAATGGAAACATTGCACCTTGTTTTAGCCCCTGGGTTTGGAATGCTGAAGTTTCGGTTAAAGATCATTCTTTAAAAGAAATCTGGTTTGGAAAATATTTTAATAAATTTAGAAGAATAATTTTAAAAAGGGAACTTCCAGAAAATTGCAAAAAGTGTTGTGTTTGGGAGGTGTTCAACAACAGAAAAATAAGGGAAGGCTTGAAAAGGTGTTTGAAGTGAATCGTAAAATAAAAACATTGATTCAACAAATTAAAAAGACAAGGAGTAGAAAAAAGTTAAATGAACTGTTAGATCAACTTTTGTTAAAAATTGAAGATGAAACTGAAGTTTTAAGGTTGCAGTTATTGGCTAGAGAAAAAGAGTTAGAGGAATGTAAAAAAGAATTGAATGAAATTCATAAATCAATAAGTTATAGAGTTGGAAGATGGATTGCAGAAACAAAAATCGGCAAATCTCTTAAACAACTTTTATGGAAAATTTTTAAGATTGAATGAACTAAGATAGCTTATGGATTTAGGAGAAATAAATAGAGAAAGGATAAGAAGATTAGCTTTATGGCATCTTGGAAAGAAGACAAGCCCTGTGCAAATAGATGTCGAATTACATAAAAGATGTAATTTGAAATGCGTTTTTTGTGCAAGATTCGTCGAACATGAAAAATTAAATAAGGAATCGAGAAAAGATGAAATGCCTTTGGAAAAATGGTTGGAAATAGTTGATGAATGTAAAGAGTTGAATGCTTTGATGTTTAACATTGAAGGAATAAACGAACCTTTTTTTCACTCTAAACTCTTATTACCGGTAATGAAAAGAGTTAAAACTGTTGGTATGTTTGGAATTTTAACAACAAATGGTATTTTAATAAATGATAAAATTGCAAGGTTCATAGTTGAAATTGGTTGGGATAGGTTGCATGTAAGTATACATTCTTATAAAGCAGAAATTCATGATAGATTGGTTGGAAAAGAAGGTGCTTTTAAAAAAGCTAAGAGGGCAGTTGAAATGATCAATAAATGGAAAAAAAGGTTAAAATCAAACAAACCTATGCTCAACCTTAATATTTGTGTGAACAGATTGAATTTTAAACATTTACCTCAAATGGTAAAATTTGCTGGGAATTTGGGATTTGAATACATTTTTACCGAGCCATTAATGATCTATCACGAAAAAGCTGAAGAACTTAAGTTGAATGCAAAGGAGCGAAAACAACTTTCTTCTTATGTTGAAAAAGCTAAGAGATTAGCAGAAAAATACAAACTTGATAACAATTTTGGAACTATCGATAGAAATCTAGAGGAAGAAATAGTTAAAAGTGCAAGTCGCATGAAACCTTTGCTATTAAAAGATGTTAAAGATTTTTCTGAAGGATTGATTTCAGCACCATGCTTAAAACCATGGGATACTATTTCAATAAGGTATGATGGTAAAACTGCTCATTGTGGATTTGTTGAAAAAGGAGAAAACGTTAAACAAAAATCTTTAAAAGAAATCTGGTTTGGAAAATATTTTAATGAAGTGAGGAAAAGAATGTTAAAGAAAGAGTTATTTGAGCATTGTCATAAGTGCGTACCTAGTGATTTAACTCAAAGAAGAAGATTTAGAAAAGAATTGATTAAAATGGTAAAAGAGTTGAAAGGAAAATGGATGAAATATTAAAAAGTTTGTTGAGTTGGAAAAGAAAAGGAAAAGGTTGGCCTACTCAAATTCAAATTCATCTGACAAATTTTTGCAATTTAAAATGTTTTTTCTGTCCAACTAGGGCTTTGGTTAAGGAATTGGATAGAAAGAAAGAGCTTTCAAAGGAGGAATGGATGAGAATAATAGAAGAGGGAAATGAATTGAAAGTTAAAGAATGGCATATTTGTGGAGGTGGAGAACCCTTTTTCTTTTTGGTTGATACTTTAGAAATAATGAAATTAATAAAAGAATCAGGAAAATACGGAGAAGTTATAAGTAATGGAACTTTTTTTTCGAATGAGGTGGCCAAACTTTTGGTTGAAATACAATGGGACAAAGTTTATGTAAGTTTAGATTCACCGGTTGCAAGAACTCAAAATTTCTTAAGAGGGAGCAATTGCTTCAACCAAATAATAAATGGAATTAAAAATTTAGTTAAATGGAAAGAAAGATTAAGAAAAGATAAACCTCAATTAATATTTCATACAGTTATAACTAACAAAAATTATCGTCAACTTCCAAAACTTTTTAAATTAGCAAAAAATTTAAAGGTGAGTGGAATTTCTTTGAATGCTTTAAACATCTGGAAACCTGAAATAAAAAAATTGGATTTAAATTATGAAGAGAAAAAGGAATTGGTTAAAATATTAAAGGAATGTAAAAAGTTGGCTATTAAATTTAACTTGCAAAGCAACGTTCAAGATTTTTTAAAATTTTTATATTTTGAGAAAGCTAATGTGATGAACAAAGCAATGGTAGAAGAAGTGAAAAGTAGAAAAAGTGATTTTTCCTCAATTGCTTGTTATTATCCATGGTATAATATTTCAATATTTGCTGACGGAAGAACTTTACCTTGTTTCATTTTAAAAGATGAAGGAGAAAACGTTAAACAAAAATCTTTAAAAGAAATCTGGTTTGGAAAATATTTTAATGAAGTGAGGAAAAGGTTTTTAAAGAATAAATTAAAAGAAGATTGTTCGAAATGTAATCCTTGGAACCTACCCAAAATGAAAGAAATAAGAGATAAATTAAAATCAAGGTAAAGGATAAGAAGGTTTATTCGATACTCAAGCCATAAAAAAATTGAAATTATGGGAGGTGCTTATGGTTCTATAATTCAATAATTTGGCTAAAATACTCAAATGCTGATATGAATTCAAAAAATATTAACTTCTTTTGGAAATTTTATAGAAGAAAGAATCCGATGAGCAAACCAATGATTCTAATTAAACCAGAAATTAGGAAAGGGTATTCTGGAGATAAAGAGTAGAGAAAACCACCAATAGGATAACCAAGAACCATAGCGATAAGTAAACAAAAATTGACAACACCAATCATCTTTGCTGACTTCGATTTTTCAAAAATGTAAACTGGTATCGATGAAGAGCCCAAAACTAAAGTGCTAGCAAAAATGTGAGCTATGATGATATGTAACAAATTTTTAGATAAAAGAATAGAGAAAGGGAATAAGAGAGAAATGAAAGACGATAAAAGCGCTATTTTTCTTCCAAATCTATCTGAAATTAAGCCACCCACCAGAATAGCTATAAGAGTGAACGCTGTAAACGAACTTCTCACAATTCCCCAATCAAGCATACTTATTCCTTTCACATCCTGACAATAAAAGATGACAAATGGGCTAACTAATGATACACTAAACATAAGTAGGCCATAGCTCATTACGAAATACAAGATCTTTTTTGATACTTCTAACTTAATTTTTATCTTAATTTTTTTAGGGATTTGTAAAGTCTCTTTTAAAAATAATATGTAAGTTAATGTTAAGCATGTTCCAATAACAAAAGAAATAAGTAGGGAAGTTCTTATTCCACTTAATAGTCCCATTTTCTCAATAAGCAAACCGCCAAGAGAAATTGTGAAAATAGCAGGTATATTACTCATTATAGAAAGAATGGAAAATGCAGAAGCTATTTTCTTTTTAGAAATAGATTCATTAATTAAAGCTGAGATCGTTGGAGATTGTATACCAACTGTAATCCAGAAGAGAGCTATAGCTGGAACTAACCATAGCCAATCGGTCACTAAATACAAAGCTAATAGTGAAATATTCCCGAGTAAAGAACCCAAAATTATAACTTTTTTTCTTCCAACTTTGTCAGATAAATACCCACCGAAAATACCTGAGATACCTTCAGATATTCTTTCTAGCGAAAAGATAAATCCTATAATTATTGCTGATGCGCCCAAAAGTTCGTAGTATTTTGGAAGAAAATTGTACCACAAGTTAAATACTGCAGCCCAAATAAAATTGGTTATACAATAAATGAAAAAATTTCTTTCCAGCTTTTCCATAAACTAAATTTAGTTTTAAATTAATTTACTCATCAAAAGATATTTAAGCCTTCGCTACATATTTTAAATATGGAATGGGAACTTTACGACGATTTCGTAGAATTGAATGAAAATTTATGGGATGTCAAAATAATATTCCCTAGAGAAAATGTTAGAATAGAAACGCAAAACAGTGAGTTGTATTTGGATGCGACTTCTCAAAAAGAGAGGTTAGGATTTACTCCTGGTAACTACTATTTAAAACGACTAGGTGTTTGGGATTACAACTATGTAGGGGAAGCTGTTAGAGTTATAGGAAAGTATAATCGAATAAAGGGTGTTGAAATGAAAGTTAGACCTTTGTTTAGTGAATCTTCAGGAGAAGGAAATATACACTTACGTGTTGCGGGCCAATATCATTATTATCTCATTGGAGTAAACTTTAAGTACGATATGGAAAATAGGTTAGAAAATGCGGATGTATTTCTTCACATCTGGGATAGAAAGCACGAAGGATATCCGAGAGGTGGTAGAATTCATATGAAAGATATATTTCCTGAAGTTAATGAAGCTGTAATTGGTTTACAATGGAGTAATGAAGAATTTTTCTATGGAGTAAATGAAAAATATATTCCATACCTCATTCCCTTCCGGGAAGAAGAAATGAAAATTAAAAAAGATTCTTCTATTATCTCAACACAAGGACCAGAATTTTTTGATTTGAAGATTGATATATATGCAAAACATCGACCTTCTCGTATTAAAGGTGCAATTGATTGGGTGAAAATTAAAAAAATTTAGCTCACAAATCGATTTAAAGCTGGATAAATTAATATTACTTCCTAAACTTCAGAAAATTTTATAAAAAACTTAATTCGAATAAATTTAGAATAAAAAATTAAAGGAATTATGGGTAAGAAAGATAAGAAAGTTCTCTTTTATGTTGATAGATGAAATAACTTAAAATTTGAGCATCTCTCTTATCTTTTTATTCCTAATGAATTGAGAAAAAACACAAAATTTGCACTCATTCCTTATATTCTTATTTATAAAATTTCTCCTCTGTTTACTAAAATAATCTCCAAACCAAATTTCCTTTAAAGATTTTTCTTTTATGTTTTCAGGAGAATTTTCTATCATACAGCAAAAAGTTGCCTCCCCATTTGCTTTAACTAAAAAATGTAAAAATGGTTCATAACAAGGAGCATGGATTAAATCTTTAGGAGAATTTTTTATTTCATTCAAAATTACTTCATTCATCCTATCAGTTTCAAAAAATTCAAGTTGTGATAAATTTGTATGAATTTCAAACTTTTTGCTCAATTTTATTAATTCATTGATTTTTTCTTTTAACCAATTTTTTTGTTGTAAGTTTAGTTCAATTTTTCTAATTTTTTCATCATAAATTATTAAAGGGATAAATGTTATATCACTACAACCAACTCTACCCGCAAACTTTATGAATTTATCGATTTTGTTGTAAATTAAATTTGTCAAAACAGTATTGAATACAATTTTTGGTTTTTCTGTTTTTAACCTTTTTTTTATTCTTTTTAATTCTAGTAAATTTTCTTTAACTTTTTCTAAAACTTTTTTCTTACCTCTTATATAATCATGTGTTTTGGCATCAGGAGCATCTACGCTGAACATTATCATGTCCCATTCCATCTCTACAATTTTTTTCAAATCTTTTTTGTTAAGTAAAGTACCATTTGTGTTTAAATTTCCAAATTTTTCATAATCTTTTATTTTTTGCATCAATGTTAAGGTGAGATTTTTTCTCATAAAAGGTTCCCCACCACCTGTAAGCAAAAATTCTTTTGTTCCAAGCTCAACAGCTTCTTCAACCAATTTTAACAATCTTTCATCTGAAATTTCATTCTTCATTTCGAATTGTGGATTGTATTTTATTCCTTTTGCTTCCAATTTTTCTCTATTTATCCAAGTACCACACATTATACATCTTAAATTACATCTATTAGTTGGCCAAATTTCAACCAGAAATGGACCTACCTTTTTCTTTTTCAACCATTCTCTAATTCTTTCCGCTTTTTCCAACATATTTTTCAACCATTCTCTTTATTTCTTTATTTTCATCAACTAAAGGAACACAACACCTTGAACACCATTCAAACAGATTTTTTCTCATTTTTTTTCTAAAATTTTCAAAATCGTTAAACCATATTTCTTTTAATGGTTTTTTGATTGGTACCCCTCCTTCTTTTGGCCATTGAGCACATGGAGTTGCAATACCATCCGATGTAATGTTTATTGTATACCAAGCTAAAAAGCATGCTGGTAACCTTGAATTTTTTTCGATTATGATTTTTTCCATCTGATTCGAATAGAGATAAAGATTTTTTTTGATTATTTCATCTAAATTGGTTTTAATTCCAAGTTTATCACTTTCTATCTTTGCCTTTTCCAACCATCTGTTTACTTTTTCAGGATTGTTAATTTTTAATTTCTTACTTTCTGGAGTAAGCTCTATCATTGGTAAAACGTAAACAAAATGTATTTTAAATTTAGAAACTTTTTTTAGCAAATTTACCAAATCTTTGTAATTTTTATTCGTTAGCACAAAGTTTATTTCAAGAGTTGGAAAGTTTGTTTTCAACTTTTTCTTAAATTCATAAAATTTTTTCAGAGTTTGCAAAACTCTCCTAAAAGTTCCTTCTTTTCCTCTTAAATAATCATGGATTTTTTCTAATCCATCAATACTAAATCTTATCAAATCCCATTCCATTTTAACTATTCTTTCAACATCTTTTGTTGAAATTAAGGTTCCATTGGTTACTAAAGAACCAGCAATTCCACTTTTTTTAATTCTTTCCATACTTTCTAATAAAACCTTCTTTCTCATAAAAGGTTCCCCACCTAAAACACCAAATATTCTAACTTTTAAATCACAAATTTCATCGATGAGTTTCAAGATCTTTTCATCTTTCATCTCTTTTTTCAAAATTGATAAAGAAGTTTTTGAATAATTGCAGAATTTACATTTAAGATTACAAGCTTCTGTAAAGAAGATATCAACTTTTACAGGATCTTGTTTTTTTCCTTTCAACATTTTAACTATTCTTTTACTTATTTCTTCAATATGCATCCAAGCACCTTACTTAGTTCTTCTCTAATTTTTTTATTCCAATGAAGATGAGTTGATACACAGTTTGCACAAGCTTCAATTAAATTACCACTTTTCATCATATTTCTAAATGCTTCAAATTCTTTTCCATACCAAACATCTTTAAAGCTTCTTTCTCTCACACTCACTTCTTTCTTACAAAAATCTGAAAGGAATATAGTTGAACAAGGACCAACCCGACCGTCTGCTTCAATTTTGGGCCAAAGCCATGCCTCAAAACAAGGAATTTTTAAAAAAGGATGTTCTTTCACTCTTTGTTTTGCTAACTTAAGAATTTTTTTCTTCAAATTTCCAGTTTTTTCAATTTCCTTCACTTCAACCAAAGCATCCAAATTGGTTGAAACACTCAATTTTTCAGCAAGCTCTTTCCATCTTGGAACGCTTTTCAATATAAACTCTCTCTCCTTTTTTGTAACCTTCAATCTTTCAACTTCTGGATTACTTACAAACACAGGTTCAAAAGTTATGTTGTGAACTTTTAATTTACTGGCAAGTTTAATTATCTCACCCAATTGAAAATAATTGAGTTTTGAGACTACTGTGCTAAATTCCAATAAAGGAACATCTTTTTTCAATTTCTTTTTATAATAGTTAAAAATTTGAATGTTCTTTATAATTTTTCTAAAAGTTCCTTTTACACCTCTCGATTTATCGTTAACATTAGGGGTTGCACCATCAACACTAAAAATAACATTATCCCATTCAATTTCAACTACTTTTTTTATATAATCTTCCTTCCATAAAGTTCCGTTGTTAACTAATCTACCAGTAACTCCATATTCTTTAACTAATTTCATCATCTCCAAAGTTGTTTTTGGAACCATCAAAGGTTCACCACCACCACTTATTTGAATGATGTTAACACCCATCCTACAAAGTTCTTGAGTTAATTCTAACCATTTTTCATGGGGTAAATCTTTTGAATAATCATATGGTTTTAATCTCTGATAGCAAAAGGGACATTTTAAATTACATCTGTTAGTGGGATAAATTAGAACTTTATGAGGGGGTGCTTCTTTACCTTTAGCCCATTTTACTAACCTGGAAATGATTTCTTGCATTTTTAAATAATTTTATACCTTTAATATTTTTAAATGGAATACAGAAAACTTGGGAGAACTCACTTAAAAGTTTCAGTTATAGGTGTTGGGGGTGGTGCATTTTCTGGAAAAGATAAAAAATTAGAAAAAGTAAAGAAGGTGATAACACTTTGTATAAAAAATGGTATCAATTTCATAGATACAGCAGAAGATTATGACGAAAGAAAAGTTGGTGTTTCTATAAAAGAATTTAGAGATAGATTGATCATATCAACAAAGTCTTTTTCTTCAAATGAAAAAGACATGACAAAATCGATAAAAAACAGTTTAAAAAATCTTCAAACAGATTACATAGATATATACATGATGCAAACTGTTGATACTGTTGAAAGTTTAAATTTTCGAATAAAAAATGGTGTTTTGAATGCACTTAAAAAAGCAAAAAAAGAAGGAACAATAGGTTGGATTGGAATTAGTGGGCATCGAATTCAAACAATGATAGAAGCAATAAAAATTAATGAGTTTGATGTAATAGAAATTCCTTACACCGTGGCAGCATACGAAACTGAAAAAATATTTGAAATTGCGAAAGATTATGATGTTGGAATAATTGCAATGCGTCCTTTTGGTGGAGGTATTTTGGTTGATAGAAGTAATAAAAACAAACTCATGTGTTCTAAAAATATTTTATCATACGTTCTTTCTAACAAAAATATAGCTACTGTGATCGTGGGTATGAGTTTACCTCAACATGCCATTGAAAACATTAAAAATTCAAAGTATTCCAAAATTTCAAAAAAAGAAAGGATGAATATCGAAAAAAAAGTCATAAAATTTTTAGGTAAAAATTTTTGTAGAGGATGTTTAGCTTGTATGCCATGTGATATTCATGGTTGGAAACTTCCAATAGACCAGATGATGAAAGTATATGTTTATTACTTTAAATATGGTATAAAAAACTCATTAGAAGAATACAAAACATTTATTCCTTTAATCAAAAAATGTTTTTCTTGTAAAAAATTATGTGAAAAAAGATGTCCTTATAAAGTACCTATTGTTTATAATCTAAGAAAACTTAAGGAAATCTCTTCGTAGATTTAAGTTTGTTTTTTAATGAAATTATTAATATATGGAAAGTCGTATAAAAACGATTTATTCCTGGTTTGTTGGAAAGAGTCCAAATCCATATAAAATTGTGATGATTCCGACTAATCGGTGCAATTTGAAGTGTCCTTATTGTCCAAATTCGTTAGATAGAATTCAAGGGAAATTTAAAAAAATTGACGAACTTTCAGATAAAGAATGGGAAAGAATCGTTGAAGAAGGTCTCGAAATTGGAGTTAAAGAATGGAGTATTATAGGTGGTGGTGAACCATTTTTAAGAAAAGATGTTGTAGTAAATGCTGTAAAGATGATTAAAAAAGTACCGACTACAGATTGTGAAATAATAACTAACGGAACTTTGATAAAGAAAGGAGATGTCAAAAAATTGGTTAAATATGAGTTGGATAGAATACTTGTTAGCATAGATGGCCCTAACGCTAAAATACATGATTCTCTAAGAAGAGTTAAAGGAACTTTCGAAAAAGCTACTAGAACTATTCGTTTAATCTCCAAATACAAGAAAAAATTTAAGAAAGAGAAACCATACGTTAAAGTAAATATGGTTCTTAATAAAGAGAATTATAAAGAAATTATTCCTATGTTAAAATTACTTAAAGAAATAGGAGCACAAGAGTTAGCACTACATCCAATGAGAGAATATTACAAAATACCAGAGTGGAAACGATTTAATTTAACAAAAAAAGATATACTAAAAATAGCTGAGTATATTAAAAAAAGTAGAATGGTTTCCCAAATGTATGGGATAGTTCTAAATACAGATATGGTTGATTTGGAGATAGAGAAATTTAAGAGTAAAAAAAAGAAAGAAAAAATAAACGTTAAAGAAAAAATTTCTTTTAAAAAACGGAAAATTATAGAAAAAATATTAAAGTGTAGCTGTTTTGAGCCACTTTATACAATTTTTATTGATTCAAATGGTTATGTTAATGGATGTTCACCTGCTGGGAAAGGCTTACCTTCACTCAATGTAAAAGAAAAATGTTTAGAAAAAATATGGAAAAGTAAAGAATTACAAAAAATAAGAGAGCAAGTTTTAAGAGGTTTTCAGTTCGAAATTTGTCAAAAGTGTGGTTTGACAGATTTAAAAATACATATTAGGAATTCATTAATTAAGAGTGTTATCAATGAAATTTGAAGATATTTTACCAATAAACAATGTTATGGAATTTAAGCAAAAACTTTGGTTTACAGAGTATGCTTTTAGAATAAGAAAATGGTATAAAGGAGAAAAATTAGGACCGGTAAGAATAGATGCAGAAATAACTAGGCAATGCAATTTAAATTGTATATTTTGTGTTAGAAGAATATATAAAAAAGATCTTAACGAAGAGTCCAGAAAACTTGAAATGTCAAAAGAAAGGTGGATTGAACTTGCAAGAGAATCTGGAGAGTTGGGTGTAAAGAATTGGAGTATATCTGGGGTTGGAGAACCAATGATGAGACAAGACATATTATTACCAACAATGAAAATGATAAAAGCGTATGATATGTTTGGAGAACTGACGTCCAATGGGACATTATTTAAAGATAACCACATAAAAGAAATTGTGGATATAGAATGGGATAGTATTTGTATTAGCATAGATGGCCCTAACGCTAAAATACATGATTCTCTAAGAAGAGTTAAAGGAACTTTCGAAAAAGCTACTAGAACTATTAAACGTTTCGTTTATTGGAAGAAAAAATTTAGATCAGATTTACCTACCTTAACCATAAACATGGTACTGAACAAAACGAATTATAAAAAACTTCCTGAGATGATTAAACTTGCAAAAGAATTAGGTGCGGATGCTCTTTTTGTTGAACCAATGGTTTTATTTTCGTCTATTGCAAAACATTTAGTTTTGGGGCCTAACGAAGTAAGAGAATTACCAGAATATATTGAAAAGACAAGAGAATTAGGAGAAAAATATAACATATTACCTACTATAAGTCTTGTTGGAGTTGATTTAGAGTTTGATGAGAAAATAGCCAAGAAAACTAACAAGGCTAGGGAGATTTTAATCCAAGAAGCAAAGAAATATAAAGATCCTTTACTTTCTATACCATGTTATGCTCCATGGTATTATTTAATGATTCGAGCAGATGGAAGTGTTTTGCATTGTGGAGAATGGGAAGAACCATTAGGAAGCATAAAGAAAAAAAGTCTTAGAGAAGTTTGGTTCGGGGAAAAATTTGAAAAAGTAAGGAAAGTTGTAACTCATCATAAACTTCCACCATCTTGTGATAAATGTCGTCCTAATGTTATAAATGATATGAGACAAATAAGAAGGTCTATAATGAAAGGTAGTGATGTTACATACTTACAAGAAGAAATATTGAAATTAATACAAGAAAATACAACTTTAAGAAGACGTTTATGGGCAGCATTACATAATAAGAAAGTGGATGTAAATGAATTGATTAAATGTAAGCAAGAACTTTACAAAATAAAGACATCTCTAACTTACCAGTTAATGAAAAAGTTTGGAGAAAGTAGAGTTGGAAGAAAAATTAAAAAATTATTTGGACGCTACATATAACTTTTATTTAGTTTTCTTTTCTATATCTTTTGTCAATAGGACTTAAATCAAATGAACATTCTGTACACGTTTTTGGTAATTGTTTTACCTTTCTTTTTTCAACTATTTTTCTCAGTTTATTAAATTCCTTTCCAAACCACACATCAACTAAACTTTTTTTTAGAACAGAATCTACACCAGTAGTACCTAAGGGTTCTATTATAAAATTACAACAGGGTGCTACTCTACCATCGGCAAATACAACTAATTCTGTAAAAGGTAACATACAAAAAGGTCCAACAGTTTTAGATTTCTTTTTTGGATCATCAACTCCAAAAACTTCTTCTGGTATAAAATCTTGATTAAATTCTATGCCAGCTTCTTGAGCAATTTTTTTATATTTTTTAAGATTTTTTTTAAATAGTCCATTTGTTCTGATGTTGGTTTTAAAAATTCTCCATATTTATGAACAATTCTTAGACCAATTTTGTTAACACCTATTTCTGATGCTTTTTTTATCATTTTCTCAATTTCTTCTACATTGTGTTTTGTTACAACCATTACTATTTCAATTTTTGGTTCTTCTTTTCTTGCTTTCTTTTTCATTTCAGACAAAATTTTTATGCTTTTAAAACTTAACTTAAGAGAGTTTTTTACTCCACGTAAAATCTCATCTTTTTTAATTGATACAGAATGCACACTCACTCTATACAAAATTGCACAATCCAATATGGTTGAAAGAAGTTTTTTTGAGACAAAAGTTCCATTAGTTATTATCTCACTTTTTATTCCAGCGTCATTCATCATTTTCATCATTTTTGTAACAAGAGTTGTTCTTAAAAGTGGTTCCCCACCACCACAGATAGTTACGATTTCAGGTTTTAATGTTATAAGATCTTTAGTTATGGATACAAATTTCTCATCACTCAAATCAATATGGTTTTTGTATCGTATAGGAACATCACAAAATATACACTTTAAATTACATTTGTTTGTGGGATGAATCTGTGCTTTTTGAAGTAGTGGTTTCATTTTTTCAAACCTACTTTTATAACATTTCCATCCATCCAATTAGGAATTGGAATGTTAAGCAAATAAAGTATGGTGGGTGCTATGTCTTCAACTTTAACCTTACCAATTTTTCTCCCTTTCTTAATACTTGGGCCTTTCATAGCGAAGAAACCACCTGATGGTTTTGCAACACCGGTTTGTTTGGTAACCCATATTTTAAAATCATCTCCATTGGGCAATTTTAAATATAACCAACCAGTTTGATAACCAATTAATTTGGGATGAAAATTAAATTGAAAAGAAAGATAATCCCCATTCCATTTTATATTTTTTATAAAATTATCCCCATTCCATAATTTTATTTCACTTAAAATCTTTTTGATCTGTAGTTTTTCTTTCTCACTTTTTCCAGGAAGGAAGAATATGGGATGAGCTTTTTGTAAATAAGGCGGATATACATCAGTAGCATAAAACTGTAAATCTAAACCAAGTTTCTTTGAAAGTTCTATTGTTTCATTTCCCAAAGTATATATAACATTATTTCGGATTCTTAAACCAGAATCAGTAACTATCATCACATTTGCTTCTGGAAATTCTTCTTCAACTGTTTTTAAAAAAACATCAACATATTCAAATAATTCAAAAAATTTTCTTTTTTCTTTTGCTAGTTTTTTACTCTTTGAATTTATGTACTTCCAAAAACTATGGAGTGGGCCATGAACACGTTCCTCCATCCCAATGAACAAATCTACATCATATTTCTTAATAAGCCAACGTGCTGCTCTAGGGTCAAAAAAATCAGGTTCTTGAGGGAAATCATACCATAATATTTTTCTCAGTTTTTTTGGGTACGCTTTTCTTTCATTATCTTGAGAGTCTCTACCAGTTACCATAAATCCTCTAATCTTTTTAGCTGGCCATGTCAAAAGCCAGTGGTATACTCCAACCCTTTTTCCAGCTTCATCAACTATATCCCAAAGTGGTTTCACTTTTATATCATTTCGCGTATACATTTTACTTCCTTTTAAATATTCTCCATCACTATATTTACCACATCCTATACCATGTTTTTCTTTTCGGACTCCTGTTACTATTGTAGTAAATTCAACAGGTGAACTACTTTCTTTTTGTTGAGGTACAATTTCTCCATAACATCCTTTTTTTAGAAATTTCTTTAGATTTTTCATATATCCTTTTTTAAACAAAATTTTTACTAACCTCCAATCAAAATGAGGTATTCCTATTAAAAAAACTCTTTCTTGATCTTTTCTTTTCATAAATATAAATTTCATCATAAAATTAAAATTTTTATAAAATTTTTAATCTCATCTTTTTTTAATATTTTTACAATTTTGACGATTCAAAAATATTAACACAACTTGGCTAATAACTTCCTTATGTTTTGATTATCGTAAGTTAGTACTGCACAGCAATTTTTACATTCGTTAGGTATTTTTCCTTTTGTGAGCATCTTTCGAAAAGAATTAAAATACCTGCTGTTCCAAATTCCATCCAAACTATTTTTTTTCAACTTAAATTTTTTTCAGCTCTGAAGCAGGGTCCAATTTTCCCATTTACACTTATATCTAAATCCCACCATGGTACATAACAAGGTATCTTTAAATATTTGTTTTTATACTTTTTACTCTCTTTCTTAATTAATTTAGATGTTTTTTCTCTTACATCAATCCTCATTAAGGAATCTATGTTTGTAATTATTCCAAATTTTTCTGCCAATTCTTTTGCTTTTTTTAATATCCTTTTAAATTCCATCATTTGTTTTTTGTTTAACATAAGTTTTTCACTGAGTTTTTTTCTTACCTTTTCATCTGGTTTGTAACCTGGAAGTACTTCTGACATAAAAGGCTGTAACGTTAAAGAAGAAACTTTTAACTTTGCACATAACTTTACAAATTTTACAACATCTTTGTAATTAAAACTTGTAATAACAGGCATTATTACCAATTGCGGTTTCTCTTTTTTGAGTTTTTTCTTAAAATAGTTTAAGTATTTTATTGCTCTTATGGAAAGTTTGAATGCACCTTTAACACCTCTCAGATAATTATCAATTTTTTCATTTGGACTATTTATACTAAATCGAATTTCATCCCATTCCATTTCAACCAATTTTTTTGCAACTTCTTCTTTTATCAAGGTACCGTTGGTAGAAATACTACCTTCCATTTCATTTTCTTTTATTTTTTTCAAAATCTTCATTATACCACTTTTAGCAAAAGGTTCTCCACCTCCACAAACATCTACTCTTTTCACATAAATTTTTGCCGCTTCTTTTATTATTCTGAGGTAAGTTTCTGTTGATAATTCTTCCTCTTTTTTATAAGTAGGTTTACCTCTTGAAATACAAGGTAAACAACGTAAGTTACATTTATTCGTAGGATTAATTCTCATTTCATAAGGATAAGACTTTCCAGTTTTGAACCATTCTAAGATACGATGTTAAAAAGCTTAAAGTCTCTTTAAACGTGCTTTTACAATATCTTAGAAACTCATGAATTTTAGCATTAGGTCACTATACAAGCTTGAAGATAATCAAATTCACTAAAAACAAGCTTTTCAGCTATTTTGCTTGATTAAGGTTCGTTTGTGAAAGTTTTATAAGTATTTTTTCGTTAGTTTCGGTCTCATCATAGGTTCTCCACCTATTAAAAAACTTCAATCGATTCTCTTGTTAAGGTCTACAACTTTTTTTAATCAAATTTTTTATTTCTTTTCTTAACTTTTCTTGAAGCGGTATATGTGTCAAAACACAGTTTTGACATTCTTTAGGTAAATCATGCTTTATTATTTTTTTTCTAAATTCATTAAATTCCTTCCCAAACCATATATCTCTAAAACTTCTGTTTTTTATGTTAGTTTTCTTCATTTGAACAGTAGAACATGGCCAAACCTCTCCATTGGCTTCAATTTTTGGCCAGAGCCATGGTTCAAAACAAGGAGAATTTATAAAACATTTCTTTTTATTCAAAACTTTTTTTATTATTTCATGTTTGATTGATCCTGCCAACTCTATATGTTTAACTTTTTTTAATTTTTCAAAGTTATTTCTTATATTGTATCTTTTACATAACAATTCAGCTTTAGGTAGTATTTTTTTAAAAAATTCCTCTCTTTGAATTTCTGATAATTTCAATTTTTCATCTTCTGGGTTGTTTATACAAAGTGGTTCAATGTTTATGCCGTCTATTCCTAGTTTATTTGCCAATTCAACTATAGAAGGTATTTTTTTATAGTTATAAATATTTAACACACATGTTATTTCAAGTGTTGGTTTGGAAGAATTTTTCATTTTTTTTATTCTAGAGAACATCGCCATGTTTCTTATAGCAAGGTTGAAAGAACCTTTTATACCAGTGAGTGCATCCTCCGTTTTAGGATCTGCAGAATGAATACTAAACATGATATGATCCCATTGGAGTTTAATTAATTCTTCGATCCATTTTCTTTTCCAAATGGTACCGTTGGTTATCAATCTTCCTTCAGCTTCATTTGTTTTTATCATTCTCATAAGCTCTAAAGTTAGTTTCGGTCTCATCATAGGTTCTCCACCACCACTTATCAAAAACTTCTTAACTCCCATCTCACATATTTCATCTACTACTTCAATCCATCTTTTGTTAGGAACTTCTTCTTTAGGGTTATAAATTCCTAATTTTTGCACACAAAAAATACATCTTAAATTACATTTGTTAGTAGGATAAATTTGTACCATTTCGGGTGGGGATTTCTTCTTACAATACCAATTGAATAAATATTCAGCACTTTTCATAATAATTTTAAAGTTTTATGAATTTTTAAACTACAAAGATTATCAATAAAATTATTATTCTTAGGAAAAAAATTATTTCTCAAACTTTTAATTTTTTAAAAATTTTAAAAGATTAGTTGAGTATATGGAAGAATTAATTCAAAGATTAACAAAATGGGCTGAAGGAAAACCCCAAGGCCCTTTAAGTATACATATAGATCCAACCAATCGTTGTAATCTAAAATGCAAATTTTGCTGGCAACGCTCTCATGAAAGACTAGGTTGGTTAGATAGAAAGCATGAGCTTTCCGAAAAAAAACTTTTAGAAATTGTTAGAGAGGCTGCAGAATTAGGAGTAAAAGATTGGTTGATTTCAGGTGGAGGAGAACCTTTTGTAAGGTTGAAAACCACTACTCGAATGATGGTTGAAATAAAAAAATACAAAATGTTTGGTGATATAATAACCAATGGAACTTTGTTAAAGGAGTTTTATTTAAAAAAAATTGTTAACGCAGAGTGGGATGTTATGAGATTTAGTGTTAATGCACCTTTTGCAAAAGTTCATGATTTTATGGTTGATAAAAAAGGTGCTTTTCAAAAAGTAATTTTTAACATTAAACTTTTGCAAAAGATCAAGGAAGAAAAAGGAAAAGAAAAACCTTTGATAGGGTTCAACACTGTTATAACAGCTAAAAATTATTTTCTGTTTCCAGAACTTGTCGAACTTTTAAACGAGCTAGGAGGAAAAATATTAAACGTGCAAACTTTAATCCTTTATGATGAACTTGATGTAGTTTGGACTTTAGATAAAGAACAAAAAAAAGATTCTAAAAAATATTTGAAAAAAGCAGTAAGAAAGTGTGAAAAGTATGGTATCATAACTAATTTACAGAATTATTTGAATCAGGAAGTTATAGAAAAGACCACTGAAATGGATAAAATAGTTGAATTAGGAAAAAAGGAAGTGAAAAAAATAAAGGTGAAAATACCGTTTCTGAAAGCGTTTTGTTATGAACCCTTTTATTTGGTTACAATCCGTGCGAATGGAAAAGTTGGTTCATGTAGATTATTTGGTGACGAAGGAGATGATTTGCACAAAAGAACTTTAAAAGAAATATGGTTTGGAGAATATTTTAACAAAGCAAGAAAAACTTTGTTGAATGGACCTCAATCTTTTTGTTCAAAATGTGGTTCTAACGAACTTTTAACTCAAAAATTTATTAGAGAAGAATTGAAAAAGGTGTTAAAATAATGTTTGAAGATGAAATTGCGAAGAGAATTTTGGAAGTTGAAAGAAAAAGAGCAGGTCCATTTATGGTTCAACTAAATCCAACCAATCGTTGTAATCTAAAATGCAAATTTTGCTGGCTAAGGGATTTTGATAAAGGTGGATTAAATTTAGAGGAAATTTCTACAAGAAGGTATAAAAAATTGATAAAAGAAGCTAAACAAATGAAGGTTAGAGTTATTGAAATAACAGGTGGAGGAGAACCTTTAATGAGGAAAGATTTATTAAACTTGATGAAATCTATAAAGAAGTTGAATATTTTTGGTCGTCTGATAACGAATGGTACTCTCTTTACTGAAAAAATGATAAAGGAATTGATAAAAATAGGATGGGACGAAATTGTATTCAGTTTAGATGCTCCTGATCGAAACATTAACAATTTTTTAAGGGGTGGAGGTTTTGATCAAGTAGTTAAAGCTATTAAAAGTTTTCAAGTTAAAAAATTTGAAAATAAAAAAGAAAGGCCAAAAATAAGCATTCATATGGTTCTATGTAATAAAAATTATCATTTACTTCCAAAAATGTTTGAATTTGCATATGAATTAAATTGTAGAAATTTGTTGGTAGAACCAATTGTTTTACTTGCTAAAAAAACTAAAGCTGGAAAAGAATTAATGTTTAAGAAGAAAGATAGAAAAAAGTTGATGAAAGCGATTAAAGAAGCAATTCAAATTGCTTATCAACACAATTTTCAAACTAATTTAGATAAATTGGAGTACAAGTTGATAAAACATTCTTCAAAAATGAAGAAAATAATTGAAAAAGAGGTGGAAAATGAAAAAAATCCTTTGTTTTCTATTCCTTGCTATCAACCATTTTACTCTTTAATCATACGACCTTGGGGTAATGTTGGACCTTGTTGTATGTTTGAATCAAGTTTTGAAAACATAAAATCAAAATCTCTAAAACAAATCTGGTTCAGCAAATATTTTGAAGAAATAAGAGAAAACATAAAAAATAAAAAATTACCAAAATTTTGCTCTAAGTGTAATCCTAGCCAAATTCAAATGAATAGAAAAATAAGGGAAAATCTAAGGAGGATTTTGAATGGATGAAAAAATAAGAAGATTGTTGAATTGGTTTAATGGAAGAAAAGATTTTCCCTACACTTTGGATATAAACCCAACTGATAAATGCAATTTAAAATGTAAACATTGTTGGCAAAGGGCTTTTAAACATATTGATTCAAGTTATGAAATCTCAGATAAAGTTTGGATAAAAAGAATAAAGGAGGCTTTGAATATACGAGTGAAGGAATTTGAAATAACAGGTGGTGGAGAACCTTTAATGAGAAAGGATTTGACGTTAAAGCTTATAGAAATCGTTAAGAAAGGTAATACTTTTGGTAATATAACAACTAATGGGACTTTATTTGACGAGGAAGATTTTAAAAAATTGATAAAGGTAAGATGGGATAGAATAACTTTTAGTATTGAGGGTCCTGATAAAGTTTCTAATGATTTTATTCGTGGAAAAGGAACTTTTGAAAAAGTTATGGCTAATTTAAAAATTTTAAACAAGCTAAAGAAAAGGTATAAAAGTAAAAAACCAATAGTGAAATTCAATGTTACTGTTAATATTAAAAATTATGATAAATTAACTAAATTTATAATTCTTGCAAGAAAAGTAAACTGTTCAATCGTTCATTTTGATTCTTTAACAGTTTTTACGCCTCTTGGAAAAAAATTAAAGTTAAAAACTAAACATTTCAAAAAGTTTGAAGAGGAAGCTAAAAGAGCTCAAACTTTAGCAAAGAGATTGGGGATTTGGACAGATATAGGGGATTTAACTACAAACTTTTTAAAACAATCTAATCAAATGGAAAGTATTTTAAAAAACGAAAATAAAAATGATTTAAACGATTTTTCTCTAATTTGTTATGAACCTTGGTGGCATTTGGTGATAAAAACAAATGGATTTGCACAACCTTGTTGTCTTTATGATGAAAAAGTTGAAAACATAAAATCAAAATCTCTAAAACAAATCTGGTTCAGCAAATATTTTGAAGAAATAAGAGAAAACATAAAAAATAAAAAATTACCAAAATTTTGCTCTATTTGTAATGCTGGTCAAGTTTTTGAAAACAGAAGGATAAGAGGTGAGTTAAATAAATGGATGAAAAAATAAGAAGATTGTTGAATTGGTTTAATGGAAGAAAAGATTTTCCCTACAGTATTGAAGTAAGTCCCACTTTAAAATGTAACCTTAACTGTTTATTCTGTTGGAGACATGGAAAAAAAGTTGAAGTTACAGATGAACTTTCTTTAGATGAATATAAAAGAATTTTGAAAGAAGCTAATCAGTTAAAAGTTAAAGAAATAAGGATAATAGGTGGAGGAGAACCTTTAATGAGAAGGGATACCTTTGAAATAATGAAAATTGTTAAAAAGAGTGGGATGTTTGGATATATATGTACGAATGGTACTCTCTTTACTGAAAAAATGATAAAGGAATTGATAAAAATAGGATGGGACCATATAAAGATAAGTTTTCATGCTCCTACTAAAAAACTTCAAGATTTATTGACTGGTGGAAAAAGTTTTGAAAGAGTTGTTAAAAATATAAAAATGTTTATAAAATGGAAAGGAAAAATTAAGACATCCAAACCAAAATTGGAAATAGGTTTGGTTTTAAACAAACTTAATTTTAAAGAAATAACTTCAATGCTTAATTTAGTTAAAAAGTTGGGTGTTGATGCATTTTTTATAGAACCTTTAACAGTTTACACTTCTTTGGGAAGAAAGTTAAAATTGAATAAAAAAGAGGCAAGGGAGTTTAAAAAAATTGCAGAAAAAGCTTTTAAACTTTCTAAAGGGCTGGAAACTAACTTACAAACTTTCTTTTCTCCAGAATTTATTCAAAAAACAGGGAAAATGGTAGAAGAGATAAAGAAAATGATAGAAAATAAGAGGAAAGATTTCCTTTCCATTCCTTGCTATGAACCTTGGTGGAGAATGGGAATAAGGGTTGATGGTTGGGTTTGTCCTTGCGGCTTTCTAGACCAATCTACTACTGAAAACATAAAATCAAAATCTCTAAAACAAATCTGGTTCAGCAAATATTTTGAAGAAAAAAGAAGACAGATGATGGAAAAAGAATTACCTGAATACTGTCAGAAATGTTGTGTAACACTTGTTCATTACAATCAATTGATAAGAGAGCAACTTTCAAAAGCTATTCTAACCGAAAAACAAAAATGATTATTGCAACATAAAAAATTCCACTCCCACAAATTAAAACATTTCTTCCTATCTCTCTATTCAAACCACTTCCAATCAGATAAACTCCTAATGAAATAAGACAAACCCCTAAAATTATAGAATAGAAAATTATCTCGTCAAATTTATTCTTCAATTGAAAAAGAACTTTCATATTTTTATTTTTCATTTTAGATTAAAAATAGTTATGAAAATTTGTGTGGTGAGTAGAGGGGATTTAAGTCTTTTTCCCCCTACTGAAGGAGCGTCCGTAAAACTTTTTTACACTTTAAAAGGACTTTCAAAAATTGCAAAAGTATATTTTGTAACAGCTGAAAACGATTTTTACTACGAAATTTTCAAAGAAAAATTTCGAAGAAAAAAATATCCAAAATTAATAAAAAACAGCAAAATTGGTAAAGTTCATAAAAAAATTTTACAGTTACTTGGTTTATCTAAAGACATATTTGTTCTTTACCATCCACTCGTCAACCTAAAACTTTGGTTGAAAGTTTTATATGTGGTTAAAAAAGAAAAGGTAGATGTCTTACAATCAGAATTCACAGCATTTGGAATACCTGCACTTTTTGTAAAATTTTTAACTTTTAAACCTATAGTTTTGGTTGAACATAATGTTGAAACATTTCAATTACCTAAAGTTACTAGAATAGGTAAAAGAGGAAAGAAAATAATCAAATTGGTTGAAAAATTGGTATGTAAGGGGAGTGATCGTGTAATTGTGATGTGTGAAGCAGAGAAAAAAAGACTTCTTAAATTAAAAGTTAATGAAAAAAAGATAAAGATAATACCTCATGGTGTAGATTTATCTCGTTTTAAAAAAATTAAAAATGTTAAAACCCTGAGGAAAAAGTATGGTCTAAAGTTTCCAGTTTTAGTTTTTCATGGAGTTTTCAGTTATAAACCTAATCTTGATGCTATCAAGTTTTTAATTGAAAAGGTATTGCCTGAATTAGAAAAGAAAAAAGTAAAAGCTAAATTACTTGCAATTGGAAATTATCCACCTCAAATTAAACATCCCAACGTTATATTCACAGGTGTGGTAAAAAATTTGCCTAAATTCATCGCTGCTGGTGACATAGCAGTAGTTCCTCTTACAGCTGGTGGAGGTATAAGGATAAAAATACTTGAATATTTTGCTGCAAAAAAACCAGTTATAGCAACTAAAAAAGCGATCGAAGGAATACCAGCAAGAAATAATCAAGAAGTTATAATATCTTCTTTAAAAAATTTTTCTTCTAATCTGTTAAAACTTATAAAAAATAAAAAATTGAGGGAAAAATTAAGTAAAAATGCTTTTCAATTCATTCAAACTTATGATTGGAAAGAAATTTGCAAAAAATATATAGAAGTTTATGAGGGATTAATAATATGAAAAAGATCTTGTTTGTAACTTCGCTTTATCTTTTTCCACCTTTTTGGGGTGGAGGACAAAGAACTTACAATTTATTAAAAAGTTTGGGTAATAATTTTGAAGTCTATTTCCTTTGTCCAATGAAAGATCAATTGGGAGCTTCAAAACAACTTGAGAAGAAATACAGGAAAGAACTTAAAAAACTGGGAATAAAAATTTTTACTTATCATTCCTTAATAAACATAAACCATTTATTGGTAAAATACATAAATCCAGAAATAATAGTTAAAGGATTGGAATTGATTTTAACCAAAAAAATTGATTTAATAATTTGTGATTATCCTTGGTCCGGTATAAACGTTTTGATTCTTCATTTTCTAACTGGAGTTCCTTTTATTTTTCACGAACACAATATTGAATATCTTATTAAAGATGAAATAAGGGCAAAATATGGAAAATTGATGAAAATTCTGGAGAAAATATTATGTAAAAAGGCAAAGATCATAATAACGGTTTCTCAAAAAGATAAGAACATTCTTTCAAAAGTTTTTAAAATTCCTAAAAAAAAGATATGGGTAGTTGAAAATGGTTTTGATGAAACTAGATTTTATCCAAATAATAAAAATGTGGAGAAAATAAGAAGAAAGTATAAAATTGGAAAAAATCCTTTGATAATTTTTTTCGGAAAATTGGATTATCCACCAAACAAAGAAGCTGTGTATAAAATTTATTGGGAGATATTACCTAGAGTGTTAAAAATTTTGCCTCAGGCAAAATTTTTAATTGTTGGTAAAAAGTATCCTTTTGAATTTAAGCCAAGAAAAGAATTGATTTTTACAGGTCTTGTAAAAAATATTGAAGATTATGTTAATGCTGCAGATATAGTTATAGTACCTTTACGTGTAGGAAGTGGGACAAGAATAAAAATTTTAGAGAGTATAGCTTGTGGTAAAAAAATTGTTTCAACTTCTAAAGGGGCAGAAGGTTTAATAAACAAGTTAACCAAGCCATTTCTTTTTATTGCTGATGATTGGGATAGATTTTGTGAATTAATCGTAGAAAAATTGAGTAATTATTCTCCTCCAAAACCATCTTCAAGTTTTTTTAAAAAATATAGCTGGAAACAAATTGGAGAAAAATTGGTTCAAAAATTGAAAAAAATTTAACATTTTTCAATTTTTCTTTCATATAAAATTTCTTTCAGTCTTTCACATTCTTCTAAACTTGAAACATTTTTAGGATATTTAACACATTGCCTTTCCCAATAAAGTTTTCCATCCAAACAACTTCCTTTAATCCAATTTGTACAATAATCTTGTGGACAAATCGTTTGAAGTATGGTAAAATACACAGAAGCTTGTGTTAATCTAATAGGTTTTTCTTTTGTAAAAAACAAATATTTTTCAATAGGAAAAGTTGGATTAAGGTAGAAAAGTAGAATTAAAGCAGTTATTAAAAAAATCAAAACTCTTAAGACTTTCATATATTTATTTTATCAAATCAAAAAAATAAATATGAAGAAGGTTGTTTTTTTGTTCTTATTATCTTTTACATTCTTGTTATTTTTACCTGATCTGTTAACTTCTCAATCTTTAGATTTTGCATGCAGTATAAAATCGAGTTGTTCTTCCAATGAAGTTTGTTTATTTTCTTTTATCTCAAACAATTCGCATGCAGCTACTTGTGATCATTATCCTTTAAAAATTTGCTGCACAGGTTTAGAAAAAGTTGAGATGAAAGGTGAATGTGAGTATGGAGAAAAATTGGTGGTAACTTTAGCTAATCATACAAATTCTCATTTAGGAATAAATTTTTATCCTATAAAAGTTTGTGCTAAATGGAAAGATTATCCAATAGTCTTAGCTTTTAAAAATAACTGTAGTTCAGATGAGAATTGTATTTTTTCATTAGCTCAATCCGAAAATTCTCATTTAGGTGATTGTGGTTATTATTCCTTAAAATTGTGCGGCAAAAAAATAAAGGATTTGGTTTTGGATTTTGATATGGGAGGACCATATTTGTTAAGAGAAGATCATTCAACTGTTGTGATAACAGGTAAAATAAGTTTTGCTGAAAATAGTCCAGTAAACAATTCTTTCATTGAAGCAAAAATAATCAAAGATGGAATCATTCAAAAGATTTTAACTACCTATTCTTCACCAAATGGAAACTTTTTCTTAGTTTTCAATCTTTCTCAACCAGGTATTTATCTGGCAGAAATTCAAGCAAACTATCTTGTTTCTTCTGTCAATTTAACAAAAACTTTTGAAGTGAGGAGAGAGTATGAAAGATGTGTATTAAGAACTTTGAACTTAACAGGTAAGGCTATAGATTGGGATACAGGTGAACCTATTGAAGCTGGAACAGTTATAATCATAATAAAAGAAAAAGGTGATGTGTTCATTGGAAACATACATAAAGGAAAATGGCAACTTAACTTTACTTCTTGTTTGGTACCAGGCAAAGATTACACTTTACAGATAATTCTTAAAACTCCAACTGGAAAAATTTCAATAAGTCATTCAAAGTTCAAGGCACCGTGAAAAGATGAGAACGATAATTTTTAGTTTTATTTTCTTTTTAATTTTTGTTGCATTAACTTATGCACAATTACAAGTTTTTTGTGAAGCAGGTGGACCTTATACAATTGGAGCAAAGGTTAATGTAGTCGGAAATGTTAGTTTAAATGGTGAAGGTGTCATTGCTAATGTTAGTGTAAAGTTGATTTCTGGAAATAGTGTATTGAAAGAAATAAAAACACTCTCAGATTTAAAAGGTTTTTATTCTACAAGTTTTTCAAGTGTTGATTTTGGAAATTATAAGATCAACGTTAGCGCAGAAAAGAATGGTGAAAAAGGCTATTGTGAAGATGATTTGATAGTTACTGTTAAAGAGCCAGAGATAACTTGTCAAAATGGTAGCATAAAAGTTAAAGGAAGGATTTTTGATAAAAACGGAAATTTAAGTAATGCAAAAATAAGATATTACATCAAAGAATTGAATTTTGTGGATGAAACTTTTGCTAATCCAAACTTTGAATTGGTTGTAAACGATTGTTTTGTAGTGGGGAAAAAATATTTGCTAGAAGGTTTGATTTACTCAGAAGATAAAAAAGGTTATTTTGCAATTTACGTTTCATTTTCAGGTTAAAACTTTTAATTTAAAATTGTTTAATTATTATAATATGCCTAAAGAAAAAGAAGTGAAATTTGAAGTTTGGGCAGAAAAATATAGACCCAATACCTTTGATGAAATCATAAATCAAAGTCATGCAGTTGAAAGAGTGAAAGCTTTCGCAGAAGCTAAGAATATACCGCACATGCTCTTTGCTGGTCCCCCAGGCACTGGTAAAACAACTTTGGCTTTAGTTTTAGCAAAAGAGTTGTATGGAAAAGAATGGAGACAAAATGTTTTAGAATTAAATGCTAGTGTGACTGGTGATACACCAATTTTGATCAAAAAAAATGGAAAGATTAAAAGGACTACTATAGGTGAACTAGCTGAGCAAGTTTTTGAAAAAGATGAAAAATATAAAGAATTAAAAGGTTATGAAGTTCTTTCAGTGGATAAAGATTCTTTAAAAGTGGAGTTCAAAAAAGTCAGGAATATTTCACGACATAAAGTAAATAAGATTGCAATCATAACTTTAGAAAATGGAGCAAAGATAAAGACAAGTTTAAATCATTCTGTAATAGTTTTGAACGATAAAGGTGAATTAGAGAGCAAAGAAGTAAGGGAATTAACAGCAAACGATTTGCTAATAACTTTTATGACAAATCTTCAAGGTTGTGAAAAAGAGATGGATCTTTCTTTTTGTAAAGAAGAATCATTAAAATCGTGCATTAAAAATTCAGAAATAAAAAATTTTTATGAAAAAATGAAAGTTGATGAAGATTTAGCATACTTATTTGATATTTCTGAAGGTTATGTTGATATTCCAAGTAAACAATTCATTTTAAGTTTTGGTTCTCATGAAATTTCAGAAGTTAGAAAAATTCAAAACTTTTTTGAAAAAAAGTTTGGTAGAAATTCAAGTTCTTTAAATTTCCAAATTTTCAATCCGCAACTTGCAAAATTCTTTGTAGATAATTATATGAATGGAATTCAAATAAAAGAAAGAACATCTTCTTTGAATGGGTATTTAAATGATGCATGCGGAGAATGGGGAAGGTATCTACGATATTGCAGTAAATCTAAAAATTTGCTTGTTGATGCAGCTTGGTTAGCTAGACTATCCAATCTATTCTTTTCGATTTTTAAGAATGAAAGAATAGATTGGTTTAGAAAAAATTCTTATGAAAAAAATCATTTACCAGCAAACGTTTTCTTAAACTTTGCTAAAAAGTTGGAAAGTAAAAATAAAATAAGCAAAAGATGGAGACGTTTGCTTAAACTTAAACCTAATTCCCTAAAATTGAGCAAAAAAGTTGCAAAAAGATTTTTGGAATGTGTTAAAATAGAGAAATTAGAAGGTGAAGAGAAAAAAATTTTTGAAAACTTGAAAAGATTGGTGAATTCCAATTTACACTTTTTAAAGGTTAAAGAAATAAAAGTGGTTAAATGGAATGATTGGGTATACGATTTGAGTGTTGAAGATAGTGAAATGTTTTTTGGTGGTAATTTACCTATTTTGTTACATAATAGTGATGCAAGAGGTATTGATGTGATTAGAGGGGAAGTGAAAGAGTTTGCAAGAACCAAAGCTATTGGTGATGTTCCTTTTAAGCTCATAATATTGGATGAAGCCGATGCTTTGACCAGTGATGCACAACAAGCTTTAAGAAGAACCATGGAAATGTTCACTACAGTTTCAAGATTTATTTTGATTTGTAATTATTCAAGCAAAATAATTGAGCCAATCCAATCTAGATGTGCAGTTTTTAGGTTTAAAGCCTTGGAAGATAAGGATGTGGAGAAATTTATAGAAAGGATTGTTAAAGGAGAAAATTTGAAAATTGAAAAAAGTGCAATAGAAGCTATTATAAACATAGCAGAAGGAGATTTGAGAAAAGTTGCAAATTTACTGCAAGCTGCGGCTGCTTTAAAGACTAAGGTTGATGAAGATGTAATCTACGAGGTTGCATCTAAAGCAAAACCAAAAGAAGTTTATGAAATGCTTACTCTTGCTTTAAAAGGAAAATTTGAAGAGGCTAGAAACATTTTGAGAAACATGTTGTTGAAAGAAGGTTTAGCAGGTAGTGATATAATAAGTGAGATCCACAAGCAAATTTATAAACTGCCAATCTCGGATGAAGCAAAGATTGAGTTGGTTGAGAAATGTGGTGAAACTGATTTCAGAATAAGTGAAGGAGCAAACGAATTGATTCAGTTGGAAGCGTTACTTGCTCAATTCTTACTTTATAAGAAAAATACAAAAATGAAGGTTGAAAAAGAGTTGAAATTTTAATTTTTCAATCTAAATTTTTATTATGTGGATTATAAAATACAAACCAAGGTCTTTAAAAGAATTTGTTAATCAGAAAGAAGCTGTACAAAAATTTTTGAACTGGATAAAAGACTGGAAGCCTGGAAGCAAAGCTTTACTTTTTTATGGACCTCCAGGTACTGGAAAAACTTGTTTGGTAGAAGCTTTTGCTTATGAAAACGATTACGAGTTTATTCAGTTGAATGCAAGTGATTGGAGAAGTAAAACTCAAATAGAACAAATTTTGGGACAAACTATTAGGACACAACCTTTAATAAAAAAAGGAAAGATAATCTTGATAGATGAAATAGATGGTCTAGCAGGAAAGGAAGATATTGGGGGAGCTGGAGCTATTCTAAAAATGATTCAAACATCTAGATTTCCAATAATTTTGACTGCAAATGATCCTTTTGATCCAAAATTGAGAAAAATTAGAGAAAGTTGTGAGTTAGTTGAATTTAAAAGATTAAGTGTTTATGATATAGAGAAAAGATTGGTTTACATCTGTACCAAAGAAGGAATAAACTTTGATAAAGAAGCTCTAAGAGAAATTGCGAGAAGAAATGAGGGAGATTTAAGAAGCGCAATAAACGATTTAGAGGTTGTTGCAAGAGGTAAAAGAGAGATAAAAAGAGAAGATTTGAGTGTTTTAGGATTGAGAGAAAGAGAGAGAGAAATTTTTGAGGCCATGAAGATTTTGTTTAAAACCAAAAGTTTAACGGCAGCTAGATTAGTTTTTGCAAATGTAGATAGGGATTTGGAAGAGCTTATATGGTGGGTTGAAGAGAACATTCCAAAAGAATATGAAGGAAGGGAAGAAATTGCTAAAGCTTTTGAAAAACTGGCTAAAGCTGATTTATTCAGAGCTTTCATTAAGAATAGACAGTATTGGAAACTTTCAAAATATTTTAACGATTTGATGACTGCAGGAGTTGCTTTAGCAAAAAAAGAAATGTATAAAAAGTTCACAAAATATTCTTACCCAACTTTCTTAAAAACTTTGGCTCAAAGTAAAACTGAAAGAGAAGAAGAAAAAGAAAAATTAAAAGAATGGGCAAAAAAATTGCATTGTTCAACCAAAAAAATCAAATCCGAATTTTTACCCTATTTAAAACTTGTTTAGCCCCATTCAACCTGAAAATTTTTTATCAAATAGTATTGAGGAGAAGAAAGTGATAAGTTGATGGTAACCAAAGTTGGTAAGGAATTACAGTTTGGTTGAGAAAAGTTGAGATGTATCTTAAAACCTTTTTTTAATCCATAGATTTCAACAAATTTTTTAAATTCTTGTAGATTGAAAATAAGATCCTCACATGTTTTACTCAATTTAATAACTTCTACTGCCTTTTCTTTAACATTATTAAAAACAAAAATTTCTTCCCTTAAAACAACTTGTGAAACATCGATTATTTCACCAGGTTTAATCCACAAACTTATGAAAAATAAGATAGTTATTATGGTAAAAACCGTTAAAAGAAAAAATTGTCCTTTAAAGTTTAATGATTTGTGCGTGCAGTTGACCATCAATTAAAATTGTGTTTTCTTTTTTTATAAACTGATTTTTTAATGCTAACTCAACAATTTTATTACCAAATAAATTAACGATGGTACCTTTTCGCATTAACCATAAAGCAATTTTTTCATCAACCAGCTTTCCACCATAAAATTTTTCATTGACTTTAACCTTAACTTCTTTGAAATTAAATTCTCTACCTAAAATTTCTTCATCACATATAGCTACAACTACGTCTTGCTTGGTTCTAAAAACTTTTACCCAGAACTTATTTGGCTGGATATTTTGCTCCACAGGCCTCACACCTTATAAACCAATATCTTCCTTCTTTAACTAGCAGAGTATCAGCTTGCCCACACTGTTTACAGATTACATAAAGTTTTGCATATTCTTCAACCTTTCTTTGAATGATTTCCTTTGAAACTATACCGTTCATAATTAACACATTATCTTTGATGGTTCCTAAGGTTGCCAATTCTCTTAATAAAAATTTTGCTAAATGTTTTTCATCCCTTCTAAAAATTTTTGCTATTTCACCAAAATTTCTCAACATTGTTTTTTGTCCACTTCTTTCAACTAAAACTATAGGTATTTCAAATCTTTTTCTTTCTTCTACTTCTTTTCTTCTCAATTCAAAGACTCTGTTTAAAAGTTCTTCATACAGTTTTGAATCTTCCTGGTTGTGGTTCATAAATTTTCCCATCTTCCAACAATTCGTTCAAGGCTTTTTCTATTATATTTTCTGGTAAATCTGATATTTCAAATATTTCGTTCAATTCAATTCCATTTTCTCCTTCCAAGTTTTTAATAAGTTCAAAAATTTTTTCAGTGTAATCTATTGTTTGAGCTAATATTTGTTTGGTTACTTCAGCTTCAAAACCATATTTTTCTTTAGCAAATTCTATTGCAACTAATTCATCTGTTGTTCTTGCAATCTTTCTTATTTCATCAACTATTGTTTTTCTTTCCAAAATTCTTTCACAAATTTCAAACTTTCTAAAAATTTCAACGGCAAAATTAACTTTTCTAATCGTTTCAACGTTGATGTAAATTTCATCGTTGAATTCTTTTACTTTACCTATAACGTTAATCAAATCTCCAGGTTCAATTTCATACAACATTTCAAAATCGTTAAAAGTCCTTACCTTTATGTTCCCACTACCATCATCTATTTTAAACTCAACAAAATTACTTCCCTCAAACTTATCAACAACCAAACCAATCAAATTAACTCTACTTACCTTTTCACCTAAACTTGTTATAACATAACCGCTTCTCTTCGTTTCTGCATCAGGTGGTACAAATTTGCCTTTCAGAATTTCAGCTATTAAAACTTTTTTGGCTTCCTTCCTCAACATGGTTTCACAATTTTGAAATTTTGTTTGCTCTTGGTGAGAAAATCAAACCTTCTCTTAACATCTTATTCAAAATTTCTTCTGCATTATCAATTCCTTCTTCTCTCGCTTTCCTCAAAATTTCATCTCTATCAATCTCAGCTCCTTGTAAAGCTGTTAATTCATCTATGATATCCAACATCTTTCTTATCTTACTTCTTTGAGCTGCAGTAACTCTTTGTCCTTCAGCTCTGTCTATATCAAAATGACCTGTTTCTGGGTCAAATCCAAATTCTCTTAAAGAAATTTTCATGAGCCTTATCGCTCTTTCTGCATCTTCAACATTGACTTCATCCCTCAACTGAATTTTTGCAGAGGCTTCAGCAAGCCTTATTAGCGCTTCATACTGTCTTAAAGTTATTGGAATTGGAGCTTCTTCTTCAGAGGCTTTAGCTCTTAAATTTACAAAAAATTCTTTTATCTTTTCTCCTGCTTCTTTCGTTAACTTCGGTTTACAATTCTTTCTTGCATAAGCTATGTATTTTCTTAATAATTCGGGTTCAATCTCAGGTTTGGCAGCAGCTTCTTCAAAATGCCTAGTTCTTAAGATGTAATCAGCTATTAAGCTATCTCTCTCTGGGTCTGGTTTATCTCTCAAAGCAAATTTTAAATCAAATCTTGCTAACAAAGTTTCTGGAATGTCAACCTGTTCTTTTATAGGAATGTACGGATCAAACCTTCCTAACTTTGGATTTCCTCCAGCCAAGATAGCTGTTTGAGCAGGTAAGGTAGCTACGATGTTTGCTTTTGCTATGCTAATTGATTGTTGTTCTAATGCTTCATGTAGGGCAATTTGATCATTTTTTTCAACTTTTTCAAATTCATCAATACATAAAACACTTTTATTACAAAGAACCAAAGCACCAGCCTCTAAAACCCAACCTCCAAAAAATTCTTCATCTCTAGTTACTGCTGCGGTTAAACCAACCCCACTCACCCCTTTTCCAGAAACATATCTCGCTCTTGGCATGAGTTTTGAAACTGTTTTTAAAATCTGGCTTTTAGCAGTTGAGGGATCTCCAATCAGCAATAAATGAATATCTCCTCTAATTCTTGATCCATCAGGCAAAATTTTAGGAACACCAGCAAACAACTGTAAAGCAATAGCTTCTTTTACATGTTCTAAACCATATATACCTGGAGCAATCGATCTAACTAACTTTTCATAAATGTTTGGATCTTTTGCGAGTTCTAAAATTTTTCGTTCATCCTCTTCTGTAATTTCCAATTCTTCCCATTCAGTTTCTAAAGGTTCAACATGGTTTGCTTCTAAATAAATTTCCAATTGCTTCGATCTACTTCCTTTCAGCTTTCTTTGAATCTGTTTTAAAATTCCAGTAATTCTAATTCGATTACCTGGATCAGTTTTGTTCCTTAACTTTACATTAGTCAAATCTTCTTTTAGATAAACCATTAAAGTTGAAGGCCTTTCTGCTTCAACTATTTCAAAAGGTTCTTCTATAACAATCCATCTTGCATCATAAAGTTTTTGATCTATTAAAACAAAATCTCTTTTGTTCCCACAACTTGAACATTTTTTCGGTTCTTTCATCGTTCTTTCAGTTTGAACAACAGTTATTTGAGCACCGCAATTCAAACAGCTAAAAACAGCTTTTTCAATTTCAGGTCTGACTTCACTAGCTCTTACAACAATTCCTTCAACACTTATGAGTTTTCCAATATGTTCAGCCCTTAAATTTCTAATCCTGATTTGCCTTGATTCTGGCAAATTAAAAAATCTTACCCTAAAATTTTCTGGTAGATCGACTTCAATCTCCTTCAAAGCATCTTCAAAAATTTCTAAAATTTCTTCTGGTTTTTCTAAAAGCAAGTCTGCTAACTCAACATCAAACAAATCCAATTTTGAAAAATCAATTTCTAAGCATTCTTTTCCTTCTAAACAAGCTTCACTCAATTCAGTTTTGTAAATTTCATCTACAAAACGTAAAAATCTCTCTTTAATCTCTTCCCTTTCCATCAATTTCACCTTTTGTTTATCTATTTTTATTAACTATCTTTTTCTCAAATTCTTCAAAAAATAGTTGGAAAATTCTTAAAAAGAAAATTAGGAAAGTGGAGTTCCGGTAATCATTTGATAATAGCTTTTATTTTCTCTAATTTTTTATAAGCTAGATCTATTGCTTGATGAACATCCTTCACATTTCTAGCTCCAGTGCAAACAATTTTACCACTTGAAAAGAATAAAAATGCAACTTTAGGATCATCCATTCTGTACACAAGACCTGGAAACTGCTCAGGTTCATACTCTGTGTTTTCCAAGTTTAAAGCAATTTTGTCTAAATTTAATTTTGCATCAAGTTTTGCAGAAGCAACTATGTTTTCAATCTTAACTTTAAAATTGCTTGGAACCTTTATACCAGCTTTTCTTAAAGTACTTGCAATTTTTTTGAATGCTAGGTTAACATCCTTCACATTTCTAGCTCCAGTGCAAACAATTTTACCACTTGAAAAGATTAGGGCTGCGGTTTTTGGTTCTTTCATTCTGTACACAAGACCTGGAAACTGCTCAGGTTCATACTCCATTCCTTCCAATTTTGAAACGATTTTATCCAAAGGTACTTCAATTCCTAGAGTTGCAGAAGCAACTATGTTTTCAATCTTAACTTTAAAGTTTGTCATGTTAATATTTTTACTTTATAAATTATTTAAATTCATTTTAAACAGGTTCAACTTCATACATCTCAAACTCGTTAAGAAAAGAATTTAGTTTTGAAAGAGGAACAAAAACAGTTTTACCATAAAAGATCAGATCTTCTTCATGCAAAGTAACTATCACAGAGTAAACAGGTTGTTTCAATTTTCTAACTTCTTTTAACTTCAAACATCTTTCAACTTGCTTTTCCGCAGCTTTTTTTAAAGAAGTTTTCTTGTATCTTCCCATTCCCCAATACTTACAGTCAACGCAAAATATCTTATCAAAACGTGTTGCAACCAAATCGATTTCATGCCTTTTTCCATCTTTGAAAATAACCTTTTTTTCAACTTTAAAATCGTTTAACTCAAAAATTTTCGCAATCAAATTTTCAAACTCTTTCCAGTCCATCCAAAATTTTTATTTTTCTAACTAAATTTAAAATTATGAAGTTGATGGGGATAGATGATGCAGGTAGAGGAGCTGTTATCGGTCCTTTAGTCATTGCTGGAACTTCTTTTTTAAAAGAAGATTTGAAAAAACTTAAAGATCTAGGGGTTAAAGATTCAAAAGAACTTTCAAAAGAAAAAAGAGAGAAATTGGCAAAGAAGATTGAGGAAATAGCAAGTGAAATAATAGTGATGAAAGTAAAACCATGTAAAATTGATAAGTGGAGAAAGTTAAATAGAAGTTTGGATTTGTTAGAAGCAAAAAAGATGGCAGAAATAATTCAAATAAGTAATGCCGATGTTTTCTATTTAGATGCTTTAACATCTAGACCAAAAAAGTTTAAGGAAATAGTTGAAAGCTTTTTGAACAAAAAAGTTACCATTAAAGCAGAAAATTTTGCAGATAAAAAATATTTGGTTGTGAGTGCAGCTTCAATCATAGCAAAAGTTGAGAGAGATAAAGAGATTGAGGACTTGAAGGAAAAGATAAAGTTCGATTTCGGAGTTGGTTATCCTCATGATCCTAAAACCATCGAATTTTTAAAAAAATTGATCGAAGAAAGAAAAGAGCTACCAAATTTCATTAGAAAAACCTGGTTAACTACTGAAATGTTGTTAGAGGAAAAAATTCAAAAAAAGATTAGTCATTTTTTGGTGAAAAGATGAAACTTGAGCAAAAAATAGTAGCAATATTCGCATTTTTAGGTTTTTTATTTGGTATTTTTTCCTATTTACTAAACGACTTGCTTTTTAGTGCTTTAATTCCTTTAATCTTTTATTTGGTTTGCTGTTGCTATTTTATCAAAAGAAAAACAAAACTTAAAAGAGAATTTTTTATAGATAGCTTCTTTTCATTTTTTATGGTATGGTTGATAGTTTGGTTAACTTTGTTTAATATGTGAGAATATGGAAAGAAGTTTAACCAGTGAACTTAAAGATAAGATTGGAGAAAGAGTTTTACTTAAAGGTTGGGTTCATGACATTCGTTTGTTGGGAAAAATAAACTTCATTCTTTTGAGGGACAAGGATGGAATAGTTCAATGTACTTTGAAGAATGTTTCAAAAGAAATTTTGAAAGAACTGAAAAAGATTCATCAAGAGGATGTTATCGAAATTGTTGGAAAAGTCGTAAAAAGCGAAATTGCAAAATTAGGGATTGAAGTTCAAGTTGAAAAATTTAAGATTTTGAATAAGGCCGCAGTTCCTTTACCTTTGGATCCAAGAGGAGTTACTCCAGCAAATTTGGATACTAAGCTTGATTGGAGATTTTTGTATTTTAGAACTCAGGAGGCTAGAGCTATCTTTAGAATTCAAACAACTATCTTAAAAGCTTTTAGAGAATTTTTTTTAGAAAGAGGTTTTATCGAGATGCAACCGCCTTGTATAATAGCTTCTGCAAGCGAGGGAGGAGCAGAACTTTTTTCTTTACCCTACTTTGAGAAAAAAGCTTATTTGGCTCAGAGTCCACAACTTTACAAGCAGATGGGAGCTATTTCATTCGAAAAGGTTTTTATGGTAGTTCCTGTTTTTAGAGCAGAAAAATTCAATCAACCAACTCATTTGAATGAGATAAGACAGATGGATATTGAGGTAGCTTTTGCAAATGATGAAGATGTTATGAAATTATTAGAAGAATGTTTTGTTTTTATTTTGGAAAAAGTTAAGAATAAAAATCAAAGAGAATTAGAAGAACTTAAAGTAAAAGTTGAGGTTCCTGAACTACCATTGAAGAGGATAACGTATGAACAAGCTATTGAAATTTTGAAAAAGAAAGGAGAAAAGATTGAATGGGGACAAGACTTTTCTAAAAGTCAAGAAAGGATTTTAGGAAAAGAAGTTGATGAAGCATTTTTCATAAAAAATTGGCCATTAGAATTAAAACCTTTTTATGCTATGCCAAAAGATGAAAAGGTTTGTAGAGCTTTTGATTTGATTTATAGAGGTTTAGAAATATCTAGCGGAACTCAAAGAATTCATTTACCAGAACTACTTGAAAAAAGGATTAAAGCAAAAGGTCTTGATCCAAAAAACTTTGATTTTTACATCAATGCTTTTAAGTATGGTGCTCCAGAGCATTCAGGATGGTCTATAGGTTTGGAAAGGTTAACCATGTGCATAGTTAAAAGAAAAAATATAAGAGAGGTTACGATGTTTCCAAGGGATAGACATAGGTTACTTCCTTAACTTACTTTTAAGAAAAATTTTAGAAGCAAGTATATGAGAGCATTCTTTTTCTTTTAAAGTAAAATACGCACAGTCACATGACCATTTATTCCTTTCTCTATCTAAGATTACGCTATGAACTTCACTTTTTCCTTCAACTCGAAAGTAAATCCTTGCTCTAGAAATCAAATCAATCTTAACTTTTCCTTCTCTAACCAATTTCTTTGCCTTTTTAATCTTTTCTAACATAAATTACAATTATTAACAATTATTAACTATTATATTAACTAAAAATAAATGAGAATTTTTTTTATTCACTTTTCAGTAGTAAAATTTAAATACCTATAAAAGAAATAAAAGATTATGGAAAAGAAAAAGTTAATTTGCATTCTACTTTTTGCTTTTTTACTCATTACTTTACCAAACTTAACTCTTGCAGCTAAAGCTACTTTTGAAATTAAAAGTTGTAAAACTTCTGGTAACTATTTTAAAGATTTTGATAATGCAAAAATTTGTGAGGATTTGCATAGTAAAGTAAAAGTTAGTTGGATAGATGAGTTTGGCAATTTTAGAATTTTTACACAATTTACACCATTTACTATAAATGGAATAAAAGATCCATCTAAGGAAATAAAAGTAGAATTTTTAGAAAGAGAGAATTATGTTTTTCTTCATTGGGTTCAAGTTGATGAAGAAGGTAATGGTGCTGTGGGAGGTTCTAATCCTTATAGAGATACTCAAGCTCTGAGCAGAACTTTTGTAGCTTTTTTAAGAGAAATGCCACAACCCCAAAAATTCAAATTAAAGATAAAAGTTGTAGAATGCAGTTGCAATAATCCTATTGCCAACGCAAAAGTTCAAGTACAAGCTGTGAATGATCCAACCAAATACACAGATTCTAATGGTTTAGTAGAATTCGAATTGGAAAAAGGAAATTACAGAATAATTGTATCTAAAAATGGCTATCAAACCAAAGAAATTTCTGTTTATTTGGATAAGGATAAATACTTAGAAATCTGCTTAGAGAAAATTGAAGAAAAGAAAGAAGGCTATTTGAAAATTAAAGTAAAAGACTGTGATACAGACGAATGGATCAAAGGTGCTAGAGTTGAAGTTGACGGAAAAGTTGGGTACACAGATTCTAATGGTTTAGCGGAATTTAAACTAAAAGAAGGGTTGTATGAAATACAAATAGAAAAAGAAGGTTACGTTAAAGAAAAAGAAACTGTTGAATTAAATGCTGGAGAAACCAAAACTTTAATTTTGTGTTTGAAAAAAATTGAACCCCAAAAACCTTATTGTGAACTAACTTTAAAAGATTATGAGATTTATGACAAAACTGTTGTGCAAGGAAAAGAAATAAAGATAAAAGTTGCTCTAAGGATGGAATTCGAAAATTTAAAAAACCCTTTTGCCATAGTTAAGGTGGAACTTGTAAGCGAAAAAGATCCTTTTAAAATAAAAGTCTTTGAGTTTGAATATTCAGATCAAATTAAAACAAAAGTTTTTCAATTTGAAACTCATGATTTAGAAACAGGAACTTATAAAGTTTATTTGAGTGCAAGGGGTGTTAACGATTGTGATACAATTGAAAAAACTTATCTTGGAAAAATTACAATTTTAGCTAAACCCTATTCATACTATGCAGAAGGATTCCTCGACAAGTACAAATGTTTTGATGGAGAATTGAAAAGGCTATATCAACATTCAGACGGAAGTTTAAGTTGGGTTAAAGTTGGTGTGTGTGAAAAACAAACTCAAAATTACTATAAACCAATTTTGTTTGAAAAAAGTAAAGATGGAACAAAAATTGAAAGTATAAAAATTGAAGCTAAAGTGTTTGAGTCTCCAACCTTTAATTTAACAATTTTATGGATAGTTTTGATAATTTTTGTTTTGTTCCTTTCTTTCCTATCTTTCAAAAGTTTTGAAAGAAGATGTAGATGGAGATGTGATGACGAAAGATTTTTAATTAGTGTTTAACCTCAAGAATTTATGGAAGAGGTTGTTAAAGAACTTAAAAAGTTGAATGTTAAAAGGATTTTTGTTCAATTCCCAGAAGGTTTGAAGTTTAAGATTCAGGAAATTGTTGAAAAATTAGAAGCTAAAGGATTCGAAGTTCTTTTATGTTTGGAAAGAACTTATGGAGCTTGCGATGTTAGGGATGAAGAGGCTTTAAGATTAAAATGCGATGCAATTTTACATGTTGGACATTCAAGTTTGAATTTAAAGTCAAGGTTGCCTGTAATTTATTGGCCTTATCATTTGGAAACGAATCCTATAAAAATTTTAAAAAAATATCTTTCTGTTTTAAAAAACTACAAGCGTATTTGTTTAACTTATGTAATTCAATTTGAACCCCAAGTGAAAAAACTCAAGGAATTTTTAGAAAAAAATGGAAAGGAAGTGATTGTAAATCAGGTTTTAGGTTGCAGGTTGGAATGGGTAAAAAAAGTTGAATCAAAGGTTGATGCTTTTATATGCATAGCTGCAGGTAAATTTCATGCTTTAGGTTTAGGATTGAAAACTGAAAAACCAGTTTTAAATTTGGATTTGGAAAAAAACAAATTAGAAAAGGTTGATGTTCACAAGTATCTTAAAATTAAAAATTGGAATAAATCTTTGTTAAAAGAAGCTAAGAAAATTGGATTTTTAATTTCCTGGAAAAAGGGTCAATCTTTTGGAAGTTGGGAAGAATTAAAAAAAAAGATGGAAAAAGAAGGCAAAAAAGTTTATTTGTTTGTGATGGATGAGATAGATGAGAATAAGCTAGAGGGTTTGAAGTTAGATTTGTTAATAAACTTTGCATGCCCCAGGATTGCTATAGATGATGCAACCAAATTTAAAATTCCAATTTTGAATTGGGATGAAGTATGAATAAAAAACAAGTAGAAATAATCCTTTCAAAATTAAAACCCATTGAAAAACCAAAGTTGGATTACGAGCAATACTCAACCCCAACATACTTAGCTGCAGAAATAGTTAATTTAGCTTGGTTGAACAAAGATGTGGAAAACAAAAAGATTGCTGATTTAGGATGTGGAAATGGTATTTTAGGTTTGGCCTGTTTACTTTTTAAAGCAAAAAAAGTTTATTTTGTTGATAAAGATAAAGATGTTTTAAAAATAGCTAAAGAAAATTTTGAGTGGTTGAAGAAAAATTTTAAAATTGGTGAAGCAAGATTTTTTGTAAAAGATGTTAATGACTTCAACTTAAAGGTTGATACAGTTATTCAAAACCCGCCTTTTGGTTTGAAAAGTGAAAACAAAGATTTGGAATTTCTTCAAAAAGCTTTAGAGATAGCAAAAAGGATTTATTCTTTACATGGTTATAGCGAAAAGAGTAGAAAGTTTTTGAAAAATTTTGTTGAGGCAAGAAATGGAAAGATTTTGTTGGTTAAAAAGTATGAATTTCAAATTCCTCGGACTTTCAAATTTCATGAAAAAACTAAGTATAAATATTTCGTTGATTTATACGTTATTGAAAAAACAAAAGATTTTTATTTTGAAGATACAATTAAAAAACATGGAACTTGAACTTTTACAAAATCAAGACAAAAAAGTTTTGATTCAACTGACTAGGGAAACTTTAACTCTGACAAATTTATTGTTGAGTAGTTTGTGGCAATCCAATAACGTTAAAGAGGCGGCTCAAATAAAAGAGCATCCTTATTTAGCAGAACCAAAGATTTTTCTAAAAGTTGAAAAGGGACATCCTTTAGATACTTTGGAAAAAGCTGCTGAAAAAACCTTAGAAAGTTTGGAAGAATTGGAAGCCAAATTTAAAAAAGCATTAAAAGGCTAACAAAGATATTTTCCATATTCTTTTAATAGATCTACTTTTATATAAATAGGAGCATTTTGTCTTATTGCTAAAGCAATTCCATCACTAGGTCTAGAATCCAAAACTAAAATCTTGTTTCCTTGTTGAATTATCGTGTCTGCTATGAATGTATTATTTTTTATATCATGAATTTTAACCATAAGAACTTTTATATCGAGTAAATCAAAAATGTTGTTTACCAAATCATGTGTCAAAGGTCTAAATTCAATTTTTTTCTCCAACCCTCTTTCAACACTTTCAGCTTGAGATTTTTCTGTATAAGCAACTAATTCCCAGCAGTTAGAATACATTCTTATCACTCCAGTATTTCCAATCACCCAAGCTTCAGGTTTCATTTCAACAAATCCTATGGTTGATAATTGAGGTAACATTAAAGGTGAAAAAGGTAAAATTTTTTCTTCAACCTTTGTTATCTTTTCAAAGAAAAGTCCTAAAGTAAAAGCTGCAATGATCAGAAATAAAGTAAATCCAACTTCTTCAAATTCCCATTTTTTCATAATATAATTTTCTATTCTTAACTTAAATTTACTTGTAATAAGCATTTTGGATTTCAACAATCAAATAATCTGCATAAGCAGGTAAAATGTAAAGTATGTTGTATTCAACCAAAGTCGAATTTACATGAACCAAGGCTTTTGCTTGACTTGAATAAACGTTTGGATTCAAAGCTTTTGAATACCCATTCCCATAACTTGAACTTGAAAAGTCATCCAACTCAACTTTTGAATCATAGATTGAAATATTTTGGTTGGTGTTTTTTAAAACGAAGTATTCGATTAAATTGCTTGTGTTTATGAATTGCCAGTTTGTTTCATCTCCAATTTTCTTCAAAACAACTTGGATGAAAGAATTTTCTAAGACAATTTCGTTTTCTCCATCTCCATCCCAATCATACTCTTTAGCAATTGCATCAGCTCCTGCAGAAATCTCTAAATTTCCTTTTTTTGAATAATAACCTATCTCTAAAATCTTTGCTTTAGAATCTAATTTATAAATTATGCTATCTGTAATTTTTTCAACTCTGAATTCTCCTTCATTAAAACTCACATCAACTTTTCTTAAAGCACCTATTCCTTCACTTGCTATCTCTTTTATAGCTAAATCGATTGTTTTTAAAATTTCTAAAGCTTGTTGATAAGAAGCAACCTCTTGCGCTTTTTGAATCAATGGTAAAGCAAAGGTTAAGACTACAGTTATAGCTGCAACTATGATCGCAACCATTAAAACATAAGTTACGATTGGACTCATTCCTTTCAACATCTTTCCACCTTTATTTGTGGCAAGTTAGCTTCGCTTACGTTGAAATAACTTATACAAAGTCTAAACCTTCCTTTACCAAATTTTTCATCATTCACTATATCAACATCTTCATATTTCAGTTTAGCGATAACAGGTAAACTTTCTGGTGCTTTGAAAGAAAAAGCTGTAAATGGTCGAGCTGGTATCGTTTGTTGCTTGATCAAGTAATATTTTGATTCAATGTTTTGGCAATTTCCTTGAGTGAATGGAATGATTAACTTACTTTCTAAAGAATTTTTTAAAGTTAAAGTATAATAAGGATTTGCTAAAGAGTTGTTCAATGAAATCCATTCTAAATCTCTTTTTGCATAAGAATGAGCAATAGCCAATAACAAATTTTTATTTTGGCTAAAAACACAAACATAGTAGTTATTTAATTCATTAACATTTTTTAAAATTTCAAAATCGTTTGAAAAGCTACCTTGAGTTAAAGGCGAAGTACCGATAATGTAATTATCATCAGTTTTATCAGCTGAAATTTTGAAAGAGAGAAAGTAAGTAGAAGTTAAGGGTGAAGTTAAAATCCATAGTGGAGTTGAGTTGAAAGCAGTATTGTTAAATTCATCTTTTGCTGTAATTCTTAAATTGTAAATTCCTTCATAAGGAACAGAAAAGTGTATTGAGTAATTTCCATCTGAATCACTTTGATTCTGAACTTGAAAAGTATCGTAATTTAAAGAAACCAAACCTTGAAATGGTGATAAATCTTCATAAAACAATTTTCCATAAACTTTTATTCCTGTATTTGGCCTAGCAATTATTCTCTGCTTCTCATTAATCTTATCACTTTCCAATGTTATGATGATTTTTGCAGAAAGAGAAAGTGAGGTTAAGTTAGAAAATATAGAATCATCGGTAACATTTATCAAATAATTTCCTTCAGGATCATCTGTTTTAAAAGTATAATTTCCTTCCCAATAGTTGAAGGATTTTTTGCTCAGACTTAAAGTCAAAATAGTTTGATTCGAAAATACTAAAGTTGCAACTGGATTTCCTTCTACATCACTAGAAATGTTTATTTTAATCAAAATTGTATCACCTCTTTTAACTTTTGAATCGATGGTAGAATTTAAGTTATCAACACTTAATTTAATTTCAGGTAGATAACCAGTTATCAAAATTTTTCTTTGATCATAATATAATTGATCAAAAGAATCATGGTCTGTTAAATTGAATAAAACATTGTTGTTGCTAACGTTAACAATTTTATGTGAAATGGTTTGGCTTCTATCAGCAACGTAATTTTCAGTAAATTCATCAGAATCTTCGATTCCAAAGTAATTGTAAGCTCCTACACCGAAATCATCCATGTAAGTTTCATTGTAATGAAATTCCAAAGCAAAATTGTGCTCAACTTTTTGGTCTTTTAACTGTTTTGAATAAGTGAGAATATCATAATAAGTTAAAGTCGAGTTTGCTACTTGCTCTAAATTTTCGCTTGAATATCCAAATTGATTGATAGCTGGATTAAAGTTAGTAGTATTGATAAAACTAGAAGTTCCTAGAGTGAACATGAAGTTTTTGTTTAAAGTTGAGTTGAAGATATAAGAGTAAGTTAGGGTTTTTGTAGTAACGTTTTCACTTAGATTGAAGTAGCTTGGATTTGGATTAGAGAAGTTTCCTCTATAAGCAGTTCTGAAGTTCTGAGTAGCGAACAAAACGTTATCGCTAGTAGAGTTNNTGTAGTAGTAATTCCCTGCTTTTATTCTTGTTTGGCCGATTTGGTATAATTGCCATATNTCCTCCTCGCTNAATGCTCTATTGTAAATCCTAACTTCGTCGATGAGACCGTCAAACCATTCGTCTGGCTGTGTAGAGCCACCTATTTTTATGGTGTGGGCACTTATTTTGATGGTATCGCTTCCAATATTTGCAATTGCCCTTAAAACACCATCCTCATAAAGGAAAAGTTTTGAGCCATCATAACCTGCGGCAAAAAAATGCCATTTGTTATCTAAAATATTGGTTGCATACCCACCAGTTCTCTTCCAACCTGCATTCTCAAAAACAAAGCCTATGACAGGTGAACCTTCGGTTGGATGCAAAAAGAAAGCCCAATAGTTCATAGCGGGGTATTTGTTTATTAACACACCAGGCGTATCTATGCTTGCGCGGTTATATTTAGCCCAGAGAGTTATAGTTATGGGCCCAGTTATATTTATCGCGGTAGTGTCCACATAATCATCCACTCCATCAAAGTACAAAGCTTTCCCAAACTTTCCATCCACCCATTGTGGTGGAGTATCTCCATCTTCATTAGTAGTATTACCATCATACAAAGTCCCATCGTTTCCATAATTCGAGTAATCATAAGTTTTAATTCCAGCTCCTTCTTCGAATGGCAAATAAAGAACTAGTCCATCGTCTAGCATTTTCTTATCTTGTTGTAATCTAGCTGGAATATCTAACTTATGATTTATGTCATCTTGCGAAATTACATCAACAAAAACTCTAACAAATGGATCATGAGCTGTCATCAAAAAAGTAAAGTTTATTTCAGGATAACCATCTCTTTTGAATTGATATTTCCATTTGAAAGCTTGTTTAAATCTTGGGTCTAACCAATCAGGCATTCCATGACTTTCATTATTTGCACCTTTTTGCCAAGTTTTCCATTTATTGCTTTTCCAATCAAAAAAGTAGACAGAATAATTTTTAATGGAGTAAATATTTGTTAAAGGTTCATCATCAATTTTTATTTCTTCGGTAATTAAATTCCATAAACCTGCAGTGCCATTGGTTAGGTTGAATTGTATGCTTGGGTGAGCCTCTACAGTTAGGAAGTCGTTACTTAGTCTTATTCTTCCTGCCTGGTAAAGAGCTCTTATCTCTTCCTCACTCAATGCTCTATTGTAAACTCTAACTTCGTCGATGGTACCGTTGAAATTTCCATAAGTGCCATCAAAAGTCCCTATTTTATCAGTGTATGTAGTCGTTTGTATTATAAATGGATAGTTCTGAGTTCCGATTAAAACTCCATCATAGTACAATTTTTGTTCTCCATTTTTTACCGTTCCTGCTAAATGATGCCATTTACCATCATTGTAAGGTTTAGCAATCTCAAGCCACCTATGTTCTGTTCCATCATGCATAAGAAGTGCTACTTTTCCACCTTTTAGCTTAATTGAAGCGAGTGTACTTGCTGCTCCTCTATGAACTGTAACTATTCTAAAGCCGTACGCATCATCTGGAGCTGTTTCTGTAGTCCTAAACCAAGCCATTAACGTATATTCTGCAAATCCGCTACTAGAATTAGATGTACTAACATAATCATCCACTCCATCAAAGTACAAAGCTTTCCCAAACTTTCCATCCACCCATTGTGGTGGAGTATCTCCATCTTCATTAGTAGTATTACCATCATACAAAGTCCCATCGTTTCCATATCCAGAAGAATCCTTTGTTATATGACCAAAACCCTCGGAAAACTTCAGATATAGAACTAATCCGCTATCCAAGCTCTTTCCTTCTTCATCAAGCCAATAACTTCCTCCTGGCATTGCATCTCTTATACCATAATCATAACCATCGCTTCCTGCTAAAGTGTAGTTAATTTCTGTTCTCAAACTTGAAATTCTTTCAAAACTGCAATTTCCTTGACCAATCAAGCCCAATTCTTTGATGGGTCTCCACCCATCGTTCCAATAATAGATTTTTATAGGACCAGTAAGATTTGTGAGATTGAAACTATCTTCAATTTTTTGATAATAATCACTGTCCAAAATTAAAGTAAAATTGCATTGATTTTCATCACATTTCCATCCAGTCAAAGAAATATTTTTTATTTGAGAATCATTTAAATAATTTGAATTCAAGTTTAAATATCCAAAGCTGCCATTACCTCCATGAAAGTAGATATAGCTCAAGTTTTGGTTTAATTCAACAGCTTGGTTTAAACGAAAGATGAAAAGGAATAGGAAAGAAAAGAAAAAACTGATTAAAAACTTTTTTTTTAAATCCATAATAATAATTTTAAATTTTCGCATAAAATCTTTTCCAAATCTTAATTTTAAATTAAATCTATTGTGTAAATCACTTTATCGTTTTGGAACATCTTTCCTTCCAAACTTAAATCAAAAAAGGTGATGAATTTACTTCTATTCACTTCAAAAGGGATGGAAAAGGAATAGGTGAAAATTTCATTTTGAAATTCGTAAGAAATTTCTAAAGGAAGTTCTTGATCTGAAGTTATCAAAATTTGAAAGGAGGTTGAGTTTTTTTCATAAAGCTCTAAATTAGAAAAGTTCTTTGTTTGGAAGTTAAAAGTAAAGTTAAGTTGTTGAACTTTTCCAAGCATATTAAAAAAAATTAGGTTTAAAGTCGTAGGTTCTGAAGCATTTATCTTTTCATAAAAAGCGTAGATTGCTAAACATTTTAAATCGAGCAATCTACTCTTCAAAACACTTCTCGAAAAACTCAAAAAATCGTTTTCATTGTTTATCAAAGCTGAAGTTTCATTGTAACTTGAAATCAAAACCTTATTCAACTCTTTTTTTAAACTGGAAAAAATTTCTCTTTCTAAAGAATTTTCGAGTTCAACTTTATTTCTTATCAACCCTTCAAAGTTTAAGCTCGTTTTTATTAGAACTAAGATTGTAACAACGATTATAGTCAAAATTATGAAAATTTGTCCCTTCATTTTCACCATCTGTAAACTAAGATTTGTTTAGGAGAGAAATAGGTTGAGTTTCCAGAAATTAAGTAAAAAACGCTTGTCAACTTTTCACTTTCTATTTTTGGTACATCACATTTAATTTCGCATACTATAACTTCCAAATTTTTAGTTCCAAGATAAGTTTTTAAAATATTTTTTAACAACATGCTTTGGTTTTGCAAAACAAAGTTTCTCAACATTCCTTTTTCATCAAGGGTTTTTAAAACATTGTAGGTTTGAAGTTTCCAGTTTATAGATTCTAAAGAAGGAACAGGTGGGAAAACCAAAAAGTAAGCAAAGAAAAAAGTTAGTAAGATTATGACAGAGATGACAGCTTCTAAAATTCTAAGCATGTTCCACCTCTATTCTAAAATTATAATTTGTTTCCAAAATTGCTTTTACTTCATAATAATTCAAATTTCTCAATCCTCTCAATTTTGAAAATGAGAGCATTTGGAATTCTTCCAAAGGTAGCAATAAAACTTTAACATTTGAATTTGCATTTGAAGGTACCTCAAAATAAACATCTTTAACTTCTTCATCTGAAAAATACATTTCCAAGATTTTTGTCTCTCTTGCATTTAAAGAAATATTTGCAGCTAGACTTGCACTCTTTAAATAATTTTCAAAACAGTAGGATTGATCAAAGATTGAAAAAGGGATTAAACCGTTTTCATCAAAAATTCTAATACTGCTTAGAGTAATATTCTTGCTACAATTTTTATCAAATTCATAGGAAAAATTAAAGATGAAATATCCAGATTTTCCATCAATTTCCTCAACCTTTATCTTTACTCTATAAAGATTTTTCATCAACCCAATCTTTACAACGTTTAAACTTTTTTCCCAGTCGGAAGGAAGACCTTCATTACTGAACAAAGAATTCTCAAAAGAAAGAACTACACCTCTTAAAGTATAAAGATTGATTTGAGAAATTTTTTGAATCAAAATGTTTGTTGCTTGGATTATGATGTAAGTGATTAAAGTCAATACTAGGGCAGCTGAGATTATAAAATCTATTAAAGGAATTTTAACTCACCTCCTCTATCTCAACCCAAAAATCCTGTTGTCCTAACAAAATTCTATCGTAGATGGTTGAGTTAAAGTTATGTCTATAATAGTAAAGGTAAGTCTCTCCACCTTGAGTTCTACCTTGTAAATAAGCTTCTATGTTCGGAACTTCAACTTTTACTTCAATCTCTGGATTTTCTAAAGTTCTGGCAAGTATTAAAACCTTTCCAGGTTCATAGATTGTTATCACACTTTGATTATCAATCTCCAAACTCTCTAAAATTCCCCATATTCCAAGTTTGCTTACTATCACCACTTCATACCTTCTGTTTGAAACCCTTTCTGGCAGTTCTAATTTTAAACTTGAAAGTAATATTGATTGATTAAGGTTTGGAAAGAGTTTTGAATTCTTACTACTTTCATACAATCTTAAAATCGAATTGCTAACTAACAAACCAACATCTCTCAACTCTCTTCTAATATTTTCTTGTAGTGTTGTAGAATAGTAAGAAAACAATAAAGAACCCACAACTGTTAAAAGTAAAACGCTTAATGCAATCGTTATCACAAACTCAACAAATTTTGAAACACCTTTCACATTTTAACTTATAAACTTTATTTAATATTTATTTAATAAAAAAACTAAAAATTAAATGATGAAGCTTAAAGGTATTTCACCTTTGATAGCTTCAGTAATCTTAATTGCAGTTACAATGACGGTTGCAGGAGTTCTAGCTTTTTGGGCAGCTCAATTTGTAAGGCAAAACGTTCAAACTTTTGAGGAACAAACTGCTGAAAGGGAATGTGATTTTGCAGATTTTGATATATTTAGTTGTACTTACAATGCTGGGGAAAAATCCATTTCTTTAATCTTGCAAAATTTAAGAAAAATTGATTTGAGAAATATTACAGCTTTTGTAATTTATGAGAATGATAGTATAATTCCGGAAAGTGGTTATTCTCTAGGAGAATTGCCAGCAAATTCTTTGAAGAATTTTAAATTTGGAAATGAATTTCAACCAGTTGAAAGAGATTATAAAGAAATTTTAATAACAACCCATTGTAGTCTAGTGAGGGAGAGAACAAAATGCCGTTAAAGGGAATTTCTCCATTGATTTCAATTGTTTTGTTAGTAGCTTTAGCAGTTGCAGTAGGAGCTATAATCTCTACTTGGCTTTTTGGTTTTACTCAAAAGCAAACAACTACTGTAGGTGAAAGAGCTGAAGAAAGTATAATTTGTTCTTATGCTTCTTTATTGCTTTCAAATGTTAAATATTGTAATGGAAGAATTTCTGGCCAAATTGAGAATACTGGAGACATTTCTTTGCTAATTAAAAAATTGCTCATTATATATTCTAATGGTTCAACTCAAGAAATTGGTTTATGTTTGATTGGAGGAGAAATTCAAAGTTGTACCATTTCTAACCTTACTTTAATTCCTCGAGACATAACACTTTTTAACGTTTCTGCAAGTGAAAACATTGCGAAAATAAGAGTCTCTTCAAATTGCACTTCAGCTTACAGCGATGTGAGTTTTGCAGATATCACTTCATGCTAAAAACACATATGCAATTCCACCTATTGTCATCATTATGGCACTGTGTTTTAAACCAGCGATGATAGCTCCCTCTGCCATTTTCCCAACTGCCAATCCGGCAAAAAAAGATTGCATTAAAACTAGATGAAAGAGCAAATCTTTATAATTTTTTACTAATTCGGCAGGAGCTATAGGTTGTTGTTCCTCAAGCTTGTAACTAAAAGTTTGAGAAAGGCTTGGTACTAAGAATTTTTCTAAAGCCAAAATTACTCCTAAAAAGACAAAGAAAACTATGTAGCCAGTGATCATCTGAGAATGCAAGTACAAACTTCTCTCTTTTCTCAATTTATCTATTTCAATAACTGTATTACTCAACGCTTCAAAAGTGTCAACCAAATTTCCTCCAAACCTATGACTCTCAATCACAGAGGAAACGATCCTAGAAATCAATTTGGAGCCAGAATTTTTTGCAAAATTTTTTAGGACTTTTTCTAAAGGTAAACCCCATTCAAGCTGGGCAACCATTTTTTTTATACAAGGAGTTAAAGATTTGTAGTCATTTTTCGAAACAGTTTCAAAAGCTTTGGTTATGGTCATCCCACTTCTTACACTTTCAACAAAATCTCTTAAAAAAACAACAAACATTTGTTCAATCTCTTTTTTTCTTTTATAATAAGAATATCTTACCAGTATGATAGGGGTAGCGATCAAAAAGGCAACTAAGATGTTAACGGCCTGAAAGATTAAAGGAAATTCTCTTAAAAAGAAATAATTAAATAAGATTAAAGGTAAAGCTGTTGAAATAGATAAAATCAATAGAAACCAAGTTTTTTCCTTCATATTTCAACCTCCAACCCTTTTATGAAAAGAATAAAACCTATGTTTAAGGCTGGTATTACTGTATAGGTTGTAAGTTTTGTAAGGAATAGGATATCAAAACCCCCTATTGTTGGTTGGATTAAGTTCATTATAGTAAACATTGAGATTATCAACAGAGGAGCTGCTATCAAAACCCCAACATAAATTTCAGCATAAGTTGAAAGCTGTTGCAAAAACTTTTCTCTCTTTAATTTCCAATCGAACAAAGCTTGCTCCCCACTTGTTTTCAAAAAAACCTTAACGTTGCCACCAGATTCTGTGGTTGAAACAAATCCAAGTAAAATTTGCTTAAAATTTTCATTAGAAGTTCTTTTAGCAACTTCCTTAACTGCAGCTAGTGGATTCATTCCAAAAGTTTCTATGTTCCTAACAATTTTCTTCATCTCTTTTGCAATCTCTCCATACTCTTCAAATTCTGAAATGAGCCTAAAAATTGTCTGAGGGGGAACACCTGTTTCAGCAATTGCGCCCATATGAGTTAAAACAAACGGTAAATTCGTTTCAATGTTCTTAGAACGCTGTGCAGCTTTGTAAATTGGATAATATATCATGATTATTAAAGAAATGGAAGCAGCAAGTAAAGGTATAAAGAAAAGATAGGGAATTAAAAGAAAAAATGAGAGTTTAAAAAGAAAAAAGTATGTTATAACCAATGTTAAAGCAGAGAGATATGTAAGAAGGGTTATGAAAAAGATTAAGCTCAAATAACTTCTAAAAGGAATTTTTAAATCTGCTTTTAACAAAGCATCTTTTAAGAATAAGAAAGATTTAGAATACTTTTCTGCTAAATTACCAAGAAGTTTGGTAGCCAAACTTCTTAAACTCATTCTTTCACCATTTTAATTCCAAGTAATTTGAGAATTTTTTCTTTATCAAATTTTTTGATTTTTTGAGGTTCAACTTTTTGAACTTCAACTTTTGTTTCGATGTAAGCTTCACCTATTTCTTTTAACAACTCTTCTTTTTCTTTATAGTACCGATTTATGATCTTTACAACATCCAAATAATCTTTTATTCCATTTTTCAACATCCATTCCAATATTTTCTTCCTTCTTTCAATTTCTCTTAAAGCTTCTTCTTTGCTCATTCCCTTAGCTAAAGCAAGTTTTTCAGCTTTTATACTTTCATTAACTTTTTCAAACTCATCCTTTTCCGGATTCCATCTGTAAACTATGTTATACTCAACTTTCTGAGTTTTGAGATCAACTCCTATTATTTCAACAATTTCTCTAACTCTTCTTGCGGATTTTCCCTTTTCTTTTGCATGGGTCATCACGATTATGCAATCTAAACTATCAAGCAGTGAAATTGAAAGGTTTATTGGAGGAGTTGTTAATCTATGGATTACAGTTTCAACACTACCTGCATGAAAAGTACTCAAACTAGGATGTCCAGATGCCATACCTTGAAACATTACATACGCTTCTTTTCCTCTCACTTCTCCAACTATCACGTAATCAGGATTCTGTCTGAAACTTTCTTTTAACAGATCAAACAACGTTACTTCTCCATATTTTTCACCGGTTGGTAAAGGAATGCCAAATCCTACTCGAGCTAGTCCTGGGACCCAATGTTCATGGGTTAGTCTTAACTCTCTCGTATCTTCTATCGAAACTATCTTTGCTTCAGGAGGAATGAACATTGCTAAACTGTTTAAAAAAGAAGTTTTTCCAGTTGCCACTCCTCCCACTATAAGCATGGAAGCACCATTTTCAACTAAAAACCATAGATAAGCTAACATTTCTGCATTTGCAGTTTTCATCTCAATTTGCTCTATCGGAGAAAAAGGTTTTGTACCAAATTTTCTTATGGTAAAGGTAGGACCGTGTGTAGCTACATCACTAGCCAAAGTTGCAGATACTCTGGAACCATCTGGTAAAGTTCCAGCTAAAATTGGTTCAGCATAACTTACATACCTTCCAGCTCTTTCTGCGAGCTTTATTATCAAATCTCTTAATCTTTCAGGATCTTTTATAACCACATTTGTTTTCAAACTTCCATACTTTCTGTGAACTATGTAAATTGGCAGGCCAACACCATCGCAGCTTATATCTTCGATGAAAACATCTTGCATCAATGGTTCAATTTCGTTGTAACCTATGAAATCTCTATAAATGTAATACATAAGCTTAAGAAACTGAACTTTAGTCAACTTTATTCCAAACTCTTTTAACAGTTTTAAAACATTTGTTTGTAAGTATTCAATTGCAGCTTGAGTTTCAGTAATTTTTTCCAAACCGATTTCTAACAAATCTATAAGACCTTCTGAAATTCTTTGAAGAACATTTTTTTCTTCTTCACTTAACTCAGGTTCGATTACGTAATATATCAAACTTTTTTCTTTTTCATCCCATTTTATATTTGCATAAGCAAAAGGCTCAAGTAAAGGATAGGTTACGTTTATTTTTTTCAAATCTTTTAATTCTGGTAATTCAACAATTTTTTGATCAATTCTAATGCTAAATCCAGGTAATTCTTCAATCTTTCCTTCTTTTTTACCAAAAAATTTTCGGTAAAGTAACCCTTTCAACATTTTCTCTTATTTTCTATGCTTTTTTCTAACACTCTTTCCAGGCTGAGCTATTCCTCTAAATCTTGCACAAGCTGGGCATATCCTTAGTTTTCTCTTCATCAAACTTGTTAATCTTCTATCCAGTTGCTGTCTGATCACAGGATCGTTTATTATTCCTGCAAGACTTTTTGTAATCACAAACGTTTTGTATCTTGGTATTAATCTTCCACAGAATGCGCAAGGTATTGTATATTCTCTTCCTCTTGCAGTTTTATGCTTATAAGTTCTTTTGTAAGGTGCTTCACTAACTGGCATGATTTCCCTATTAATTTTTGGGATTAAGAATATATTAACTCAGCTTTTCTTTTAACTTTTCTATCACTTCTTCTTCTGTAACTTTTTGAACGTATTTTTCTTTTAAATAATGCAAGGTTGCACTTCCAACTCTTTTTCTGATTACAATTCCTGCTCCTTTAAGTTCAAGTACATACTTTGTTACAGTTTGCCTATGAACTTTTAATTCTTTAGCTAAATCTTGGATGGTTAATCCTTCTGGATGTTTTCTAAGCAGTTCAATTATCTTTTCCTTTATTTGTTCACCTTTAGTGGCTACCATTAATTTTCACTAATTATAATTAACATTTATAAATACTTAAATTTTTTGTTTGACTTCTACAAACTTCATTTTTACAAGTTCTTCAAGGATCTCCATCACGGCTGGTTTTACTTGTTCTTCTTCCAGCCCTATTTTTTTCGATATTTCTTCAACTATTTTTTTCACAGTTCTTCTTCCATCACAAAGTTTTAAAATTGCAAAAGCAGCTTTGTCAATCTTATAAATAGAACTTCCATTGACAGTAGCATAAAGAGTTCCTATATGATCAATAACTCTCAAATTTTTGTTTTTAATGGGAACATCATTATCTTTCAACACTTGTTTTCACCTTTATCGCTAATGAAAAATTTAATTTTTAAGCTTTTAAAAATGATATATGGCTGAGCAAAAAATTCGAATTGAAATTAAGAACGAAAAAATTTTTACTCAAAACTTAAATTTAAAAGAAAGTTTTTTTGGACAGTTTGAAAACAAAAAACTTCTTTTGAATGCAGTTGAAGCATTTTATTTAGCAAATTTAAGGAATGCAAGAATTTTTGAGGATGGAAAAGAAATAGACCTTCTTCAATTTTTAAAAAAATTTTATTCAAAAAAATTTTGGGTTAAATATAGTGTTTTTAGAGATTGGCGTGATAGAGGTCTTTTTTTGAATTTTTTAGAAAGGGTTGAATTGAAAAGATGGTATGAGAGTCCTGTAAAGAAGTATCCAGCTCAAAGATTTGAATTGAAAGAAAAGGTTAAACTTTTGTTTTTAGAAGAGGAAGCTTTAGCTGTAAGTTTTGAGCCAAAAGCAAAATTACTTTTTGAAAAGTATTGGATTGGACAATGGGGAGTTTATAAACAGTTGGGAAGGGGAAAAGGTTTGGTTTTAGATCCAATCGAAACTCTATACCTTGCAAAAAAAGGTTTTGAGTTCGAAAACGATGAAAATTTTGAAGAAATTTTAGAAAAAGTTAAGGAAAAGATTCCTCATGCTGAAGCAATGCTAGAAGTTTACGAAGACTGGAGAGAAAAAGGTTTTGTTTTAAAAACTGGTTTTAAGTTTGGTACTCATTTTCGAATTTATTTTCCAGGAGCTTCTCCAGTCAAAAAAGGAAAAGAATGGAAACATTCAAAGCATGTTATACATGTTTTTCCAAAAGATGTTGCAATGCCCATGAGTGAATGGGCAAGAGCTATTAGAGTTGCTCATAGTGTTAGAAAGACTTTTCTCATGGCAATTCCAGGAATGCAACCTTCTGACTACTTAAAAGAAAAATCCGAGATAGATTTCATAGCTTGGCATAGGGATGCAAAAACTAATGAAGTAAAAAAACCAGATTCCAATCCTTCTTTTTTGATTTTGTGTTTGAATGAAGATGAAAAGTTGAGTGGAAAAGCTTTGGCAAGTTGCTTGGATAGAGCTGATGAGATAGGTTTGAGATTGTTGATTGCTATAAACGATAGAGAATCAAGTGTTACTTATTATCTAGCAAATCGAATCGATTTACCTGGTTCTAAAAATAAGTATTACGAAATAGAATGGTTTACTCCTTGAAATTTAAATTCAAGACATTACTACAGCTGATTGGAGTTTAACCTTTCTTTTGTTTAATGGCACTCAAAGCTTTGAGTTTTTTATTTCTAACTCTAATATTTTTCTTAATTCTTGTGATGTTTTTGACAATGTGTAGTTATTATTCTTACTTTTTTAGCTTATCTTTGCAAAAGTTTCTTTACACTTGAAATAAATTTACTAACTTTTTCTTCTATCCTTCTATACTTTCAATTCCACAATCTTTCAACCACAGTCATAAAGCCTCCTTGTAAGTATTTTCCTTATTCTCGGAATTTTGAGTGTTTGTTTTGTGTTTTTTCCCTTTCATTTTTTGAGAAATTTTTTAACTTTATATAAGTTTTTTGGCTTAATTCAAATAGTAGATCAGTAACCAAAATCATATCGTTATCTTTCTTAAAAAATTAAAATTTTTCATAATCTTTGAAAAACTTACTTATACTTTTGCTAATTTTATAGCCAAAAACACATAAAAATATAATATGGAAAAATTCAAGTTTATTGACATCACAACTTCAGACATAGCTTTTGAAGCTTTTGGTAAAGATTTGAACGAGCTTTTTGCAAATTCAGCATTAGCGATGTTTGAGGTTATGGTGAATACTGAAAAGGTTGAGACCAAAGAAATTAGGGAAATAGAAGTTGAAGGAATAGATTTGGAATCTTTACTTTTCAACTGGTTGAATGAATTACTTTTTTACTATGGTTCAGAAAATTTGGTTTTTAAAAAATTTGAAGTTGAAGTAAATGAAAAAAATTTTAAGTTGAAAGCAAAGGCCTATGGTGAAAAGTTTAATAGGAAAAAACATGAACCTAAAACAGAAGTTAAAAGTTGTACTTATCACAAACTAAAAATTGAAAAAAACGAATTTTGGAAGGCAAGAGTGATATTGGATATTTAAGATTAAAATTAATTTTCATTTATGAGTTATTTTACACCTTTTGACCCTTGGAAATCAAAAATTTGTAGCTGTCCTTTTAAATACACTTTTAATCCTTATACTGGTTGTGCACATGCTTGCATTTATTGCTATGCTTCTGGCTATATCAAGGATTTTTTCAAACCCAGACCAAAATCTATAAATTTTAATAAATTAAAGTCAGAAGCTGAAAGTTTGAAAGGTGAATTAGTTTCTTTATCCAATTCAACAGATCCTTATCAACCTTTAGAAGAAAAATTTGAGCTCACTAGAAAAATTTTAGAAATTTTGATTGAAAATCAGGCGAAAATTCAAATAATCACCAAATCGAATTTGATTGAAAGAGATTATGATCTGTTAAAAAATGGAAAAGTTCAAATCGCTTTCACTTTAACAACTTTAAACGAAGAGATTGCAAGGAAATTGGAGTCTAAAGCACCTTTACCAAAAGAAAGAATGAAAACTGTAAAAAAATTTGCAAAAAAATTTGAAGTTTGTGTAAGATATGATCCAATAATTCCCTTTTTGAATGATTATGAAGTTGAATTGATAAAAAAGCTTGCGAACTATGAAGTAAAACAGGTGATTGCCTCAACTTTTAAAGTTAAATTGGATAGTTGGCAAAGGTTTAGCTTGGCATTTCCTGAAATTGCAAAAAAATTGAAAGATTTATATTTTAAAAGAGGAGAAAGAGTTAAGCGATATTGGTATTTGCCTTTTGAGTTAAGAAAAGAAATTTTAAGTAGAATGAAAAAATTGGTTGAAAATCATGGGATGAAATTTTCAACTTGTAGAGAAAACTTACAATTTTTGAATTCAGCTAAAACTTGTGATGGAAGCTGGTTGTTCTATTAATTTTTAAAAATTAATAAAGTTTTGCTATTTTGAAGAAGATTATATTTAAACTTTGCATCAAATCTTCCAAATCTTTTGGAGTTCTTTCAGAAGAAAAATATTTGTCTACAAGTTGATAAACTTTCTTTCTTTCATCTTCCTTAAGATTTTTAAAATCAATTTGTTTTAAGCGCATGTAAAGAGCTTTGTCAGTAAAGTTTTTTAACTCTCTGAAATCTTTGGAGAGGAATTCATGAATTTCTTTTTCAATAACTTCTAAAGATTTTTCATATGATTTTTCTTCTACCTTTCTTTCAATTATTTCTTCAATCTTTGGTTTAAGTTTTTCTTGTTCTACAACTTCAAAGAAATATTTTAAATCAGTGAAATCTTTGATTGGTTTTGAAGTTGTGATAAAAAATTTTTGTTGAATATATTTTTCAACTTCCTCATAACTTTTATCATAAAATTCTCCGTAAATGTCTAAAATTTCTTTATTAAGTTTTCTTATTTTCTCATACTCTTCCAAAATTTTCTCTTCATCTTTTCCTTCAACTAAAATTCTTGTATGGAATAGGGTGTTTCCTCCATAGATGAAAACCAAAGCAAAATCGTCTTTAACTCCATATCTTTTTTTAATTTCAAGTTTTGGTGAACTTGCAACAATAGCACTTTTTTCAATTTCAAAATCGTTAACTCCATAACTTTTCAATTTCTGAATTGTTTGATAGAGAAAAGGATTTGTTTTCAAAACAAAACTTGAATATTTTTCAACAAATTTTGTGTAATCTGTTAAAGTTAAATTTAAAATCTCAACTTCTTCAAAAAGTTTTTTACAAATTTTAAACAAAACTTTTACACTCCTTCCTCTTTCTCTGTCTAAAGGAGGGAAATCTATGTAAAATGGTTTTTTACCTTTTATTTTAATTTTAATTTTTCCCAATTTTACCCTAACTTTTTTCATAAAATTTTTTTGATAAAAAATCTTCAAAAACTTATCCTTTAACAACTCCTATTGGTCTTAATTTTGCAACAATTCTTGCGATTCCAGCTTTTTCACAAACTTTTACAACCTCATCCACATCTTTATAAACTTCTGGAGCCTCTTCAGCGACAACTCTCCAACTTACGGCTTTAACCAAAATTCCTTTATTTGCTAATCTAGAAGCAACTCTTTCACCTCTAAATTCTTTTAAAGCGCTTGCTCTTGATCTTACTCTTCCTGCACCATGAGCAATAGAAGAGAAAGTAACTTCTTCAGCTTTATCAGTTCCTATCAGAATATAACTAGCAGTTCCCATAGAGCCTGGGATTAAAACAGGTTGCCCAATTTCTTTGTAATCTTTTGGAACATCTTCCCACTTTGGTCCAAAAGCTCTAGTAGCACCTTTTCTATGAACTAAAACCTTCATTTTTTTACCATCTATTTCATGCTCTTCTAACTTTGCCATGTTATGGGTAATATCATAAATCAATTTCAAACCAAAATTTTCAGCACTTTTGCCAAAAACCTTTTCAAAACTTTCTCTAACCCAATGCATTATCATTTGTCTATTTGCAAAAGCAAAATTAGCTGCGGCATTCATAGCAGCGAAATAATTTTCAAACAACTTTGTACCACTTGGAGCAAAAGCCAATTCTCTATCTGGCAACTTTCTTAAAAGATCCTTAAACTCCCTTTCCATCAACTGTAAGTAATCTGTAGCTACTTGGTGACCCAAACCTCTAGAGCCAGTATGAATCATCACTGTAATTTGACCAATCTCTTCTATTCCAAAAATTTTTGCAACATTTGGCAAATAAATATGTTCAACTCTTTGAATTTCCAAAAAATGATTTCCAGCTCCTAAGCTACCTAATTGAGGCATCCCTCTTTTTATAGCTTTTGAAGAAACTTTGGAAGGGTCTGCATACCTTTCCTCACTTCCTTTATCCTCTATATGTTCTAAATCTTCTTCCCAGCCATAACCATTTTCAACTGCCCATTTAGCACCATATTTCAAAACCTCTCTTACTTGTTCGCTTGTCAACTTAACTTTTCCTTCACTTCCTACACCACTAGGAACATTCCTGAAAATGGTTTCAAGCAGCTGTTTTAACTTTGGTCTTACGTCAGCCTCTTTCAAGTTAGTTGTTAAAATTCTTACCCCACAATTATGCACGACGATTGAATTTGAAATAAAATTGTGATTTTTCTCTATACCCAAATCAAAAAGTTTTCCTTCATATGAAATTTCTTTTATGCTTTCAATTTCCTCTGGAACAAATCCTGTAAAACCTGTAAGAGAAATCACATTTTTAACCCATGTTTCAAATTTTTCAAAATTTATAGTAATTCCTATATCTTTTCTGTTTACTATCTCTGAATTGCATTTTCCTTCTAAGGCAATAGCTATTTTTACACCACTTTTTCCCTTTAACTGAACTAACCTTTCTCTTAAATATTGAGCTATTAGCAAACTTTTAATTTGATTTTCCTTATTATACTCAAACCCTATTTTTGAATAAAGAGATATAAGTGATTCTGGGTTATTAGAAATACTAAGTCTTAAGCAAATTATTCTTTCTCTTTCAACCATTTCATAAATTCCTGTGGTTTCAACTCCAAATTCTAAAAGCATTTGGCTTATATCTGCCAAAAATTTATAAGCAGAACTTTTCATTTCTTTGTTTTTTCTGATAGTTATTGATGGTTGGATAAAATTAAATGACATTTCTGCACCCAAAATTCCAGCTAAGAAGTTTCTTTTAATCCAAGCGGGAGCTTCTTTTATCCATTCTGGCACTTCAAAATGTTGAGAAATTTTTCTACCTACGGGCATTCCTAATTTAATTAAAAGAAGTGCAAAACTTTTTGATACAATCTTTATGAACTTCTTCTGAGTTTTTGAAGTAGACTTATAATAGATTCTAGAAGGTTTAAAACCAATTTTTTCAATTTCTTTTCTTATTTCCTCTAAATCCTTCTTATTTTTACCAAAAATTCTAACTATAAATCTTTCTCTTACTTTACTTATACATCCATTTCTCAAAATATAACCAAATAACCTTGCTATTATACCAATTTCCTTACTTGAATATTTGAGGGGGAGAATTCTCATTAGCTTTTTAATTATTTTAGGATCTGTATTTTCAAAATTTTTAACATTTAAAACAATATCTTCCTTTCTTTCATATTTTACACCTTCAAATGGAAAAACGATCAATTTATCTGAAAGAGAAATTTCTTTCGCTTTTTTAAATCCTTCTGTTGTCAGGATTGGATGATCTTCTGAAAGGACAATTTTTCTGCCAGTGTTAGTAGTTATTTCAAAAATTTTCCTTCCGTTCTTATTTCTTTCTACCAAAAACAGCAAAAAATCTTCTTCAAACGTTTTTCCCTTACTGATTATTTGTATTTCATCGAGCATGTCCTTTAACTTTTTTATTTCAATTCTATAACCATCTCTTGTCAATATTTCTGAATCTTCTCCAATACAATTTATATCAAATCCAACACCACCAGGAGAGATTCCACCTTCTTCATAACTTATGGCTGCTACCCCTCCAATAGGAAAGCCGTATCCGAAATGCATATCCGGCATTGCTAAGCTATGTTTTTGAATTCCAGGTAAACAGGCAACATTTGCTACTTGCTCTATAGCTCCCTCCTCAACTTCTTTTAAAAGCCTTTCCGATAGAAAAATTCTACCAGGAACTTTCATACACGGTTTTGTACCTAAAGGTAATTCCCATTCATATTCACTTATCTTTTTCAATCGATCTTTAAAATTCATAAAGAAAATTTACATTTGAGTATTTAAAATATTTACAGGAAATTTTTTTATTAACTTAAACAATTAAGAAAATATGCAAGCTTTTAAAGCTAAAATTCTTTATGATGGAAAAGAAGTACGAAATGATGTTTATGTAGTGATTGAAGGAGATAAGATAGTGGAAGTTAAAAAAGAGAAACCAGAGTGCGAAATTATAGAAGCAGAGGTTATTACACCAGCTTTCATCGATGGTCATTCTCATATAGGTTTAGAAAGAGCTGGAGAACCTTTGGAACAAGCCGAAAGTAATGATATTTCAAACCAAATTCAACCTTTAAACAATCCTTTAAATTCACTCTATTTTGATGATAAAAGCTTGAAAGAGGCAGTAGAATTTGGTGTTTTGTATTCAGTGATCGTTCCTGGAAGTGGTAACGTGTTAGGCGGAAAAGCAGTTGTGATAAGAAATTTTGGAAAAAATAGAACAGAAGGTTTTCTGAGAGAGATTGGTTATAAGCTTGCATTAGGATACAATCCGAGAAGCACTGTTGAATGGAAAGGTATAAGGCCTTCAACACGAATGGGAGTATATGCTCTCCTTGAAAAGAAATTGGATGATGTTAAAAGGAAGATTGAGCTTGTAAAATTAGAAAAAGCAAGACTAGAAAGAAAGTTGAAGAAAAAGGTTGAAGAAAAGAAGTTAAGCCAAGCAGAGATGGAAGAAGAAATTAAAGAATTTGAAAGGAGAGAAGAGTTAAAATTAAGTTTGGAAGATAAATGTTTAAAAGAGATTCTGGAAGGTAAAAAGATCTTAAAGGTTCATGTTCATAAAGGTGATGACATTTTATACTTGATTGAATTAAAAAACAAATTTAACTTTCCTAAAGTTGTTGCAGAACATTTATGTGATGTTCATACTGAAGATATTTTCAAAAAATTGAAAGAGAATGAAATAAGTTTAACTTATGGTCCTTTAGATGCTTTCCCTTACAAAATTGAATTAAAACATGAAAGTTATAAAAATGTTGAAAAATTGGTAAGGATAAAACCATTTTTTTGTTTAATGTCTGACCATCCTGCTACGCTTGCAAGAAATTTGTTCTTACAATCAAGATTCTTCCTTTATTATGGTGTGGAAAAAAGCGAAGTTATAAAATTGTTAACTTTCAATACAGCTAAAATAAATGGAATAGATGATTTGTTAGGGAGTATAGAAAAAGGAAAACTTGCAAGTTTTGTTTTATGGGATAAAGATCCTTTCAGTTTAGAAGCAAGACCTTTCGCAATAGTTAAAGAAGGAGAGTATGAAGAAATTAAATGAAATTCATTTTTGAATGATCAACCCTAAAGCTTCTTCAACCTTTTTAATCTTTGTAAACCCGACCAACTTAAGCCTTCTTAAAATACCTTTCAAATAATTTTTACCTTGAAGTTTTCCTGGTTCTCCAACATAATGAAATATTTTACCTTTAGGTTTCAAAACTCGGTAAAGTTCTTGGTAAAAAGCTAAAGAGTAAAGTTCTTCTGCTATTGAGATTCTTGGTGGATCATGAATTATAAAATCGAAGAAATTTTTTTCAAATTTTTTGATTTCTTGAGTAACATCAGCAATCCTTAGCTCAATTTTTGGATTTGAAAACAATTCTTTTGAATAAGGATTTAACTTTGCTATTTTAATCACATTTTCATCTTTTTCAACTGTGATAACTTTTTTTACATCTTTTTCTCTAGCCGCTAAAATTGCTGTATAACCTAAACCAGTACACGTATCTAGAACAATTCCATAAAGTTTTCCAAGACTTTTTATTTTGAGCTCACTGTCAGTTTTAGGGTCAACTTTTTTAATTCTGTGCATGTGAATTCCAGAAATTTCAAGGGTTGGCCAAGACAAGGTTGGAACAAGTTTGTAAAATTTCCTGGTTTTTTCATCGTAAAACTTTATCTCTTCCATAAGTTTGAAATCTTTTTAAATTCTGGATCAATCCATTCAATGTAATAGGGTGGATAAGAGTTTTCTCTAAAATGCAGATAACCAACAATCTCTGGTTCTTTTATTTTATCTATTTCTATTCTATTTACTTTCGGTTTTTCACCAAAATAAGAGGCCAAAGAAGGATAGACTATTTGAGAATAACGTAATACTCTAAACATCCTATAAGTTTCAACTATTTTAATAACATTCTCAGCCGTTCTTTTCAAAAAATCAATTTTTCTTTTTTTCAAAAGATTCTTTACTACCTCTTTATCCTCTTCATAAATTCCAATTCCATAAGATAACAAAAGGTTTTTAAAATCTTCCACATCTTTTATCCTATAACTTCTTTTTCTTTCCATGTATATTTTTTATATACCGTAAACTTTTTATAGTTTTATATGAGTGTTGAATTCGCTAGAAGGTTTATAAAAAGAGGGTGGAAATTTATTGAAAAACATAAATTACTTGAAGAAAATGATAGAATATTTATTGCAATGAGTGGTGGAAAAGATAGTTTAACTACTGCTTATCTTTTGAAAAGTTATGTGGATGAAAAGAATTTGGATTGTGAATTGGTAGCATTTCATTTAAATCTTAATTTTGAAATTTCAAAGGAAATTGAAGAAATTGTAAAAAAACAGACTGATGAATTTGGATTGAAGTTAGTAAAGGTGAACATAAAAGATTATGGAATCAATTTGGTTGAGATAAGTGAAAAATTAAGGAGATCGATTTGTAGTGTTTGTGGAGTTGTTAAAAGGTATTTGATGAATAAAGTTGCTAGAGAAAATAATGCTACAAAATTGGCAACTGGACATAACGCGGACGATTTTCTAATCTTCTTTTTTAAAAATGTTAGTAGTGGAAATTATGATTTGATAGCAAAGTTTAAGCCTGTTTTGAAAAGTGATAATGTAAAAATGGTTACTAGAATAAGACCTTTATTTGAAGTGGGTGGTGAAGAGACTAAAAGATTTTGTGACTTCATGCAGTTTGAATATGTGAAAAAACCCTGCCCTTTTTTCATTAAAAAAATCGATGTAAAACGAATAGAATGGGAAAAAGAAATAAACCGTATTAGCCAATTCGAAAAAAATTTCAAGAAAAAGTTTATGAGCGCAATTTTAAAATTTTCAGATTGTTTTAAATTAGAAGAACCAAAAAATTGCAAGCTTTGCGGAGAACCTACCAACAAAGAAATTTGTGCATTCTGCAGGCTAAAACTTTTTCAAAATAGAATTTCAAAGTCTTGAAATTCATTCTTGAATTTTTCTTTTTCAACTTCAATTCTTTTAACTTTGGCTAAAGGAGGTCCTATTTTACACAATTCTAAAATTTCTTTCACTTTTTCATCTTCACCCTCAAATAAGGCTTCTACTGTACCATCAGCCAAGTTCCTTACCCATCCTCTCAAACCCAAATTTTTAGCATTCTTATAAATAAAAAATCTAAACCCAACTCCTTGGACCTTTCCAAATATTTTAATCCTTACTCTTTTCATGAAAATTTATAAATTTTTAAAAACAATAATATTTTTAGTGAGCTTTAACGGTGATCAATGAAGGTGAAAGAGTGAAATTTAGTTCTTCTTTTTTTCGTCGAAGGAAGGAGTTTTCTTTTTTTTATAACGAACTGAAAGAAATTGAAAAAAGGTTGGATGAATTACATTCTTTATTAAAAGAGGAAGAAGATTACAAAAGAGCTAAAGAAAATATAAGAAGTTTAAAAGAGGATTTGAAAAAAGTTGTTAAATCCAAAGGGTTTGAAATAAGGATAAAAAACTATCAGGAACAAATTGAAGAACTCAAAAAACTTTATGTGGAAGAGTTGGTAGAAAAAGATGCGAAATTAAGAATGGGTTTGATACCAACTGAATACCTTTTAAGAGCACTTTATGTAGTTTCAAATGCATTACCTAATTCTTCTTTAAAATTTCCTATAGATGATTTAGAAGCATATATTTCAGTAAAGGAGTATCAAAGTTTGATTAACCAATTAAAACAACAAATTTATAGTTTAAATAACTCTCACATGTATACAATTTCTCTAATAAAAAACGGAAATCGTTTAAAGATAAAATTGGAAAGTAATTATAAAAGAGAAACTTCGTTCAATTCAAACTATTTTGAAACTGTGAAAGATTTTTTGATTAAGGAATTAGAGAAAATGGTAAAACTCATAAGATTTAGTGGTCCTAAGTAAATGGTTTATACAATCCAATAATATTCTAGGTCGACATATAGGTAAATCAGCTTGTAAATATGAATAAACTATAATTTTTGGACTTTTTCTTTCAGTTTCAAATTTTTTTAAGCCTTTTTTTAAATCGTTCAATCCATAGGATTCCCAATACCCACCATCAGCTGAATAACTTAATCTTTGTGTTGGAATCTTTATGATATCTTCTTTTGCCAAATCTAAAATTAAGTTCAATTCAAAATAAGCGTAAATTCGTTTATCACTTTTATTGTTTTTATTTTTCAATTCTTCATTTATAAGCTCTTCCTTTCCTTCTAAATAATTTTTCAATATTGGTTGAGAGTAACCATTTAAAAATTCTTTTAAGTTGTCTATGAACCCAATTTGATACAATGGATTTAAAAGAGAAGTTGCTGCATATGCATTGACTGCAACTGTTTTGTCAAAAGATCTTTCCAAAACATTTTCGAATTGGTATAAAGAGGTAGTGGGTAACAAGTTTTTTATATCTTCAAACTCCTTTTCCAGTTCACTTAAATTTGATCTTCTATACTCTTTCAGAGGATGAGTTTCATCAACGTAATAAAGCAACTCATCTAAGCAATTTAAAACTTTTTTTATTGAATCTTGAAGACTGGTTGAAAACTCACCTATAAACTCACTTACTTCTTTAATATCCAATCTTCTTCCCATCAAACTTATGGTGAATCCTGTTACAATGTTCTTATACAAATTTGCATTCTTTTCCAATAATTTTTTGGCTGAGTTTTGTTCTTCAATTCTTTTTGTAGATATGATTAAGGGTAACTTTTCCATAATTTATGTGTTTGTGTTGTCCATAAATATTTTTCTATTATCTAGATTCTAAACCAATTATAAACTCATTTAAAGAACTTTGAAGTTGAGAAAGAAGAGTTTCATATTTACTATTTTTAAAGTATGGTTGAAGTTGAAGTGTTAAGTTAAAGGCTTCCTCTAAATTTCTTCTTGCTTCTAATTTATTTTCTTTGATCAATTTTTCAGAAGTTTCTAGGTTTTTTCTCAAATTTTCAACTAAATTGAGAAGTTGAGGGGATTCTTGAAGAAAAGCAAGATTTTTTATTAATTTGGGTTGAAAAGAATAGAAGTTTTCTTTTATTTTTTTAAATTCTTTTTGGAGTGGAGAAACTTTGATTAAAAAGTTTGAGATGAAAATTAGAAATAGAAGGGGAAAACCAAAAAAAGTTAAAAAATGAAAAAATATCATCAAGCTCATATTATTATTTTGGTATTTCTTCAACAAAAATTTATAAATTTTAAACTTAAATTTTAAATGGGTGAGCCGGAGAGGTAGCTTCGGCTTGGTAGCAATACCAAGCTGAGGAAGTTCCGCCCACCAAGGTTAAAGGGGCCGAGAGGTTCCCTTTACCGGCATCAGAAACGAACTTGCATGTAGTGTTAACGATGATTGAAAATGAGTCGCTACATGCAAGATGAAACGGGCCGGTAAGCCGATGAGGTGCAAGCGTAAGCGCTTAGACAGATGCTACCTTAAACAGAAGGCGGGCTACTCCGGCACACCCATTTTTAAGTTTAAAATTTTATTTTTTAAACATGGATTTGGGTTATTCAATTTTGAAATTTTTAATAAGAAAAAAATACGAGGTTGAGCTTACTGCAATCTCTTTTCATGGAGAAATGGAATGGGAGTTGAAATATTGTAAAAATAGGGAAATAAAAAAATTTTTGAATGAATTTTTGAAGTTACCTTTTAATGAAATTGAAAAAATATGGTTTCATGCCTACAAACCAAACTCTTTCTTGACATTTGAAGTTAGAAAGAAAAAGGGTTTAGATTTGGTTAGGTTGTATGAATATGAAAATTGTGAAGATGTTTTAAAATTTATAAAAGAAAGGTATTGGATTGAAAACCTTGAAACTTTTTAATTTTATAAGTTCTTTAAAAAATTATGGCAAGAGAAAAAAGAATATACATGCCTTTAAGTTATGGAGGATTACTAAGATACCATGAAGAAAAAAAGAGTAAGATAATCCTTAAACCTAAACATATAATATGGGTAACTGTTGCTATAGTAATCTTTGAGTTACTTCTGAGAGTTTTACTCTAGTTTTATTGCATTAGCCGGACAACTTTCTACAACTTCTTTTAACTTTTCAACATCTTTTTGGTTTATTTCTAACTCGAAACGATTTTTCTTAACTTCTTTACCATTTTTTAAACTTACTGTTCCATCCTTTTCAATCTTGAAAAACTTTGATGCTAACGAAACACACAAACCGCAATTGATACATTTATTTTTTAAATGGATTAATTTTGGCATATTTTAAATTTTTCCAAAAAATTTATTTATAAATTTTTCCAAAAAATTTTTATGCAAATTACAATTCAAGATTTGAATTATTTAAAACAGAGATTAAAAGAGGTGAAAGATGAAGTTAAAATTTTATTTTTTAAATCGAGTAATTGCAATTTTTGTAAGGAAACTAGAGAAATTTTAAATTTTTTATCTAACCTATCACCTTTGATAAAAATTGAAGAATATGATATTAAAAGCAAAGAAGCTAAAGAAAATAAGATAAATTTAGTACCAGCTATAGTTTTACTTAATAAAAATGTAAAAGGAAAGATAAGATATTTTGGGATTCCTACTGGATACGAATTTTTTGCTTTTCTCGAAACTTTGATTGCAATTTCAAAAAAAGAAAATGAATTGAGTGAGCAAGGGAAGAAAGAGATAAGAAAAATTAACAAAAAAGTTCATATCAAAGTTTTTGTAACTCCAGTTTGCCCTTATTGTGCAGGAATGGTTAAGTTAGCAAATTACTTTGCGATGGAAAATGAAAATATAATTAGTGATACAATTGAGGTTACAGAGTTTCCAGATCTTGCGGAAAAATACCAAGTTGTATCAGTTCCCAAAGTTGTGATAAATGAGTTTGTAGAAATTGTTGGAGCCGTTTCAGAATCTTTTTTCCTTTATCACTTGAAAAATGCTATTTAAACTTCAAATTCCTTTTCTTTAAGTTTTCTTAAATATCTTATCTCTTTTTCTAACTCTCTTTCTTTTTCCTTTATTAACTTTCTTTTCAAAACTTCACAAATATCTTGGGCAGCATCAAGAACATTCCATTTAAAAGTTTTAACTTTAATTACTCTTTTATCTGTTTGTAATGTACATCTTAAAGAAACTTTTTTTCTTCCTTTCTTTTTCTCTTTATGATACTTAAAATCTACCTTCAAACTCTGAATTCCCATTCTTTCAAATCGATTTAGAAAATTACCAAAAGTTTCAGTTAATTTATAAGCATCCCATGGTTCCAGTTCTTTTATTCTCGAAACATGCAATTTCTCAAAAGGTTGGAGAAAAGTGAGTTTAAAAATATCTTTTGGTACTATTATACCAATCGGGATACCATTTTCAGTTATAACAACTTCATCATGTTTTTTCAACAAATTTACAGCCCCCCTTAAAGAAAATTCATCTTTTTCTATGGATTGAACTTCTCTCATATAATCTTTTGCTAAAAAGCTTTCCAAACCATGAGGTTCTTTGGGTGTAAAATATTCAAAAGTTTTTGGATATTTGAGAAATTCGATGAATTGAAGATTGTCTACTATTCCAACCAAGTAATCCAAATTATCTACAACTATAACTCTTGAAACATTATTTTCAACCATTAAACTTCTTACTTTTGCTAGACTGTCATTCAAATTAACTTTTATGACTTTTTCACTGATCAATTCTTTAACGTTAATCTCACTCTCAACTTTTATACTTTTTATCAAATCTTTTTCACTTATTATTCCCAAAAGTTTTCTTTCTTTTACGATTGGTAAAGCTCTTTCTCCAATTTGAACGATTGCTTTAATAGCTTTTTCGATTGAATCTTCTGGCTTAAGAATACCAACTTTTTCGACTACATCCTTAACTTTATTTAAAGGTGAAATCCTTGCTTTAAGCATTTGTTTCAAATAGAACATTCCATAGTAGTTTTCATTCTGTAAAACTGCAACTTGATGTATCTTTCTTTTTTGCATTAAATCTAAAGCTTCAGAAATTTTTGAATTCAAATCAACACTTATAGGCTTGGAAGCTATCTCTAAAATCCCCATATCTTAAATAATTGTTATTACTTTTTAATTAAATTTTATTCGAAAGGTTAAAGAGTAGGATTGTATTCAGCAATAAACTTGAAAAATGTAATTTTTATGAAACAATAATAACCCGAAGAAAGATAAAGAAAGCTTTAAAAAAAGAATGATTTATTGTTAAGAAGAATAAGAATTGCTAATTTTTTTCATGCCTTTCTCATTTTTACCATTTTTTATACTTTCGTTTAAAATTTTTTTTATAACTCTTATACCTTTTTTTCTTTCTAGGAGGTTCAACACTATCAATATCAAAACTCATAAAATTAATTTATTTTTAAGATTTTATAACCATCTAACATCCAACCTTAAACCCAAATTTTTTGCATAATTCAAAATTTCTTCATATTCATCCCATCTCAAAGGTCTTGAAATATCTTTAAACTTTTTTGGTTGAGCTAGAACTAGACCAGCTGGGTAATACTGCTCCATAACGTTCACATAACAATCCTTCCCAATCTCTTTTGCCAACCATTCCAAAATTTTTTTGCTTTGATGAAGTAAATTTGGCATCACCAAATGCCTTACTAACAAACCCCTTAAAGCTAAACCATTTTCATCAAATCTTAAATGTCCAACTTGTCTAAACATTTCTTTTATTAAAACTCTTGCGTTTTCAGCATAATCAGGAGCATTCAAAAATTTTTTACATAACTCTTTATCCCAAAATTTAAAATCTGGCATGTAAATGTCGATGATTCCATTTAAAACTTTAATGGTTTCTAATGAATCATAAGTTCCAGTATTGTAAACTATTGGTAAGTTTAAACCTTTTTCAATCGCAATCTTTAAAGATTCTAAAAATTGAGGAACTACATGGCTAGGAGTTACTAGGTTTATGTTATGACATCCCATTTTTTGCAATTCTATCATCATGTTTGCAAGCTCTTCAGCTTTTACCTCTTTACCTATTTTCAACCAACTTATTTCAAAATTCTGGCAAAAAACACATTTTAAGTTACATCCAGAAAAGAAAACTGTTCCACTTCCTTTAAAACCACGTAAACAATCCTCTTCTCCTCTATGAGGAAAGTAACTAGAAACCATTGCATTTCTTCCTATTCCACAAAAGCCTATTTTGTTTTCAACTCGATTAACTCCACACTTTCTTGCACATACTTCACACTTTTCTAAAAATTTCAAACCTTTTTCAATCTTTTTTTCAAGTAAATTTTTATCATAGGTTTTAAGATAGGCTGGTTCAAATTCTTCTCTTCTACATAAAAACCATTGAGGCATGTAAGGATTCATAATTAATTTTTAAATTTAAATTTGAAAGAATTAATTTATGCTTTTTTTAATTTTTCTTGGAATTTTAGATTTGACTGCAGCACTTTCTTTAATTTTTGAAGTTAAGTTTATAGCTTTTTGGTTAGGTTTAGTGATGCTGATTAAAGGAATAGATTCTTTGTTTTCAAGTTTTTTGTCTAAATATTTTTATGATTGGCTAGGCTTTCTTGATTTTTTAACAGGTATATCTTTATTTTGTTTGTTTTATGGAATAGATTTACCTTTCAAGCTTATTGGAATTTTAGAATTGATAAAAGCTTTTTACTGTTTAATTCAATCTTTTTAAGCTATTAGACAAATGGACCATCCACAATCCTTACAAATTATACAGCCTGCTTGGTGAATTAGATTTGTACTTTCACACATAGGACATTTCTCAGCTAGGTTTTCAGAATTTTTTGAAGTTGCAGAAATTATTCTTCCGTTTTTTAAAATTTCGGAATACCATTTCGGTGGTTCGATTCCAAATTTTTTCATTATCGAGATTGTGTTGTTTTTAATCAATTTTACAGTTTCTTCTATTCTTTTTTTAGAGACCTCTCCAGGTAAATAGATGACTTGAACGCTTTTACTCTTTTCTCTATATATTGTAACTCCTTTACATCCAAGCTCATGAGCAAACAGATAAGCTTTCTCAACATCTTCTTCATCAACCCATTCCGGCATGTTTATGGTTTTACTTATACTTGTTGTAATCCAAAGTTGAGCTACAGCTTGAGCTCTAACATGATCCCACCATGGAATATCTAAAGCTGTAACAAAAACTTTTCTTATTTCCAAAGGAATTTCTTCTAGACCTTGAACACTCCCTCCATTTTTTGAAATTTTTTTTAAAATTTCATCATTGTATAAACCTATTTCTTTCAATTTCCTTTCAAACTCAATATCGATGTAAAAGAAATTGCCAACTGCAACTCTTTTTTCATAAACTAGAGAAAATTGAGGTTCTATACCAGAAGAAACATCTAAAAGCATTGAAATAGAACCAGTTGGAGCAATAGAAGTTACTTCTACATTTCTAATTCCATACTTCAAAATTTTATTTTTCAATTTTTCCCAATCTAAAGTCCATAACTCTTTATGATAAAAACCTTCTATTGGCATTTCTCCTTTTGAATAACTTGTTTTTTCATATAGTGGGAAAACCCCTCTTTTTTTTGCTCTTTCAACGCTAGAAAGCATTGCATAATAGGTTAACCATTCACAAACTCTTCTTATGAACTCAAAACCTTCTTCGCTGTTGTAAGGAATTTCTAAAGCGAATAATGTATCAGCTAATCCCATAAAACCTAAACCAATCCTTCTAACATTCTTACTTGCTTTTTCAATTTCATCTAAAGGATACTTATTAACATCAATCACATTGTCCAAAAATTCATAAGCTATTTTTATAGTTTCTTTAAATTCATCCCAATCAAAATATTTTTTTCCATTTTCTCTTTTAACAAAAGCATAAAGATTTATAGAACCTAAATTGCAAGACTCAAAAGGATACAATGGTTGTTCACCACAATCGTAACTATAAATACCATTAGTGGTCCATGTATAGGTTGGAGGAGATTTTATATCATAAACCCTTTCTTTACCAGCATATTTTATAGATTTGATTGGTTGGTAAAGTTTGTTTTTAGAATAAAATCTTTTATTTCTTAACAATTTTTTTAATTTTTTTTGTTTTAATCCATTAAAGTTAATTTTTTCCTCAAATTTTTTTACAAATTCTCCAGAAATCAAAAGTCTCCAAGTTCCTTTAGTATGGTAGACTTTATTTTTAATTTGTTTCTTTTCTACTTTTTTTCTGGTTAATACAGAATAGATTCCAAAAAGCATCAAAAGTAATTGTACTTGTTGTAAAAGTTTTTTGGAAGAAGAAGAAAGTGAAATGGTTATAGTTCCATTTGAATCGTAAAGACTACCAACTGCTGTAAATAAACCTCTTAAAAATGATGCAATAACATTTTTGGGTTGAGAAAAGATGATTGAAGGAATTTCTTTTTCTCTACTCTTTGAAGCTTTTACATTGAATATTTGTCTTAACTTGTTTTCAAACTTTTTTCCATAAGTATATGCTATAAAATGATTTTCTCTTTGATAAACAAAAGGATATCCAGAAAGTTCATTCATTAAATTTTGGTAATGTTCAAATAAATTCATTTCAAAACCAAAACGCAAGTTTTTATGATCAGAAATACTTAGACTATCATATCCTACCAATACTCCAAGAAATTCAGCTACCTTTTCCCCTAATTTATCTTCAGCTTCTAAAGATGGTGGTTCTTCAAGAACAATTCTTATCTCATCTCCCTCTTTCAATTCCTCTAAAGGTTTCCATCCTTTTTTTGTTAAAAATTTATGATCTTTTGTAACTTTGATTTCTATCCCATTCTTTAACGTTACTTTATACACATCCTTTATGCCATTATCATAAACTTTTTCTATTTTTTTCCATCCTTCAATTGTCCATACCCAATCATTCTCTTTAAGATTTTTAGCTTTTACAAACCCTCTTTTAGTTAGAACAAGAGTTTCGCCCGTTACACAAGGATTGGTTGCTCTTATCAATCCTCTACTTTCTTTCTGAACATTTCTTAAATTCATATTATCCAAAAACAAAACTCCTGGATCCGCTGTCTTCCAAGCAATTTTTGCAATTTCTTCCAATAATTTTTTTGGATCAATGATTGCAACAACTTCTTTATTTCTAGGGTTTATCAATTCGTACTTTTCATTCTTTTTTAAACTTTCCCAAAATTTTTCATCAAGTAATACAGAAATGTTAAAGTTCTCGAAAACTCCCTCTTTTTCTTTTGCATGGATGAATTTGAAAATATCAGGATGCCAGCATTCTAGAATTCCCATGTTTGCCCCTCTTCTTTTTCCACCTTGTTTTACGACATCTGTTACAACATCAATTATACGCATGAAAGATACTGGACCACTTGCAACCCCAGCAGTACTTGCAACTATGTCACCTTCTGGTCTTAATTCTGAAAAGTTGATTCCTATTCCACCACCAGATTTAAAAATTAAAGCAGCATACTTTGCAGCATCCATTATACTTTCCATATCATCATAAATAGGCAAAACAAAACAGGCACTTAGCTGACCCAATCTTGCACCAGCATTGAATAAAGTTGGGGAATTTGGTAAAAATTTTTTTGAGATCATGAGATTAAAATATTCTTTGAATTTTTCAAAATATTTTTCAAATTTTCCTTGAAGTAATAAATTCCAGAATTCACTCCAGCTAACTTTCATCTTTTTTTGCGCGTTTAGTTCATCATATAAACTTTTCATCCTTTCTAAATGATACTTGTTCCAATATACTTCGTATCCATTATTATTCTTACCCAAACCAATTTTTTTATCCCATTCTTCAAAATTAAAATCTTCTGTTGGTTTTATTTCCTGTTTTCCTTCTTTATCAAAAATTTCTTCATCATACAAAATATCTGAAATCACGATGAGCATTGCAACTCTTTCAAACATCTGTTTAGGACCTTCAATCAAATTCCCATTTTCATCTTTTAGTAAGTAACGATTTACCATTAGCCTTAAAGCATTTACAGAAAACTTTTTCGCTACCTCTTCCTCATAAAATTTTCCTAACAAAGCAATTTTCTCTTTTCTTATTTCTTCTTTATATTTTCTGTAAGTTATGTAAGCTTTTGCAGTTTTGTAATGACCATTTTCTACCAAAACTTTTTCAACCAGATCTTGAACTTGTTCAACTGTTGGAGTTTCTCCCGGTTTCAATGTTTTTTCCAGTAATTCTACAACTTGATCAGCAAGTTTATAAGCAAGCTCTTTGTTCTTTCCACCAACCGCTTGAGCAGCTTTCCATATAGCTTCTGCTATTTTGGTTTTATCAAAAGGAACAACCCTTCCATCTCTTTTAATTATTTTTTCAATCATGAGAAAACCTCTTTTAGTATTTTGTTGTTTGTCCTTAAAAAAATTTTTAAATTTTTATCAATATTTTACAAAAAATCTTTTACATCATATTTGTAATCTTCATCTTTTTTTATCTTCCCTCTTTCCTTCAAAATTTCTCTTGCTAAAAGCCAATAAAGAAATGCAATCGCTTTTTTTCCTTTGTTATTTGCAGGAATTATAAGATCAACATCTCTTGTCTCATCACCAGAATCACAGAACGCAACTATTGGAATTCTTGCCTTTGAAGCATCTTCCATTGCTTGTTTATCAGTTAATGGATCTGAAACTAGTAAAACATCAGCTTCATAAAATTCTTCTAAGTTTGGGTTAGTTAAAGTTCCAGGCAAATATCTACCTGGCATCGCTTTTCCTTCAATAATTTCAGCAAACTTCTGAATTGGTTTATGAGCAATGAGTTTTCTTCCAACTACTAAAATTTTTTGTTTTCTTGCCAAAAATTTTGCTGCAATCTTGATTCTTTCATCCGTTTTATTTAAATCCAAAACTGCAACCCCATCCCCTCTAATCTTAAAAACAAACTTTTTCATGTTTTTAGAAGTACTTTTCATGCCTATATGAATACCGTTTGCCATATAGATTTCTTGACTTATCAACATTTCTGACATAAAAATTTTTTCTCGAATTTAATTTTTAAATTTTTAACCTATGTAGGTTGGTTTTTCCTCTTTCTTTACACTTTTCATAAACTGTTCTACTGCTTTACTTTCAACAATTTGCATCCTTTTCAAAAACTCTTCCATTTCCCTTACTCTTTCGTCTATTTTTTCTAAGTTAATTTTCAAATCCAAAATTTTTGAAACTATTTGCAAAACAGCTTTTGCACTTTTCGGGTCTGGTAAAACTGGATATCCAATGGTTTCCCCTAACAAACAAATTCCTTTTATCTTATAATATTTTGCTAATCCTAAGATTAAACCAGCAGCTCCAATTACAGTTCCAACTTTTTGAGAATCAAATTTTATTCCATACTTTAAATATTTTTTGATCAATGCTTCATCGTTTACTGCCCCATAAACTTTAGGCTCTTCAACTTTTTCTCCTATTGATAAACCAGCCAAAGTTATTATTTCCTTAACTTTCAATTTTTTTAAATAATCTAAAATGGTTGAGCAAATCTCATAATGACCTTCAGGTGTTGATGATTGTGAGTCTCCTATCAAAATTATCAAATCGTTTTTCTTTCTTTTAATCCAATAGAATTCGTTTTTTAGTAAATGAACGTTTGCTTGATCATGTAATAAAACGATTGGTAAAAAATGGGAAGACCAAAGTTCTGCAAATTTTTTTGCATTCAATTCATCTACCAAATAACCAGCAGCAATCCTACCTACATTACCAACACCTGGTAAACCTTGGATAAAAATAGGATTTTTAGGTTTTATTTTTTCCAATTCAATGATTTTTGTTACCATATTATTATTTTTAGTTTTTTTCTATATTTATTTACCATACTTCAAGATCCTTCTGTACTTTGCATATTTATCGATTGGTGAAAATCTCGGAACTTTAACTTCAATGGTTTTCTCATTACATTTTGGACAATTTTCTTTTAAAGTGTAAACCTTACATTTCAAACATTTTCTCATCATTCTAAGAACCTGTACTCTAAACCGATTTTTGAATACCCTTCCAAAATTTTTTTTATCTTTGTACTTTCTTTTCTAGCGTCTGTAGTTTTTACTTCCAATCTGTAAAGTGGAGCTGAGATATACTTTATCTTTCCATTTGTCCTTTTTTCTATCTCACTCAAAATTTCTTTAATCTTTTCAATTCCATTCCAATCATAACTCTGTAAAATTAAATCTATTTTGAGAGTAAATTCTTTCTCTTTGATTGATTTTGTTATGATTTCATAGATTGCATCAATCCAATTTTGCCCTATTTTAAGATCTTTTAATTTTTCAGGATTGTCGATAATCTTTTTTAAAAAGGCATCCAATTTTGAAAAATTTTCAAGCAAAACATTTTCAATAAAATCTTTTATTTCTTCCTCATTTTTCTTTAATTTTTTCCCAGCTTGAACGATTATGGCTAATGCTCTTTTTTCCAGCTTAAATTCATTCATTTTCTCTTTTTTTTCATAAGGAGCAACTCTTTTAAGACTTAAATCAACCATTCCTTTTTTCTTATCAACTCTTATTACTTTAGCGATGTACATTTTTCCTTCTTTTATATAATTTCTAATATCTCTTACAATTTTTCCAGCAACTTCACTGACATGAATCATTCCTTCTAACTCTGGATACTCATCCAACCTTACCCAAGCTGCAAAAGGAGTTACTCTTTTAACAGTACAAACAACTAATTCACCATATTTTGGTAAGCCTTTTTTCAACCTAACTTTCATATAAAAGTTTTTAGCAAAAAGAATATTAAAAAATAAATAAAAAAAGAAAGTTTATTTGGCTCTTGCTAACTCTACTATTACTTTTAATGCAACAATTAAAGCTGCAGGAGCAACAAAAACTTGAATGTATTTAAATACTGCTCCTAAAGAAGTACCGATTACTGGTAAAGTTTCTAAACCAGCAGCTCCTAAAGCTAATAATGCAATTACTGCAAGCAGAAATGGAACGACTTCTTTTTGGGTAATGTTAAGGAAACCTACTATTAGTCCTAACAAGATTAGAAGATAGGTTACTTCTACTGGGATTACATAGTTTGTTGCAGCCACTAGTCCTACTATCAATGCTATTACAAAACCTGCTAGAAAGGATAGTTCTCCTATATTTGATCTACCAGCTTTCTTTTTTGCTGGCATAAATGATATTTAGCTTTTTAAATTTTTATTTCTGTTTACTTTTAGTAATTAATATGATTTTCCTTGGACCCGCTGGTAATGCAATTGAAGCTAAAGAAAAAACAACCGAAGGAAGTTTAAAATATTTGAAAGAAATTGGTTTGAACGCTCAAGAAATAGAGTTTGTAAGAAATGTTTATCTCAACCCAAAAAAAGCTGAAGAGATTGGAGAATTAGCAAAAAGTTTAGGAATAAAATTAAGTGTTCATGCACCTTATTTTATTAATCTGTTAAGCGATAAAAAGGAAATAGTAAAAGGTTCGATTCAAAGAATTTTAGATTCGATAGATAGAGCAGAAAGAATGAATGCAACTAATGTTGTAGTTCATGCAGCTTATTATGGAGAATTGAAAAAAGCAGAAGCTTTTGAAAGATTACTTGAAATAACCAAAGAAATTTTGGAAAAAGCTAAAGAAAATGGAATGAGGAAAGTCAAGTTAAGTTATGAAACCATGGCAAAAGAAAGTCAGTTTGCAGATTTAGATACTTTGTTAGCTCTGGTTAAAAAAATAAAAAGCAAAAATTTTACAGTTTGTATCGATTTTGCTCATATTTTTGTTAGAAATCAAGGAAAGATAGATTATGCCGAAATTTTTGATAAAATTAAAAATTTTAAAGAAATTTTTTGTCATTTTTCAAACGTTAAATACAATGTTAACACAAAGAAGTTTATGGATGTTCATATTCCAATAAATTCACATCCTCCTTTCAAATCTTTGGCTCAAGAAATTTTAAAGAGAAAGATTAAGAACATAACAATTATTTCGGAATCCCCCATTTTAGAAAAAGATTCCCTGAAGATGAAAAAAATTTTTGAAGAATTAGGTTACAAATTTTGATATTTATGCAAAACTTAGCTTTCATCATAAAACAACTCTTCAACTTTTTTCGTTTTGGGATTCCAAATTTTTCTTTCTCCCTTTTCCTCAACTTTTAAAGCTAAAAATTTGTTGGATTCTTTCAAAGGAATGAGAAAAAATTCTTCAATTTTTCCATCTTCATCTTTTAAAACCAACTTTACCTTATTTTCAGATCGTTGTAAAGTTTTTGGATCTAAGTATTCATAAACCACAAACTTACCTCTCTTTATCAAACTTCTAACTTCTACTTTTCCTTTTTTACTTTTGGTCAAAACTTCTTGAGAAATTTCCATAATTAAATTTTGTTTCACAGTTTTTAAACTTCTAGATTACTTCTTGATTAAATATTTTATGAGTGATTCTTGAAATAAAGAATTTGAGTTAGTGAAAATAGGAAGATTTTACGGTGCTTGGCTAATGCTGATAAATAATTCTTAAAATTTGTTAGTACTTTTTTAAAGTAAAAGAGTTGATGATAACTTACTACCATCCAAACAATTTGGAGAAAAGAAAGCAAAATTTGTTTTGAATGTTCATTTTTTACAATTTTGTTTGGGTTTGTAAGTTGTTCAACTAGAATTTTTATTGTATTTTATGAATACTGACAAGAGTTTTAATCTTTGGAACACAACAATTTTTCTATCATTTTAATTTTTAAAATTGATGTTTAAATTGATTAGATAATGCGGGGGGTGGGATTTGAACCCACGCAGGGACTAACCCAGCAGGTCCTAAGCCTGCCGCCCTTGACCAGGCTAGGCGACCCCCGCTTAATTAATATTCATAAAGACAGAATTTAATTTTTTAATTCTGAAAATCTTTTTGCATGAGCTTGTTTCTTGAAATAAAAATTAGAGAAAACTTATGAAAATTGGCTATGATGTTTTGCTAGAGAAAAAATTTCGGAAGTTTTAGTTAAGAATTTTTGACTAGAATTAAAGATCTTGACTCAGTTAAAAACGTTTAATCACTTTTTGCTATGGTTACCAAATATGTATTTCTCCAAAATGTTAATCAAAGGTAAGAAGCTAATTAGAGTTATTCAGAATCAAGATTGAATTTTAATTTAGTAATAAAATTGAAAGAAGATAAGAAACGAATTTTTGGAAAAATTCTTAGGAAATACCTTTCTCAATCTAAACACTCTTTAGTTCTAAGCTATGTTTATTTGAAGAAATAACAGATTTATAAATTTTTAGTTACCTTGAGGACTTCCATTTCTTATTTTTTATCCATAACGATTTACCTCTTGACTTTAAAGCTTATAGAATAGCAAAAGAGGAATTTGAAATATCCATTTATCGCAATAACTTTTTAATTCGATAAGGTTTGAAATGTTGCTTGATTCGTAAACCTTTATTCAATCATTCATATTTGCTTTATCAAAAAGCTTTCCCAAAAGTTTGACCAATTCTAGCAAATGATTAAGTATTTTAGTTGCTTTTTAAGACCTAAGATAAGACAATAATCAACAAACATCATATTTTTCAAATAATTCAATCTTCAAATCCAGTTATTGATGAGAAGAAAGGTCATCCCATAAGCCCCGGGCGGGATTTGAACCCGCGACCCCCACATTACCAGTGTGGTGCTCTACCAGCTGAGCTACCGGGGCTTTAATTTAATTTTAGTTTCAACATTAAAGAAATTTTTGTAAGCTTAGTTTTGACTTTAAAGCAAAAAATATTAAACTAAATTTTTAAAATTTAGAACAATTAAAATTAATTAATGGTAAAAATTGCTTTTTTTGAATTAAAAGGATGGCAAAAAGAATGGGTTGCTTCCAGCTTAAAAGGACATCAACTTATCTTCTTTGAAGAACCTTTAAAAGAAAAGCATTTAGAAACAATTAAAGATGTTGAGATTTTAGGAACTTTCATCTATTCAGAGCTTACAAGAGCGAATCTTGAAAAGCTACCAAATTTAAAATTCATAAATACTTTTTCAACTGGTTATGACCATATAGATTTAGAATATTGCAAGGAAAGGGGAATAAAAGTTGCAAACGTTCCAGCTTATTCTCAAGAAGCAGTCGCTGAGCATACTCTGGCTTTAATTTTCTTGATAGCAAGAAACCTTTATGAAGCTATAAGAAGAGTTAAAGACAATGATTTTTCGATTGAAGGATTGGAAGGTTTTGAACTAGCTGGAAAAACTTTAGGAATTGTGGGGACTGGCGCGATTGGTTCAATGGTTGCAAAAAAAGCTTTAGCTTTAGGTATGAAAGTAATCGCTTATAATCGAAGTAAAAAAGAAGATTTAGAAAAACTTGGAGTAAAATTTGTAAGCTATGAAGAGTTGTTGAGTCAAAGTGACATCATAACTTTTCATTTACCTTTAACTCCTGAAACACATCATTTCTTTAAAAAAGAACATTTAAAATATCTGAAGGATGGAGTCATAATCATCAATACAGCAAGAGGAGCTTTGATAGAAACAGAAGCTTTGTTAGAGGGATTGAATCAAGGAAAGATAAAAGCAATTGGATTAGATGTTTTGGAAGAAGAAGTTGAGCTTAAAGAAGAACCAGAAATGCTTTATGACATATATCGAAATAAAGTTGATGTTAAAACCTTGTTAGAAAGTTTCATTTTGAAAGAGAGAAAAAATGTTTTTGTAACTCCACACATTGCTTGGTACACTAAAGAAAGTCAAGAAAGGTTGTTAAAAGAAGGAGTAGAAAACATAAAAGCATTTTTAGAAGGAAAAGAAAGGAATTTGATCGTTTAAAATGATTTTAAGGATAGATTCTATTTATAGTTCTTGGAAAAGCTATCGCTTCCCTTATGTGTTTCAATTTACATATCCACATCAACAATCGTTCTAAACCCAAACCAAAACCTGCATGAGGAATACTTCCATACTTTCTTAAATCCAAATACCATTCATAATTCTTTGAGTCCAAACCTTCTTCCTTTATCCTTTGTAGCAAAATTTCATAATCATCTTCTCTAACTCCAGAACCTATGATTTCACCATAACCTTCTGGTGCAAGCATGTCAACACTTAAAGTAACTTTTGGATTAGATCTATCAACTTTATGGTAAAAAGCTTTAGCTTGTTTTGGGTAATGGGTTACAAAAAATGGGATATCAAACTCTTGGGTTAAAATTCTTTCTTCATCTGCTCCCAAATCTTCCCCCCATTCAACGTTCACTCCTTTTTGTTGCAAAATTTCAATCGCTTCAGTGTAAGTTATCCTTGGAAATGGAGGTTCAACTTTCATCAAATCCTTTGGATCTCGGTTAAAAAACTTTAATTCTTCCTTACAATTTCTTGCAATTTCCTGACAAACAAAAGAGATGAAGTTTTCTTCTTCTTTCATCAAACAATCAAGTTCGCAAAAAGGAATTTCAGCTTCTACATGCCAATACTCAGTTAAATGTCTTCTTGTTCTTGATTTTTCTGCCCTAAAAGAGGGTGCAATTGTAAAAATCTTTCCTAAACTTGCTATAGCAGCTTCTGCATAAAGCTGCCAAGATTGAGTTAAATACACTTTTTTTCCAAAGTAATTTACTTCAAAGAGAGTTGCACCACCTTCACAAGCAGAGGCTGTAAAAATTGGAGCTTGAAATTCCCAATAACCATTTTCAATGAACCATTTTCTAATAAAATTCAAAACTTCACTTCTAATCTTCAAGATCAAAAACATCTTTTGACTTCTTAACCATAAATGACGATATTTGAAAATGTGATCAACGTTAAACTTATGTTTTCTCATGAACGGAAAATCTGGTTTAGCTTTTGAAAGAATTTCAATTTCTTCAGCTTCTACCTCCCAACCAAAAGGGGAGCGATCATCCTTTTTCATCTTTCCTTTAATCTTTATCACACTTTCCAAAGGTAATTTTTCAATCTCTTCAAAATTTTTTACTTTATCTTTTCTAACAACAACTTGAACATAACCCCTTTCTCTCAAGATCAAAAAAATAATACCTCCAGAACTTCGTTTTGCATGAATCCATCCTTTTATTTCACTTTCTCCTTCTTTAAACTCCATGAAAAAAATTTGAATTTGAAAAAATTTATATAATTTTCAAAATTTGCCAACTAAAAGATATTTTTTAAAAAATAATTTGAAAAATATTGTTGAGACTAGCAAAATCTATATAAGTTAAAATTCAAAAAGATATTTTTACGGGGGTTTGTTTCAAGTACACTTGGTTACTAAAATTTCGGGGGTTTGAACTCGTTCTAAAAAAGAATAGATAAAAGATTAATAAATAAATTTCGATGATTGAGAAAATAGGTGTTTAAAATGGATAGTATAATTAAAAAAGCTTTGAGTAGGAGTTTAGAAAAGGGAGAGGAGTCTTTAATCGAACGATTTAGATTATCAGGAGCAACTTATAGTGATGTGGACTATTTCAAACTAGCAGAAGAAGAATTTGGTTTCAGTGTAAAAAAAGCAAAAATTGTAGTTGTTGGTTGTGGAGGTGCAGGAAATAACACTGTTACCAGATTAATGGAAATGGGAATTCAAGGTGCAACAACCGTAGCTATAAACACAGATGCTAAACACTTAGCTGTTACAAAAGCTCACAAAAAGATTTTAATCGGAAAAGAATTAACAAAAGGTTTAGGTTGTGGAGGGTATCCTGAAGTTGGAAGAAAAGCTGCAGAAGAATCAAGGAATGAAATTAAAGAAGCTTTAGAAGGTGCTGACTTAGTTTTTGCAATCGCAGGTTTAGGAAAAGGTACTGGAACTGGAAGCATTCCAGTTGTTTGTGAAATTGCAAAATCAATGGGTGCAATTACTATTGGAGTAGTTACCATGCCTTTCAAGGTCGAAGGAGCAAGGGTTGCAAAAGCTGAACAAGGTTTGTATAACTTAAGACAGGTTTGTGACACTGCAATAGTAATAGAAAACGATAAATTGCTGAAATATGCTGGTAATTTAAATTTACAACAGGCATTTGCTGTTGCAGATGAATTGATTGCATCTATGGTAAAAGGAATAACAGAAACCATCACTCTACCAAGTTTAGTAAACTTAGATTATGCAGATGTAAGGGCTTTAATGCATAGCGGTAATGTAGCAGCTATTGGAGTTGGTGAATCTTCAAGTAGTGATAGAGCAAGGGATGCAATAACCAAAGCCTTGCAGAACCCATTGCTAGAGGTTGATTACACAGGTGCCACAGGTGCTTTGATCCATATCACAGGAGGTCCTGATTTAAAGTTAGAAGAAGTAAACTTGATTGGTCAAACAGTTGCTCAATATTTAGATCCTCAAGCCATGGTATTCTGGGGTGCAAGGATTTTACCAGAATTTGAAGGAAAAGTTCAAGTTATTGCAATAATTACTGGGGTAAAATCACCTTACATCTTAGGACCAATAAGTAGAGAAGAGCCAGTGATCAGGGAAATAAGCAGCACTCTAGGAATTGACATCCTCAAATAAACTTTTTTCTTTTCTATTTTTTTAAAATTTTTAGAAAAAAATTGTTTTTCAACGGATTGACAAGTTATTTTGTTTCAACTAAATTTTCTTAACAAATCTTTAGATGGTGTAAAAATTCTTATTTACCATAAATTTCCTCTAAAGCTTCTGTTATTTTTTCTAACATAACACTTGTATAAACTGGATGTTCTATTTTTTTATACAAGTAAATCAAAAATTTTAAAGTAGAGTTAATAAGTCATGAATTCATATCTACTTTAGAAAGAATCCTTACCAGCTTTCCATAACTTTCAAGTTCTTCCTCAATTAAATATTCTTTTCCAAAGATTAGTTTTGTTAATTCTCTAAATTCATTATTTTTGAAAAGATGAGTTGGAAACTTTATGTCTTGAAAAGATTGAATGAACTTTTTTCATAAAAAATTTCATTCTCTAAACTTTTCAAAATTTCTAAAGCTTCTTCCCAGTTTATAAACTTTTGCTTTAATTCTTTCAAATCATTTTGCATAAGAGAAAATAAAAGAAGAAAGTTTATAAGTTTTATTCTGTTTCTATTTGTTGGGCAGAGACTTCCCCCTCTCCTGGAACTGCAGCAGTTATATGTTTTATAATAACTATATCATCAACAGCTTGGACAAGTTGATAAGGAACTATTAAACCTTTTTTACCTCCAAGTATTTGACCCAAAAAAGTTCCTCTTGCAGCTTCTATAACTATTGACCTTATCCTGAACCTTGAAAGATCAAGCTCGATGTCTTTTACCTTTCCGACATAAGAACCTTTATTGGTAAAAACATCCTTGTTGAACATTTCATTGAGATTTTTAACTGTTATTGCCATTCTCTCACTTAATTTTAATTTATTTACCTAATATTTATTTTTTAAATAGAGAAAAGGAAGGGTTTTGATAAGTGTAGTTTACTTGGAATAAATTGCAAATATGGTAGTATAACTTTAATCAAAAAGTTTTGAAGTTGATTGAAAAAGTATAAGTTAATTCAGTTTGTTCAAACAGTTGACTTGCCTAAACCAAGAGAACCTAGTTATTTAACTCATTCTGAAAAAAGTTTTAAATTGGTTGAATATTACTGAAATTAAATTTTTTAAAGTTGCTTAGGAAAATTTAAAGATTGTTAGGATTTATGGGTAAAAAGATATATTGAAAGAAAGTAGTTCTTTTTGTAGAAAAATTAAATTATAATTAATGAAATTAAGTTAGTGAGCGAGAAAGAGTTAAAAAGATTTTAGTTGCTTTTTCCTCATTTTTAACTCCATGCAAATGAGAAAAACATTTACAATCGCTACATCCAAAACCTTTGATTGAGTTTTGAGTTTTGGTTTGAAGTAAATTCGAAATTTTACATTCAAGCTTTTGTTCGGAAGGAATCAATAACACTTTTTTCAAATTTGTTTTAGGATGAGCAAGCAAAAAGTCTATGTGCCACTTCAATCTCTTTTCTTTTTTAAAATGTCTGGAAACTCTGTTTTCTAGATTTATAGATTTACCTAAAGCAGAACCAACATAAAAATAAAAACCTTTTTGGATTTCAAACTTCTTAACTTTTAAATCTTGATTCACTTCAATTAAAAGAACATAAGCACCTTTCATGTTTTAATCTTTTTAATGAAGTTTTTTATAATCTTCCAGTCTTTTAGAGCTTCTGATTTTAAAGTCAAGTTTCTTAAGATTGCAGCCGGATGATAAGTTGGAATCAGAAAAAAGTTGAAAAGAAAATTTGAGATTGAGTAAATCTTTCCATGAGCTTTTTTCATTGAGGAAAATTTTAGATTGAACTTTTTAAAGAAATAACTTGCAGCAACATTACCTAAAGCTATCACAAGCTTTGGTTTTAAAATTTTGAGTTGTTGGTTTAAAAAAAGAGAACAAGTTTTTATTTCCTTAAAGGATGGAGTTCTGTTATCAGGAGGTCTGCATTTTACAATGTTTGTTATGAAAATTTCATCTCTTTTCAATCCAGCATGTTTTAAAAGTTCATCAAGTAGTTTACCTGCTTTTCCAACAAAAGGTTTTCCTTGTAAATCTTCGTTAAAACCGGGAGCTTCTCCAACCAAAACAATTTTAGCTTTATGGTAACCATCTCCTGGGACTGCATTCTTTCTGCTTTTATAAAGCTTACATCTTCTACATTTTCTTATTTTCTTTGCAATATCTTCTAAGTTCATACTTTAATGTTTCAGTTGCAAAAATAAATTAAAACTACAAATTTAAAATTATGAAAGTTTATGCAAAGTATGCTAAAGAACTGGAAAAGGAAATCTATGAGCTTTACAAAAAAGATCCTTACAATTGGCATGTTTTCGTTAGTAAAGATAAAGATTTAAATCCAATCTTCTACATTCTTAACACGAAAATTGATTGTTTATGGAAACTGGTTTATGAACCTCATGTTAGATATGGAGTTAGGATTGAAGATGTTGATATTCAATCCTTTTCAGATTTAAAAAAATTTTTCCAATCACAGGAATGTTTAAATTTTGGTGTAAGAGAGTTACCTGAATCTTTAGAAAAAAGAATTTTTAAAGAGATAAAAGAATTTGGCGAAATAAGTAAAAGGACTCTGGAAGAAATTTTAACGTTGCCTTTGGAAGAGGGTATAGTAGATAAAGGAGTGATTGGACCTTTCATATATTTTTCATCTCCCTTCTTTCAATTACTTGATGAAGAAAGTCAAAGATTTTTGGATGAAATAAGAAGAAAAAGATTCACATATTCGCTTTAATTTTACTTTTTGATGAGTATGAAACTGTGAATTGGATGGTAAAACTCTAGGCTAAAGTGTTAGATGCTTTTTTATTAACTCAACGCTTATAAAAAAGTATTAGAACTAAAAAATTGTGGGAAAAAAGAATTTTCAAGATTATTCACCTTGTCGAATAAACTTCTAAATATTTAAAGAAGTGGTTAGCAACAATAACAGGAAGTTTGGAAGAGTTTGCTTTCAAAGCCAAAAAGAGTTAGATTTAGGAAGTTTTACCTATTTTCCAAAACGATTTTAAAGCTCAAGTTAAAAATTATTTAGGAAGCCGGGGTGGCCGAACCAGGTTAAGGCGCCAGAACAATGGCGAACCTGCTAAGCTGGTGGGCTTTTGCCCTTGCGGGTTCAAATCCCGCCCCCGGCGTGAAAAGATTTACTAATTTTTCCTGGATTATAAAAATTTCTCATTTTTTGTCTATTCAATATGGCAAACTACAATCGTAAACTTGTTTTTTAAATTTTTAAAAAATATTTAGGTAAAATGGTAAGCTTTGGAAAAAAAGTACATATTCCCAAGTGTTTTCAAGTTCATAAAGATTACAATTGTTTTGACTTTTCATCTTTTCAACTTTTTTGTTTAAGATTTCTCCGTAATTTTTATAGTACCTCAATATTTTTTCTCCCTCTTCTGGACTCAAAATTCTGGAGTAATATGAGAATCTTAAAAAACAACCTTCTGGAAATTCAGAATTTATCATTTTCATCCTTTTTTCCAATTTTTCAATAAATTCTGAAATGTATTCAAGTAAAAAATCGAATGCTTTTTGACGATTTTTTAAATAAATTCTTCTTATCGTCTCGGGAACTTTTTTTGCATGATACTCTAAATTTATACCATTGTGAAAAATTTCGTAAAGATGTTTTTCCAATTCTTTTTGTAACTCTTCTACAAATTCTTTCATATTTTTTAAAATTGAAAGTAAACTTTAAATACATTAATTCAAAGTTTTTAAAACATGAAGGCAAGGGCGATTTTAGTTGCTGGACCTCAAGCTTCTGGAAAATCTTTAGCAATAAAGATACTTTCAGAACTTTATGATGTTCAAGCATGGGAAGAACCTGCTACAATCGTTTTTAAAAAATATAAAGTTAAGGGAGCTATAGACAGTAAAAAATTTCAAAAAAAATTTGGGAAGTTGATATGCAGCAATTAAACAGTTTGAATGAAGAAAAGATTAATTTGCTAGATAACAATTTCGTAAACTTTGCATTCTCTTTATACCATTATGGAATTACTTCTCAAAACTTAAAAAGGATGGAAATTTATTTAAGCAGATTGAAAAAAGTTGAATTAGCAATTTTATTCTTGGACACAAAACCAGAAATTTCGTTTGAAAGGAAGAAAGAAATGTATATAAAAAGAGGTTATACAAAGGAAGATATGAAAGTTGCAAAAAAAATCTATGAAGTTTATCCTTTCATAAAAAGTTTGATTTATGGAATTGCAAAAGGTTGGGAGTACCACTTTATCAAATACAAAATCAAAACTCTTTAGAAGAATTCAAGCAAAATGTGATAAAAGGTTTTGAGAATTTGGTTTCATTAAAAGGTTGGAATGTTAGTAAAAAAGATGTTTAATGCATTCTTGGCATTCTTTTTTATGAAATTCTGTTTTGCTTTTTTCCCATTTTGAGCGATAAATTCTGTACCAATAAGCAAATTTTGAAATAGAACAATGGTAATTTTTTAAATTTTCTAAATTTAATTTTTCTATCAGATGGTAATGATGACTAAAAAGTTCTAGATAAGCTGAAAGATCCTTTTTTGGGAATTCATGAATCTCTAAGAAAAAATTTTTCAAAGGGTGTTTGAAATGAAGGGTTGCAGCAATTTCAAAAGAATAATCTTTTCCCAGTTGTTTCAAAAGATTTTGAAGAGCAAGAGATTTAAAGTAGAGCAACGTTTTTCTTACAAGGTTATTTTGGTTTGGACAAAGCTTTCTTAGCTTTACCAAAAAAAGTGTATTTAGAATAGTTGATGATTTAAACTTTTTATTACCAAACCTTGTTCTTGGAGTAAACTTAACTCAAGATTCTTTTTTTGGATTGAAGATGGGATATGTCGCAACTGAAGGTAGTAAGCTTATAAGAAGGAATTTAAGATACGAAAGAAGAAAACGACCAGTTATAGTGAACATGCTGATAAAAAAACTGCTGAAGAGCTTTTGAAGAATGGAAAGGAAGCTGCAAGAAAACGGTTTGAAGATATTCAAAATAAAATGGTAAATTATCCTTTGGATTACTTTAAGTTCTTCATTTTTCTTACTCAACATCCCGATGATTATGAAAAGAAAAGTGATTCATTGATAGAATTAACTAAAGAAGCAATAAGGTTCTATGAAAAGGCTACTGGAAAACGTTACAAACCTTTTATCAATCTAACTTTTTACTTATTAAAAGATGGAGAGTTTGCAATTTGGGATGAAGATGAAAGATGTTATTGGATAGGAAAG
>Ga0065719_100678_pt1 | contig 95092 bp, 111 predicted proteins | sample GBSCel85sediment_FD_59106 | JGI IMG/M metagenome (GOLD analysis project Ga0065719, IMG submission 59106) | Hot spring sediment microbial communities from Great Boiling Spring, Nevada - Cellulolytic enrichment CS 85C v3 (version 3) | ecosystem: Environmental > Aquatic > Thermal springs > Hot... | reverse complement strand
CCTCTGGAGGGGGCCCCGGTAGCTCAGCCGGTAGAGCGTCGCTCTGGTAAACAAGCCCTGTACCGGAGAGGCGAAGGTCCCGGGTTCGAATCCCGGCCGGGGCTCCAGCTCTTCCTAAACCTCCAGCCTCACCCCCTCCTTCTCCACACTCACTGTCAGAACCCTAGGGCTCAGCCTCCCAAGTATTGAGGCCACCCTCTCCGCGTCCTCCCTCTTGCACAGCGCGAGAACAAAGCCGCCTCCTCCCGCGCCCGTAAGCTTCGCGCCGAGCGCACCTGCCTGCCTCGCCGCGTAGACCAGCTGCTCGATCTCGAGAGTCGAAACGCCAATTGCCGAGAGAAGCCCGTGGTTCACGTTCATCAGCGCGCCGACAGCTTCGAAATCCCCTCTCTCCATCATTTTGGCAGCCTCCACGGCAAGCCTACCTGCCGCGTAGTACAGCGGCTCGAACACCTGGGGAAACGCGGCTTTGAGGTTCAGTACCTTCTGCACGAGCTCGCCTGTTCGTCGCGGCTTCCCAGTGTCAGCGAGCACGAGGGAGACTGGGGTGAAGTCAGCTTCAAGCTCGAGGAAGCCCTCACCCCTCCTGTATGCTATAGCGCCTCCGTACGTCGCTACGGTGTTGTCGATGCCGCTGGGCTTCCCGTGCACGAGCTTCTCCGCCTCGAAAGCTATCCTGGAGATCCTCTCCCTCTCCAGGTCGTGCCCCAGCGCGGCGGCGACAGCCTTCACTGTCGCGACGGCGACAGCTGCCGAGCTGCCCATGCCTGATGCAGGTGGAATCAAGGAGTCCACGTGTATGCTGAGTCCGGTTCTAGCGCCAAGCTCCTCCATGGTCAGCATCGCTGCATGAGCAACGGGGTAGAGGGGGCTGCTCCTATCCGGGTTCTGGGGATCGAAGACCTCCCGGAGGCCTAGGTTCGCGGAGTTCACGGACACGCGTAGCTCATCTGTAAGTCTTACGGAAACCTTGGCCCTGAGCGATACCGCTACGGCGATCGCGGGCTGACCCTCCACCACGAAGTGCTCGCCGAAGAGGATGACCTTCCCGGGGGCACTGGCTATGGCCTCGCGCATAAAAAAATGGGAGATGAAGGGCGGTAAAAAATGATTCATACGGCAATGCCGCGCTCGGTGAGAAGTGCTTTCAGCCTGGCTATGCTCTCCTCGACTTTCTCCCTCGGGTACTCGTAGGGCGGCAGCCTGCCTTCGAAGAACTCCTGATAAGCCTGCAGGTCAAGCAGCCCGTGCCCGCTCAGGTTGAAGAGTATGACGACCTCCTCGTTCCTGCGCTTCGCCCCCAGGGCTAGGTCGATTACAGCCTTCACGGCGTGAGCGCTCTCAGGCGCGGGCACGAACCCCTCTGTCCTGGCGAAGAGCGTTGCAGCCTCGAAGACCTCCACCTGGTTGTAGGCAACCGACTCGAAGAGACCGTGCTTCACGAGGAGGCTCAGCGTGGGCGCTGCACCGTGGTACCTAAGGCCTCCCGCGTGGATCGGTGGGGGNACGTAGTCATGGCCCAGCGTGTGCATCTTGAGTAGTGGTGTTAGGCNGGCTGTGTCCCCGAAGTCGTACGTGTACACGCCCTTCGTCATCGATGGGCAGGCTGTGGGCTCGACAGCGACGAAGCGGGTATCCTTGGGAGCCTTCCCGGAGACCTTCAGGTGATAGAAGGGGTATGCGAGGCCCGCGAAGTTGCTGCCTCCCCCAACGCAGCCTACGATGTAGTCTGGGAAGTCTCCCGCCTCCTCCATTTGCCTCGCCGCCTCGAGCCCGATGATGGTCTGGTGGAGCAGCACGTGGTTCAGGACGCTGCCGAGGCTGTACTTCGTGCCCTCGTGGCTCACCGCGTCCTCTATTGCTTCGCTGATTGCTATGCCAAGGCTGCCGGGGTGGCTCGGATCGCTCTCCAGGATCCTGCGCCCGGACTCGGTCCTAGAGCTGGGCGACGGCACGACCTCAGCTCCCCACAGGTGCATGAGAACCCTCCTGTATGGCTTCTGCTCGTAGCTCGCCCGAACCATGTACACCGTGCACTTCAGCCCGAAGAGGTTGGTGGCGAAAGCGAGCGCGCTGCCCCACTGTCCCGCACCGGTCTCCGTTGTGAGACGCTCAACACCCTCCCTAGCGTTGTAGTATGCCTGCGCGACCGCGGTGTTGGGTTTATGGCTGCCCGGAGGCGAGACACCCTCGTACTTGTAGTATATCCTCGCAGGTGTCTTCAGCGCCCTCTCGAGCCTCTCCGCACGGACGAGAGGAGTGGGCCTCCAGAGCCTATACACTTCTAGGAGCTCCTCGGGAATCGGGATGAATCGCTCTTCAGAGAACTCCTGCTTCACCAACTCGCGGGGGAAAAGCCTCTCGAAAGCCTCAGGGAGCAGGGGCTCTCCGGTAGCGGGATTCAACGGTGGGGGCAGGGGCTCCGGCAGGTCAGGCAGCACGTTGTACCAGACCCTGGGAAGGTCGTCCTCACTGATGGTGTACTTTTTTGTCATTTTTTGTCCACAAATGACGTAATCTGTGGCTTCATGTATATAAATGTTCCTAAGAGAGGTGGCTATACCGCGTAGAGCGCTGGGTTTATGTGGAGCGGGTACCTGAGAGTGCAGTGTGGAGAAGGGATTCTGGGAGAGAGTTAGGAATGTTCTCGGAGGGAAAGAGAAGAGACTGAGGGTTGTCAAGCTCCTCCTCAAGTACGGACTCAGCGTGAGAGGAGACGAGGTGTACATAGGGGAGAAGGTGAAGGTATCGCTGAAGTCCATCGCGGAGGAGGCAGAAGTTGATAGGAGAACGGTGCTAGAGACGCTGAAGGCGGTGTCCTCAGACCCCCTGCTGAGAGAGTTCTTCGAAAGGCTCAGGCCGGCAGGATCCTCCCTAGTCAGTGTGGCCAGGGTACTGGGGTACCGCTGCCTCGTCATCGAAATCTACGAGGACAGGCCAGGGATCCTTGCCTGGGTCTCCTCAGCGCTCGCTGAGAAGAACATCAACATTATGCAAGTGGTCGCTGAGGATCCGAACATCTATGAGGAGCCAAAGATGTACGTTGTTGTTTCCCAGGACATACCTGAGGGGGTGATAAGCAAGATCCTCCAGCACCCCGCGATCAAGCGCGTGTCTATAAGTTAGCACTCGAGAGAGCTGCACTGAGCTCATCTATCACGCGATCAGCGTATGCTAGCGGAACCCTCAGTGACGCCGCCCTGGCGTGCCCTCCACCACTGCCACCATACTTGGCTGCAAGCTCCTCGAAAAGCCTCTCCAGGTTCACGCTCCAGCCAGGAGGCGCTCTGGCTGATATAACGGCGCTGTGGCTACCCAGCCTGAACACGACTGCTACTACCTTCCCTGTCTCAGCAACCTGCCTGGACAGGAGTTTCCCGGCGAACCCCCGGACTCTCGCAGGTCTCAGGTCTATGACCCTGAGGTACTCCGTCTCGAGGACCACACCGCTTCGAGCCTTCCGGAGTAGGTCCTCAAAAATCCTGGCCGCCTCCTCGCTCCTCATCACAGCGTCCTCCGGCACGAGCACCCTGCCCTTTAGCCACGCTGCCACGATTTGCCTCCTGAAGGCATCGTCCGTGGGCTCTAGGGCTATAGCGTCTGCCAGCACCTCCAGCGCTGAGGATAGAGGCTCCTCGAGAGCCTCTGCGTTGTCAAAGGCCTCGGCAACTCTCACGAGCTTCTCGAAGAACTCCGGATCCTGCGCCTGGGGTATAAACCTCCTGGCAAGCGTCGCAGCCGAGCCCGCCTCCTTTACTATTGCGACCACCCCAAGTTTCCTCAGCTCCCCAGCTCGCCTGAGAGTAGAGGGGTGGTGGTCGATCCATGCTACCTTGACACCCGACAAGATCAGCCTCTCCAGTATGCTTCGAGTCTCAGACCACGTGGAGCTGTCAGCTGCTACATCTACTATGAAAAGCTCGCTAGGAGGCGGGGACAGAGCGGCAACCTCCGTTAGAACTCTCGGCAGCTCGTGCGGCTGCGCGAAACCGAGCCAGTACCTTGCACGAGCGTTGTTCGACAGCCTGCTGGATATGATCACAGCTGCCGAGACAAGCCCGTCGAGGTCTCTGTGCGCAATCACAGCTAGGAGCACGGTTCACCACCGCCAGTGCGTGGTATTCCTCTTCTCTTCTTCGGACATTAGCTAATAACGTTTAAGCATGCGCTCTACCCGCTCCACAAGCTCGGTCAGAGCCCTCGGTACTGCACAGTTGAACACCCGCTCCTCCGGCGAGCTGGCGGCGACCACTGGGAGCAGGCTTTCCACCCGCAGACCCGCTGAGAGCAGTAGGCGCCTTAGATCGAGAGCCTCGTGAAGGCTGCCTGGGTAAGCCCTTACTCTCACGCGAAGCTCCGAGAAGGCGCTGGAGATGGGCTTGATGTGCACCTCTACGGCGAGCATACCACGAGAGAAAATCGCCTCAACCAGATACTCGCCCTCGTACACGGACCACCCGTGCCGCCTCAGGCTACCCGCAAGCGCGGGCAGGCTCGCGCGGCGCTTCAGCTCAGGGCATCTAGAAATAATCTCCTCAGCCAGGCCGTCCGCGCCGCCGAAGCGGCGAGCGAGCTCCTCCTTGTCGATGCAGTGTTTCTCTAGCGCCAGCACAGCATAGAGGCAGTACTCCTCCAGTTGCTCGGGGTATTCGATGCAGTAGGCTTTATCCTCCTCACGAAGCCTAATGTAGAGATCCCCGCACGCATACTCCACCGCCTTGCTATGCATCATCCCGGAGAACCCCGAGGCCCTTTAACGCTCTGACAACCTTCTTCAGGCTTCTTCTGGCCTCTGCAACGCCTAGCCCCGACTCAGCTGCAGCCTCCTCCAAGCTCTTCCCCGTTACGAGCATTGCGTAGAACCTCCTCTCNTCGAGCGTCGACGCAACGCCGTGGGCCAGCGCCAGGCGGGCTATCTCCACGAGGTTGTCCGGTGCGCGCTCCCGCAGCTGCTCCACTGGGATGGGCTTCGAGTAGCGTGTTATGTCCTCCAGCGAGATCACGGTGACCCACTCGTCCTGCCCGATGTCGGGGTATATCTCCCTCAGCGCCGACAGCAGCTCCTCCCTGCTGGCGAAGCCGTCCCTCTGGGCATCAGCATCCGTGAGGTCGCAAAGGCGGGTGAATCTCAGCGACGCTATCGTAGCCTCGCCCACCACCTTGCCGTCCGCCTCGAGAAAGACTCTGTCCCGCGTGGGCGTGATAATGCCCCTTCTGATAGTGGTGACCTTACAGCCCCTCATGAGAGCCTCGAGGTACCTACGCTTGAAGCGTAGAATCTTGCCCAACCTGTGCCGCTGAGCGCCGTTAACTCTCATGAGAAACCTTCTCCCCCTTTCCTCCTAGCGCGCTTATAAACCTGTTTCTTCCCCCGCTTCCCTGAGGCAGCTGCGTCTCCGCTCTCGGCGCTCCCGTACACCTCAGCGAGCGCATCACGGAGCCTCTGCAAGAGATATGGCAGCTTGCTCTTCAGCTGGTCGTAGTAGCCGAGGAACTCCTCGAGAACCTCCTTCACGACCTCTCCGGGCTCTTCCTCGCCCCTTGCTATGGCAGCTAGCGCTGCCTCCATCCTGCCTCGAACCTCCGGCATGACCAGCTGCGGCACAGTCTCGAGGAGCGAGAGCAGAAGCGCCCTGCCCAAGGGGGTGGGGATGCACCTCTTCTCCCGGATCACGAAGTACCTTCTCTCGACGTTCGTGTGTATGTGATCCTGCATCGTCGCGTCAGTGCCGATACCGTAGCGCTTCATGAGCGCTAGCAGCTCGGCCTCGCTGAGGTAGGGAGGTGGCTGGGTCTTCCTCTCCTCGAGCCTGAGCCGGAGTACCTCGACCTCGTCCCCTTCCACGAGGTAGGGGAGGGAGACCTCCTCAGGCCTTGCGTACTGGTAGACGTAGTAGAAGCCGGGGTAGAGCACCCTCCTGCCCTCTGCCAGCAGCCTTAGACCGCCCAGGTCTATCTCGAGTTTCTGCTTCTCCAGCTCGGCTTTCTCGCTGAGAGTTGCCAGGAAGTGTCTGACAACAAGCTCGTAAAGCATCCACGCCTTCTCCCCAAGCCTCCTTGTGAGCTCCTCCCTAGAGGCAGCCCTCGTAGGGTGTATAGGCGGGTGCGCCTTGTCGTCCTCTCTGCCCTGCGTGGGCCTCAGCTCGCGGGAGAGTATCTTCCTCACATACCAGCCGGCGTCTTCCCAGTGCGCAAAGAGCCCTGCCAGCTTCCTCAGGTTGAGCGTAGGCGGGTAGATAGTTGTGTCGGTGCGGGGGTATGAAATATAGCCCAGCTGGTAAAGTCTCTCAGCTATGTCCAGTGCCTCCTTAGACCTGAGGTTCAGATAAAGGCTCGCCCTCCTCTCCAACTCCACAGTGTTCAGGGGTACCGGCGGGGTGACCTCAACCACAGTCCTCTCAGACTTCGCAACCACAGCGGTCTTCAGGCTCTTCACCCTGCTATATAACTCCGCAGCCTTCTCCTTGTCCTCTCCAAGGTTCGCCGAGGCCGTGAAGCGCGTCCCGTCTCCAAGGAGCTCGGCGACCATGACGTAGTAGCGCTTCTGCTTGTACTGCTCCCTCTCGAGAGCCCTCTTCACGACAAAGTACAGGACTGGAGTCTGGCAGGGTCCGTAGCTGAGGAATCTTCCCCTGGGTAGTTCGTCCTTGACGCTGAGTGTCAGGAGGCGTGTGAAAGCAGCGCCGATNGTCAGGTCGAGCACCATCCTGGCTGCGACCTTATTGGCAAGATTTGGGTTAGGCTCTCTGAGCTTCCTCATCGCCTCGACGAGATCCTCAGGGGTCACTGCGGAGAACCAGGCGCGCTTGAACTCCAACTCAGGGTTCACGGAGCTCATTATCCTCATAACTTCGAAGGCTATGCCCTCCCCCTCCGGATCCGCGTCCAGCGCTAGTATTACCCTGCGGGTCCGCGTAGCCAGGCTTCTCAGCGCCCTGACGTACTTCTCTGCCCCCTCCCGCACAACGAGAACAGGCTTGGTAAAAAAGAGCTGGCGGGGATCCACCTTAGCCCAGACATTGTACTCGCTGGGAAAGTCGTAGTCTAGTATGTGCCCTCTGAGGCCTATGGAGAGTGAGAGCTTACCGTCACGCCGGAACTCGAACGCCTTGACTCCTCCCACGTTAACTGTTCTATAGCCCCCCTCTGACAGGTATCTCGCAAAGGCTAGGGCTACCGTGGGTTTCTCGGCGACAATAACCTCGCTGTAGGATGTGCTCATCTTCTAGGCTTCCTCCTCTCCTTCTCTGTCTTCCTTACCTCTGACTCTTCTGCGTGCCTCCCGCGAACTCCGATGCCCAGCATCCTCCTCATGGCCTCGTCCAGAAAGCGCACATAGCTCCCGCCTTTTCCCACGAAAGCTCCGTACTCATCGGGTTCCACGTACACCTCGAGCTCTGCACCCACAAGTTCAGCCTTCACAATGCGCTTTCTTATCCAGCTCACAGGGTGTATCGCCTTGACGATCTCCGAGAGGTCTGTCGTGAGCTCTATAGCCCTTATTTGCACTCCTACTTCCTCCTGGGCCTTGGTAATCCTCTCACCACCCTTGCCGATGAGCCTGCCCAGAGTGTTCTCCTTCGCCACAGCAAGAACATCGGGTGAGGTCTTGGCACCGTACTTTTCCTTAAGGTCCCTAAGCCACACTACCGTGACTACGTCTGCATCCGGCGCGTGGGACAGCAGGGCTGCCCTCACCTTAGCCTCGTCCTCGCTGAGCTCACGCCTCCTTAGGCGAGCCTCCAGTGCCAGCTTAAATGCCCTCTTAGAGCCTGGCCTAACTATGTCCTCCACACCCATGTCGATGACAAGAGATCTCTCCTCGCCAAGTAACAGGCTCCTGATAATGGCCGCGGAGTTGCTAGAGCCTGCCGTCAGCGCCTGCATGATGGGGTCTCCGGCCACCACGAGCTTCGAGTTATTCCCGACCCTCAGGAGAAGCTCCGGTACTATGGCGGGATCCAGGTATTGCACATCGTCTGCGAATACCACGGCATTGTCAAAGGACCTACCCCCGAGGAAGCTCGGGTCGAGGAAGGAGATCCTGTGTTCCTTCAGCAGAGAGTCCATCTCCTCCCGGGATATGAAGCTCCCCACCATGTCGCTGAGGTAGTCGGAAACGAGGTCGAAGTATAGCTGCCCGAGCTCCGCGGAGTTGTAAATCTTAGCGTGCAGCTGGCTCGCGAGAGGTCTGATGATCACGAGCCTCTGGAATCTGCCCTCCTGAATGAGCCTCACCGCTGTAGCAACCACGGTCAAAGTCTTCCCGGTACCGCTGGGACCGAAGACCCCGATCACGTCGACGTCGGGGCTCTCCAGCGAGTTAGCCACCATCTCCTGCTTCTTCGTGGCNGGCTTGAAGTTGACCATATCACATCACAGGAGAGCCACACCCCATGATGGTTTAAGAACTTCGCGCGCACCCGCGCTGTAAGCGCCGGGGATATATCTGGGGGATCACTTGTCACTTACGTGACGCTGTGGAGACCAGGTAGGCTACACTTCGGCCCCGCAGGCATACCAACCACAGTAAAGAGGGGTGGGCTACTAGAGGGGGTAGCGGAGGTGAAGAGGCTGGGTCTCGACGCAATGGAGATAGAGTTCGTACGGAAGATCTTCCTCGGCGAGAAAGAGGCCGAAGAGGTGAGGAGGCTCTCCGACCAGCTCGGTGTGGTGCTCACAGTGCACGCGCCGTACTACATCAACCTGAACAGCAGCGAGGAGGAAAAGGTCCGAGCAAGCGTCGTGCGTGTGCTCGAGTCTGCACGCATAGGCTTCAGAGCAGGAGCCTGGAGCGTCTGCTTCCACGCCGGGTACTATGGCGATAACGACCCGGCGCATGTTCACTCGCTGATGAAGGAGAGGATCGCCAGCATCGTGAGAACCCTGAAGGACGAGNGCGTCGAGATCTGGATAAGGCCCGAGACCACGGGGAAGCCCAGCCAGTACGGCAGCTTGNAGGAGCTGTTGGAGCTGAGCTCCGAGCTCGAGATGGTCATGCCTGTGGTGGACTTTGCCCACCTGCATGCGCGCAGAAACGGGGCTTTCAAAAGGTACGAGGACTTCGCCGCCGTACTGGAGCTGGTCGAGAAGTACCTCGGCCGCGAGGGGCTGGAGAACATGCACATCCATGTTTCTGGGATTGAGTACACAGACAAGGGCGAGGTAAGGCACCTGAACCTCGCCGAGGCCGACCTGGAGTATAAGTTGCTCGTCAAAGCTCTGCGGGAATTCAGCGTGAAAGGCGTGCTAATCTCCGAGAGTCCAAACCTGGAGGGCGATGCGATGCTCCTCAGAGACCTCTTCTACGCCTCAAGCTCGCGAAAGTCGAAGAGAAAGATGTCGCGCGGAGAGTAGTCCTCCAGAGAGCCCCTGAGCACGTACTTGAGCTCGCCGGCGTTGACGACGGGAGCGGGGAACATCTCTGCATCGTCCACAGCGAGCCTGGGACACGCGGTGTTGACAAAGGCTTCGAACCCGGTGAGGTTCTCCAGGATCTCGCGTGTCACTTCATCGAGGACTACGGGAAGAGCCTTACGCCCTGACCTCCTAAGCGCCTCAACAGCAAGCTCGGCGACCCGTAAGCGCCTCTGACCGGGCTTCGCAGAGACCAGGATGGCGAAACTCTTGGCTTCCATTGCTCGGGAGAGCATCTCCAGCCTCACCGCCAGGAACCTCTTCACGTCGATCCTCCTGACCTCGCGGAGATAAGGGTCTGCAACCCAGGTGGGCTTCCCCGTCCAGAGCGCAGCGCCAAGCCCGTGGAAAACCCCTCCAGCCACGACCACCACAGCGCTGCCCCCGGATAGGGAGGAATAGTTGCAGCCCACAACAAGCCCCTTGAAGCCACCGAGCTCCCCGACGTGCAGCCTGACTCCCATCTCGCCTGCAACCTCCTCGAGCCTGCCTACCCAGTGCGCATGCTGCACCGTCACGCCAAGCGCGGCCTCGGAGTGCCCCTCGGCCAGTACCTCTTCCAGGGCGCGCCTGAAGACCAGGACGGGATCCACCGCGGAGGGGGCTGGCAGGGAACAGCACAGGCACCTTACCCCCGCGTATGACCCACGAACCCGTGGTGCCCCAGGTGCACTATGCCCTGGGCGCCCACACTCTCCGCTTCGCCGTAGGCCACGTCGCAGCCGCCCCACGCATGAGCTCCGGAGATAACCACTTCGAAGCCCTCCGACTCCAGCCTCCTCGCCAGCTCGACAGCTGCAGCTTTCATGCCGTCAGGAGCTTGCAGGAGAAGCCTCCTTGCTCCTCTCTCCCGAGCCCACCTCAAAACAGCATCTAGGTCAAGGAGGTACCCAGCTACCTCGAGCAAGCGGCTCGCCTCGTCACGAGACAGGGCGCCAGCAGAGACCTAGCCTGTCCGCGTACTCGTAGGCCTCCTGCATCTCCTCCCATCTAGGCCTCCGCGCTATGTCGGGCCAGCGCTGGGGGTACCTGGCGACGAGGTGCTCAGGGCGGTACTGCTCCATAATGTTCACCAGGGCGCGGGGGCAGTTCTTAGCTATCCACTCCAGCACGGGCTTTGTGCAACAGTCGAGGTGATTGGGTAGGACTAGGTGCCTGACTATCATGTCCCCCCTGCTGCAGGCGATCCTGTGGTTCCTTGAGACAACCTCGAAGTAGCTCCTGACGCCGGACAGCCTCCTTGCGCACTCATCGTTGCCGTACTTGAAGTCAGGAAGCCATATGTCCACGAGGTCGAGTAGCACCTTGAGGAGCTCGAGGCTCATATACATGTTTGTGTTCCAGAGNAGCGGGACGTTCACGTCCATGTACTTTAAAGATTCCACTATCACGTGCGCCTGCTGATCCGGGTTCCCCCCGACATAATTGATGTTCCGAGCACCGCGCAGGAAGAGCTCCACAGCGATATCCGCGAGCTCCTGAGGGCTTACCTCCACGCCGTTCTCCGGTTTCGTCGAGACGTCCCAGTTCTGGCAGAAAACACACTTGAAGCTGCACCCAGTAAAGAATATTGTGCCCGAGGGCACGAGGGGGGCCTCCTCGCCCATGTGCAGGAAGGCTGAGGCAACTCTCACCCGCGAATCCAGCCCGCAGGCCCCCCGCCTGCCAGTGGTTCTGTCAACTCCGCAGCGCCACTCGCACAAGTGGCAGCTCCTCACGATTCTCCTGAGGAGCTCCACCTTCAGATCCAAGAACGTCCTCTCCGGTAGCCTCCTCTCATCGAGTTTCACACCTCCCTCAGCAACCTCCCTGTAATGCTCCTCGAACTCCCTGCTGAGCGAGTCGTGAAGCCTCCAAAGGCTCTCTGTGGAATCATCGCCGCTGAAGTCCGCCTCTGTTCTTTTCACGACGCGGTACTTGGCTGGACGCTGCCCCCTCATCACCGCGTAATAGTGGCTGAGCCTTCTGCGCACTTCCTCGTTTTCCCAGACGGACACTGAATCGGGCCTCACCAGGTAAAACCAGCTCACCATCTCTCAAGCCCGGGCGAGTCCCGTTGCTAGAAGAGGTTTAGCGGTATTTAAGCACGCCGCGCTAGACTGCGCGCGCCACGATCACCAGTTCTGAGCTGCCCTCGGTTAGGGGGTGCATCTCGTAGTCTTCGTACGCTGCGCACAGGGCGAATCCCGTTTCCCTGAGTACGTGTACCAGCTCCCTCACGGTGAATACCCTTAGATCGAGCTTGTGGTCAAAGAAGTTCACGAGCCCCTTCGCTAAGTCGACTATAGACCACTTTATCTCGACATGTGCCTCCTGGTCCAGTGCGTCCACCCGCCAGACCTCCTCCTTAATTGCCAGCATAGAGCCGGACTTCCTGATGCTGGCTGGAGGGGTCTCGAAGAAGACCCTCTTAGCGAGCACGCCCGTGAAGTTCCAGGTGTCAAAGACGAAGACCCCACCCCTCCTAAGAGCCCTCCTGACGCTCGCAAGGAACTCGAGCAAGCTCTCATCCTGAGCAAAGTAGCTCACCACGCCGTACATCGCTATGGCAGCGTCAAACTCCTCATTGAACTCTAGCTTGGTCGCGTCGGCCTGGAGGAAGTAAACCCCAGAAACACCGGCGGCTCTACTCTTCTCCCTCGCCACTCTATCATCTTATGCGAGAGATCCACTCCGAGGACCTCGTAGCCACGTCTTTGCGAGCTCGAGTGGAGTGAATACCGGTTCCGCACGCCCACGTCCAGCACCTTTTTGACGCTCACCTGAGAGCACTGAGAAAAAAACCCTCTCCAGGAAGTCCGTCTCCCTAGCTACATCGCGGTGCGAGTAGAGAAGATCGTAGTATAGGGCATACGCTTCCTCGGAGCTCAGGAACCCCTCCCACATAGCTTCCCCACGAATCTCTCGGAGGAGTGAGGGCGAGTATATATGCTCTATTATTCCCCTAAGAATATTTCCGCGAAAGGTAGTGAGATTGTGATGAAGATAGAGTTCCCCCTCGTGCTTATAAACTTCAAAGCCTACTCGGAGGCCAGTGGGCGCAGGGGCTTGCAGCTAGCCCAAGTCGCTCAGAAAGTCAGCCGTGAGACCGGGATCACGATAGCCGTTGCCCCGCAGCTAACAGACCTGGCATTCATAGCATCACAGGTGGAGATCCCCGTGTTCTCCCAGCACGTGGACGATGTAAACCCAGGCAGCTACACAGGCCATGTAACTCTCGAGGCAGTGAAGGACGCCGGCGCCGCGGGGACTATGGTAAACCACTCGGAAAAGAGAGTGCGCGCTGATCAGGTGGACGTGATTGTGAAGAAGGCAAGGCAGCTGGGGCTTGTGACTGTTGTCTGCACAAACACACCTGAGGTCACCGCGGCGATGGCAGCTCTGGGTCCCGACATGGTCGCCATCGAACCACCCGAGCTGATTGGCACGGGAATACCAGTGTCTAAGGCTAAGCCGGAGGTGGTGACGACCTCCGTAGACCTGGTGAAGAGGGTAAACCCGAACGTGAAGGTGCTCTGCGGCGCGGGGATCACGACCGGGGACGATGTTGCAGCGGCCCTGAGGCTAGGGACTGTGGGCGTGCTGCTAGCCTCTGGTGTTGTGAAGGCAAAGGACTGGGAGAGGGCCATTAGAGAGCTTGTCGAGCCTATAGTCAGAAAGCTCTAGATGGCTCATCCTCTAGCCCTGCTCCTCACCGCTCAGAACCCGAGTTTTTAATCATTGCCTCAAGGAGATGCGCGAGACCCGGCTATAAAGCGCGCGCTGAGCTAACACTTCTCAAGCTCTCTCCAAAGCTCGGATAGGGCTCTCTGCAGCGTCCTGCTTGCCAGGTGCTAACACAAGAGCACAACCTCTGGGCCTCCTGTGCTCCCGCAAGCTGTCCTCAACGCAGCCCCCGGCAACCCAGACCGCGGAGTCAAGGACGAGCGGCGGGATAGCAGCCTCTTCCGCCGCCCTGCGCCACAGGCCCACAAGCACCCCCCTCCAGCCGCTGCGGAGCTCGGACGCCAGCTGCAGTAGGTTCTGCGAACAGCTCCACCCTGAAACCATGCCTGAGGTGAGCGAGACCAGGGAAACTCTAAAGTCTACGGGTATAGGCACTTCCCAGCCGCCTATGCACCTCACACCTGCAACCCGACAGGTGTAGTAGAGCATCTTGACTGCGAACGCAACTGTTTTGCTTTCCCTACTGCCTCCCACGACATTGAGAAGCCCCCTGAAGAAGAAGTCCAGGTTGACCTCGCTCTCGGAGAGGAGCTTCCTGAGCCTTGGGGCAGCTTCAACATAAGCCCTGGCCCTGCGGAGCCTAGCCTCTCGGAACTTTGCAAGCGATCTGCTTTCCACAGCGAAACGGAGCAGAGCGTCGCCGAAGGGGGTCGTCGGCGTAATCAGCTGCGACGATCCCAGTGTTTCTCGCCCCGCTCGGATAGCATGTAGCTGAGAAGGGAGACCCCCACAACGTAGAGCGCACCTTCCGGGAAGCCGAGCCTCTTCACTATCCTCCTGACAGCAGACATTTGCGGGTCTGTCTCCGCCAGGTGCTCTACGAGCCCTGGCGTCGCCAGAGCCCTCCCGACCTCCACTGCCCTCTGCTCGTCGGGGCGCAGCTTGCTATGCGAAGCTTTCGAGGAACTCGACGAGCCTCTCATACTCTCTCTTGACCACCTCAACTGCTGACCTGGTAGCAGCTTCCGCACTGACATACATCTTGGAGCGCAGGAGATCCACCTCCACCTTGACCCAGACGTCATCGGCCTTGTACTTGACGGAGGTGGGGGTTACGGAGACCTCGGTGCTAAGGCTGAGCACGTACTCGAGCAAGCTGAACATCTTCCCCGCCTCAATCTCGTGCTCAAGCGTGAAACGCTGCACCTCGGGCAGCGACTCGATCAAGGTCGACAGTCTGATCTCGCTAGTACAGAGCATCTCAAGGAGCTTGGCGATGAAGACCATGCCGTCAGGAGCAGGTGTGAACTGGGGATAGATAAACTCGCCTGAGTCAGAGGCTCCAAGCATAGCCCTGATCCTGCGCATACCTCTAGTTACGTCGCTGGCTAAGCCCCTAACCCTGATGAGCGTAAGCTTGTTCTTCTCGGCAACCATGTCCACTAGCCTGCTTGCNGAGTCTAGGACTGCCAGCCTGGAGCCCTGCGGTAGCAGTGAAGCCACGGCTGCCACAGCCGCATCAGGGTCGACGAAGCGCCCCTTATCGTCGATGAGAAAAACCTGAGAGGCGTCAACAGAGAGAGCGGCTGCGAAAGTCGCGCCGGAAGCTCTTGTCATGTCCGCAAGCGTCATAAGTGTGCGCGGATGGGGAAGAAGACGCGCCGAAGTTCTCGGAGCGGGCTTACCGGAGTTCACAGCGATAAGGCGGGCTCCCAGCGAGCTGAGAAGACTGGGGAGCACTAGGTAAGCTGGCCCATTGTTCATGTCCACAACCACCATGGGCTCCTTGGCGGATATCGGCACAGAGTCCACGAAACCAACTGCAGAGGCTGTGTATATGTCGTGAATGTACTCCGCGTAGCTCACCCAGCCCACACGGGACGGTACCGACCGCACAGCGCGGTGAGACTCGTACATGGACAAGAGGTCACTCAGCCTGTCCTCAGAGATCTCGGCGCCCGTCGAGTCGAGGAAAACCAGCTGTATACTGTTCTCGCTGAAGGGCGCTGCTGAGAAGTGAACTCCAGCCTTGGCTCCAAACCTCTTCACGGAGAAGGCAAGCTCGGGGAGCGTTGCCTCGTGAAAGTCTATGACTGTGACACCCGTTGACATGAGACCTGCGGTAAATGCCCTCTTCAACATCCTAGAGGGAGGATAGAGGTCGCGCGCCGTCGTCACTATCGCTCCCTCACCGAGAAGTGTACCGAGTATCGCGCCCAGCTCCGCTGCGACCTCCGGCGTCAGCTGCGAGTTAGCGACCCCATATAGCCTTCTGTTGTAGATGGGAAAGGGTCTCTTCACATCTCGGATATTGCGTTATTCGGGTATAAATTACATTCGCGAATCTAAGTTAGCTAAACTTACACCAGGGCTTTCCCGCGCCCTAGCGGGTTTTCCAGCTCCTTAACATTGCAGCTCTCAATCTTCTNGCAAGCCCTTCGAAAAACCCTCTCTATAATGTTCTCGCGCTACCGGGCTAGGAGCGCCCCCAGCTCGGCCTCTGCGATCACATCGTTGCTAATAATCTCCCCATCTTTGATGACCATGCTCTCCACGGTGCAGCGGGGGCGGATCTGCACGCCTCCTCCAATAATACTACTCAGAACCCTCGCTCCCTCTCCCACCTCAGCACCGCTGAGCATCACACTGTACTCCACTGTCGCGCCATCGCGGACACGGCTCCCGTGTCCTATGACTGCGAAAGGGCCGAGCCGAGACTCGCTGCCCACCTTCACGTCGTCTCCGAGGGCTACCGGTGGCACCAGCCTTGCGCTGGGAGCCACCTCCACGTTCTCGCCTAGCCAGACACCATCGCGCCTCCTGCCATGGGGGTGCAGCGGCTCCACGAGACCTGCAAGGAGGTCAAAATTCGCTGTAAGGTACGTGGCCGGTCTCCCAACGTCGATCCAGTACGCCGAGCTCTCCCACCCCCTAACGTCGTAGCCGTTCTCCAAGAGCCAGGGGAAGACATGCCTGCCGAAGTCCATCAGCTGGGGGTTTTCCTCGAGAAGGTCCAGCACCTCGTAGCGGAAAGCATAGAAGCCGCTGTTCGCCATGTTCCTGTGGAGCGCGCTCAGCCTAGCAGGGTTGCAGTAGGCTACGGTCACGATGTACGTCTCGTCAAAGCGGGGCTTCTCGATGAAATGCAGCACACGCCCCTCCTTGTCCAGCAGCACCGCCCCGAAGTCCCTGAGACTAGGCACTTCAACAAGTGCTATAGTAGCGAAAGCACCCGAGCGCTGGTGATGGTCGGCGAACTTCCTGAGGTTCATGTTCGTTAACACATCGCCCATGGTCACGATAAAATCCCCGTCTACTGAAGTCCCTCAGCCTCCTCACAGCATCAGCCGTGTCCTGAGGGTTTACCTTAGGAGCGAGGACTTCCACCCCCTTATCGGACCACTTCTCGAGTAGGTGCNGCAAAATTTTCCAGCCTAGGTAATTCACAGCGACTATTATCCTCTCGAAGCCGTGTGCTACAAGCATGCTGAGCATGTGGTCGAGGAGGGGTGTGTTGCCCACCGGCAGAAGAGGCTTAGGAGTGTTCAGAGTGAGCGGCCTAAGCCTAACACCCTTCCCGCCAGCTAACACCACCGCTGTAAGTATCATTATTCAACCAACCAGCGATTATGAAATATCCGCAATTTACCTTATTTGCCTTTCCGCAGCTGCCACAAGGTTAAAAGTGTGCTGAGGCTCGGAAGCGCGGGTGCAGGTTATGCCAGACCTGGAGCCACTTAGCGCTATCGGCTTCTTCTCAGTTAGCAGAAGACTGGAAGTCTACCAGGTAATAGTCTTCGATTATTTAGACACATCAGGAGAGTACGCTCAGATCGTGGAGGATGAGGAGAGGCTGCAGAGAGAGTTAGAGATGTTATCGTCAAACATGCAGAAATTCCTCGATAACGAGGAGGTCGTAATAAACGGTAAGCGCGTAAAACCCCGTGTGCTCTCCGTCGATGTGGGATTCCGCGGCACACCGGAGGAAGTTTACATAACCTTCTTCATATACTTCAAGGGCAAGCCCGTTAAGGGGGAGAACTACTACGAGAACATTTACGAGGAGGAGGTCGCCGAATACCCCATCTCTGCGTACTGGTTCTTCCCGCCTGGCTCGCATGTCAAGATCGTGGATATGTCGGGCGACATCGCTCTCTTGGCGCCAAATATAGTTGCAGTCAAGCTGGAAGAGGGGGAGAAGATACAGGGCTACGAGAGGATCGTCTTCACGATGTAGGTAAAGGTTTTATATCGTGAGAGAATGAGCGCCCAGCATGCAGGGCCTTGCTTGGAACTTCGCTCTAGGCATACTCGCGGGCGTGCCACTAGCCGCACTGGCGTACAAGACCAGAGCCCTAGACGTTAAGGCTACCCTTCTGAGCCTTCTGCTCGCGGGTGTATACATGCTACCCGGTCCAGTGGTTTTCATCGCCGCGCTCACGTTCTTTGCATCCTCCAGCGCGGTCACCCGGCTGGGCTACGCGAGGAAGGAGAAGCTGGGAGCAGCTGAAAGGAAAGGGGGGAGGAGCACGGCCCAGGTGGTCGGTGCCGGGGGAGTTGCCGCCCTGCTCTGCCTCCTAGCCGTGGTTGCACCCCGCTGGCATTCGAATTCGCTGGTGCTTGCAGCCATAGCGGTGCTTGCAGCGTCAAACGCTGACACCTGGGCGGCCGAAGTGGGCTCGCTCTCGAAGAGCAGACCCAGGCTGATAGTAAATCCCAAGCTACCCGTTGAGGCAGGTACCTCGGGAGGTGTGACCCTCCTCGGGGAGGCAGCGTCGGTGGCCGGCTCGGCGCTTGTGGCGCTGGTAGTGCTGGTCCTCTCGCCGCTGCTCGGCACGAGCCTTGCCTTGCACGAAGCTGCTCTCATAGCCCTCCTGGGTTGGGCTGGCGAGCTGCTTGACAGCGTGGTCGGCGCGCTCCTTCAGGCGAAGTACTACTGCGAGAACTGTGGGGTCTACACAGATAAACCGGTACACAAGTGCGGCTCGAGGACAAGGTTCACTGGTGGTCTACGGCTCGTGACAAACGAGGTAACAAACATCATCACTACGTGCGTGGTGGCGGTCGCCGCGGTCCTCGTCTTGGGCTAAGAGACGTAGCAGCGCGCGGAGTAAAGGCTATATCTGCGCGCAGAGGAGCCACTACGGGATGCATGGTAGAGTAATCGCGCTAGTGCTCGCCGCTCTGCTGCTAGCTGCAGCTACCGCGCTGCTTGCCCAGCCCTCCAGAGTGGTCGTAGTGCGCCTAGAGGGAACAATAGATGAGGGGCTTGTTTACCTCGCCAGGAAAGCGGCAGGCGAGGCTCGGGGAGGGGTGCTCGTGGTGGTGTTGAACAGCTATGGCGGCTACCTGGGATCCGCGGACAGGATTGTCGAAGAGATCCTCGCGTGCAGGTGCCGCACGGTAGCCTGGGTGCCCCCGGGCTCTAAGGCCGCTTCTGCTGCTACTCTGGTGGCTTTAGCTGCAGAAAAGCTCTACCTATCACACGGCGCGGTCATAGGAGCGGCTAAGCCAACTCCGCCAGACGAGAAAGTGATGGAATACATCTCCTCACGCATAGCCAGCCTGCTGGAACGCAAGCACGTTGTCAACGCCACGGAACTCGCAAGGAGAATGGTCTACGAGGCAAAGGCCCTCACAGCCGACGAGGCCATCGGGCTCGGCGTTGCGGAGGGTCTTGCAGGAAGCCTGGAGGAGCTGCTCAGCATAGAGGGAGTCTCGGAAGCTATCATCGAGCGTGTCGAGCCTGACCTTCTAAGAGACGTTTACTCGCTGATGTTCAACCCCCTNGTTGCTATCGCGTTCCTGATCCTCGGTGTGTTGCTCTTAGCTCTCGAGTTCCACGTCACGGGATTTCAAGGCTGGGGGGTGGCGGGGGCGGCGCTGTTNCTGCTCGCGCTCTACGCATTTAATGTTGCCGGCATAGGCTTAGTGACNGTTCTGCTTGCGCTGCTGGGAGCCGCACTTCTCGTCCTCGAGTTCCTGGAACCTGGGGTGCAGATTTTCGGCGCAGCAGGGGCGGTGCTGCTACTACTCGCAATGCTACTTACATATTACAGCAACCCCTTCGCCCTAACAGCCTCTGTCGCTGCGGCGCTTGCGGCGATAGTCGTGCTCTGTGGTCTCCTGGCCGTCGTAATTGTGAAAGGAGCTGAGGCTCTGAGGCTGCGCGCCCCCTCTTTAGAGGAAAAGCTTGTTGGCAAGACTGGAATAGCGCGTACAGCTGTAACGCCGCAGGGGGGTGTCGTCCTCGTGGAGAACGAGCTGTGGAGCGCAGTCAGCAGCGAGGAGATACCGCCGGGTAGCGCGATAAAAGTGATTGGTATTGAAGACTTAAAGCTCCATGTTGAGAGGTTAAAAGATAAATAACACGCCGCGCTAAAACCCCTGAAAAGAGCATGACTCTCCTTGATGTATTCCTGCTCCTCCTAGCTTTAGCAGTAGTCATGGCGATAGTCGCGAACAACATTAGGATAGTACCCGAGTACCAGCGCCTGGTAGTTCTGCGCCTCGGACGCGTAGTCAAAGTTGCAGGACCCGGTCTCGTGATCCTAATTCCATTTATCGACAAGGGAATTCCTGTTGATCTTCGGGAGCAGTACATCGAGGTCACGAAACAAACCTGCATTACTAAAGACAACGCGCCCGTAGACATAGACTTCCTGATTTACTTCCGTGTGATGGATCCTAAGAAGAGCGTAGTCGAGGTGTCTGACTTCAGGGGAGCTGCTGTGGGCATCGCTACGACGACCTTGAGAGCCGTGGTGGGCGATATAGACCTCGACCAGGTGCTCGCGAAGAGGGAGTATATCAACGAGGTACTGCGCGAGAAGCTCGACGAGGTCACTGCGAGGTGGGGTGTGAAGGTCACCGCGGTAGAGATTAGGGAAATCCTACCGCCTAGAGAGGTTCAGGAGGCGATGATCAAACAGATGGCTGCCGAGCGCAACAGGAGGGCTATGGTCACGGAGGCGGATGGGAGGCGTGAGGCAGCAATAAGGGTTGCTCAGGGCGAGAAGGAGGCCCTGATACTCAAAGCAGAGGGCGAGAAGCAGGCAGCAATACTCAGGGCTGAGGGCGAGAGACAAGCAGCCATACTTAGAGCTGAGGGAGAAGCCGCGGCGCTCAGGGAAATAGACGACGCTGCCAGGACTTTGGATTCGAGAACTCTCCTGCTACAATACTTCACGATGCTTAGAGACGTGGCCTCAGCACCTTCCACCAAGATCGTGGTGCCACTGGAGGTTTTCAGGCTGTTGAAGCCCTTCGAAGCTCACCTGGAAAAAGTCACAAGAGCTGAGGAGTCTGAGTAGCAGCGGCTATATCCTCTTCCCGTCCCTGTAGAGGATGAAGGACTCGCCGGAGTACCTGAACCTAATGAACTTTTTCTCGTCCTTCAGCCACGACCTCTTCTTTGCGTGCTCCACAAAGCGGTCATTTGAGAGAACGAGGCAGGGCTCCCCCCTCTCCAAGCACTTCTCCATGCTTTCCACGATTAGGTCGTCCGCCCTCTGTCCCGGCGCGGGGTCGAGCACCATGGCCTTCACGCCTAACCTCCCAGAGTACTCCACTATCTTCTCGAGGCGCTGCCGGAAAGTGTTGTAGAGCCGACGTTTATCTCTAGAGAGATATCCGTAGAGCTTCCACGGAAGGTTCGAGTCGTAGCACAGTACTACCTCCTCCACCCCCCTCTTTGCAAGCTCGGCGATGAACACCTTGACGTCGTCGAGGTCCAGCTTGCCCCGCTTGCCGATCACGTTGCTCACGTCTATGTAGACCCTGTACCCGTCGAGGCGGACAAGGGGGCGCTCCTCTCTCCCATGGCTCCTCAACAGGGCAGCGATCGTTATTGCAGGAGCCCTCCTGGGACGCCCACCTGCTGGAGAGAGGAGCTCTACCAGCCTCTGCGCAACCTGCGCGTGGTGCTCATCCCTCGTGTACTGCACTGCAGCCGCGTAGAGAGCAGCCGAGCTCGCGCCCAGCGCCTTTGAGAGCTCCGATACCAGGATTTCGAGGACACTGTGCTTATCCCATACCTCCGCAGCTGCAAGGAAGAGGCGAAACCTAGAGACCAGAACCTCAGTAACGAGCTGGGGGTCGCATCTACTGGCGATCCTCGCTAGCGCCTTAGCCAGGAGCTTCACAGGGTCCGCTGCCCTCTCGGGAGGGAGGACGCGGTCGAGGAATAGAGCCGAAGCCATGGCCTCCACGAGAGCTCTCTCTAGAACCTCCGGAGAAGCAGCATTCACTTCGCCGTGAGCAGCTGAGAAAACAAGCGCTGCCGGAGACTCCGCGGGGATTTTCCCGCGGACACCCAGTGCTAGAAGCAGTCGAAGAGCAAGAGAAGCCTCACGCCCCCTGTGGAAAAGCTTAGGAAGAAGGCACGCGAGCACCTCGTTCTCGCCCATAAGCCTACTGCTTGCCAGTAGGGCGGGGAAGCTGAGCCTTCGACCCAACGCCTCCCTGAAAGCCTCCTCTAATCCCTTACTCAGGGTGAGCGATTTCAGCAGCATCTGGAATTCCCTGTCTTCTATGAGATCGCTCTCCGCGACTCTGAGCGGGTCCCGGGCGAAGACCAGGAAGGCCAGGCTGAGAGCCCTGTTTCGCACAGCCCGAATCCTCATTAGCTTCGAAACTATGTCAAGCGGCGGGGTGTAACCAGCGCGAACAGCGAGCTCCAGCAGCGACACTGCCCTTGAAAGGAAAAGCCCCGAAATTCCTCGCGAGCGTAGTAGATCGGACAGCGGAGCTCCCAGAGCGAAAGAGAGTTTGGGCTTCCGGTAGAGCTCATCTAAGAAGCTCTCTCCGCAGGTCTCTAGGAGCTCCACCACCATGCTCTTGGGTAGCGACTCACGCCTCTCCAAGCTCTTAACCGCGGTTGCCACAAAGTCTGTGCAGCCTTCGTTTGGCCAACGTTCCTGTCTCCTAACCCGCAGAGGTGGGAGGTAAAAGCGCGTCAATGAACCCTAGCCTAACCCGAAAGGGGGTGTGAGCGGGTGNCCGCACCTGGGGCAATAGTTAGCGTCGGGCGGGACGCGCTCGTAGCCGCAGCTCGGGCACCTCTTCAGACCGTGCTCCAGCAGCAGAACTATCTCCCCGATCACAGCCTTGACTACGGGGACTCTCTGCTCACCCTCCTTCGTCGCTACAACCAGAGAAGCCTCGCCGGTACTGGGGTTGAGGACGAGATCCCGCACCTCTCCCACCTTAACAGCTAGGGTGTTGTAAACAGGCTTGCCGATAACACTCGACGCAGTTATCTCCATGTAGAGCTCCTCCACCTCCGAGGGCATGAAACTGGATAAAAAACGTTAGCAGCTTCGCCTAGCTGTACTTAGCGTAGGCAACCTCAGCACTCTCACCATCGTGGATGACCGCTTGAAGCATTTTCACAACTGAGGCTGGTTTCTCGTGCTGGAAGATGTTCCGCCCTATAGCAGCTCCCGCAGCGCCAGCTCTCACAGCCCTCTCAACCATCGCTAGAAGCTCCCTGAGCTGCTGCTTCGCACCACCTAGCACGACCACGGGAACCGGGGTGCTCCGAACAATCTTCTCAAACCCCTCAGCGTACACCGTCTTCACGATGTCTGCGCCCAGCTCCGCTGCTATCCTAGCACCGTACGCCACAACATCGCTGGTTATGGATTGGAAAACTGGTGGCTTGGGAACAACCTCTGCCATGACAGGAACTCCCAGGAGCTCTGCCTCCTCTACTACTCGTGCGAGCTTCTCCCACAGCATCTGTTCGTGAGCGCTACCAGGGTACACCATCACGCTGACCGCGTCAGCTCCAGCCCTTACAGCCCTCTCAACAGTGGAGATCAGGCGGTCATCGGTTTCGTCCGTGCTTCTGACAGTACCCGTCCCGTCGATCCTCGCGACCACGAACACGTCCGAGAGAAGTTCCCAGTAGCGCTCCATCATCGAAGGAGTGAGCATCACTGCGTCGGGCTGCGCCGGGAGTATGGCCCTGAGTGTGGAGCCGAGATCCTCTATGCCTGGCAGCGGACCGTGCCTCCTGCCGTGATCCAGAGCGACGATGAGCGCCTTCCCGTTCCTGAACAGGCGCTTAAGCCTCAGGCGCTTCCCCGAGCTCATGGCCGGTACTCTACCCTCACTNTTTCTCCCTGCTTGACCTTCTTCAGCCTTTCGAGGCCGCCTTTCACCCTGCCGATCACGTTGACGGGGCTCGCGGGCCTAATCTCGCCGGGTCTACTTACAGGTGTGGGCCCGAAGAAGACGCAGAGAGCATCGCCAGGAGGCCAGTAAGCGACAGCCCCCAGCTCCACGACCTCCTCACCGACCTCCTGGGGGGCCTTCACCGGTGTCCTGAAGTAGATCTCGTCCCCCCAGAGGTTCACTCTGCTCTCGAAGGGCGTAGCCCTGATGATCGCCTCCGCGGTCTTAGGATTCTTCCCGCTGAGCTCGACCTCGACTTCACCTATGCTTTCAAAGATGAGAACCAGCGACCCCACGAGGGCCACCTGCGCACTTACCAGCTCTCGACGAGCTGCGCGAAGGCTGTGTAGAGCACTCCCTTAGCGCTCATGACGGGCTCCAGCCAGTGCTGACCCTCCTCGGGCTTCACCTCGAANCCTATGGTGCCCCTGTAGCCCATCTCTAGGAGNACCTTGAGGAGCTCTCTCACNTCCTCCGCGCCGTTTATCGCGCCTGGCCTGTAGAAGCCGGGGTGCCAGTCCGCAAGCCTCCCATCGGGCAGGCGCTTGGCACANCCTATGTGTATGTGAGCAAGGTACTCCCTAGCGGCTCTCAGCACAGAGGGAGTCTCGTTGAGCAGTGGTCCGTGGCTGAGATCCCAGAGCAGACCGAAGTTGCTGTATTCCTCGCGTACCTGCTCCGCGATCCTGACCGCGTCCCCAATAGGCCCGATTAGCTGCTTCCGNTCCCAGTCGCGGTCAAAGGTCTCGAGAATCACAGTCACGCCGAGCTTCTGGGCGGTAGCACTTACCTCCTTCAGGCTCTTAACCAGGGCGTCCATGGCTGCACCTCTGTCCGCGGGGCCTGGATCCGGCCCGCTGCAGAAAGCCACCTTGGTGACACCCTTCTCCCTCGCCCTTTTCACCTCCTCGATTATAACTGCCACGGACTTCCTCCTCGTTTCCTCGTCGAGAGCACTAGGGTTCACACCGCGTGTGAGGACATAGGGCTGAAGGCCCAGGGCTATCTCCACCCCTCTCCCGCCGGCAATCTGTTTCGCGGCATCCCACGCCTCCTCCGGGAGAGGCTGAACCTCGATAATGTCGAAGAAAGAGTCAGAGGTCAGCACGGAGAAAGTCTCCCTCACGGCCTCGAGATCCCCTTGCAGGACGCGTGGGTTTGCCATGAAACCGACGATGCTCACCCTCCACGGCAGCTTAACCGCCGCCTCAACACCCCTAATCTTAGCATGCACGGTCAGCATGCTGTTCAGAGATACTCACCCGTAAGCACTAAAAATACCTTGTGTAACCACGCCTCTGTGTTTCAACCGCTCGTGCAGGTCTACCTGCTTCTCGGAGTTGGAGCAGCCTACGGTGCTTTGAGGAAGCCAGGTGAGAGTGAGGTAGCATTTACCGAGAGACTGCTGCTTGACATCCTGCTCCCAGCGGTGATCCTCAGCTCAATACGCGAGAGGCTCTTCAGTACAGGCGACCCAAGCGCCCTCGCGCTCACGCTCCTCGGGGCGGCTACGTCCTCTCTGGTGCTTTCTGCGGCACTAGCCGCGAGGCTTTCCCGAGAGGAGGCGCTGACCGCGATGTACGCGAACACGGGCTACATCCCGCTGGGCATTGCACATGCGCTCTGGGGAGGAGCTGGCGCATCCGCCGTGGGCTTCTATGTGGCTGGGAACAACCTAGCATCTAACCTGCTGGCGCCCATGGCGCTGGGCGGACACAGCTCAAGAGAGGGACTGAAGCGAGCAGCACTCTTCCCACCGCTCTACGGCCTCCTAGTCGGGGTCGCCCTAGGGCTCACTAGGCTGCCTCTCCCCGTGTGGCTGGAGTCATTCCTCGGCTCGCTCGCCTCGGCGGCAGCCCCGCTGGCGCTGATGGTGGTTGGCGTCGAGTTCGGCCGCTCCTGGGCAGGGTTCGACCTCCGAGATTTGAAGCCTTATATCCTGAGGCTCCTGATAGCGGTGCCTCTCGCAGCCTCCCTGGTTCTGCTGGGCGCTTTCAAAAGCGTGGACGCCAAGGTGGCTCTCCTGGAGAGTGTCATGCCGAGCGCGGCTAGCTGCGTCCCCGTAGCGAGGAAGCTCTCCCTGGACGCTGCAAAGGTATCAAGGGTGGTTTTCGCGACAACCCTGGTGTCTACAACCCTGCTGGCACCTCTTGTGCTGATCCTGCTCGGCTCGTGAGAGGAGAGCTCAGACCGTGTCCGACACGCGCTCCTCCGCGAGGATACTCACTTTCACGAGTCCGCCCGGCCTGGCAACACCCCTCACGAACACCTCGCAGTTCGTGGCCTCGCCGTACGCACCCCTGGCGTCGACCGCTATTAGGCCCACCGTATTCAGCCTCCCGAAGAAACCCGTCATACCTGAAACTACATGCTCCAGCGCCTCTCCAAGGGGAACCCCCTTCCTCACCAGCTCGGCTACGCGGAAAGCAGCNAGGTACCTAGCAATGAGCTCACCCACACCAGTCGCGGAGATCGCAGCCACTCCGTTTTCCGCGTACACACCCGCGCCAGGCAGGGGCGTGTCGCCCACACGGCCCGGCAGCTTCAACGAGATGCCCCCAGTACTCGTCGCTGCTGCAAGGTTGCCGTCACTGTCCAGAGCTACCGCGCCGACGGTATCCCCTGAAGGTGGGAACAGCAGCTCTCTGTTCTTCCTCCAGAGGTCGTGCTCGCCTCTTCTCACAGCCTCTAGGAGCTCCTCATACAGCTTCATCGCACGCTCAGTGGGACCCGGGTGGGGCTCCATGCCCAGCCGCTTAGCCAGCTCGTCGGCTCCCAGCCCCACTAGGAGTATGTGATCAGTTAGCTCCATGACTTTCCTCGCCAGGGTTACCGCATTCCATGTGTAGCGTTGGGCAGCAACAGCACCGAAGGAGAGATCTTTGCCAAACATTATTCCCGCGTCGAGCTCCACCTGGCCGTAAGCGTTGAGTACTGCACCCTTACCAGCGTTGAAAACGCCAGCGGACTCAAGCATCTTAACGGCAGCCTCAACCGCGTCCAGGGCAGACCCCGTGGCAAGGGCGCTGAGGCCAGCGTGCAGCGCATCCTTCAAGCCTTCCTCGAGCTCCCGCCTGCTCTCGAGGATAGACCTCCTCATCCTGCCCGCTCCTCCGTGCACAGCGATGATGCCCTGCATAGCGCGCGTACTCTCGGTAAGATAAGGAATATAAGTTGCTCGGGCGCTGGATGTAGAGGCGGTATGAATGCTCCCGGCTAGCGGTTCTGAGACTCTCGTGCCGCTCGGATTCCAGATAGGACCGACGGAGATACTGCTGCTCATACTCATCGCGCTGATACTCTTTGGCCCCAAGAAGCTACCAGAGCTAGCAAAGGCTGCTGGTGAGGCTGTGAGGATATTCCGGGCAGGAAAGCGAGAGGATAACCTCAGCTGAGGAGAGCAAGCCCTCTTCTCCCTCGTTTTCCGAGGAGGACTTGAGGAAGCTAGCCGAGAAGCTCGGCGTCTCTATGGAGGGTAAGAGCAGGGAGCAGCTCATCGAGGAGATAATAAAAAAGGCTAAGGAGCAAGGATTAATAGGTTCTTAGCCTAACGCGCCGTGGGTTTTTCTAAGTGATAGTTCTATTTNCAGGCTAAACTCCAGAGTACCGAGGGTGTATGGAGAGAGCCCTGCTCGAGCAGAAGAGCAGGAGGGAATTGTTGGACTACATTGTGAACTCTGGGAGCAAGGCGCGTGAGAAGATAGCCGAGGCTGAGCGGCTGCTGAGCTTCGTGAGAGGCAAGGTGGAGGGTAACCCCAGGCTCAGAGAGCTTCTTGGTAAGGTTACGGATTCGCTGTGGATCCCTGAACCGCCGCTGCCCAGCAGTGCCGAGGAGGTTGGGAGGAGGCTGGAGGAGTACGAGAAGCACCTCGACACGCTGCTGGAAAAACTGAAGACCATCTCCCTTGCAGTGGAGGTTCTCGAGAGAGTTCTGCCGGAGGTTGACAGGCTGAGGGATAGGCTGGAGCGCTGGGTGCTCGTGATGAGAGATGTCAGCCCACCGCTGCACTCAGAGCTCTCCAGGTTTCTGGTGAGGCTGAACAGGGTGCTACAGGGGCTGTCCAGCCTTGAGGTCGAGAAGGGCGCCGAGGTACTGAGGGATCTTCTCGGGAGTGGAGAGCAGCTAGAGGCTAAAGCCAGGGCTGAGTACAACAAGTCCGTGGGACTGCTCCTCAGCGAGGCGTCCTCGGTTAAGGAGCTCCTGAGCAAGGCGCTAAGCGTGTCCTACCCTCACGACAGGTTTGAGCTGGAAGAGTGCATGAAGAAACTGTCCGGGATCGAAGGACAGCTCCAGGAGCTGAAAAAGACTCCTGCTCCCTTCAGCCCTCCCCAGATCCACGCGGAGCTTGCCAGGATCAGGGCGCTGGCGTCGCAGAGACTCTCAGAGGCCGTCAAGCCGAGCGANGCAACGGTGCTGGAAGCATACTCTAAGCTCGCAGCGAGCGGCGAGCACAGGCTCTACCTCCTCCATGAGCTCGTAGAGAGCATAAGCAAGAGGAGCGGGAGCTCCCTCGAGGAGGTGCTGACCACGCTCTACGAGCTCTCAAAGAAGGGCCTGATAAGACCGCTGGTAAAAATCGCGTGAGGAAGCTTGCACATAGCCGGCGTGGATGAGGCAGGCAGAGGACCGCTATTCGGTCCTATGGTTGTCGCGATAGCATCTGCTAGCCGCGAGAAGGAGGAACTACTAGTGAAGATGGGGGTTAGGGATTCGAAGACCCTCACACCCTCTAGGCGCAGAGCCTTACGGGCACAGCTGGAGAGGGTGCTGGACTACTACGCGCTCCGCGTGGTGGAGCCTGCCGAAATAGACGAGGCAGTTAGCAGGGGGCCAGCTCAACCTCCTTGAAGCGAGGAATTGCTGCGGAGCTGATACTCCAAGCCGCGAGCAAGGTGGAGCTGGAGGTAGTCTACGTCGATAGCCCGGATCCTGTACCGGAGAGATTCGAGAGGATACTCGCATCCATGGTGGGAGGAGAGGTAAAGGTGGTCGCCGAGAACAGCGCTGACGCCAAGTACGCGATTGTCGGAGCTGCATCGATTATCGCCAAAACCGAGAGGGACAGGATTGTCGAGGAGCTGAAGAGGAGGTACGGCGACTTCGGCTCCGGCTACCCCTCTGACCCGGAGGACAAGGGAGTTCGCGGAGAAGTGGCTGAAAGAGCACGGGCGAGCCACCGCCCTTCGCTAGAAAGTCGTGGAGCACTTGGAGCGCGCTAGCTAGAAAAAAGGACCCTTGACGAGTTCTCAGCGTGACAAGCTACTACGTGCACCCGACTGCTATCGTAGAGGAGGGGGCTGTCATAGGCGAGGGGACTCGGATCTGGCACTTCGCCCACGTAAGGAGGGGTGCTCGTATCGGCGCTCGCTGCAACATAGGGAAGGATGTCTACATCGACGAGAACGTGGTGATAGGGAACGGAGTGAAGATACAGAATGGTGTCTCGGTCTACAGGGGCGTCACGCTGGAGGACAATGTCTTCGTCGGTCCCTACGCTGTCTTCACGAACGACAAGTACCCGCGTGCTTTCTCGACTGACTGGCAGGTTGTCCCTACTCTGGTCCGGGAGGGTGCCTCCATCGGCGCGAATGCCACGATCGTGTGTGGCGTCACAATCGGGAAGTACGCGATGGTCGCCGCTGGGAGCGTCGTCACCCGCGATGTGCCCGATCACGGGCTGGTAATGGGCAACCCGGCGAGGCTTGTCGGCTTTGTCTGCTACTGCGGAAGACCCCTGAAGAAAATCACTGCGATAACCGAGGATGCTGTAGAGTTCGAGTGCGAGCGCTGCGGCAAGAGAGTGAGGGTAAGCAGGGATCATTACGAGCTGGCGCAGAGGAACTTGAGAAAGATTAAACAGGAGTAGTAAGCGGTGCATATTTGATGTTCTGACCGAGCGGAAGATGTGGGTGGTAAAGGACTAATTCTGGCGATAGATGTAGGCACCACAAACGCTAAAGCAGCAGTGTTCGCCAGTGATGGCAGGCTGCTGGCAAGCGAGGGCTACGAGTACCCGACGTACTACCCGAGGCCCGGCTGGGCCGAGCAGGACCCCGATGACTGGTGGATCCACGCGGTGATGGCGGCTAGATCCGCGGTAAGGAAAGCCGGCGCAGCGCCAAGCGACTTCTCGGGCATTGCGGTGAGCAGTCAGCGGGAGACTCTGGCCCTAATCGACAGGGAGGGTAGAAGCCTGGGCAGGGTGCCCATCTGGATGGACAGGAGGAGCCTGCCCCAGGCCGAGGAACTCAAGCGCAGGCTGGGAGTGCGAGAGATCTACCTGAGAACTGGGCTCATCGTGGATGCCACCTTCACAGCCACGAAGCTGCTGTGGTACAAGGAGAACAGCCGGGAAACACTGGAGCGGGCTTGGCTGGGCCTGCAGCCTAAGGACTTCATAGTGTTTAAGCTCACAGGAATCCCGGTGACGGACGAGACCATAGCCTCTAGAACCATGCTCTTCAACGTGGTAAAGAGGGAGTGGGACTACGACCTGATCTCGGAGATGGGTCTCGCAGAGTTCGTCGGCCTGCTCCCAGAGGTAAAGAAGAGCTGGGAGATAGTCGGCGGGGTCACGCCCGAGGCCGCCAGGCTCATCGACGTAGCACCTGGCACCCCAGTACTGGCAGGCACTGGTGATAGAACAGCCGAGGTGCTTGGTGCGGGTATCCTGGGCCCCGAGAGAGCGGAGGAGTCGACAGGGACAGGCTCGACCACAGCGACCATGGTTCCGGAGCCCTTGCTAGACCCCAAAGCTCGGTTCTCCATTGGTGTAGCCCCAGTGCCCGGTAGGTGGGTTGTGGAAGCTGGGCTATCGACCGCCGGCATCATACTGAGGTGGTTCCGAGACAATGTGTCGGAGGGTGTCAACCACCTGGCCTCGCGCACCCGACGTAGAGCGTACGAGTTCCTGGACTTGGAGGCGGAGTACGTGCCACCAGGCTCTGGGGGCTTGATCGTGGTGCCATTCTTCTCAGGTGCTCGCTCACCCCGCTGGAACCCCTACGCACGGGGTGTAATCTTTGGCCTCACAGTGTTCCACACCCGTGCCCACATCTTCCGCGCTATGATGGAGGGTATAGCCTATGAGATAAGGAAGATCNTGGAGACGCTGGCAGAGGTAGGGATAAAGCCCAGGGAGCTCGTGCTGATGGGNGGCGGCGCCAAGACGCCCACGTGGGCNCGGATCAAGGCCAANGTCNTCAAGAGAGAAGTCATCATCCCCGAGATGCTNGATGCAGCGCTAGCGGGCAATGCAGCGCTGGTGTCCTACGCTACTGGCCTTTCCTCAAGCTTCGAGGAGGCTGTGGCAAAGTTCTTCAGGGAGAAGAGCAGGATTAAGCCCGACCCCAAGGTCGCGGAGATATACGATAAGTACTACGCACTCTATGAGAGGCTGGTAAGCTCGGTCGAAAGCCTGTACGCGGAGCTCTCGCAGGTAGCTGAGCAGCCCCTCGCACCTCCAAAGTGGGACATAGACGAGCTGGTGCACCTGCTCTTCAAGCTTGAGGCCTAGTGCGCTCCTAGAGGAGATCTTTCCACAAGCAGCCCGCCTGTTGCAGCTGCGTGAGAGAGTATAACAAGAGATGGAGCTGGTGGACCGGCCGGGACTCGAACCCGGGACCACCCGCATGCCAAGCGGGCATCCTCCCACTAGACGACCGGCCCTTCGAGCANGAGAATCATAAGGAGCGGCACTTAAACCTTTCTCTGAACTAGGAGGGGAGACTGCACTCTTTATAAGAGGGGGATCTCAAGGAGCGAGTGAGGAGCATGGAGATCGACATAAGGAAGATTGCCCTTAAGTACGCGCTCGCTAACGCGGTAAAGTACGGTGGCGCTGCGAGAGTAGAGGCTGTAGCCAGCAAGGTTTTCGCGGAGGCTCCGGAGCTGAGGAAGCAGGCACGGGAGGTCGTCGAGGTTGTGAAAGAGGTTGTCAGCCAGGTGAACACCATGAGCAGAGACGAGCAGGAGAGGCTGCTCAGCGAGCTTTGGCCCGATGCCTTCAAGGTCGAGCGCAGGAGAGAGGAGAAGACTATGCCCCCTCTGCCGGGGGCGGAGGAGCTTGGGGGTGCTGTTGTTACGAGGTTCGCGCCGAACCCCGACTTCGTGCTACACCTGGGGAGCGCGAGACCTGCGATACTCAACTACTACTACGCCAAGGTGCGGTATAACGGGAAGTTCATCCTCAGGTTTGAAGACACAGACCCTAAGACTAAGAGACCAATCCCGGAGGCCTACGAAGCCATCCGGGAGGACCTGAAGTGGCTCGGGCTCTCGTGGGACGAGGAGTACATCCAGAGCCTGAGGATGGAGATCTACTACCAGCACGCTAAGATGCTAATCGAGCGAGGAGGGGCTTACGTCTGCACACACCCGAAAGAGGTCATGAGCAAGCTGCGCAGCGAGGGGGTCCCGGATCCCTGCAGGGACCTGCCGGTGGAGGAACACCTCGAGCGCTGGGACCGCATGGTATCCGGTGGGTACGGGGAGGGGGAGGCCGTGCTGAGGATTAAGACGGATCCCGCTCACCCCAACCCGTCGGTAAGGGACTGGGTGGCAATGCGCGTGCTAGACACCGATAGGTACCCCCACCCCCTCGTGGGCAGCAGGTACGTTGTCTGGCCTACTTACAACTTCGCGTGCGCCCTTGACGACCACTTGATGNGGGTCACNCACATCCTCAGNGGCGAGGAGCACGCNGTNAACACGCTGAAGCAGGAGTANGTGTACAAGCACCTAGGCTGGACGCCTCCTGTGAGCATACACTTTGGGCGGTTGAGGCTCGGGGGGGTGATCCTCAGCAAGTCCGTGATGAGGAAGGGGATAGAGAAGAACCTCTTCGAGGGCTGGGACGACGTGCGCCTTGGCACCTTACGGGCGCTGAGACGACGGGGGATACGTGCCGGAGACTATCTGGGAGCTCATCATGGAGGTGGGGCTGCGCCCCTCCAGACGCCAGCATAAGCGTAGAAAAGCTTCACGCCGTCAACAGGAAGCTCCTCGAGCCCAGAGCAAATAGGTACATGTTCGTCACAGAGCCCCTGCTCAGAGCCAGGCTTGAGGGAATTCAGCTGCCCGCCGTAGCCGAGGTCATGGTGCACCCNTCGTTCCCGGAGAGAGGCAAGAGNAGGATTGAGCTCAAGGAGCCCTACGTGCTGGTGAGCAGCGAGGTACTGGAGCTGCAGGAGGTCAGACTCATGGGCCTCGGCAACTTCCGGGTCTCGGGAAGCAGCCTCATATACTTGAACAACGACCTATCCTATGCAAAGGAGAAGGGATTGCAGATAGTTCAGTGGACTCCCGGCGAGTCCGCGTTCCCCGGCGTGCTGCTGAAGGCCTCGGGAACAACCCTAGAGAGAGTGAAGGGATTCGGGGAACCAGCTATGAGCCAACTGAGAGAGGGAGATCAGGTACAGCTCCTGAGGCTGGGCTTCGCTAAGGTTGAGAGAATTGACGAAAAGGGCATGCTGTTAATTTTCACTCATGATTAGCTAGAGACCAGGGCTTCCCCTCCTTCACTATCTTCTCGGGAAGCTTGTCCTTGATAGACTCTAAGAACTTCAGGTCGCTATCCTTCTTCCTTAAGTTGTCGGGTAGAATCGCGGGTATCTCGTCCTTAATCGGCCACCACCTGCCACACGCAGGGCAATAGAGCACCCCTGTTTTNACCTCGAACTTTATGCACTCGTCGCAGCCAGGGTCCTTCGTCTGCAGATCTTTCACGAAAGCACCCCTGTAGGCACAGTAGAGCTCACAGGCAGGCTTGGACTTGAAAGTGGAGATGCGCTCCTCGTACCTTACGGTCTCTACAACGTAGAGCTCAAGGGGGAAGTGCTTGTCGTAAAGGCAGGCGAGCAGATCCATCAGCCTGTACTTCATACAACTACCCCCTGCATGCAGCTGGTTTAAAAATATGTGCTGCTCACTAGGGATCATGCGCCTGAGAATAGCGGTGATCGCTAAGGAGGATTTAGCTCCTGCTTTGAAAAACGGAGGATTTGACGCTGTGTACATAGTTAAAGGGGCTGTGGAAGCACTAGGGTTGATCGAGAGCATTATAAGGGAAAGGAGCTTTGACCTCGTGCTTCTGGACGACGTTGTAGCGAAGGAGATAGGGAAGAGTAGGCTGAGTGAGATTAAGTACAAGCACCCCCTTCCGGCTATTGTCGAGCTCAAAACCGCGCGGGGCAGGTTCACCTCGCTCTCCTAGTCATCCTTTCGAAAACCTGGGGCAGCACACGCTCCTTGACCTCTTTGGCTTTTGCCTCCAGAGTGGCATTGAAGTAGACCCGACCGTCAGCGCTCCTCACGATGACGCCTCCGCTACAGTCGATCTCCTCTCCCACCGATAACTCGAGGTTTCCACCTGCGCTCTTTTCAAAGTCTCTGNTTACCTCCTCCACCAGCCCTCTCTCCCCTCTGCAGGGGTGCACCACCAGGCTGCTGCTGTTTAAGCTACTCACAGCAGCCTTGAGAGCTGTCGCTAGGTACACGCGGTACTTCTCGGGATCCCTCCTGACCTCGCTGAGGACTTCTGACAGAAGCCTATCCACTTCGCCCGCTACAAGCATGTACCTTTCCAGGACGTACTTGCGCCGCAGTTCCAGCTTCCTAGGGGCGAGCTCGCTTAGAACCTTCTTCCTAGCCTCNTCGAAGAGCCTCTGCCTCTTCTCCGTAGCGATCCTCGAAGCCCTCTCTTTAGCCTCCTCTAGCATCCTCCGGGCTGCTTCCTCGGCCTCCTTCAGTATCTTTTGCGCTTCTTCCTGAGCAGCTCTGCGTATTTCCTGAACTATCACCTCAACGAGACTGATCTGCCCCATACTCACCACCTGAACAGCTCCTCGTATATGAGCTTCCTCAACTCCTCCCGAGCCTGCCCAAGCGTAGCCTTCAGGCTCTGAAGTTCCTCCTCGTATGCGCGCTCTACCTTAGAGAGCTCTTCAAAGAGCCTCCTCCGCTCCTCCTCGAGCAGGTCTCCGGGCAGGACGGAGCCCTCCTTCTCTGCCCTTTCTAGTATCTCACGTGACCTGCGGCGGGCCTCCTCCAGAATCTCCTCAGCCTTCCTACGGGCCTCCGAGATGAGAACTTCTGCTCTGCGCCTCTCCTCTACCACGACTCTCACGTCGAGCTCCTCTTCGAATAGGCTCCTGCCTACTCTCTTCTCATCCATTTCAATCTCACCCCTACAGCGTAAGAGAGCCTCTGGTAGAGCTCCTCCAGCCTGCGAGTTGAGAGCTGCTCGTGCGAGGGAACCACTACGAGAAGAGGTGGCTCTTTAACGTAGGGTAGCAGCCTGCCTAGTTTCTCGCTGATTTGCGCGTAGATAGGCTCCTCGACCACGGCAACCTTGCTCTCAAGCAGCGCCGAAACTATCTCCTCCTGGGTAGACTCGCCCAGTCTCTCCGGAACTTTAATCACCTTAAAACCTAGGAGCAGCATGGAATCTATTGCCGGTGTAGCACCTATTGCTACCACGCTCACGGCAACTAGCACGGCAGCAGGCTGTTATAACACTTTCCCTTGCAAGCGCACTTAGGCCATGCTAAGCCCGGCTCTGCGCAGCTCCTCCTTGACTAGGCTTTCTAAGGTCTTGAGACCTTCTGTGCTCTCAGCCTCCAGAGTTACCCTTATGACGGGCTCGGTGTTTGAGGGGCGCACTAGGAACCATCCCTCGTCCAGGTCAACTCTGACACCATCTATTGTCGTTACCCTCCTGTACTTGGAGGCGAGGTTCTCCTTCAGCTTCTCCACGATCTCAAACTTCTTCTCGTCTCCCACCTCGAACTTGAGCCTCTTGCTGAGAGGCATCGGCGGCACATGACTGGAGAGCTTGCCTCCCAGCTTCCCGAGGGCCTCTAGGAGGTACAGCAGGGTGGTTATACCGTCGTCGAGGTTAGCGCCGCTGTAGGTAACGAAGTGCCCGCTGCTCTCCACCCCTAGACCCTCAACCCCCTTAAGCGCTTTGTAGATCAGGTATATGCGGCCGACGGGAACCCTCTCCACGCTCCCGCCTATGCTCTCCACGTACCTATCCACCAGGCTGGAGCACTCGACGTTCGCGACAACTCTCTTCACACGGTGCCCGTTAATCATGACCACTGCAACCTGCTCCGGTGCGAGCGCGCGACCCCTCTCGTCGTAGAAAATCACCCTCGTCGCCATCCCCGTCGAAGGCCACTCCGAGGTCGCCGCCGAGCCTCTGAACGAGGTCCCCTAGGTAGGCTGGTAGCCTCGGGGGTCGGCTCGGAACCTCTCACCGAGAACATAGGGTCCACATCACAGTTCACTGCGACTACCTGGTAGCCAAGCTCCCTGAGCAGCTTGGGGACGATAAGCGAGGTAGCCCCGTTCCCGCAGTCTACAACCACCCTCAGCTCCCCGCTCTCCTTTGGCAGGCCTCTGAGGAACTCTGCGTAGCTCTCNAGGTAGGAGACTCTCTCGTATCTAACCTCCCTGCTCAGCCCCCAGGACAACTCCCCGCTCGCCTGCCTCCAAAGCTCGTTCAGCTTATCCAGCGATATCGGCTCCCCACCGGGGTAGTAGAGCTTGAGCCCATTCCACTCGTAGGGAAGGTGCGAGGCTGTGATGTACCCGGCACTATACTTGAGGTGTTTTGACAAGTATATTGCCAATCCGATAGGCCCCTCGCCTGCGTCCATGACACTAGCACCTGCGCCCAGCAGACCTGCCGAGAGAGCTAGCCGAAGCGGCGGGGAGCTCAGCCTGGTGTCCGAGCAGACACAGAATCTGTCACTCCACTTCGCGAGCGCTGCTCCAACTCTCAGGAAGACCTCGGGTGTGAGGTCCTTGCCGTAGATACCGCGGATATCGTAAGCCCTGAAGATATGCCTGGGAAGACTCATACAACTTTAGCGGATGGGTCGGTGATATTACCGTTACCCTTACCGCTCCTGCCTTTCACACACCACGAGCGCGTCGATCGCCACCTTGTATATCCTCGGCGCGTAGGGAGAGACCACGCGGGCATCCAGTAGCTTCGCCGAGCAGCCCTGCTGCCCCGCTGCCCTCTGCACAAGCTCAAAGCCCCGCTGAAAGGCTTCCTCCTCCGCCCCCCAGTAGTAGAAGTGGATCACACCACTCCCGCTCAAACACTTCACCGCGTGATTAAGAAAGGCGTAGGCGCCTCTGGGGAGCGGCATGACGACACGAGTGCAGCAGCCGTAGAACTCGGGAGCTTTCTCGCGCACATCGCCGAGGACAGGGATGATTTTGCCCTCGAGCTTATTCAGCTTTATGTTCTCGACCATGTAGCTGTACGCCACGGGGTTTATCTCGATAGCAATAACGCGCTCCACGAGGGGCTGAGCTTTCGCTATGGCTATCGCGAATGGTCCCACACCTGCGAACATTACCATGACCCGCTCCCCAGGAGCAACCTTTGAAGCTACCCTCTGTCTCTCCGTGGCCTCCCTGGGCGAGAAGTAGACCTTCGTTACGTCGAGCTTAAGCAGGTACCCATGCTCTTTGTGGACGACCTCTGTGACGGGCTCCCCAGCCACATGCTCCAGCTCCCTGAGCCGAAACTCCCCTGACCTGCCGCCGAGCTTTCTGTAGACGGCGACTACGCTCTTGTGGATCTTCATCAGCTCCTCTGCTATGACCTTGGCGTACGGCAGCAGGGGCTCCTCCAGCTCAAGAATAGCCACAGCTCTCCCGCGCGAGCCTACTATGTCGAAGCTGGAAGGCAAAAGAGGCAGGAGCTCCTCGGGAATCTTGCCCTTAAGCGCGTCTCTTAGCCTCACAACTCACCGCCCCCTTGCGCACGCCGCTGATGGATAAATTTCACCGGCGATGGAGGAAAACTTTTAGCTAGCTGACCCCCGCGCCCCGCGTGGCCGGCGAAGTACTCCTGGTAAACTTCAGGTATCTCCTGGAGGAGGAAGTCGAAGCCCTTGTGGTGGCACCGGGAAAAGGAGTCGTCTGCGAGGGTTCGGAGTACAAGTGCAGGAGCCTACACCCCTCGCGGATCCTCGATCTCGATGGGCGCATCGTGGTGCCAGGCCTGCGCGACGCGCATACACATCTGATGTCAACCGCTCTTAGTTACCGCATCCTCGACCTCAGAAGAGTCTCGTCGGTGGAGGAGCTTAAGGAAGCTGTAAGAAGGGCTGCGCTCGAGGTGGGCCCTGGTGGCTGGGGTGGTCGGGAGGGGGTGGGACCAGGACAAGATGGTTGAAAGGAGGTACCCTACGCGATACGACCTCGACGAGGCTGCGCCCAAGAACCCTGTGCTACTTGTGAGGGTATGCGGGCACGCGGCTGTTGCTAATACGAAGGCGCTTGAAAAGCTGGGGTTGCTGGACAGGGAGCCGGCAGAGCTGCAAGGGTTGGTGGTGCGCGAGGACGGTAAACCGATTGGCTTGCTAGTAGAAGACGCTGTATCCTGGGCTAGTGGAGAAGATACCGTAGGCCCGGTAAAGCCCACCCTCAAGGAGCTTCTACGCAAAGTCATCGCCGAGTACTTGCGTTACGGCGTGACGGCCATCCACTCGATGTCTGTCGACGTCGAAGAACTCTCGATCATCAGGGAGCTCGAGCTCGACGGGGAGCTGAAGCTCAAGTACAAGGCGTACGTGAGGCCTGATCTGCTATGGAGCATACCAGAGGAACTAAGGCACTTAGTGAGGGGTGTGAAAGTATTCGCAGACGGCAGCTTCGGCGCTAGGACAGCTGCTCTCAGGGAGCATTACTCAGACTTCCCGAGCTCTGGCACCCTGCTTATAAGGGCTGAGGAGATAGCCGAGCTAGCCCGCGCAGCCGGCTCACAGGGGCTAGAGCTAGCTGTTCACGCTATCGGGGATAGAGCGGTCGAGGAGGTTCTCCGGGCAGCAGCGATGTCGCACGGCAGGATCAGGGTAGAGCACGCCTCACTTACGCCTCCTGATCTCCTGGATCTCTTCTCCCAGTTGCGCCCCGACGTAACTGTCCAGCCGCACTTCATAATTAGCGATACGTGGATAGTGGACAGGCTTGGGGAGAGAACTAGATGGGTTTATGCCTTTAAGTCGCTTGCAAAAACAGGGTCCACGCTGATGGGGTCCTCAGACTCCCCTGTCGAGCCGCTGAACCCGTGGCTGGGCGTGTACGCAGCCGTGCACCGCGGAGAACCCGAGGGACTGCCTATAGCGAAATACACGGATGGAGAGAAACTCAGCCTACGCGAAGCGGTGAGCTTGTACGCGCAGCCCGCAAGCTACCCAGAGGACGTAGTTGTGCTCAACGTGACGAAAGAGCCTGTGTCTAAGGATGAGTTCGCCAAAGTGTTGGCCGAAAGAGTCTTCCTCAGAGGAGAAGAGCTGCAACCACATGAGTGTGCGAAATGCTGAAAAACCCCCAGAGCTCTCCCATAGGCGGAGGGCCGGTCGTCTAGTGGGAGGATGCCGCCCTTGCAAGGAGCTCCCGAGAACGGCGGTGGTCCCGGGTTCGAGTCCCGGCCGGTCCACCACCTGCTTTTTGCAGGCTACGGCTCAGCTAGGAGCGCGTAGACTCCTTTCTTCGCGAGCTCTACCTGTGCCTGCCGGAGCTGAACGTACCCGAAAAGCATAAGGAGCCCTGCGATTCTCCTGCCTCTCTCGCTCAGCGAGGAGGCAACCTCAAGGAAAGCCCTCGTGCTCATCAGGTTGCCAGAAGCCTCTAACTCCTCGAGAAGAGCTCGTGCTACTTGCCTCTCCTCCCCAAAGGCGAGCTTAAGCAGGCTGGGATTCTTACCTAGCGGGGGCGTTCTCGCGTGAATCACGCGCTCCCGCAGAACCTCTCCTTTTTCAAGGTACGCACGCATACTTGCTATTGTCGGGATCCTCAGGTCCCCGGGGGGCGGGCATCCTCGCCACAGCCCTGTAGCCCTCTAGACCGGTCACCACAATCTTCGTGTAGAGCGGGAAGTCCAGCGGCGGATCCACCAGGTAGAGCTTCCTGGCTCCCGAGGCTGCAGCGGCGAGTAGCAGGGCTTTGAGGAAGCCCGCGGACAAGCCATGCGCGAGAATACATGCTTCGGGTTGCCCCAGAATAGACAGCGATGAAGTAGCCGGAGCAAATGGGAGCAGACAGGCACACCGCTCGCTGCATGCACTGTCTGTGTATAAGGAGACATGCAGAAGCCCCTCCCAGTGTTCCGGTTCCACAGCCGCTGCCTTGGCGGCTGTGTGGGGCCCCGGAGCCTCCCTGAGCAGGAAAGCCAGCCGGTGCTGCTCCTCCACAAGACCGTCCTCTTTCAGGGCCTGCGCCAGGAGCCACTCAGGAGCAACTGTGGTCGGAGTGCACGCACAACCCGGGGTAACCTGAAAGGAGCTTTCCGGGCATTCTCCGCCGTAAAGGAGGACGACCTCCAAGGGCTACACCGGTCTGAACTCGCCCTGCGCAGGGGGCTGTGGAGCAGCTGTGAGCAGTGGCAGTGCTGGTGGGAAGCCTATTTCCCTCAAAAGGAGCATAACCTCGAAGAGAACCTCGATTTGTGACGAGCTGTACCAGCTCTGGGTCTGGGGTGTGGCTGCGAATCTTCTCCTCGAGAGCTTTTATCTCCTCGCTCGACCCTTGGGCTACGAGCTTGCCTTTCACAACTGCTGAAAAGGCTGGTGGGGTTGAGGACACGTTAGCCACAAAACTAGCCGTAAGCAACGACTCAGAGCGCCGCTCCACGCTCATCGGGAAGGTTACCTGCAGGTTAACGTTAAGGGGTCCTTGGAAACTCTCAAGCAGTCTCTCGGCCTGTAAGTATGTGAAGCTTATTGCCAGCTGCACAATCGCTTTAATCTGGGGATTCGCATAAGTATTGTGGCAGGCAGTAGAATAAGCGGTGAGGCTGGAACCCGCAGGCTTCTCCTAGGAAACGAGGCGATAGCCAGGGGTGCCGTAGAGGCAGGGATATCAGCTGCTACAGCCTACCCAGGAACCCCCTCCACCGAGATCGTGGAGACCCTGGCAGAGGTGGCTGAGGAGTACGGCTTCTACGTAGAGTGGAGCACCAACGAGAAGGTCGCGCTCGAAGTAGCAATCGGCACGAGCATGATGGGGTTGCGCGCTCTCACCGCGATGAAGCACGTNGGGTTGAACGTCGCGTCAGACCCTCTCATGAGCCTGGGCTACACGGGNNTNGTCGGCGGGCTGGTAATNGTGNCNGCTGACGACCCTAACGCGCACAGCAGCCAGAACGAGCAGGACAACAGGATCTACGGAATGCACGCTTACATCCCGGTCTTCGAGCCCTCGAGCGTGCAGGAGGCGAAGGACATGACCAGGGAGCTCTTCGACCTCTCGGAGAAGTACTCCACGGCAGTTCTGCTGCGCACAACCACTAGACTCTCGCACAGCAGGGGCGAGGTCGTGTTCGGAGAGGCGCCCAGGCTCAGCAGGGAGGCAAGGTTCCACAGGAACCCGGAAAGGTGGGCTCTGCTCCCTCCCTACAACCTTAGGAAGCACAGGGAGGCTCTTGAGAGGATCGAGAAGCTGAGAGAGGAGCTCGGCAGCTGGCACTTCAACTGGTTCACGGAGGGCGACGGCGATACCCTCGTGATATCTGTCGGCGCCGCTCACATGTACGTAGCTGAGGCACTCAAGACACTCGGTGTGAGACCGCCCCTGCTTAAACTCTCCTCTGTGTACCCCCTCCCGAGGGGAATGGCAGAGAAAGCTCTCGAGTTCGACAGAGTAGTTGTCGTTGAGGAGCTCGAGCCTTTCGTAGAACACCAGCTGCGCGTGACAGCCAGCGAGGTCGGAAGGATCCCGAAGATTATCGGCAAGGAGGTNTTCCCGAGGGTCGGGGAGCTAAACGCACAGCTGGTGGCATCTGGGCTTGCCAGGGTTCTCGGCGTGAAGTACGAGATCCAGCAAAGTCCCTCAGCAGGCGTTGAGCTGCCGCCGCGACCTCCGACCCTCTGCCCAGGCTGCGGCCACAGAGCTGCTTACTACGCCGTTAAGCTAGCTGCTATGAGGTCCAGGACTGACCCCGTGTGGGCGAACGACATTGGCTGCTACACGCTAGGCTTCTTCCCGCCATTCAGGATGGCGGATTTCACCTGGAGCATGGGCTCCGCCCTTGGGATAGGGATGGGTATCTCGAGGTTCAGCAAGGAGCCCGTCGTGGCCTTCATCGGCGACTCGACCTTCTTCCATGCGGGAGTACCCGGTCTCATAAATGCCGTCTACAACAGGTACCCAATAGTGGTCGTCGTTATGGACAATGAGATCACCGCTATGACTGGNCACCAGCCTCACCCTGGCAGCGGCATAGGTCCACTGGGCGAGCCCAGGCCGCGGGTCAGCATAGAGGAGCTAGCCAGAGCCTGTGGTGTGGAGTTTGTCGAAGTCGTCCCGGCTTACGACATCTGGAATCTCAGGGACGCTGCAGAGCGCGCGATAAGATACGTCCGGGAGAAAAAGCTGCCGGCGGTCATTGTCGCCAGGCAGAAGTGCGCTCTCGTGGAGCTAAGGGAGAAAAGGAGGAGGGGTGAGAGAGTAACGCCTTACAGAGTCCTTACGGAGAAGTGCGTTGGTTGCGGCATCTGCGTGGACAGATTCGCCTGCCCCGCCATAGTGAGGGAGAACAAGGCTGCGAAGATCCTCCCGGAGCTGTGCGTCGGCTGCGGTGTTTGTGCTGCCATATGTCCGGCCAAGGCGATAGTACCTGCGGGTGAGGGGAGATGAGGCCGAGGAGCATAGTCATAGCGGGTGTAGGGGGGCAGGGGCTGCTCACAATGGGTGAGCTGCTTGGCGAGGCTCTGCTTGCACAAGGCTACAGGGTGATAGTAGGCGAGGTGCACGGGCTCTCCCAGAGNGGTGGGAGCGTGGTTGTGTTCGTCAAGTACGCTGAGTACCAGCCATCCCCCGTGGTGGCACCCGGCGAGGGTGATGTGCTCGTNGGCCTGGAGCTCATCGAAGCTGCTAGGAGGCTGCCCCTCCTGTCCCAGTCCGGGCTGGCTATAGTGAACGATTTCCTGCTGCCACCGCCAGCTGCACAGAAAGTCCCGAGTAAAGCTGAGCTGGTTGCAGGCATCAGAGGCGCTGCGAAGAGCATCTTTATCGAGGCACNACCTCTCGCAGAGAAAGCAGGTTCTCACGTCGCTGTTAACATGGTCATGCTNGGCGCATTGGCAGCCTGTGACACAGTAGACGTGAGGCTCGACTTGCTGAGAAGCTTGGTCGCCGCCAGGTTCCGCGGTGCGACGAGGGAAGTCAACTTAAAGGCTCTGGAGCTAGGCTACGAGGAGGCTGCTAAAAAGCTTAGAGAAGAGGTTCAGAGCAAACGAGGGGCTCCTCAGGGATAGGGAAAAAGCCCCTTTGAAAGCTAGGGCTGCTTGCCTATCCATAGACCCCTCTCTCGAGGCGAGCTCCTCGAAACCGAGCTTTCTTACCTGGATCATGAGCTCCTCCAGTGTTCTGTCGTCCAGGTTGTTGAGCAACCTCCTCAAAAGTAGCTGCACAAGCACCTCAGCCCCAAGATCCCTTCGCACACCTCGCTCATAGAGCTCTGGCTTCCCAGCGCTGAGAGCCTCTGAAAGTCTCCTCGCCGCGATCGAGAGGTAGACTAGCCCCCCTCCTGTTGTCGGCTTCGTCTGTCCAGCAGCATCTCCCACCAGGATTAAGCTCCCGTGCATCAACCGGCTCAGCATGCCGCCTGTGTACACGGCCACCCCCGTAGACAGCAAGCCTCCTCTCAGGCTTTGCACAGCCCGTGAGGCTGTGAAGCTTTCTAAGCAGCAACTCAAGTCTGAACAACACATTCCCTCTGGAGGCTAACCCCACTCTGTAAACCTTCTCGGAGAGAGGAACAGCCCAGGCGAAGAGCCCTCTAGAAAACTGAGATCCGAGGAATACGTAGACATGCTCACAGCCACAGCTCTGCGAGAGCAGGTAGTCGTACTGAAGCGCAGGGAGAACATACTCAGCCTTACCTGNACTCCTGACCAGGCTGCCCACTCCCGTGGCTACGATGACGGGCTTACCAGAGTCAAGGAGACCCGGCTGCGCCTTCACCCCTAGAATTACCTCAGCTCTGCGTGAGACCTCCTCAAAGAGGAGCTGTTCAAGGAGCGGCCTGTTCACGACGGCAGCCACAGGTTCGCTGCGTTCAACAAGCAGTTTTGTCCCGCGGGGTCCGATAAACCATGCTCCTCTGACTCTGTTCGCCGCGACCCTCCTCTCGCTGATTAGGACATGTCTCGCTAACCCCTCGAGGCTCACTAGACCTGTACAGTGCTGGGGGAAGCCCACGCTGTAGTGCTCCTCCACGAGGACCACGGACAGACCCCTTTTCGAGAGAAAGCGCGCTGTCTGCAGTCCTGCAGGGCCTCCACCCACCACGACCACGTCGTGATGGGGAAATAAGCCCGGAAGCTTGGAGACACTCACAGGCCTGGATTTCATCCCGCGAGAGGGGACGCCAGCTTGTTAATAAAAGCGTCCTCCGCANCGCGCGAGGGCTCGCTGANCAGCCTGAGGTTCATGTAGAGATTGGTGGTCCAGGCCTCCTCTAGCCTCCTCGTAACTAGCGCATCCGAAGATGTCTTCCCAGCGCCCGCCGCGCGCTACCAGTTGAACTCCTTTGCCACACTTTTAAGCTCCCTAGAGAGCTGCTTGAAGGTGCGGATAATATTACGCGCGCTCCTCTCATCGATCCCCCGCAATTTCCAGATGTAATTCTCTCCCTCTGTTTCGAGCTTGGACGCGAGCAGCTTGAGCAGTTCCAGAGGCCCCCTTCCGTTGTACGCCTTCTTCATCGCCTCCAGCTCGCCGAGGACGTCGGACCCCTTCCTCACTACAAACCCCCCCAGGAGAACCCAGGAGTCTGCGAGCTGTCGTGCGAGCTTCCTCGCCTCCGCTGCACCCTTCTCCGTCAGCCTGATAACACTGCCCTTCTCCTCACCACCCCTCTCTATCAAGCCCTGCATATGTAGATCATCGAGAATTTTATCCAGCTCCTCGAGCCTGGGAAAGAGGATGGATGGCGAGAGACGGGCCTCCACGTACGGATAGAGGAAGAGACACATGTGTATGACCTCCTCTGAAACAGGTGAGCGGCCGTCTGCCGCTAGAAATAGCAGAGTGAGCTCCTTAAGGCCTACGAGGCTCCAGGGGACGAGGTTTGCCTGCTTCAGTACATCCACCTTCCAGTCACCCTGGCAGGCGCTCATACCTCCACCACTCCGCCTCTCCTCCTGGCAAGGCGCTTTATAACGCTTAATAACGTGAACATCGCTAGAGCGGCTAGAACGACTAAAGCCGCAAGTACCGCGTAGCGAAGGAGAATCGCGTATCCTCCTAGAACGATCAAAACCTCGGTCCTAATGGTCTTCACCGAGTCGCCGCGGAGAGAAANGCGCTCCTTAAACTCTGCTCCTCCAATAGTCACACTCAGGTCGTACTCGCCGGACGGCAAGAGGCCCACGTTCAACAACCCGTTAGAACCCGTGGTACCGCTGATGACAAGACCTGAGCCGCTTACCACCACCGATGCTCCCTCGAGAGGTCTGTCGAAGGCGTTGAGAACTCTAAGGGTAAGGTAGTACACGGGGAGGGTGAAGGACTGAGAGCCCATGTCCAGAGAAACACTGAAATTGAAGGCCGCCAGCTGTCTGTCCTTCACCCAAACTTCGAAGGTGTAGTTGCCCGGAGGGATCCCCCTGAGGAGAACGCTGCTGTCCCCCGCGAAGGTCTCGGCCGTGTCGCCTCTTCTGACCACCAGGGTGAAGTTCTTGAGAAGCTCGCCCAAACCCTGTCTGAAGAACCTCACTTCGAACGATGTTGTATTCGTGATTACAACGCCCTCCCCCACCGGAATCCGTAGCGTCTTCCGGGCGACCAGCGAGCCCCACCGGTAGACTACAAGCACGTAGTCTCCCGGTACCAAACCGCAGAAGAAGGCTGAGCCGTTGATCACACGAGCCAAGTAAGTGGGTCTCCCCTCTTTGAGAAGCAGCACTGATCCATTGGGCACTCTCTCCCCAGTCCTGTCCAAGATATCGAAGTAGAGGGAGTGGAACGGGGGCTCTACTACGAGCACTGGCGGTGGTGTGGATACTATGACGTCTGCAACCGCCACCCCTTCCCTGTAGAAGCGCAGGACGATAGTGGTATTCTCCTTCAGAGTGAGGGTTTCTCCGTCCTGGGTCGCTCCTTGCGGAGGAAGCACCTTGAAACTCACTCTACCAAGGCAGGACTCTTCCATACGCGCAACCGCGACAACAACGCTATAGCCTGCTAAGCTGACGTCACTGGGGGTCGCGAGCAGCGCTAGGTGTGGAGGACAACCTGCAACGAGGCTTGAAGCTAAAGAGCCATCGTAGCCTGGGTGGTTTACGTAGAGCAGCGAGGATGCACCGGGGAACAGTAGCTGTGCATATGCCGGAGGAGCGAAGTACAGGTAGCTGTAGGAGCACTTGAGGAAGTCCCCACCCACCAGCATCACGGTCTTCGGCACGATCACCGAGAGGACGTACAGCTTCTCACCCAGCAGGGAGACCTCGGTCATGTTGACCACGAAAAAGCCACCACCCACAACCTCCCAGAGGGCTTTGGGATCCGAGACCAGGCACGACATTGAGAATCCCGCTGGTTGCAGCCCGAGAATCTCGGGTACCGACAGGCTCGCCCCAGGCTCCACAGGCCCCCGCGGCACTCCCAACAGGAGTGTGATCGCCTCTAGGGAACGTGACGCGTTAAAGCGGACAACCACCTCATGAAGCCTTCCGTCAAGCCTCAGGACTAGGGATCCCCAGAGGAAGCCTGTTCCATCCACGAGAGTAGGTCTCAGACCGTCCACCAGTACGTCGATGGGTGTCAAGCCGGAGGATGGGTCCGTTCTGACCACCAGGATTTCAGCAGAAGACCTCAATCTCAGAGTGCCCCCTGAGAGCTGCACGTACCTACTGCTCCACACTCCCTGGGAATACTCGAGCACCTCAGCGTAGTCCACCCGGACTACAGGCAGGGTTTCTGCAAGCACCACCTGGACGCTGAGCAACAGGGCTACGGCCACCAGGATCCCTAGCAAGCGCACATGTACCCGTAGGTTCGGGCGCATTAATTTGCGTAGCTTTGAACTGCTGAGCGAAAAGAGCTTATTTTCCCGCTGTAGCAGTGCATACAACACTATGTGCGCGCACTGGATCGAGAGAGTCGCCGAGGAGGTCTTCCAGAGGGTTGCAGGAAAGGGAACGGCAATCTGTAACGGTGGGCTCTCGGTCTCTGGGCTCCAGCACGTGGGTAGGCTTCGCGGGGAGGTTACTATAGTTGACACAGTCGCAAGACTACTCAGGAAGAGGGAGGTGCACGCAGAGCACTTCCTCACTCTTTACACGGTTGATGCTTGGAAAGGAAAGGAGGCCCAGCTGAAGCAGTTTCCGAAACCGGGGGAGGCAAGGGAGTACACCGGCTGGCCGCTTTTCCGCGTCCCTGACCCCCACGGCTGCCACTCAAGCTGGGTGGAGCACTACTGGGAGGACTTCGGCAAGCACCTGGGAGCATTCGCCGAGGAGGTATGCATAGTCACCACACGGGAACTCTACACAGGCAGCGAGCGCATGAAGGAGTTCGTTCTGCGCTCCGTGACTGACCTGCGTGGGCAGGTTGTAGCTACGCTGAACAAGTACCGAGGTGAGAAGAAGCTGAGCTCCGACGCGATACCCTTCCAGCCTATCTGCGAGAAGTGCGGGAGGGTGGACACCACCGAGTCCGCTGAGGTGGATGCGAAGAACTTCCGAGTGAAGTACACGTGCAGGCACTGCGGCCATACCGGCTACGCTAGCCTGAGCGAGGGGAAGCTGAACTGGCGCNTAGAGTGGGTGGGTGTCTGGTACGCGTTGGGAGTAGAGTTTCGAGCCCTACGGTAAGGACCACGCCACCCCTGGCGGCTCGAGAGACAGCTGTAACGACTTGGCGAAGAACGTCTACGGCTTCGAGCCTCCTGTCGGGCTAGCATATGAGTGGGTGGGCTACAGAGCTGGAGGGAAGGATAGGGGGGATATGGGTTCTAGCGACTTCATAGGGTTCACGCCGCGGCAATGGCTGGAAGTGGCAGAGCCTGAGGTGCTCAGATTCCTCTACCTGCTCTCCCCGCCCATGAGACGCGTGGTGCTCAGCCTTGAGGAGGTACCCAGCTACTACGACCTCTTCGACAAGGCTGAGCGTGTCTTCTACAGGCTGGAGGAGGGAGAGGAGGATCTTGGAAGCAGCTACGAGCTAGCGCTACTCCAGAGACCGCCTGAGCAGCCCCCTTTCAGAATCCGGTATATTAACTCCATGATCCTAACCCAGGTACTACCGAGCAAGGGGGAGAGAATCGAGGAAGTTATCGAGAGATTAAAGGAGACAAAGCAGCTAACAAGGGACTTAACCGAGGAGGAAGTAGCAGCAATTCAGAGGAGGATCAGGCTGGCACGCAGGTGGCTTGAGCTCTACGCTCCACCGTACTACAGGATCTCTGTGGTGGACACCCCACCTTATGCGGAGATCTCAAAGCTCCTGGACGAAAGTATGGTAAGGCTACTGAGCGAATTGGTGCAGAGGCTTAAAGCTCTGGAAGTGTGGGATGAAGAAGGAATTAAGAGCGCGATGATGAGCATCGAAAGGACGAGGGAGGAGGAGAAAACATTCTTCCAGCTCCTTTACCTCATGTTTTTCGGGAAGCCCTTTGGACCTAGGATAGCGCCGTATCTCGCTATGCTTAATAAAGACTTCGTGCTTACGAGGCTGAGCGAAGTACTTGCAAGAACTCGAGGTGTGAAAGGTGAGTAAGTGGGACTACATGGGAGAGAGGGTGAAACCTAGCACTGCGCTGCTCGTCCTGACACTGCTCCCCTGGTTCCTGCTCGTCGCAGTAATCATGGCAACGGGAGGCTTCAATGTTCATCCTAACACCCCTCCCTACGTCTATCTCTTCGTCTCACCCGCACTCACCATAATCGCGATTGCCGTGGCTTTGATGGGATACTTCCTGGCAAGAGACGAGGAGCCGGAGTGGGGGTCGAGGCTCACCTTCAAAATAATCGAGGCTACAGAGCTGGCATCAATACTCGTGGCAGCGTTTTTCCTGGGGTTGATAGTGATAACCTATTTCCTTGGCTAGCGAGCCCCTTTCAACGCGGCTAGCTCCCTCTCTTTCCTGCGCAGCTCCTCCTCTAGTAGAGCTTTCTCGCGCTCCAGCTCTCTCACACGGGTTTCGAGCTCACCGAGCTTCTTCAGCTTCTCCTCCAAGGCTCTCTCCCTAGAGGTAAGCTCGGCTTCCCTGGCCTCCAACCTCTCCCTGAGCTCCACGAGTGCACTCTCCTTCGAGGCCAGCATCCGCTGGTAGCCCGTGAGCTCCCGCTCCTTCTCGAGCAACCTCCTCTCCCACTCTATGAGCCTCTCCTGCTCCTTCAGCATCCTCTCTCTGAAGGGCTTTAGCTCCTCCTCAAGGATCCTCTGCTTCTCGGCTATCTCATCGCGCAGCTTCCGGAGCTGCTCCTCCTTCTCCGCGACCTCCTTCTGCAGAGCCTCGTACCTAGATATCAGGATAGAAACCTTTCTCTCCTGCTCCGAGAGCTCCCTCTCAAGACTCGCGAGCGCTGCCATCTTCTCCGCGTATGCCTTCTCCCTAGCCATCAGGTCGGCTTCCCATTCCTTCAGCTTGCCCTCCTTCTCGGCGATCTCCAGCCTGAGCTTTCTCAGCTCCTCAGCCTCGCTGGCGACCCTGGTCGCAAGTGCTTTAAGCTCCGCCTCTTTCCTCTCGAGCTCAACGTGCTTTGCGAGAAGCTCCGACTCCTTCTGCCTGAGGAACTCGATGTACTTGATTAGGTCGCCTACCTCCGGTATCCTGGAGACCGCTGCGTTAAGGCTGCTCAGCAGCTCGCCCATAGACTTTTCCCTTTCGATGAGCATACGCTCCTTCTCCTCCAGCTCAGCCTTCCGCGACTCAATCTCCCTCCTCGCCTCTTCGATCTCCCTAATCTGTCTCGACAAGCTCTCCGCTTGAGCAGAGAGCTTAGAGTACTCCTCGATGAGCTTGGAGTAGCGCTCAGCCTCGCTCAATAACCGCTTCGAAGCTTCCTCTGCAGCAGAAATAGCTACACTTAGAGCTTCGAGAAGCTTCGCCGCATTCTCCAGAGAACCCCTCATCAAAGCGTGCGTCTCGCCAACACCCTGCAGCTCGGCTAAAGCTTTCTTGAACTCGCCCAGGCCCGCGGCCTCTACTCTCTCAGCGATCTCGGAAATTCTTCTCTCTAAGCTAGAAATAAGCTCCTTCAGCTCATCTAAGCTTGAGGAACTCCTCTCTAAGCTCTTCGTGAGAGACTCCCTTAGCTCATCCAGCGAGACTAGTTGCTTGCTAGCTGCGTCAAATATATCAGAGGAAATAGCTGCCTGCCTCTCTAGTGCCTCAGAAATTTCCTGCATCTTCTCTTCAAGAGAGCTCAACCTCTGAAGCATTTCCACAATATCCGCCAGAGACCCCCTAACCTCCTCTACGGATGCCTGAAGCTGCGCCAAAGGGACTCTCAACGTGCTCCGTAGAGGCTCCTGCAGGGTCTCGGGAAGCGCAGCTATCCTCCTCTCTAGAGAAGCCAGAGCGTCGCGGATGTAGGCTATTGTCTGAGCCGGCTCCTTTTGTTCCTCGCGCCCACGCTTCAGGAAAGACACGCCCACCCCCGTACTACCCGCTAGGCTGCATGTAATAATCGGTAACGTTGGCGAAAAGCCGGGAGACCATCAAGCGCTCTCACTCGCTTCTTCCCGGCTTGGAGAGATCCTCATCCGAAGGGCGGTTACCTGCGTTGATAGATCGCGGATAGCAAGCTCCAGCTGCCTGTATGTAGCGAGCGTAGTCTCCTCAAGCCTCAACACTCTCTGAGCAAGCTCTGACACAACAGCCTCCACCTCAGAGAGCTTAGCTCTCAGAGACCCCACATCCGCCTTGACCGAGGACATAGTATCTGTTACAACCATCTGGACCTCCTTCACCTGAGACCTGAGGGATAGTATGTCGCCCNCCACAGCGCCCACTAGGTCTCTGGTCTCCTCAAGGTCGCGAGAGAGCTTCTCCAAAAATATATCCAGCGATAAGCGTACCTCCTTCGGCAGAGTCTCAGCGTAGCTGCGCATGCTGTTGAGAACTTCCTTGCTCTCTGCAGAAAGCCTTCCTGTTTCTTCCTGCACGCGCGCAATGTGATCGCGCAGTGCCTTCTCTAGGTTGAAGATATTCTCCTGGAGCGCCCCTATCCTCGAGCTCAAGAAGTCCACCGTCACCTTGAGAGCGTAGATGCCGTTGTTAAGCCTCTTGAGCGCTGCCAGCAAGACAGCAATATCGCCCTCTCCTATCTCGACGATCTCTATTCCCTCCTCCTCTCCGACCATAATACCTGTGCGCGAGGTAGGCGAAACAGCATATTATACTATTGCTTATCCATGCACGGGCGGCGCGGCTTCGGAGAGGCTTCTGGAACCCTTCTCAGCCTTGTACTCCTGCGCCAGACGCTCGATGGCCTCTTGGTCAGATTTCGAGAAATCTTTCTTCTCTATAGCCTTCTGCCCTTTTTCCGTAAGCGCGTAGTACGGCTTGTAGAGAGTGGTGAAGCTGGAGCCTACTACGTACACCTTCTTGATGAACCCCTTCTCTACTAGGTTTTCCAACCTGGCTTCGAGATCCTGCGAATATGGAGGTTGTCCCGCGAAGCGAAAACCCAGGTTCACGCGGTACCTCTCTTGAAGGTCGTACACCAGCTGGTGAATTTTTCTCTTGGAGAGAGCCTTGCCGTAAGCGCTCATCAAGAACAGCAACTTCTTATCAACAGCATCAAGCCTAGAGGACAACGCGAGCCCCCGGCTACCCCGCTTAGAACTGTTTAAAAAGCTTTCACTCTCTAGCCTCTCGCGTGGGTTTAACACAGCTCTGCGAGATCTGCCTGCAGGTAGAAGCGGAGGAGGAATGCAGGCTGTGCGGCAGGAGCGTCTGCAAGAAGCACTTTGATAGGGAGCAGGGCCTGTGCGCAGCATGCAGGGAGACTCTATGCGAGATCTGTGGCAGAAAGCTGTCTATGGGCTATTGTGTCACCTGCGGGAGGCTCGTCTGCGAAGACTGCTCGGTGAAGGAGAACCTCGCCCTAGTGTGCATAAACTGTTCACGAAGGCAGGAGGTTTGAGTAAGCCTTGCAAAGCGCACGCCTCCGGAGAGAGTCACCTCAGTGCGAGCTTATACCTGCCGCGCTTCTTCTCTACTACCCGCACCTGCGAGTAGTCAGAGAAGTACATGTCCAGAGTCACGGACGAGGGGTCGGCTCCAGCCTTCCTGAGCTCGCCGCGCATCCTGGCGATCGCTTGGTCTACGGCTTTCCTCAGCAGCGGCTCGCCGCTCTTGATCTCGTCCAGGTGTCTGGCATAGGCTGACCTCAGCTTTGCGAATACGTACAGCTTGAGGATGTAGGCTGCATTGAGCAAAATTAAAGCGCTAGTTACCAGCAGGTAAACGAGCAACTCACCCTGGAGCAGCACTACCAAGATAAGCGAGGCCAGGGACGCAGCAAAGGAGACTGCTAGCAAGACATTGGAGACCTTATCCATCTTCCTCATCTTCGGGAAGTGCGGCTCCCTTGAGGGTATCGAGGCGACGAACCGAAGGAACCCCTTTAGCTCATCCCAGGTGTCACCGCGGAGCTCCAGCTCCTCCAGAGCTCTGAGAGCTCCTGTCGTGTTGAAGAGCTTCAGTGCCCTCAGAGCGTCCAGCTCCTCCGCAAGCCTCCTCAGGGTCTTCGCTCTGCGCAGTGCTCGCTCTCTAGGCGATATCGACACAGGAAGAAAGCACGTACAGGGGGAAAAGTCTTGCGTTTACAGGAGGCACACACATAGGGGGCACTCTAACCTCCTGAGAAGAATCTATCTAGTGTCACACTCCTCGGCTTCTCCTCTTCGCCCAGCAAACTCTTGAGCGTGTGGAAGTCCTCCTCAAGTAAATTACGCAGCCTCGGGTTATAGAGAGCTGCCGCGGGGTGAAGCGTGGGCAGAAGCAGAACTTCGCCCCACCCTGCCTCTACCTTGAAGACACGGCCCCTTATGCTCATTATCGATTCTACACTCCTCTGGCTGTAAAGCTCAAGTATTGTACGCGCGCTGTGCCTGCCGAGCATCACGATGATCTTCGGCGTTAACGTCCTCAGCTGCTCTTTGAGGAAGGTTAGACAGGCGGCGATCTCATCCTCCTTAGGGTCGCGATTCTGTGGAGGGCGGCACTTGACAACGTTCGTGATGAAGACATCACTTCGCCTCATCCCTATCGACTCTATCAGCTCTGTAAGCAGCGCGCCTGCAGCGCCGACAAAGGGCCTGCCCTGCTGGTCCTCGTTGTATCCTGGAGCCTCCCCCACGAAAACAACCGCTGGGCAGGGGTCTCCCTCCCCCGGCACCGTCCTTGTGCGTGATGCGTGGAGTGGGCAGCGAGTACACCTGGATATCTCCTCGGCTATTCTCGCCAAGGCGGCCAACCTGCCTCCCCGCTCACAGGAGTTCGAGAACAGCCCCATCGCGGTGCACCCTGAGCTCAGCTATCCTACCGTTACCCAGCTCATAGAGCTCTTGCAGGGAGGGCACCAGCATCATCGGTATCCCGGCAATTATACATCCCACCACCAGCACCTCGTCGCCTTTCTGTGCTATTATCCCTGAGGGAGCTACACCCCTCCTTGCGAGCCTAAGGAGCGTGTAGGATCCCACAGTACTGCCACGGCTGTGAGGTAGGACCAGGAGCTTCCCGCTCAACCTGCGCCCCCGCAGCTCGTGCCCGTGCTCCAAAACCACACCGGTTAAGGGGTCCACGCCCCCAAAGAAGGCTAGCGGCTCCCTCGTGACAAGCAGTTCACCTCTAGCCACCCCCTCCACGACAGGCTTACCCTCCAACCTCACCCACCCTCACCTACAACATACTTCAGCAGCTCCCCCCTGGATACAAGCCTAACAGCATACCCCTGTGAAGCCAGGTAGAACGCTGCCTTCCCGGAGTCCGTCACCACACTCCTCCCAGCATACCTGGACAAGTCGGAAACGACCATGCACGTGTCTGCGTACACTTCCACGTTGGGCTCATTGAGCACCAGCCCCTCTACTGCCGCGCGGCTCGCGAACAGTACCAGGCGTCTCTTGGCCCCGCCGTGTCTCCTCACCCACTCAAGAATTTCGGCAAGCTCTCTCCGCGACATGTGGGGACAACCCGCGACGGCCACGGCATCACCTGCTCCAGAGTACCTCTCCAGCTCGGCTGTGAGCGCGCTCCAGTCCAAAGTAATCCTCTCCAGTTCATGCTCCGAGAAGCGTAGGTGCTTGAGGTCGGGGGACACGCCCTCGATGAGCACCAGCCCTGTGCTACCCGTCGCGCCCACTGCTGCCAGGTATAGTTTCACCTCGTCCTCGTTCTTGAGGTCTAGGCCGCGGACAAGGGACACGTACGAGCCGGTGATACGACCGGTAACCAGTCCCGCGGCGCCGATCAGTCCACTCTCGAGCAGCCTGCTTCTAATGCCTGAGAAGTCTAGCAGCAGAGAGGGTACTCTGTTCTCTTCGAGGTGCAGGCCTGAGAGAGGGGCTCTCCCCGAGATCGCCTCAAAGAGAGCAAGGGGACCACCGTCCCTGTTGGTCATCGCGCCCACAACGCTGTTCGCGTAGAGGACGGCATTACTCTCTGACCAGGCCAGGTGGTCCCTGAAGGAGATCATCTCGTAGAGGTACGGCGTGCAGGAGAGAGAAATCTTGGCTCCCATTCTCCTCAGAGCGTCAAGTACCCTGAACTGCCCTCTGACCACACCCTCATCGACTTTCATCTCCACCCTCCTTTCCAAGTCGAAAGCCCCAGGGTTTACCGTCGTGGGTACCGCGAACCTGGCGCCTTTCGATGCAAGGCTCTCGAGGAACTCAAGTCCTTCCTCGCCGATATTCTTGAAGGATATACCGGAGATATGGGCGTGCTTTACCGGCACGAGTCGCTCCGCACCGCTAACCTCAGCCACCTTAACCACGACTTTCATGGCGATTGCGCGCGCCTCGCCATAGTACCCTTCAAGCGCAAGCTCCTCCTCCCGCGTCAAGTACATGAAGCTCTGCACAGCGTATGTTGAGGCAGCCGATTAAGGATATCGCATGCACACCGTACGGACATGGATATAAGCCCGGTGGGCTTGGCAGAATGGAGGTATGCGTGCGTCACTACTCCTGACCCTAATGCTCTTCGTCTCCATGGCCTTCCTAGCATACGCAGCCCCAGGCTCCTGGGAACTGCGCGGCAGGCTGGCGCTTAACTCTACGATCCAGCAGGCAGCTCTCAGCCCTGATGGAGCCTACGTAGTTGTGATATACCATGAGGGTTTCAGGGTGCTCCTAGGTGTCTATGATAGCTGGCTGAGACCCCTGTGGTCCGTAGAGTTGGCGAGCGGCTCCTCCCACTTCGCCTTTGTCGAGGACGGTTTACTCGTGGTAGTCGAGCGACTGTTCGGGCAAGTCCCCTCGACGAGGGTTTCCATCTACAGGCTGGCGAGCGGTGAGCCTGTCTACTCCGACGTGAAGAGGGGAGGATTCAGCGAGCAGGTGCTAGTAGCGCATCGCCTGGGCTCTTTCCTCTACCTGCTAACAAGTAGAGAGCTCGTGGCAATCGATCTGGATAAGAAGGGAGGTATGCAGGTGTTGCTCTCATTCGCCAACAGAGGGCTTCAGGCACTGAGCACGGAAGACGGGCTGCTAGTCCTCTACATAGACACGCTCTGTCGCATCTGCCTAGAAAGGAACGAGAAAACAGTAGCATTTGTGAAAACTCCCGACAGAGTGTCCAAGATCACGCTTGAGGAGATCCTCGCCCTGGTCAGCGTAGACGGGAAGCCCGCGCTCTACACGGCTAATGGCTCCCTACTCGCGCTGAATCTCGGGGAGAAGGTGGAGCCCGGTGAAGCAAAGCCTGGTCCGCTGCTTAGCGGGTACGTCCAGGCGTCGGAGCCCGGGTACAGGCTGCTGTACTCGAAGAACATTCAGGGACTAGACGTAGATCTATTGCTCCTCGATCCAGCTGCCAGCAAGATTGTCGCCCGGAGGCTACCGCTTCCATACGAGAAAGGGGATGTAGTAGGGGTAAGAGTCTACGACGACGGCAGCTTTGTTGCCTGGTGCAAGAACACCTCGCTGGTAGGCTCGCTGGAGGGCAACATGAGCATAATCACTCTCGATTTTCCCGTGCGGAGTGTCTACTTGGGAAATACCACGCTCCTCGTAGTGGGCACTCGGATCCTCGCGACGTACACGAGAAGTTTGGAAGCTGGGAGCTCTGACGCGAGGTTTGAGAAGGTGTATACCCTGCACTTAATAGTACGCGAAAAGGACCAAGGTGTGCCGGACAGCTTTATGGTCTTCGTGAACGGCAGCTTCAAGGGAACTTTCTCCGGTTTCGCGCGACTCCTCCTGCCCGAGGGGTTCTACAAGGTCTCTGTGGTGGCACCGGGTTACCAGGAAGCCACATTCGGCGTGAATCTCTTCTCAAACACTACGGTACATGTTATCCTGGAGAGGAGGAAGTTTACACTCCTTGTGCAAGCTGAGGAGGAGGGAAGTCCTCCCCCCGAGATACTATTGCTTCGCGACTCCTCAATTGTGGCAAGGGGGTTTGGCATTCTCGAGGTAGCTGTCACGCCGGGGACTTACACGTTGGAGATAAGGGGGCTGCATAGAAACTACACCAGAAGCGTGACCGTCCAAGGGGACACGAGCATTTACTTCTACCTCTTAGTCGAGCAAGCAGCACCGCCCCAGCTACCCCTCAGCGAGAACCTGAACGCGCGGGAAACAATCAACGTGACTGCTGTAGTCATGTACGGTTCCGAGAACTGTCCCTCGTGCAGGAGAGTTAGGGAGATACTCGTTAACCTCGGAGCCCCGCTGGACTACAGAGACCTTTCCAATAGGAGTTATCTGGAGGAGTACTACCACCTGTACGACTACATTGGGGCTGGCTCCCAGAGGGTTATTCCATTAGTGCTCATCTTCCGAGGCCAGCACCTGTCAGCAGCGGTGTCTTGCGGATCACTGACCCAGCAGGAATGGCAGGAACTGCTCCAGCAGAGCTACCCCAACGCAACCATCGTGGTACAGGATGACTGCACTCGAGTCGTGCGCGGGCTGAATAGCTCTGAGGCATACAGGATGGTCTTCGGCGCGAGGGAGGTTTCAAGGGGAAAGTCCATGGAGAGCCTGCTGCCCCTCCTCCTAGCGCTGGCAGCTGCGGACTCTATCAACCCATGCACATTCCTCGTCTTCTCAGCATTGCTTGTGACCACTCTCGCGGCCGCGGGTAGGAGGAGAACGATCAAAGCCTCTGCAGCGTTTATCTCAGCAGTATTCCTTTGCTATATGCTCCTCGGCCTCGGACTCATCAGAGTGGTCTCCCACTTCTGGTGGCTGAGGAGCCTAGTGACGCTCGCCGTGGTCGCTGTAGGTATTTACGAGGTGTCGAGAGGAGTGCGCTCCGCTAGAGATGACATCGCACGGCTGATGGAAAAGTCACCGCGTCTCAAGCTTCCGAGCACGCTCGCGAGCATTCCAGGTTCCGCTAGGCTAGCAGCCGCACGTACACGAGCGCTGCTAATGCAGGGAAGTCTACACCGGATAGCACTCAACCTCAAAGGGTTCGTGAGGGCTGTAGAAGCTGCTATGAACACCCTCCTTCTGAGGGCCAGAGAAGGCAGCATGGTGATGGCCGCTCTCGCGGGCGCGGCTGTGAGCCTAACGCTGCTCCCCTGTAGCAGCGGACCCTACTTGGTCGCCACACTCGCGCTTTCGGAGCTTCCTCTCTCGAGAGCGCTACTCTATCTGGTCCTCTACAACCTCGTCTTCGTGCTACCACTAGTCGTGATCGCCTTGTCGGTACTCCTCGGAGAGAGGTACTTGGCGTCCGTTGAGATCTTCAGGATGAGAGCGGAGAGCGCGAGGAAGTACTTAGACATCGCGATAGGTGCCGTGCTCCTGGCGCTGGGCGTTTACATCTTCTTCCTTTAAGCCATCAATATCGAGCAAAACCATCAAGAGGCAGTGCTCCTCAGAGGATCTGTGGGCTCGGTAGACCTCTCGAGAGGGAAAGAGCACGTCGTAGTCTGCTTCGAGGCCAAGAGGTGGCTTCGGGGCGGTGACTACTGCGGTCACGCGGCAACAATCAAGGTGTGTGAGCAGGTAATTGTTGCAATGTTCTCGCGTGGAGGGGAGGAGTACGCTGTCCCCCTAGTAGAGGATCAAGCGTGCCCGCGGGGGAGGGGGGCGCATGTTGGCCGCAAGCAGGTATGCGAGGCTGAGTACAGCGAGCTCTTTGTGAATGAACTACTGAGCGGTAGATGCTCGGGCTTAAGGCTGGAGGTTTACAGCAGCCTCCGAGGTTCAGCAGAATTTCAGCGAGTGCTTGGGGAAGAGGCCACAAACCCTCATGCCCTCTACAGACTGGGCGAGAACAGAGTTGTCGTCAAGGGTTACAGGCTGCTCCGGAGTTGGAATCCTGAGCCTAACTTCCTCAGGTACCTCTCGGGGAAGAGCATCTCCCCCAGGCTACACGCTGTTTACAGCCTCAGCAGCCAACCCCTAGGGGTTATTGTAGAGTTTGTCGAAGGCGTGGACCCCGGAGGCATAGTCTACTCAGAGGCTCTAGCGCGCATGAGAGGCGAAGAGCAGGGAAGAACGCGGGAAGTTCTAGAGCTCATCTCGGGAAAGCTCGCGGAGTTCCACAGACTGATGCTGAGCTGCAAGGAAAGCTGGTGTGCACCCGATGTGATTGCGGAAACCGACGTGGAGAGATGGATTAGCAGGATGCTCTTCTACCTGGACAACCTCCACTTTGCGCCAGGCATCTCAGCACACCTGAGGAAGCTTGTGGAGCGCGGCCGGAGCGGGCTTGAAGCCTACGTTGGCTCTCTCAAGCTGCGTATACATCAGGACTTTCACTTCTCGCAGACCCTTCTCACTAGGAACGGGAACCTTGTGATCGTGGATTTTGAAGGGGAGCCCGCGAGACCCAGCTGGTGCGCTTCCGAGCTGGAGCCGGGACTGCGAGATCTCGCGACCCTACTGAGGGCTATATCCTATATATCCTTCTTCGCGCTACGCGAGGCTGCCGGCTGGAGCGTTGAGGAGACAGTGGCAGCTCTGTCGAGAAGAGAGGAGCTTGTCCGGAGGATTGCGGAGTGGGGTCAGGAGGCTGTGGAAACTCTCGTTGAAAGCTACCTGAGGAAAACGCCAAGGAGCGCATGCCCGGCATCAAGCATGGGCGACGCGCTAGAGATGCTCTTCCCGTGGATCCTAGAGAGAGCACTCTACGAGGCGCATTACGAGAGGGAGTACAGGCCACTGATGGTGCAGGTTGCCTTAACCACTCTGCTTGAAGAGATCCCGCCAGTGGGTTGGGAAAAAGTAAAATAGTTGGCTTATTAAGCATGATATCGTGAGCATTATCGAAAAGGTTAGAACCGGTATACCAGGCTTTGACGACCTGCTGTACGGCGGTATACCTAAGAGGAACATCGTGCTGCTGTCCGGAGGCCCGGGAACAGGGAAAACAATCTTCAGCCAGCAGTATATCTACTACGGCCTGGTCAACGGCGAGCCAGGGGTTCTGGTAACTCTTGAGGAACACCCTGTGCAAGCGCGACGCAACATGGCAGCCTTCGGCTGGGATGTCAGGAAGTTCGAGGAAGAGGGGAAGTTTGCCGTGGTGGACGCCTTCACAGGAGGAGTTGGCGAGGCTGCGAAGAGGGAGCGCTACGTTGTGAGGAGTGTGGATGACGTGGGAGAGCTCCTTGACATAATCAGGCAGGCTATAAGGGATGTTAAGGCAGAGAGAGTCGTCGTAGATTCTGTCTCGACGTTGTACCTGACTAAGCCGGCGATGGCGCGCTCGATCCTTATGCAGTTGAAGAGAGTCCTGGCAGGCTTAGGGGCGACATCAATCTTTGTCTCTCAGGTGAGCGTCACTGAGAGGGGCTTCGGCGGGCCTGGCGTGGAGCACGCTGTGGACGGTATTGTCAGGCTGGATCTCGACGAGTACAACGGAGAGCTCATCAGATCCCTGATCATTTGGAAGATGCGCGGCACGAAACACGATATGCGGCGTCATCCTTTCGAGATTACTGATAAGGGGATAATTGTTTACAGCGATAAAGTTGTAAGGTTCAGAGGACAGTACATCACGTTCGGGGAGGGAGGAGAGCTATGAGCGAGATACCCCTCAAGCCGATGGGTAAGGAGGATATCAGAAAGCTGGAGCTAGCCCTCATCCTTGGAACGCTCCTCAGGCCAGACGTTCTAGAGGCGATCAGGACGGCCGAGGACAAGCTGACCTGGCTCGACTCCCTGATTGTAGCTGCTGGTGCTCTCGCCAGAGAGAGGGCGGGTTACTCGCTCGGAAAGATCGCCGAGGAACTGGGGAGGACTGAGGCCACCATCAGGAACCACCTGACAGGTAAGACCGAAGCTGGGAGGCTTGTGAGGGGGACTTACGACAACCTCGTGAAAAGTGGGGGCAAGCTTGAGGTAGGATTCCAGCTGGCGGAGAGCGAGGAGGTAGAAAGACTACGCGCAAAGGTTTCAGAGCTGGAGGAGAAGCTGAAGAAAACAAAGGAAGTCTTAAGCTCCCTGCTGCAGTCTCTCTAGCTCCATAAGCGCTTCGAGGTAGACGGTCTCGGCAAGTTCAGCGGCTCTCTCCCACGTGAAGGTTCTTTCCACCCGCTCGATACAGCTCTTCCTGATGATTTCACCAGAGTCCGGTAGCTCCTCAAGCATCCTCCTCAGCTGCTCATCCGAGATCTTTCCAAGGTACTTGTCCAGCTCTAGAGAGCTCGAGGCCTCCATGAAAGCTACTAGGTCACGGATCCTATCGGCAAGCTCGTAGGGATTTCCAGGCTCCACGAAGCACCCCGTACCTTCGTACCCGTGCTCCCTTATGTCCAGTACTATCTCGGTAAGACCCCCGACCCGGGATGCTACGAGAGGAACCTCCCGCCGCCATCGCCTCGAGGGCCATTATGCCGAAGGGCTCCCACCGCGAAGGAGCTGCGAAAACATCTGCAGACAGGTGCGCAAGCTTGTAGATCGTGGGTACCGCTCCGAAGATCACCCTGACGTTACCTGGGTACTCCCTTGCTAGATCCACGAGCTGGTATGCGTAATCCTCACCGCCCCACACTGGGAGCACCATTAAGACGAAGCGCGCTGTGCCTAACTCTCTCACGATGTAAGGGATCGCCTCTGCCAGCACGTCGAAGCCCTTCTGCCGCGCCAGGCGCCCAGTAGTTATCACAAGAGGTCCATCCCGCTCGAAACTCTCGACTCTCAAGTCGTCCTTTATGGGGGGCGCTGCCATCTCGCGGAGTTTCTCGTAGAGCCTGCTGTCAAGCACTCTTGGCTCACCCGGCGGGATGTTTCCCAGAGCGCTTAGCAGGAAGTACCTTCTCAGCGTGCGCCTGCTGGGCGGCCACTCGCCAGTAAACGCTTTGAGCCCGCTGCCATGCTGTGCTAGCACCTCTTCAATGAGTGCTGTGTAGCGCCAGCTGGTGCCGTTGTACACGACTCTGGCTTTCCCCGCGAGCTCCCCGCCAAGCAGAGCAGACAGCTCGTTCACCATGTAGGTCCTGCTAACCGTGACCACGCGGTCCGCTTCCAGCGCCCCTAGCCTTTCGGCAATGCCGCGAGAGAGCCTCAAAGCCTCGCCAAGAGATACCCTCCGCTTGTAACCTCCCACGGTCACGTCGTGCTCCCACTCTAGTGAGAGACCCGCCGCCTTGAGAATCTCCTCTCCGAGCCTCTTCCCTAGCGCGAGGTGTACGTGGAAAATTAAAGCTGGTCTCCCGTAGTACCCAGCAACCTGCTTCACTTTGAGCAGGGGGACGACGCTGTGCCAGTCATGGAAGTGCACCACGCTCGGTTCAGGCAGCCCGAGGTTTTCGGCATTCTTCAGTATCTCGGCGACACTGACCGCAAAGTGCGCGATTTTGAGAGACATCACCTCTTCCGCGTAAACGCGGGGGTCGTCAAGCACGCCGCCGGACACCAGGAGGTACTCAACCTCTCCGAGCTTCACCCTGCTAAGCCTGAATGTGCAATGGCTCGTCGATAGCTCCCCGAGCGTCTCTCCACCGCGCTGTGCAACATTACCGTGCGCAGGCAAGATTATCGTCGACTTCCAGCCTCTCTTACTGAGCTCCTCTGCCAGACTCGGAGGCACCTCTGCCAGCCCACCGACCTTTACCAGTGGAGCTGCCTCGAAGGTGACCATCCAGACAGTCTGCCTCACCAGCTCACCCTCACTTCGGTCTCGAAGACTTCGCCTGGGTTGAGCGCCACGTTGTAATTATATACGATGCCCAGCCCCTGGTACTCAGACCTCAGACCCCTCTCGGTCCTGAACCACGTGTATATGGGAGAGACCCAGACCTCGCCGTGCTTAGAGCTCTCGACCACGATCCTTGGCGCCGTTTGTGACTCGAGGACAACAACCCTTGCCCAGGGGCTAGAGAAGCGCTCTGTAGCTGGTCGCCTGATAGTGCTGTCGATCTCATACGTCGGCAGAGTCTCCGAGTCGTAGGGCAGCCTGGGCGACAGGGATAGCTCTACAGATAGGCGGAGGTCCGCGAAAACCCTCTCCATGTTCCTCCACTTGTACTTCACACGCAACACCCTGCCCTCGTCCTCCAGCCTGAAAGTCTTGACCACGTAAACCCTGGCAAAGTTGGTGGGAGTGAACCAGTTCCTGCCCACGCGGGACAGGCTAACCTCATCTTCCCCGATGTACTCAACGATGTAATTAGCCAGCGCCAAGTCGCTCGAGTCCATGAAGGGTGTATTCTCTATCCAGTCGTCAAGCCTAGCCTCCCTTCTCCAGATGTGCTCCCGGAAGGAAACCCTCCGGTACCAGTCCGGCCTTGGCGCCCCCTCACCCAGGTAGGGCTCTGGGTACCTGCTCATCGCGTTCACGAGGTTGTGCTCGAACCCCTCTGCTTTGATGTCGAGCTCGAACACCGTGCCCCCGTCACTCGGCTTCAGAAACACACTTGCCAGGGGGGCCTCCATGATTATTTCGTTCGAGCCATCCGCATCAAAGTCAAGCTCCCTGATTACCAGCCTCCTACCTAGGTAGTAGTCGCCCTCCTCCTCAGCAAGCCTCTCTGCCCTGATCGCGTGCTCGTAAACCGCCTGCCTGAGCCTGGGGATGTAGATCCCTCCAAAGAGGCCGTGCCAGTAGGCGTCATTACACTGAGCCAGGTAGTACTCCTCCCACGCCTCAGCCGGTGCTCCGAGCTTCAGCAGCTTATCCCTTGTGTACAGCAGCCTCTTGTGCATATTATTAGACTCTCTGTACTTGCGCAGAAAGTTAGGGAAGTAACCGCCACTCCACTCATTCATCTTGTCATAGCTCCAGGGACCGAGGTACGCGAGACCCACGAAACCGTGTCGCGCTAAGTACTCCGAGGGNGTNAGGAGCTCNATATCCNGNGCTCCGTNGAGGTAGTANAAGAAGAGGGACAGCCACTGCTCCGCCTTGTCTCTCTCCCACCACTCNCCNAACTTCTCGGCATCGCTACCCCACAGTACGTACTCGCCCNTCGCCCCGTCGAAGCTCCGTATATACCCGAGCACCTCCTCGTGGCTGCGCCAAGGTAAAATGTACCTGATCGGCCCGTCTATGAAGAGCACGCCGACCTTCCTTCCAGAGTACTCGACCAAAACAGCTCGTCGCACGTACTCCCTGGGCAGACCCGACCTGTAGCCAACCTCGTCGTCCAGCAGCACGTAGCGGTAGCCGGCCTCTTCCAGCAGCGGCGGCAGCGTTGGATCCCAGACCCTCTCGGGTAGCCAAGCACCCTTTACTCCAACTCCGAGCATGCCCTCTACGAGCTGCTTACCCTTTTTGAGCTGCTCCAGCTTGTCCTCAGGAGGTAGCAGAATGAGAGGGCTCTCGGTGTAAGTCCCGCCGAGCACCTCGAATTTGCTACTCTGAACGACGCTCCTGAGCCTCTCCAGGAAGTCGGGGTACCTGTCCCTCCAGTAGCGGAGCAGAGGACCGCTGAAGTGCAGCGTCAACCTTAGGTGCCTGTACCTCTCGAGGAGGGACAGCAGCATTTCGTAAGAATTTCTCTGAATTCTATCGAGAATCGGAAGGCTCTGCCCCACAGGCTGATGGAAGTGCAAGGCGAAGATGAAGATGCTTTTCGCCATCACATATGGTTCGGTAGCACAACTTTATAAAACGCATGTGCAGACCGCGTGTTCATCGGAAGGAAGGTGGTGTTATAGAGGCTAGCCTAAGGAGGGCAAATGGCAGGCAGGCCGAGAGCCAGGGCCGTGACAGTAGCGAAAACAGGTATTGTAAGGTTGTCTTCTGGTGAAAGGTATTCTGTCAGCGCGGCTACTAACGATAGAATCAAACCCTCCGTAATAGGAACACCTATACCCAGTAGTAAGGCGAGGTACACCGAAGATGCGAGGACGTCGCCTGCCAGGGACTTTTCCCTGCTCATCGCCAGGTTGCTAAGCGATGCTAAGGGGTCCACAACGGCCATTGCAAGCAAACCGTAGAGCGCATGGCAGGGGGAGAGCATAAGGCTGATTGTAGCACCTATCATCCCATAGAGAAGGCCTACGTAACCCTCTCTCTTCTCGTAGTCCCTTTCAAGGAGCTCAATCTGCTGCTCCACGAAGCTGAAGATGCTCTCCATGGCCTCCTCGAATGCCCTGAGAGGTCCCCTCAGCTGATCCCCCAGGTTGGATATGTGAGACTCCAGGTCTTCCCGGAACGCAGCTAGACGCCGCCTTAGCACCATTCTCTTAGCTGCTACAGCGTTAAGCGCAGCCGCGGCGAACAAGCCCAAGGCGTAGTACGAGAATATGCCAAGATGCTGGGGCAGAGCGCAGAAATATGGAAGCATCAATAGAAGGGCAAGGAGCACGTGGACGAGCTTCCTGTACGCCTCACGCAAGAAGACTACCATCCTACAACGCCTCGATGATGTACGTCAGGGGGGTAAAGCCCAGCCTTGCCAGTTCCTCTGCGAGGTGCGGTTTCTCCGCGAGAACTTTGCCGTCGAAGAGTACATACTCGCGCATAGAGGGGCTGCCGTCCTGGCTCCTCAGGACTTTCCACAGCACGTGCGCTCTCTTGTCAGCTGAGAAAACCTTCATCAGCGTGCACAGCCTCTCGCCACTCTCCGACGCCTTACAGGCAAAAAGGTACTCGCTAAACGGGGTGAGCGCCTCAACGTTGCCGGCCCTGTAGAACTCCAGAACCTTCTCCTTGGATACATCGAGCACCTTAAAGCCGTCAGACTGGAGGAAGCTCTTCACTTTCTTAAGTACCAGCAGCTCGAGGAAGTCCTCGTAGGCTGCTTTGTCGCTTATCGTGCTACTGGGAATGTTTAGCTCCAAGCGCAGGAGAACAGTCCCCTTTAGCGGGTCCCTCAATTCGAAGAGCACCCTGCTGGGAGCATCGGAGAGCTTAGCCACCTTCAGCTCCGACTTGTTAGCGCATTTCCTGCACAGAGCCCACTTGTCCGGGATGTGCACAACACGCCCGCAGCCTGAGCACCTCTTCCACACACCGTTGATGAACCTCCATTCAACCCTCGCGCCAGAGCCACTAACATCGATTATTGCGTAGTTGCCGATGGGTTCTCCGTTCTTAGCCAACCTGTCGAGCCTCGCAACATTCACGTACCTCACGCCGTTGAGCTCCACGTCAAGACCGCCGAAACTGTGACTGTGACCGAAGATATGGACAGCCGGCTTGTACAGGCTCACCAGGTAGTTGACCTCGGGCACTCCTGCGTGCAGGGAGTGCTTGTAGCTGTCAATGAGCTTGCCCTTATCCAACACGCTGAAGGGCGGGTAGTGTGTGACCAACACCACGCTTTTGATACTACGGGGTATCTCGTAGGGTTCTGCACGCCTGCCGTGCCCTACAAGTAGTATGTCCCCAAAGAGGATCGGCCCCGTAAAGTCGAGATCGAAAACCCGGGCATCGTTGCACTCCTTCTCCACGTCCCAGTTACCCTTGACGTAGTACAGGTTCTTCCCCAGCCCCTCTGCCAGAGCCCTGAGAATCCTGCACATACTACCGGGACGCTGCGGATTGCCTATGTCACCGGCAGCCACGATGATGTCGTAGCTTATGCTCTCCTTCTTCACCCAGTCGATGAACCTTAGAGCGATGTCCTCCTTACCATGCACGTCGGAGAGAGCAAGTATCCTGAGACGCCCCAAGCAGACCACCGCCTCGCCATGTGTTGACAAAGCCCCCTCAACCTAGAGAAATATAAGGCGAACGGTGGGCTTGTGCTGTGGCAAAGAGTATTTATACTCGTTCCACATGCACAGAGAGCGCTAGCCCCGGTCGTCTAGCCCGGTCAGCCTGCACGAGGGCCGTGAGGATATCGGCCTCTCGAGCCGAAGATCCCGGGTTCAAATCCCGGCCGGGGCACCATTTCCTTCCGATGCATGCGCTGCTCGTACCTCTCGAGAGAAAAGTAAATATTCGTGCTCTAGGTAAGGGAGGGGGAGCCCCGGTAGCTCAGCGGGTAGAGCGTCGGCCTTGTAAGGCTCTCCGGGGAAGGGTTCGAGAAAGCCGAAGGTCCCGGGTTCGAATCCCGGCCGGGGCTCCAGCCCTTCTATCACTCAATCGCTGTGCTTTGCGCCGTTTCCCAGCTTTAAGGTAGCATCATGTTCATGGCTTCCAAGATTGAATTTTGCTAAGAGCGGCAAAGCGATGAGCCAGTCCTCACAGGATAATTTAGATGTATTTCCCTGGGTGCATGAGAACGCTTCTGAAAGCACTTAGACAGCTTAATACCAAAGCTGGTTCACAGAGTAGGTTGTTCTTCATCGTGAGTATACAAGCTCACGGCTTCACTATAATAGCCACGTATGCTATCGTTGAAAGCAGGAAGAGCAGTAGTATCACTAGTGATACTAGCCTCCGCCTCCTCTTCGGCATGACCACCACCTATCAGTAAAGCTACGGCGGATAACAGAAGACCTAACGTTATAAGCATTGCCGGTGTGTACAACTCGGCAATAGCACCCAGCAAGCCTGATAGCCCATCTGCGGTAGGTGGAAACATGTCCTCCGGGTTTGGCTCCTCAGGCTTAGCACCTATCCCTATAAAGATTACAACGCCGTTACTAAGCACTACTACCGTCGGGTAGCTTGAGATGTTGAGCTTCTGCAGAATACCTGGCGGTGTCCGGCCGACGGGCCACGTGACGTTGTTCTCCCTAATGTACGCGGAAAGGGCTGCGTGGTCATCGTACGGGGAAACAGTCAGAGAAACCACTAAGGTGCCGCTCATTGCGGAGATCCTCCTGAGTGCAGGCAGAATGTCGCGGCAACCGCTGCACTGAGTGTAGAAGAACTCGACAACCACGGTCTTGTCTAGGCTGAGAGCGGCCAGATCAACCACGCTCCCGTTCATAAGTGTTACCTGCATGCTCCCAGCGCTGACGTTGATTCTCCTGTGGCTCAGCACTCTAGAGCTCAGCTCTTCCACCACCCGTTCGGCAGAGGATTCCTGAGAGGGCTTTACACTCTCGCAGACCACTCTGACAGTCAAGTTACCGTCCCCGGATAGGAAAATAGGACTACTTACGTTGCTCCTGCAGACATAGCCGGGAGCGTAGACATAAAAGCTGTAGAGCCCTCTTTCGTAGAGATAAGCTCAGCGTGCCTGAAAGGTTGAACCTGGTCGTCATCGTTCCGCTGGAGACCTCCAGGCCCACAGTCTCTGCGCCTTCAACTATGAAGCTGACCTGGGAGGCCTGGGGCTCAAGGGTTATGGTGGCGTTGGTGCCGACCGCGTGAATCTTTATGTGTGTTTTCTCTCCTCGGTAGCCTGGGGCTCTGACCTCGAGCTTATACTCGCCAACAGGGAGCTCTAGGCTGGCGTAGCCCTGCTCGTTCGTGAAAGCCGATGCCGTGGAGACACCTTCAAAGCTCACAAGAGCTCCTGCGATTGGGTTGCCCCTTGGATCGACAACGCGCAGCGTTACTACGCCTTTTTCAAGCGAAACCCTGCTGAGGACGGCTATCAGGTTGTAATAGGGAGTATCAACCTTCACTCTCGCGATCCAAAGGCTGAAACCCTCCTTCGTGACCTCTACAGTGTAGCTGCCAGGCCTCACATCGAGCACTACCTCCCCTTGCGTTCCTGTGTCTGCTATCTTGAAGAAATCCTCTGAGACCACCCTGACTGTGGCGCCCGCGACGGGTCTGCCCTCCGGGTCGAGGACACGCACTAGGAGCTTCGACCTGTCGAGCAGCCTCAGCCAGGCCAGCTTCCTGCTAGGGTACAGCGCGGCGGCGGAGTTTTTCCCAGCAAGCACCAGGGAGGGAGGGGAGGGCGCTATGTCCCACTGGACTTCGTAGCTAATCACGTGCACCACCCTCCTCAACCCTCAACGGAGAAGCACCCTCACCTCGGGTACAGAGAAGACGACTAGGTAGGAGCCCAGCCGCGCGACCAGGGACATGGGAGGAAGCGAGGAGAGCTTGTGGCAGTTCAACGCGAGAGAGCAACGCCATAGGTCATACTCCTCGGAGACCAGGAGGAAGCCGTCCTCCAGGGGCACTGCCTGCCTCATGGGCGGCATATCCTTCTTCTCCGCCACCAGCCCCAGGTCGGGGAGCGAGAGGAGGAGGAGCGAGTTGTCCTGCACGCGCTGCACGAGGAGATAACCTCCAGAGATGCTCTTGACCCTAGAGAGACCTGTCTGCCTCTCGGAGACCTTCTGCACCTTGCTCCCAAGCCTGTATACCTCGACCACGTTATCTGTGAGCTCGCAGAGGTGACACGAGACGTTCAGGGTCTCGGTGATCAGGAAGTCCCCCCAGATGTCCAGGGAAAAGACCTTCACAAGCACAGCGGGGGAGAAAGCATCCCTCTCGAAGACCCTCTCGCCCTTGTTAAGCGTGTACACGACCAGCCTGTCCAGAGAATACTTCGAGCTCGTGTCAGGGTAGTACCTGATGGCTACTGCGAGAAAACGCCCATCGCCGGAGACAGCTGAATATTTGACTCCAACCTCTCCCTGCTTCAGGAATTTCCTGGAGGAGATTTCCCTCAGCGATGATACGTTGAGCGTGTGCAGCGTCCCAGAGCTGTCGACGAGATAAGCTAGGCTGCCCGCGACAAGGATGCGTTCAACCGGAAATCCAACGAAAACGTGGCTCCAGATAACGCTACCAGTAGGGTCTAAAATTAAGCAAGTCCCATCCGCGAGGCATGCAAGGAGCATGCCCTCAGGGAGCAGCGTCGCCGAAGTCACTGCGCGCTGCATATCCTGCTGCGTAAAGTAGAAAGCAGGTTGGGCCAGAGCAGCTATGCCTACCAGTGAAAGTATGCAGAACAGTACCTGCGCTCTCATTCTACCTCCTTCAGCAGGATCCTCATGGGTATACCGTTCAGAGTCTCGACGAGTATTGTGAAGCCTCCTGCTTCCGATGCCAGCGCGGAGCTCTCGAGCCGAGCTAGAAGCTCTCTTATATTCCTTAGCACTTCTAGCGAGTCTCTCTGGGACTCGAGAACCTCCTCGAGCACTGCCAGCTCGTCTACAGCCCTCGCGTTCACAACGAGCTTCAAGCCCATGTAGTCGATCTCGTTCAATGCTGGAAGCTTCTCCCCCAGAAGGTCTTCAAGAACCTTCTCTATTGCACGCATCCTCTCAGCTTTTGCCTTCACGGCCTCGTAGCGCTGCTGCAGCAAATTTACGTTCTTTTGAAGCGCTGCTATCTGCGAGTCCAGGTAGCGCAGCAGCTCCTCGAAGCTATTAAACTGGAGCAGATTGTACGCCATCACACTCTATTGTCTCCTAGTCAAGCTCGTATTTAAAAAGGATAGCGCAGGATAGAGTCAGCGCAATAAAATGGTATCACGAAGGGGTTCCGAGGGGGTGAACAGCTAGCTGCCGAACCTTCTCTGCCTCTTCTGGTACAGCCTAATCGCCCTCAGCAGATCTATCCGCCGGAAGTCCGGCCAGTAGACGTCGAGAAATATGAGCTCCGAGTAGGCAATCTGCCACAGCAGGAAGTTGCTGATCCTCATCTCGCCGCTGGTACGTATGACCACATCGGGCTCAGGGTAAGGTAGATCACCCGTGTAGAGGTACTTCTCGAAAACCTTCTCGTCCAGGCTCTCGTAGTCAAGCCTCCCGCTTAAGGCGTCGTAAAGGATCCTCTTCACCGCGTCAACTATCTCCTTCCTCCCGCCGTACGCTAGCGCTAGATTGAGAAAACGCTCCCCGTAGCCCCGGGTTCTTTCCTCGAGCTGCTCGATCTTGGACACTATGTGCGGCGGTAGAAGGGACTTGTCACCGAGCACCTTAACCCTTACCCTGCGCTTGTCGAGCTCCTTCGAGCTCATGATCTCGTCAAGCTTCTCGGAAAGTATCCTAAAGATGTTCTCAAGCTCTTCCTTGCTCCTCTTCGCAAGGTTCTCCGTTGAAAGGACGTAGAGGGTTACCGTCTTTACGCCTAGGTCGTAACACCACCTCAAAACTTCCTCGACCCTGCGCGCACCCCACTCGTGCCCACTCGTAGGCGGCAAGCCTCGCTCACGCGCCCAGCGCCTGTTCCCGTCCAGTATGAACGCTATGTGAGTGGGGTATGGCTGCTCTGCGCACCTCTCTCTCCAGTAAGAGCTCGTAGAGCTTGTAGACCCCGACGATCTTGGCGATCGACCGCCACATAGACCTCACAGGTCACCGCCAACCTTTTCTGATCCCGGTGGTAGATTTCCTTAATGTTCAGGGGGCTTTTCAGAAGGCTGGACGTGGGCGAGGATCTCGTGGCCGTGGTAAAATCCCTCATAGATCACACGAACCTGAGGCCTGACGCGACGCTAGAGGATCTTGAGAGAACGTGCCGCGAGGCCTTAAGCTACGAGCTCTACGGGTGCTGCGTTCCACTCTTTTACACTAGGCAGGCTAAGCAGATACTCCGCGACCACGTGAAGGTAGTAACGGTGGTCGGCTTCCCCCACGGCAACACGCCCACAGACGTGAAGGTCTGGGAGACAAAGCGGGCCTTTGAAGAGGGGGCTGACGAGGTTGATATGGTGGTGAACCTGAGCCTGGTCAGGTCTGGGAGGCTGGAGGACGCGCTCGAGGAGGTCGCTCAGGTACTGGAGGTTGTGCGGAGCTACGGCGGCGTCCTCAAGGTGATCGAAGAAACAGGCTACCTGAGCGAAGTAGAGCTTCTGGAGCTCACGCGCGGTCTCGCTAGGCTCGGGGTAGACTTCGTGAAAACCTCCACAGGCTTCGGACCGCGGGGGGCGGCGTTCGAGGACATTCTGGTAATGAGGAGAGGGGTTGAGGGCAGCAGGACGAGGATTAAGGCTGCTGGTGGCATTAGGACGGGGCTGCAGGCCCTCATGTTCTACGCTTTGGGAGCTGACAGGATAGGCACTAGCAATGGAACGAGGATAGTTGACGATGTAAAACGTTTATTGTCGAAAGAGGGATAATCGGTCGTAGAAGCTTTTTTATACGGGAAGTATTGTCGGTAGAGCGCATGAGGCCTCTGGCATCGATAATAGGTTACGGTGCCTACATCCCCCGGTACCGGATCGAGTCGAAGGAGATATCCAGAGTCAACACGGGTGGAGTTGAGAGAGCTCCTGTGAAGCAGAAGAGCTTGCCAGGACCCGATGAAGACTCCCTAACAATAGCTTACGAGGCCGCACGGTATGCGTTGAAGAGAGCTGGTGTTGACCCCTCGCTAGTCGAGGCACTCTACATCGGTTCTGAGAGCCCGCCGTACGCTGTGAAGCCTTCTGCCACAGTGATTGCGGAGGCGCTAGGCTTCTCGAGGAAGCTCTACGGGATAGACATGGAGTTCGCCTGCAAGGCTGGGACTACAGCGTTGATCAGCGTAGCTGCGCTCGTGAGCTCGGGCGTGATTAGGTATGGGATGGCGATAGGCACCGACACCGCCCAGGGCAGACCCGGCGATGAGCTAGAGTACACAGCAGCCGCAGGCGCAGCGGCCTTCCTCCTGGGACCGAACTCCTCGGATGCCGTAGCGACGATAGAGCACGTGTACTCGTATGTCACAGACACGCCTGACTTCTGGAGGCGTGAGGGTGAAAGGTACCCAATGCACACCTTCAGGTTCACGGGCGAGCCCGCCTACTTCCACCATATAATCAGCGCTGCCAGGGGCTTGATGGAGGAGACCGGTCTGAAGCCCGAGGACTTTGACCATGTCGTGTTCCACCAGCCGAACGTGAAATTCCCCCAGAAGGTTGGGGAGATGCTGGGCTTCAAGCCCGAGCAGCTGAAGTACGGTCTGCTCTCCGGAGAGATAGGAAATACCTACGCAGCAGCATCTCTCATTGGGCTTGCGAACGTGCTGGATAACGCCAAACCAGGGGAGAGAGTGCTGGTGGTCTCCTTCGGCAGTGGAGCAGGGAGCGACGCGATCTCCCTCACGGTAGGTGAGGGTGTGGAAAGAGTTCGGGACAAAGCGCCCACAGTGGCGAAACTGATCGCGCGCTCTAAGGTCGTAGACTACGCGCTTTACCTGAAGTACAGGGGGATGATTCTGCGGTGAACAGCATGAGAAGGGTCTTCATCGTGGGTATAGGAGCCACAAGGGTGGATGAGCACTGGGACAAAAGCCTCAGAGATCTGATGCGCGAGGCCTCCCTGAAGGCAATACAGGACTCTGGATTGTCGAAAAGAGATATCGAGGCGATCTACGTCGGGAACATGTCCTCAGGGTTCCTTCAGGGCCAGGAACACCTGGGTTCGCTGCTGGCAACGTGGATAGGAGTGCCGGGGATAGCCGCGGCCAAGGTCGAGGCTGCTTGTGCCAGTGGGGGAGTAGCTCTGCACCAGGCCTACCTGGCTGTGAAGTCGGGAGTTTACGACTGTGTGCTGGTGGTTGGTGTCGAGAAGATGACAGACGCCTACACCGGCGATTTGACCGACGCGCTCGTGATGGCGGAGGACCAGGAGTACGTGGCCTTCACAGGGCTTTCCTTCGTTGCTCTAAACGCTTTCGTCTATCGCTACTACATGAAGAAGTACGGCGCGAAGCAGGAAGACATAGCGTACTTCGCGGTCCACGACCACAAATACGCGGCTAACAACCCGCTAGCCCAGCACCCGAGACCTATAACCCTCGAGGAAGTAATGAAGTCCCCCCCGGTAGCGGACCCGATACGCCTACTCGAGTGCGCGCCCACAGGCGATGGCAGCGCTGCACTAGTGCTATGCTCCGAGGAGAAACTCGGGTCGCTAAGCAACGATGTACGCCTGGAGATAGCGGGCAGCGCGGTCGCCACAGACGTGTTCAGCCTCCACGAGAGAGAAGACCCCACAACTCTCCACGCCACTGTGAAAGCGGCAAGAAAAGCCTTCTCCATGGCGTCCATAGAGCCTAAGGACGTAGATGTGCTCGAAGTGCATGATGCCTTCACCGTTCTCGGAGTAATACACCTGGAGGATCTGGGCTTCGCGAAGAAGGGCGAGGGTTGGAAGCTCCTCAAAGAAGGACAGCTCGAGAAGGATGGCGACCTACCGACAAACACCATGGGCGGTCTCAAAGCGCGAGGGCACCCAGTAGGGGCTACAGGTATCTACCAGGTCTACGAGGTGGCCCTGCAGCTCAGGGGAGAGGCTGGAAAGAACCAGGTTCCCGATCCTGAGGTGGGCGTAGCGCAAAACGTCGGAGGAGTTGGTAGCACCGTAGCTGTTCACGTTGTGAAAAGGGTGAGGTAGGATGGCGTACTTGAGGAGCGTACCCAGGGTTTGGCGCGAAAGAGAGATTAAGTACCGCTTGATAGGCGGTGTCTGCAAGAGCTGTGGCAAGAGATTCTACCCCTACAGGCAGACGTGCCCCGCGTGCGGCAATGATGACGTCGAGAAGATTAAGCTTCCAGAAACGGGGACTATTGAGGTCTTCACAGTCGTTAGAAGCCCGCCCAGCGAGTTCGCGGAGCAGGCTCCCTACGTTGTGGCCCTGGTGAGGTTGGACGACGGTACTCTTGTGCCAGCCCAGATAGCGGACGTTGACCTCAGCGAGGTCCACGAGGGAATGCGCGTAGAGATCACCCTGAGGCGCTACAGAGTGCAGGGCGAAAGAGGCATCATCGAGTATGGTATCAAGTTTAGGCCGTTGATCTAGTAGTAAAAATTCGGGAATTTTTACCGGACACCCAAACAATTAGCGAACCTTCTGCATGACTGCGATAAAGAAACCCTCGGTTCTGTGAAGGTGCGGGAACGACCGGGATACGCAACAACCGAATGAGTACCTGGAGTAGCCCGGGCTCAGCTTGAAACCCCGCGGGCTTGCCAGCACAACTCTTCCCAGGACCTTCTGAACGACCTCCTCCCCCTCCTCTGGTAGCAGAGAGCACGTGGAATAGACAACAAAACCCCTCGGGTTCAGGTTCTCCAGCACTGACGCCAACATCTGAGCCTGGGTCTCCTGGAAGCTTTCCAGAGCGCGGGAAGTTAGCCCCCACAGCGCTAGACGGAGGCCTGGGTCTCCTCCTATCGCGCCGCTGTTCGTGCAAGGTGCATCAACGAGCGCCGCAGAAGCTCCTCCCGGTACGTGAAAGAAGCGGCTATCCGCCTGAATCAGGTGAACAGCGGTGCTGTCGCCCACAAACTCCTTGCATCGAGCAAGCCTGCGTGATGACACATCTATGGCGAGTATCGTCACGCCCTTCCGGAGTGCTGTGAGGAGCTGTGTCTTGAGGCACGGAGCTGCGGCAGCGTCTACTATGACCCCCTCCTCAATTTTCTCGGCCAGAGCCTCAGCGACAAGCGCACTGGCTTTATCCTGGTAGATACCCAACTCGCGAGGTATCTCGGGTAGGGGCTCGTCCTCAGGCACATCCAGCTCGAAAAGGTAGCCCACTTCTGGATCCCTCCTGGCCCTCAGTCCGCGCGCTCTCAGGTACTGCTCGAGCGCATCGCTCCTCTCAGGGTTCGTGGACCTGATCCAGACAAACCTTCTGACGAAGGCTGCTGGCGAGCTTCTCAGCCCCCCTCGCCCCCAGTAGTTCTACTAGGCGCCGCGAGAGGAGAGGAGGAATCGAGTACTTCAGGCTCAGGGCTTCGTGTACCTGGAGCGCTTCTGCAACACGCTCGAGCAAGTCCAGGGAGACGTTGCGGAGTATGCTGAGCATCCTATTTGTGAGGAGGCCTCCTCTCGCGCTGGCGACTCTACCGAGGCCCTCGGGGGCGTGGAGCACGAGAGGCAGAGCCACGTAGAAGGCGGCTCTGCGCCGAAGAGGTGCCTCCTCAAGCCCGTGCGCCTGGAGCAGGTACTTAGACGCGCCGATAGTAAGCAGAGCGTACCTGGCCAGGATGTAGGCCGCGCGAACCTCCTCGCCCTTCAGCGACACCTTCTGCGAGACCTGCCTGAAGGCGTAGTCCAGAGAAGTCCTCCTCCTCTCGACAAACTCCAGAGTGTGCACTGAAGCCCGGAAAACCCTGGGTGAGAGAACCTCAGCCGCTTCTCCAAGCAAGGCAGTAACGCTTGAGTGCACGCGGTTCACATCACCTTGCTGACGCTATGGGAAAAACCTTTGGGTAGCGAATGAGAGGAGATAGCTCACGTAGAAAGCTATAAACACAGCCACGAAAGCCCTTTCGTTCGGGAGCCTGCCCGATACCTTTAGAGAAGCCGTGAGCAGGCCCAAGCTTGCAATCTGGATAAGCCTGAAGATCAGCCCTCGGAGGAAGGGATCCTCGAGGAGCCAGCCCAGCAGAGCTGTCAGGTGCAGCGGCGTCACAGAAAAGGAGATCATGCCCAGGAGGTTCATGGACAGTTTTCCAGAACTGCCGAGCCGCGCACTCGCGGTATTTAGCAAAAGTACTAGTAACGCGAACCCGAAAAAACCCAGAGCGACTCTTCCCAGAGGGCTTACGGAGCCCGCGTAAATACCGTCGAGTATGAAACAGATCTGTCCTGTCAGGAAAGCCTCCAGGAGAATGAGCAGCGCCACACTCGCTAGGGTCACTAGAGATAGGTAGGTCTGGTTGTACAGCACCGCTACAAGCTCTTCTGGAACAAGCACTCTCAAAACTCGCTCCAGGTGAGATGGGAATGCGCTTTTCGAGAACAAGCCGCGCAGCCGCGCCTCGTTCTCCACCATGTACTTGTACAGCTTTAACCCCTCACTCGTTAAGTAGTACTTTCTCCTCTCGTTCTTTGAGACAAAGCCGGCGAGCCCGTCAAGGTTATAGTAAAGGTTCCCTGTACTTGTGCCTATTATCGATTTCAGCTCCGAGAAGGAGGCCTCCCCCTTCTCTCCCAGCACCGCTATTATCTTGCGCTTGTAAGGGTTACCCAAGACTGAGTAGACCCTCTCGAGGAGCTCGCCAGGATCTTCCTGCATACGTACCCCCTTAGCAACGGACGGTTATTATGGGTTACCCGGCGCACCCGAGCACCGAGCTACAGGTTAACAGTTAATACCGCGGTGCAACGACCTTGGAGAGGGAGAAGCACTTGGCGGTAGAGACCTCTGGGCTCACTCTCTCAGTAGCAGTACAGGTGAGAAGAGAGGAGGAGCTAGAGGATGTTGTGGAAGCGCTGAGGAGCGCAGGTGCAGAGGGTACATGGGTCCAGCTGTGCTTGAGCGCAGAAATTCTGCAGCAGGTGAGCGTCTGGGACCTCTTAGACCCCTCTACATGACGCGGAGGTGCATGTGGCATCGATCAAAGTGATGGGTAGTGCGAATCCTGCGCTCGAGCTCATCGAGAAGCTAGCAGTTGTAGCAAGCGAAACCGCGGGGCGTATTGCTATCATTAGCGCGTCTGGCATCACGCGTCTTGAAGCGCTCGAGAGCTGGCTCCAGGTGTTCGCGTCCTACCAGGCTAAGCTGCTCTTAGAGCCTAAGTCTGCTCAAGAAACTCGTCAGCTCTACAGCAAGTTGAGAAATCTCATCGGCGGCGTTCTGGGTCTCTCGCAAGTCCAGGAGCGCTTCCCCTCGACGGAGTACTTCCTGCGGGTACTAACCCCCTACCTTCAGATAACGCGCAACGTGCAGATCTCCAACTACGAGAGAGGAGAGGCGGCGAAGATCCTTGCACCAGGAGTCTATAACAATCCTTTTCTCCTGCGTGTGCTTGTAAGCGGTGGTTACAGCGGGCAGCTAACTATAGGTTATGAGAAAGCGCCAACAACCCTACACTTCCTACTGGAAGAGCGCAGAGCCGTTGATAGCTTCATAAGATCTCTCGAAGAAAAAATCTAGTTACTCTAGCGAGACTTCCAGGACTATGTAGCCTGAGTACCCGCAGTCGGAACAGACGTACAGCGTGGGGGTCACGCCCAAGAGTCCCAGAGGAATCAGCCTCGGCGAGCTGCAGACCGGGCACAGCTTCAGGCCCTGCTTCACGCTGAAGTCAAGCTTGGGAGAGAGCACCTCTAGCTCCTCCCCAGAGACCCCAAGCTCGCGTAATCTTCTTAGAACCTCCTCCCCCGACCCGCGCACCCTAGCTACGCAACTGTCCTCTCCCACGTGCTCTAAACCCTCCACTAGTTCGAGTAGCCTCTCGACGTGCGCGCAGCTGCCCACAAGGTACACCGCACCTCCCAAATCGATTACGCGAAGCTTGCTCACAACCACCGCGGTCGAAGCTCACCGTAGCATTATTAAAAAGCCGCCTACTGTTCATGATTCCGTGCTCACGAACCACTGGGGGTTAAGAGCAGCAGCCTATAGTGACCGCGGCAGCCGTGGTGCTGGCATCTATGCTAGCTGGCTACTCCCGTCAGCTCTCCCCTGAGGAGGCTGCTGCACTTGCACAGTCGGTAGTTGATCTTTACGAGCGGCTTCGTGAGGGTGGAGACGAGGCAGCAGCCACGCTGGAGCTTTTCTCCCTCGGTGCAATCTCTGTGTTCACGTGCAACTCCCCCCTGGTGGGACCAGCGCTGGCCGCATACTTGAGCTACAACTCCGGGGTTCTCAGTAAGGCTCTGGAGATGCAGCAGGTAGTTTTCACCGAGAACACTATCTTCTCGTCAGCAAGCAGCGTGCTTCAGCTCGCAGCCCTCGTGCTCGCCACAGCAGAGGGGCTTTACCTCTCGGTGATCACGCTGAAGAAGAGAGAGCTGTGGGAGCCTCTCGAGACTGTATCCGTAATGCTTCTCCAGGCATCTCTCATGGCGCTCGCAAGTGTCCTCGAAGTGTCATCTATCTTCAGCTGACCCCGCCCCAGTGAAGATGTTGTTCCAAAAGCCTGGTGCCAGCAGAGGCTAAAAGGCACGCAATTAGCAACTCTTAATTAGTTAGATTTAAGCATATGCCTTGTTGCTTAAAAGTTGGCAGGACATGAGCACAGAAATCCGCTTTAAAACCCTGGNCGATGTTGAGGTGTCCGGACGAGTTGTTGGTGTGCGTGTTGACTTCAACTCCCCTGTAGACCCCGTGACTAAGAAGCTTCTCGACACCTCCAGAATTCGCGCACACGCGGAGACCACTCTGAGAGAGCTGGTTGAGAGAAGGGCGAAGGTGGTAGTAATATCCCACCAAGGGCAGGAAGGGCGATCCCGACTTCACCAGTCTGCGCGAGCATGCCGAGAAACTAGCAGAGATACTTCCCGCTCCCGTCAGGTTCGTAGACGACATCTTCGGGGAGAAAGCTATCGCTGCGATACAGGCGCTAAAAGAGGGGGAGGTGCTTGTTCTCGAGAACGTGAGGTACTGGGATGGCGAGACAAAGAGCGCCAGCCCGGAGGAGCACTCTAATTCGGAGCTTGTGAAAAAGCTCGGGCACCTCTTCGACATCTACGTCGTGGACGCTTTCTCGGCTGCGCACAGACCTCACGCATCGCTGGTGGGCTTTGCCCCTGTGGTCAAGCATTACGTGGCAGGCAGAGTCATGGAGAAGGAGCTCAGAGCCCTATACAGGGTGCGTAACAACCCGGAGAGACCATGCGTGTACATTCTCGGCGGTGCCAAGGCGGAGGATACTGCTGATGTGCTGGAGGGCGTGCTGGGCGAGAACATCGCAGATACCATTCTCACAGGCGGGCTCGTGGCCAACCTGCTACTGTACTCGAAAGGTCACAATCTGGGAGACCCTAACGTCGCTGTTCTGCGTGATAAGGGCTTCCTGGAGCTAGAACACAGGCTGAGAAACATCCTCGAGAGGTTTGGCGATCGCATAGTCCTCCCGGATGACCTTGCTGTAGACGAGGGTGGGAGGAGGAGAGAGATAGACCTGCAATCCCTGCCCACTCGGAGCCTGATAAAGGACATAGGCTCCAGGACTGTCGAGAAGTACACCCGCGTGATAAAGGAGGCGAAGACCGTAGTGATGAACGGTCCCATGGGAGTATTCGAGGAGAGTGAGTTCAGCGCAGGGACTCTCGGCGTCTTCGAAGCCATAGCATCTTCTAGAGCGTTCAGCCTGATAGGCGGTGGTCATACGATAGCTGCAGCGTCGAAACTAGGCTACGCGGACAAGGTATCGCATGTGAGCACAGGCGGCGGAGCGCTCATAGAGTACCTAACCAAAGGAACGCTGCCAGTAGTGGAGGTTCTGAAGCAGTACGGAAAGTAAGGACGCCGGAAAAGGTAATATTGCTCTTTCCCCCTCCTGAAAACTGTGATAGTGATGGAAAAGCCGTGGAACTCCTTTCTCTACGAGGAAATCCCAGAGGGTGGCATATTGGTAATAGGGATTCCGGACGTCGGTCTCGTGGGCCCCATAAGCACATCACACCTGGTCAAGATGTGGAAGCTCCAGAGTGTCGGTTACTTCGACTCGCCTGACTTACCTCCTGTAATTCTCTTCCACGACGCTACACCCCTCATGCCGATGAGGCTCTACGGCGGCTACAAGGGTAACGACTACGTACTAGTCCTGCACTCGGACGTCGCGATTCCTCCGCAAAGTATACACAGCCTAGCATCGTTCGTGGTGAACTTCTCTCTGGAGAAGAAACTGCGCAGGGTGTTCCTACTGGGAGGTATCGCCGTACAGGAGAGATTGAACATAGAGACGCCGAAGACTTACGCGGTGTCTGTTGACAGGAATCTGCTACTCTATGCTCAAGAGAGGGGCGTGGAGCCCCTGAGGGAGGGGTTCATCGGGGGTGCGTACGCTCCAGATACTGAAGGAGGGTTACAAGGCGAAGATCCCCGTGCTAGCCCTGCTCTCAGAGTGCTTCCTCAACTACCCAGACCCGGGCGCGTCCGCCTCCACACTCCAGGCTTTCTCGAAGATCACAGGGTACAGCGTCGACATACAACCACTGCTTGAGCAGGAGGAAGAGATCAGGCTGAGGCTAAGGGAAATGATGAAGCGCACCATGGAGACGATGCGCGGCGTCGGTAAGGAGTACGAGTACACGATACCTGCACTCTATGTGTGAGGTGATAGTCGTGAACGGCGAGTTCTGGGAGATTGACGAGATAATGAGCGAGTTCAGGAGGATAAGAAGAGCTCTCGAGGACTTTGAGCGCAGTATTTTCGAGCGAGTATTTGGACCCGAGGAGCGAGCGGCTGTTCCGCTCTACGAGGTGCGCAGACTCGCGGACAAGATCGTGGTATGTGCAGATCTCGCAGGCGTCAGGAGCAAGGAGGATATAGAGATATCTCTCGAGGGCAATGTCCTCAGGATAGCCGCGCACCTCCAACGGAAGTTCAGCCCAGAGGGCTTTGCTTTCAGCAGGGAGGGTATCGAGAAGTATCACCTAGAGATACCCTTGCCGGAGAACGTAGACCTGGAGAACGTGAAAGCTAGCTTTAGGAAGGGAATACTAGAGGTGGTAATACCCCTTAAGCAGAAACGGATAAAAATAAAAGTCGAATGAGAATGCATAAAAAGGCTTCTTATCTTACTTGATAGACCTCAGTCTGTCAATCAATTCGTTTATATCCTCAATCCGTGTGATGGCCAGTGGTATATTCTCCCGCCTCGCTATCTCCAGTCCTAGCTCGTCGACCTTCTTGACGCCGTGTAGCACTACGAGCGCGGGCCTCAACCCACCCATACCAGCCTGCATCGACTTGACCGCTACCATGGGGCTACGCCCATATGTTACCCTTGTGAAGATCGCGGCTCTCTGCGTTGTCGCACCGTAAAGTTTGACATAGTCGTACGAGGGCACTTCGAGAACCAGTTTGATACTGTCCACGACGGTGTACCCGAGCAGGGGCGTAGACATGTGGGCTGCACCAACCAGCAGGTCTGCGGAGATGTACTCACAGAAGCGGGCGATATTTATGGGGATGCTGAACTCCCTCATGTCAAGCACGGCCTGCTTCAGCGACTCGGAGCCGAGGAGTATCCGGCGTAGCCCGGAGAGAACTATACCGCCTCGCTCTATATCGCGCAGTATTAAGCTCTTCACAAAGCGCGAGACAAAACGTGCACCCGGCGACTTCCTCCTACCGCTCTCGTAGTCGCTTAGGACAGAGGCTGACACGCCCATTAGAGCTGCTACCTCCACCTGGGTCAGACCGAATCTCTCTCTCCACTTCTTCATCTCGAGACCGGGCTTCTCCGACACAATTATTTCCCCAGCGATCTTAGAGGCTATTTCGCGCAATGCTGGGTCTGAGAGGATATCGGCACCCTGACTCATACGGGAAGTCTAGTTAAAACAATTGCTATAAAAGCTTTAAGCTTTTGTCGAAAGCGCTCGGGATATATACGGCTGCTCACACTTATTCTCGGCGATGAAGAGGCTCGGAAGGTCCGCAACTGTGAGGAACTCGTGCAGGGCTGAGCCTTAAAAAACTTTCGTAAAGCCTTAATAGTATAAGCGTGCCTTTTAAGGCGAGAGTTGAAGTATAATCCGACAGGACATGGTCGTACGAGTAGCCATTAACGGTTTTGGAAGAATTGGGAGGAACTTCTTGAAAGCCGCCCTGAAGAACGAGGAGTTCAGGAAGAACTTCGAGGTTGTGGCGGTAAATGACCTGACAGATGCCAAGACTCTCGCGTACCTCTTCAAGTACGACTCTGTCTTCGGCAGGTTCAATGGCAAGCTCGCTGTCAAGGANAACNCTCTAGTAGTCGAGGACTGGGAGATGGCTGTCCTGAACGCCGCCGACCCGGCTCAGCTCCCCTGGTCTAAGATGGATATCGACATCGTGCTCGAGTCCACGGGGAGGTACACGGACAGGGAAGGCGCGTCAAAGCACCTTGCAGCAGGCGCCAGGAAGGTCGTGATATCGGCGCCTGCCAAGAAGCCCGACATCACGATAGTCATGGGGGTTAACCACGACAAGTACGATCCCTCCAAGCACCACATAATATCAAACGCGTCGTGCACAACCAACGCTTTTGCTCCTGTAGTCAAGGTGCTCCACGAGAACTTCGGGATAGTAGAGGGCATGATGACCACNGTACACGCGTACACGAACGACCAGCGAATCCTGGATCTTGTGCACAAGGACCTCAGGAGGGCGAGGGCAGCAGCTCTAAACATCATCCCGACATCTACAGGTGCCGCGCAGGCAATATTCGAGGTCTACCCCGAGCTAACCGGCAAGCTATCGGCGCTCGCAATCAGAGTCCCAGTTGCGGACGGCTCACTGGTCGACTTCGTGGCACTCCTCCAGAAGGAGGTCTCAAAGGAGGAGATGAACGCTGCTTTCAAGAGGGCTGCTGAGGGCGAGCTCAAGGGGATCCTCGAGTACACCGAAGACCCCGATCGTGAGCTCTGACATAATAGGCAACCCACACTCTGCCATCTACGACGCCCTCGCAAGCGACGTTGTGGGAGGAAAGGGCAACATGGTCAAAGTCCTCGCCTGGTACGACAACGAGTGGGGCTACTCCTGCCGCCTAGTTGACCTCATGGTTTACATGGCGAGGAGGGGCATTAGGGCCTGAAGCCGTATATCCCCTCACTCTTGAGGAAAATGACCCTGCCTTCTTTACCCCCGTACCTGATCTCCACTATCCTGTGGTAGGGTATATACTTCTCAGCGCTGCCCTTAGAGACAACCACCCCGTCCCTAGCCACTCTGAGTACATCTGCGCCTGTGAATTCTTCGTACCCCCGAGCCGACCCCCGGGAGATGTAACGCACCCACACCTTCTCGCGATCAAGCGAGCTGTCCCAGAGGACTCTCGAGAAGAAGTCCTTCATGGGGTTCTTCACTTCAGGATCACCCTCCTGCGGTAACCAACCTCCAGCAGGTACTTGTGGATAGGATTCAGCTTTCGCCTCTTAATCCCGTGGACTACCAGGTACCTTTCTTCGACATCCGCACCACCGCTCTCATACCCCAGCCTCTTCAGCACTCTGCTCACCTCCTCTGGGTCAACCTCCGTCCTGATACTGGGACAGTCCACAGGGCACCTTGTGCAGAACCTCCCGTCGACGAAGTCGAGCCCGGGGCACGGGGCTCTGAGGGAATCTTGAAGAAAAGCTGTGTAATTGTTCGCGCAGCAGGCGCTCAGGAAGGGGACCAGCCCCTTCTCCCGGGCTAGCTTCAGAACCTCAAGCTTGAGGTCGTGGAGCTCCAGAGAGACCTGCTCACCCGGTGCTGGCTGCTTTGGCAGTCTGCGTTTCACCTCACTCAAGTCCACCCCAGCCCTAGCAAGGCGCAGCNGGTTGCTCGCTGTAGCTCTGAAACCTCCGACAACCACACCGACAGCTCCGCGCCTCTTAGCCTCGGAGAGCAAGTCTTCTAGCTCGTCCGTGTTCACCCCGGGAATGAGCGGTCGGAGGAAAAGGATAGGCTTTAGACCGTGCTCACGCAGCTTACGGATGCTCTCAAGCCTTGCCTCAGGGCTGGGGGCTCCGGGTTCTAGAGCAGTGCTCCTTCTCAGAGTTATCACTGTTACAAGGGGGCTCAGGGGCAGCTTCACGCCTGCGATGTAGCGGGCGACCTCGTCCTCCAGGCGTGCCTTAGTCGAGAACTGTGTGGGGTTCCCCAGGTGCCTGGAGAAGGATGCTAGGTACTCGAGCGTTTTCTGAGTAGTGCTGCTGTCGGCGAAGGGCTCCCCGATACTGCCCACGGCTATAGGAGAGCCAAGCCTCCCGGGCAGGAAGTAGGGGTTAGAGAGAAGCGCTAGGACCATCTCGTCGCCCTTCAGACCGTAGGGCCTTGCTGACACGTAGTTCACACCCATGTCCGGTAGATAGCAGTACGTGCATGCAGATGAGCACCCAACAGCCGAGTGAACGGTGAAGCCGCAGGGCCTCGGAGGCTTCCTGGAGTGGTAGTCGCTCGTGGCGCGGATTACACTCTCACGAGGTAGCCTCGCTTCGAGCTCGCGCCGCAGTCGCTCACGGTTGTAAAGAAGCTTTTCGAGAGAAAGCCTCGGAGGCACGGGCTACCACTAAACGTGTTCTGCGCAAGCATCACCTNTACTTCGGTCTGAGGCTCACCCTCCTGGGCAGCGCGCTGGGCACCTTGGGATACCCCTCCAGCTCCCTGAGCAGTTGCGCCTTCAGCTCCTCTAGTGTCATCTCCCGCTGTCCAGAGCCCCTGACCCTCACGCTAAGCTTCCCGCTTTCCACCTCCCTCCTCCCGATGACCACCACGTACGGAATCCACTTAACCTCGGCGTCGCGGATCCTGCGCGCCACGCTCTCGTCCCTGTCGTCAACATCCACGCGCACACCAACTCTCTCAAGCTCCTCGGCGATCCTCTCCGCCTCCCCCAGGAGCTCAGGTGTGTGCGGAACCACTCTGACCTGGACTGGAGAGAGCCAAAGGGGCAGCGAGGGTTGTCTCCCAGCCCTGGCGCTCTGGGCGGCGGTATCCAGAACCGCGAAGATGTACCTTTCGATGGAGCCGAGCAGGGCCGTGTGTATTATCACGGGGTGCCTGAGCTCATTGTTCTCATCCGCGTATGCTATGCCGAAGCGCTCGGCGTTCCCCACGTCAATCTGGAAGGTGCCTATCTCCCTGGGCCTGCCTAGCTCGTCGATGATGTTGTACTCCACNTTGAGAACCCAGTAGTACTTGCCCTCGGGAACAAAGTGGAGGAGCGCGGGTTTGCCCTCCATCTCAGCCAGCTTGCGCAGGTACTCCTTCTCGCTCTCNAGGAAGCTGCGAGTCAGGTTGTAGATNGAGACGTAGTCCCTCCCCAGCTTCCTGATCTCCTCGTATATCTTGGAGTGGACGTCTGAGGGACACNTGCTTNGCCTCCTCGAGGTCGCGGCAGAATATGTGGAGGTCAGGCATGAGGAACTTCCTGAGCCTGAAGCATAGCAGCAACTCCCCGGGCTGCTCCAGCCTATAGCTGTCCGCGATCTCGAGAACCCCGAAGGGTAGGTTCCTGTAGCTGATACTCCAGTCCTTCACCATTGCAAACTGCTGGTGACAGGCAGCATACCTAAGCACGAGCTTCTTGTCGTCGACCTCGAGCTGGTACAGCCTGTCCCCGAAGAGGTCTGCGTGCGTCTTGACAGGCTTATGCTCCAGGTTGAAGGTGTTAGTCCCCTTAACCCTGAAGACCGGGATGCCGAGGCTCTGCGCGCACACCCAGGCGTACTCCGCAACAGCCTCCACCATGACCGTGGCCTCGGGACCATAACGCATATGCCCTAGGTCGCTCATGGGCTCCCACTCGAGGCCGAACTTCCTGCAGTAGTCCAGGTAGGTGGGCTCCCCGCCCTCTCTCTTGACCTTGAAGACCTCAGCTTCTAGCAGCTTGACGAAGTCCTGTGGCAGCTCGCTGGCGTCCAGCTCCTCGATCGGCACAACCCTGCCGTCGGGAAATAGAACTGCATAGTCCTGATAGCCGGGCGAGGGCCTCTCACCCGGTAGTATCGTGCGCGATAGCTCCGAGAGCGGGTGCCCGTAGCACTCCAGCCTGAAGCGCTTGTACCAGCCGAAGGGGGCGCGCGACACCGAGACACCGCGCTCGGAGATAGCCTGCTCGAGTCGGTTCAAGATCTCCTTCGCCTCGCTGGGAGACGCGAGGTTGTGGGAAAGGTGCGCATAGGGGTACAGGAGGACGCGCTGTGCCCCCACGCGCCTGAAGACCTCCAGCACCTCGCCCGCAGCCCTCTCTAGGACTAACGGATCTCCCGCGTCTCCCCGCTCGACGGTCACGAATACCACGAGAACGTTCTCGAAGGAGCCTCTCCGGTTGCCATCAAGGGATTCTGCCTCGTCCAGTGCGCGCTGCACAGCCTCGTAGTCAAAGCTCTTCGCATGGATTAGCAACAGCCTCAAACACCGCACCCCAGTCGCGAAAATCCCTGAGCGCTATTTAAGTCCTCACTCGACCTCCCAGGCTCTGGTGCCTAGCTTCTTCAGCTTATCCCTGATCCTCCCGTATAGCTGCCTCTCCAGGGCCTCCGCCTCCTTCTCGATTGCGTCGTCATCAACGGCCTTGGCAGGTGTCACCGCTTCAAGCTTCATCTTGCACGTACCGTCCGGGAGGAGAGCATGCCTGGAGCAGCCGGCGAACTGGCACTTGTAGCCGATGCACGCGTCACCTATCCAGGAGCAGAACGCAGCAAGCTCTCCTCTCCGCCTCTGGTAGGCCAGAGCCTGCTTGTAGCAGGTAAAGGCCCTAAAAGGGCAGACAGGTGTGCAGACTAAGTCCGAGCTAGGCATGCAGTCCCACTGCCCGCCCCTACCACTCCCAAGCTGGATTATTTGTTTTGCGCCAAGCGCCTGACCTTGGCGGCGAGCCCCCCGAGCCCCCTGCTGGATAGGAAAGAGAGAAGCTCCTCCAGGGTAGGCGAGGACTGCGCGCCGTACCTGCAGGCCTTGAGAGCCCCTGCAGCGTTCGCGAGGAGCAGGCATTCCTCCAAATTCATGCCCAGCCTCCAGCAGACTAGGAAGGCTGCGTTGAACGCATCGCCGGCGCCTGTTGTGTCCACCACGCCCACCTTGAACGCGGGGACCGAGACGCCTTCGAGGGGGGCTTCCGCGCCCAGCCGTCCCTTCTTAATCACCAGCAGCCCCTTGAAGGTCCGCTTGAGGTTCTCCAGCCCGAGCATGTCCGCTTCCCGCTTGTTAACCAGAAGCACATCAACGTGCCGGAGGGCCTCTCTGAGCCTGTCGACGCCCTCCGACGCAACCGCCGAGCCAGGATCGTAGCTTGTGGTGAGACCAATCCTCTTAGCCTCGGCGAGCAGCCACTCTGTGAAAGCGGGCTTGGTGCTGCTGAGGTGAAGGTGCTCAACCCCCTCGAGCGCGCTCAGCTCGATAGATCCCGGTTTTAGCTCGATGTTCGCCCCTCTGAGCGCGAGCATCGCGCGCCTCCCAGCACGGTCCAGCACGACGAGCACCCTCCCGGTAGGCATCCCAACTCGCCTGACGCACCGCAGGTCCAGGGAGAGGGACGATAGCCGCTGGAGTAGGAAAGCTCCAGCGTCGTCCAAGCCTACAAAGCCTAGAAGCCTCACCTCCGCGCCAAGCCTAGCCAGGGCCACAGCCACGTTCGTGGCAGCACCCCCCGGCTCGAAGAAGGTTTCCAGAACCTCCACGGCCTCATCAGGCCCGGGAATCCTCTCCACCAGCAGGTACTGGTCGAGGTTCAGGTTCCCCGCTACGGCGAACGACAGGTGCACGCGCCCCACCATACAGGTGCGCGCGAAATCTGCGAAAAAGTGTTTTTAGGCAGCCCGAGCGGAGAGGATACTGAGCAGCTGTGGGAGAGGAGACCAGGAAGCTCGCGGAGCTGAAGCAGTTCTTGGAGAGGAGGATCGAGGAGCTGCGGAGAGAGTTGGAGGCCCTGGAGGAGATCTCCAAGCTCGTCGACGCCGCACTCTCGTCAGCGAGCTTCGTACGCGCGTCAGAGCTCGCTGCACGACCTCAAGCACCGTCGGCCCCGCCCCCGAGAAAGACCGAAGCCCCCCCGCCCAGGCAGGAGGCACCTCTGAGCGAAGCTGTGATCACGTCGAGGTCTACGGGCGAGAAGCTCGCGAGAGTCGTGGTGTATCCCAGCAAGGTTGAGATAGTCCTGCTCAAGGAGTTCTCGGCATCCACGCCGCCCTTCGAGAGCTTCTTCGTGAGGAAGGTTCTCGAGGGCTACAAGAGGAAGGACGAGGATCTGGTAGCGCGCGGCGAGAAGAGCCCCGGCGAGGGGTTCGACTACCAGATCGAGGAAGACGGCGGGATCCTGAGGAAGGTAGTGGTCATGAACTATGGGGACAAGAGGGTCGTGGACGAGATAAAAAACACCCTGCGCTGGACCCTGGAGAAGATGGTGGAGTACGCGAGAGGTCAGCGGGGCTAAGCGCCCCTGGGCGAGGGGGCTACGGCAGTCTTCCTCTGAGCCTTGTACATCTCGATGAGCTCCGCCTCGGTCGTAGCCTGCTCGGGTTTCTTGTCGAGCCTGTACCGGCCTGTGAACCTCGGGAACCTTATCGCGAGGCCTGCGCCCTCCTGGATCTTGCCGAGCGCGCAGGTGTGCAGGGGGCTCAGCGTTATCTCGGCACCTATCACCTCCAGGACCACGGCGGGGACGAACCAGACATCGGCCTCCATCCTCGAGAAGACCCTAGGGTGCCTGTGCGGTATTCTGTAGGGCTCGAGCAGCTCTGGGAGCTTGGCGAGNTCCTCGTCCGTGAAGCCGCTGCCCACCTTGCACACTGTCTTGAAGACGTCGNTCTCNGGGTCGTANGCNGCCATNAGCAGGGCACCGTAGGTCCCCGCCCTCTTNCCACGCCCGTGGAANGCCCCGACNACCACAAGATCCACGGTGTCTGTCATCTCCATGCGGTAGTCCCTCTTCANCTTGATCCAGAGCCAGCCCCTAGCGCCCATCTGGTACACGCTCTGCTGCATGATCGACTTGCACATCACCCCCTCGCAGCCCTCGCTGATCGCCTCCTCGAAGAACAGGAGCAGCTCCTTGGGATCACTCACAACCCTCGCCTTCGAAAGGAGGAGGTTCTCGTGATCACGGGGCACCAGGCTCTCCAGGAGCTTCCTCCGCTCGGGCAGAGGGGCGTCGATCAGCTCCTCCCCCTCGTGGTAGATGATGTCGAACAAGAACACCTTGACCGGGTACTCCCTCATCGCCTTTTCGACGTCGTACTTCCTCCTTCTGTGCATGAGCTCCTGGAACGGCAGCATCTCTCCCGTCTCAGGGTTGTAGGCGACGACCTCACCCTCCACTATGCACTCGCCGCACCTAAGCTCCCTGATGTACTCCTGGACGTCGGGGTAGTGGTGCGTGATGTTCTCGAGCCTGCGGCTGAAACAGCAGCACCTTGTCACCCTTCTTGTGGGCCTGCACCCTCTCCCCGTCGTACTTGTACTCAGCCAGGCAGGAGCCGCCGAGCTTAGCCAGTATCTCCGCTGGGTCTGCGAGTCTCTCCGCGAGCATCGGCAGCACCGGTATACCCACGGTGATCCGCACCTTCTTCACAGCCTCCAGGCCGCCCTCCGCGAGGAGCCTGGCTATGTGACCCAAGTCAGGGTGCTTGGTGTAAGCTCTCTCGATCACGTCCCGCGAGGCCCGGGTACCCGTGAAGGCGAGCGCCAGGGCGTCGAGTATGGTCATGTCGGCAACGCCCAGCCTCAGCTTGCCGGTCACCGTGCGGACTATGTAGCGGGCCTCCTTGGGCTTAGCGGCTGATAGGAGGCTCGCCAGGGCGTTCACTTTCGTCTCCTGAGCCCCTTCGCCGACCGCCAATGCTATCCTCATCAGCGTGCTGTACACCTGGGAGACAGTGAGGCACCCTTTCTCCTCTTCTATCCCCAGGAAGCCGAGGAGGCCCGCTGCCTGCTTAGGCCTTGACAGCGCGTGCTCAGCAACCAGGCCTGCGTCGCCCAGCTTCTTGTAAAGCTCCTCCACCGAGCTCAGCGGCATGCCGGACGCCTTTGCGATCGCCCTGAGGCAGAGCTTCTCCGCAACCCCCAGCTCGACACCCTCGTAGTCAGGCCTCAACCGCCCCTGGGTGAGGTAGATCACCTTGTCCAGGACACTCACAGGGGTCTTCTTGATGAGCGAGACCAGGAACTCTGTCATTGCTATGCGGCTAGAGGTCTCCTCTATCTTCTCGTAGAACTCTACAAGCGTCGAGTAGGGTAAGTCCCCGGACACCCCCTGAACCCCTGTGGAGAAGCCTAGAGGGGGGCTAAAATAAGGTAGCGCTCAGCGCCTCCCCCTGCCGCACGGCGGGTTCTCCGGGTTCTGAACAGCCACGTGAAGCAGCCTGCACCTGTTCCTGGAGCTGTCGAAGTATACGCAGTTGTAGCAGGAGAACCTGGAGGCAGGTCCGGCCGGCCTTACCCCTTCGGCAGCCGGGGGTGCGGCTACGGGCGCCGCCTCCGCGCGCGGGGGCGCGGGGCGGGGCTGGGGGGCTGGGGCAGGCGTCGGCGGTCTCACCACGGGAGGCTCGGGGCGTGTAGTGGCGGGCTGCCGAGCGTCAGGGAGGGGAGCGAGTGTCTGCCTGGGGGGCTGCACCGGTCTAGGTGCTTCCGGGGGTTTCGGCGGGGCGGGTTCCTCTAGCATGAGGGGGGCTTCGGGCTCCAGCTCGACGGGTGGCAGCTCGACCTTGGGCTCCCGCGGAGGCTTTGGCTGCTCTTCAACCGGCGCAAGCTCCACAGGTGCGAGCTCTATCGGTGCCTGAGCTTGCGGGGCTGCACGCGCTCTGGCAGGCTGCACCAGCGCAGGTGGAGGTCGTGGCGCAGGTGGTGGAGCTGTGCCGAGCAGGCTCCTGATCTCGTCTTCGGAGAGGTACCTGCCCTCTGCAACCTTCTCCCCGTCGACAACGACCGCGGGCACAGCCCTTATGTCGTATTTCTTGAACTCCTGCACGTAGATGCCTCCGAAGAGCTCCTCAAGCTCCTGGAGAAAGGCCTCGAAGCGAGAGGGGTCGCGGAGCCTCAGGAACTTCACGTGGACCTTCGGGCGCTCGTCCTTCGGGATGCGGCTGAGCTCCCTTCGGAAGGCCTCAAGCATCGCGCCGGACTTCTCGTCCCGGCACAGGTACAGCCTGATCTCCTTTGGCACCCCCACCCTCACAGCAGCTCTGAGAAGTCTAGGCGCATGCGCGGTAATTAAGCTATTGCTCCAACCTCATTCGTGGAGCACCTCGAGCATTCTCTCGACGACGTCGCCTCCAGGAGTGACCTCGACGAACACCTGAGCCTGGAAGGTGTACACGCGCAGCTTTCCGCTGCGCCACGCATCCTCCGGGAGACCGGCTTTCAGGCAGGCGTAGCTCAGGTACTCCTCCACGCTCCAGCCCTCGTCCACAGGCACCTGGGGCAGCAGCAGCCCTCGCAAGCCGCCGAGCTCCACGAGGAGACCGTCGCGGCCCACTCTGACGAGCTCGAGGAGCTCCCGCGGCTCCCTGTACCGGAGCTGCTGCGGCGGTGTCAGCACGCTCACTTCGAAGATCACGCTCCCCAGCTCCCTCGGCGTGAGCGGGGGGAAGCGGGGGTCGTCGGTAGCAGCGGCGATAGCAGCCCTTATCGTGGCCTCCGCCAGGGGGAAGTAGGGCTCGGGGAAGCCGATGCACCCCCTCAGCTCCCTCCTCACCCTGCCTGTAACGCTGTCAAGCCGGATGGACTCGATGGTCACGAAGACCCCTCTCTCCCTCATGAGGCTCGGGGGTGTGTTCGGCGGTGGCTCGATCACAACGGCGTTCCTCAGGTATTCCTCCACGGCCCTGCGCGCTAGCCTCACCAGAAAGGCTCCCTCCTCAACAGACAACCTTTCCGTGGACAATACGCCTCACCTTCTCCAGGGTGCTCTCTATCTGCCTCATGTGAGACCCCGTCCAATAAACTTGTCCACACCCCACGCANACATAGAACTCGCTGTAAGCGCCGGCAACCCTATCCGGCACGCGCCCTCCGACCTCGCCCGGGCCGGTCCGCCTCAGGGGCGAGCCGCAGAGGGGGCACAGAGCCCTCTCCTGGTNGAAGCGCGCCTCCACGCCCAGCGCCGGGAGCACGATCGCCAGGAGATCCTCCACCCGGGCCTGCGGGAGGAGGAGGACACCGCCCCCGGCCTTCGCCGCCCTGCGTGCAAGACCCTTGTCACGGGTGAGGAGCAGGGAGCCAGGCTCCCTCAGGATTCCCAGCAGCTCCTCGTCGTCCCACGAGCTCCTGTAGAGAGCGGGGACCCCGAGCATCCTGAGCCACCTGGCGAGCTTGCCCAGCATCCCGTCGACAACGACAACCCTATACCTCACCGTACAGCTCCCCCAGCAGCATTCTCACCGAGCTCACATCCAGCAGGCGCCCGCCCACGGTGGCGTANAGCCGCTCTAGCAGGTCCGCGAGCGGATCCTGTGACTGCGTGGGCCTGGCACCGCCCAGCCTGGAGGCGGGAGTCCTGTCGAGCAGCAGCTGCCTGAGCGTGAGCCCGCGGCTCAGCGCGTACCTCAGCACTTCGGCGGCGGTGATGACGTGAACCATCCTCGACTGCCAGCACGAGGGGGACCGCGACCCGCGCCCCTCGACTCCATCAGCCGCACTACAGTCTTCACAGCCACGTTGCACTGGAGGCAGGGGACAGTGTGGCGCAGCATTCTCACAAGGGCTGCCTCGGACGGCAGCAGTTCCTCCTCTACTGCGTGCCGCAGAACCGACCTGGGTGTGATCGCCCTACCCCGGACCACCAGGTAGACACCCCTGGAGACCTCGCTCAGCGCCCTCCGAAAGCTGGGCATGGACGATGACACCCTCACCGCGCCCTGGGGAGGGCGGCCCCCGAGCGCCCTGTGCAGCAGGTGCAGCGGGTAGTAAGAGCCCGCGAGCCTCACAACCAGGGGGGCTCCTTTCTCGAGCGCGCNCAGGACCTCCTCAGCGCTGCCGGCCTCCAGGAAGGGCTCGTGGTACGTCATGGAGGCCTCCACCTCTCCAGGTAGAAGCCGCCCTCCGGCAGCAGGCGGATCACGTCCTCCTCCCGCACACCCCTCACACCGCACTCCCTCCTGAGGAACTCCACGATCTTGCGGGCCGCCAGGTCCCTGGACACCCTGCCGGGAGTCAGCTTGACGAAGCAGCCCTCCCGCGGGGACGCGAGCGCCGGCAGGGCCGCCAGGCCCCCCTCCCCGGCGTAGCCCACGAGGAGCTCCAGCTTCACACCCCTCACGTAGTTCCTCTTCCCGTAGACCATGAAGCTCCCCACACCCAGGTACTCGCCGCTGGGAGGCTTCTTCGAGACCTGGCTGCCCGGCACCCAGAAGACATCGACGGTGTAAAGCCCCGCCTTCCAGGCGCTGGAGTAACATGCGGCGAACTGCGCTGCCTCCAGTATATCCGACTCGCCCGGCTGGCGGCCCTCTGTCTTCAGCACGGTCGCTGGGGCTCCGTGGATGTCCGCGTGCAGGAAGATGTCGCCCGGCTCCATGTACCTCCTGACCAGCAGCTCGTTCTGCCCCGCTGTCCTCCCAGCCACCACGAGAAAGCCCCCGGAGGTCCTGAAGTACCTGAACTGGGCGTACCAGGGCTGCCTGGCCCGCGGCTTGGGCGCCACGATGACCGCCGCCGGTCTGCTAGGCTCGGAGCTACGGAGCTCCTCCAGCCTGGCCCGCACAGCCTTGGCCCTCTCGAAGTACCTCTCCGCGTTGGCCATTGCGCTGAGGCCCGCTTGCAGCTCTACGCTCACACCACCCAGCTGGACGACCACAACCCCCTTGGAGGGGTCTACGGACACAACCTCGGGGAACCCGGACCTGAGCCGCTCAGCCAGCTCCCCCCATGGCAGCCGCTCCTCGCGGAGCCGCCTGTAGGCCTCGAGAACCTGGTCCACCCTCCACGCGTGAGCCGTGATCAGCCTCGCCGCCTCCTCTGCAGCCCTCGCCGCCTCAACCAGCCTGGAGGCCACGTCCTCTGGTGGCGGGCTCCCTGCGTCCTCCAGGGCTAGCCGGGCGATCATGCTGCTCAGCCTCTCCGCGAAGCCCTCCACCCTCTCCGTCGCGCCGAGGTGTGTCGCCCTGAACGGGTAGAGCACGCCCGGAGCTCCGGGCGCTTCGTAGCCGCCCAGGGGGTCGGCTAGCCCCTCGAGAAAGACCTCCCTCGCCTCGGCCAGCAGGGCGGCAAAGAGGCGCTCGTCGACCTCAGAGGCACGCAGCCCCGGGTCCACACCTTTCCGGTGGAAGGCCTCGTAGACGACCTCGGCGGGAAGGGAGGCGGCGAGGCTCAGCGAGGTGGCGGCCGCCCTCCTGCCGCTAGCGCGGAACTTCTCGTACAGCGAGCCCAGGTTATCGGAGAAGGCGTCGCCAAGCCTCGGCGGAGGGGTGTACGGCCTGCCCCTCGCCACCACCCTATCCCTCATCTCCCTCTGCCTGAGCGCGTACTCCACTCTCCCCTCCCCGTCCAGGAGCANCACATTGCCCTCCCTCACCCACTCTAGAACCAGGCTGGCGTGGCCCGCGCGCAGCAGAAGCACCCTGTCCCCGTTCACCTGCTCGACGACATCTACCCTCCTGCCCTCCAGCTCCCTGAGCTGCTTGCACCGGCCGGCCCCCGGGGGTAGCTCAACACTGCCCCTCACCAGGGCGGGCCCCCGCCTGGGGCTTAGCAGGAGCACAGATTCGCGGGTGGCGACCGCGAAAAGCTCGCCCGCGGAGTAAACCCTCTCGACCCTGTCGCCCTCCAGCTCGCGGAGGAGGGGCCAGAGCTTGTAGAGGTCGAGAACGCTCACCCTCCTGTCAGGCAGCACAACCTGCTGTGCGCGGGGGCTCCATATATAACGGTCGCGTGCCGGGGGGCCCGCGCGGTGGTTTACCGCCACTCGAGCTCCAGCGGTGCCGGGTACACAAGCCTCGCAGTTATGCCTGCCTCCCCCCTCTCCACCAGCAGCCTGTGCGTGAAGTAATGCGAGAAGACCGCGTCGCCGAAGCTCCTACCCCCCGACGCATAGTTCACGACTATCGAGCGGAGGCCCGACCTAGCCCCGGCGAGCATGGCCGCGAGCACTGCGGCCGCGCAGCCCCACCTCTCCCGCCGCCTGGCCTCCAACCCGTAGAGGAGGCGGGGCAAGCTGTCCAGCACTAGCACCCCGACGAGCCCGCTGAGCGCCAGCGACACCAGCCCCTCAGCGCTCGCCTCCCTGTACACGCTGAGCCGCACCCAGGGCTCCTCGCCCGGCCTCACCCTGCCCGAGACCACTGCCCGCTTGATGGAGCCCGCCAGGTCCACGTAGGCGCCGCTGCCACCCGNCAGGAGCTCCTCGAGCAGGTCGAAGACCCACCACCCTCCTGCCCGAGCCCGGCGGNCCCGCGACCTCCAGCACNAAGCCCCCGCCCAGCCTGGCAAGCAGCTCAGACGCCGACCGCGCCGTACTCGACCACCCTGAAGTACGCTGCCCGCCTCCTCCACGGGCTCGACAGCACGACGGCCTCCCGTACCTCCCCCCTCCTGCTGACGAGCACGCTCACCTCAGCCAGCCCGTCGAGCGCCGCACCCCCCGCTGGCCTCAGCCCATCAGAGGAGACCACGTGCCTCGTGTAGACGACCGCGGTTCCGGCGCCCGCAGCAAGCCTCAGCAGGCGCGAGAGCCTCGCGAAAGCCTCCCCCCTCCGCCCCGGCTCCAGCTCGGCCCTGAACAGCCCCGTCGCCTCATCCAGCACAATCAGGCCTACATCGCTCTCCAGCACAACCCCGATGCTCCTCTCCAAGATGCTGAGCAAGTGGTCGCTGTTGTAGGCTCTGGCGTAGAGGATGTTTTCGAGGGCTTTCTCGGGGTCTAGGCCTCTGTACCTGGCGATCTGCACGATGCGCTCGGGCCTGAAGGTGCCCTCGGTGTCGATGTACAGCGCTCTCGCGGAGAGGCCGCCCCTCTCCCTCGGCAGCTGCACCATCACCGCCAGCTGGTGGCAGAGCTGAGTCTTCCCAGCACCAAACTCCCCAATAAACTCCGTCAAACTACCAACCTCCACCCCACCCTCCAGCAAGTCATCCAAACTACGAACACCAGTGCNTATGTACTCG
>Ga0065719_106578_pt1 | contig 96644 bp, 99 predicted proteins | sample GBSCel85sediment_FD_59106 | JGI IMG/M metagenome (GOLD analysis project Ga0065719, IMG submission 59106) | Hot spring sediment microbial communities from Great Boiling Spring, Nevada - Cellulolytic enrichment CS 85C v3 (version 3) | ecosystem: Environmental > Aquatic > Thermal springs > Hot... | reverse complement strand
TGAACCCGCGCGGGGTGGTCCCCCACCGGCTTAGCAGGCCGGCGCCCTACCAGGCTAGGCGACCCCGGCTCTCTGGTTTTGTCTGTTTTGTGTAAGCGTTATAAGGTTTTGGTTTTTTGGTTCTTGACCTGGTGTTTTAGGGTTTATAGCCTGCGGTTTCTGCCGTGTTTTTGTTGGTGTGTTTAGTGGGTGTTGAGCAGGATATCAGGTTGTTGGCTAGCGTGCTTGTGGATAGCGGTGGGAATGCTGTTTTCTTTACTGGTGCTGGTATTAGTACTGAGAGCGGTATACCCGATTTTCGGAGCCCACAGGGTCTCTGGACCAGGATATCCCCAGAGGTTTTCGATATCGAGTTCTTCTATAGGTCTCCCGACGAGTCGTGGAGAATGTATGTAGAGCACGTATACGACGTTATCTCGGCGGCAAGGCCTAACGCCGCCCACAGGGCTATAGCAGAGCTAGAGGCTATGGGCCTCGTCAGGGCCGTGATTACCCAGAATATCGATAGGCTCCACCAAAAGGCGGGGAGCAGGATGGTTATAGAGCTCCACGGTGCATACGATGAGGTGGAGTGCCCCTCCTGCGGCTTCAGGGACAAGATCGATAGATACGTAGAGAGGTTTAGGCTAGAGGGCAAGGCCCCCAGATGCCCCCAGTGCAACTACCTCCTGAAGCCTGCTGTTGTATACTTCGGCGAGCCACTGCCGCAGGCCGAGCTCGCGGAATCGTTTTCTCTCGCCAGGACCTCGCAAGGTCATGGTCGTCGTCGGCACGAGCCTAGCCGTATACCCCGCAGCGTTAGTTCCGGTAGAGGCTTATAGAAGCGGGGCGGAGATCCACATCATAAACCTATCCCCCACACCCCTAGATAGCGTGGCCAGAACAGTCATACGCAGAAAAGCCGGCGAGGCCCTGGCAACACTAGTCGAGTACGCGAAGAACATGCTCGCCGAGCGCTGAAGAGAAAACGCGCAAAGCGTTTAAAAATGGTTTGGCGTTCGGAGCGAAAAGCTCTAGGCTTAAACAGCCTTGCTTATCTCCTCGACGATCTTGCGGGCCTCAGTCTCGTCCTTGGCCTCGACGACGTGCGCGTGATCCGATAGAAGCACCACCGTGTACTTGCCGTGCCTTACAACGAAAACAGGCCCCTTGCCCATATCCTCGCTAACCTCTGCGCCGAGCTGCGGGTTTTTGAACACCCTAAGCATCTTCTCTACGCTTGAATACCTGAGAGCCTTAATACCCTTGCTCAGGAACGCCGTCTCGTCCTTCGGGAAAACGGTCTTGTCCACCCTAACCATTACCTGCTCCCCGTGTACACCCCAACCTTTCTGCAGTTAATAAACCTAATCTGCGTTGCCAAGACCTTGAAGAAGCTCGGTACTGCTGCCGCAGCCTTTGTGCTGCTCACCGAGCATAGCATGCCAAAAGTTTATTATCAAGATCGCGCAGATAGCTAGAAACGGTGAAGCCGTTGAGGTATGTTAGGCTTTCGCAGAACACGGGCGTCAAGGTCTCGGCCATATGTCTTGGAACGTGGTTTCTGCCTAGAAAAAACGAGAGAGACGAATACGGCGTGCTGACGGTAGACGTTGACGAGACTAGAAGGCTTTTGAAGAGGGCGCACGACCTCGGCATAAACTTTATAGATACTGCCAACAGATACCACGGCGCCTCGACGCCCATTCCCCTAACCCACGTGGGGTACTCCGAGAAGCTGCTGGGCCGCCTAATAAAAGAGCTTGGCATAGACAGAGACTCCCTGGTCATAGCCACTAAGGTTGGCAACAAGATGGCCGAGCCACCCCAACGGAGAGGGGCTGAAGTAGAAAGCACATCATGTGGCAGGTGAGAGAAAGCCTTAGGAGGCTCGACATGGAGTATGTGGATATATACTATGCGCACAGGTTCGACCCGGAGACACCGAAGTACGAGACCATGTCTACCTTCAACGACCTCGTTAGGAGGGGGCTCGTCTACTACATAGGCATGAGCAATATTCCTGCTCACGAGCTTGTCGAATACCAGATGATAGCAGAGAGACACGGCTTCGAACCCATATCCGTGCTCCAGTACAGCTACAGCTGGTACGACAGAGCGATAGAGGCAGACATAGTGCCCGTGGCCAAGAGGTTCGGAATGGGCTTGACGGCGTACTCGCCGCTAGCAAGAGGCCTCCTAACGGGTAAGTATGTAGATACTACCACAGGCAGGTGGGTCATTCCCCCGGGTAGCAGGGCTGAGTTTGACCAGAAGCTAAGAAACATGTTTACAGACGAAAACCTCAAGAAGATGATATCCTTTGTCGAATTCGCAAAGTCAAAAGGCGCTACGCCTACGCAGCTAGCCATAGCATGGCTGCTCAGAAGAGGCGACGAGCTAGGGGTAACAGTGATACCGATAGTGAGCGCTACGAGCGTCCAACAACTTGAAGAAGTAGTCGAATCTCTGAACATAAACCTCTCGGCAGACGACATGAAGTATCTACGACGAGATCTGGCGGGGATCCGAACAGTAGCCATATTTTTCTAAACATCATCAGCTTTTCGCTATTCCGACCCAAGAAGCCCCTTGCCTAGGTTCCGCATCAGTCTTTAAGCTTTGAAACCTAGAGTTGATAAAGTGGGATGAGAGAACGGCCGAACAATCTGACGGTGGTGATGACCCGGTTCCGTCTCGAGAACCATCCAAAGCCCGGGGTTGAAAATCCATGGCGAGCTACGAGATACCCGGCGTAGGCAGGATATATACAGAGGACCTGGGAAAGAGGTCTACCCGTGTTTGTGCAGAGATAGCAGACTATATGAAGATATGCCTTACCATGGACGTGGAGCCGCTGAAAGAGGGTATAGATAAGGAGGTAGAAGAGGTTTTCCAAAAATACAAGAGCATTCTGGTCAACGGGTTTGTACAGGGCTTGACCTACGTTGCAACCATGATAGAGGTAGAGGCTAGGGCCGGGAAGTCCCCTATGTTTATGTAGTGTGGAAACGTATATATTTCCCAAAAACAGCTGTAGGTCTTGCTGTACAGGTCTGGTCTATGTCTGGCGGTTCGGATAGCTACGACCAGTATATACCAGAGGACGTTGTAAAGGAGATAAACGAGTACGAGAAGAAACACAGAATCGCGCCAAGCAGAACCAAGGCTAGGTTCCCGAGCAACGAAGATATCGTAGACGCTATTCTGAATGTTACTGGGGGCAAGCTTACAAGGTATAACATCGAGAACCTATACGGATAACGTTGTGGAATACCTTAGACAAGAAGGGTTCGACGTATCTGCCGTTACACCTTCTAGAGTTGAGAGACTCGTATCGTCTCTAGTCAAGAAAGGTGTGCTATCCGATAGACTCTAGCACGAGGTAGAGCAGGTATATCAGCCTAGTTCTCGACTCTAGGTATCTCTCCAAAGCTTTTCTAAGCACCGGCGGAACCTCCTTCAAGTCTCCCTCCCTAGTAATTTCGGTGTAGACCCTGTGAAGCTCTGCTACATCAAGTCCACTCAAGTCTATTTCGAGCCCCTTCAGCGATAGCTCCTGGGCTATAGCGCTAAGCGATACCACGTCGATACCCAGCCTAGATAGGAGCTCCCTCAGATCAACACCGTACTCCTTAACCGCTCTAGCCAGCCTCTTCAAGCCTACCCTATCGAGCTCCCGCACCGCCACGTCTCTATCGAGAACAACTATCTTAGCCCCGCCATACATCGCTGCATCCTCTACATACACCTCGAAATCCCTGAGGCTCTTCGGAGGCGACGAGAAGGGGAACATGATGTAGAGATCCACGACCTTCTCCACGGTTTCTCCATCAAAAGCCCCTAGACCGACAACAGTTTTTCTTACCACCTCATCCTCGTTAACCGCCTGGGCTATAGCGTCTAGGGACAGTATCTTGAGGGCTTTGCTGGGCTTGGGAATGGCTACCTCAATACCTCGGAAGACCGCCGTTATCCTCTCCCTTAGTAGGAGGTAGTCCACTATTTTTATAGCGAGCTCGTTCAGCGTTCTTAGGTCCAGGCCTAGCGCTAGGAAATCGGAGTAGGCTATGTCATCGAGCTGTAGGAGTAGCACGAGGTCTAGGTCGTCAGGCTCGTATTCCTCGAGCTTCTTCCTGATCTTGGCCCAGTCGAGCTTCTCTATGATTCCAGCGGCCTCTGGTTCGTGTATTTCGAAAAACTTTTTCTCGCCTATCTTGCCTATGCTGTACATTATTGTTTCGAATGGTATCCCCTCTACCTTTCTGAGGAATACCATCAGGTGGGCTAGTCCTAGCCTGAGGAGCGTTGCGTCTTCTCTCTCGTCGGCTTCTACGTATAGACCGTAGGTGTAGTCCCGGTACATACCGCAGGTCTCCACCGGGACGTATATGGTCTTCCTGTCGTAGGTAACCACGTGCTTGTCTCCAACCCTAAATATCCTGGGGCGGCTCGACACCAGGTACCACACAACTCTGTTAGGAATCTTGATGTACTCTCCAAAGCCACGTTTCGGAGTATAGACAACCGCAAGGACGTAGCTGCTGAGCTTTCCCCTGCCTATATCCCTCAGTATGTGGGGCTCCTCACCCCAGGTAGTCTTTATAAACCTGTACTCCTCCACCGCCTCGGCTATAGCGTCGTCGCTGAAGAGATTGAACCTGCTTAGCCTAGCCTCTATAACAGCTCTCGCCAGCCTATGGCTCTTCCCCGCCTCAACGCGCGTAACTATCGCGTCTTGCGATAGGTCTATACACCCCTTCTGAAACCTCTCGACAAGATCGCAGTGGCCTATGGGCTCTAGCGGTATCAGCTTGCCGTTGTCCTCTATATACCTCTTGATACCGTAGGGCGGGCCAAACTCGTAGAAGTTTATTCTTTCCCAGATCCACCGGGCTTTCTCGGTATCTATAGACCCGTCCCCCTTAACGACCTTAACGCTCTTGAGGACTTTGTATTCTTCTTCTGTAAGCCTCTCTCTATACCAAGGCGAGAGTATCTTTGCAAGAGCCGTGAAGAGGTGTATATACTTGTTGGCTGGGTTTATGATGGTCTTCTCCAGGGGGAGGGAGAGCCACTTCCTGAAGACCTCCATCCCCTTGGTCAGGAGCTCCCAGTCCCACCTCGTAGAGGGTATTATCACCGACTCCGAGAAGCCCAGCTCCCTCCTCCTACCCTTCCTACCCTCCCTCTGGAGAAACTCCCTCACGCTCTCGGGCAGCCCCACGTGTACAACGCGGACAACCGTGCCTATATCCATACCCTGTGTAAGCGTCCGCGGGCTGACAATGATCTTAACATCTCCTCTTCTGGCCCTCTCCTCGATAAGTTCCCTCTCCCTCTTCGGCACGAGGTGGTGGTGAGCGGCTACAGCATTGCCTACGACTTCTCTAAGCGATCTAGCAATCTCGTCGGCTCTCGCTATGCTCCTCGTAAAGACGAGGGTTACACCATCGTCTTCGGCGTATCTCGACAGTATTTCGCGCAGATCTATGGATATCGACGGAACCTCGTAGCCCAGAGCCTCTAGGTACTGGAGAACCTTGTAGGCGTTTTTCTTGAAGACCTCGAGACTATCCAGAGCCTCTACTATATCCCTGTCTACGCCCTCCCTCGAAACGATGTCTTCTCTATACCTTCTAACAGCGTTCCAGACCCCCTCCAGGTTCTTGCCAAGCACAATGTATACCCTGTTCTCAACCCTAAACGGCTCGCCGTCTACTACAGCACACCTCCTCCCGGTTATGCCCTCCAGAAAGCTACACATGTCCTCCGGGTTGGCCAGCGTTGCTGTGAGAACCACTACCTGCGGCTTAGCATCGCTATAGTCGGCCAGCACCCTCAGCATTGCTAGTATTAGGGCTATGCTCCTAGGGCTATAGAAATCGAACTCGTCTATAACCACGAGGTCTAGCTTTCTAAGGTCTACAATGCAGGCAGAGGGATATACCAGGAGCTTCTTAACCTCGTGAAATAGAAACGCCGGGTTTGTGATAACAAGTTTTGACGCTGCAAGCTCTCTTCTCAGACCCGCCTTCCCGAGCTTTTGGCTGAGCTCGTCTCTCAGCATCGCGTCTATCTTTGCAACCTTTACACCGGCTGCCGAAGCGTATAGCGATATCCTCTTCACCTGGTCGTTGGCAAGAGCGAGGGTGGGGTATATAGCGATAGCCCTGAAGTCCCCCTTCTTAGCCCTTTCGTAGAAATAGAAAAACCAGCTCTCGGTCTTGCCTGAGCCCGTGCCCGCTTTGAGGATAACGTTGTAGCCTTTCTCAAGAAGGTCTAGCGCTCTCATCTGGTGTTCATACAGATACTCATCGGCTATCTCGATCCCTGCCTCTGCTAGCTCGGGCGCTATATCCCTAAACCTGAGCGCCGCTCTCCTAGGCTCTATAGCCGGCTCAACCTCTCTTACATACTCATAGCCTAGGGTTCTGAGGATCTCGGAGCTGTCCGATATTCTCAAAGCGTTGAGCACCTTAGCCCGTGCGCATCAGCAAGGATTCGTGACATCACCTATCAGAGCCCACCACAATCATCATATCCCATCCATACTTATATGAATACCGTCTCTGACCGCCTTAAAAACTACGCTTGTCACACTACCCTTTATGTGCGGATGCTTGAGAATTCTTTTTATGAACCTATCGAGCTCCTCAACGCTTCTAAAGAAAGCTATCACAGCTACATCGTACTGCCCAGTAATATCGTATACACCCCTAATGTTGGGCTCCTTAGACAGCTCCTTTTCGACATCCTCTATATGCGCACCCTCAACACTAAAGAGTATCAAAGTCATCAGGCCGTAGCCGAGCCTCCTGTAGTTTATGACAGCGGTACATCTCTCGAGAACCCCCAGGTCTTTTAGCCTCTGGATCCTCTTGGAGATAAGCGTCGGTGACTTGCCGAGAATCCTGGCTATTTTCCTAACGCTCAGGCTACAGTCGTTTACCAGTATCCTCAGGATCTCCTTATCTAAGTCATCTAGTAGTTCGCTACCCAATGGGTAAACACCCAGAGGCTGTTCTATAGCTTAGCCGATAGGATCTTTTCAACTATTTTCCTCTTGAAAAACGGGTTTCTAGAGATAAAACTGCAGAGCTCCTTGAAACAGTCGTACCCCATCTTGCCGAATACACATGGTACTTTCTCTGCACACAGGGGATCGGAACTGCAGAGTTCTACTAGAACGCCTGTAGACATAATACCGTATCCATAGTGGGGCGGGACCCCATAGCCCCTCTCCTTGCCCACCCTTGTCCGCAACCTCCATGAAACTCCAAGCACTACCGCTACCGAGGCTATCGCCCCGGCTATGCTTGATAGCGGGATCTCGCTATTAGCCGTGTAGACGTAGAGATACCTGAAGGGGTTTAGGGCGAGTATAGCCGCTCTAGAGCCGTAGCCTCTTTCTATAAGCTCGCTAGCGGTCATAGGTCTTAGGCGGTAGCTTGAGGCGTCTAGCAGAACCAGTATACCGCCGGCATTGCTGGGGCACACGCTCTCTATTAATGACCTAGCTACCTGGGTATAGATGTTCTCCCCCCGCGCTGGGATTACAGCATTGGTCACTATGGATCCGTCTCCAACAACCAGAACCTTGCTCCGGCCTACGCTACACAGCGCGCCGACAACTCTACCGTCAACAGTATAGGCGATAGCCCTACAGGTTTTAGAGCCCTTTAGGGCTATGGGCGAGACGTAGAAGAACGTTACGTAGTATTCTCCTCCGCCGAGTTCTATAAAGCCCGGCACCGCCTCGCCAGACAAGGTCTCGGCAGGCCATCCGTACGGCTCTGAGGATATGGGAATCTCGACGTACTCAAAACCCTTTATCTCTATGGGTAGCCCCAGCGCTTTTAGAACATCGTTGCTGTAGGGTCCTTCGTCTAGAACAACAAGGTTGAGCCCCCGGTTCCTGACGAGATCCGCTATCGTTTTTGCGTCCCTGATTTTTCTCTCGGGGGATACCAGAAGAATAACACTGCAGCTCCCACCCGCAGAGTATGGTATTTCCATACTCTGCCAGCTCTCAACAGCTACAGCCGCGCCTAGCTTCTTGAGATGCTCGTAGAGGTTCGATGTGCCATCCCACCTGCTGTTGTAGGGCGATGCACCGCTATAGGCTATTCCATCTCCGTGTGTTTCGACCATATAGAGAAGAGCTGCCCCTAAAACGACTATCGCTAGAAGTACTCCACCCCCTATCCTCAACCTCTACACCTCTTCTCCCCGGCAAACGATAGCAGGACAAGTGCTGCTGCCAGAGATATGAGCGATGCAACATATCTTTCGGCTAGCGAGAGAAAAACAGCGAAAACAGCTAGCGACAAGGCTATGTAGGTAACCACCAGGATGTGGCGGTCGGCTCCACCCCCGCTCTTGCCTGCCTCTCCCGAAGACATACCGCACCCCTATACCGTCCCCTCTTCTACGAGCCCGAGAAGGTATAGCACTCCAAGTATAGAAAGAGATAGAACTAGCATTACGCGGACACCTCTAAGACCTGCAATTCTTTTCATGGTGTACAGCGCTACTACCACTATAATAGAAGATAGCACCGCTACAGTTACGGACTCGTGCAGAAACAACAGTAGAATGCTATCAAGAAGAACCCCGAGCACCGCCCCGGCCAACCCGTAGTGTACAGCCTTCCGTATGCTGTCGAAGTCCAGCTTAACAAAAGGCTCTACGGCCACCCCCAGGTGAAGAGCAAGGGCATACCTGGCCACAACGTATACAGACAAAAAGGTTAGAACCGCCATCGTTACAACGTCTACATCGCTAGCCCCCCGAGCGTAAGCCGCAAGACCCGCTACAAGCGACAGAGCCAGTACAGCAAACCTTAGCGACGTCCCCGTATCCACGCCCGGAGCACCCTAGGCACCATACATTCTAAGCGTATTTCTCGCCATCTCCAGCCACACATCTTCATCTACATCCGGGTTGTTGCTGAAGCGCAGCACCTCGTACCCCCTTGCGATACTACCGAGCGTTCTCCGGAGCTCCTCGTCTCTAGCAACAGCAATTATCTTGGCGCATACCTCCCTATGGGTATCCCCTCTACCGACTTCAACCCCCAGCCTAGAAGCAAGAGCGTAGACCAGATCCCAGAAAAGCCAGAATGCCCCTCTCATAGCCATGTTTGTACCCCCAAGCGTGCTATCCGCGCTTTTCCTAGACAGCAACACGGTAAAGACCCTGGCCAGCAACCCGGGTTTGAGTATAGCGACAGTCCCAAAAAACGCAAACACAAGCCCTATCGCATAGACCCATAGACCTGGGAACGCACCATCTTTCCGCACCGCCATAGCGCCAGGGCTTGGCCCGCCCAAGCTATCCCGAGCACTATCTAAAGCAGCTGGTGGAGCTATATGTAGCACAACAGTATTGACTTTGTTAAGGCTTTTAGCAAGGTTTCCTAGGATTGCGGGCTCCAGCTGCTTTATGTAGACCTCTATATCAAGTACACCAGCGGGCATCCCGCTGCCCCCTCCAGTCCCCGAGCCTTCCAGTAGAGAACCCCCACCTCCATGCCCGAGTACCATTCTCTCCAGACAGTATGAACAGCTACGCCAGAAGTGCTGGGCCACCCAGCCATATCTTCGTCTAGCTCTTCTTCGTCCAAGCCCTCCAAACCCTCTAGTACCCCATTGAGTTCTGAGGGTCGCAACACCTCTACGTCATCTAGTGTATCTACAAGCTTAGCTAGGCTGACTAGATCCGTGCTCAGCGCGTAGTCGATAATCCTTGGGATATCCTCGGCTCTCAGCTCTATGCCGTGTTTCTCTGCTAATGCCAGTACTTGGGTGAGCAATTCCATCGCCTTCTCTATGTGTTCTAGCGATATAGGCTCTACAGCACCTGCAGCCCCGCTACCGTTTGGTAGCACAAGTAGTTGCTCCCCCGCCGAAGACGTCGATAAGCCGTCGACTATCGATATGTTTGCGCTGTCTGCAGCTATGCTTAGGATGACGTACAGCGGGAGGGACTCCTCGTAGAGAAGGTCGTCGAGGAGCCTGTTGAACACCTCTCTATGGATCTGTGCACCAGCGAGCACCCGTTTCATTATGTACACCTTGCCTAGCACAGACGCCACCATATCCTTTGGCAGATCCCTGCCCAGCACGGCTGTGTAGAACGAGACCTCTTCTAGATCAGATGGTGTGAATACACAACGTCTAGGGTGTGCAAGGTTTGCGAATACCTTGGATATCGCGTCCGTACAGCCGGTGTCAACCTTGGTTATGTTGACACCGAGCACCACCGTTTTTAGTAGGTTGAGAACGTCCAAGCCGTCTATCTTTGTTGACACCCTTGCGAATATCTTCAGTTGCCTCAGCTGTAGCCCGCCTATGAATAGAGCTAGGGTGGCATTTCCATAGACCTGCTCTAGGATTGTGGGCGACCTAGATATTATATCGCTTATGTTAGACAGGTCTACGTTTAGTCTTGCGGCAACCCCGGTGTTGTTCAGCCATAGAACGAGCTTTTCGACTGCATACATGTCTCTATGGGCAATCTCCCAAAGGTTGCTCGGATGCCTTGCATCTTCTGCCGCTACGGGCTTGAAGAATAGGATAAACATTGTTACAATAGCTAGTGCTGTTCTTCCGGTTCTCGTTAGGAAACGCTTTAGCTTCATGTAAAGCCACATTAACTTTTTATATCTTTCACAGTATATTATTCTTCTCGCTGTAATGGCTATGACCTATCTCAGCAGAATAGTCGAGAAGATTGTTGGAGAGGCGTCCAAGGTTTTGGTGGCTAGGGAGAGCCATGTAAAGCTTCTCCTACTAGCGATATTTGCAGAGGGCCACGTGCTGATAGAGGGTGTGCCGGGGATAGCAAAGACCCTCACAGCCAAGGTTGTCTCAAAGCTTCTAAACATGAGGTTTTCTAGGGTTCAGTGCACGATTGACACCCTTCCATCGGATATCATCGGAACCAAGATATTCAACCAGAAGACAGGGGATTTCGAGCTTAGGCTCGGCCCTGTATACACAAACATATTACTAGTAGATGAGATCAACAGGGCTTCTCCAAGAACCCAGAGTGCTCTTCTAGAAGCTATGCAGGAGAGGCAGGTAACCATAGACGGAGAGACCATTGCCCTTCCAAAACCTTTCGTGGTCCTCGCTACCCAGAACCCCATAGAGCTCGAGGGCACCTTCCCCCTGCCGGAGGCACAGCTAGACAGGTTCTACATAAAGCTCGCCATGGATCTACTCGACAGAGCCTCACTACTGGCTCTACTCAAGAAGGGGCTTAGAACCATAGAAATAGAGTACGAAAATCTCAAACCGGTTGCAGATGCAAGCTACCTTGAGAACATCTCTAAGGAGATAGAGGAGGTCTACATCGATAGCTCTATATACGACTACATAGCCTCGATAGTCGAATACAGCCATAAACACGAGGCTGTAAGACTTGGGGTAACCCCCCGCGGCGCCTTGATGCTTCTACAGCTTGCTAAGGAGCTAGCGCTCGTCGAGGGAAGGAAATACGTTATACCCGACGACGTCAAGGCCGCGGCCATCCCCGCGCTATCCCATAGAATTCTCCTCAAACCGGAGTTCGTAGCCGGGGGATATACGGGAGAAAAAGTTGTTCGAGAGGTACTGTCTAAGGTTGAGCCGCCCAAGCCGTAGCGCCACAGCATATTCCGGGCGTGTGGTAAGTGCTAGGCCGGGCGTAGGCGCGTATACCCTTATAGCTATGACGTCCGTGCTCCTGCTATCCTCGCCTCTTATAGGGTATGGAGTTGTTTACGTAAGGTTTGCATCTACTCTACTTCTTCTTGCCACCTCCGTGTTGCTGGCCTTCTCGCTAGCCGTTACCTCAACCGCAAAGAGCCTCGCTGTTGAGCTGAAGCGCGGAGGCTTTATCGAGGTGGTAGAGGGGTCAAAGACCTTGATCGAGATTGTACTTCTACCTACGGGAATTGGGAAGTTCTTCTCCCTGGAAAGGGCATCCCTGCAATCCGATGTCGGTTTGAGGCTCTCTGGTTTGAAGCGCTACGGAGAGCTCATAGAGCTAGAGCTAGAGGGTTATCCGGGGGTCCACAGGGTCAGCGGTATAGCTGTCGAGCTTGCCGACCTCTTCCGCATATTCAAGACGTACATCGATATAGCGTTCGATAGGCCTGTCGAGGTAAGGGTTATCCCAAAGAGGTCGTGGCGCAGATTTAACGTAAGCCTAGTCGTACCGTACATGATCTTGTTTGAGGGTAGAGCCCTCAGGAGGAGGGGCGTAGGCTCTGAGGTTATCGGGGTCAGGGAGTTTACACCTCACGACGAGTACAAGAGGATACACTGGAAGGCCACGGCCAGGGCCGGCAAGCCCATGGTCAAGGAATACGAGCACAGGGTCTACAGAGACACTGTGGTTGTAGTGGCTATACACAGCAAGTTCTTCTTTGGCGATCCGCCGCCCTCGCTCATATTGTTTAGGCTTGTCTTGGACATGGTCGAGTCCCTCGCATCTATGGGTATGAGGGTGAGCGTTGGTATTGCGACAGAGAGCGATATCAAAATTGTTCGCGGTATCGATACCAGCGGAGTTCACAGGGTGTATAGAGCGCTCTCCGAGGTTGCCTGGCCTGCTGAGGCATCGCTTTTCAGGTATACTAGCGCCAATAGGATCTTCCGCTGGTTCTCCTATACAATTGTAAACGAGGTATGTAGAGAACCGTGCCTAACTATGTTCGTAGTAGACCCCCTCGACGATGCAGATATAGACTGTATACTGGAAGTGAGCAGATTGCTCAAGGCCCGGGGGCACATAGTCAAAGTACTTCTCGCTATCCCGTCAACGCTCAGATTCCTTTTCTCACAAGAAATCCGTGTCGAGGACATTGCTAGTGTTGAGGGCGAGATACTGAGAGTTCGGAGAATTGCTTCCGCTCTAAGACATGAAGACTTCTACTTGCCAACTGCCTATCTAAGAACATAGCTACTATGTCTATGCTCTTTAAATAGATCCTGTTCTAGAGAACCCGCCGCGCTGTCGAGCTTATGGGCGTTTCCTTCTAGAACCAGGAATGCTGCCAATCCTGGTCTACAGCTGTTCTCTGTAAAGCCAGCATGCAACGTAGTGGTTCTTCTCAACCTCTACAAGCGGCGGAACCTCTGTTCTGCACAGGCTTGCCGGTGCAACCCCCCTATCTATGTAGGGACACCTCGGGTGGAACCTACAGCCAGGTGGAATATCTATTGCGCTTGGCACCTCGCCCTTGATGTCTAGAGCCTTGAGCTCTTTTCTCCTGGAGGGCTCGGGCTCAGGTATTGCCTTGATAAGAGCCCTCGTATACGGGTGGAGCGGGTTCTTTAGCACGGTTCCTGTAGGCCCTAGCTCAACTATCTTTCCGAGGTACATAACGGCTATCCTGTTTGCTATGTACCTTGTCAGGGCGAGGTCGTGGGTTATGAACACGTATGATAGACCCAGGCTCTCCTTGAGATCCATCATCAGCCTAAGTATCTCGGCTCTTATAGAGACATCGAGCATTGAAACCGGCTCGTCTGCTACTATGAACCTTGGCCTCAGTATTATAGCTCTCGCGATTACAACCCTCTGCCTCTGCCCACCGGATAGCTGGTGGGGATACTTGTACATAAACTCCTCTACCGGTGTCAGCTTAACCATTTCGAGAGCCTTTGCAGCCATGTCTACTCTTTCCTCTCTAGAACTCCCCACGCCATGGATCTCTAGAGGCTCCGTGAGGATGTTTATAACCGGTTGCCTCGGATTTAGGCTCGCGTAAGGATCCTGGAACACTATCTGCATCTCCCTCCGCAGGGGCTTCATGTTCCTAGGCCTTATCCTGGCCACATCAACGTGGATCTTTGTCTCTAGAAGCACCTCAGGGCCCTCGCGGGATACAACCTCCCTCAACGTTTCTTCGCTTGGCTTGAACCCCAAGACCCCTGTCGTTGGGTCTACGAGCCTCACCAATGCCCTACCCGTTGTTGTTTTGCCGCAACCTGACTCCCCGACCAGCGCGAATACCTCTCCCTCCTCAACCTCGAAGCTAACCCCATCAACAGCCTTTACATATCTCGGTGGTATGCGCTTCACAAAATCTATAACACCCCTTCTAAGCGGGAACCACACCCTTAGATCCTTTACATATACTATCGTGTTGCTGTCGAGCCTCGGCGTATAGTTGGCGTGCCCGGCTATGCTCATCACCTCTTTACAGCAAGCCAGCAAGCCACCCTGTGATCCGGGCCCAGCTCAACCATGGGCGGCTCTTTTATTCTGCAGATATCCATAGCATAGGGACACCTCGGGTGGAACCTGCAGCCGGGCGGTGGGCTTCCCAGATCCGGTGGTTCTCCTGGGATGCCCCTGAGCCTGGATATCTCTCCACCAAGCCTCGGAATGCTTTCGAGCAAGCTCACTGTGTATGGGTGTAGCGGTTTTGAATACACCTTGTCTGCGGGACCGTGCTCAACAATCTTTCCTGCATACATTATCGCTACCTTGTCTGCTATCTCTGCCAGCAGGCTGAGATCGTGGGATATTATTATCATCGACATGTTCTTCTCTCTCTGTAGGTACTTGAGAAGGTTTAGTATCTGCGCTTTAACAACAACGTCGAGGGCCGTAGTGGGCTCGTCGGCTATGACTAGGGGCGGGTTCAGGGCAAGCGCCATAGCTATGACTACTCTCTGCTTCATACCGCCGGAGAGCTCGTGAGGATAGGAGTAGAAGCGCTTCGGGTCGAGGCCCACCATCTTGAGAAGCTCCTGAGCACGCTTATAGCTTTCCTCCTTAGGGAGCCCCAGGTGGATCTTGTATATCTCGGCTAGCTGATCCCCTATCCTCACAACAGGGTTCAGCGCATTCATAGCGCCCTGGAATATCATCGAGATGCCTTTCCACCTTATCCTCCTCCTAAACTCCTCCTCGCTCAAAAGCGTGATGTCTTCGCCGTTAAACTTCACAACCCCGCCAACGATCTTCCCAGGCGGGGGCACGAGCCTCATCAAAGCATAGCCCAGGGTACTCTTTCCGCAACCAGACTCCCCAGCCAAAGCAAGGATCTCTCCTCTGCGCAGGGAGAAGCTTACACCGTCAACAGCTTTAACAACACCTCTACTCGTGTAATAGTAGACTTTTAGATCTCTAATCTCCAGCAAATACTCCTCAGCACCGCTCCTAACGCTGCTCAAAAGTTAACACGCTCTTTTGCTCATCTTTATCTTTTGTAGAGCCTAGACATGCCAAGGTTTATATTCTTTTAGTATATCGAGCATGGGTTAACCTGATGTACCCCCACGACACTGCTGTCGCCTGCAAGGCAGGCGAGTTATCTCTACTCTTTACCGCTTGGCTACCCATAGACAGGCTAACCTTTCTATCATTCTGGAGTAGTTCCATCGTTATTATTTCAAAATCTACTGCTGAAGCCTGTCCCGAAACACCATATATAGACGTGCACAGAGATAGCAAAATAATGTCCTGGGGGCTACTTTCTGAGGGGTGAGGCTAAAGTATACGTGAATTTCTGCTACATGTTGGAGCCGGGCTTCCTGCGTTTCAATGCTAGTTTCTGAGCTATTCCGTACGTTGATAGAGCTAAGCCTATTAGGGAGAAGATATAGGCTATTATCGACATCTCAATCCTGTGAGGATTATCATATACAACCATTAGGAACGCTACGAACCATCCAAAGAAAAGCAGGAAAGCACCTATTACCAATGCTGGGAATGCTGTATCTACCTTACGCATAGCGCCAACACTTAACCTCTACATAGTCCTTGAGAGCAACCATGGGGGGTTCTTCTTTTTTGCATTTATCGAAAGCGTATGGACATCTTGGATGGAACCTGCAGCCGGGCGGCGGGTTTATAAGGTTTGGTGGTTCTCCCGGCAACGTTTTCTTGATGACGAGCCTATTCTTTGGATCTGGGTCTGGCAAAACGCTTAGCAACGCTTCTGTGTAGGGGTGTTTCGGGTTGTGGATAACCTCTTTCGCTGGGCCTTTTTCCACTATCTGCCCTGCATACATAACCACTATCCTGTCCGAGAAGTACTTTGCTGTAGCAAAGTCGTGCGTTATGTAGACTACGGAGACGTTGTACTTGTCCTTAAGCTCCTTAAACATCGTCAATATCTCTATACGAACAGACGCATCAAGCATAGACACAGGTTCGTCAGCAACAACAAGCTTGGGTCTCAAAATCAGCGCCCTGGCTATAGCGATTCTTTGGAGCTGCCCACCGCTGAGCATGTGGGGATGCTTGTTCATGTAGTCCTCTGGCGGTGTTAACCCGACATCTTGGAGCATAGTGTATACACGTTCGTACCTCTCCTTCTTGGGAACATTGTGTATCCTCAGGGGTTCTTCGAGTATGCCCTTTATCGTCATGAAGGGGGGCATCGCTCCAAAAGGATCTTGTTGAACATAACCTATCTGTGCTGAATACCAGGATCTGAGTCTTGCTCTGGGAAGCTTCGTTATATCAACACCATCGAAAACAATGCTCCCTTCGGTAACAGGTACAAGCCCTATAATCGCTTTAGCTAGCGTTGTTTTCCCACACCCGCTTTCTCCAACTATAGCGACTATCTCCCCTCTCTTCACATCAAAAGTTGCTCCATCTACAGCCCGCACATAGCCTACTATGGAGAGCAGCTTTCTTACGGGGTACCACACCTTAATATTTCTAACCTCGAGTACGGCGTTGCTCAGCTTATCTAGGTCACTTCTCCCCATAAAGCCAACACCTTACGAAGTTTTCAGGGCTTGTCCTAACCACAGGGGGGTCTTTTTCGCAAATGGGTTTAGCAAAGGGACATCTAGGCCTGAACCTGCAACCTTTAGGCGGATTGATGAGGCTTGGTGGAGTACCTGGTATAAATACCACAGGCTTGTCTTCCCGCAACCTCGGCACGCTGTTTAAGAGACCCTTGCTGTATGGGTGTAGAGGGTCTGTATACATTCTCTCAGCAGGCCCTATCTCAACTATCTGACCAGCGTACATAACGGCAATCCTATCGCTTAACTCGCTGGATATGGCTATATCGTGTGTTATGAATATGTACGAGAGGTTCAGCTTCTGTTTAAGTTCTTTAAGGAGGTTGATTATGTTGGCCTGCGTCATAACATCGAGTGCGGATGTCGGCTCGTCGAGGATAACTATCTTGGGGTTGCTGATTATGGATAGCGCTATGACCACTCTCTGCCTCATACCTCCGCTGAGCTCAAATGGGTATCTCCACAGGAATTCCTCTGCAATTCCAACCTTCTTTATGACGTCTTTAGCGTGCTCGACAGCTTCTTTCTTAGACATGTTGAGGTGGAGAACCAAAGGCTCTATTAGATGATCAACAACCTTTATAACGGGGTTCAGAGAGTTTATAGCTGCTTGAGTTACGTACGATATTTTTTTCCATCTGATCCGTTTATCGTAATCAGCGTCGCTTAACTTCATAACGTCTACGCCATCTAGAAATATGCTACCGCTGAACTCGGCTACGTTCCTAGGGAGAAACCTTATTAAAGCTCTTGCTAACGACGATTTTCCACATCCGGACTCTCCTATTATCGCTAGGGTCTCTCCCTGCCTCAGAGAAAAGCTTACGCCGTCAACAGCTTTAACTGTTCCAAGGGACGTCCTGTAGTATAGGCGTAGATCTTCGGTTTTAAGTATCTCGCTCATGAACGCCCCCTGTAGCTACATTTCTTTCAGCCTGGGATTGAACACCCTATCTAGGGTGTAGCCTATCGAAGCGAATGCGATAGATATCAGGAAAAGCATTGCAGCCGGCGCCAAGATCCAGTGGTAGTAGCCTCTATACATAGCCGCTCCAGCGTATGCCTCTTCCAGAGTCTTTCCCCACGTGATAGTTGTAGGGTCAGACAGGCCTAAGAGTGCTAGTGCGGCTTCGAGGAATACGTATGAAGGTATCGAGATAACGATTATGGGTATGATCATAGGCATTACCCTGGGGATCATGTATCGGATAATTATCCTCAAATCCCCTGCTCCATAAGCTTTTGCGGCCTCTATGTAGGGCATCTCTTTTATCTGCAGAAACATCGCTCTAAACGTCTTCATCCCGCTACCCCATATCCCCAAGGCTACTACTACTGCTAGAAGAGACCATATTGTGAGCCTATAGAATAGGGCTATCATAGCGACTATAGGTAGGAAGGGCAGTATCATAAATATCTCGTTCAACCTCTGAATGATATTGTCAACAACACCGCCAAACCAAGCACTTGTAGCAGCAATAAACATTTGTATAAGTGTCGTGAGAACCGATGCCAGGAGACCAAAGCTCAGGGCTATAGGAGCTCCCCAGGCAACTGCAATGAAGAGATCTCTTCTATACTCGTCTGTTCCCGCCAGCCCGTATAGAGTCCCGTAGATATTCACCTTTATGTCGACATCAGCATTGGGGTCGCTCGACTCTGCCCTAACAACGATCTTATACACCCCTTTGGAAGGCTTAACGTCTTTGCTGAATATATCCGGGTCCTCTTTACCCATGAGCACGGCTAGGTTGCTCAACTCTTCCTCTGGTGTTATACCGAGCTTCGTTGCTATATACCTCGTGTACTCTAAAACAAAATCTTGGCTCCCTTTAGTGAGATCCGCATAGAACTCCCCCTGGTTTAGCACGAGTCTCGAGATGTTTACAATGGTACCCTCTGGTTTAATCCACTCAATCGTTACGTAGACAGGTTTGCTGGAGTTTATGAAGAGCCACCTAACGATCTGGCTAGGCAGTGTATCGTAGTTGTATTTAAATGTAGCCTCTAGAACTATGTAAACGACCTTTAACCTCGCCTCCATATGTTACGGGGATCCTCGTCTTGATGAAGCCCCCATCTCTAGCTCTGCTATCGAGAACTATCGTACCTTCGAGCTCGTTAACCCCCGTAAAGAATCTTACCCACGCCGGTTTGGCAAGCCCTTGGATAGTCTTCCCATGCTCTGAAATCGTACCACATCTTGATAGTCCTATCGTAGGGATGATAAACTATTGCATATACCGAGAGGCCCACCATCATCAGCAGTAAGACTAGCCCGGCAGTAAACGATTTGTAGTGGAGTAGGAGTCTTAGGATATCCAGGGGCTTCTTTACGGCCTGGCTCACCATAGATCACCTAGCTTCAACTCTTATCCTTGGATCGATGATAGCGTACGCTATATCGAGGGCTATAACGCTTATGCCAAGTAGATATGCGTAGATAGTCACAATCCCTATGACTACAGGGGGGTCGGGGTTAGCCGGGTTTATTGCAGCGTACAGTAGCCTGCCTAGACCAGGCCAGTTAAACACCGTCTCAGTGATTATGGCCCCCATCCAAGAGGATATGAGTATCAGCACAAAGTTTGTTATTATCGGTGGCAGAGTTGGCCTGAGAATATACCTTCTCTCAATAGTTCTGCTAGGAACACCCCTAACCCTCGCATACTCCACGTATTCCTCGGTCGAGAAGAGCAGGAAAAAGGTTCTCGTATTGTATATGCCTATGGGGAGATACGCTATAAACCAAGAGAGTATGGGTAAGATCATATGTTTTAGAACGCTCAAAGCATATAGAAACGGATCCTCCGGAGGAGGTGCATCTACCATACCGCCCCAAGGTAGTATACGTAGCCACGCAGCGAAGATGAGTATCATGAATATACCGTAGAACCACCCAGGCATAGAGGATAGCGGAGCGAGTGATATCACAAGTTTGTCTAGTATTGATCCGTATTTCCGAGAGAGGTAGAGGCCTGCGAAAAGCTCTATGAAGAATATAAGGACATTCGCGGTTGTGAAGAGGAGAATTGTAGGCGGTAACCTCTCGGCTATGATAAGCCTAACCTGTCTTGAACCGGTATTACTCGTTAAATGCATCGACCTTCCTAGGCTAAGGCTTAGAGCGTCTTTTAGGTAGATGAATACCCTGACGGGAAATGGTTTATCAAGACCTCGGGCTCTAAGAATGTTCTCAATCATCTCTCTAGCTATCTCCTCCTTCTCTTCCTGGCTTAAAAGGCGTAGCTTAGGGTCTCTATTGATGGTACTCCAGACCTGGAACTCTACCTCGTTTCTCACAATCTCGTCGACTTTTCCGCCTAGGTTTGCTATGACAATAGTAAAGAGTATGGCAATAACTATAGAGATACCTACTGATAAAGCTCTTGTCCCTACAAATTTTATCAATCTTCCGCTTGGCAACTCTGTTTCCCCGCTTAGACCTGTTCCTACGTGTTTTGACAGGTCTTGACCCAGTATAGCAAGTTCTGGGTTATTAATTTTAATCCCAGTAATGCAATTATGGAGCAAGGAGAAAAAAGAATTAAAAATAAAACATTGAGGTTCAGAGGTATGCTACTTAGGTCTCCTCATTACGAATCCTAGCGCTCCCACTACAATAGCTACAACAGATATGCCTATAGCTATATACAGCATAGTCCTCGTATTCTCAAGCTCTGCCCTTAGCTGCTGTATCTGATCTTCTTGCTCAGCCAACCTAGTATTGATAGTGTTCTCCAGTCTACTTAAGGCTGCGTTTAGATCCGCCTGAGCTCTGGCAAGCTGTGAAGCTACGTAGTCTATAACCGTTGATACTCTCAGAGGGCTACTAGCTATAGACGGTATTCCAACGAGTTTCGTAACGACTATAGCTGTAACATCGGCTGGTCCTGGGACTAGTAGAGATGTTTGGGTTCCGTTTAGCTCTACGACACAGCTACCGTCAGCAACACACCTAGCAAATCCTGATAAGGTTCCTCCGGCATGCCTTATGACATACTTAACGAAGTCTATGTACTCAACTTCGTAAGGCTTGCCGTCAACTGTTATAGATATCTGTATCTCGGTACTCGCTCCTGGATAGACAGCCTCGGGCGGGGTTATGCTTACAGATGCTATAGGTGGTTTAGAGAATAAAGTCCATCTGTCTGCGGTATCTATGTACTCTCTGTACGCTGCTAGGGTTATTATCTTCGCTGTGGTGTCAACGCTCTTCACGTAGAAGGGCCCGTTACCTACCCAGAAGTGGCCGTACTGGCTGTACCAGTTCTTTAGGTTCTGGTAGCGCTGAACAGCTTCATCTCTAGACATGTATCTGCTTAGCACCGGCTCGTAGGGTATATACCCTTCGGCAATGCACTTGTCCAGCTCTTCAGATAGTATCTGCAGAGTTGGGCCTGCTATGAGGTTTGCCCACTCAACATTAAGCTTCTCCGCTTTGTATGCTGTAAACGCCAGCCTCCCTTCAGCTTCTGTCCGTGCAACCAGCGCTACTACATGCCAAGGACCGACGCCCTGACTATAGTATGGCCAGAAAGCGTTTGCGGCTGAATTCGCTATCCACTCTGCATCCATGTACCACTCGTCTGTGTAATACTCTATGACTAGCGGGTCTTCGCTTACAATCCTCAAGCCTCTAAACATCTCCATAAACGCTTCGAACGCTGGTATGTATGACTCGTCGTAAAGCGGGCTTTCAGGGTTGGCTCTATCAAATGTCAACAAGAACGAGTACACCATGTCGGCCAAGCTGAACTTGCTTCCGTCATGCCACTTGTAGTTCTCAAACAGATCCTCTTGGTATTGTACAACAACCTTTACTTTAGCCTTTGTACCCGGAGGCACTGTCTCGATGGTGTTTGTTGAGCTATCGAACTTCCACCAAGCATCTTCGGGTACCTCGATCTCGTCTACGAACTTGAGTTCTACCCATGGTAGCGTAGCCCTAATCTGTCCCTCGAGCTCCTTGGTTACATACACCTCTGCCTTCTTGACTCTTAGTGGGTGGTAGAGCCCTGTATACGGATCTGGAATGGTTGCTTGCTCGCCTGTAGCTCTTATCACCGTCTGGTCGAAGATCCAGTTGGTTCCGCCTATAGGATTCCACGGCTCTGTTAGAACACTTGGTATACCAATTTTTACAGTACCTCCAACCTTGCCCTCAAATCTTATTGTATAAGGCCAGAGCCGGGAACCGGAGTAGCCGCCGGATAGGTCTGCTGCTAGCAGTAGTTCAGGATTCCTTACCCATACAGATGTGAGGTGTACAAGCCATACTCTCTGCGACTCCTTCATGGACAGCCACAGAGCTTTTCTCATCAGCTCGTCTCTCTCCTCCATAGACTTGAAGTCCCTGTTCCAAAGCCTCTCAGCTACAATATAGAACTCAGGATCGTTTTCATATGCTTGCCATAGAGGTGACGGCAACCCGAGCTTCGTGTAGAAGAAGCCAAAGTTGTCCGACTCGTCTCTCGCGATCATCGTTGTTATCCAGCCACCCGTGTATATATGCCACCTCCCTTCGGCGGGGTCTCCCTGCATCCATAGAGGTGACAGCTCAGCGCTCCTGCCGTAGACCCTCTCTACTTCGAATCCTAGCTTCTCCAGCTGGGATGCTACATAATCTCCTATCGGTCTTCTAGCATCTTCAACTCTTATCAAGAATATAATCTTGACAGGCTTACCCTTGTAGTACCACTTGCCCTCCACCATCTCGGCACCCATCTTGACCAACTCCTCGTATATTATGTCTCTACCCTTCTCGAAGTTGTACCTATACACGTTCTCTATCTCCATAACGACGTCGGCGTACCTGCCGTAGTCAGGGAAGCTGGGTGTTAACGCTGTATACCTTGGGACAGCAAGCCCTCCCATGATCTCGTTAGCTATGTACTCTCTGTCTATGATGTAGTTCAGAGCTTCTCTTATCCTTGGGTTAGCGAAGGGGTTGAATATAACGTCCTCTCTGGCTGGCTTCGGAAACTCGGGTCCAACAGGATTTAGGGTGAGCTCGTAGTAGAGTCCGTAAGATCTGTCGTAGGCTAGCCCCCTCTCTTTAGCGTTCTGAAACAGCTCGGGATCGCCTATATCGTCGAAGAACACATGGATATCGCCGGTTGAGATCCTCTCAACAGCTTTAGCGGCGTCGTCTTCTTCAACAAAGACCACCTCGTCTACCCAAGGTCCTCGCGGCACTTGCTGGGCATGCAGCGGTACTGCAACTGCTAACAGGTTTAGTAGTGCTAGTGATACAATAACTAGCGGAATGAATATTGCTTTGGGTCTATCCATATAGGGACACCTAATCTAATACAAAAACGTGGTTTAGGGAGACTTAATAAACTGTAATGCAACCGGTTAGAAGCTAAACAAGCCTAAGCTAAACACATAGGGAGACTGGTTGTTTATTTCTTAGGCATGTAGCCTCTGCACACATGTAAGGGTTGGGGGATTGGATGTGAGAGCGTACAGAAGATGCTTTTTGTAGTGCCCGCTTTTCCCTCTTTCTTTGTAGCGATATCAAGTAGAAATAGGCTGCTAAAGCTACTGTAGACAGTATGGCAGATACTAATAATATATAGCTATAGCTACCTATTGAGTCTCTTATCAACCCGCTTATCACTGGCGATATGAGTGCCGCCACCATTGGCGCGCTATTGACTATACCCGATATTTTGCCCAGGTTTGCTGACCCGAAAACAACTGGAATGAGTACCCAGTGGGCTACAGGCTCAGCACCAAAGAACGCGAGCCTGGCGACGATAAAACCCGCGGCAATCCATGGGTTGGCAAACACCAACATGTAGGCTATTACACTAGATATTGTTTCTAAACTGTATACGATCGGTATGGCCCTAAGCGGGCCGAACCTATCTATCGCATAGCCCCAGAGAACAGCAGAGACGGCCTGGGCTAGCCCCGCTATGGTCATTACTGTCGGTACTATCGTTGTCCGCACCTCCTCCGGGGCCATGGCGAGGCGGGCGAAGGACTCTTCGACCAGGCCAGCGAGGAACTGCACCAGGGCCATTGAGGATAGCGCTACTGATAAAACCATCAGGAAGACCTGCACCAAAAGCCTCATAAGTTGTCCAGGCTTGCTCTCGCCATTCAAGTTTCCGGGCCTGGCTTCTCGGGCTGTTCGACCCCGAGAGTCTGGGGGTATAACCTTTGCAAGACCTCTGAACACCGTGAGCGACATTAGTATGACCGCGACGTTGACCAGCCCCGCAACAGTTAAAGCACTGAATATCCCCATTCTAACGGCTAGCACTGTGATAATGTTGCTCCACACTACCATTGCTAGAGCCATAGCCGTTTGCGATACAGATACAGATAGCCCTCTCTTGCTAGGGTTTATCCTCATAAGCGTTGGGTTTACCCCCATGATAGCCGACGACAGTGCCAAGCCGTTGAGCGCTCCAGCCGTGTACCACAACCACCTAGCGCTATCCCATACCCTTTGTCTTGCTAGCGTGTTTACGCACAGCGTCCACACCGCTATTGATAGCAGGGCCAACAATAGTGGAGCAACAGGCCCCCACTTATCGTATAGATGGCCCGCGAAGAACATCATTATTGTTGAGACAGTAAACGAGATCGTGAGGTAGAGCGCCACGGGCGTTATGCTGTCGAGGCCGAACCAGTCTTTAACGTACAGAATTGTCAGAGAGCCTGCCATACCAAAGCTTATAAAAAGAATTACTGTAAACGCTGATACGTAGACAAGCGCTATACGCATAGGCATCTTCAACAGCACCACCTTTGCAAAGACCCCGAAAACGGTGATGCCCATGGTTCGGGTTAAAAAGTTTGTACTAGGCCCGCTAGCCACAAACACCTACATAGTATACGATAATGATGCAGGCGATGCTCTGGTAGTCGATCTGGGAGGTTTTAGCGAGGATCTAGCGGCCTGGATAAGATCCCTCGGCCTGGAGGTCAGGGCCATCGTGGCGACGCACGGGCATATCGACCATGTTTACGGTGTTGACCTCTTTAAGAGTGTCTTTGATTCCGTTCTTGTAATCCATAGAGAAGATGTAGAGACCTTAGAGAACAACGGGATCTTATGCAAAGCTCTATCGCTAGACTGCCCCAGCATTAGCCCCGACAAACTCATCGACAGGGAAGGTGTGTACAGGTTTGGGTCTGTGGAGGTCGAGGTTATTCATGTACCTGGGCATACACCGGGCTCTATAGCTATCTACATACCTCAGCTGAACATGCTGCTTTCGGGTGATACGCTTTTCGCGGGATCCGTTGGCAGAACGGATCTCCCCGGGGGCTCCGAGGAAAAACTCCTTCAAAGTCTGTGTAGGCTAGCGAAAATGTTTAAAGAAGATACGAAGGTTTTGCCGGGCCATGGTCCCGCCACATTCCTCGGCCGAGAGCTTAGAACAAACATGTTTTTGATTAAAGCTATAAAAGTATGCAACGAGGGGTGAGTGCACCGTGCCGAAGAGAGCAATGCTGGCTCCCAGGCCTAGGCATGGCCGTGTCTCTGGGCTTCTAAAAACCAGGGGTTGGTAGGGAATGCTCTACAGGTTGTTTGGTGGAGTCTATGCGGTTGCTGATCTGCCCGTGGTTTACATACCTAGGTTTAAAGCCCTCGTTATGGCTGATGTCCACCTGGGCTTCGAGGAGGATGCAGCATCAAAGGGCATCTATCTTCCAAGGCTCCAGCTGTCGAGAGCCTTTGAGATCCTCGACAAAGCCCTTAGCTATGTAGATCCCCTCATGCTTATTGTAGCAGGAGACGTAAAGCACAGGTTCGAGAAACTTGGAAAAAAGGAGGCTAAGGATCTTCGGGAATTCCTGGAGGTCGCATCTAAAAAGTTTAAGAGGATCGTAATTGTTAGGGGGAACCACGACACGTTCCTACTTTCTATATGCAGGAAGCTGGGTATTGAGCTCTACGATGCTCTCTGGCTCGAGCACATACTCGTTGTCCACGGACACAGGGAGCTAGATATTGGAGCAGGCTTCGACCTTGTTATTATGGGTCACGAGCATCCGAGCATAACTTTGAAGGAGCCGGGGCTCGGCTACGGCATGAAGTTTCCGTGTTTTCTTCTTGCCCCCCTATCGAGGGGTGGCTATGTGCTTGTCCTACCCGCGGTGGGGGTATACCAGAGCGGAACCTCTGTATCGACAAGCCCCGATGTATACCTCTCCCCTATCCTCAGCAAAGAGGCTTTGCTTGAAGACGCAAAGCCCTTTATTATAGTGGAGAACGAGGGTGTCGCAGAGCTCCCCAGGCTCAAAGTCATAGAGGATATGCTGCACATGCTCTAGCCTAAAAGACCCGCTTGTATGCTTTGAGCGAATCGCCTGAACAAAGCTTTTAAACCCCTTAAAAGTTTTAAATATCCTCGGCAAGAGCGTGGGACTATTACATCCGAGACAGTATATTCTCATAAAGAGCTGTACCAGAAATATCTCGGAGATCTCGGAAACCAGAACATAAACGTTAAGGTAGAAAACATCGTTGCTACAGTATCGATAGACCAAACAATAGACCTAGAGTACCTCGACAAGGTACTGCCAAACATAGACTACGACCCGGACCAGTTTCCAGGATTGGTATTTAGGCTAGATAGCCCCAAGGTAACAGCCCTGATATTTAGATCGGGTAGGATGGTTGTTACCGGGGCTAAGAGTACCTCAGACCTCATCAAAGCCGTTAAGAAAATTGTTAGGGTTCTTCTAAAGCACAACGTACAGATAACATCACGGCCTAGGATACAGATTCAGAACATAGTTGCGTCTGTCAGCCTAGGTGCTGAGGTACTGCTAGAAAAAGTAGCATTCCTTCTAGAAAACACGATGTACGAGCCCGAGCAGTTTCCAGGGCTTATATACAGAATGGAAGACCCCCACGTGGTTCTCCTAATATTTAGCAGCGGAAAAATGGTTGTTACAGGTGCTAAAAGCGAAGACGAGGTGTTTCTAGCCGTTAGGCTCATCTATCTAAAGCTTAAAGAGCTAGGCTGCCTCAGAGAGGGCGGGGCCGAAGAAGAGCTTCTCAGCGAAGAGCTAGAGAGCGCAGGGGTAACTAGCAGAAGAAAGCTTACCTACAAGGACTTCCTGTTCTAGCTACCCACATAGCTCTGCCAAACCGCTACAGCATCTATGTCAAACCCAGAGATTTTTTCATTAACGTAGTCGATTTTTGCTAGTGTAGGTATCTTAACCCACTCGCCGAGGAGTATAGCCTCTCCAACATTTAGACCCGGTAGCTCGTCTATAACATCCTGGAACACCGGTTCGCAGTACCTAGATATGTGGTTCTGGTCCTCGGGATGTGCTATCCTTAGGATTGCTAGGTTGCCTAGCTGGCTCAGTATGGTAGAGTCGAGACCCCTAGGCCTTTGTGATACCACCACAAGCCCGAGCCCGAACTTCCTGCCCTCTCTAGCTATAGATATAGCCGCCTTCTTGGTGGCCGTCTCCTGGTCGCTCGGGATAAACGCGTGGGCCTCCTCTATAACCGCGACCACAGGTACCTGAAGGCCCCTTCTACCTCCACATGCTACAGCCTCTTTTCGAGAGCTAAGCAATCTATTTAACCAGTGGGCGATAACAGCATCAGCTTGGTGGAGGTGTAGCTCGCTCAAGTCTACAACGTTTATAGAACCTATGACGAGCCTGTCTATCACGTCCTCAACGCTTTCATCGAGAATCTTCCTCAAGTACTTCTCGTACGCCGTTATCATATCGAGTACTTTTTGAGCCGATACACCGAACTTCACCGCCTTAGCCTGTAGACACCTCTTAAGCCCCTGGAAGAAGTCACCATTGTTTGGAAAGCTCTCTAAACATTCAAACAGTGTTGCTCTTTGCCTTGTAGCATTCTTTGGAACATTCAGCAACCTCGATATTTCATCTAGGCTGAGCATCCTCGGGTTGAGCCGGGGCTTTATAACGTTTAGTCCCGGGATTGTCATAGAGACGTATTCGCCGTGGTAATCGAATATTATTACCGTTCCCCGTTTCTCGGTTATCCTCTTAGCCAGTAATGCAACCAAGTTGCTCTTCCCCATTCCCGTCATGGCCAGGATTCCCAGGTGTCTAGAAACGACCTTGTTTATGTCTACCCTGACCTCTACAGAGGGTTCTCGAAGAAGAGTCCCCACTCTTACATAGTTCTCTTTGTTTGGGCTGAAGATCTTGGATAGTACTGTGGCGGGGGCTTTTACCACCTCCGTACCGGGGGGTGGTGGTATAGGGGGGATCTTGAGCTTCGATTCCTCGCCCTCTATGTAGCCCAGAATATTCACAACACCCTTGTAGTAGTACATCCTCTCGCCACCTCTAACGGTCTTTGTTATCCTCTCTATATCCCTTGGATCGAATATCTCACTCGTGAACACGTGGCTCCCTATAGTCGTCGAGCTAACCATGGATAGAACGCCATAGCCGTAGTACTCCATGTACAGATACTCGCCTATCATCAGAGGTCTTACAGCCAAGACCTCGGCTCTATAGGGCTTGCTCTCCCCAACAACAAACCCGACGCTCTCGACATCTACATGCTTCTCAGCAGCAACAGATCCATTTTTGATAGTGTCTAGCAGGGTCATAGCCCTCACATGAGGAAGCTCTCCCTTCCCATGGGGTCCTTCAGAATGCCTAGGAGCATAGCTATCCTTCTGATATCCTTGTCGCCTACCTTTGCAAGCTTATGAGCCCTGATCAAAGGGTATGGGTACCCAGAGACGACTATGTCCGCCAAGGCGTTTATGGCATATCTAATCCTGCTCTCCACATCCTCATCGGGCTCTATTACCATCTCAATCCTATAAACCCTTGCAAAATCCTCGAGTCTCACGTACGTCAAGCCTATGGATAGGTCTAGACCCGTGTACTTTCTGACGTACTTCCTAAAGGTATTTACAGCACTCGAGACTCCCAGATGCTTCGAGCGTGCGAGGTCTACGGGCTTGGTATAGCCCGCGCTAAACTCTGTATACCTCTCCAGGTAGTAGACATCGCCCTTGACGAGGCCTAGGAGATCCTTTGCGTTGGAGTTCTTGGATATGAACAGAAACTTCCTAGGGCTTATACCAACAGTATAGACGAGATCTTTGAGCACCTGGATAACGCTATACCCCTTATCTTCTAGGATCTCCAGCCTAGACTCTAGCGATGCCCTGTGCAGCCTAGCAAACATCGCTACAAGGCTCCCGTCCACCAGCACCAGGTCAACACTGCTAGCGAGTTTCTTCATAAAATCTATTTCCGTGGCCATGGACAGAAGAGAGAGCTCGTATTCTATGTTTGGCGTCGTCGCTATGTCTATCTCGGCACGCCCATCCAGGTGCTCCTCTCTTTTCTCGCTGAGCACAGCCGATACCGTGTTAACAACGTACAGAGCATACCCCCTATACTCTATGTAATTAAAGCTACTATCTATACCGGCTATGCTCAGCCTCCTTATGTAGGGGTTATGAGACCCCCTATACCTAACCCACAGGGATTTTAGAAAGCGCAGAGCGTTGAGAGTCACAGCTTCGTCTATCTTACTCCTTAGAAAGCCAAACCTCTGTAACACAGCATCTATGGTCTGGGTCAGCATACTCTGTACCCACTGGCGTGCTCTTGGAAATACCCAGATATTACCTAGCTTTGGAAGAATATAAGAGAGAGAGTTAGGCGAAAATATTAGCACTATCAACTGTAGGTCTAAGGTATATAGGATGTGGATAAAGGAATGTAACCGAAACTGTTCCAAGATCGTTAGGACGATTCTAGAGAATAGCCTGAGCTGGATCCACGCCTACTATGCGCTATCCTGTATCGAGGATGGTCTGTGCAGAACAACAGTAGCCTACGACCAGCCCTACGGTCCTACGGGGGTGGGTGTTTTCTATTCCATACCCGAGCTGGGGATAGGAGTTGTATACTACATTGCTGTCCTACCCATGTTTAGGAGGAAGAGCCTCGGAAAGGCTATTGTAGCGTCTATAGAGGAACTGCTAGAGGATGAAAATATAGACACAATATTGGCAACTACCAGGAGAGATAATACCGCTTCGAAAAGAGTTTTCGAAGAGCTAGGATATAGCGCGATAGACCTAGAGGAGCTTGACGAAACAGTGGAGGAGCTGGTAACCATGGTTACGTGCGGATACGAAGACGATATTCTCTACGTTAAGCACAGCGGCGGTCTCGACAAGCTCTTTGGCGCCCTGCTGAAGAAGGACTCCGCATATGTTGTGGAGAACGTTTGGAGGAGAATATGCTACAGACCCTGGGCTAGGCTTAGGTATAGAACATCCTAGCCCTCATCAGCGTTTCTAGTCTTCGGTTCTACGTGTACTGTAACGTCTATTCCCTGCCTTCTAAGCTCCTTCTCTATCCTATCCACAACGTTATGGGCATCCTCGATTGGCGTATCGGAGCTTACCTTAACAACCATATCTCCTTGGTAGAGACTTCTCCACCACCTTCCTAACCNTTACCCTATCTACCTCGACACCGTAGCCCCGTGCCACCAGGTAGATTCTGTCTATAACCTCCTTGGGCGCTATATCGCTAACAGCAATAACAACGTGGTGGAAGTTCTCAACCAGCTCGTAGAAAAGGTATGCCGCAAGCGCTATAGCGCCCAAGAAGTCGATTAGATAGCTTACCGCAATTCCGCCTATAGAAGAAGCTATCGATACAAAGCTCTCGATAAGCTCTATTGCTGTAAAGCCGCCATAGCCTGCTACTATGCTATGGGATCTCCTAGCTATATAGACAGCCGCACCGTAGGGTACGAGAGCTAGGCTAGCATAGAGAGGAGATTCAAGTCTCACATCATAGGCTCTACCGGCTGAGCCAACTATATCCAAAGCCACTACGCCGGCAACAAAGGAGTACAGCATGAGCATCGATATGCCTCCTCCAAGAGTCAGCCTGTGATGACCGTAGTGGTGATCCTCGTCTGGCGGCTCCATGCCTGCTCTGAAGAACTTTAAGATAAGCACTATGGCCAGAGTATTTGCGATAGAGGTCATTGCGTCCACAAAAACCGATTTAGACCCTCCCACAATACTTCCGTAGATCTTTAGCGCTCCACCTAATACGCTTAGCACTATTAGCATTACTATTGTTTTTTCTCCGCCCTCTTTGATCATCGCAGACCTGCCCTATAAAAGCCCAGGAGTGAATTAAGCTTTTGTGCTAAACCCTAGGGCAGTATACATGATTATGTATAGACGGATCCGCAGAGCATAAATTTCTAAAGCCCACCTAGTATAAATCTAGGGTCCAAAACATGATCGGTCCCCTGCACATAAAGGCTAAGAAAGGCGATGTCGCTGAGAGAGTCATAGTTGCTGGAGACCCAGCGAGAGTTAAGCAGGTAGCCTCAATGCTTGAAAACCCTGTTCTAGTCAACGAAAACAGGGGTCTACTGGTATACACAGGAAAGTACAAGGGCATACCTGTATCAGTTGCTGTCCACGGCGTAGGCCACCCATCGTCTATGCTCGTAGTAGAGGAGCTTACCATGCTAGGTGCAAAAGTGGTCGTTAGGTTCGGTACTTGCGGCGCAATGGTAAAGGGGCTGAGGATAGGAGATATCGTTATACCGACTGGAGCTGCTTACCACCCCGGTGGCGCGTTTTATCAGTATCTGAGAGAAAACGTTTGCATGGCCTGCGCTCCGCATTTTGAGGTACTCAAGTCTATAGTGGAAGAAACACAAAGTGCCGGTGTAAAATATGTTCTCGGACCCGTGGTCAGCAGCGATGCTTTCTATGCAGAGGATCCAGAGTTCGTCAAGAAGTGGACCAGCAGAGGCATAGTAGCAGTTGAAATGGAGTGCGCCGGCCTGTTTATGCTCGGGTCTATGAGGAGTATCAAAACCGGTGCTTTGCTACTTGTAAGCGATTCTCTTGTTGAAGAGCTAGGGTATGCAACAGCCGAGGAGCTTAAAGGATATGTTGATAGAGCTGCGAGAATAGTGTTAGACTCTATTGTTAAAGTGTCTGTTTAAAGTGTCTATAGGTCTGTTTTTAAAACCAGCAATGTGCGTGCTACATGGTCTTCTCTACCGTCAGCTTCTCTATAGTCTCTATATACTCCCTAACCCTCTGAGGCAAACCCTTAACATCGACGTTTATGAAGCCGCGTATGAGTATTGCGACAGCTTCTTCTTTTGTAAAGCCCTTGCTGACGAGGTAGTTGATCTCTTCCTCAGCAAGCCTGCCTATCGATGCTTCATGTGTTAGCATAGTATTCGGCGAAAGAGCTTGGAGCTCGGGTATCGTCCTAATAACCGATTTATCCGATAGCATGAGCCCTCTGCAGTCTATATGTCCTCTGCCATGTCTTCCAGCTATAGATGCTCTCGCAACGATGCTAGCGCTATCCCTTGCGAGGGATCTCGAGACTATCTCGGCTGACGCGTTTTCGCCATCGAGAACAGCGGCACTACCCACATCTATGTCTGCGTCCCCCACTCCTAGGACTATAGACGCTAGATATGTGTAGGCCCCCTCACCTAGGTAGACCACGGGATATGTCTGGAGGGTCTTTACCTGTGCTAGGTTGACATAGTAAGATATGTACCTCCCCCCAGGCTTAACCCGTACAACAGTCCTAGGCCTCACATGCGCAACCCTGTTCCACGAGTGGACCATCACAAACCTAAGCGTTGCCCCCTCCTCAACGTAGAACTCCGATATACCTACGTGCAGACCTACCACCTCCGGCGCTATAGCACACCCAGTGTACACCGTTGCATCAGCATCCTTCTCCACTATCACTATATTGTGGGGTGCTTGAAGACCGCCAATACTCATGAAGAGACACGCCATTATAGGCTCCTCGACCTTCACTCCCCTCTTAACCCTGATGAAGTAGCCGCCCCTTCCCCTTAGGGCCGCTATTGCCGTATACTTGTCCTTACCTGGGTCGACGAGCTTCCACACGTATTCTTTAGCCTCGTCAGGTCTGTCCTCTATGAAGTCTTCTAGCCTAGTTATCTCGACGCCGGGTATCCGGCTAAGATACTTGTAGTACACCTGGTCAATCTGGGTATAGAGTGCCCGGGCCGAAAGGTCTACCCCGACCTCCTTAGCCTTAGCCTCGTCGAGCAGAGGCTTTCCAGCCGGCTTGACCTCTAGAAACCCAGACACATCTATGTCCTGGCCGTATGGCGATGGCTTGTTGAGGGCCTCTCGCGCTCTAGATTCTACCTGTTTAAGCCAGTTCTCTAAACCCACGGCTAAACACCTCGTCTATCAAATCCCTCCCGTCGCAAACCTTCACGGATCCCGACATAACTATGCATACTCTCGAAGGCTCTACATACCTCGATATAAGCGCTGAGTGGGTTACCACTACAGCCGATCTATAAGGTGACAGCTCCACAAGCTTCTTGATAGCCCTAGCCACTATCTCTATAGAGTCCACGTCGACCCCGCTATCGGGTTCGTCTATGAGGGCAAGCTTGGGCTTCTGTGCCAAGAGCATGGCCATCTCGATCCTCTTTAGCTCGCCCCCCGAGAAACCCTTGCCAAACTCTCTATCGAGTAGGTGGAGTATCTCTAGCTCGTTGGCAATCTCATGTACGTCGCATCCGTTCTTGCGGCACAGCGCCTCGAGCAGATGGACAACCTTAACACCCAGGAGCCTAGGCGGTATCTGGTGGGCTAGAGCGAGCCCCTTAGCTACCCTAGCCTCCATTGGTGCGTCGGTTATGTCCTCTCCATCTAGGTATATCCTACCAGAGACTGTAGAGTAGCCTGGATAGCCTATCAAAGCTCTCAGCAGCGATGACTTTCCCGCACCGTTGGGGACCCAGAAGAAAGAGTACTTCACCCCTGTTTATTGATAGCGTAGCGTTTTTGACCACAAGTTTTTCGCCAACAGCTACGCTCACCCTATCGACTAGCAACACGCTCAATACATATCACCTGTACAGTAAAGAGACTCGCATTAGAAGAATATAAGCATACACAACATGACTATACGAAACCGCTAAAAACATCTGTTGATAATGCTACAGCCATATATGCCGAAAGACACGATATAGCTATGCACCCTAGTACCTCCCTCAAAAATCTGTTACTAACACTTCCCTCAACAATAATAACGATGCACGCTAAGGAATGTAATTACGTTAGCAATACAAATAGCATTACTTAAAACGTGTCCCCATGTATACTACTAGGCAAAGGAATAACCTGAAAAATGGATAAAAACACTTGATAGCCCGTGACTGTGTATAGCACCACCAGCACGAGCAATGAAAGGGGTGCGGCCTCAACAACCAAGAGGGCAGGCCTTAACCACCGGCTCATTGTGCCCATCCTATGTTTTCTAAGCAGAAACACGCTGTAAACCCCATACACACAAAATAAACATGTTGCAGTGATGCATATTGTGAGAATCCAGATCTTAGGTGATGGCCTATTCACCGCATTAGTACATACAACGCATATTAGCCTCGGCTAGTAGGAGATATGCACTAGGTGCTGTAGGTGCTTATAGGCTTTGTAAACGGGAACATCTACACCTCGTTTAACCCCCTTCGAAAAGCCGAGGCTTTTGTTGTAGCAAACAACAGGTTTGTTTTTGTTGGAAGCAATAGAGATGCAGAAAACATTGTTAGGGCCGCTGGCGGCAGGATTGTCGACCTCAACGGCAAGACTGTTTTACCGGGTTTTGTAGACACNCACGTACACATAGACGAGCTAGGTATTCACCTACACTCTATAAATCTTAGAAGCGTTAAAAGTATAAGAGAGTTGAAAGAAAGGCTCAGGGAAGCCCTAGGAAAAACAGAAACTCTGTGGATTCTAGGACACGGCTGGGACCAAGAGCTTTTCGAGGAAAAGAGGTGGCCAACGAGATGGGATATAGATGAAGTTGTCAAGCATAGGCCCGCCTTTTTGACAAGGATATGTCTTCACGTAGCGTTGCTAAACACTCGAGCTCTAGAAATAACGCAACTAAATACCCTAGATAGTCCAAATATTGTGAGAGACGAGAAGGGAGTCCCTACAGGGCTTGTAAAGGAAGAGGCCCTTGAGCTGGCCTGGGAAAAGGTTCGGGAGTCCATGTCTATCGAAGACTACGAAAAGCTTCTTTCGAGTGCCATGCTCTTTGCGGCATCGCAAGGCGTTACGACTATAGGGTTTACGGGCTGCGATATCAAGGTTTTGAGGGCTCTCATAAACCTATGGTCGAGGGGTATGATCTATACCCGGGTCAGGGTCTACCTGACGCCTGGGAAAAGCTGGGAGGTTCTAGAGCTATTGCGGAGTAGCGGGATAAGGAGGGGTTTTGGCGACGAGTATATGAGGATCATGGGCGTGAAGGTTGTAGCAGATGGTAGTCTTGGGGCTAGAACAGCTTGGCTTTCGGAGCCCTACTCCGACGATCCGTCGACTAGCGGTGCTCCTGATATAGCGCCTGAGGATCTGAAGAAGATCGCTAAGACAGTGCATGAGCAGGGGCTTCAGCTTGCTGTACACGGGATAGGGGACAAGGCTATAGACGCTATTCTCGAGGCCTACAGCGAGCTCGGGGATGTGAGTAGATACCGGCATAGGATCGAGCATGCTTCTGTTGTTAGAGAAGACCAGATCGAGCTCATGGCAAGGCTGGGGGTTACCGCATCGGTTCAGCCGAACTACATTATATCCGATTGGTGGGCCCTCAATAGGCTCGGGGATAAGCGGATTAGATGGCTCTACCCGTTCAAGACTATGCTGAGCAGGGGTATAACAGTAGGGTTTGGTACCGATAGCCCCGTGGAGCCTATAAACCCGTGGCAGTCTGTATACGCAGCCGTAACACGGGGCAGCTTCGAGGGGGTGGCCCACTACAAAGCAACAGAACATGAATGTCTGTCTGTTGAAGAGGCGCTATACTCCTACACTATCGGCTCTGCCTATATAATGTTCGAAGAAAACAATCTTGGGTCGATAGAGATTGGAAAGCTCGCCGATTTTGTTGTAGTTGATAGAGACCCCTTCACTGTCGAAGTGAAAGACCTTAGAAACATAAAGGTGCTAGAGACATATATTGGTGGAAGAAAGGTCTGGCCATACGTGACTGTGTTTCTGAGCACGTAGACTAAGACAGTGTGCTACCCAGAAGTCGCTATGCGACGAACCGCAACATGGATCAGCATATGAACGTTTTTTCAATCTCCTCAACAGTGATTGTTGAGAGACCTAATACTATTTTCATACCGTTCTTTAGTACCAGCGGGCCTAGCGCCCTTATGTCCTCGCCGCTTACATAGGTTCCATTTGTGCTACCCAAGTCTACGATGTACCACTTACCATCTCTGTAGAATATCTTGGCGTGAACCTTGGATATGTAGGGATCGGCCACGACTATATCGCAACCGTTGTCACGGCCAATTAAGTAATCGCCAGGCTTTAGCCTGTAGCTTTTCTGTACAGACGATGCATAGCTCTTGACGCTTATAGTTATGGCAGGGCTTTGCTCCACCATCTCCTTATCTAGTGTCACCTCATCAACTGTTAGCTCTATATCTCTATCGGGGTCTGCCGACAACACCTCAAGGANCTCCTGTAGAGCACCTATACCGTAACTCACCATGTTTCCAGCTCCTGCTTCACGTGTTATGGCTATTATTCTTCTCCTTAGTGCGTAGAGCCTAAACACGCTACCCTCTAAGACCATCGTAAACTGCAGAATAGTTATACCGTTAGCTGTGCTAGCCACGTCTAGCGCGGTTTTTAGCACATCTCTAGCTTTAACAGCAAGTTTCTTGGTATGCCACTTTTTCTGCTGTAGAAGCGAGTAAAGCATTTGGTAGTTGGTTAGGATGCTACTTACATCATCCAATGCATCACATATAGGTGCTCCAGACAAGATATCGTCATACACTTATTGTCTATCCTCTTACAGCTACTTTTCCGCATTCCTTACAAAGCTAATATACTTATTCAGCGAATCCCTCTCATCCAAGCAAAGCACCTAACGAAGCTCACGCGACCTTGGAAATACCTATCAAAGCTATGGTGTGTGCTAGCCTTATTAGTCTTGCCGTTCTATGTTTCATCCCTAGTAGGTGGTCTACGCTTGTCGGGCTTGTCCTACTTGGACGCTGTTCTCGTAGGACTTATCCAGGGTGTAGCGGAGTGGCTACCTATCTCGAGCAAGACCATGGTTATGCTATACTCCTTGATTGTTTTGGGAGGGTCTGCGGCTACTGCTTATGCTCTTGGCCTAGCTCTACAGGGTAGCACGGTTTTAGCTGCTATGCTATATTTTTGGCGCGATCTGGCCGAGGTTCTAAGATTTAGGAATGTAAAAATGCTCTTGTTTCTACTGATAACAACCATGGCAACAGGTGTCTCCGGGGTACCGATCTACCTTGCTCTTAGATGTGCCCTAGGGTCTAGCGATGTCGCGGTGAACCTCATAAGCATATTTATTGGCGCTATTCTGATGGCGCAAGCCGTGTTGTTGAGCAGGCTATCGCCTGGGACAAAAGGCATAGGCGATATCAGCTTCCGGGACTCTGTGATTCTAGGGCTTAGCCAGGGCCTTGCTGCAATCCCGGGCATAAGCAGGTCCGGTATAACTCTTGCAACACTCCTCTTCCTAAGATATAGAGTAGAAGATGCTCTCAGACTAAGCTTCTTGGCNTCGATACCTGCCAACCTTGGAGCTACACTCCTTGTAGCCATAGAAGACGGTGGTTTGGGGATGCTCAGCGCACTCCATGCTCTTATCGCGCTACTGGTATCCGCAGCTACGGGTTTTGCTGCGATAGGCACGCTGATAAAGATAGCGCGCAGACATGGATACAAGTTGACGGCGGCTCTGGGTATGTTAACTCTTGCTGTTGGGGTTATATCTACGACTTTCCTAGGGCTCTGACCCACACCGTTCTCTAGCGTTGTATCCCGTTTGCAGATGAGAATAATAGCAGCTTGCAAATAGGTCTTAGAGTATCTTCTCGATCCACTCGGATATGTCTTTTACGACGTCTCTCCAGCCTACTTCGTGTATTAGGGTGTGCCCCTTTCCTGGGTAGATCTTAAGCTCTTTGATTCTCGAGCCTATCTCTCGATACGTCCTCTTGCTCGCCTCTACGGGTATAATATTGTCCTCGTTGCCATGGATTAGCATCACCGGCTTATCGACCCTGTTTACGTATTTCCAGTACTCGCTTGCGGCTCTCCAAATCTCGCTGAGAAGCCTTGCCGTTGTATCTCTTAGAGCCAGGTCATCTCTTGCAATAGTATCTACAAGATCCTTGTCGAGCTTCTTTGTCAGCGCTTCTACCTGCTCCCGTGTAAAGGGTAGCTTTATCCTTTTCCTTGGTGAGAGAACGGATAAAAGACCGACAACGAGCCTGGCACCCACGCTCACAGGAATGAGAACGGCCGGTGCAATACCCACTACGGCATCTCCAACTCTACCGTATTTAGCTGTATATAGGAGTGCTACAAGCCCTCCCATGCTATGTCCGATAAGCACCGCCTTCTTTGCCCCGTAGCTTTTCTGAGCAAAGATCGTAAACTGCTCTAGGTCTTTCAGGTAGTCCTCGAAAGAGTCTACGTAACCCCTATCCCCTCCCTGCGCCGTCCGCCCGTGGCCCCTCTGGTCATACAAGCACACCGCATAGCCGTAGCCTGCCAACTCCCGGGCCATGTGTATGTACATTCCGCTGTGCGCCGTATATCCGTGGAGTATAACCACCAGAATATCGTGGTTTTCCGGCGCCACACATCGATAGAATATCCTTACACCGCTTTCCAGGTATACATAGTCTTCAACGCTTTTCAATACCTGCACACCTCTGGGATGTATCCTGCATCGGGATAATATGCGTTACGTTTTACCCCGCGAGAATGATACAGCGCTTGTTTAAAATATCTGCTCTTCTCTCTTAGTATAAACTATGAAAACCCGTAGCAGTGACCAAACATGGGCAGTGGCAAGCCCCTTCGCATCGGAGTGTATATACCAGGTGAGCTAGCCGACAGGATACTGGAGATCATGAGGATTACCGGTATTGCCTCGATATCTAGGGTAGTACAGGAAGCGCTTTGGCTATACGTGTCAGAACATAGCTGGAAAACAGAGGGAGAGGTTGTGGGAGCCGTCGGGGTTCTCTACGATCACGAGGTCAAGCACTCGAACGAGGTGCTTACCGATCTACAGCACAGATATATGGATGTTGTTGTGACTGCTACACACATACATGTTGACGAGAGGAACTGCCTACTGTTAATAGTTGTAAGGGGCGGCTCCGGAAGGATAAAGGCCTTGGTAAACGATATAGAGAACGTAGATGGTGTCAAGATGGTTAGGCTCATGCTCATGTCCAGATAACTCAGCAGACCGAGTAACCTTTATTTCCAGGGGCAACCCACAGTTTTCCTCGGATAGTCATGGCGTACGTATACAGCCTAAAAGTTTGTAGCGCCGATGAGATGCGAAGAATAGACGAGGATGCTGCAAGGGTTTACAGAATAGACCATGCTCTTCTTATGGAGGATGCAGGAAGCGCCGTGTACTCTGCTATAATTAGAGAGTTCGGGTATGTTCGCAGCAGAAGGTTTCTGGTGATCGCCGGAATAGGCAACAACGGCGGCGATGCCCTTGTAGCGGGGAGGAGGATACATGCAGCAGGTGGTGATGTAAAAGCTGTGATCGTGGGGAATACCGCCAAGGCCACTGATCTGTGTAGAAGAAACATAGAGCTTGCTAAGAGCATAGGTATAGAGCTACACAGTGTTGCATCGCAAGACGATCTCCACCTCCTCCGCGCTCTTCTAGACTGGTGCGATATCGCCATAGTGGGGCTCATAGGCCTCGGGCTTAGAGGCGATGTGAGGGGTCTATACAAGGACGTGATCAACGAGATCAACAAGGCTGGAAAGCCCGTTGTGAGCGTCGATATTCCATCGGGTATAGACCCCAACAACGGCATGGTCAGGGGCACGGCAGTCAGATCCGCTGTCACCGTCACTTTTGGGCTTCCGAAGTATGGAAACATTCTCTATCCGGGCTATAGCTACTGCGGAAAGCTGTACGTATCGCCCCTATCCTATCCGCAAAAACTACTCGAGGAACCCTCAGTAGAGCTCAACACACCGCTAAAACCACCGGAAAGAGTCAGATGGGGGCACAAAGGGTCCTTCGGCAAGTTCCTCGCCGTAGCGGGCTCTAGGTACTACTACGGCGCTCCATACTACGTGGCGTACTCTTTTCTGAAGGCAGGCGGGGGCTATTCGAGGCTAGCAGCTCCAAAGTCCGTCATACCTTTCATAGCTGCTCGCTGTAGCGAGGTTGTCTACATACCCCTCGAGGAAACATCTGAAGGCACTATAGCTGCGGCCAACCTCGGGTACATACTCAGCATAATAGACGAGTACGGAATAGACATCGTGGCTGTAGGGCCTGGAACCTCGCTTAACAGCGAAACACAGAACCTGGTGAGAGAGCTTATCGAGGCTATAGACAAGCCCATTATAGTTGACGGCGACGGAATAACGGCTTTGTCGGCAGATGTCGATAGGGTCAAGAGGCGTAAAGCTCCAACAGTCATAACGCCCCACCTGGTCGAGTTCTCGAGGCTAACGGGTCTAGATGTTAAGAGTATACAGGAGGACCCCATCGGTGTTCTCAGGAAAACGTGCAGAGAGCTCAATTCATACATTGTTTTAAAGGGTGCCCACAGCCTCGTCGGCTATCCCGATGGGAGGGTATACATTAACATGACGGGGAACCCGGGAATGGCCAAAGCTGGGTCGGGAGACGTCCTAACAGGATCCATAGCCGCGATGTACGGTATAGGGTTTAGAGATGTAGGCGAGGCTACACGAATGGGCGTGCTTGTACACGGGCTTGCGGGCGATATTGCCGCTGAGAAGCTTGGAGAAGATGGTGTAACCCCCGACGATATACTCGGCCACCTCCCTGAAGCTGTGAAGATGCTGAGGACAGAGCCTTGGCGGATAATCGACAGGTACTTCCCGAAGACCATATGACCTCTATACACACTATTGTAAGGCGCTCTAATTGATATTCGCGGCAATCCTTGCAGGAGGGTCATCGATACGCTTCCTAACAAACAAGCTACTATACCAAGTAAGAGGAAAACCCTTGATACGCTACACATACGATAGACTTGCTACCTGCAGATCCCTGATCAAACCTGTGGTAGTAGCCTCTCCATCTATGGCTACACCGCTTAACGACATGGGTTTTGAGGTTATCATCGACAACATGTGTCTCGGTCCTCTCTCTGGCATCTATACAGCTCTAAGATTTGCTAGTGAGGTTTTTGTTGTAGGCGGTGACATGCCTAACATAGACTGCTGTTTTATAGACGAAATGATTAAAGCGTGCAGCGAATACGACTACGCGTGTTTTCCAACATGGAAAACCGGGCATATGGAGCCCCTCGCGGCTCTCTACAAGCAAGAACTCTTGCCGCTGCTCGATTATGCTATTGCTGTGGGAGAGCTCAGTATTCAGAGACTGGTTAAACGGCTGGGTGTGGATGTCAAGAAGATTTCTATAGATAAGCATCTGAGTAGATGGGCTAGGGTGTTCGCAAACATCAACACGCTCGAAGATATATGGCTACTTCTGAACAACCATCAATAGACGGCGCTAATTCGTATTTGCGCTAGGCTCTTCCCTTCTTCTCTAGGAGTGCATAGAAAAACCCGTTAACATCGTGTCTGTGGGGCCAGGCCCTCATCGTTTTCCTGAGAAACCCCGGGTCAAAGGGCTTCTCTAGCGGCACGAGCTCTACCAGCCCTCTGTATCTGTCGATAATCTTCCTCACCACATCCTCACCCTCTTCCATGAAGACCGAGCAGACGGTATAGAGTATCCTTCCACCTGGCTTGGCGAGTCTTACAGCCGTGTCCAAGAGCTCTACCTGAAGCTTCTGTAGCTCTCCCAGGTTTTCGTAGGCGATTCTCCACCTCAGCTCGTGATTCTTAGCTAGAGTACCACTAGAACTACAGGGTGCGTCAACCAGAACCCTATCTGCTATCTCTTCGCCTAGAACTGCCGGGGCCTTCCTTCCGTCCTCTTCGAATATCTTTACTATGTCTATGCCCATCCTGTTCAAGAGGTCCCTCATCCTCTTCAGCCTCAGCTTATCCACATCAAATGCATATATCTTACCGCTGTTTTTCATGAGCTCGGCTATGTGTGTTGTCTTGCCCCCGGGCGCTGCACAGAGATCGACAACAGTCTCCCCAGGCCTAGGATCTAGGAGGATTGATGCAAGCGCGCTCGCCTCGTCCTGAATAACTATCTTACCTTCTTTGTATAGCCTAGATCTATCGAAATTGTATGGCCCTCTAAACTTGACAACGGTCGGCACATACCTTCCTAGGGTTGGCCTGACCCCTTCTCTCTCTAGCTCGGATACAACTTCTTCGACTGTTGCCTTGAGCGTGTTAACCCTTATGCTTATCAGCGGTATCCTGTTAATGGCCTGCAGGAACTTCCTGGTCTCGTTTTTGCCTAGGAGCTCTACGAGTTTTCTTATCACAAACTCCGATACTAAGTATCTATACTCCCATTTCTGGATAAAGTCCTTGGGGGCGTACTTGTAGGTCGCAATCTTATCGACTATCTCCCAGAAATACATACCTACATAGGGATGGGTTACGCTAGATAAGAAGCCCGCAACAGGACCCTTGAAATACTTCAAGTATGTCAGTTTGGCTTCCCTATCCCTATCCTTTACAAACCTCTCAAAGACTAGGAGTTCTACGGCTACTCTCAGGGCCGCCCTAAGCCATGGGTCTAAGATGTTAAGGTTGCTTACGCCTGTAACCTCAGAAGCTATCCTGTCTATTATTCCAAGCCTCTTCATGGTGTCGTAAAATATAGCTGTGAGCACCCTGTCTTTGTACGTACCCGCTATACCCTCCTCCTCAAACGCTGTCCTCTTGGCCTGTTGGCTAGGCTTTATCTCCTCGCTAAGTTTAACGGCTTTCACCAGAGTCACTAAGTCCCTCGGGACTATCGCAAGAGCGCTCATGATGCTACACCTACCTTGCAAAGTTAAGTCTACTAGATCCAAAACTTATATGTTCTACCATTAACAAGGCCGAGCCGGCGTGATCCTTACATATTAAAAAATGTTTATTCGCCATAAACAGATTTATTCCTGTACCATACGAGTATGTTACCCCGGTTAAAGTTCATGGGGAACTACTCCAGGTACATGTCTAGGATAGGAAGCCACATAGCCTCTGCTGTTAGCAGGTATTCTATCCAGTTTCTAGAAGACAAAAACATCATAAGCTTTGCTGGAGGGCTACCCGATCCCTCGACTTTCCCCATAGAGGATCTCAAGAGGATCGCAGCAGAGGTCTTGGAATCGTTTGGGCTAGATGCTCTGCAGTATATGCCTAGCAGGGGAGTATCTACGTACATAAGAGAGCTCACCAGCTTCCTCTATAGAGCTAGGGGGCTAAACATCTCAGAAGAGCAGGTGCTCGTAACAACGGGATCCCAGCAGGCGATCGACATAGTATCGATGATGTACATCGACGAGGGTGACTACGTAACTGTTGAAGAGCCAACCTATATTGCTGCGCTAAATGTTTTCAGAGCGAGGAACCCCAGGTTCGTAGGTGTTCCCGTAGACGACAAGGGCATGGTTGTAGATATTCTTGAGGACAAGCTTAGAAAGCTTAGAAGCGAAGGAAAGAATGTAAAGCTACTTTACACTGTTCCGACGGCTCAGAACCCGTCCGGTGTTACAATGTCTATTGATAGGAGGAAGTACTTGCTAGAGCTAGCAAACGAGTTCGACTTCCTCGTAGTGGAGGACGATGCTTACGGGCTTATGGTGTTCGAGGGCGAGCCACCTCCACCCCTCTATGCTCTTGACAGGAGCGGTAGAGTAATCTACGTTGGTTCCCTTAGCAAGGTTCTGACTCCAGGTCTTCGGCTCGGCCATATTGTCGCGCCCAAGGATGTTATCGATAGCCTCGAGCCTCTAAAACAGCTAGCCGATCTCCACACACCCTCATTCAACCAATATGTAGCAGCTCTCGCGCTTAGGAATAGAATAATAGAAAAGAACATGGAGAGAGTCAAGAGCCTCTATAGGGCAAAGAGAGACGCTATGATAAGTGCTGTTGAAGAACACTTTATCAAGACCTCGTGGTTCACGAGACCTATAGGCGGTATGTTTGTGTGGGTAAAGCTTAACACATCTATAGATACCGAGGCTCTACTTCCAAAGGCCTTCAACCGAGGCGTTATATACCTGCCAGGCAAGGGGTTCTACCACGACGAGAGCGGGCTCGATACCATGAGGTTAAACTTCACGTACCCCTCTATTGAGCAAATACACAGGGGTATAGAGATTCTCGGAAACATGATCAGGGAAGCAATAAGCGTTGCTACAGTTGCCCAGCACTAGCTAAGCATAGAAGTATCGACTCTTATAAGGCCTAGGTTTTCCGCTATTTCGAGAGTCCATAGGGCTAGGTCTTTTGCAATAAGCTCCACCGCCAGATCCGTATCTACATCCCTGCCTAGAACCTTCTCGATAGCTTTTCGTGCAGCCTCTGCTACTATCCGTGGCGCAAACCTTCGCGTAAGCATTGTTATGGCGTCTAGAAGGCTCAAGTTCTGGATGCGTACCGCCTTAACGAGAAACTCTATGTCCTCTGATGTGGGTATCGAAACAGTATTTCTGATATTCATGCTCTCCAGAATCTCGAAGTAGGTAAGCAAAAGGCTCTGGTCTTTCAACAGCTTGCCAGAGCCCATGAAGAGCCTTGACACTTTTCATCCACAAAAAAGTTATGCTCAGGATGCTTAAAAGCCTGCATCAACACTTATTTATTTCGACACTGGATAGCATCTATGGCTCCCAGACGCTCCGCAACGCGGAGGGGATGAAGAGGGTAGCCGACGGGGTCGTACAACCCCCTATCCCTTTCCGTGGGTTTTCCTGCTCACCGTAGTCATGCCTTCAGCTCATCCCCTGTATAGCCAAGCCTCTACCAAATTTCCCGCAGAGAACCTTTGGTTCGCCAACAACCGAGGCTTTGCATCATGGTTCTCACCTGCGGTCTAGCGCGAGCTTTGCTTCTTTCCATATAACGATCTGGTCAGTCCCTCGATAGACCTACACCCATATCCGCTTGCCCTGAGGCGTATCCAAGAAGCTGCTCGTAGGCTTATCCAAGGTGTAGAACTACACTAGCTGAGCCGTCTGCTGCATCGTATGTACGGCAACCTTTCTGCTTTCCTTAGGCTGTGTTTTATGCGTTACTTGTGGCTCTATTGCTAGAACCATACATGAGCTCCCCACTACAACCTCTTCCAGACGCTAAAGCTAATTCTGCTCGAGGTATCTAATGCCTCAGGCTATAGATTTGAATTACCAGCGTATTATCAGCGATAAGCTCTGAATAGATTTAACACCCAGAACCGTGTATAGTAGTATGGGCTAGGGACCATGCTTTATGTTGGATGCTGCGGGTTTTGTGTTGCGCGATCTAGGTACTACTCGCTGTTCAATGCTGTAGAGATTCAGGAGACATTCTATGAGCTGCCCAGCTTAGATAGGCTTGAGAGATACAGAAAAGAAGCACCAGAAGGCTTCGTCTTCACCATAAAGGCGTGGCAAGCCATTACGCACCCGCTCGATTCGCCTACATGGAAAAGAGCTAAAAGAGTGCCCGACAAGACTTTAAAGGACAAGTATGGTTTTCTAAGACCCACAAAAGAGGTTTTTGATGCTTGGGAGAAGGTTGTTGAAGCCGCTAAGGCTGTAAACGCTAGGGTTATAGTTGTTCAAACCCCTCCAAGCTTTGGGTATACCGAGGAGAACTATAGGAATGCTATAGAGTTCTTTTCTGTTGCCGATAGCAGCGGGTTTGTAGTTGGATGGGAGCCGCGGGGGTCATGGTTAGAAAACCTATCCAAGGTCGGAGAAATAGTGTCTCGCTTCAAAAACATCATACACGTAGTAGACCCGCTGCGATTCACTCCAGTAGTCGATAAACCCGTTGCATACTTCAGGTTGCACGGGCTCGGCCCCGGAGAGGTAAACTACAGATATAAGTATACAGATGAGGATCTGGATAGGCTATGCGAGATGGCAACCGATTTTCTAGCAAAGAGCAGAGGGGTTTACATAATGTTCAACAACATACACATGGCTTCGGATGCCTCGAGGTTTAAGGAGAGGTGTAGACAGCACCATCCATAGGGTATCCCTACAGCCCGCAGACCTAGACCATTTTTCTGAATACCGCTACCATGTCCTGGTAGCCCACTACAACCACATCAACAAGGCTGTTTGCAAATATTCCCGTTTCCACAACCCCTGGAATGCTTTTCAGCTCTCTATCAAGCTCGCGTGGGTTGTATCCAGGAAGCGGAGAGACATCAATTATCACACCCCCCGTATCGGCTACAACAAAACCGTATTTACCTTCCCTAGAAACCCTTATCCGTGGGTTCAGCCCTTTTTCGCGAAGCTTTCTGTAAACTATGGACAGAGCCTGAGGAAGAACCTCTACTGGTACAGGATGCTTCTCGCCGAGCCTCTTCACGAGCTTGGTAAAGTCTACCATGTATATCCTGGTACTTGCTGCTGACGCAAGTATCTTCTCCATTGTCGAGGCTCCACCTCCACCCTTGATCATGTTCAGCTCAGGATCTACCTCGTCAGCACCATCTACATAGACGTCGATTGTGCTGACTCCGTCTACGCTTAGAACCTTAAACCCGGCTTCGGATAGCCTCTTCGCTGTGTATATAGAGGCACATACAAAGAATGATTCTATAAACAAATGGCTGGACGAAACCAGCAAATCTATGAACAGATCGACAGTAGAGCCCGTGCCTATGCCTATCACGTCTCTCTTCATGCCCAGCACTATCCTCATTGTTTCTTCGACAGCCTTTCTCTTTGATTCCAAGATCTTGTTGTCCACCTTGCATACCCCACTTCTCTAACTGTTCGTCAGCATATGTAAGCTTATATTGTTGTCCGTATGCTGTAGGTTTCCGACCAATTATTTTAAAAGTGCTGTGGTTTCCATGAGCAAGGCTATCTACGGCACCATAGTACTGCTGGTGGCAACATCTCTATGGGGTAGCTCGTTTGTATTCATAAAGCTCTCTGTAGAAGAGGTGTCCGGCTTTAGCTATGTGTTTTACAGAGCCCTAATCTCCTTTACAGTGCTTACACCCGCTATTATCTGGAAAGCTCTTCGCAAACGGGTCAGCCTTACGAGTATTGTCGGCGGGTTTGTCACGGGAATAGCATACCTCCTAGGTTTGCTGCTCCAGGGAATTGGAACAGCCTATACAACACCGTCCATCAGCGCTTTTATTACGGGGCTAAACACGGTTCACGTCCACGTTTACGCAGCTCTTGTCAAGAGAAGCTATAGCGCCATGCTGTTGCTGTCTCTCGTTTTAGCCGTAGCGGGTCTATACATGGTTACGCAACCTGTTGGCGGGTTAGGCTTTGGAGAGCTCCTGGTTTTCTTAGGCTCGATAGCGTGGGCAGCCGAGATAATACTCGTATCGAAGTACGCTGTCAAAGGTGTTGAACGCTTGGAGTTTCTCTACGGTCTACTAGTACCTTCTCTTTTTCTAGCCCCCTACGTGTTAGTAGTTGAAGGTTGTATCGAGCTGAGCACCTCCACATGGTTCTACATAGCCTACCTAGCCGTTGTATGCACACTGCTAGCAACGTTTCTACAGGTTGTGGGCCAGAAGCACGTCAGCGAAGCCACGGCTGCCATAATATATATCCTCGAGCCCGTATTCGCGCTATTGTTCTCCATAGCTATATACGGTGAAAGCGTTACCTTCATAGGCTTGCTCGGCGGTCTTGCCATGGTAACTGCCTCGGCTATAGCGGTTGCCGACGAGGTTCTGAGGCAGAGAAAGCCTACCTTTATCAAGAGTCTAGAGCCTAGGTACAGTGATTGATGTAGAAATGCTGTAAACACTGCTTCGATGGTCTAGCACCCGCATATTCCTGTGTATAGAGAGCCTCATAGCCGTAGATGTGGAGCGGCTCCATCAGAACCTAGGATTATGCCAGTTTTCGGATTCTTATTCTTGTGGAGTTTATTGTTGCACCGCCATACACATCGACATCGTCGTCGACAAGAACGTTTATCCTCTTTCCATCAAGGGTATACGCTTGTCTCGGAGCCCAGGCAACCCCCTTGGTGAGCGAACTATCTACGCGTATCCTCATAACAACCGATCCGCGCTTGTTGAAAACCTCTACCACGTCCCCGGACGATATCCCGCGTTTTTGGGCATCTTCAGGAGATATATACATCTCCCCCTGGTTTGGGCCGTAGACGTCCTCAAACTGTGTATGTATGTAGAGCGGGTGTGCAGAGGATATTAGGATGAGCTCGTCTTCTTCAGCACTGTCGCCTTCGGGAGGTGTTGGTACTGGTGGCAGACCTTCTTTCGCTGCTATAGTGCTATACAGCTCTATTTTTCCCGTGGGCGTTTGGTAGACGTCTCTAGGCATCGGGTCTAGCTCTACATACCCATTTTTGAGCAGTTTCTCGGCGTTTTCCCTCCCGAAGGCGTGCACGAGGATCTCATCGGGGTCGGCGCATATATCGGAGTAGCTACTAGGGGTAAGGCGCTTAGCTACTTCGCACATAAGCTGGTATTCGCCTATAGACTCTCCGAGGGGGTCTATAACGGGTTTGTTGAGGTAGACAATGTTGTGAAGATAGCTGAACACGGCGTCTAGCTTCTCGTAGAATGTAGGGGCTGGAAGTACGAGGTCTGCTACTTTGGCTGTATCTGTCCAGTGTGTTTCGTGTACAACGACAAACACGTCGTTTCTTTTAATGCCTTCTACCACCTTCTCTGCTTGGGGCAGGGTTGCAACAGGGTTGTGGAGGTGTATGTAGACAAATCTGTATTCTCCTCTAGCAAGCTCCTCCCCCACCTTCTCCATGCTAACGATTTTCCTAGGCCCCCACCTATCGCTACCATCAACTGCGGCAAGGTTTATCGGCAGACCGTCTGTGTTGCTGTAGTAGAACCCGCGGTGTATACCCAGCAAAGCGGGGAGAGCCGATATAGCTCTGACTATCTCGCCGCCGCCCCGTCTTCTCTGTAGACCGTACCCTATGAGTATCGCAAACGGCTTGCCCAGCGCTATGCTCTCGGCCAGCTCCGCCACCTTGCTCTTCGGAACTCCCGTCACCCTTTCAACTTTATCCAGGTCGTATCTCTTGACGTGCTCTAGGAAGCTCTCAAACCCGTAGACATACTTCTTCGCAAAGTCTGTATCGATATAGCCTCTGTCGAGAAGGTACCTAGCCATGCCCAGAGCTAGGTAGCCGTCTGAGCCGGGCTTGACCAATACGAAGTCTGTACTCTGTCTAGCAGTCTCCGAAAGCCTGGCGTCGATAGTAATTATCCTTCCACCCCTATCTTTTACGCCGAGAACCTTAGCCCAGAGGTGTATCGCGCTTACAGCTGGGTTGAACCCCCATATCAAAACTGTTCTCAGCTTCTCTATATCGCTGGGGAAGACTCCGTACGTCGAGCCGTAGACGAGCCTGAGCGCTTTAGCACCACTATAATCGCACATACTACCGTCTGTTCTGGCTACGCCTAGAAAATTCCAGAGCCTCCTACTGGCATAGCGGGTTAGGATACCCCTGTTGCCAGCATACTCCAGAAACAGAACCTTTTCAGGCCCCCACTTTTCTAGTGTATAGCTAAGCTGGTGTACCAGGGTCTCTAGCGCGCGATCCCATTCAATCTTTCTAAAAACACCGCCGATATTTATCACAGGGTACAGAATGCGAAGGCTGGAGTATACCCGTTCAACGTCTTTGGCTGCCCGCGGGCATAGCATGCCCTGGGTAAGCCGGTCCTTGACCGCCTCTATCCTAGACATCTTGCCGTTTTCGACATACACCCTAAGCCTACAGGTGTCGTAGCAATCCCTTGGGCACCCTACCAGCATGTCCAAAAAGACCCCGCAGTGAATAGTGGCTTAAAGCATAAAATACTTTCCAACGGTCTGCCCAGCAACCTGCCGATCCGAATCCATCGGGACCGGCATATCGATGCTATGCTATACGTTTATGGGGCTCCGCCTTCCCGTCGCCTCTAGATGCTTTTACCAAAGGTATTGCTAGCAAGCCCACCGCTGATAACATGAATATTACCTCGGGTTTCTGCAAAACATCTGCCAATATCCCGCCCATAGATATCGATATAGCCTGTAGAGCGCTCCAGACAAGGTATACCTTCGAGCTGTGTCCAATTCTTTGAGCAGGCTCGACATCGCGGATCATATGGCTAAACAATGACATCCATAGGCCGATCATGCCAGCACCCGCCACGAAGGCTCTTACCATTTGAAAATCTAGCCTCTGTATATAGGGAAAAGCGGCTATAGACACTACAGACATCGCTATGGCTATCCTCGCTACGGCAAGCGATGGTAAAACCCTTAGAAGCGCGCCCCACGCCGGTGGAGTTAGAAGCGCTGCCAGGAAATCGGCTCCGTTGATCATTGTTATCCACATCTCGTCTCCTCCAAACCTCTGCTTGATATAGGGGGCTACGAGGGATGCAGGAATGTATATAGCGGTGTAGGACAAGGCGATGGCTACGTAGAGCCCCCGGGATGGTCTTTCGAGTCTTGCTCTCTGTGGCTCTGGCTCCTTTCTAGGAATATCTCTTAGCAACATTATCAAGGGTGTTCCCGCTAGAAATATAAGCCCTCCCACGAGAAAGAACTTTCCATACGTAGCTATGCTTATACTGCTACTCGAGAAAATAGCCCCAGCAATTGCTGTACCGGCTAAAGCCCCTGCAGTACTAATCATGCTATCTAGTGCTACATACTTTGGCTTCCAGTCATCGTGTAGGTTGTCGGCTACATAATCAGCCCAGGTAACGTTTGCTATAGCCCCAAACGAATAAGCTATAGAAGTGATTAACGAAAACAGGTATAGAAGGACAACACCATCATAAACACGTGCGTAAACTATTGCCCCTCCAGCAACATATAGAAGCCTAGAAAACAACACCGACATCTTAAACATCTCAACCCTATACCTTCTGACAATCCCATGCCTCAGAGCTATAATGCTGTAGACGATTATCGCGGCTACTAGGGGGAGTACAAGCAACATAGATATATGGGTATAAGCACTACACAACATATACGCAAAAGCCGATCTATAGTTGATATTCCAATAAGTACCAAACCAAATACCCCACAAAAAAGCATCTGCAAGCAGTACGAATACCGCCAGCTTGGCATCGCGCATCACAGCAACACACCCAAGGCAGAGACTGTAGGACTATACCTAGCCAAACCAAATCGGTGCTAGTCTCTAAGTAGTTGTCTGGATAGGGGATATGCTCTAACCTATTAAGCTTTCGCTATCTTGCATAATTATAGCGATGTTTCCTGAACTTAAAAGCAGTCAGGATGAACCTTCATGTCAATAAAGACGACGTCTTCAACTCTATCGCAAATGAAACACTGTCAGAAATGTTAGTTTTGAAGAAGCCATTGCTGGGTTCCAGCATATTAAACTGTATGTACAAAATAATAAGTTTGTTATAGGCACGCCTTGCAACGCCAAAGGACTGAATAACCTCCATATAGTGCCTAAGCTATTTTGCAAGGCTTAGCGTGCTTGCGTGCTATTGTTTATGAGCCCTGGTGATGTTCCCCTAACCACTGGGTCGGTTCCTCTCGTTGGTGACATGGTAGTAGTGCTGATGCTGTATTGTATTAGGTTTGGACTATGTCTGGGTTGTAGTACGGTAGCCTATCGATGTTGCTTTCTAGATCGCGTATTGCGTTCTCGAGCTCTGTTTCATCTGCTACAGTAGCTGTGAGTACTACAAGCCCTTCTTCTGATAGATCGAGTCTGGCATAGCCTGTTATGGCGTTTCTTAGCTTTATCAGTTCAACAAATGTTCTAAGATCGTCGTTTCTGTACTTTACTATACCCTCGCTCTCTACGTGTATGCCGTAGTCCTCGACGAATACGGTAAACGAGTACCTCTTGTTGTTCGTGCGTTTCTGTGCTACCACAACTCTTTCTCCGTTCCTTAGCGGTGTTGCTACAGAGTAGCCCAGCTTTCTGAGTATATTGGTTACGCCCGAGTACCTTTTATCGATAGTGTGTCTGTCTACCTCTACATCATAGCCGTCCTCGACCCCCAAAAGCACTTGCACAGGGTCTACCATCTCGCCGATGTATACGACAGGAGTGTAGGACTGGGTAATCCCGTAGAATAGGCATAGCGCTTTCTCGGGCGGCCAGTAGTATACGCTGCCGCTATTAACCTTGTGGAGAAGCTCGCTAGATCTATAGGGGATATCTACAGGAGTTGGAAAATATACTTCCTGTTTCCATACGCTTGCCCTCGAGCTAAATGGTAGGGAAGACTCTAAGTAGCTCTGGTAGTTCTTTGTGTCCACCACGACAGAAGTCATGATGTTCTTAAACAGGATCTCGATCAGCATGGTCTACACCGCACGCTAGACTAGGTGGTGAAAAAGTATAATAAATTTGGTGAGACCCTTAATTTGGCTGCACGGCTGTTAACGGGGTTGCTAGGGCTTTACCGTGTAGTACATCCTCTTTCTTTTCTTCCCCTTGTTCTCGGCTTTGACGAACACTATTTCGCCTATTTCGCTGGTATTCCTAACGTGGGGGCCTCCATCAGCCTGGATATCTACTCCGGGTATCTCGACGATTCTCAGCGTCTCTATGTCAGGAGGCATTCTCTCGGCCAGCTTTACAACACCTGGTATCTTCAGGGCTTCTTCTCTCTTTAGCCAGTAGATCTTTACCTCGATACCGCGTCTAACAACCTCGTTAGCCTTCTCGACAACATCGTCAAAGATCTTCTTATCGAATACCTCGAGACTATAGTCGTCGTATGCGTAGTCAGGCTCGATATTGCCTCCCGTTATCAGAGCTCCATAGTCTCTATACATGATAGCCGATAGTATGTGTGCAGCTGTGTGAAGCCTCATCAGCCTGTATCTCCTGCCCCAGTCGATAATCCCTTTGACCACTGTCCCGGGTTTCACTCCCTCCAAAGATCCCTCTACAACGTGAACCACAGACCCTCTCTCCTTATCTATGTAGACGTCTACTACCTTAAGCTGTTGATCCCCAACAATTATCAGTCCAACATCGTTGGCAACCCCTCCAGACCTGGGATGGAACGCCGTCTTCTTCAGAACTAGGCCCTTTTCGAGAACCTCTATAACTTCGGATTCGAATTCTCTTAAATAGCTATCGGCTTGATACAGCAGCTCTGTTCGAATAGACATGCACACCACCTATGCATGCCGCATCTAGTCTATAACTATCGCCTGAGATATAAGGGTAGTTCTCTAGAACTGCTCCGCAGACCTCCTGACGATGTGACAAACCGCACTGAAAACTTTTGCCACAAAATTTCGGTTTGCCATGTCTTCCGCTACAATAAATTGTTTAGAAGGTTTCTGTGGCTAGCGATCACCTGATATAGCTCTAGCAAGTCTCTCCACCCCAATATGGGCCATCTGCACCTTTCTTTGTAGCGATCCCGCTGGCGTTCCAAAGCATTTTTACTCAAGATCTCTAGAACCTTTGCACCTCTTTCAACATCATATACTACAAATGCTGGCAACATCCTTCTTGCACTCCTTGAAACATTACTTCCAAGAAGACTCAGAAATAATCTCGCTGGACATATAAAGAAGAGCTTGTGTAGATCTCCAGGTCTTCTGCTAGCCCATAGAACCTTTGCAGTGATGGAGGGGAATCCCCCACTGCTTGTTTTTTCTACTCTAACATCATAGCTTAGTTCTCGGCCCACCTCTTTAACAAGTTCAACTGCTTCCCATAGCTGGGGCAGAGAGCTTCCTAGAGTATTTGCAATTCCCTGTGTAGCCCATAACGATTTGGAAAAACTGCGAATCAGACCAAACCCTTGGATTGCAAAACCGCCTATGCTCGCCTCCTCCAATAGCTTATCTAGATCTGGAGCGCTGTTCGGGCTCAGCCTCAGCAGTATCTCCATTACGTCGGCCGCAGATAGGGGTTTTGGCAGCCTGTATACATGGGTAGGGCGGGTACGTATAACGCCTACCCCATTCCCACCCCACTTGTCCCAGAACCACTCCGTGGGTACCGTAGAGCCGTACGTGTTTTCCGTGTATAGCTCTCTTAGCGAAACGCCTAGAGCAATATCAAAGCCGTATACAGCGCCTACGAGCCTATCCAATTCTTCATCGTATACAAGGCAGAGGCTTCTACGCTTGTCGCTAAACCCTCTTAGCTCCGGGGGAGTAGACAAGAGCATGTTTGGAAATACTATGTATCGGGGCTTCTTGAATATCGTCTCCAGCAACCATCTCCGCGTCCCCATCAATACGCATAGATAGTAATGCATTACGCATCCCTAACTACTGTTAAAACAGCTACAGGACACTAACAGTTAGAAGATAAATAAGGGCTTGAACCATTTGATGTCAGAATTGTTGAGGGAGATTGATTAAAAATGTGTTCTACTTGTTGAAAGCCGAGCACAGGCTTTAAAATGTTTTGCCCTAGCGCTTTCTAGCCACCGCCGCTACGCCCAAGGCTATCGCTATTGCGTATAGCACTCCCACCATTATCTGCAGTGTCTGTGTTGCTTGGTTGAGGCTGTTCTCTAGCTCGTCTACGCGATTCTCTAAGGATTCCAGCCTAGCATTGAGCGTGTTGGACATGGTGTCAAGGTTGCTACTTACGGTAGATATGTCTGTGCTCACCTTGTCCTCTAGCATGTCTAGCCTAACGAATAGTAGTCCTGCTGTTGTGTTGACCTTGAGGACGTTGTCGTTTATCTCTACCAGCTGACCCCTGACCTCGCCTAGCTTGGTTTCTATGACAACGGTTTTGTCGTTTAGAATCTCAACGCTATCTATTAGGTTCCAGAGACCTGCCGAAAGGGACTGGTTTACAGCTGCTATGAGGTTTCTAGTTGCCGAGGTTTCGCTTTCTATAAGGCTCCCTATACCGTATAGCTTATCGACAACGCTAACAGTGAACCCCTTAGTGCCGTAGGCTCGTGTTGTCTCTGTCTCGTAGGCAGCCTTTACGATAACACTGTAGTCTCCAAGTTCGTTGACGGAGAACTCTATCGCGTAGAGACCGTCCCCGAGTGCTTCAACCGATGGCTCTAGGCTGCTTCCCTGCGGATCTACAACAGTCACGGTTATGTCTGCATCAACAGGCTGTTCTCCGAGGCTTACGCTGACCAGGGCTGTTACGGTCTTGCCGGCCTCGGCTATGGTGGGGGCGGCAACGCCTATGTCTAGCGCAGTCTCGCCGTACACAACAACAGTGGTTGAGAGTAGCTCTGTTATCACTGTCATCTCTTCGTCATAAACCTTGTATGGCAGTTCTATTGACACGTTGTGTGTTCCGGGAGCGGTATATGGCATGGCTAGGGTCCATCTCAGGTAACCTCTTGAGATATCGACAGGTACTGTTGTTATCGCCCTCCCAGCTACGACAAGCTGAACTTCGTATACATAGCCGAGTATGTCTAGACCGAATCCCTCGACTGTTACCGCGCCTCCCATGGGTACACGATCTGGTGTTGCTACAAGCCCGGCCGAGGTGGCTATAAACCTTATCTCTCCCCATCCCGGTATACAGAACTTTATCAAGACCTTGCCGCTCCTATCCCTGTTGAACAGGGTTTCGTATACCCCGCTCCCGTCAGTCATCTGGATCTCGCTGGTGTTTATCAGTGTGTGGTAGTTAAGTTCATACGGTGATGATAATATCCTGTTCTCGACCACCTTAACCTTAGACGTGCCGCTACCAACAATATTCATAACGCCTACGACGTTAGGCTTATATAGCGGTGCCTCGCCCTCGGCATAGTATGACAGCATCAATGCGTCTATGTATCCCACGGGGTTGATGCTCTCGATACGTTCTATCCGCGGCTTCTCGGCAATATCCTTGGGAGCTGGCAACTTTAGAGCTGGATCCCCTAGAAGTGCCAGCTTCATTATCTCTGAAAGCACGATATCAGCTAAATCTGGGAACATCGCAACATCCGGCAGGGTCATCACCTCTGCTACGTATGACGCCAATCCTTCAGCAACTACCTGGCCCAGGCTGGGCTCTACACCGCGAACCCTATAGCTGTTGTATGTCGATATTATCCTTCTATGTAGATATGTTGCACCGTAGTAGTAGTTGTATAGCATACCATTATCCACAACGAAAGATCCCAAAAGCTCCCAAGCAATTCTGGCGGATCCCAAATAAGCTATTCCTCCGGCAGGTGATAGGAGTATTGCCTGGCCTATGCTTGGAGGCGGGAATTCTGGTGTTACAAGCTCGGTGTCCCACGCCGCGTTGGTACACGCTACGCTAGACACTATCGGGACGCCGGCGCTGGGGCTTAGAGATAGAACCTCAAATGATGTCAGATACTCCCACTCTATGAACTCCGGCGTTGCGAGCACATCTGCAAAAGCAAATCCTGCTCCATGCGATAGCATGAAGAACCATAGGGCGTCGGCTTTGCCCTGTAGTATCGATAGGATATCCTCCTTTGTGTAGTTGAAGCTTGTCCTCGTGAGGAGGGTTACGTCGAAGCTACTGGTATCGTTGAATAGAACCATGGTGGATAGAGCGGTTTCGCCAAACATTAGCGGGAGCCCGAAGGGATAGCCGCCGGCCATGAAGAGCTTGTCGCTTCTACTAACGCTAGAGCTGTGCCAGGCGATTATCTTGGCGGCGACATAGGAGACATCCTTTAGATCGCTGAAGGGTATCCTACCTACGTAGAGATCCGGCACAAGGTCTCTGTTAATATCTGCATAGAATAGATCTGTCGGTATCCAGCCCTCGTAGGGGCCGACGTAGTCGAAGAAGTAGAAATATTTGTAGTAGAAGCTCGGCGGAACGTCGAGAGCGTTACCCACTAGAAGCACGTGTGAATAATTCCCTAGAGTATCGCTCAGATAGCTTATTATCTTTAGCGCAAGGGTATAGTTGTACTTCTCCACCAACGTCTGGTACACATAATCGGTTTTAATACGATCTTCTTCCGGAGGCTTTAATGATTCAGGATTGTAGAACCCCGGATACTCGGTTATGTTGCTCGCCGGCGGGAAGTTGGCGTATATATATTCCGTGTCTACTATATCGACGCTATACCCCATATCCTTGTAGAAGTTGCCAAGCGTAGAGCTGGCAACGTCTTTTAGCGCGGGGGTTGTTATTATGAGGAGGCTTTTTTGCTGGAAGGGTATGTATGTAGGCTTACCATAGCTAACGCGAATAACCATCCTATCCACTACAACAAGCCTGTTTTCGGTTGGGTTGTACTGTGCGGGAAATATCTTGACGGATACAATGCTCTTGCCCAGGAGACCCTTGTAGACCTTTACCTCGGCTAGCGTACCCGGGAAGTACTGGTCACTACCATAGACGTTTTCATCGGGAACATACCTGAGCTCGTTCGGGTAATCAGGTCTGTAAGCCAGGGGCTGGGGTGCTGGTATTAACCTAGACCTAAGGTCTACGACCCTGAATCCCAGGGGCTCTACGTATACACCTGCATTATCTACGTAGCCGTTGACAGTAAAGGTGTAGACGATGTAGGGAAGCATCGGCTTGCCCGGGGCCGTGAGGTAGTTTAGGTTGTTTCCTGCACCATCTACATACAAAGTTGCGTAACCCTCGTCGGTGCTCTCCACAACCACACTACCTAGGGCTACGGTGTATACCTTGTAAAGGCCTCCTACGCTTTCCTCGGGAACCCTTATGCCCATGTCCTGAAGAACTGTTCTATAGCTACTGCCGCTACCCGCATAGGCAAAGTGACTTATCGAGGGAATCGCTAGGGCTAGTACTAGCACAAATAATGCGATTCTTGATGGAGATGCCATACAGATACCCTGCTTTAGTAACATGTTCGTATCTCATTTAAAAAGCTAACTAACTAACATTCTCCGGTTCCGACCAACAACATAGAGCTTTAGATACAGAATTTCCAGGCTTGAATACTCTACATAGCCACGCATCTAGGGCCCTAAGCCGTAGTACAATCGATGACCAGGCTAAGCATAAAAACGTGGTTTCAAAACCTATCATACGGCATCTAGTTTTCGGGCTTATCAATCCAGGTGATTTTAATGGGCTGGATGCTCCTGTTGGCAATGATAGGACTTATCATAGGGTTGCTCTACGGCGTTATAGCTAAGAAGAGCTTGCTAAAGGGCATCATATACGGCATAGCTCTAGCAATACTCCTACCCATTGTTCTTGTAATAGCGCTTATATCGCTAGTGTTCCTGCTAGTGTTCTTGGTTATCGTTGTTATTTTGCTACTAGTACCTAGTATTGTAGTTAGGGTCTAGTGGTCATACCCTATACCCTTACGCATGTTGATCATAGCGTTCTTTGAAACCTGAGATAAGGAAAGCTTGCGATGAGCACGAAAATCTGAAGAGATTCACCTTAACATACTAAAAACCATAAAGGTAACGCTGACCATCCATACCAAAAGTACCCGGTGATTCAAGTTCATGAAGACAGCAATACTGGTAGGAGACTCAATAGCGTCATCAGCGATGGACGTGGGAATCTGGACTCCATTGTTATCTTGTTAGATCAACACCTCAGAGCTTGACGAGATCAGGGCATGGGAACTATCAACATACTTGATATACCGTTGTTCAATATCTAGGCGTTTTAGCGGCTATAGGAGTTTCTGCCGTTGCCCTCGTTTTCCTGCTACTTGGTCGGAATGCTTAGCACCCATATGAATGAAAGCAGAGAAGCTTTCCACCATCGATCATTACGCGCTAAACAGCATAGTCCCTTGTAATACATTAGATCAGGAGCCTTCAAATCTGCTGAGCACATCGTCTACAGATGGTCTGCGCCTCTGCTTTAGCCACTTATCGAGCACTATAAATACACAGTACTGGCCACACATAGTACAAGATGATACGCTTGTACCTCTATACTGGTGATATATCTTCTCTGCCCTCCCCCTGTCTACCAGCATACTGAAAACCTTGTGCCAGTCTAGGTCGGCTCTATACATGCTTAGCTCTACATCCCACCTAGCCGCTCTACGGCCTAGTTTGACTATGTCGCCAGCGTGAGCCGCTATCCTAGCGGCTATAAGGCCCTCCTTAACCTGCTCTGGGTTTGGTAGGCCTAGGTGTTCCGCTGGAGTTAGGTAGCATATCATGTCTGCACCGCTGGCAGAGGCTATTGCCGCTCCTATGGCGGCAGCTATATGGTCGTAGCCAGCCGCTATATCTGTTACAATAGGCCCTAGAACGTAGTATGGGGCTCCTCTCGTTAGGCTCTTCATAAGCTTGACGTCTAGGGCGACCTTGTCCAGGGGCACGTGCCCAGGCCCCTCAACCATTGTCTGAACCCCTTTCTCGCGGGCTTTCTCGAGCAGCTTCGAGTTTATGTAGAGCTCGGCAAGCTGAAGCTCGTCGTGCGCATCAGCAATTGCGCCGGGTCGAAGCGAGTCGCCAAGGCTTATAACGGCATCGTATTCCGCGAACAGCTCCAGTAGGTAGTCCCCAGTTTTTGTTGTAGGGGTTCTCCTCCCCCGACTCAAAAATCCACGCTGTAAGCATGGCACCTCCGCGGCTGACTATAGGCTCTATTCTACTGCTTTTCACGGCTTTCTCGGCGAGCTCTCTCGTTATTGCCGCGTGTATCGTCATAAAGTCTACTCCGTCCCTTAGCTGCTCTTCGACTATCTTTATGAACCAGTCCGGGGGCGGGATACCGCCGAACCTCCTCACCCCCTCTATCCACGCCTGGTACGTTGGAACCGTCCCAAAGGGTAGGGGCTCGGACTCCGCCATGAGTATCTTGCGGATCTCTCTAATATCGCCACCCGTGCTCAGATCCATGATCGTATCGGAGCCGTACTCTACTGCTATCCTAGCCTTCTGCCTCTCCATCTCTAGGTCGATAACAGTTCCGCTCGTACCTATATTGACGTTGACCTTGGTGGCCAGCCCCTCTCCTATGCCCAGCACCTTAACCCTTCCCGCCCTCCTAACGTTCCTAGGGATCACAACCCTTCCCTCTCCCAGCCTACGCGCAAGCTTAACAGGATCCACTCCCTCGGACATCGCAACTGTTTTGACCTCATCGGGTATAGACCCGCGCCTTGCTTCAAGCATGATGGTTGTGGCCATGGATGTCAACCGTAGGCGTACGCAATTTGTATTTCAGATCTGCTATACACGAGGTAAATAGCTTTATCCCAATGAAAAAGAAAAAGCTATGTACTTCTCTAGCCCCCTCTTCCAATTATCTGACTGCTCCATATCTTGGACATGCTGATGATATGAGGCTATGGAAAACCCGCCATAGGTTTCCAGGGTCGGGATATAATGACGCGGTTATATCACTAAATATCACTAGCTGGGAAGTCCATGGAATGAAATTGTCTGTTACTTTTATTACTGCTGTAAAGTACCAGTAGAAAGACAAAATTGAAACTTGTGTTCTAACGATACTGTTAGATACCAGTATGCACAATATTATTATATATTCTAGTCGCTAGCTAGCGTGTTTGGGCTTGCTGTCTATACTTGGGGTGGTATTTCCTTATGTTCTCCGGCTTCATCAGATTGAGCTCGTTTTCCGGTAATACCGACAGGATGTTCCATGCTATATCTAGGGTCTGCTCTATAGACCTTCTCTCAAACTCGCCCTGCTTTATGAACTCTCTCTCGAACCTATCTGCAAACTCGAGGTACTTTCTATCTCTTGGCGATAGCGCTTCCGTTCCTACAATGACGCTTAGCTCCCTAAGCCTGACCCCCTCCGAGTACGCACTGATCAGTTGCATAAACACGTCTTTATGGTCCTCCCGGGTCTTCCCCGGCCCTATGCCGTCTTTCATCAGCCTCGACAAGCTCATGAGCGGGTCGAAGGGCGGGTATACACCCTTTAGCCACATAGACCTTGAGAGCACCAGCTGGCCCTCGGTTATATAGCCTGTTAGATCCGGTATCGGGTGCGTTATGTCGTCGTCGGGCATTGTAAGTATGGGCATCTGGGTTATGCTACCCTTCTTCCCCTCTACCTTACCCGCTCTCTCGTATATCGTGGCTAGGTCGGTATACATGTAGCCTGGGTAGCCTCTTCTCCCCGGAACCTCCTCTCTTGCAGCACTAAGCTCTCTGAGAGCCTCGCAGTAGAAGGTCATGTCGGTCATGACTACGAGTACATGCATATCGTGGTTCCACGCGAGGTGCTCTGCTATCGTTAGGGCTACCCTGGGGGTGGCTATCCTCTCTATGACCGGGGCCGAGGCAGTGTTTATCACAGCTACCACATGTTCTAAGGCTCCCGTGCTTCTGAAGCTATCTATGAAAAACATAGCGTCGTCGTAGGGAACCCCTATAGCCGCAAACACTATGGCGAACCTCTCCTCCTTGCCCAAGACCCTCGCTTGCCTAACCACTTGGGCTGCTATCCTGTTGTGGGGTAGACCTGAGCCGCTGAATATCGGGAGCTTCTGACCTCTCACTATGCTAAAAAGCCCGTCTATAGCCGATATGCCCGTCTCTATAAACTCGGATGGGGGTAGCCTAGAAGCCGGGTTTAGCGGAGACCCGTTGATGTCGAGATAGTCTTCTGGAACAATAGGCGGGCCGCCGTCTATTGGTCTGCCGAGCCCATCCAGAATTCTGCCCAGTACATCTATGCTTACTGGTATCTTTAGTGTCTCGCCCCTATACCTGACCTTGGTCTTCTGGAGATCGACATCGGATACCCCGCCGAATACCTGGATAACTGTAACCTCTTTGCTGGCGTCTATCACCTGACCCAGCTTCACCTCGCCGGTGGGTAGCGCGACCTCTACTATCTCCCCATATCTTACGCCTGGCACTGCCTCTACAAATAGAAGGCTTCCCTGCGCTCTTGCGAGCTTCTGGGTCTCGCGAACGAGTAGACTAGGCATAGCTCTTCACCTCGGATAAGAGCGCGTTGAACTCCTCTTCTATAGACTTGTAGAGCTCGTTGAAAAACTTCTCCATCTCTTCCTTGGGCGTCGTGAAGGGTATAAGCTTCATCCTCGATATCCGCTCCCTGACCTTGAGCTCCCTGATCTTCTCTATCGGGATCTCGGCCTCTATAGCCTCCCTAGCCCTCTTATAGAATAGCGCTATGGCCCTGGCCATCATGGCGGTCTTGTGCGGAGGGCTGTAAGCATCTTCAGCGCTTAGCGCGTCCTGCCTTAGGAAGTCCTCCCTGATCATCCTGGCCACCTCTAGGACGAGTCTATCCTCTATGGGGAGAGCCTCTGCACCTACAAGCCTTACAAGCTCTTCAAGCTCAGACTCGCGCTGAAGTATGCTGGAGAAGAGGCTTCGTATCTCCCAGTACTGCGGATCAACCTTGGACCACCAGCCGGCCACCATCTCGAGGTAGAGACTGTAGCTTATGAGCCAGTTTATGGCAGGGTAGTGCCTCCTATAGGCAAGAGAAACGTCTAACGCGTAGAGCGCCCTGACTATCCTAAGGGTTGACTGCGTCACGGGCTCGCTGAAATCGCCTCCCGGCGGAGACACCGCACCTATTATTGTTAAGCTACCGGTTCTCTCGGGGCTACCCACTATCTTCACCAGGCCGCTCCTTTCATAGAAAGAGGCTAGCCTAGAGCCCAGGTACGCTGGGAACCCTTCCTCGCCCGGCAACTCCTCGAGCCTACCGCTTATCTCCCTCATCGCTTCGGCCCATCTGCTTGTAGAGTCGGCGACGAGGAGGACGTTGTAGCCCATATCTCTGAAGTACTCGCCGATGGTAACCCCTAGGAATATGCTTGCCTCTCTCGCGGCTACGGGCATGTTGCTGGTGTTGGCTATGAACACGCTTCTCTCCATCATCGTCCTGCCGGTCTTCGGGTCGATTAAGCGTCTGAAGCTGTGCAGCGCATCGGCCATCTCGTTCCCCCTTTCCCCGCAGCCCACGTATATCGTTATGTCTGCATGGCTCCACTTGGTGAAGCTCTGCAGGGAGACAGTCTTGCCCGTTCCGAAGCCTCCGGGGATCGCCGCCTTTCCCCCGATGCCCAGGGGGAACATGAAGTCTACTACCCTCATACCCGTGATGAGCGGCATGTTAGCATCGAGCTTCTCCTTTATAGGCCTAGGCTTTCTCACGGGCCACCGCTGAAGCATTGTCACGTCGGCTCCTCCGACCCTGGCTATGGGCTCCTCTACGGTATAGTCCCCCTCGGCGGCAACCCACTCGAGATTGCCTTGAATGCCGTGGGGAACCATTATATAGTGCTTAACAGCCTCGGTCTCCTGTACGTAGCCTAGTATATCCCCTCCAGAGACCTTGGAACCGGGCTTGGCGAGCGGAATAAAATGCCATTTCCTCTCCCGGGGTAGCAATGGAAGCTTCACACCCTTCTTAACGAAGAAACCTATGAGCTCCTCCAACTCTTTCAGCGGCCTCTGAATACCATCGTATATAGCCCCTATAAGCCCAGGGCCGAGCTCGGCTGAAAGGGGATGGCCCGTGGATAGCACTGGCTCGCCTACTCTTATACCGCTGGTGTCTTCGTAGACCTGTATTATCGCTCTATCTCCTTGAACTCCTATTACCTCTCCTATGAGCCTATCCTCGCCCACCTCTACAACTTCGTATACGCTGACACCCTTCATACCCTCCGCTATTACGAGGGGACCAGAAACCCTATATACTACGCCCTTAAGCAGGAGTGTCCACCTTCAGAGATATTCTACGAAACTGTATAAAAGCGCATGGACTGAGCCCCTACAGGCTAACCTCTACACCCAGCACCTTATGCACCAGCCTCCTATAGTACTCCTTGGGATCTGGCAGCGCTTTCTCTAGCGGCGACTCGAGCACTATAACGAGCTTCTCGCGAACATAGCTCTCAAGGAGCCTGCCGATTTCTTTGCACTCCCTCACCACACTATCCATACACGCTATTATATCGTAGCCGGCTATGTTGTTACGCAGCCATTCAGAGGCATCCCTACAGCTTCCATTGAACAGATAATAGTCTACCCCCGCAGCAAGCGCTATCAGCTTCAATACCTCATCGCCTACAAAGAGCACCCTGCCGGGCTTGATCATGGCGATACCCACCTCTCTATGAAGGATCTCACAGCGTCTCTAAGCTGGGAAACACCAACCACTACCAATACCAGCTTCAGCAATACCGCTTGCCTCAGATAGAAGGTATAGAGCCTTAGAAAAACAGATGACGTACCCACGTGGAGAACCTGCGAAGCTAAATAAGCTGGTGCAACTGCTATTGCCAGGTCGAGGGCCTGCATACCGCGTACAATATCAGAAGCATTTCCAACTATTTCCGTTATTACGGCGTAAACAGGGCGCGTCTTCCTCAGAACATCTAAGCCTGCTTCTATATCTGTCTCCAGCGCCTTGCACACATTATCTAGATCGTGTGGATCTAGCAACAGCGGTCTCCACGCTAAGCCCTTGAACTCTCCGATAGTGCACATCCTCATTAGGACAGCATCGTAGAGTAACCCGGCAACAACACGCTCTTCAAACGTTTTTCCGAGTGCTAGGGCATGTCGAATTTCATCGAAAATCCTCTGTATGTCCGCGTCTTGCAGCTTTTTCTTGAGTAGATAGTTGCGCAGTAGCTTAGCTACGTAGGGGTTTGCTCGTACGGGTGTTGCTCCTATAGCCATGGTCTCCTCGATAGCTCTGGCCGATATACCCGGAAATACATATGTCAAGGGCTTTTCGCTGTGCTGTGCCTCTGCCAGTGCAATGATCGTGCTGTAGACGCCTATGACTCCCTCGACAGCTCTGGCAAACTCTTCACATCCTCTACAAGCTTCGACGAGATCTGCAAGAACATTGCCGTGATAAGCGTCTACTTCTCTCAGCAGCCTCTCCATAAGAATGGGGTTTTCCTCGGCTACCTTGATGAGTTGGGGTGCGAACCTCTTGTCGATTATGGTGCGAAGAGCATCTATTCTGTTGTCGGCTGTCAGCATCTTGAGGTACTCATCCTTAAAAATATAGCCCGTCTTGTCTAGGATGAGCAAGCCGCTAGCCCCAGAGGATCTTCGCGATTCTGTCTACTAGGCGTTCGCTTGCTTGCTTAAGCCTTGTCTCATACCTGTTATCGACCACGTGCCCCGATTCTGATATCACTACAACACCCCCCGTGATGTTCGTCCGTCTCCTCAACATCTATGCTCCGGTATCCAAGGTCCGCGAGAATCTTTTTGGCTATCTCCGCATCCCCCCTTCCCACCATGACCTTTGCGGGTTTTTCGACATATCCTAGGGACTCTCTGATGAGGTTCTCCAAGCTCTTGTATACATCAAAGCCCCTGCTCTTTATAATACTCTCCGCCTTTTCAAACACCTCCCTGATCACCTCCTCCTTGGCCTTGGCTATTTCGAAGCTTGCCCTCACCTTAGCGTTTGCTATTAAGATGCTCGCCTCTCTTTCTGCTTCTCTCAATATCGAATTCCTTGCTGCCTCAGCTCTTTTCCGCCATTCCTTCTCCGCCTCCTCTATAATTCTATCCCGCTCCTTCTCGGCCTTCTCAACCATCTCCCTAGCTCTTCTCTCTGCGTCCTCCAGTATTTTGTCATAGGGTGTTCTTGTCATGCAAGTACCCCCACATTTCTTGTGGCACACTGCCTAGGAAGCCTATGGTATGAGCGAGAGCCCNANTATGGTAAACAACTATGCCCAGTATACCCCACGAGCTCGACGTAGACAGCCAGTATCATAGTACTAACAAAGTTTTTGCCCTTTGTACGCGGGAGCTCTGAGATACCGGATGCACATACTATACCCTGTGCCCAAGCTGACAACCATTCTGCAAACAATGCCGCTATCCCTATTCCCAGCATAGCCATAGCGCGCGCCAGAGTTACCTCCACGCCTGGTATATGCATTAATACAATATACAGCATCTGTATCAGGCCATAGAATGTCTGAGTCATAGGCAGCGACGCGAGTATCAGCACATTCTTAAACTGCGTAGGGTCTTCCGATAGCACTGACGCACCAACGCTTGCCGCATGTCTCATACCTAGGGTGCTTCCTAGGATACCTCCGGCCAGCGGTAGTGCCGCAGAGAAGTACGCTATCCCTAGGGGATCAATTAAACCATTGACTGGGTCTATTTGCGACACCGGTATCTCTACCGATGAAGACTTGCTTATATCTTTTTCTTTTTAGCAGGTTTCGCCCACCCCACTACTTGATGTTAAAAATATTCCTTAAACAAATATTGAGAATCCTCAGGCTTTACCTCGGGACTATAACAGCGGATTTAATGAGCTTCAGCGGGTTATACTCTCTTCCGTTGCCCTCATAGAACTTCGTGAGGAATTCAAGCATACACAGCCTTAGGGAGTGTATGAACGCTCCTAGTTGTGCGAGTGCCAGCACTATCACATGTGTCAATACTACTATGGGTAGAGCCGCTAACACGCCCAGTAGGGGGATGCCAATGGCTCCGTAGACCATCTCGCTCATCTGGTTAAACGCCATAGCCATGTAGTACGTTGCCAGTCCCACGCCGGCGAGCCTAACATAGCTAAGAACATCTCCTAGCACCCCAGTTATCTGGAATATCCACATAAACAGCCCGAGAGCCCTCATGTTTAGATACATACCTGTTACAATCATCGACATGCCCACAAGTATTCCTATCAGCATCAGGTTGTCGGAAAGCCCACCTAGTATCGGAACCTGGTACCTCATGAATGCCTTGAGTACGTAGGGTATGCCGAAGACCTCGGATACTAGTATGCCTGCTTCGTTAAGGATATCCCCGGTCTTTTTCTCTCTCGTGGACTTGACCGCGGCTAGTATGTGCCCAATGTTTACATGTACTAGCCCTATTATCAACGATAGCTTTATGAAGTCTATGGGGTTTTGGAGTGCGGGTAAGAGAACTGGTACTGTTATCCCTGTTGTTCTCGCGAGGTAGTCTAGCGCATTGCCTAGGATTGTCCCGCTTGCGATACCTAGTGCAAGTCCAACTATATTCGATAGTATTAGGACTCCCTTAAGCTCTTTGAAGGGCTGCGACTCGGGGTTGTCTACAAGCTTATCGAGTAGAAGAACCGTTGCCAGAATTCCCAGGAGGCTATAGCCCACGTCAGCGTTCATCAAGCCGAAGAAAAGGGCGAAAGAATAGGCTACCAAGGGTGTTGGATCCCATTCTCTATAGCTGGGCACCCCGTAGAGCCTCACTATAAGCTGGTAGAAGTTCAGAGGCTTCTTGTTCCTCATAAGCGTTGGGGGGTTGTCCTCGGGAGAGGGATCTTTTATCTCGAGGAAAAGCGGTATCTCCGAGCTCTCGAGTACTCTCCTAAGTTCATCAACACTGTCTGCCGGTATCCAGCCGACAAGAGCTACTAGGTGTTTGTATGTCAGCATGTTTCCTAGAGCTGTGTACTGTTGGAGCCTATTCTCGATGTATATAAAGTATTTGCCGAGAAGCTTTGAACTCGAAACCACGACATTCCTTAGCTCTTCCTCTAGCTTGGCAATTTCGCTGGCTGTTCTGTTAATCTCTTCAGATACGGTTCTCCTGAGGCAGTCCACGTCTTCGCAACTCTCGATGAGCTTGTAAGCCCATTCTCCGGGGGCCCACCCGCCGACGCTCTTCAGATGCGATAGGTAGTCGCTGAGCCTCGAAGTTTCTACAACAACTATGGCTACGCTCATCTCTTTATCTATGGGGTATCTCTCGTATCCCATGACCCGCTGGTCCAGCACCTGGTTCTCGGCCTCGTTCCTGTAGATCACAAGGATGCTCGATAGATACCTGCCCCGGTATAGAATGTTCCTGGGCTTTGTCCCCGAGGGTAGGCTCCTTATCGCCATGTCTAGGGCTTGAAGATCCTCGAGCACTCTCCTATGGTTACTGAGCTCGCTCTCTAGATGAGTAACTCTGGTAGATACTTCTCTTACATCTGCCTCGATCTTGTCTATTGTTAGCCCTGCTAGCTCTGCACCATAGAGCTCTGCTCTCACCACAAACCCGGGAATCTTCGATAAAATAGACATTATCTCGTCGCGCAGTCTTCTGAGAGCTTCGTATTCTGCTAACACCTTCTCCGGCTGCTGTACCTCTATATCTATTACTCCGGCCTCCTGTAGCTTGAAGACCGCCTTCTCTCTATATTCTAGCGGGCACGCAACCACGACTTTCCTCATCGGGGCCGGCTTGCTCAGTAATATCAACCCTGTCTCAGCCCCACAACGTATTCTACGAGTATCCTCGCCGCTTCCTCTATTTTCTGCCTCGCTACAGACCTTATCTCCTCGGCCTTTCTCTTAGCGTCTTCGACTATCCTCTCTGCCTCTACCTTAGCATTTGCAACCACAGCCTCTGCCTCTTTTTTGAAGCTGTCCACGGGAATGGGCCTGCTCATTATTTCTCGGGCTCTGCGCTTAGCGTCTTCTATTATTGCCCTGCTCTCGGCCTCTGCTCTAGAGAGAATCTCGCTTATTTTCCTATCCAGCTCCTCGATACTGACACTCATTTCAATGCACCGCTACTGCTCATCCTCAGCTAGTGCGCGAGGACTTATTAAAATCGTTGTGCAGGTCCGCAACAACCGCCTGAGGTGCATGACCTGTGATCTGTAGAGAACCAGCGGAGCCCCGTGGTCGGGGAGCCCGAGGATCTTGGCGACTACGCGTGCTTCCAAAGGGTCGTTGACCATGTACAGCCCTTCGCCTCTGGGTATGTACTCTAGTATTATGGGTAGCCTTAGGTCGCAGTTTCTTCCTACAAGTTCATGTAGAAGCCTTAGCTCTCTAGGCTCTATCATGTGTACAGAACCATCGCTTGTCAGAACATGTGGAACCTCCATTTCGAGGAGTTCGCATAATGATAATCTTCTCCGAGGAGCATGCCTATTGGCTAGGCGCAGCTCCTCTGCTAGGAACGTGCTTAAGATGTCTCGCTCTTCCAAGGCCCGCCCCTCCTGACGAGCATCTGCTTTATGCGTTTCATCCTTGCCTTCTCCTCTCTATCTTTTTCATCGAACCTCATCTGCAGCATTCTTATGGTGTTTCTTAACCTTGGTATAACTATGTGCTCAAGAGCTTTGGACTTTCTCTTTGTAGCAGCTATCTCCTTACCAAGCGCATAAAGCGCCTGCTCGGTCTTTGCCAAATCTACTATGGCTTCGAGGATTCTGCGTGCTTCGACTACGAAATCCTCTAGCCCTGGCGGTAGCCGCGTCTCCTCGTACTTTATCACAGCGCTTCTGACCTTAACCCCCATTATGTTCTCCGTGCCAACGTAAACCCTAGGCTTTGGCGCGGCTACCCAGAGGTAGTCGGCTAGCGATGGCCCGTAGACGCCCAGTAGCATAAGCGCTCTCGCGTACCCACTTGACAGAGCCCTTCTAGTCTCTAACCTCTTGTCCAGAACCTCCCTCAGCCGGGCCATAAACTCATTCACAAGGACTATAAGCCTTTCACTAAGAATCTTGTGAACCCTTATGCTGGTCCTAAGCCTCCTCCTAAGCCTTATGAGCTCTATCTTTGTCGGCCTGACGCGGATAGCAGAGGACAACAGCAGCGACCCGTTTAACCCCTAGATCTAAAACATATTTAAGGCTATGCTAGGCAGGCTGTGTTTGGTACACGACTAGGTGGAAATCACCGATTGTAGCGCTGAGGACTATCCTTGAGACAGGGCTTCTATTATCAGCTGGCAAAACTCCGGTAGGTCGTCGGGCACCCTAGCCGTTATGATATTGCCATCCCTTACAGCGGGTTCGTCTACATATATTGCGCCCGCGTTTACGAGGTCGTCCCTAACCGCTGATACCCCCGTAACCCTCTTTCCTTTTACTATACCCGCCGATATGAGTACGTGAGGGCCGTGACATATAGCGGCTATTATCTTGCCCTGCTCGTAGGCTCTTCTAACAAAGTTTAGAACCTCTCTGTCTCTCCTGAGGTAATCCGGAGAGAAGCCCCCTGGAATCACAAGGGCGTCTATATCCTCAACCTTAACGTCTTTCAGATCCATTAGAACGTGCCTCTCTCCCTCTTTAAACACCTCTAGGGGTATGGGCGTTCCATATCTACCGGTCACGGGCTTGCTCGGGTCTGCCGGTCTAGGGTGCTTGCCCAGCTTCATTGGGATTATTATTACCTCTGCTCCCTCCTCGCTCAGCCTAACGAATGGGTATAGAAGCTCTACATCCTCAAACTCGTTAGCCGCGATTATGGCGACCCTCTTGCCCTTTAGCCTAGTACCCGGCCCTGTTCTCCTGACCAAGGGCATGGTTCTTCCCCGTAAAAGATGAGCATAGAAATTATTTAAACTTTGCCTCTTTAACAGAGCCCAACTATACTTCGCTTAAGAGACTTCATCTACGCGCTCTTCCTCACGCTCAGAACAGCATGCTTCTCAACCTTTCTGATGCCACTTCCAAGCCTCAGGAGAAGTGCATAGATGGGCAGGCTTCCAGCCACAATATTCCTGCCAATCCTAGCCGCCAACGCTCTCGGGCTAGACTTCTTGTGTGCTACTATGAACATCTGCCTCTGGGGGGCTAGCCTAAAGTAATAGTTCTTCGATTCTCCGTAGCCGACATCGACAAGCTTTACCTTGACAGCTTTAACGAGGGGGTTCTCCGTGAGCTTGGCCGCGAGGTAGAGGGTGCCCCTGCACATCCCCTCTACGTATATTCTTCCCCTAAGCCCCGCCCCAGCGGCAACCTCTACTATGCTCCTGCACCCCACTTGGCTCTCAAAAACCCATCTACCCTGGTCTACCCGGGGTTGTGACGAGGGAACATAGAGTAGAACTATGTCCTCTAGATCGGGCTCTGCAAACTCTAGACCTGGAAGAGCTACCATACCCTCGCCCTTAGCACCTACAGCAATACCGTAGTCTAGCCCGCTAAAAGAGTACACAAGGTCGTTTCTATAGTCCCCCCTAGGTACAACGTTTGTATCAGATCTGTAGAGAATCCCCATGGGTGCATAGGCCCCGCCTCCGGATAGGAACAATATGGGGCGCGCCTTCAACGGCCTCCTAAACTTGACCTTGCCGCCCTCGGCATAGTCGACGAGATTGGCTATGGCTTCGTAGCACCTCCTGAGCTTTCTGGTACGCATAAAATCGTTTACAAGAGGAATTGAGAACAGCATAGCGAAAAACCCAAAAGTGGCTATCGAGCTAAGAGGTACCTCCTCCCCGGACCACAAGCTCATAAGCCTATCAGCAAAGCCTATGCCCATCAGAAACACTAGCACGCCTAGGAACAGCTTCTCAGAAAGCCCTAGGTCGGACCCAGCGTATAGTAGCGTGGTTTCCCTGCCAGATATGATGATCACCGCAAGATAAGTAGGTAGCACCTTAAGCTAAAAAGACTATGACCTGCATCGCTCCGGCAAGCCCGTTGTTTGTAACTACACAGCTTTCCAATCTCATTTGCTGAAACGGGTGCCAGATAAAATCAGATCATGTTGATAAACATGGAGCAATATAGGTCTGCAAGACATCAATATCTATACACAGGTACTGGTAGACCTCTACTAGCCGGATGACCTTCCGTACGCTGTAAACCAAGGATATAAACATAAATAAGTGTGTAACGTACTTCTAGTATGGTGGTCAGCTTGGCTAGGTATAGGGTTATAGTTGATAGAGCTACTTGTATTGGTTGTGGTGTTGCTCCTGCAACATGCCCAGAGGTCTTTGAGCTTGGTGCTGATAGCGGAAAGAATAGGGTTGTCAATAGGTATAGTGTTAAAACAGACGAAAGCACTTCTATTGGTGTTGTACCCGAGGAGCTGTACGACTGTGTCAAGACTGCTTCCAACACGTGCCCTGTAAACGCTATAAGAGTAGAGAAGGCCGAGGACTAGTCCTTTGCCACGCAACCCCCCAACTCAGCCATGCCCTACTCCATCACATGTTTAGCGCTCTCCGGCGGTCTCCATGTCTAGGGTTTACGTTGAGGAAATAGCCGAGAACCTGTATATGCTCAGGGTAGACGATTACGATACAAAGTACTTCGAGGCTCTTTGGAACATACCCGAGGGTATTACCTACAATGCCTACGTTTTGACTACAGATGAGGGTGCAGTGCTATTCGATACATGGAAGCAATCATATGCAGACCTGTTCCTAGAGACCTTGAGGCGCGTCGTAGACCCTAGGGATATAAAGTATGCCGTGGTACACCATATGGAGCCCGACCACAGCGGGTCGTTGCCAAGGCTTCTCGACGTGAACAGCGATATAACCGTGGTAGGCCACCCAATAGCCAGGGGATTGATAGTGGCTTTCTACGGTCGCGAACCCCGGTTTAGAGCCGTTAAAGATCTAGAGGTTCTAGATGTGGGGGACGAGAAGCTCAGGTTTATCCATATACCCTGGCTACACTGGCCCGACACTATAGCAACTTTCTTGGAGAACCGCAAGGTCTTGCTGTCTAGCGATGCCTTCGGCGGCTATGGTGCTCCCCCATCGATCTACGATGACGATCCCGGCGTGGTCGAGCGCTACATGCCTATGGTCAGAAAGTACCTGGCTACAGTCGTAGGGCACTACCGGGAGTACATAGTCAAGAACATAGACAAGATAGCGAGCCTAGGCATAGACCTAGAGGTGGTGGCGCCAGCCCACGGCCTGGTGTGGAGGCGCCGCCCCAAGACTATAGTAGAGTTCTACCGTAGGCTCGGCAATGCCGAGCCAGAGAAAGGAAAGATTGTAGTGATATACAGTTCTATGTACGGTTTTGCGCAGAAGACCGTCAATGCTCTTGTTACCGAGGTTCTGCCCCAGAGCACCAGGGTCAAAACCTTCGGGTTTACAGATGTAGAGCAGGCATCGATAGGCGATATCCTGGGAGAGTCTATAGACGCTCAAGCCATTGTACTGTGCATCTCTAACTACGAGGGGAGGCTATTCCCAACAATGGAGCACGTAGTCAAGGTGCTCGGCCAGAAGGTAAACGCCGAAAAACCTATTGTCGTAGTGAACACCTATGGCTGGGGCAAGATCTCTGAAGAATACGTAAGGTCTCTCCTTGCAGGCACGCGCCTTAAGCTAGTCGACATCGTATATATCAGGGGCTCTCCAAGAGCAGAAGACATAGAGAGGCTCCGGCAAGCAATAAGCAAGCTGCTATGAGTATTACAGAACCCTATCCACTAACACGAAAAACAGCGGGAAGAAACCTTTTTACATCGAATTTAACAGCCCCGCAGCACCTCTACCGCAGAGAAACACAGGGTTTTGAAACTACTCTAGCTTAGCGGGCTTAGACCCAGCTCTATCGGGTAGTAGGCGCACACAGCTTCAGCACTGTTGGTGCAGACCTCCAAATGTAGCAACACCCTGTTGCCGGTTGAAGCCGATGTGTACCCCACCAGGGCCAGCCCTATTTTCGTACCTGGCTCTGCTATAATCCAGGGCGTGGCTCTGCCGCTGTTGATTACAGCCCCGTTCACGATCCGGATCGCAACAGGGTCTGCATAGGGTACGCGGTACAGGGTTATATTGGCTGTAAGCCCCTCTAGGCTGCTAAGGGTATCCTCTATCCTGAGCCTAATGTAGTAGGGTGCTCCAACAGTGCTTAGGTGTAGAGCTACAAAGCCTGTTAAGGTGCTGTTGCTAGCCGATATAGATGCGTTTAGGTACAGATGCGCCGCGCCCACATCGATAGCTTCAAGCCTCGAAAAGCTTACCTTGTAGGAGTCCCCGCCCAAAATACCATCGGGGGCTGCGTGGACTAGGCACGGCGCGCCGTCGGGAAACATCACAGCAATCCTCCCGTCAACCCCCGTCCCTAGGACAATATCCGAAAATATGTTGGCTGTCAAGTTCTCTCCCGAGCCCTGACCCTCGTAAACCACCGACCCCAGATCGTCAACAATAGATACCGAATAGCCCTGCAAAAACCCGCTAAAAACTATATCGCCAACCATCTTTGGATCCGAAAGGTTTGTCGGAAGATCTAGAACGATAAAATCGTCAAAGAGTGCCTGGATCTCGCTACCACCTGTATCATTGATTCTACTAGAGCCCTCATCGACTACAACACCAACATGGGTCGGTTTGAATGTCTCGCCCCTGATACTGATAGTCGCTGTTACGCTTGTTACATACTCACCGTCTGCTGTGTATAGGTAGGCTTTTACAATCATATCTCCTTGTGCTCCTTTTCCTTGCCCCCCTCCTTCTGCAATACTGTAGTTTACAGCAAGAATATACCAAACATCTTTATCGAATGAAAAGCTTGTAGAGTTATTATGATGGCTCCATACTCCTTGACCAGTATTTTTGTTATCTTGTATTTTGACGTTGTAGCTCCATATGTCTAGTTGCGCACTATTGTCACCTTTATATCTTATCTCTGCTGTCACCGCTCTCTTAATATTCTGACCAGCAATATCGAAGAATCCTACACCGAAATAGCCGCCACCATTATATAGCCTAAGCTTAGTGACGATCCAAAGCCTTCTGCTGTCTATTCGATTGCTAGAGTAGTAGACAGCACCACCCCCTACGCCGCCGTCGACAACACTATCGCTACCGAGGAGCGCATAGCCCTTGGCGCCCTCGACCCCAGAAGTATAGGACCATGTTCCTCCTACTCCAACCCAGCCCGATGCTGTATCCGCTTCGAAGTCTGTGTATATTATGGCTTTTCTGTATACTCTCGAAATGTTTGTACAATAGTTTGTGTAGGGCAGTTTTTCGAATACTATCGGGGGTTGCGCCGCAGCAATTGTTAGCTTGGTCGGGTAGTAGGAGTATGTGGATGCGCCTATGAAGGCTAGTGCAAGGGCTATGGCGAGCCCGGGGGCTGTTATGCGAAGAGACTTTTTGTGTAGAAGCGGCGCGATCTTGGCTATGCTGTAGAAGATCCCCTGCTTCTTGGGTTTGCCGGGTGTTTGCTGTGAGTATAGGTATATGATTGTTGCAAGCGATGTAAAGGACAGGGCTACGGCAACGGTCATCGGCACGAGGTGGTAGAGAGGCTGGTCTAGCAGTATTTGGTACGATACGGTTCTGCTTACGTCTATACCTGGATACTCTATCACTCCAGCTGATGTTCTGAGTACTAGTGTTCCGCTACTGTTTTCGTAGCGTAGTAGCCGTAGAATCCTAGCCTCGTCGGCCTGGAACGCCTGGGATAGATACCTCAGGATTCCCGATGTTACTACTAGCGACAGTGATAGTCCGTACGATAGTGCTGCCGATGTGGTGAATCTCCCCTTTAGAGCGGTGACCACCGATAGCGCGGATAGGGCTAGGATTGCTACCACATAGGCTAGCGCGGCTATCGCTGGTATCTTTACCGATTCTAGGTTGGCTAGGTAGACCTCACCGTCTATACCGATGTAGCTCAGGCTATAGGTTACGAGAGATACGTATCCGTGTATATAGCCTGTGAGCACCAGCTGGGGATACGCCAGGGCGATAATGTATATAGCCGCGGTGAGGATGTTTGCTACACCGCTAGCTGTTACGAGTAGCCCGAGCTTATCGGGTATGGAGATCCCCGTGTCGGCATCTATTGCTAGCCGTACCTCACCACGACCCTTACCCACCTTTCTTCACCCCATACCCTATACCTGATGTTGGCAAACGCGTACAGGCTCCCCTCAGGAGGCTCTACGGTCTTCGTTTCGAAGCCTCCTACAGTAACCGTGATGGGCTCCGCGGTTTTCCAGGACTCGCCAGGCCTGTAGGCATAGCTAAATACTATGGATAGGTTTACTGGGAAGCAGTTGGGGTTGTATATCGCTAGAGACCCGTTTACCGCCCTAGCCTCGGGGGCTCCGCCGAAAATCTTAACGGTATAGCTGCCGCTCAGCCCCCCCACGTGGTTAAGCCCGGCCGCTACCCTGAGCGTCAGCTCGCCCGAGCTTTCGAAAGCCTTGCCGACGATGCGGGGATCCGGCGATACAACTATATGTGTTTTGTTGTATACAGCCCCTACCTCTGTGCCGTTTATAAAAACCCTAGCGTTTGTTATACCGAGCAACCCCACGTAGCGCACAACTATATCGCATGTCGAGGAGTCGAAGTATGCTCTAGACAGGTATAGGGGTGGTAGCTCTACCTCTGTCGAGCCTGGTATTGGCCGGGCAAGCCCGTAGATAAGCAGTATGAACAGTACTATCGTAGCATACGTGATCGTGGCGCTAACACCTATGATTCTAGTCCTGGCAATAGACGCAAAGGCCGTGCCCAAGGAAAAGACGAAGAGCGGTATCCACACTTCTCTAGGCAATACAAACACGACAACACCTTTGACGAGCTTCTCGGGCACAGGCGGATCGACAAAAGGGTTTGCATCGCCCTTGGTAACTATACAGCTGTTGCCGCTAGGGCATGAACCTATGTATCTATGGACAACACAGAAACCAGGGTTTATACAGTAGGTAACAACATCCCCCGGGCTATACCCAGGTGTTTTGACAAAGAACACCATATCCCATCTGCGTATAGCAGGCTCCATACTACCAGAGTACACAACCATACCGCCAAAGAGTGTAACCACGTTTACACGGGCAAGAATGGCAAAGAAGAAAAACACGAGAAAAACCAGAAGCACAGCACTAGACACATAAGATAGCACACGCCCGAAAAAAGGTAGGGAAAAGATTTTTGAAAAATCCGCTCGGCTCACCCTCCCCATCAAATATCGCCGGATACCCTATACCACCACGCCTAGGCTATGGCGGGGTTTCATCCGAGGGCGTCGCCACTAGGTGGCAGCTGAAGGTAGCACTAGCAGAGTTGTCAGAGATGCCAGAGCCTGGCGGTATGTAGACCCATATATCGACTTCCCAAGTATCACCACTACCTATGGTGCCAATCTGTATCGGAGTATCTCCTCCACTTGTAAGATCGACGCTACTTATATAGGTACCTACTTTAGGTTGTGGTTCCGGGTAACCGCTCAAGCTCCTCCCGCTGTTTTGATCATATATGTATAATACTACTTGGGAGCCCGCGGGTAAGCCTCCTGATGAACTGTCGATGACTAGGTAAAGCGTATAGGCCTTGCTGTCATTGTTTTGTATTATTGTGACGTTTTTGTAGTATGTCACATGATAGCTTGGGTGTATAGTTATAGTGATGCCACTGCCCCCCGGCTCTATGCCGACCTCGATGGTTTCGCTGAGATCGGTTTTATTTGCATTGCTGCCTTCAGCAAACACCACGGGTGGGCTCGTTGGCTTTATGGTTAGCTGTAGTGGGGTACGTATGCGAATACGCTGGCTGCTACCATTGCGGCTACCAGCATGTTTACGGCCATGACTAGGATTTGTCTCATTTGTTTCACCGGGTTTCCTATTCTATTCTCCACTTCTCACTTTTGCCTGTCTACTGTTGAGAAGGTTTATAAATTGATAAGTTAATTCGGGATACCTATATGAGCTGGGAAACATTTAAAATCTGGGAGCTTAAGAGCCTAAACAGCACCCCGGAGCGTTCTAAGGCTTGTCTGCACTGTTTGCTTCGCGGGCAAGAGTCTTGGTCGGGCCTAACAGAGAAGATAGAGAGAAGTTTACATTGGGTTTCCCTGGGTTTGGCTGCTCCGTGTCTGCTCGCTGGGCTACTAATAGTTTCGGCTGGGTCGGTAAGTACACTTTATAAGGTTGGGTATCTGAGGGTGAGAGCTTGCCTAAAATATTTGTTTCGGCAAGCGATTGGCTGAAGCACTGGCGTATAGAGGTTTTTTCTGTAGAGAACCTCTCTAGGTATGGCGAAAAGCTTGTAGAACTTGTAGAGGCTATAGAGGGGGTTTGCAAGACGCCATAGGCTAGACCCGAAGCTGCTTATGCTTGTTTTCGTAGGTTTTTTGGAGCGTGTACTTCGGGCCTATAATGCCTTGGAAAGCCGGCTGTAGCTACTGTCTTGNNAATCAGCTGGGTATTTGCCGTGGGGGTGCCGAGCCTTTTGGGTGTGTGCTGGCGAAGGCTCTGCGGGAGTCGAGAAGAGTTGCTAGGGTGGGCAGTCCCTATGTATATGTGAGGGTGGAGCCGCCGATACTGGCTTGCCTAGAGCCCGATGCTGTTAGCAGTACGCGTGTTTAGAACTGGAAACTCTATTTTTTGTAGTAGTCGAATAGCGTTTTGCTTCCTTTTGCAGCACTTTTTAGCTGTACTTCGGAGACACCAAAATAGCCTAGGATCCTCAGTACTGCTGGTATTATCTGGTGTTCTAGGTAGTAGTCGAAGTCTATGTCCTTAGCGCTTACGGCTATGTATGGTCTGGCTCTCTCAGATATCTTTCCCCCTCCCTTTACGATTACGTAGCCAACCTTATCGCCTACGTCTACACGGTAGCCCATCTTCACGAGCTCTCTAGCCGCTACAACGTGCGGCTGTGTAGCCTCGTATTCGGCTAGGGGCTTTGTTATCGTTTTCCATATCACGAATTTTTCTATCGATGCCCTGCCGGATTCGATGCTTTTCCTCAGCTCTTCAACTGTTTTTCTGACGTACTCCACGGCCTTTCTGTGATCCATAGTCTTTAGCACTATCTCTGCTACCTCTTCCTGGATCTCCTTGGCTATCTCAGCCCAGTCGCCCCTCACAGCCTCGAAGCCTACTACGTCTATATGCCCGTCGGCTGTAAGGCCTACGTATCTCTTCTTAGCCTCTGTGAAGAAGATCCTCTGGTATATCTTGTCTATCTTGACGTCGAAGCCCAGCTCCTTCTCTATAGTCTCGATAAACCTCTTCACCCTATCCTTGTCGTATTTGACGAATACCGAGTCGGTATCGCCGTAGATCATGTCCAGGCCCAGCTTCTTCGCTATATCCATCGTCTTCCTGATCAGCCCCCGCCCGAAGGCCGCAACAGCCTCTGCACATTCTTTGCAGTACCACCTAGCTCCCGTCCACCCCATGTAGCCGTAGCACGCGTTGGCCAGAACCTTTAGAGCTCTCTGCCTAGCGTCTAGAAGCCTATACTCGTAGGAGTCTACGCTATAGCTCTTCATCTGGTCTCTGACAAGCTTCCTCGCTTTGACCAGGGTTTCGAGGGCTGTTTTTAGGAACGAGTCGGGCTGTGCAAGAAACTTGTAGCCTACCTCGGGAGCTTCATAGCATCCCACCTGCTTGCATACCGCCTCGTCTTCTACAAAGGTGTCGGGGCCGATGTTATACCTTATCATTATGCTGGGGTACATAGACGAGAAGTCTACGACTGCCACCCACTCGTGGACGCCTTTCCGCGGCTCTAGCACTATAGCCCCTCTATACGGTTCGTAGGGCCGCTCGACCCTGTTGGGCACTAGCTCCCCAACCCTGTATGCTATCCTCATCAGGTACCACTCAAGCCTAAAACCAACGCTTGCCGAGCCGACCTGGTCGGGCGGTATTCCTGTTACGCTGGAGAGCTGGATTACGAAAGGAAGGAACTTCTCGGCGATACCGAAGGTAGATACAACATCGTCTCGCGCGTATGCGAGTAGCGTGCGCCTCTTCTCCTCGTCGTCCCAGTATCTGAATATCTCGTACCAGGGCACGTTTGTCCTCTCGCTCTTCTTCATAACGCCTAGGTAGTCTGCTACCTCGTCGAGGCTCTTCACCTTGATCTCCGCAATCTCCTCGGCATAATCGTACAGGTCTATGCTGACCCTGCCCGGGATAGAGACGTGGCCGTGTATGCTCTTCGTAGGCTCGGCTCCTGCGCGCCTAGAGACGTCAAGCTTTATGCCTAAGCGTCTACACCTCTCGATTAGGTAGGGCCAGTCGAAGTTGTTCGAGTTATAGCCTACGACTATGTCGGGGTCGTATTTCTGTACATACTCTACAAACTCGCGGAGCGCATGCCTATCGTCTTTGCCCCTAGCTGTAAACTGGATCACCTCTTTCTCGGAGTTCATCAGCGATATTATTATCACGGGATCTGTATCGGGTCTAGGGGCTCCGCGCGGGTTGTACACCTCGATATCCATAGCCAGCACTCTTAGCTCGGGTAGCGACAGCCTATCAACCCTGTCAAGAGCTTCTACAACCTCGTACTCTGCCTGCACTCTAAACCCTGGCGAAACGCTTTTTTCGACAACTCTAAACCTATGCCATGTGCATGGGTAGATGTCGTTATCTATTAGGTACCTCATGGAAAACCTGATGTCGGACTCCACGCTATCCCTGACCCCGGGTATCTTGGTAACCTCCTTTCTGTACTCGCGAACATGGTCAGGGATTAGAGTAACTATCTTTAGAGCGTCGACGGGCTTGCCCAGGTACTTCTTCTTTACATGTTCTACGGAAACTATTGGCGATCTAGGAGTAGAAAGCGAGTTTATCTGCCTTATTACCGCCGCTAGCCTGTCTCCAGAGGCAAAATCCTCGCTTATAATAGCATATAAATACGGCTTAAACCTCCTATCCCGAAGAACGACTCTCCTGCCCTTATCGTCTATACCCCATATAATTATGTGGGCCTCGCCGCCAACAACTTCGTACGATACATCCAGAACAAAAATATCAAGCTCTTCTGCACTGCTACCCAATAACTCCACCCAGACTATAGAACTATATGTATAACAGGACTAATATCCTGTAGCTCTGGAAGCTATAAAGAGTGCCTTAGCCACTGACCCGATTTTAGCTACGTGTTCTATGCCCAAACACATTCCCTAGTCCTTGCAGTCATTTCTTAGATACCACTTTATGTATCGACTTCTTAGTATGCCGGAGCGTGTTTGGTTTAGCATTAGAAAACGAACGAATCAAACCATAAAAACTAGAGTTAGCGTTTTAGTATAAGAGATGGGATTGGAATGAACAAAGCCTTGCTAGTGATGGCACTAGTAGTTGTTGCAGTAGTGTTCACAGCTTCATGGCCCGTTATCCAGAGATCTAGATCCAGAAGGCAGCATTACATGGGTATGGAACCAGACATCTACATGGGGTGACACGGTTAGGCCAGGACATTACGCTGTTGTGCTAAGAGAAAACATAGTGATAGAAGTTGGTGGAAAGCCCACAGGGGTAGTAGGCTCAATAATAAAGGAGGTCAACGCAACATTCACTATCATAGAGTGAGCAAATGCTGTAACTTTGGTAGAATCTTAGACAACACGATTAACGTTCACCAGTACCGTAGTACAAATACAGCTTGTGAAGGCGGTATTCTTAAACTTCTTGCTAACCATTTAGAGAGGTCGTTGATGCGATTGGAAGGATAACATCAAACATTGATGCTCAACAATCCCACCATGTTATATCACTGCGATAGCGTTGTCCCGGCCTCTTTATCTTGCCCAAGTACAATAGCCTTTGAAGCCTTGAATATTCTGTGTTTTAGAGGGGAAATGTGATGGTGTATGGCTAGGTGTCTTAGGTGGTAGCCTTGGAGACTTCTCTGAGCCATACAACCCTCTGCGGGAGCGGTATCTCGATACCTACGCTCTCTAGAGCCTTCTTGAGGTCCCTGATTACCACCTTCCTAACAGTCCAAAACTCTTGCGCGGGAACCCAGAAGAGTATCTTTAGGTCGACAGAGCTTTCAGCTAAGCTATCCACTATAATTACGGGCTCTGGCTCTGCTAACACAAGCTCGTTGTTCCATAGAACGGTTTTGATCACCTCTATAGCCTTGTCTATGTCGGAGCGGTAGGAAATGCCTATCTTTATGTCAACTCTCCTCGCTACCGACCTGCTGTAGTTGTATATTGGGCTAGCTAGTATTGTGCTGTTGGGTAGAGTTAGTATCTCGCCGCTCCACAGCCTGATCTGGGTAGACATGATGCCGACAGATTCTACCATTCCCCACTCGTTGTTTATCTTTACAGCATCGCCTACCTTGATCCTTCCCTCGATAAGAAGTACGAGACCCGCAAAGAGGTTGCTCAAGGTCTGCTGGGCTGCAAGACCTACAACAAGCCCGGCAAAGCCCGCTGCTACTATCAGACCTCCTAGGTCTACTCCTGCTATCGATAGGGCTACGAGGATTCCTACGAATATTACAGCAATTCTAGTGGCTCTCTCGATGTTGTGAATAGTCTCCGGCTTGGCTTCGATCTTAAGCCTTGAAACCTGTTTAGCAACTATTTTAGATAGGTAATAGAATACAACGAAGGCTACTACTGCGGCTATGTACTTAATCAGATATGCGTTTACTACAATCCATTCGTAGATGCTCACGATGGCTTCCCCTGATTTAGAGGCCGTATCTCATGATGTAGGTGGAGGTCTTAGGCTCAACGACCCGCTTAGATATCCTATCAGCCTCAGCAGAGGGTGTGGATTCCGTGGTAACCTCTGCGTATGTCTGGTTAAGTACTTTCATACTTGCTGAAGATGCTATCGGCTGGTTGGTAGACGATAAGTAGAGGCCTATGCCTTTAAGCGGGAGAACTACCCTAGATACTTGTGTTACCTCGCTACCTGTATTAGCTATTTGTATCTTTATCTGAGCCTTAAGGCAGTCGGGAAGGTCTTTTAGTATTATGTTGCTAGAGTATCTACAGAGAGTTCCTAGATCGGGAGGCCCGTAGAGGGCGTACTTAGCTCTAACAGGCACTAATCTAAGAAACGATCCCCCGACGTTGATAGCTATGTCTATGGGAATGTACTGAATAAAGGTGACAGAGCCCCCCGGCGGTATGGAGATATCCTCAGAAAGCTTAATCATTATGTGATCTACCTTAACTCTGCCGCCGGCCGGGGGATGAGGAAGAATCTCCACAGGCTTTCCTATCGGGACATTTATGCTTCCCAAGGACGATTCTTGGCCATTAGCCCGCGTAAAGACCTTAACAAGGTCAGGGCTCTCCCTAGCAATGACTAGCGATATGGGTCCTAGATCTATACTTATCTCGCCATCCACCTCGTGTTCTCCATACTCAACACATTTTGCCATGGCTATCACTGCAAACACCTCCTGTCCTGATTACCCGCCTACACCAAGTTGTAGTGCTACGGAAAGTTTATAAGCTGAGCTCTTTTAACTTGAGCTATTCCCCCACGAGCTGAAGGACCACGGGGGCTCCAGAGATATGCCAGAGCTCATTTGGTCAGCATATAGTTGATATGCCATGTATGCACAGCTGATATTCAATCAGTATGATCACAATAGCTATTAGTTGAAGTACTATATGCCATGATACGGCGATTCGCTGTTATTACCTTTATCTTTGCACCATATGTGCATTCTTCTATAATTAACCTATATTCAATTATATGTTACAGCCCTTCCTACACTCTAACATCGTACATCACGAGCTGATCATGAGAAGCTGCTACTGCTTCTTGAACCTTTCTATCACCAGCATTATGGAAGCCATTAATACTGCCCATATAAGGCCTTGGAGCACTGCCAAGTGAAGTGGATATGGTTCAGTAAACCTCACATAGTGTGGGAGGATACTGAATATTAGCACGAAAACAGGAATTGCCACAATGAGATTGCTGATAAATAACAAGATGAATCGTTTGAAAAAACTCACCTTTACCACCTCATCCAAGAGGGTAGCTTAGCGAATACCTTGCTAACACCAAGCCAACTAGCAATTTTGGAGCTTAGAGGACCTAGAGCAGCGCCTACTGCGACACTTATTGCAAAATCTCTCCAGCTCCACTTATTTACATCACATCCCGTTGTTACAGCCCAGGGTATAACATATCCAACTGCACCTGTTATAGCACCTGCTATAACCGATGCTAGAAAGTCTAGAGTTAATGCATACCCCTTTATTACTCTAAGATTTATCTCAGCTGGTAGTGAATTAGCTAATGTCTGAATATGACTCGCCAATAGAGGATAGGCTTGCGGTTTGTAGTTGCTATCTGATTTCTCATATACATTCTCATGTAACCATTTAAGAGCATTAGCTATAGCTTTATAGTAATCTGAAAGCGTAGGTGCTCCATAAGGCAGCAGAATCCAGTCCCCAAAGAATACATTTTTGTCTTTGAAGTGGTACATAGCTAAAGTGAATACCTTAGAGTACTCATTGTTATCAATTTCAGCTATTGTAACAATGTATACTTTATGCGTGCCGCTTACATTTGATACGTAGTATAGCACACGATAGTTCCTTATGGTGTTCGAAATATTAACTACAACATCTCCATAAGTCAGCATAGTGTTAGAATCTATAGTAACATTGTATAATTCTTCGACATAGAAATGCCATCCATAATCTCCACTAGGATAGAGGGTAATGTTAGTAAGCTCAGTATCTCCTTCATATATCTTAACTAGAATGGAGTCATTGTTCTCCGTTAGATTGTACGTTATAGTACCATTCTCGAAGGCTTTCCTTCCTTCGTAAGCTATTNTTGTTAAATTAAGAATAACATCTGCTGGTATGTAGGGCTCATTACGTAGCTCCAAACAACTCACTTTGATTAATAACGACTGTATGGAACAATTCGTATTTTTCCACATTATTAAGCGGTATATCAGTTAAGGTTAGCGCTACTAAAAACATGGTCATTAAGTCAAAGGATTCCTTTGGCTCCTCAGCATCATACGCAATGCAATTGAATGGTGCGAATGTCGTTAGTAGTAATGTCAGGAGAAGGAGCGTCAATAGCCTCGTACATCGAAGCCTCATGATCGCACACCCAGACAAATCCTAACTTAAGAGACAACTTTAGAGCCTTCTTTCACGTTATTGGTCGATGAGAAAACGTTGTGGGCCAGGAGTGTAGATACCCCAATAAAAGTGTTTAAAAGGTGTGGAAAGGGGCATCTATTCTTAGTGTAGTTGCTGAGATTCGAACCCGCGCGCCCCGTTATGGGGCATCGGCTCTTCAGACCAGAACAATATGAACAGATTCATATCGAGCGATATGAAAGAGCAACAGAGATGATGATCAGCTTAGATAGCCATGGCGGCTATTACTCAACGGTCGATATGAAAGAGAATGACAAGCTCTTTTGACAAGGCCTCTAGCTTCTTAAATGTATAGTATGCAGATATACTCCTGGAATTATTTCATGTAGTAGCGGCTATTTCATGAGCTGGACATAGAGTATTCAAGAGAATCGAGGGAGAGACATGCCTACGATAACTACCTGTACCTTCACTTAGTGTTTACATGAGAGAAGTTCTGCTGCTTAAAGCACTTACAACACGCTTTAGCATTAGAATCCTCTTTCAGCTCCTTCGTTAACTCGCTTAGAGTTGCCTGTTCTACACCGTTAAAGTACAATGTGTAATCTTGATCTCTAGGTGTCAGCTCGACTATAGCTCTGCCCTCTTTGCGTACTTCATCACACGTAACAAATATTTCGAACACAAGCTTCTTGAACCTTGTATGCTGTGCTGGCGGAAGTACTAGTACAGCTCTAGGTTTAACCTCTGTACCGTACTCAGAGAATACGCGTAGAACATAGCATTGATTCCCTACCCTATACACGTCCATAAGCACTACTTTGTTGATACCGCTCGCAGGTATGTCAGTTACATGTTGGTAAGCGTCACCGTCAAGTCCCTTACCAAATTGTTTAGGCACAGCCCAAGGCAAAGGTTCTTTCACGATTCTGAAGTTATTTGATTTCGGTACTAGATAGTCCCAAGACTTAGGTACTTCAAGACTTATAGAACCTAGTGAAGTAGGCACTTGGATCCACTCTTTAGATGGTAACAGCTCTCCAGGTAGATCCACAGCCCTTTCATCATCCTTATACAGCGCTATCGTTAGATATGCTGTAGCATTTCTAGCGACTTGCTTACTCTTATTTTCAACAATTAAATACAGCCTAACACTTCTTTCAAAACGTTGAAAATCGAGCTGATTTACTTCTAGTACCGGCTTCTTTCTATGTTCGATGAATTCTTTCAGTAAAAGCACTACTATACCGCCCACGGCACCTGAGCACAGATGTACAAGTATCTGCGGTATCTGTGCAGTACTTGTTTCTCCTATCACAATTCTAGCCCGTTCAGCATACATAGGGATAGTGATTTTGAAGAACTTTGCTCCTTGTGGGATATAGATATATTCTACGCCTACAAGACCTTCTTGCTCAACAAACACTATGTAGTCGTGACCTGCTACTAGCTCAACTGTTGCTAGACCTTCCTCATTGGTTTTTCCTAAGTAGACGAGTGTTCGATAAAGACCTCTGTTGCTAGGTATGAAGATCAGTATCCTGGCTTCTTTGGCTGGCTTCTCATCACCTTTCTTAGCTGTAGGATCTATTATAGCTTCTATTGTTACAAGAGAGGTGTTGAAACCGTGTTCAGCAGTAATATCCATACCTGTATTCATATCAATAAGCTTCGCGATAGCGTTAAAACATTCAGGTTTGTACTCTGCTAGATATCTTGCCCATTGGCTAGCCTCAACTGGTTGATTAGGTGTTGTATAGAGAGCGTCTACAACATACCACTTATTTCCTATCATTACTTCAGGAACAGCATGATCTACACCTTTAACCCCTACTATGCGAACAGCGCATCCCAGATCGTTTAGTACCTTGGTCACTCCTAGTGCAAAGTCAGCACAAGCTCCTGTCTTAGCAATTGTTGCCAGCTTCGAAACTTCGTCGATATCAACGAAAGGCATCTTCAGCAATTGTTGAGGCTTAGGTGCAGACGTTGCGTATGTTGCATTGAATTCATCTGCTACAGTCTTGATGAAGCCCCATACACAGTTAACAGAGCCATTTCTACAACAACTAACAAGGTAACGATACTTAGCTAGCTCTGCTTGATACATCATCTCTATAGGAATTTTATGACTTAGAATAAACAATGTTAGAAGCAAAACTATCGATGACAGTATTATACAGACATACAGAACCCACTGTTTCTTGAAGATTATAGGAATGAAAAGAAGTAAAAGACCAAATGCTGTACCTAACCCTAGCACATCTAGATACAGCAACCGAAAGTTGTTCACTAAGTCTTTTGCACTCCTTGACGCTTTAAGTACGGCTTCGAAGCATAAGAGATAATGATACGCTAAGATAATGACTACAGCTACCATAATAAGCGATGCTACCAATAAAGGTGTAAGCCTTCTCCTTAAGCGCATTACTCACTCACATCTTTACTTACAAGCCCTACCTTGAAAAATTACGATCATAACCGGATTACTTTAAATACCGACCTCATAATTTCAAACTAGTTTTCTTTAGCTTCTTCTAAAAGTTCTTCAAGTTCCTCTAGGGTTTCTTCGTCTATTTCATCCAGTACTAGCTCATATATGAGTTCTGTCACAACTCTCACCCACCTATATAAGCAAGTGCTTTAAAATGTCGTATATGGGAATTAATAGAGACCTGATGGTCTATAGTGGTATGTTTCTTCGTTCCTCCTATCTATATGTTTATAGGGTAGTGCTGTATATGTCTCGACCTTCGCTGGTTCGCTTCTTATGTTCTCGCTGTATAGTTCCTCTCTTCCCGTTTTATCAAGTACCTTTAATCCTACATCGTTGCTAAGCAAGTAATGGTGAATTTCAACCGTGTATATCTCTTCTTCATCGCTCCATACCAGCTTCTCCTCCCAAAGCATGTAGTGAAGCCTTCTAGCGGCTTGATGACTACCATAGATCTCTCGGATGTACTGCTGTGCAATTCTTTGGGCCTCTGCATGCTCCTTGTCATAAGGCTTGTAGTATATTCCCTCATGTAAGCCTAGACTCTCTAGCATCCAGTGTAGTAACCATGAGTAGAAGTGATGGCAAAAGCCAGTTTTGGGTTCGAGCACTATGAACCATCCGTTGAGCCATAGCACCAGATATCCTGTCTGGCGTACTCCCAACAGGGTGTAGAGCAGGAAGTAGAGTGCTGCTAGAGGGCTATGCCACAGAATGATACGTTAAGCCTTATCGCCATTTGATGTGGAAGAAGAATCCAGCCTAGGCAGAACAAAGCGGGATCGTTGTGAAGAATTGCACAGGCTCTGTCGCTAAACAGGTGTGTAGGACTCTTTAGAATCCGCTTTAAGCTATGCATTATACAACCGTCAAACCCTTATAGGCCTTGCCCTATTGCGGGTTTTTGTGCACCCCCTCTATTAGGTAGACCACATGCTAGTGTTATGCAAGCATTGCTAGTGCAAACCTTCGGTAGACCTTGGATTCTCATAGTAGTTGAGTGCTCGGATTTTCCCGAAAGCGTATATATAAGATCCTCTTAACTTACTTCACGGCTGTGTACACCATGGTGTTTTTATCGCTAGTAATACCAACGTTCAATGAAAAAGATAACATCGGTGCTCTTATAGCTGAGATCAGAGAAAAGATATACTCTGCTGAGTATGAGATACTGTTCGTTGACGATGATAGCCCTGATGGAACATGGGCTGAAGCGCTAAACCATGTAGGTGTTGAGGACGTTGTTATTAGGAGGATAAACATGAAAGGCCTGTCCTCTGCTGTGATTGACGGTATACTCTTTTCTTTGGGCAACTATGCTGTTGTCATGGACGCCGATCTTCAGCATCCTCCGGAGACCATTAACACTATGGTTGATAAGGTTAGGGAGGGCGGTTATGACCTGGTGATAGGCTCTAGGTATATGCCGGGAGGAGGCATAGCTGGCTGGTCCCACTTTAGGCTTGTCATATCCAAAGGAGCCACTATCATTGCCAAGATACTCCTGCCCAGTACTAGAAAGATATCAGATCCAATGTCTGGCTTCTTCATGGTTAAAAAGGAGCTCGTCGAGTCTAACAAGGATAAGCTTAACCCCCTAGGCTTCAAGATACTTCTCGAGATCTTGGAGAGATGCAGACCCGCCAAAGTGGCCGAAGTACCCTATATCTTTAGGCCTAGGCTCTACGGCAAAAGCAAGCTTGGTGCAAAAACAATAGTAGCGTTTGTGATGCATGTGCTAAGGCTTTCTGGATGGAGACCCATCAGGTTTGCTACCGTTGGGCTGAGTGGAACCATAGTCAACCTAGCTGCTCTATGGCTCTTATCGCTAGCGTTTTCTGCCTTTGCAGAGGAGCTGTTTATGCTTGGAAGTGCTATTGCTATTGAGACAAGCATCCTGTGGAATTTTGCTCTTCACGAGACGTGGACCTTCAGGGATAGAAGAGTTGGATCCTTATCTAGCCGTATTCGGCTTTTCCACCTAGCGTCTTTGCCGAGCGCTCTAGCCCAGTACATATCGGCTGTATCTGTTCACTACGGCTTTGGTGTATACTATATGGTTGCACAACTCATAGGCATATTGATAGGGTTTCCTATAAATTATATAGTAAGCGAACTAGGTATCTGGAAAACGTACAGGCTTTAATTGCAAAAGCTACTATTTGTTTGTGCTGTTATCTTTGCACAGATCCGGGTAGAAAGTCTTCAGCTTCTCGGTGGCTTCCTCCAGATCTTTTATCGTATCTATGGATTTCCAGTATACATCCTTGTATACATACCCCTTAAGGAGCCTTTTGCTGGCTAGCAATGGAAAGGTAGTTTTCTCTATATCGCCCTTCTCCGGCAAGTAATCGAATATGATTGACTTCATAACGTATACACCGGCATTGATGGTGTATTCGATGGTGGGCTTTTCCTCGAATGCTACTACATACTCACCATCGAGCTTGACTATACCGTAGGGGCTCCGCATATGCACCAGCGCTATGACAGCAACGCTGTTATCTTTTTTCAACATGTCAACCATTTCAAGGGGATTGAGGTTTGTAATTATATCACCGTTTATTACTATAAACATATCCTCGTTTCTAAGGATGTGCTCTGCGTTCTTAATTGCGCCAGCCGTACCTAGCGGTTGGTCCTCCACAACATAGCTTATGCCTACCCCGAGCCTCTTGCCACTCCCAAAGTATTCGATTACTTTTTCCCTAGCATAGCCAAGTAAAAACACGAACTCCTTAACCCCAAGGCTTTTAAGCCACAGAATCTGCCACTCAGACATTGGCCTTCCACATATTTCTACCATGGATTTTGGCTTGTCCTCTGTTAAGGGTCTGAGCCTCTTTCCAAAGCCGCCAGCTAGAATAACCGCCTTCATATTTGCTCACCCGATAAACCTATATAACAGTTTGAGATTTAAGTATTTCCGTGTGAGCGATCGTCGGGTTGTCTGAACGATGATGAGTTCACGGACCAGGTGATTCTATAATGCATAGATGTGTTGTATGTGGAGGGCATGCAGAGGACGATGAGGTTGTTAAGTGCTCTGTATGTGGAGCTGTGATGCACAAAAGGTGTTTGTCGGACGAAGCCCTCCTAGATGCCGATGGAAACCCCCTCTGCCCCTACGATGCCATGGCAGCGGCTCTCGACTGGTTCGATACAACTCTTTCAATTTACGCCTCATCGCTTAGCGAAGAGCAGAAAAGCACTATCATTAGCAGGCTAAGGTCGTACTTAAGTATGCTCGAAAAGCCCGAGGATACTACCCACTAGTATTCTGTGAGACCTCGCTAATAACACCATCGTATAGCTGGTACTTTCTGTGGGCATACTCTAAAACCCTAGGATCGTGCGATACTATTACTACTGCTGTCTGGAAGTCCCTGCTGATATTGACCATGAGCTCGAGAACCCTCTTGGAGTTCTCCCAGTCAAGGTTTGCTGTTGGCTCATCGGCAAGTAGTAGCGATGGTGTGACTGCTAGTGCCCTAGCTATGGCTACTCTCTGTTTTTCGCCTCCGCTCAATATCCTAACTTTAACATTCTCCTTGCCTATCAGACCCATGTACTCCAGCAACCACCTGATCCTGCTTTTTCTCTCAGCCTCATCAAGACCTATTATCATTAGCGGTATTTCTATGTTTTCATATACTGTAAGGTCTTCGACAAGTCCGTAGTCCTGGGGGATATAGCTTATTACGTTTGCTCTGAGAGCGGCAAGACCATCATCGTCAAGTAGCGTAAGGTTGTACCCATCAACTATGACCTCTCCTTGGTCGGGCCGCTCAAGTCCAGCTAATATCCTTAGCAGGGTTGTCTTACCAGCACCGCTGGGCCCGTGTATACAGACCATCTCTCCGCTATAGACATGCATGTTAATGTTTTTAAGTATGGGAACGGCTCTCCCGCCCACGAGGTAGTATTTCCACAGGTTTCGCACAATAGCTACTATTCTTCTCATCGCCTCACCACCCAATACAACAAATGTGTTAACAACACAGATGATATTGTGTAGAAAACAACTACCACAGCAACTAATATGCTATCGCCTATTGACACTGCATACGATGCATAGGCTATTAAGACCGGCAAACATCTTACTATGCAGTACGCCCAGCTAGAGACCAAGATAAGTTTCTTTCTAGCTCCTGAGAGAAGAAGCACCAACAAAAATTGTTTAACGGTTTTCTTATCGGATAAAATCGACGATATTATCGCGATGAACGACAATAGTACCATCGTGAGAAATGCGGACATCACGCTAAACATCAACAGGTATATCATTGAAGAGGCCACAAACATGCCAACATATACCATTCCCCCACCTTTAATTGCTATCTTGATAGACTTTGCCGTTAACCCTCTAAACATTCCTCGACTCCTCCAACAATTTTTGCAAGTGCAAGTCTCTGTATAGAGTTAATGATCTCCCTAGGAAGATCCTCCATGCTCCAGACATCAACTGCTATGGTATATTCAACACCATGGTCAACCTTGTCTATATATATCTCTACTGAGGCAAGTGTGGATAGAGCCTTTTTGTATATGAGCTCGATCCTGATAACCCAGAGATTCTCCTTGATGCTCTCAATCTCGCTAATGTAGAAAAAGTCGTCTTCTTTCAAAACATCCTTAAGACACTCAGTAAGAACAGAGGGAGATACATAAGTATCCACAACATAGCTATAGTTATTAAGAACCTCGATACACATAGGTTTACCTATGCTGCTATGTAGTTTCCGAGACGTTATAATGATGAATCCCAAAGCCGATGCTATGTAGTTTAGCATTGCCACATAGCTTACCAAGCCTATTGCTGTTGCAGCTACCATCGGTATCGAAGATATTGCAAGCGTTATAGCCGTCCCAAGGATTACAGTAGATATATAGAGCTCGCGCGTAAACCCGAGAATAAAAAGGTTTTCGCCAATACTTGTAATCTTCTCTATGTATCCTCCCCCGACAGAATACATAATTATCATAGACATTANNAACGAAAGCCACCATACCGAAANNGGTCTCGGGTGATGGAACAAGGCTCCGACTAACGGCCAGAGCCCCACCATCATCGCCAAGGATTATGTAATCAAATTTGTTAAGCAGTTCATCAATTTTTTCACTATATTTCTCTACATCATCAAAACATATTACTATCGACTGAGCATCGCATTCTACGTTACATACTCTATCGATGATTCTCCAAGTTAGTGGTGCAAACACGATCTTATCCACTTTTTCAATCCTTATACTCAACCCGCCAACAACACCAATGCTGTGTATAACATAGATACCTGGAGCAAGCTCTAGGTCTAGTATAGCAGATAATCGTACCCTCCTCAAGCCTACATCCGCGTCTAACATTTCCACTATAGCTTTCCTACTTATGTTGCTACTTTCGTCAACTAAAATATACCCCTTATCTAGATAGTCACAGTACTCTTGTAGGATGCCCGCAAGCTCGTTTCTTCGATATACGTCGTCCAGATCGCATTTAGCTAGGATGAAGTAAAACGTATCATTACCTATTTCCACGCCATTGAAAACCTGGTTCAGGATTACGTAGCTTTCGCTGATATTGCTGACATACTGGGGGATCACTATGTCTCTTTTGATTAGGAGTGCACTATATTGGGGCTCTATTTCGAGAGGATGTGAGGTATAAGCAAATGATGAGACTGTAGCTACGTTAAACGATAGAACATATATTGATATGAGGATGAGGAGTATCTCAACCGATGTAAAGGACTTGGTAATAACGTTCTTTACAAGCTTAAAAGCAGGCGAAACAAGCTTGGGCTCTCCTATGCGGTCCTCCTCTATAAGACCATTACATCTTAGCGCCATGTATACTAGGAAGAGTATAAAGGTGACAAGTATGGGGGCAAGAACCAGCAAGTACATTTCGAGAACCATGACCTAGCTCACCATAGTTAAAAGTGTCAGTATTGTATTGAATAGCACAGCAATACCGCATCCGACAAGGAACAATATTGAGAAGATTATGATCTTTTCGTGAACTTCTACACCAAGTTTTACAAGAATCCTCTTAACTAAAAATACTATAAACGAGACCACGCCCAAGTCTGGGGGCATAGTCATTCCCACAACAAACGGGAATAGCGGTATCGATACCCTCATATTTATAAGCACTAAGGCAAGCCCGATAACAAGCCCTAGTATAACCACGGCAATCGAACTTTCACCAATCTTTCCGCTATAGATCGATGACATGAAGACTGTAGTAGGAATCCACCTAGTTAGGGGCATATAGGGAGAGTCAAAGCCGTATGCTCCAACAAGAATATTTCCAAAGATGTATGTAGTGAAGCTTCCAACAAATACTCCTATGCCGAAGTACAGTACAAGCTTAACAATGTTACATCCAAAGAACCTGGCAAACCTGAGTAAGTTCATAGCTGAGCCTCCTACTACTTGCGGCATGGGTATACCTGTATACGGGTCTAGGATAGCATATGTTGTTACATCTCTAATACCCGCAAGATACATGTAGAAAGTTGCAAGGGGTAAGAGTGCCTGAGAACCTGTACCAGCTTCGCCTACAACTCTCAGATTTGCTATCAACAGTATCAGGTGTAAGAGTATTAGCGGTACTATGAACGGGATAAGACTGTAGTTGCCAGAGAGCAATACTGCTATATAGCCTAGCATAGCAATTAATGCTACACCAAAAATAAACATAGTTCTTTCCATCCTAAGCTTGAAAATCATTGTCGTAGTGGTTGTTAGGATCTTGGCGTACAGCATGATATAGAATGTTAGGAAAACCACTACAACTCCTGCTATGAGTCCAACAATAACTGATGAATAGCTAAAGAGTGCGTCCTCGAAATTTAGGGCTGGCACAACCTTTAAGTCAAATAGTGCTATAGATAGAGGTATCATTATTAAATACGTCGAGATAGACCCCAGGGATATCATCTTTAGGGGGTCTAGGGGTATTATAAACAGCAAGCCGGCAACCATAGGCCAAAAAGATATTGCTACTACAGCACCGGGGAGCACGCTTGAGGCTACAGGGGTTAAATCCAAGAAGAGCTCGATTCTCATAGCCATGAGCTGTAGCAGAAAACCCAGACCAATGGCTATTATGGCAAGTTTTGGTGTTAGATATGTCTTGCCAAGCACTTTAGTGAGTATTGCTGATGCAAACCCTATGGGGTACTTCAACCTCTCTTTCTCTATGAAATGGCTCCTAAAAGCATAGGCTACCAAAACCCCGCCAAAAGATATGAGGGCTAGCGACACGTAGACTGGAAGAGATAAATAGTCTGGTATTACACCCGAGAAAAGATACTCGGGCACCTCAACGGCTAGACCATACGCCTTTAACCTACTTGATATATAGTCAAGAAAACCGTAGGTAATATACATTCCCGAGGTTAGTGTTGTTGTTATGCTAATTCCGTAGGCTAGTGCCGTAGAGGTGACGATATCTCTCTCATCGTATTGTATCCCCAGCAGCTTAGAAACAGCTATTACAAGAAACGGTATTATTATCAGCGATACCTCAGCAGTTGTATAGCCAGAGATTGCATAGCTGTAACTATCTACGAAACCCATAAAAAGTCCTATTGCTATGCCTATGCAGATTGCACTGCTGTGCCGCACGCCTTGGCCACACCTTGCGCACCGTGTTTTCGGGCATCTCCATCCTTTTTAGACTTCGTTCTCTAGCACTAACCTACCGTTCTTGGTTTTCGGACTCTCGCTTTCTCTCTTTATCTCTATCTTTTTCTTTATGTTGAGATGTCGACGTTTTGAGCATCCGCTTCACTCTTTCAATTCTTTCTAGCGCATCCAACCAATAGACTATATCCCTAGCATTCTCATACGCTATTTCACCCTCGTCTATTCTGCTGATGTAAGCTGATAACACCCTGGCTATTCTTTTTTCAAGTTCCGTCAGTGTCCCCAGGACCCCTGCCTCAGCTACTTCTTCTTCTGTCCGAGCAACCATGACGCGGCCATGGACTGGGCAGACGACCTCGCCACTCCGGAGCCTAAACAATGGCGATTTGCAAACTGGGCAGACTTCCGATAACAGTGTGGCACCGCTGCGCATCAGCTCTACTGCCCTCCTCAAAGCCTCCTCACGGCCAAGGCTCTGACCCATTGTCTCAACCGCTACGGATTTTCTTTGCTACTAAGACGCTACTACACCAATTAAAAACGTATATGCATAATACTTCCTTTCAACATGCTAATCCGCTTACACTATAACCTGCAAAGAGCTTAATAACGCATATAGGTATCACATATTATGGATCTCTGGTGTCTCCCATGGGTAAAATCGGTATCAGATTTGGAGAAGCGCTTGTAGGCGAAGGCAACGAAGTGGCCCACATAGACCTGATAATTGGTGATAAAGACGGTCCTGCCGGTATAGGCTTTGCTTTTGGCCTTGCCCACCAAACCTATGGGCATACAAAGCTCTTCGCAGTTCTTACGCCTAACCTCCTTGTAAAACCTGTTACACTAATAGTGCCCAAGGTAACCATCAAAAACATGTTCCAGGCCGAGCTAATATTTGGTCCCGCGCAGTATGCTGTTGCCAAGGCTGTTGTTGACAGCGTTGCGGAAGGTGTCATACCCAAGGAACTTGCTGACGAGCTAGTCATAATATGTGGTGTATTCATACACCCTGCCGCCAAGGACAAAGACAAGGTGTTTAAGTACAACTATGAAGCTACAAAACTTGCCATAAAAAGGGCAATGGCGGGAGAGCCCAAGATCGAAGATATACTAGCTAAAAAAGATAGCGTTTCACACCCGTTCTATAAACCGGCGTAATATTCTTTTTCAAAATTCAAAAACATTATTTGCTTAGCAGGTTCTTTTCCCTTAGCACGCGATCGATATCATTAACAACCTCTTCAACGTTTCGCGAGGCGTCTATCTCAACGAGCAGGTTCCTGGCGCGGTAGAACTCTATAACAGGAGAGAACGTTGATACATAGACCTCGTACCTTTTCCTGACGGTTTCGGGCTCATCATCTTTTCTGCGTATAAGCTGATGACCACACACGTCACATATACCGGGCTTTTTGGGGGGCTTGAACTTTGTATTGTATATAGCTCCGCAGTTTGGACATACAAGCCTTCCTGAAACTCTTTCTATTATTAGCTCAACTGGTGCCTTAAAGAGAAAGACAACGTCTATTTTCGTTATCTTCTCGAGTTCTTCTGCCTGCTTAATAGTCCTAGGAAATCCATCGAGTATGAACCCCTTCCTGCACTCGGGTCTCTGCAGAACCTGTTTAACTACCTCAACAACAATTTCATCAGGTACGAGGAGGCCTTTTTCTACGTATTCCTTTATCTTCAGGCCGAGCTCTGTCCCCTTTGCTATTTCTTCTCGAAATATATCACCAGTAGATATATGGGGTATTCCATATTTCTGGGAAACTACTTTAGCATAGGTTCCCTTGCCTATTCCTGGAGGGCCTATAAAAACCATCTTCATTTAAAACACCATATCTATCTTTGCAATGCGTCAAGTTAAATCTTTTTCACTCACACAACACAAATATTCTTAGGTTGCAGGGTTACAGCGCCAGCTAGCAATGACCAGGTTTTCTCTCTGCCCTAGATTGTGTGCCATGTTTTTAAAGATCTAGACTACGAAACAAAAAGTATATAGCCTGGCAACCTTTAACCAAAAAACTATAGGATTTCCCGCCGTAGCTCAGCGGCAGAGCGCCCGGCTGTAGTGGGGCGGGCGGATACCGGGTGGTCGGGGGTTCAAGTCCCCCCGGCGGG
>Ga0065719_102950_pt1 | contig 98189 bp, 109 predicted proteins | sample GBSCel85sediment_FD_59106 | JGI IMG/M metagenome (GOLD analysis project Ga0065719, IMG submission 59106) | Hot spring sediment microbial communities from Great Boiling Spring, Nevada - Cellulolytic enrichment CS 85C v3 (version 3) | ecosystem: Environmental > Aquatic > Thermal springs > Hot... | reverse complement strand
CAATTGTAACCTTATCCCCGGATCTGTCTATCAGATAAAGGTCTATACCAAGGCTGGTAATGTCTATCCGCTGACTCTGACAGCGCAGTGGCGTAGTAGCAGTAGCTAATGTGTAGTCCTAGATATGTGTTTTGTCCATAACTTTTTCACACTATCATTCTTGCGTTTCTTTCTTTTTGTCCTGGCTTTGCGCTATATACGTATATATCTGGGCTGCTTCTGTAGTTGTTTTGGTGGTGTTTTTGGATATTGTATGGAGTAGGGTTTCTAGTGGGAGTGGGTATAGGGATGGCGTGTTTGGGGTATGTGTATATGAGGATCGTGTGTATGCGGCCGGGTTTGACGAGCTTTACGGGTTGGGTAGGAAGAGGTTTAGGATTGAGGCTTATAGCGCTAGAGATGGCACCCCGCTTGCTAGGTGGGCTGATGAGAGGAGCCACGTTGTCGCCTCTTTGACGTCTTGCGCGGTGCTGGATGGCCGTGTATACGCTTTTGGTGTGGCCAGCGGGTTTTGGAGTATACTTGTTTTTGATAGGGATCTAGGCCTTGTTAAGAGGTTAGATGTTGAGAAGCCTTTTGTCGTCCCCTCTGCGGCTATGGTGCACGGCGGCTATGTGTATGTTGCGGGTGTTGCGCCGAGTGCATCGGGGCTATCGTCTATGTTTGTAGCTAGGCTGGCCCCCGACGACCTGTCTATAGAAAAGAGCTTCTCGGTCGATATGCGGGGCTTTGGGGCTGGTGCCTATGCTATTGCCTTTAGTAGTGATGCCAAGAGGATCGTTGTCGGTGGGTTCGACAGGGTCGAGGGGTCTACGGGGTGGCTCGTAGTCTTTTTGACCGAGGATCTGGAGCTTATAAAGGTGGCTAGGCCGGGGATCAGGGGCTCGATAACGGGGCTGGCCGTTGGCGCTGATGGGTCTATCTATGCTGTTAATAGAAGTAGGACAGCGAGGTTGGGTAAGGATGGGGAGATGATAGCCTCTACCAGCGCCATACAGGGGGTTAAGGTGTATGCGCATCCCGAGGAACACCCGGTGCTGGGCTCTAACATTGTGGTGGTTTCCGATAACGAGGCCTACTTGCTGTCGGGCGATAGCCTATCGATTGTAGACTCTGTAAGGCTTTCTAGGGGGCCCCAGATTCTGACGGCTTTTACGGGCTCTATGGCGGTCGACAGTAGCAATGTCTACGTTGCAGCGACGCAGGTTGTTACAAAAGACGACTGGAACTGGGTTGTAATGGCCTTGAGGCCCAGGGGCAGGGGAGTAATATCCAGGTTCTTCAGGAGGAGGTAGCGGCACGAGCGTTTTTCAGCTTTAGCTCTAGCGCTCTAACCACGATCTCTACAACATCCTCGGGCCCGAAGCTCTCGGTGTTTATCACGAGGTCGAAGTCTGTAAAGTCGTCTACGTCTATCCCGTAGTACCTCCTATACCTCTCCTTCTCGGCCTCTTCCCTAGCCCTAGTCTCCCTGATAGCGTGCTCCAGGGGCTTGCCGTCCCTCTCGGCCAGCCTCCTATACCTAACATCGTCGCTAGCGACTACGGCAACCCTGAGGTGCGCCAACCCCTTTAGCAGCCAGGGAGCGGCGTGGCCGTCTATCACGACACCTCCTTTCCTAGCCTCTTCGGCGGCCATATCGTCGAGAAAGCGGTCTATAGAGGGATCCTCCTGTGCTATTCGGCTGAGCTCCTCGAGAGAAAGACCCCTTTCCTGTGCTATCCTTCTGAAAAACTGTCCTACTGATACGTGTCTAAGCCCGAGGCGCTGGGCTAGAAGTCTGGCAACGGTGGTTTTTCCGCTTCCCGCGGGCCCCCCGATGGCTATGACTAGGCGGCTCTTGTCCAAGACCATAACCAGTGCCTGTCTCTACAAGAAAAAGCTACGGTGCAGAAGCCGGTGCTGGAACAGCTACGCTAGTGCTGCTCCTGATAACCTTCTTGAGCACAGCCCTTAGACATCGGGGGCACAGCACACCGCCAAAGGGTCTCTCGGGCCTCTTGGCTGTCTTGGGTAGACACCTCCTCTCATGCTCTTTCACAGGTACGCCTGCGAGGATCGCGCCACACCTGCCACACCTCATTGGCGTGTTCTTTCTCCTCTCGTAGTGGACAACAGTTCTGCCACCCGGGGTCCTCCTGTAGATCCTCTTGTGCGAGTGCGATCTGTAGAGCGGTCTAACCATTGCTACACCCCCTTCGAAGGGTTCTGTATACGTGGATCTGCGGTTTCAGATTAAAAGCTTTGCTCAAGAAGGCGCGGATTGCACCTTAGGTAGGGTTACAATGCTTTTTTTGGGGCTCGGAGCCGGAAATCTCTAAAAACATATTAATAGACCCGTAGTACTTTAACCTATAGCGCGGCCCGTTGATGCGGTGGAAACTGTTGGGTCTTCGACACGGGTCATCGACAGTGCGGATGCAGAGAGGTTCTCGGGGGCTTAGCGACATAGTGGCAGTGGTACTCTTCATGGGTATAGCCCTTGTGCTTATGATCGGGCTCTGGAGCCTGCTATCGAGTAGCTATGCAAGCGATGCAGAGGCGAGAGACTTGCTGAATAGGCTATCGTATGAGAGAAGCAACGTAGTGGTCAGGGTCGTAGGCCTCGACAGTGAGGAGTACTCGGCGACTGTGCTGATGAGAAGACTCGACGGGGGCAACACCATATTCTTTTTCGTAGATAATGGAACGAGGTACCTAGCATGCGATAAAGCGGTTCTCGCCACCTCTGGCAACATCACGGCGAGGGCTATCGACATAGACAGCGTGTACTTCGCTAGAGAGGGCGCCGTATACGAGTTTAAGTATGAAGCCAAAGCCCTGGGCTACCCCATACCTCCGTCTGTGCTAGAGATATGCGAGCTCAGGTCGCCGGACAGAAACCCCATGGTAAAGCTGTATACGGGCTCTCAAAGCTTTAGAGTATACGTTGTAGCTTTCATAAACAACAAGGCCTACGTAGCCGGGGTCTACGAGTTTGCCCACGGCTAGCTTTTTATCCGTGCAGAGCACGTATACCTGGGAGTGGTATGTCTAGAGGACAGAGCGAGTTGCTAACAGCCATAGTGTTTGTAGGCCTCTCACTCGTTATTGGAGCGGCTATGCTTGGATACTACTCGGCGGTAGCGTCAAGCTATAGAGAGCAGCTGTTGCTGGCGGAGCACCTAAGAAAAGAAGCGTCGAGCGTCATGCTGAGCATAATCTCCTACGATAATAGGAGCTCCTCGCTCTGGATACTGCTCAAGAGGCTCGATGGCTCTAGCAGCGACTTCCTTGTAGCGATCGGCAGCGGAGGGGTATACCTGGGCTGCTCAGACATAGCCATGTACAATCCCTACAACGACGACGGTATTGCATGCAATGATGGAAGCGACTGCATATCTTCGCAACAGGCGTTCTCGGGAGACCCAGAGAGGGTCTACGTGCCGTGGGAGGGAGGCATAAGCGACTTCAAATCCTATGCGGTCGCCATGGGCTACCCCCTAGGCTCTATACACATATGCCGAGTTCCCAACGTTTGCCGTTTTGGCGATACGCCGGGGATCTGTCAGGAGGGCACCGTTGTTAGGGTACAGTTGCCCAGCGATACAGATGTTGCGAGGATCTTCATCGCAACTATGTACAGCAACAAGCCGTATATTGTGAGCGTTCACGAGGTGCCGCTGAGGTGAGGGGGCAGGGAAACACTATAGTGGCTGTCCTCTTCTTCTCGATATTCGTACTCTCCGTAGTACCGCTAACGCTATACATCTACACAACGGCAAACAGGCCGCCGGCTTACGAAGACGTGCGGTACAGCTCGCTTTCAGCATCTCTGAAGTCTGTGGCCGGCGATATCGTGGCTGCGTACAACTACGTAAACAGAACCCTCGATATAGCAAACAGAGGGGGGTCTGACGTAAACATCGAGAGGATTGTAAGTTTCGTAACGTGTGAAAACCAGAGGTACATGGTAGACACCAGGACAAGCATAGCAATACCCTCGGGACAGGATATGTCGATACCGCTGGATCTACCACCACCCCAGCTGCTAAGCACGTGCGCTAACCCCACCATAGATGCAGTATACATAGTCACCGAGGAGGGGGCCATCATAAGCAGCACAATCATAACACGAGAAGACATAGAAGCCATAACAAGGCCCGTGCCCGTCGTCAACGCGACGGTTCACAGAGCAATCTCGTCGGTAGCATCCAGCGGTTCCCGTACCAGTATATCCAGCGGAAGCCATATGGAATGTATTCCTCCTAGAGAGCAAGGAGTTCGAGATATACACCATAGACAACATGGACACGCCAACAAGACTCCTAGCCTACGGAGATACGGACAAAGGCATGAAAGGGGGAACCACATCGACATACCTATGGGAGGTTAATCAATGTATATTCAAACATAGGCATAAGCATATCGAACCAGACCATAAAGAACCTATGGATCGGATACGATCCAAGAGACGTGGCCAGGTACAACCTGATTATAACCGCCAACAACATGACTCTAAAAATAGGACAGCAAACGCTCTCATATGTTGAGTATGTAAGGATAAAGATCTACGGTTTTAAGCCGTCGGCAGACCAGCAGGGGGTGCTGAGGCTTGGTAACAGCTGGGTCGCCCGGCCGAGCCAAGATGTAGCAAGCTTCACATTTGTCAACGTTGGTCTAACTCTAAGTGGCACAGCTGAAAGGGTTGAGATATATAAGCGAGACCTGGTCGATGGCGGGACGGGGTACGATCCGTACATAATGTTGTTGAACACAGATGGTGGGCAGGGCCTTGCAGGGATACTCTTTACAACCATTGACAGAACTTACGGTAGTTCAAGCTCTATAAACGAGGGTAGTGATAGTCTACTTGACTACTCGGTAAAGCCCATTGCACTGGCATACAAAGGGTACAACATATCTAATACTAATCATAGTGCGGTGGTCATTGCTATAAACTACAGGTTCCACGATAATGAGGGTAGCGATGCTGGGGGGACAACTGTTGATAAGCCGATAATGTTTGTAGGGCTTGTCGATGAAAGTGGTAGGATATATAGCTATAGGAGTTTTACCTTTAGAGAGCTTACAAGATACGAAGACACGTACCCGCCGACAGCACAAGCCCAAAGCAGCTTGGTGTTTATACCTCTCCCACCTCCTGAGGTAGGGAAAAAGACGTTTTATCTATTCGTAGCTTTTCAGGATCCCTACAGCTATAGCGGCTTTCTCGACGACCTTGATTTTACGCTCTTCATAGAGTCGTTATCGTTGATACCTATAGACTAGGTGATTTCGGGGTAGAGGACTGTGAGAACAATCCTTAGAAAAGGGGCGTCCGAGGCTGTGGGCGCTGTCATAGCTTTCACCATATTGTCTCTGACAATGCTCTACATAATCATGAACTTGCTCTCGCTATCGGTTACCGTTGGAGAGGTTAGCTCTGTCCCCACCGATTATCTCAGCGAGAAGCTGGTGCCCTACTATTCGGGGAACACGCTCGTGGTAAAAAACGTAGGCTCCACGATATCTCGCATATCATATGTGGTTATCGTTGATAGCAACTTGAACAAGTATATAGTGAATGCAAACCAGAGCGACATATGCTCGATATCCCCCTCCACCACTCTAGCACCAGGCTCCTATGCACAGATAGCATGTACTGGGTATTATACCGCTGTGGCTATTGTAACCCGGAGTGGAAGGGTTTTTGCAGTAGATCCCGAACTATATGCCGTAATTCTAGAGAGGCAGAGAGGCATCCCTATGCAGTCCGTATACTCGGGGATTATGTTCACCTCCACATCCGGGATACTCAGGTTCCTCGAGAACAAGACCATGATGGTCAGCGGCGCTATCAACACCGCTGTGAGGATGGATCTGCGGATCAACTCGTCTGGAGCTATAGAAGCAGATTTGAACGCTTCGCTAGTGATAATCGGTAAGAACCCCTCTAACAACAAGCTCAACCTGCTCGTAGTGGGAAGAGGAACACCAGGAAGCTACATCAACGTTAGCGGGTCTGTACTAGAACTAGATAGAGATGCTGTCTATAGGTACAGACTAAAGATAGAGAACTTCACGGGCGACATCACCGGTGCGAGACTTGGTATAAACCCATGTTATGTAAACACCGGCAGTTTTTGCCGCATACAGATGGATGGACAGGCTGATAGGATAGTGCTCTACAGCGCGAGTAGCGTTCTCGAGGACACGGTGGGGCTTGATCCCTACGTATTTGTAGGGGATCTAGATAATAACGGTAACACCGAGATAGTGTTTGTTACACAGGACTTTACAACAGGTAAGTCTTCCAGTGTCAACGACAGACTCAGCATGGATAGCCAGAACGTATATGTAGATTCTAGCGCTATGCCTATAAGGATAGTCTTTACGGAAACACCTATAGACAGCAGCAAGTACTCGTATGCAATTCTAAGCATTAGGCTCTTCTTCTGGGACAACTCAGAAGACGATATCAAGGACAACGACAACAGAGTGGTTTTGAGGGCCGGAATTTACAGTAGTCAAAACGGCACCTTTGCGTACAGCACATACCTAAGCTATTATGAGCTGAGTAGGTACAGAAACGTCAAGCCGTTTTCGACCTCCTACATAACTAAGGACTTCACGGTATACATCCCCAATACGGGGGAGAAATACTACGTTGCAGTAGAGCTCCTAGACCCATTTCATAACGAAAGTGGGAAAAATGATGCGGATTTAATACTCGGTATAGAATACATAGGCATAGCGCTAGCTGGAAGGTGACATTAGTGACAAAGAGAATACGCAAGGGGATTTCAACACTGTTTCTCTCTTTCATATTCTCGATAATAGTTCTCATGGTGTTTACATATGCACTTGTGGGAATCACAACGTCGATGTTCCAGAGCACAGCAGCCATGAGAAGTATAGCGGAGTACTCATATAAGCACGAGCTATCACAAATAGTTATAACGGAAGATGACGGAACTACAGCAACCCTAAAAAACCTGGGGTCAAGCGATATAGTTATGGATAAAGTTGTTGTTAGAACCAGGTCGTCAGGCTCTATAGAGATAAAGAATGCCTCCGATATGTGTTTCTCGAGCGGTAGACCCATACTACCTGCAGTACGGAGAGATCAAGTGTATGTCCTCCGGATACGAGTATATCGCCATCGTAACAAGGGACGGGATTGTCATATACCCTAGAAAACCCATGATAAAACCCGGCATAGTAGAGACCAACGTGACGCGTATAATACCAATAACCTTTAACATAAACAATCCTGAGGATCTAGCCGCGGAGTTTGACGCGGATCCGCAGCTTATAGCAAAACCCTATACGAAGGATAGGGCCTCTGAGTACGGGGGTATAAAATCTACTAGCAAGCTATTGCTGTTACCAGTGGGTCAAGAAAGCGAGTTCGAGAGTACAAGTGTAAGTACAAGCGGCACGGGGATTTCATTCGGTATAGCAATCATAGGTCTCGACCCAAGCTGGGTTAGGGAAAAGATTGACAATCCCAGCCGCGCCATTCCGCCAAGGCTATCCATAATGTTAGCAGGACCTGCGTTTACCGGGTCGAACGAGAAGATTGACATCGGCAAGAAGATTACCCTAAGCAGAAACGGTTTCAGGATCCTGATAAACAACTTTACCGGAACTGTAGAGATAGTAAAAGGTAGTAGTGTTATTGCCTGCACGTCTACCGCCCCCAACGGATGTAGCGATGATGTACTACCTGCTCTAGGCTTCTGGTACTATGGGTCAACAGGGCTTGGCCTTAGGATTAGGTTGAACGGTTTCGCTACTTATGTGGCTGTGTTTATGAGGATGGCATCTTCACATTCACAGTCGCCTACTGGTGAAACAAGCTATTATCCATACCTATACGTAGGTGATGTAGATGGTAACGGGCTAAATGACATAGTTTTCGTTACCGAGGATGCGTACTACGGCGATAGATCTATGACTAACGACAAGTATCGAAACGATGACTTAAGCGACTTGAGCACCACCCCCTTGGTGCTTAAGCTTAAGCGAATAGGCATGGAGCTCGGCTCTCCTGATGGGTCTATAGATGGAAGGATATATGCTGGTATTGCGTTATATCTAAACCTGATCTTCCACGACAACTCCCATCCAGACACAACCCAGCTCGAAGACATCGATAGAACTGACTGGGTCCTCAGAATACTGCTAGTAGATGAGAATGGAAACGAGTATGTTGTTAGAGAATACAAGTACCAGGAGATATGCAACTACCACAAAACGCTTGTAACAGACTTTGGAAACGACAACTATTTTGTAAAGATATCCCAGTCTATATACGTAAACCTGCCATCTAAGGGGAGATACTGGATAGCAGTGGCGTTCCAGGATCCCTACGGCGGGGGGCCGACTAACGATGCAGACCTGACTGTTGGTGTAGAGTTCATTGGTGCAATACCGTTTCTCAGATAGTTGGCGATTCTTGTAGATATGTAGGGCAAGCGTAGTAAAAGTTCTGCTTATAGCAGGATTCAAAGCCTTTCTTATTTATTTCACGCCGCTTCTACGCTTCATAGCTGAGGTATCTCTTTGCGTAGTGGGTATATAGAGGCAGGTATAGAACGAAGATGAGGAAGAATATCCAGGATGTTTGCATAGCACAGGTTTTTCCGCTGGGCTCCGGCAACTGTATAGGTATCGGCGCTATGCAGGGCCTGTCAAGGTATAGTACCAGTGGATCGCCCGGGATCTTTATGGCAGACGCTATCAGTGTATAGATGAGTATAGAGGCCATGAACACGGCCAGGGGTATGAAGAACTGGTATAGGCTTAGCTTAAAGACGGCGCTCTGTATTTTCTTTATCCGTGACGAGGCGATTTCCCGCTTCTTCCTGCTTACGTAGGCTTTTCTCATGCTCCTCTCTATACCTGATCTCTCCCTAAGACTGCGGTATCTTCCTAGTATGCGAACCATAGAGTATATGGCTAGGCTATTTGTGACGAGCGCGAGGGTTAGCGCTAGTGCTAGGTATACCTTAGACAATTCGCTACTCTCCCACGAACCTCTTTAGCAGTGGGTACATCTCCAGGGTTCTCTCATATGCAAGTATCTGGTAGTAGTTGTAGAGGATTCCAACGGCTAGTAGTAGGCCCGTACCAGATCCGAAGCTGCCGAATATGTCGCCCACTATAGCTATGGTGGCCACGGCTATGGAGCTAAATATCGCTAGGGGGTAGATATACCTAGCGAGATAGTTGCTCAAAACCTTTGTAGACCTCCTCATTCCAGGCACGTTCAAGTCGGCCTTTATCAGGTTTTCTGCTTGCGCTTCCGGGCTTAGCCCCGCTAGCTCTATCCACAGCAAGCCAAAGCCTATACACAGCAACATGAAGAGCGCTATGTATGCTATCGACCCTAGGGGATCGTAGATAATCCTAGCAAGACTAGGAGTTGATAGGAATGCCCTAATACCCGTAGTGTCTATACCGAGATAGCTCTGTAGAAGGTTTGCCACGAGGACTATATCCGATATGAGTATTGCTGTTAAGAGCACAGGTATGTTGGTTACATACATAAGCTGTAGAGGAACCCTCGTCTTTATACCCCCGTAGCGTGCTACGGCTATGGGTATGTTTATGCGTGCCACACTCAAATATGCTATAACGGCAATGAGTATCAAGGTAACGATCAACCCTGTGATTGAGGGGTAGCCCCTCAATAGCCTACCCAAGAAGAGATCGTATACGTTCAGAGTTCCGCTCTGGAGAGAGCTAGCTAAGTACGGTATAAGGCCTAGAGGCTCGGCGACCTCTTCCGATGCTGGGTGAGGTGTGAAAAGCTCTGCAAAGAATCTCTGTGCAACGCCTATGAGTATGAACAAGCTTATGCCGCTGCCAAGCCCCCAGCCTTTCTGAACAGCCTCATCGAGGATAACTATTATGATGCCACCCCACAGTAGTTGGAGAAATACAACGGCTTTGATCCACCACGGAACTGCATGGGGTATGAACCAGTAAACACCGCTTACAACAAACCCTGCCGCCTCTACTACGGCTAGCAAGATTGCCAGGCCCTTGCTAGCTAGAGTAAACTTGGATCTGCCGCTCGGGTCAGACAAGTCTATGTTTAGTATCCTGGCACCTACGAGGATCTGCAATATCAGTCCGCTGGTCACTATAGGGCCTATGCCGAGCTGTGCAAGGGTTCCAGAGCTCATGGCCAAGACTATGCTGATCACCGGCGAGAGTGCGCCAAGGCCTGCACGCTCTATTCCATACAATGGTGTCGAGGTCAGCAGAATAAAGGCTATAGCCACCAATGCCGTAAAGAGTATCCTCTTGCCTAGGCTAGGTCTTCGCGCAGGCCTAGGAGCTGAGGGTATTACCTGCCCTAGCCTCGCTAGCAGCCCTATAAAGTCCATTACAAGCACCAGTTCAGTATGGTTAGGAACAAGCTTAAAAACGCTACACAACTTTTGGCTCGCCAGGTATCATGGAAATAAGGGCTCTGGTAAAGGGTCAAGGAGTGAAAAACTAATAAACGCTAGACTACATGGGACAGACAGTGAAGCCGGGTCGTCTAGCGGCCAAGGATGCGGGGCTCTGGCCCCCGTGACCGGGGTTCGAATCCCCGCCCGGCTACCATCTACCTACTACCTGGTTGTGATGAGCAGAGGGTCTTTTGATAGGTGAAGAAAGCCGGAAATGCTGAACCTTTGCTATATCCAGGACGGCCTTGCCAAGGCTGTTGGCTACCTTTTTTATTGTGCTAACTAAGCCTGGGGCGCCTCTGAAGGAAACGGGATTTGTGCTCGCTTTTCATAGACTTAGGAGCCTCAGGGCTGATGTTGACAGCATCTGCAGGGTTGTACTGCAGAGATACTCTCTGGGGGTCTCTGACGTTGTTATATGTCTAGACTCAGATCACGTTGCTAGGTACCTAATTTTAGAGCCTAGCCCGTAGGAGATACATGTGCAAAAGGCTATACTCAGACGTGATGAACGGCCTCTATACGTCACTTCTCGACCTATCATCAGAAGAAGACTTGGAGAAGGCTGTCGACGCGGTGGTAGAGGATCTAGGCCTACAGCGCGATTTTGCTCTGTGTAGGGACAAGCTGATGTACTATATCAAGAGGGACTCCTTCGGTTTCGGCATCCTCGACACCGTCTTAAGGGATCCCGGCATAGAGGATATAGAGTTATGCGATTGGAGAAAACCCGTGACAGTTGTTCACCGAGATTTCCTTGCCCTAGAGTCGCTTACAACGAATATACTCTTTGAAAGCGAGGAGGAGGCTAGAAGCTATGTTGAAAGGCTAGCCCTCAGAGGGGGCAAGGGTATATCGCTTGCAAAACCAGAGGTTCACACGGCATTATCCGAGAACATGAGGCTAGCTGCAACACTAGGAGAACCCGTTAGCCGGGGACCCACCTTCAGCATCAGAAGACTTCCCGAGATACCCATAGACGTAGCAACACTAATCAAGGAAAGTGTTATAGCACCCCACGTAGCAGCGCTGGCATGGCTTGTGAACGACGCTAAGATGTTTTACGCAGTTGTCGGGGGTAGCGGCTCGGGAAAAACAACTCTTCTAAATGCACTTCTACAGCTCTCCAACCCCAGCTGGAAAATCGTGGTAGTTCAAGACGTCTTGGAGTTAAGATTGCCCTCCAGAAAAAGGTTCATACAGTTTTTCGGGGAGAGTTCTGAAGATATACTCCAACGGTGTTTGACGGCCCTGAGATACAGACCGGACATACTTATTGTAGGAGAGGTTAGGGGACGTGAAATAGCAGCTCTCGTGAGATCGGTAGCATCTGGATCAGGATCGGCTACAACATTTCACGCATCAGCCCCTGAGGAGTTCGAGATGGCGGTGCGGAACTTGTTGCCGAGAGATCTTTATGCAATGTTATCACTAAACACATCAGTTTTGATACTCATAGCAAAGCTTCGTGTAGGCAGAACCGTGCAGAGAAAGGTTTGGAGAGTTTACGAGAGGGTATCGGATGAATGGAGGGAGATATTCGGGCCGCAAACAGATACCGTGTTTAGTAGCTACACCCTCAAGCGTCTAGGGAAAAGGCTTGCAGTAGACGATATGGAGGCAGAGCTAGAATACAGAACCAAGTTGTTGGAGGGGGCCGAACAAGGATATGAATCCATCGAAATTCTCATGAAAAAGTTCTATACGCTTTACTAGAATACTACAACTGAACTCCTTTCTATGCCCTTCTTTTTCTACCTGTTCTCCTAGCTGCTATATGGCCAACTTTGCGCCCTGGCGGCCTAGTTCTCGATACTGTTGTAGGCTTTGACTCGCTCTGGTGAGAGCCTCCGCCATGCGGGTGATCAACAGGATTCATGGCCACGCCCCTGACCCTCGGCCATTTCCTGGCCTTTGCCCTCCACTTATAGTACGAGTTGCCAGCCTTTAACAAGGGCTTCTCAATTCTGCCGCCACCTGCTACAACACCTATTGTTGCTCTACACTCTAGGAGGAACAGTCTTTGTTTACCACTAGGCATTACAACAATGGCATGGGTCGAGGTCTTGCCGATCAGCGTAGCGTAGGTTCCTCCAGCTCTCACGAGTTTGCCGCCGTCACCCGGCCTTGCCTCTATATTGCATATTCTGGTACCCTCTGGTATGGCTCTGAGCGGAAGTATATTCCCTATAGATGGTGTGGCCTCTGGGCCTATCTCGACTATTTGCCCGACCCTAAGGCCTTCGACAGCGATATTGTATAATTCTCTACCGTCCTCAAGCTTTATCAGAGCTACTGGTGCACTTCGCCCAGGCTCGTGAACAATATCTGAAACTATACCTCTAATAGTGGTCTGAGATAATGGGGGATACCTAACAGGTGCTATACGCAGGTGACCAGGGCTCCTAAAGGTTGGCGAACCACGCCCAATTCTCTGGGCGCGTATCCTCTTGCCCATATGATCCCCACCTACTTGAGTGCTACGAAGAGTGTGCTTCTCGTAGCCTTTAGACCCGGCTCGCCGTGCCTGACCTGCCTAGTTGTTGGAGCAAACTCGCCTAGGAAATGGCCTATCATCTCAGGAACGATCCTTACGGGGACAAACTCCTTACCATTGTGAACGGCTATTCTTAGGCCTATCATAACAGGTAGAATTACCATGTCCCTGACATGGGTTTTGATCATAGTCTCCTTACATTCGTTGACAAGTTTTTGTTTTGCCTCGATAACTTTTTCTAGGAGCTTTCTCTGTGCAGGAGTGAACCCCCTTAACAAGCTTCTTCTTGCACGCGCCGGCAGTATCTTCACAAGTTCGTCCATCGGCATCTCGAGTAGCTCTCTTAAGGTCTTACCTCTGTAACGGAATTTCTGCCACTCTAAAGGCATTTCCCAACATGTTTGCTGTTTTTGTTGAGCACTCATTTGAGCGCCCTCTAGCGTTTATATACCACAAAAACCAAGGTTTATAAATAAACATTAGCGTGTTAATCTCTCAAGAATATCTAGTGCGTTGTGCTCTGGGGCCAGCCTCACATAAGCTTTCTTGTATCCATCTCTATCTATGAGCGTCTTTATGCTGACAACCTTGACATTGTAAAGCTTCTCGATGGCTTCTTTTATCTGCTTCTTGTTTGCAGAGCGTAGAACTTTGAAAACTAGGTAGTTCTGTATCTCAGCTAACCGATAGGCTTTCTCAGATGCCACTACACTGACGACAAGTTTAGCTGTATCTACCTCCTGCGTCATGGCTTTACAACCTCGTAGAGCTGCCCTATCATCTCCAGCGCTTTGTGGGATATAATACTAAGTCTCCCTGGTAATCCGCCAGGAGCAAGTTTCAGTATGTTTAGCGATGTGGGTGTTACATAGTCTACGCCGGGCAAGTTTCTCAGCGCCCTTACCAGAGGCACGTCGGTGCTTGAAACTATAAAGAGCAGACTTTTCGGCTCTATGTACCTTCTTCCACGCATCTTACCCTTGCCGGCTCTTATGCGTGTTGCTTCCTGTGCTTTCTCAATGTTGTCCCAGAGGCCTATTTCTGTAAGTAGCGATCTAAGCTCCTTGGTGCTGCCTATGTTTTCTACAGCATTTACTATTACTATAGGCAGCCCTTCTATGGTTGGCGGTAAAACGTAGCTTCGCTTAGTAACAAAGTTGCGGTCGGCTAGAGCGGCTAAAGCCGATGCTATAGCTAGACGCATCTCCTTGCGGTTTATATCCTCGTGTATTTTCTTCCAAGGTGTTGGTGCGAACTGTCTCCTACCACCTCTAGTCATTGGCGCGAAAACAGCTCTACCGTTATCAAGTCTTGGTACACGTGCAACACTGTAACCTATACCCCATGACTCGCCCACACGTCTTTTACCAGCTAGAGGGTCTCTGCCCTTTGGTTGTAGTCTCGCTGTAAGGGCTGAGTGAACAGCTCTGCGGATTAGATCTATTCTAACTGGCAAGCTGAACACTAGGGGGAGCTCTACCTTGTCTACAACATTTCCATCCATATCTATGAGCGTGCTATACCTTTTTTCAATGGGATACACAGTCAGTATTCTCATCATTGCATGTTTCACCCAGAAATTTTGCTCTCTAGGCTTACGTATCTTATAACGGGAGGCTCCTTCGGAACCCACCTAGGCGGTCTAATAGGCCATCTAAGTATCACAGGTCTCTTTGCAGGACCTGGTACAGTGCCATGTAGCATTATATACCACGATCTTATTATACCGTAGTGCGGCCAACCTCCACTAGGAGTAAGCTTACTGCCGTCCTGACCTATTGCAAGTATTCTCTTATTGTACTCGGTTCTTCTATGGAACCCCATCTGGCCAGCTTGAGGTACTTCAGACATTGCACCCATAGTTGGGCTCCTGCTCCCCACTCTTCTACTACCCTTTCTGTGTTTATGCCATCTAGGAAGCTCCTTAACACCAAACCTCTTTATTACGCCTTGGAACCCCTTACCTTTAGTAACACCTATAACGTCAACAAACTGACCAGGAGAAAACACCGTATCTACAGTGATGGGTTTGCCCAGTATGCCCACAGCGTAGTCTATGATCGATTCTGTGGAGACCTTTCCCCCTATCTTAACCTCTAATAGATCGGGCTTCTTCTTGCTTAACCCCCCTGCTAGTTTAGGCATTGCCGCCAGTATAACGCTTACCTTGGCAATCTTATCAATGTTGTCTTTTATCTGGTTAATGCGCTTGTCTGTATCGTTTGTAGGCCTATATGTTGAACAGGCTCTCCAGATTTCCAAGTCTTCTGGCGGAGAAACCCACACATCGATAAATGTTTGTAGGGCACCCCAGCTGTTATAGGTATAGGTTCTCAGCGCTAGAGGAATCATCGGCGGTGTTTCTACTAGTGTTACTGGAACAACTATCTCCTTACCCTCGGTAATGCTGCCAGGCCTATCGTCCACCATGATTACGTGAGTCATGCCTACCTTGTATCCTAAAAATGCTAACAACTTAGGTGTATTACTATCTATCTCAGGCCAGCTCTTTATCCTAGGTACAAGAGATTCAGCCCTCTTGCGCGGTCTTAAACCTAGGTTTCCTCTTCTAGGTGCGTGCGTTTTTCTATGTGCCATGCGCTCAACACACCATGTCTATCCGATCAATGTTCATCGTAATGTTGGGAGCCAGATTGGATGCTGGCTTACAACATACCTAACTTAGCTCTACTTTTTAGCTTTTTTCTGTTGCTGGGCCGATGTCTTGCCGTGACCACTGCTCGTTGCAGCCTCTTTAACCATAAACAGTGTTGTTCTCTGCCTACCGCCCATGACTATACCCCCACATCTCTTAGCATATAGATTGCCGTCTACTAGACACAGTAACAACTTTATAAGCGCTAAATAAGCTATATAACCTTTCTTTCACTAAGCAATTCTCTGGTGATGACTCTGCCCGAGGACTGAGCACTTATGATGATTTTGCCGAGTACTGAATTAAGCCTTTTTAATATGTTATCACGACGTTAATACAGAAGCAGACCAAGCAACCAGGGTGCGTGGGGTCTGTAGCTCATGAGTATAGAGTCAAGCAAAAGGCAAAAGTACATAAATTTGTTCATGCTGCTAGGCAAAGAAGGCGATATTCACGAGGTTGAGCATACGGATAAAAAATGTGTGTCTTGACTATGGCTGCGACTATGTGATTGCTAGAAGCTTCTTAGATAGCTTTTACTATGTAAAAATAGTGTGTAAACAAGCACAGCTCGATGATGTGAACAACAGGCTAAGCTCCGAGCTAAGTAAGCATAGTAACGTGATTTCGTGGGTTAAGACAGAGATCATAGAAGTTAAATAGCATGTAAAGGTCATGCATAGTAGCTGCCTTAGTACTTGAAGTAGGCAATAAACTCTGCTATATTGTTTCACTATATTTCCTCAGAAGTACATAGGATGCCAGCGGTAGCATCGCAAGGAGGATAACACCAACAATATCGACATTCTCCAAGTTTCTCAGCGTCATAACAACAAAGGCTATAGCGACAAGGACATTAAATACTATGAGTCTACCTCGAAATGTGTTCAAGAAGCTCATGGTATCAGCCTTAGCCTGGATGTACCTCCAAGGAGCCTTGTTAAACCATAGGTAGCCGAAAGCATTATTGATAGGTAGAGTATGGACGAGATAAGCTCTAGGTATATCGTACTAGCTAAGTAGTCCAAGAACTCACCTGCATCTATATCTTGGCGGAACAGTGTAGTAGGGTATAGGTCCTCCACCGATGGTTCGAGGCCCTCCGAAGATAGCAATACGTAGTCTATGGTTAGTACGTGTTTACCCCTTGACATTTTCAGGGAGTACGTTCTTCCCGGTATGTTATACCATACCCATTCGTAAGATTTGTTTGCCTCAAGGCTCTCGACAAGTGTGTCGTCTATGGATACCTTGACAAAATCATAGGATTTGACGGCTGATATATAGATGTGGGTATCCTCGGCCGCGCTCAGACTTATGGTGATGGAGCCTTGTGAAACGTTGATGTTTGTAACCGATACCGTTGGAGGATACGTATGTATGGTCAGGCCATTGCTGTAGAACAAGATATAGTCAACTCTAATATCAACTCTACACATGTATTCGAGAGGTTGGGTCTGGCATATGTCGGCTAGTGCTATATTAGACATGTTTGTGTAGAACCTGTGTCCCGTGACATCGAAGTATATATAGGCGTTGGACGTCATGTATTTCCTCGGCATCAAAAGGGTCATCCTGCCTCCCCGTTCCAAGCTTTACGGGGCCTATGTAGTCGTTTCCTACTTTGATGCCTACAAAGCCACCGTCTAGAAAACACCCAGGAGAGCAGTACACGTTGCCATAGACTATTGAGACGTCAAGCGCAGATCTCGGTAATGGTGAGGCTATGAACAGTAGAAATTGCGGATATAGGGGTAGCGCTAGGTAAAAGACAAGGGCGAACGATACCAGGAAAGCTCCAGCCGCTCGCGAGATTCTAAAGGGTACCGCCATTAGTGCAACTCCGAGGGAGACTAGCGAAGCCATGCCATAGAAAATAACCAAACCTAGGAAATAGAGTAGCATCAGAGCATATAGCGATGCCGACACCATGTTTATGCCTATAGTGATGATCCTGGCTATGCCTGGGATTATTTTAGAAAGCGTGCTCGCGAGGGCGCTCATAATCATTATCGCAGTTGATCTAAATACTATCATACCTTTTACAAAGCCTAGGTATGTAGACCAATCACCACCGAGAATCTGCCTTAGATAGTCGACAAACCCCAGGATTATCTCAATACTAGATATGAGTATAGCTATGAAGAAAGCATCGTTTAGAAGCCTAGGCCCCCATCTTTTTAGCCCTGTAACAGGTATTGGAAGTGCATAGATAAGTGTGCCTAGATAGAACGTCAGTATGGTAAGGTAGAAAGCTATTAGAAGTAAATGCAATAACCCTACACCATTGAACGCGGTGGTGATGGGCTGCAGCCATTACGGTAGCTGGGGTATAGGGGGCTGAGGCATAGCATTTCCCAAGGTTGACGATACATATGTGATAAGCCAGAAGATGGAAGTCCCTATAGCTATCCAGAAAGCCCCCCAAATAGCGTCCTCTATCAGTCCTTGCCCAACTCTCCTAACCTTACTTGAGGGTATAGGCGAACCCTTTATGGCCCACCCGATTATCCATGTCAGTAGGAAGAGGAGCCATGCTACAACAACTATTTTGCTTATTAGGTCTTTGATTAGTGCAATAACGTCCACAGCCCCCTTGTAGTTAATAGAGGGTATAAAAAACGTTGTCTTGAGACATGCAAAGACGGAAATGCTGCTTCTCATCTCCTCCAGTATTTTGAGGTTCTGAAGAACAGTTTCTCATGCTCAACTATATTCGTGATAAGGGAATCTAAATCAGAAGACCTAGCCAAAACGCGTTTAGCCGTTTCAATACCTATGCCAATTCCCTGGATAGCTATAGCACCTGCAATACCGTGGCTCATCAAAAAATCCACGAGTTTTTTATGTTTTTCCAAAACATCTCTTTCGTTTGCCAGTAGTTTAGGCTTATTCGTAGCCTGACTTCTCTTGATCTTTTCTAAGGCTTTTTTCAGTAGCCTAGCCTCCTCATTACCATCAACTAGTGTTACTGCTCTAGACCCACAGGATGCACACTCTATAAAACAAGAGAATATATCACTACACTTGTTAACCATATCTATGAGCCTAAAGCTCCAGACACGGTAACACGAGGTACAAAATGCTGTAAGCTCTTTATCGAGAAGCCTGCGCTTCACGATCTCGATCTCAACATTCTTGGGTATGAGCGAGTACTTTATAAGGGATCTTAGGGTGCCGAGCGAAGTCATCTCCTCAATAAAAGGAGATGGGCTACTGCGTATAAACACCTTTACCCCTCTTTTCGCAATGGTGCCAAGGAATTTGAGTAGCTCGCTAGTATCGATTTTCTCTGTATAGATCTCTCTCAGGGTTTCCGCTACAAGGGTATCTATGTTGAGCAGACCTTCAACAATTCTCCTTATTTCGCTGGACTCTACGTCCTTGCTTATGATGCCAAACTTTTTTGCAACAGACACTAGACGGTATTTGAAGATGGTAGTGTTCTTAATCTCGTTTTCTATCATCTCCTCAACGCGATGCGGTTGTTTTGATAATTCGTATAGCTTTTTGATCAATTTTGATATGGCGTTCTTGTCTACAAACCCGCTTACGAGTACTACTGTACCTAGTTGATGTGACTTATAGGCCGTGGCAACACCAAAGAGGTTCCTGATAATATGGCTAACAAGTAGCGAAAAAGCTTCTGAAGCTTTCGATCCTAAACACGTATAAAAAGCCATCATAGTCTTCCCCTCTTTTCTGAGATAATTTACCTCTACTACTAAGATGTCGTCCCTTGGATAGACCCTGCATATCTTGTCCCTATATCTTCTGAGAAAGTCCCTAATGCTCGGGTTAACGCTATACTCATCGAATAGCTTGTCGAGACACTTCTCGGAATCACATTCACATATCCGTCTAATAATTGAGCATGTCTCCCGGGCAACGTTTCTGTAGACGGGGATAAGCTCTCCAACCCATTTAGGTAGAACTGCTAATTCGGAGGTTTTGATGGGCGATACATAAACTTCTTTTTTCTCTAAGTCTACGCTAACTACTTCCCAGAGTTTACCCGCTAGTACAACCACGTCGCCCTCGTTGCATGTTAGTACGAAATCTTCGTCAAGAAGTCCGACAGGTCTACCATCTAGAATTGACCTGGTGATATAGTGCATAGTGTCTGGAATCATGTTGGTCGTTAAGTAGTATATCATGCCTTTTTTAGTTGGCCTGCATGAGGATCTATCACATTTTATCATGCCAATAGAGTTTAGTAGCTCTAAGACCTTCTCAAAATTGGATATAGTTAGTGAGTTGAATGGTGCTGCACGAGATATTATGCTATACAGCTCATCAACTGTAACTTCGTTTTTCTCTAGCATGATACCAACAATTTGGTGTGCCACAACGTCTAGGGGTTCTATGTGTGGTACGGGTTTTTCTAGAAGACCCTTAGAGGCTCTTCGTGCTAGCGTGATAGATTCTACAATCTCTGTTAATAGCGGGGGGACAACCACTATACCTTTTGATACTGAGCTTTCTCTATGGCCCGCCCTCCCCACTCTTTGTATAAGTCTTAGTGCTTGTCTAGGAGATAGATACTGTATAACAAGATCTACACCTCCGATGTCTATTCCTAGCTCAAGACTTGAGGTCGCTATAACAACCTGGATGTTGCCTCTCTTAAACATCGTCTCGACAACTTCTCTTATATCTCTTGAAAGTGAACCGTGATGCAGAGCAACAGACTCACCTAGACATTTTGTTAGGTTAAATCCGAGCTCTTCGGCCGATGTCCTCGTGTTTGAGAATATGAGGATCTGGCTCTTCTCTTCTTCGGCAAGTAGTCTCCTACATATGTAGCTGTATATGGCATTGAGGTCGATCATGCCGTCTTTGTATTCGCCATCCGCTAATACTACATCTATTTCGTACTTTTTTATGCCCGCAACATACGCTACATCATATCTCCTGCCAGAGAAAAAGTACTTAGCAACAGCATCAACGTCTCCAATAGGAGATGATATAAGGATTCTGCGTATATGTCTTCCAGCAATGGAGTCGATCCTCTCTAACGCTATAGTTAGTTCTGAACCGCGTTCACTTGATACTAGCTCCTGGGCTTCGTCAATTACTATGGCATAGAGATGCTTAAGCCCATCCCTGATATCCTTTTTTATCAGGAGTATCTGTAAACTCTCGGGTGTTGTTATGACTATATCCGGCGGTGATTTGAGAATCTGTTTCCTAGCCTTGGAGGGGGTATCGCCATGCCAAACAGCTACCCTTAATCCAAAGAGCTGGGCAAGCTTTTCGATCCTACTATGAAGATCCCTGTTCAAGGCCCTTAGGGGGGTTATGTAGATGATCTTTATTCCTCTTCTTGGTGTAGGATGTTGTCTGGCAATTCTGTATAGAAGCGGTACTACAGCTGCCTCGGTTTTGCCGCTTCCCGTCGGTGCAGCTATTACTACGTCGAGATCGTGTGTAAGAATTTTGGGTATAGCTATGGACTGTATTGCTGTAGGTGCTGCAAAACCGACTCTATTAAGCAATGCTACTACATCTCTCGGTATACTAATTGATAGAGACCCCCTCGAATTCATGGCGCTGCAGAGCCTGCTTACAATAGATGGTTCGGATAGTATGATACTAACATGATACTAACTTTCGGAGTATTTCTATAGTGCATTAAGTTAAAAAGCTTCTTCGAACTCTTGCTACACCTGTTTTGTAAGAACATCGGATATCATCTCTACCTTATAAAGATCGCAGCAGAGAGTTTTCTCACGAGAACAAGAATGGGAGTCTCTTAATGAAGATCGGAGATTTTGTATCGTATATGTTGTGGCTATACCCCGTGTTATTGGGGGTAGTACTCCTTGCTATGACTAGCATGGTATGTCAAGGTTGCTTGAGTGCTATATGGTATTCCAAGGATCTGATTAGCGTATCTCGCTTTATGGAGCTAGTTCTAGGGCTTATCCAGGACGTGGATTTATTGTTGGCTTTAGTCGTGCTAGTTTTTGTAGAATCTATACGTGTTGTATTGATTGGTGCTGATAACGTTATAGTGTTTGAGGCAGCTATGTTATTCGTATACAGTTGGTGTATCGAAATACCGTTCCTATACCTAGTGATATTGTACATAGGGATCAAGATAGCGCGCATGCTTGTTACTAAACCAAGAAAAGCTATTCGATGTCCGTTTGTCACCCCTAAGAGTTCTTCTGGTGGTAGGATTGGAAGCGGCATAGGACTAGTAATGGTAGCTATAGGGTTAAGCGCTTTGTTCCACGCGATCATGGCAAGGCTCTTAACGATAAACTTACTCTCTATGATCATATACGTGCTGTTGTCTCTTTTAGTACTTTTCAAGTTGACCAGATCTGGTGTTGCCCTACGCTTATTACCGTGCATACTGCTGGTGTCTTTACCCCCATTTGGTGTGATATCTGTTGTTTCAGGGCTCTCTTTGGTAAGTAAAGGTGAGCATGTAGCATAGCTCTGGCGTAGGTTCTTGCTCTATTTTGAGAAAGGGTAATAAAGTTGATAATAAGGTTTTAAGCAGAGGTTATCAGTCTCTGTATGTTAACACCGCGCAAGGGCTGAATTTTAATGTTTGAGGAGGAGGTATCTGGAGAAGTAATTGAGGAAGAAGCAGGTATAACATCGGAACGTACGGAGGAAGAATACTTTGGAGAAGAAGTCGAGATAGAAGGGCTTAGCATGGCCGAGGTTGAATACTTTCTACTTAGAGCAGAAATCTGGGACAATCTTCTACAAAACAAATTGTCACTTGATGAAGCTAAGAACATCTTAGAGTCGGTAAGCCCGGTGGCAGCTGAAACAGCCAGGAGTACAGCAAAGCGTTCGCGTAAAAGAAAAAGCTAGCTTTGCTCTACTTCAATACCGTTTTCTAGTAGTATGCTGGACACAGTGTCAAGGTCTATCGATCTATCGAGTACTATCTCAACAAGCTTTGTACTATCCTGCTTTATCAGCTTTATTTTGTCTATGAGAACACGCTTTTTCAGAATATCCCCGACATCTTTTTTAGGCGTCAGATACTCCTTGAACTTTCTTTTCATTAAATCATAGAAAGTATCGAAGTGTTCGATCATGCGGAGTGCATCCTTTACATCTTCTCTGCCTTTGCCTAGCGAACTCTGAAGAATTTCTATGATCTCTGCAGCGGCTTCAGCTGGCACCTCAATTACAACATAATCTCCTATAGTCTTAAACAACCTAACCTTTAGTGTCATCTCTATCACCTTGGAATGGAGTTGTTTCGCACAGTAGGTAAGATGCATAACATAGCTTTAATAGCTATCGTATAAACATCAGATTATCAGATTTTGTCTCTAAATCAACAATGAGTATGGTGCTGGTAAGCGGATACGTGATGTGCAAATTCATGGCCGTACAAAGCATTTGGTCTAGGTATTAATAATTGTAACGGTTTTAAGTTTTCTCCGAGTAAAGTAGTACTGGGGTGACGTAATGAGTATCAGAGCTGTGTACCCGTCCGGCATGGTGTTTAAGAAGGTAGTATCGGCGCTGAAAGGCGTTGTAGACCAAGTGCCAATGATATTCGAGGAATCGGGTTTCGTAATAGAAGCCCTGAGCCCGGATAAGGTCACCATGGTGCTCTTCGAGATTCCAAGCTCAAATTTTGAAGAGTTTAATATAACAGATACCGTTACTATGGTTACCTATAGGGATGATTTTGTGAAGGCTTTTAGGCGGGCTACAAAACGCGACAAGGTTTTGTTTGAGTATTCAGAGGGGTTGAGGGAGCTAAAGGTCAAGTTGTTTAACATAAGATCCAATGTCGAGAAAGAGGTATCGGTGTCCCTAAGCGAGGTTGGGTTTGAACGCCTTGGAGGGATAGAGCTTGACTACGAGATTCAGGCATCGTTGCCTACATCAGAGTTTGTAGAGGTGATAAAAGATGCAGCACTCGTTGGTGACGAGATAACGTTTGTGTACTCGTCGGAGCTCAACGCTATAAAGGTGTCTGCAGTTGGGGAGCTGGCGGAGTACACAACTGTTCTGAAGCAGTTCCAGCCTCTGACGTATCTCGAGGCATCTATAGGCAGTGCAATTGTTAAATATGGTGTCGACCACTTAAAGTCGCTAGCCAAACTCCTCGATCTAGCAGATGAATGCACGTTGGCATTTGGGCCCGATAAGCCCCTAAAAATCGCCATATCGATTCCGGGTGGGGGTAAGCTAACAGCGTGGGTCGCCCCAAGGAGCTAGAGACAGAGGCTCTAGGTGTATGTAAACTTGATAGCAGAGGTCGTTAAAGTAGATGCCAAAGGCAGGATAACTATCCCGGCCTATGTAAGACTCCTTCTCAATGTTGATGAAGGAAGCAAGGTGTTGATGCACGTAGACGAGGAGCGGGGTGTTATAACCCTGAGATCGTTTCAGGAGAAATGGGTGCGCTGTAGAGGCACCCTAGACAGGAACGAGTTGGCGGCTTTAATCAGCAGGTTTAAGATTGTTAGTCTTAGATGTGTTAACGAGGCTCCGGGAGCGGATGATATATATAGATGTGACCTGATATTAGAATCGCCCAGCGATATTATCGAACAGAGCAAGAATATTTACTGCTTTAAGGACTAGTTAATGCAGATACATCTAAAAACGTTTATATATGATATCTCTGTTAAAGCTTTATTTGGTGATGCGAGTGCTAAGAGCAGTATTTCTCGATGCTAGGCTCTGGCGCTACGTATTGAAGGAATTATCAGAGTTCCTAGAAACCGTAGCTCTAAAGCTTAGTCCAACAGAGGGCCTAAGGCTAAAGGCCATGGATCCAAGCCACGTGATGCTCATAGATTTAACAATACCTGTTACAGCTTTTGAAGAGTTCAAGGTCGATCAAGAAACAACATTAATTCTACCGCTCGAATCTGTGGCAAAGGTTTTGCGCAGAGCTAAGAAAGACAACAAATTGGTTATTGAAAGCGATGGTACAAGGTTATCGCTAGGATTGGTGTCAAAGGGATATGTCCAGAGAACATTTGTATTGCCGCTGCTTTCAGGTAGCTATGAAGAAATACCAGAGCTATCAATAGAATTCGAGGTTCAGGCAAAAATCCTAGGGCCCAGCCTAGCTACTGCAATAAGCGTACTTGAAGAGGTAGGCGACATTATGAAAATTAAGGCTTCAAAAGAAGGGCTTTCGCTAATCTCAACCTCGGAGCTGAGCGAGGTTGAGATACCACTTAATGTAATGAGCGGCACGCTTATAGATTATCAGCCTCCTACAAGTAGCGATGAGATTGTGAATACCTATTCGATGGAATATATCTCGACCGTAGGCACGGTGTCCAAACTAGCAGAAACAGCCACAATTTTACTGGGGAGGGATATGCCATGCGAAGTAGTACTCGATCTTGCTTCTGGGGCACAGCTAAAGTTCTATGTAGCGCCAAGAGTGGAGTAAGGGGTTCATTATAGAGGTAAAAACCCAAAGTATAGTTAGGGAAATTCTGAATAGCTATTATGCTAAAAGCGATCTCATACTTCCCAAGTATTTCTACTTGAGAGAGATAGCCATCCAACCCCTAGGCTTGGATACTTACATTCGCCACCTATCGTTTTCAACGGCATCCGAACTAAAGAGGTATTTGCTGAGCAACATCCCTCGCCACCTCTACTACTCGTCTGCTAGATACCAAGAACCGGCAAACCCTGTTATGGAAGACAAAAAGTGGTTAGGAAGCGACTTGGTTTTTGACATAGATGCTAACGAAATTCCTGAGTGTATAGAAAAAGGAAAGGTAATCCAGATAAGGTTCTGCAAGAGTTGTGGGTTCTCCACAGATCAACAAGAACTGAAGAAATGCCCTAGGTGTGGATCAGAACTGTCAAGGTTTGACCACGTTGATGTAGAGTGCATAAACATGGCCAAGGAACAAGCACTAAGGCTCGTAGATATACTAGAGAACGACTTTGGTTTTACTGCTATAGTAGCCGGGTTCTCGGGGCATAGGGGGTTCCACATTGTAGCAGAGCTCGATGATGAGTATGGGTATATGACATCGGAGGATAGACGAGAGTTAGCATCTTATATCAGACTTGATGAACAGCAGCTGAGATCAATAGAGGAACAGCTTACCAAGGTATCCAAAAAGTCGGTACCGCTAGTTCCCAGGATTAGCGACGGTGGTCTGAGAAGGCGCATAGCACTGGCTCTAGCTAGGTATGTGGATGGAGAAATCAAGGCTTACGTACTCGGTTTAAGACCGTCACTAAGCTTTGTAGAAGCTCAAAAAGCATACAAAGTGTTTGTTGATCATTTTAGTGAAATAACAAGAGCATTGCCAGTGTATATAGATACCAAGGTAACGATCGATACAGCACACCTCGTCAGAATGCTTAATAGCATAAACGGTAAGACTGGATGGAGAGTACTAGAAATAAAAAATCTCGACTTTAGCAGTTTTGAGCTTTCACCCCAAGGTTTGGGGGCAGAGGATTCAAAGATAAGGATAAAGTTTTTAACGGATATACCAGAGATCTTTGTTATCGATAGAAGATTCCGGTTTTTTAGAGGTGATGAACTAGTGTTAGAATACCCATACGCATCGTATTTTATTTTCAAAGAGGTAGCTGAAGCGCTCAGCATTGTTAGGTGATGGTTATTGTCAGAGCCAACCCTAGATAAAATATATAAACTGATAGAATATGTTCTACTCAATGAAGAAGTGAGCTCTGACGAAATTCTGAGAAGCATAGCCGACATCAATGAGATAGCAGTGACGTTAAACGCTTGGTGTTTATCCAACGCCTACGAGCAGGTTTATATTGAGGTATGCAACAAAAGCTTTAAAGCATTAGATGAGTCGCTGGAGCACTCTCTTAAATATATAGTTCTAAAGAACATGGAGGGCAAAGTAAAACAGAGCAGTAATGTTCTCTCCAGCATATTGTCAATGATTTCCCTTGCAATTGATACTCTTAAACGCATTATAGAGACCAGCATAGTCATTCAAGAAGAGAAGGTCTTATGCAAGGTTAGGAAACCCATAGCCTTGTCAGATAAGGTGGTTGAGAAAGGCTATTTGACCCTGCTACCAATAGATACCGCGGTTTTCTTGACAGTACTAGGCTATGTAGAACCTGTCCAAGCACTTTTCCGCAGATGACGAAAACAGGCCCAACTCCCTACTTAGTGTTTCGGGGTAATCACAGGTCATAACTGCTTATAAGTTTATCCTGTTAATAACTTATCCGCAGGCTAGATATGTTAAAATAGTGCTGGATAGTGATGAGGCTTGAAGATACCAAAAACCCTAAACACCTATTGCCCTAGGTGTAAAACCCATACACAGCATAGTGTCACCATATACAAGCATGGCAAGAGGAGAACGCTAGCCGAAGGGCAGAGAAGGTACTTGAGAAAGCAGGAAGGCTATGGATCAAAGCGCAAGCCAGAGCAGAAGAGATTTGCAAAAATTACAAAGAAGGTTGTATTAAAACTAAAATGCTCAAAATGTGGATACATACTTCACAGAAGAGGAATCAGACTTAAGAAAGCAGAGCTCGTGTAGCCGGGGTGCAACGCTATGGTCAAGAAGCTAAAGATACTGATCCCAGAGCCCAAGTCTAAGTTCTTAAGAGTTCGTTGCAGCGTCTGCGGTAATGAACAAGTGGTTTTTGACCACGCGACTTTTCCTGCTAGGTGTCTTGTTTGCGGTACACAGCTTGTCCAGCCTACAGGAGGGAAAGCTAAGATTATAAATGCAGAAGTAGTGAAGACACTAGACTAGCAGTGTACTTACTTTTGCAACAACATCAAAATTTATTGATGGAGCATAGAAGGTTTTGGCCATGAGTGCCATACCATTTCCAAGAAAAGGTTTACCCGAGGTTGGAGAAATAGTAGTAGCCAGAATAGACAAGATCTTTGAGTATGGAGCGTACTGTACTTTATTAGAGTACAACATTCAAAACGCGTTCATTCCGTGGAGCGAGGTCAGCACTAAGTACATAAGGGATATCAGGGACGTTCTAAAGGAAGGGCATGTTGTCATAGCAAAGGTGATTAGGGTTGACAAGAGGGCTCCGCGAGTTCAAATAGATCTATCAATAAAGAGGGTGCTTGAGAGCGAGAAAAAAATCAAGATGATCAGATGGAAAAGGTTGCAAAAAGACACAAAAAATTAGTTGAGATAACGGCTAAAAACTTAGGGCAGATCTCTTGAGGATGCATATAGAGATGTTTGGTCTAAGCTTGAAAATGAGTTGGATCCGCTTTCAGTTTTTGAAGACAGTGTTCTCATGGGTATAGAACCCCTAGTTAAAAAAGGAATACCCGAAGAATGGAGCAAGGCTCTATACGAAGAGGCGGCAAAGCACATAAGCATAAAGATGGTTAAGATAAGAGCCCTTCTCAAACTGACCACATATAAACAGGATGGAGTTGAACGGATAAGGAAATTGTTAACACACATACAGTCTATGCAAGGCATCCCTAACACCAAGATAAGTGTCTATACCATAGGTGCGCCACGTTATCGTATAGAAGTGGTGTCGCCAAGCTATAAGGAGGCCGAGGGGGCTCTAGCCCAGATAGAGAGTGAGGCTCGGAGACTGGCGAAAGAGCTTGGAATAGAAGTATTCGAAATAGCCCGAGAAGAAGTCGAGAAAGGAGGATAGAAACCGGATGCGTTGGAGAATCAAGAAGTGTCCTAAGTGTAAGATATATACAATTAAGGATTTGTGTCCACAATGCAATGAAAAAACAGTTTCTCCACATCCATCAAGGTTTTCGCCCGAAGACAAGTATGTAGCGTATAGAGTCAGGATGAAATATCCAGATCTAATAACAGAACTAGAGAAAAAACTTGCCCAAGAAAGACAGTTTTAATCGCTGCACCTTTTGCCATGAACAGAAGGAATCTCCATCAAATTCTTGTGGTAGTCCATCTAATGCCTGATAATGTGATACCGAAGCAAAACACCTTATCGAGTTTTGGTTTAACAAACTTGAGAACACGGTAGAAAGAACCTTCGCGTTCAATATTTATGATGATATCGGCCCACGGATAAAGAAACTCATATGCGGGCAACCCCTCCTCGCCATACCTAACCTGAGCTGATGATACAATCCACGCCCCGCTCTTGTTGAAAGAGTCTAGCAGAACTAAAAGCTTTGCAAAGTTTGTGAGCCCCTCCAAGCTCGATGATTCGACTCTGTAAAAGTTGTTTATACTATCTATCATAATGCATACGGGCCTGTTTTTTCTTGTTGTTCTTATTATTTCTATAACTAGGTCTATCAGGTGATTTTGATCTACGGCAACGGCAACAAATATATTGTTCCTTACTAGGTCTAGTTTCAGTGCTCTTTCAAAAAAATACAGATCCCTCAGTACTTATGTAGAATATGGCATCGTCTCGCCCCAGCTCTTTAACAGAATGCTTTAGTATTGTAAGTAGAATGTTTGTTTTGCCGGTCGCCGCCTCACCATAGATAACAACTTTCTTTGGCGACGAAAAAAGGACCTCATCAAGTTCTTTGTTGCCTATACTAAGCACTGTTTTTGCTTGGATCATGGTCACAATCTTTAGGCATCTCTATCCTTTATACAAGTATTTATCTCCCGCAAGAGACAAGACCCCCTTTTTGGCTAGCTTGTTTAGTGCCTCGATATAATACCTATCATCTACTTGTATTCCGTACCACTCATAGAATAGTTGCTTAATCTCGTTGAAACTCCATAGGTCTTTGCCTGTCTCTTTCTTGGTTTCGGCTAGCATTCTATTAATAAACTGTGTAACGTCCTCGAGTCTTGTCCATGGGTATTGGAACCATACCCAGTCCTTTACCTCAATGTAGTAGTAATCAGGCTTTATCTTAGCAATCGGCGATATCCACTGTAATGCGGCTACCCGAAGGTTGCTGGGTCTCCACTTCTCGAGTATGAAATTCTTTGCCAATATGACGGACTCGCCAGTGTCTATAATATCGTCAACGAGTAGTGCATTGAGATCAGATAGATCTAGTGTGTACTCGAACTTTATTATCGCCTTCTCTCCTTTTTTTGCGGCCTCAGTCCAGTGTTGTGATTGAATGGATATAAGGTTCTCTATGCCAAGGAAATCACATATGAGTCTTGCTGGCACATAGCCTCCTCTAGATATTGCTATTACAACATCGGGCTGGTAACCGCTGGACTCTATTACTTTGGCCAGTCCCCAGCTCCAGTCAACAATCTCTTCCCAGCTAACGAGTTTGACAGGGACTCGGGGCATGACCTGTTACCTAGTTACTTCTGTAGGGACCGGTATATAGCTGTTTATAGGATATGAATTAAAGTTGGATCAGGCTTGCCGATGCGCAATCCGATAAACGGTGTTATTGATGTGTACGAGAATTTAAGAGACCTATAATGTAGATAGGTATGCCGAGATGATGTGACGCATCCTTGCTGAGCCATGATGTGTTACGAACCTCTCTGATCTTGAAGGCATAGCAGCTCTTTGTATAGACGCATATCTGTGTACATACCCTAGAAATCAAGCTATAAAACCAGTGTCGTTTCTTTACATGGGGGTTTGCAGGTGTACGTAAACATACGTGAAGAAGATGTGTCCTGGGCTATAAATGTGCTCAAGAACATGGTAAGCATAGCAACAGTGAACCCGCCTGGGCTTAACTACGAAAAGTTTGCAGGTTATGTATCAAGGATTATGAGAGATCTTGGTTTTGATGTAGAGGTTATTGAAGTACCAAGAGACATTGTTGCAAGCAAGTGTAGCGAGTGTAAAGATTATCCAAGATATGTCGTTCTAGGGCGATACGGCAGCGGAGAACCTGTTGTTCATTTTAACGGGCACTACGATGTAGTGCCTCCTGGCGAAGGGTGGAAGTATAACCCCTTTGAGGCCCGTGTAGAGAACGGTAGAGTCTACGGCAGGGGATCGGTGGATATGAAAGGAGGTATAGCTTCGATACTTCTCGCCGTAAAGACCTTTCTGAGTAGTGTTAGAAACTTTAAGGGATCTATAGAAGTTGCGCTAGTCCCCGACGAAGAAATCGGAGGAGAAACGGGAACAGGTTACTTGGTTCATACTATGGGTAGAAAGCCTAGCTATGTTGTCATTGCAGAAGGAAGCGGCTCAGCTAATATATGGATCGGTCACAAGGGCCTTCTATGGGGCTTTGTAGAAATAATCGGTAAACAGGCGCACGGATCCACACCGTGGAAAGGAGTCAACGCGTTTGAGTATATGGCCAAGGTTGCAGTAATGTTTGCAGGAAAACATGAAGAAATAGTACGTAACAGGAAAAGCAAGTACGACTACGGGGATCCAGAGGGTGCTAGGCCCACACTTAATCTGGGTGGCGAAGTCAAGGGGTCTACAAAGATAAATGTAGTACCTGGGTTCTATGCGTTTTCCTTTGATAGGCGTATAATACCCGAAGAATCGCCAGAAACGGTCGAAAACGAAATAAGGAGTATTGTAGAAACTATTTCAAAAGAATTCCAAGAGGTGAAGATAGGGCTTAGAATTGTTAACAAACTTACCCCAGCATTGACAAGCGGAGACTCTACTCTAGTACGAATATTCGAAGAATCGATAGAAAAGGCTACAGGCCTGAGACCTAGGAAGATAGTATGCCTAGGAGGACTCGATATGCATTACTACACAGAGAAATCCATAGAGACCATAGCGTATGGACCTGGTCCATCCGAAAACGCTCATACTGTCAATGAATATGTAGATATAGACGAAGTTGTAAAAGTTGCTAGGGTCTACGTCTTGGCGTTATCCAAGCTATTGCTATGAATACACTATCCGGTCAACGATACTGTTTTTAGTTCTTCATCTACATTATTATTCTATTTCAAGTCAGCGATGCTTCTGTAGCAATGGAGACCTAACCAAGCAGAAAACACAGACCCTTCTAACACCATCTAAATCGATAGAGCAACTTACGCAAACTTTCCTTCGACAACTCGAGCAAGAGCTTATAGACAGGTACTTAGAGCATATGTCACAAAGGCTTTCAATACATGCAATACACATTCCTCGATTCTTATCGAAATGTTTTTCGCATACAAACCTACCACATGCCTTGCAACGAAAATCGGCGATTTTATCGTCACATAGTTCGCATTTAAGCATATGCTTATTAAACCCCTACGCCTTTATAGACTGGGATGACCTAAGGAGCATTTCTGAGCAGATGATGGCAGGTGGAGCGATGGGGACCGCCTATACTTGCTGTATTTTTACAGAATCTGATGGTATAACATCTCTTAGGAGGTTATGAAGGAGCTCGTCGCTAGATGGGATATATACTTCTTTACAGCTCTCCAAGATGATTTGTCTTACCCTTTCGTTTGAATGTTCTATGTATACCTTGACACCGATATCGATATACTTGGTAAACATGTCTCTGTGATTAAATACATCAGATGTAGACATACCCACAAAAACTATGTTTATATTTGGAGAGCCTACCGTCCTAGCCCGATGAACTGAAATAGCGATAACCTTATCAGCATAGCTAAGGTCTGAGCTCTGCGATATAGCTACACAGATCATCTCTCTAGCACCCACCTACTGCCATCCTTATAGTCGTATACTCTTATACCGAGTTTTAGAAGTTCTTCGCGAATCCTGTCGCTTAGTTCGTAGTCGCGTTTTTTCCTAAGCTCAGTTCTAACCCTTATCACTATATCTACGAGTTTCTCCACGAGATCTAGATCTACAGGTATCTTCTCCTCGAAATACTTATCCAGAACACCTAGAACTTTGTTCATGTTGTACAGAATAGTGTAGGCTCTAAGTGATAACGTATAATTATCCCTAGGCTCGACCTCCTTAAATACTGTTGATGCTAGACGATTAATGGCTTCCAAAGCTTTGGGAGTATTAAAATCTTCGGACATAGCGTCGTGAAAGCTTGTTTCAATGGCTTCAAGGATTTTAAGCGTATTGAGCTCCTCTTCCTCGAGTCTGTGCAAAGCACTAGAGCTTTTAAGGATTTTTCTAAGAGTTTCAACAACTAGGACGAGCTTCCTATGGAGTTCTTTGAACTGCATGAGTATGTCTTCGCTAAACTCAAGCTGCTTCCTGTAATGAGCTGAAAACACCCATAGACGCAGAACCTCCGGACCCCATTTGTTTATGGCTTCTCTAGCAAGCACTATATTGCCTAGGCTTTTGCTCATCTTCTCCCCCCGTATTGTCAAGTATCCTACGTGGATCCAGTACTTGACCCATGGTTTTACACCAAAAGCCGCTTCAGCCATAGCTAACTCGTTTTCGTGATGTGGAAATATCAGGTCCTGTCCACCGCCGTGTATATCGAACTGGTGTCCAAGATATTTGCTGCTCATAACGGCACATTCAGTATGCCACCCAGGTCTACCTCTGCCCCATGGCGAATTCCACCACGGTTCTCCAGGCTTGGAAGCTTTCCATAGAGCAAAGTCGTACGGGTTTCTTTTTTCGGATAGAAACTCCTCTTCCTGTCTCCACTCTTCGGATGATCTTCTACCCGAGAGCTTTCCATAGTCAGCTACAGTTGAAAGGTCGAAGTACACCGATCCGCTGGGGGCTACATAGGCATGGCCTTTATCTACTAACAGCTGTACAAAGTCTATGATCTCCTTGATATGGGATGTTACAGTCGGGTGTATATCGACCTTTATACCTAGAGTATTGAGGACTTCGAGATAGTCCTTGGTGTAGCGCTCGGTTATGACGTTCCACGGCACGTTTTCTTCTTGCGATCTCTTGATGATCTTATCGTCTATGTCTGTTATGTTCTGTACATGTATTACATCGTATCCTTTTAATACGAGGTAGCGCTTAATGAAGTCAAAAGCTAGGTATGCTCTAATGTGGCCTAGGTGTGTATAGTCGTATACTGTTGGGCCACAGAAATATGCTTTGACCACATACTCGTTCAATGGTTTAAACGGTTCGTAACTCCTTGATAGAGTGTTGTATACAACTATCGACACAAAAGTTTACCACCATACTAAAGACGATATACTAGGCACAAGATATATTTTTTTCGTTTCGTAAAAACCGTCTTAACTCGTTTAGAATAGGAATCTCTCTTAGTTTATGCTCGGGCAACAAATCCCATAGAACTCCACTGGGTTTCAAAGGCCTTGGAACAACACGAATAATCCTTGTAGGTGTGACTATGATATCGACACCTAAATCAAAAGGCTCAACAGGGATATCCATTTCAATGACTTGAAGGTCGTGTACTGTTGTAGCAATAGGGGTGTTCTCGCTGATTTTACACACTGTTCGCAGTATTCCATACTCTAGTTCGGCATAGCCCTCACCTTTACCTAGCCTTGCACCTTTGACGTTTACAGCTACAGATCCTATAACGATGAGGTCTATTCTTGGCAGGTTCCAAGGTTTTGTAACAACGCCATATCTATAGGCACCGGCTATTGTGCTTGCCTCATGCAACTTGTCCCTCGGGATCCTAGATGGGTCTAGCACTACAAACCCGCTTCTTATACGAGGCGTAGGCATTACAACGATTTTGTTTTGTGCAAGAGCTAGATATCTAACATGTTTTTGTGGAGCATCAGGATTTACCTTAACCACCTTGGCGTTTCTGAAAACATCAAGCGAAGCTAGCATTGTAGCAGCTTTATCTGCCCCAACGAAGTTGGGTATTCTATGATATACAGGTCTAGGGAAGAGGACAATGTTATTTTTCTCTAGTAGATCCCACACGTATTTCCTAATAAACGATTTTGTCTTTTTTACCATACTCCCTGAATCCATAGCCTAGACACGCTCTCCTGCTCATCTTACAGCTCTTCAATTTTCGCAAAACAGTATTAAGCTTCCAATCAACTTAAATATTCTGTTCAGATCAAAACTTTTTTGAAGGTGACGATAGTGGCAACATCTAGAAGAAGGTTTACCACACTCGTGGACAGCAGGTTTGAAGGCAGAAGCATTGAAATTTACGTTCTGAGCGGCGAAAAACTCACAGGGCTCATAGACGAAGTCGCTGTAAACGAGATTGGGCTCCTAGTAGAAGGAACACCTACGATAGTGCCCAGAACTTCTATACTATATATGATAACAGGACTTAGCGATATCCACGGATTTGGCGAATGTTGCGAATCGGATTTTGTTCTAGACGACGACTTTATCGGCTCAGACATAAGCGTTAAGTTGGTAAACGGTGAGGAAGTTAGCGGCAGGCTTGTTAAGATTACAAGAAATGAAATTGGTGTTATTCAGGGTAACAGAGCCTTGATAATTCCAAAGAGTAGTATGGTGTATGTGAAGATATTGAGGCGTTGAACATGGAATTCAACGTTATAATAACATATGAACCTGGAGAAGACCATAGTAACTGGGTCTTCTCGCAACTAAATAGCTGTGTAGGAGCATCCTATATTGTGGCTAAGGTTCGAAGCTCTATAATACTGCTTAGCGTGCAAGATCCCTACTCTTTCTGGTATAACGTGAAGCAATGTTTACAAGGCAGGGATACTCCCATACACCGTGTAATACCAGTAGACGCTGTAACGGAACCACTATTGGAAAAAGTAGCGCCTATAGCAAGGAACTATGCGTTAAATCGAATACCAGAAAACGAAACATTCAGAATAACGCTTCAAGGACGCCTATATTCTGTGAACGAAAGAGGGAGGCTTGTAAAAGTACCAAGCATTGAAGCCATAAGAACTATAGCAGAGCCTATAAGTAGAAAGGTAGATTTAAAGAATCCCCAGTGGGTTGTATACATAAGAAGCGTTCCGGCAAGCAGGTGGCTAACCGTGGCAACGGTTAGTGTTGCAAGAGCTTTTGTCTTTAAAAATATCCGGGTTAATGAAATAGGGGATCCCCTACAGCCTTAACTGTCCCTACGCCGTTGATAGGTATGATAGTCTTTTGGCTCCATCCTAACGTATAGTGCCAGCTGTATAAGACCACACACAATTAAGATTATCGACGCTAACCACAAGAGTGTGATAAGATTTGGTATATAGCTGATAGGCCTGATAAACACATCAACGAGGTTGAATGGTTCAGCCAGTTCCGTGTTTGTAATGTTGACTTCTCCATATGGAAGGCTAGGCATTTTTTCTCAGACCGTGCCGTTCTATCAGCGAATATAGTTTACCGGGGTCTTCTGCGTATAGCCTAAGCACTTGACTTGTTTTCTTATCATATATATCAACAAACCTTCTTTTATAGTCAACGCTTACACTGTATCTAGACAGATCTAAAGGAAAGAGGATCCACATACTACCGTATTTAATACCTGTCGAATATACTTCATATTTAGTGATAGGCATTATCATCTTCTTGGGCATGAATACAAACCTAATAACATACATGATGCCCGAAAGCGAAGCGTAGTAAGCTAGATATCTCACAAATCTTTCATGAAATGGTGCTGTGCTGTTATTGACTACCAACCCATACAAAACTTGTGTCACGAAATAGAGTAGAGGAAGCGATATTATCAGTGGTATAAACATTCTCCAAGACTGGCTACTCAGCTCCCTAAACAACTCCGAGTCCTTCATCATAATATCCATGACTGCCTTCTCGTTGCTTCTCAATAAAGCGACACCCCTAGACTCTGGCATACTTCTTCTAGCTCTAATTCTCTGTAATAGCGTTAGCAAAGTAAACATTATAACAAAGTACACCACTGCAGCTACCCATAGGTAATCACGCGGGATAAACGTCGAGATCAACGAAAATACTGTTATAAAAACTATTGTACTTGCTATAGATGTTATATTGATCTGCACGTGCACGCACCTCTTACTAGCATCTAACATAACTAGAGCTTACCTTATTAAGTATAACTAGAACCAATGTGTTGATAATAATAAAAACATTTCAGCTCCTTTGACCAAAGCTATTTCTTGTTACCATTAGCTTGTTGCCATTCATTCGCAGTGTCACAGAGTCTACGACTTTTCTATATTTACACGCATCACACACGTATAGATATGTGATATTAGTTGTTTTTGGCCTGCTTTCGGACTCCACCAAGAGTCTTAGCGTGGTTTTACATCTAGGGCATATCGGGCTTGCAAAGGCTCTGTTCATTGTTTAACCCCGTTATATTCGTTAATGATGTATTATTGCGCTACTGGCGCTGACGCCCCACTAGCTATAGTAGTTATTATCTTGCGCAGATACATAAGCTTTTATATCAAATCGTAAGTAGTTAGTGATACTATAGGCTCTACTCAAGCTTAGATTAAACAAACTAAAAGAACTACTTGAAATCAAAGGGGTTTGACGTCAATATACTAGTCTTAAGGAGCAAAGATACGCTGAAATATATGGTGGCGGAACTTTACACACCACCACCTGAGGAGGTTTCTGTAGCCAGAATGGTTGTAGATTTTGATAGCAATAGAGTTGAACTATACGTCTCCCCCCTTGATTATCACAGGGTCAAAGAGATGTACGGGGATAGTTATGTAGATGTGTATGCCGTTGCAGGAGCGTGCGGAGATTTTCCTTCAGATATGAAGTGTCTTGAAAGAAGCTCTTTGGATGAAAGGCTCAAGAGTTATATCGTGTCGCGCAGGTATGTTGGTGTTGACGATATTTCTCTGTGTGAAGACGTGATCTGTACTGATGTGCGTGGGGCTATTCGGTATATACGCAGAAGCAAGGCTCCCGAAGAAATCGATTTGATTACTAAAGCCTCACAAATCTCGGAAAAATCTATAGAATCTGTTGCAGAGTCTATAAGACCTGGAGTTACCGAGCTAGATATTGCAGCTATGGTAGAGAGCAAGGCTAGAGAACTTGGAGCTGAAGGGTTTGCTTTTAGTACTATTGTTGCAATAGGCGAGAACACGTCGAAGCCTCATCATACACCCACGAGAAGAGCATTTACTGGTAGTGAACCAATACTTATAGACTTTGGTGTCAGGGTATCCGGTTATGTAAACGATGTAACAAGAATGTTGTTGCCCCACGGCATAATAAGCAAGGAGTATATAGATCTCGTACAGATAGTGGATGAGGCTAGAGCAAAATCCATAACCAGCATAAGAGAAGGTGTACAATGCAAAGATGTGGATGCAGTAGCGCGAACCATGCTAAAGGAACGCGGGCTCAGCGCCTTTTTTATTCACGGCCTAGGACACGGCGTTGGGATAGACGTACATGAAGAGCCGAGGCTATCTCCCAACTCAAAAGACGCTCTAGTTCATGGCGATATAGTCACCATAGAGCCCGGCATCTACTTCTACGGCAAGTATGGTGTNAGGCTAGAGGATCTAGTACTAGTTTATAGGGAGTAGAGGTATTGTTATCTCAAGTAGCGCTAAGGTGTTAGAGCTATGATTACTAACAAAAAGCGTATAAAGATGTTCGAGCCGGTGATAGAAGATGAAGATATAGAAGCTGTTGTGAAGGCTCTTCGCTCTGGCTGGCTTGCTCACGGACCCGAGGTCGAGGCGTTCGAAAAAGAATTCGCAGAATATATACGGCGTAAAATATGCAGCAGCCGTAAGCAACGGTACAGTAGCTCTTATGCTAGCACTGAAAGCACTAGGCATAGGACCTGAAGATGTGGTACTAGTACCGGACTATACCTTTATAGCATCGGCAACCTCGGTTCTCATGGCTGGGGGAAGACCCGAATTTGTTGATGTAGAGCCAGATACATTCAATATCGATGTAGAGGATATGGTAAGTAAGATTTCTGAAAAAGTTCGAGCAGTAATCGTAGTACATCTCTTTGGGCACCCAGCTGATATCAAGGCTGTAACGGAGATCGCAAGAGACCACAAGCTTCTGGTGGTCGAAGATGCTGCTCAAGCGCACGGCGCAGAAGCTTACGGTAAAAAAGTAGGATCCTTTGGCGATGTGTCGGTGTTTAGCTTCTATGCTACTAAAAACATGACCACAGGCGAGGGAGGTATTGTGGTCTCAGATCAAAGAGAAGTAATTGAGAAAGTCAAGCTACTAAGGAACCACGGTCAAATAGCAAGGTATATCCATGCCGAGCTGGGGGGCAACTACCGCTTAACATCGATTCAGGCAGCACTTGGCAGGGTCCAACTTAGGAAGCTAGATAAAATGAACGCTATACGAAGAACTATTGCACAAAAATATAACAGCATGCTGAACGGTTTAGACCTCCTCCTAACACCCGTGGAAAAAGCTTGGGCAAAACATGTATACCACGTATATGCGCTACGCTTTAAGGATTCTATGTGTCGCGATGCCGTATATAACTGTATGCTGAACAAGGGAATAGAGGTAGCGATACACTATCCGCTCCCTCTCCACAAACAACCTTTGTTTAAATCCATGCTACATACAAAAGAATGTTGTGTAAATGCTTCCCAACTAGCAGCAACAGAGCTTAGCCTACCCATGAACCCAAAGCTTACAGATGATGACGTTAACTACATAGTTAATGCGTTAAAGGAGTGTGTAGAAACACATTGTTGAAATACATAGGGGAACAGCCCAGAAATGACACGCTTAGTGATAATAACACACAAAGACCTAGATGGAATAGCTGGTGCAGCCATATACTCTTACTGTAAAAAGCTTACAGAAGACCAGCTTAAGATAGTATACATAGAGCCGGGCAATCTGCTCAATACGCTGAGAAGATACTACAAAAAAGGTAGGCATTACGTAATAATAGACATAGGTCTTAACAGGAGTACATACGAAGAGCTTAAGGAAATCGATCTGAGTGATGTAGTAATTGAGTGGTATGATCATCACGTGTGGGACGATAGCTGGGTAAAAACCCTACGGTCTAAAAACATTGCTCTATACTTGGATAGATCAACATGTGCAACAGGCATAGTAGCAAGGCATGCGTGTATAGAACAATGTGATAGTAGGGTCGACGAAATGGCTGATATCGTATGCGGTTCCGATCTGTGGAGATTCAATAGGTTTGAATCCTCTTTCCTATTTCGATATGCCGATATAGAGAACAGCGACTCGTGGCGTAAAAATGTGTTTAAGACTATTAGAAACTACCTTGAGGGATCTATCGACGATTTGATTAGGTATATCGAGGATTTTGTGACTCAGTATATGGACATAGAGCTGAAGGTTCTTTCAATGCTGAGAAGTAATATTGCCGAGTATGACGTTGATGGTGTGAAGGTTTGTATATATGTAAAGGAGCGACACGTACCCTCTTCGAGTATAATAGGTAATGTTATGCTAGGAAGTTGCGATATCGCAATCATAGTCCACGAATCGTTTAAAAGCATAAGCTTTAGATCCAAGAAATGCGATGTTAGGGAGTTAGCCAAGGCCTTTAACGGGGGCGGACACCCAAGAGCAGCAGGAGCACCATTTAGCACATCCGCACTTCATAAAATACTGAGGAACCTGGGCCTAGATGTAAGCAAATACATTGTTAACGAAATTCTCAGGAAAATCGAGGGAGTTGATGTAGCAAGGCTTTGTCTTGAGCAATAGCGGGACAAAGTACCCAGGTAGAGCTTTATATTACTTCGTTTTCATTAGGTACATACTTTATCGTTATGCCCTGGAACTGTTCGCCAAACCATCTTAGCTGGTTTTGTATAGAAGCTCTCATTTTTTCGTTTATATTGAATCTACTTCGTGCCCACAGCAGGGCCTCCTCTGTTATTTTTCCTTCACCTTTACTTGCTGCAAGCCTTATCAAGGCATCGATCTCGGCATTGCTAAACCACCTGGTCATGTTGGCTATGGTGTCAAGGAGTTCGTCGGGTAACTGTATTCCATACCTACTTGCGCTCCTTAGAGCTATTTGTTTTCTGAACTGCTTATCGGGATAGCCCATGATCACTACAGCGTCAATTCTACCAGGTCTAATGAGTGCAGGATCTAGCAGCTCGGGGGCGTTTGTTGTAAGGACGGTTAGAGGTCTTGGTTGTTCCTGTAAATACCTTAGTAGAATGGTTATCTCGCTTACATGGGTTTCGTGGATTGACATGTGCCTACCAACAAGAAAATCGGCATCGTCTAGTAGCACCAGGGAGTTTCTGTATGTTTTTATTGCCCTGAGCACATTCTCAAGTATCTTCTCTGTTAATCCGTACCACATGGATCTATAGAGGCTGGGCCTAAGCTCGATTATCTTAAGCCTTAAGGCAGACGCTATAACCTCGGCTGTAACACTCTTTCCAACACCCGGTGGCCCTGTTATCAGTATGCCGTGAGGGGCATAGAGAGCCCCAGTGAGTATAGGCTTTACAACAATGGTTTCTAGGTCTTCTTTTAGCTTCTCGGGAAGATCGTCAAGGGTCCACGAGGGTGGATGTATCGGTATTTTAACCCTTATGGATTCGTGAAATTCTGGTATAGAAACCTCTACATACTTGTCATCATCTTTGTTTTCGAATGTTATGAGCATGGTATAGGTCCTTATGGGTATATAGGGTATCTCTATATTCTTGTTGACTTTCAGTACTTGTGTCAGATACAACCAAACCATTTTGTAGTAGTTGTTTACCTGTGCTAAATCTAGATGTTTTTCACCTCCTCTCGCTACGGCTATGAATAGCGTCGGCTTTCTGCTAAGACTCTTCACATCTCTCTTGGTTACTAGAGCAACACAATGAATTATTATGCTACCTTCTTTAGTACCTTCAATAAATGCTATTAGTGCTTGCGAAGGAGAATCGTATTTGCTTAGATAAAGCGGCACGAGAGTATCAGCTAAGAGGTGTACGAGATATGATAGCTTTTCTGGGCTAATCTTGACAAGCTTAGAGCTTTTAATTCTAAGTTTTAGGTTGGCCTCCAAGGGGTATTTGAAATACTTAGCCACCTTAGGTAACAGCGATAGCACACGGGTATTTGGTATCACAAGGACATTTTCGACTATGTATACCTTATAGTTTGGTGCTTTTATCGGTACAAAGCTATATAGTTTAACACCTTCGAGGTGATGACTCACTTTATTCACACACCTTGCCCCTGGCACTCTTCTAGCTTTGTTAATCGCATTAATACCTAATAAATGTTGTACCCAGCATAACCCGTTTTAAGCCTGATGACGCTATGCTATGTACTCTCTAATTTTATCCATTACTGGCGTATAGAATTTTGCATAGGGCTCTCCTCTCATCATTTTCTCGATAAGCTCTTTTGATCTAACATACTTAGCTTGGGCCAGCGACTTCTCTCCATGGATTTTGAGATATTCTTCTAGAGAAACCCCGAAGGTCCTATGAGGGGTATCTCTGTAGATATCGTTCAGTATATTAAAGGCGCAGAACGGCACTATCCTTCCATCGGGTAGTGCGTAGTGAATGGCGCATCTCATAACCCTCGATACATCGTAGTTCCATTCGTCCATGAAGTGCATCATGCCTATGAACAGGAACTTGTAGTGGAATCTGCCAAGAGCTTCGTAGTTACGCCTAAAGAATATGTCTAGGAGTATCGATCTAAGCTCGTTTTTAATATCCTTCGGAACTTTATCCCATAGAATAAACCTGTTCAATATATTGAATATTGCAGCATATGCACCTAACTTCGATATATACCTAGGCTTACTATACAGTGAATCTGCTTTTCTATCTAGGTACTCCAGCAGACCCTCGGCATCTATGAATCTTGTGATAGGCTCAAAGGTGTATCCGTTGTCGCTCTTGTTGACGTAAACATACGTTGCAACACCACAAGCAGGATGACAGGTAAACTCTGCTCTTTTTCTTGGGCTCAGCAATTCCATAAACCTGGCTATGGGCACCTCCGCCCCTACGGGAAACCACGAGTTTCTGTCTATCTCGCCACCTGACTGCTCCTCTATAGCCTTAATGACATCCGGAATGGTTATTCTGTAGCGGGCTCTATCTTGTTTTCTCATCATACCCACAAGGCTTACAGGCTGAAAGTTAACACCTCTTACTACATCCATATTATGTGCAGCTATCTTTAGTATATCCCCAAGTTCGTGGTCGTTCACCCCCTTGATTACCGTTGGAACAAACACTACACTCGTTAGACCTGCCTCTCTAAACACTTGTAGGGTGTATGGAACTTCCCAGTGGTTCTTGGGGTTTGTATGAGGGGTTACACCATCAAAACTTAGGTAGACAGTGTTTACGCCTGCTTCCCTAATGCTCTTTGCATAAGCCACAGCCCTGTTCTGATCTTCGAAATAAAGCCTTGCAAACTTTATTCCGTGGGTATTCAGCTGGATATGCCTAACACCGAGAGTGCGCAGGAGCTTGACTATGTCAACTAGATCTTCACGAAGGGTCGGTTCTCCTCCGGTAAGCTGGACCGATAGAACAATGTCCTGCTGTTTTCTCAGGCTCTCGATCATGTTTTTAATATCTTCTAGCGTTGGCTCATATACATAACCGGCACGCTCAGCGAAATAGAAGCAATACCAGCAGCTTAGATCGCATCTGTTGGTCACGTCTATGTTTAGGAGGGCTGTATGTGTTCTGTGCATGGGGCACAAACCGCAGTTAAGGGGACATGGAGCTGTGTTTGCTGTATACGCATAGCCAGGTCCTTTGCCATCGTATGTGTACCTTTCAATACGCTTAAACATCTCAGCATCGGAGTAGTACAGCTCTTCAACTTCTCCGTGCTCTGGGCATGTACGCCTAATGTACAGAGCACCTTCACGCTCGATGATGGCGGCTGGTAGAATCCGGAAGCACTGGGGGCATAGAGATGATGTAAAGCGTATAAGCCTTTCACCATCTTTTGCGCTAGGCAAGGGACTGCCGATCTTGATATCCTTCTTTCCTACGTGTACAACTCCACGCACTTTATCATATATCGCTACAACGCTTGATCCTGTACTCAAAATTTCAACACCTTACTGCAGTAAAGGAGCTAGGGCAGTATATAACACTATCTATGTTGAACATACTTGTGCGTTTTATTCGGTTGCTCTAAGAACTCTATAAACAAAATCGAAATTTGTGTCACCCCTTAAAGTTGATGTAAAGACTAAGCAATAGTTGTTGAAGGCGTCTTGGGGGTACACTATTGAGACCTGTCGTAGTTTTTGGGGTACCCGATACGATGATCCGTATTTGGGATATAATGCCTGACATAGAAATAATGGTTAATAACATACGTTGGAAATGGAACAAGCCCGCCGTAGCCAGGGTATGGGTTGATTCTGGTGGATACCAGATAATGGTCAAAGGGCTAAACCTGAAAGTAGATGTCCTCATACAGCGCTACAAAAATTTCGACGGCGACATGTTTTTGTCTCTTGACATTCCGCCACGCGAACTATGCCATGCGACTAGAGAGCTTGTTATGCAAAATATTAGAAACTTTGAGCTTCTCTACGAGAAACTGGACGGCAAGAAAATCGTTCCTGTCATACATTGCTACGAAAGCGACCTTCTTCTCCGTTCAGTAGACGTCTATAGATCCTACGGCGTCGACACAATAGCTTTCGGTGGTGCGGTGCCACCATCAATGGCAAAGATGGGTAAGGGTAGCAGAACATTACCCATGTTAGCATTAACCATAGTAAGAAAAGCGTATAACAAGTGGATTCACGCGCTAGGGATAGGAGGAGCTTCGGCAATCTACAGAGCTCTATCAATACTAGGGGTAAACTCTTTAGATTCTTCTTCTTGGAGAACAAAAGCAGCCTACGGCAAGGTAATGATCCCCGGGCTAGGCGAGAGATATGTAGGCAACGGGCTCGCCAAGTTTGGCCGCAAGGATCTGACAAATGACGATTATATGCTATTAGAGGAATCGCTAGCAAGGACAGGATTTCCCTACATCGAGATTTTGGAGGAACTTCTAACAACGTTTCGTGGTAGAGCTATTATTAATGCATGGATAATGAAGCACTACATCGACGTTATATACGCTAACAATGGTTTTAAGTGGTATCTCGACTACGCATCTAAGTACGCATCTCTCAGTCTAGATGAAGCAACATCATTGTTAGATAAGAAAATAAGAAGGTACAGACGTAAGATATCAAATATGCCTCAGTAAGCTCTTGTACGGTTTTACCTAGAGACTACTAAATAATACTGAAAACACTATAAAAACTCTCAGCTACGGATTATTGCTTGTGAGCACTATAAACAGATACATCCCTATAGACATAGCATCAGGCAGTTTAACCGATGTACCATCTGAAGGTACCCTAGTGTACCAGAATGCCTCATCTTATATAGAATACCATGGCGGAGTATTTGAACAAGCTTATGATCTGTCTAGATTTTCTCATGTTGTGCTGTATCTAATGGCTGTGTTTCTAGCAACCTTTGTTATATACATCTTAGCACTGCATTTTAGGTATAGACTTGGTGGAACCCCGGTTTTTAGTATACTACCAAATGCTATGCCTAGAGATTCGGAGAAATCCTTTGACGATATAACAATAGAGTACGATTATAAGGATACAGCAAAAAAACTACGAGAAGTATTTGTTATCATTAGAAGCAGGTTCTGTAAACGTTATTGTACTCCCCGAGAACTCGCAACGGAGAACAGTATTCCAGCTCTAAAATTGTTTGCAGATGTATACGAAACAGTAGTATATGGCGCTAGGCATGGAGTAGATGTTGAAAAAGTTATTGGCGAAGTGAGAATGTATGTACGTGAGTATGAGTAAATCCTATGTGCTTTTGCTTTTTCTAGTATGTTTGCTTCTTTTCGCACTTTCTTCGGTTCCCGTGACCCGGGTGATTGAGGGGGATCCTCCATCGATATATAATTACGGTCCTGGCGGCTTGAGCAGGTTTGCTGTGGACATCATTGCGCGCAATGGTCTGAGGATAATTCTGGACCTTAGAGAGCTGGACATGATTAGCCCAGATAAGTACGTGCTCCTCGTGGTGAGCCCGGATAGGGAACCCCCAAGCTATGAATATGTTTATGAGTGGGTTCGCGGGGGCGGTATAGCCATAGTAATGGACGAGCTCAACCATACCTCTGGGCTACTCAATAGGTTTGGAATTGGCTTAGGAGCGCTGTACAGTGTAATGGGTACAGCTGTGTGCAATATAGGCCGGAGCTAATGTAACGGTTTTTGTAAATGTGTTTCGAGAACTCAAGGCATCTAACTCTAACAGTAGCTACACAATATGTACGTATGATGGTATTCCAGTAGCCGTGGCGCTAGAGTATGGTAGAGGAAAGCTGGTTGTTGTAGGAGACTCGAGTTTGACCATCAACGAGGTCTACTATAAGCTTGGCAGGTTCTATGGATCAAACCTTATTTTTATTCAAGCGCTAGCTGGCGGGAAGAGTATAGTAATTTACGAGGGTGCTAGGATATATGCCGAAACCTATTCCACAGTGTTGCTACAGGCTATGTCAGCAGTTTTTAATGCCTTATCAGATATGCTGGTTTTCGTAATGGGTGATCAATTCATCTATAGAGTTCTATCAGTTCTAGCAATGGTCTGGGTAATCAACATCATAATAATGTTTAAACTAGGTCTGCCAAAGAATTTAGATATGCACTCAGGTAAAGCGGCACTCGATGATGGGAGTATCGAGCTCATTAGAGATAGAATGAGCAGGGGTGTAATGGAATGGGAGAAAAAAGTGGAGGAAAAGAAGAAACAAGGCTAGATATGGGATCCTATGTTTCTCTAGTCAACAAGGCTATTGAGAGTATTCGGCAGAAGGTTATCGGTAAAAGGAAAGAAATAGAGCTTATACTTGCAACGCTCTTTGCAGAGGGTCACGCTCTTATCGAAGGTGTCCCAGGAGTTGCTAAAACACTTATCGCGAAGACTATTGCGTCAACGCTGGGTCTAGAGTTTAGGAGGGTTCAAGCAACACCAGACCTACTACCATCCGATATTATTGGTGTACAGGTTTACGATGCCAGAACGGGGCAGTTCAAGTTTCAAAAGGGTCCGATATTCACTAACATTTTATTTGTCGATGAGATAAATCGGGCGCCACCTAAAACACAGAGCTCCTTGCTTGAGGCTATGCAGGAGCGCCAGGTTACTGTTGAGGGTATTACCTATAGATTGCCTAGGCCTTTTCTGGTTATAGCAACCATGAACCCTATAGAAATAGAGGGTACGTTTCCCCTATCAGAAGCCCAGGTCGATAGGTTTTTGGCGAAGATCAGCATAGGCTATCCCTCTGTTGAAGAAACAGTTGAAATTATTGATAGATACTACAGTATAGTTGAAGATAGTGGGGTTAGCCCAGTGCTATCAGTCAATGATGTGCTTACAATCATAGATGGCATCAAACGAGTATACGTAGATAACAACATTAAGAAGTATATTGCGCTCATAGTCGAGATGACGCGGAGGCACAGGCTAATAAAACTCGGTGCTTCTCCTAGAGGTGCTATAGCTCTCTACCTGCTAAGCAAAGCTGTGGCCCTCATAAGACGCCGAGACTACGTGATACCCGATGATGTTAAGTATGTTGCTCAAGCAGCGCTCTCTCATAGAATTATTCTACGTGGTGAGGCAAGAATATCGGGTTTAACGGTAAACGATGTTATAAGCGATATACTGGAAAAGGTAGAGCCACCTTGAAAATTACTTTGACGGGGCTTGCCCACTTAACCTCATCGATACTAATGCTTATATATTCGCTAGCTTATCGAGACATCGTAATCTTTGCTCTTGCTCTAACACTCGTTCTAATCCTTTACTACGAATATACATCGTTTCACGAGGTTAGCGGGTGTATCGATAAGGTATCGGTACGCAGGGTTTTAGATAAGAAGTTTGTTGAGGAGCTGGATGACGTAGAAGTCAAGTTGATTATAGATAATAACTGTAACAGAGCAGTACCCTGGGTAACGCTGGTCGACAACATTCCTAGGTTTTTAAAGCTTAGATCCCCCAAGGCATTGTTTAAGGTCTTTGTACCACCGAAGAAGAGTGTCGAGGTCTCTTATAGGGTAAAACCTCTTACTCCTGGTGCACACGATCTGCAAAAGATCGAGTTAGTTTTCTCAGACCCGCTAGGCTATTTCGTTGAGAGACGCGACGTCGATTGTATGGAATCTATCGTAGCCATACCCAGGTCGGCATCTATTTCAATAAAACTAGAGAGCATACGCAGGATATTAGGCCTAGTCGTGAAGGGCAAGGCTATAGGGGGTATGTACGACTTAGCCAACATAAGAGAGTACGCAGTAGGCGATGATGCGAGAAAGATTTTATGGAAGGTCTACGCAAAATCAGGCAAGCTCATGGTAAGAGAAGACTACGGCGAGGCGCTGACCCGCGCATTCGTAATGATAGATGTTCGGACCCATATGTGGGATTTAGGCAGCCCTCCAAACAACCTTGCAAGCCTCCATTTAAGATATGCAAAATCACTTATCGAGCATCTCGCTAGGAGTAGATGTAATGTTGATGTAGCACTTTGTGCAGGACAAGTACCAAAAATCATAGAAAACGCTGATAAGGATATCACAACCACTATGTACAGCCTCATGTCGGTTCTACCTACAGGAGAAGGGTGTAGCTCGCCTCTAGCAGGGTTTATAGATAGTATAAAACACCTGGGAAGGTCTCCCGAGTTCTACGATGTTGCTATACTAATTACGGATCCTATATCCATAGCTATAGAACACAGGCTCGAAGACTTCGAAGAGCTGTTGAAAGTCTTTACAGACAAGCTTATAGTAGCAATACCGAGGTTTAGCTACGAAAGCTATGTTAGTGGCGAGCATTTAAACAAGATATTACAGACGCTTGCATCCATAATCGAAAACGCTGGGCTAGGTCTAGAAGTATCAGAAGAAGAGCTAGCTATAACATCGATGGAGTGAACATGATGACGTTATTATTACTGGCTTTGTTGATATGCATAGCGGCAGTCATAATAGATGGAGTTAAGGATACGGAAATATCTTCACTAGCGGTATTACTTACTGTAATAATAGCGTGTATATATGAATATACCGATCTTTTTGCTCTGGTTTTGCTCTTACCTCTAAGATATTTCATCTATACAGCTATACATAGAAATATAGCTAGGCATCTAGATAAAAAGCACATAGTGGCTCACTATATTCCCGTAGCAATGTACTTGGCTCGTAGGGGTTGCCTCAGGGTATGTAGCACAACGGGTTATAATTACATTGTTTGATGTGTGGTCGGCCAGAGTGGTATACGTATTGATACTCTTTCTATCACTTACCTTAACGGTGGCACCCTCATTGGATAGTCTAACATTGCCTGCGTCACTAGTTATAGTCGACATCGGCAGGTTAGCTAGCGTGCTGTACAAGCTAGCAAACATTATTGGTATAGTAGTGTCAGCTGTAGCACTAACTTATCTAAAAACATACATGATTGTTCCTGCAGTACTGACACTACTTATAGTGTTAAAACAGAGAAGTTTGGGGACATTACGGAAATATGCCATCCCGCTTACGTTCTACGTAGGTACATTGGTTTTAATGACTATCCGAGGATTTTAGGAATACTCTAGGAACACAAATGTTAATATATGCTTAAAGAACACTATGTTTGCTAGGCTATATGCCATAAAGCCGAAGTGAGTTCAAATGATTTCAGATAGCACTAAGCGGACATATCACGATGCTCTGATATACATTTTTTCAGGCTCATCTATAGTATTCATGGCTGTAGCAGTACTGTTTATATACATAGAGAAGTACATACAGTCTCTGCTCTCCTTTGTAATAGGGCTGATATTCTTAAGTGGAGCATTATCTCTGTTGCGTGAAAGGATCTATCGCTAAATAATATACATACTGGTGTCACGAATCCAAACAGCTTTAAATCTTTGCTATAGACACATTATAATGGCTATGATGATGCCTAGCCCCAACTACTGAGAAAATGATGTAAGAATCCCCGCCTGAGCGCTAAACTGCTTTGAACTTTGCTTGTTTAACACATAACATTATGTTCTCCGTTGCTTTTTCAAGCTGGCTCCGTACAGAACCTACAGCTTCTAATATAATACTACGTTTAGCTAGAACTTCTTCTTCATTCTTCAGATCGATCTCATCATTGTACTGGTTAACCTTTACTCCGATCTTACTCGAACCAGTGATTGTAAGCGATCTATCCTTGTGTGTTATTCTGATAAAATTACCTGTGTAAAGGATAGACAGGCCTGTCTCCATCTTCACTAGAGATAGTGTGTTCTGATTCTCTGCATAAACCCATCCAAAACATACTCTGCCAGCCTTATGATCGCGGTATATCTCCTCTAAAGCATGGACTGCACTTAAAAACTGCCTAAAGGTAACGATGAGTGCTCGCACCTCCGAGAGAACATTGAGGTAGTTCTTGCTCTTCTCTTCCGATTTTGTCCCTTCAAGGGTTCTTGAAATGGCTCTATCAGCTCTCTCGACAAGTATTTGGCATGAGGATGCAAACCTCATTTCCAGCACCTTAACATGATCTTATTAAACATTTTCGGGGTGTAGGTTTAAAGCTTATTGGTAAATCAACGTCCTACTGCTCGACACCTAGTCCATGGAGAAGATCTATGAAACAAGGTTCCACGTTTTTGTAGAGTTATCGAAGATTAGTAACGCGGATTCTCTCAGTTTTTGCACTACTTTATACTCTAGGGGGTCTAGGAGACGCTTCAACTCCTCGTCGTTGTTAGTCCTTATGTTTTTAAGCTTGTCCAGCAACGTATTCCAGAAGTAGCTATCGAGCGCCATTCTTTCGTCTCTAGTCTCGATAACAACAGCACCTTCGCGCTCAAGTCTTGCAAAGAAGCTATCCCTGTCTCTAATTTTACTTGCAATATCTCTCTCGAATATAACTCTTTGCTCCTTCAGAATGTCTATAGCCGTTTTTCTGGCTCTCCTTTGTTCCTTTGGTTCTCTAGATTCTGCGTACCTGAGCTCGAGCTCCTTAATTCTATTCTCTAGGATGTTTACTCGCTCTTCTATAGAGTCCATCCTCTCAATAATAGAGGCAACTCTCCTACCTATTTCATCGATTTTTTGCGTAAAGGGGTTAATAGTATCGAAGATCCTGCGCTCTACTAGGGTCACAAGCTTTTCAAGTACCTGTGGCTTCTTATGAAGACCCTCAGCGCCCTCTTTAACCTCGGCCATCTCCTTAGATATGATTTTGCGTATTAACGAGTTTACATAGTCGGCTACCTCTGGAAAACCTTTTTCCTTGGCTAGCTTCTGAAGCTCCTCGTACTCTTTGTCTTCCAGCTTTAGTGTAACAATTTTCATGATTCTCTGCTCCTGAACACTCTGTTAATTCGTTAGAAGGATAAAAACTGTGGATTAAATTGGGTCTACGTCTAGCCTGGTAGAAGGTAACATGCGCATAGAATTAAAATCTTAGAGCTCGACATACTTAAGCTGATCTAGTACATATTCTCTAATTTTGTCTATAGAAGGTATTTCAGTCAATATTGACCCCTTTTCAACAACTTTTTTCAGCATGGGTGTTGCTTCTCTGCCATCCTTGCAGTAGATTTTTCTATTTGGAACATCTATGTAGTCTTCAACTATGGGTGTACACCGATAGAGCTGTTTAATGGCTGGTAGCTTACCACGTTTTGATATGGGGATCCACGCGCCCTCTTTTTCGTCGTAGACCTCGACAATGTCCATACTTATATCTATCGAGGGCGGAAATGCTATGGAAGTGCCCACACCAAATACGTCAACAACATCTCTTAGCCTAGCTATCTGTTCCTCATCTACGCCTCCGCTGACGACGATTTTGACGTTATCGTAGCCATGGACCTTCAAAGTCCACTTGATCTCTTCGACTATAAGCCTAATATCGCCTCTACGGCTCCTAGGTGTGTCAATTCTTACTCCCCACAGTTTATTGCCTAATGTTTTTGCAGCGAGCAGGCTTTCCATCCTTTCATCATAGAAAGTATCTACGAGAGCTATTCTCGGGACCTCGGGTGGCATAAGCTCGTCAAATGCTTTCCATGCTGCAACAGGGTCCCTAAATGTTACTATAAGTGCGTGTGGCATTGTCCCGCTGGGCTTCACACCTATGGTATCTTGGTTAAACGCACCTGAGACACCATCACAACCCCCTATGTAGGCAGCTCTATCGAGCGCAGGTGCCAAGGCGGGGTGCTGCGCTCTTAAACCAAAGAATATTACCTGTTTGTCTCCAGCTATCTTCTTTATTCGGGCGGCTTTTGTCGAAACGCTTGTGTAGAACCTTAACAAGCCTAGTATTGCTGTCTCTAGCTCTATTATGTCACATATCCTGCCCTCTACAATTGCTAGAGGGTACAGGTCTTTGAATATCGTGCCCTCGGGCACCGTGTAGAAAGTTATGTTCTTACCCTCTAGTAGGGCTAACACCTCTTCAACTCCTGTGTATACCGCCCACTTGTAGCCTCTGGGAAGCCCGTAGGTATGTATTTCGTAGCGAACTAGGGTATTGCATAAACCTTTCTTATCTAGGATTTCGCGGCTACGCAAGAAGTAGATATCTGTTGCCAGTCCCTTTTTTATTTCGTCAATTCCAAACAAGTATATCCTTGGCTTCATACTGCGTCATCACATATTGATGTGTTTCGGGTTAAAAAACTATGTTGTAGAGTAAGCCGGAAAAGATGCTACTCTACTTTGATGCCCTGCTCTTCGGCTAGCTTCTTCGGCAGTATTGTTATTGAGTTTTTCTCTTCGTCTTTCACTATTACGAACTCCGGCCCAAACCTTTCGACGACATCTTTTGGTATATACAGGTTGAGAGAAAGTGTGTAGTACTCGTAGGTATACATCTTGTTCTTTATGCTTTTTCTCCCAGTTATTTTTCTAGCGGCTACGACTCTTACTTTTTGTTTTATCTGGCTCATTTCTGTTTACACCTCTCTTTAACGAGAACTGAATCAGACCGAGATAAAATAAGCGTTTCTACTATAAAGCACCTAAGAGCTTATTCGACATATATCCCCGGCCTCAGCGGCAGGGCAAGATTCTTCTTACCGCCTAGGTTTGGAGCATTGGGATCGCTAGCGCTATAGACTTTGACGTTAACCTTCATTAATTTTGAGATGTACTCGGCAGCAGCAGTAGCTATGTGGAGCTCATCTACATCTTCTAGCTTTGTGTAAAACTCAATTAGTTCTTCAGGCGTGTTTATGGCTACATCATACATAGGCTTAACAAGTCGTGCAGATTCCTTCATGCTTATTTTTAGCTCCTCAGATAGCGTTCTTAGTATGCCGTCGAGCTTTAGGCCTGACCTATAGAGCTCTAGAACTCCGCTTCATAATGTCTTTGCTGATCCGTTGGGTGCAACATATATGACTATGCTGTTTATAGACTCTCTTTTCGTGGCTCTAGCAATGTTCCTAACGGCCTCGATGATGGTATCGGCATAACGTAGCACTAATAGGGCCTGGTAGTCTACTTCGCTAGGTATCTTAATTGTGTAGCACGAAGCTAGGCCTTCATTGAATGTCTTGCTCCAAATCTCCTCAGCTACGAACGGGGTATAGGCGCTTAGTAACGGAAGCCATATTTTTAGCGCGTCAATTAACAATTTATGCGGGGTCTCAGCAAGTTCCAGATATCTGTTGATCAACCCTCTTATGTCGTAGAACAAGATTATGCCCGCTTCCCTTAGCTTCACGTTATCTAAGAGCTGAACAGCTTTGCGTACTTTGTATACGAACTCATTCCAGAACAACCTATCTAGTGTATCCATTTCGTTTTTGAGCTTGTCTCTCTCCTGATATATTTTAATAGTAGTATCATGTATCGACATAAGGATTTGTGGATACTCGTTTCTACATAGCCTCTCCAGCATATCAAAGTCTATGTTCTCGTCTTGGTGAACCTCTGCATTCAAAGCTATGAGGAGCCTCACTATATCGGTCCCGAAATCTTCTATGATATTCTTTAAGGGAATCACATTTCGCAGTGATTTGCTCATCTTCTGTTGCTTGACCAAGACCCAACCATTGGCTATTATTCCTCTGGGGTGGAGCGCCGGCGGAAATACCGCAACATGGTTAAATACAAAGAAAGTGAGATGATTTGGTATGAGATCCTTACCGCTAACCCTGAAGTCTAGCGGATACCAGTACCAGAATTCTCGGCGGATATCTTCAAGAATTTCAACAGGTATGCGAAGAGCTTCTGAGACCTTTATGGGGTCTCCGCTTCCAAGCAGTACATAATCCCAAAACTCTTTGCTTAGCTTATCCGTGGATATACCGTACTTTCTTATCTTGTGGATAACGGTATAGAAAGCCATGTATATCGTTGAATCGCTGAGGCTCTCTATAATCCATCGGCTGTCCCAAGGCAGCGGAACACCTAGACCTCTGGTACGTGCACAAGCTCTTCTCTTCAGCCATTCTATCGTGGCTTCAAAGAGAGGTCTAGCCTCTTCTGGCACAATGATCATTTTGGCTAGCGCTTCTCTAGCAAGCTTTTTCCACTCTTCGTTACCGTAGTTTATGAACCACTGCTCCTTAAGAAGTTTAACAACGATTTCTGTTCCACACCTACAGTAAACAGGTTTGTTGATAATCTCATATACTATAGCTCCTAGACCTTGCGTTACTAGGTAAGTTTTAACGGCTTCTCTTGCATCTTCGACGCTCTTGCCGCTCACATGTTCTTCAACATATTTTCTAGCAGTATCATCTCTCATCGGCACGGTGAGATGGAGGTCCTTAACCATATAACCGCTCTGAAGCTCTAGAGAATAAACGTATCTTGTGGCTTCGTCGAGCTTCTCTCGTTCGTCTTGAGTTGCTATACTGAATTTATTTAGAGCTTCATAGGCATTTGCAACTCTGTAACCGTTAACCTCTATTATTACCCTAGGCTTTATCTCTCCGATATTTAGATTTAGAGAGCCTAGCTCTTTTAGCACCTGCTCTAGAGCTATTGCATCGTAGGGTGCATGAGCAGGGACGCTCATTACCAAGCCTGTAGCAAATGAATCGTCAACAAACCTCGCCGGGAGTATGGGAATCTCTTCACCTGTTAGCGGGTTCACAACGGGAGTGCCTATAAGATCTTTTCCATGTATTTTCTCGAGAATTGCAAACTCTATCTGATGCTTAAGTCTTTCAGCTGCTCTAGATCCTACAATCCATATGCTTCCATCGTTTAGTCTGATCTTGACGTACTCAGCCGATGGGTTTACCCAAATGTTTGTGACACCGAAGATGGTTTCAGGTCTGAGAGTTGCTGTTGGGTATATCACACCCTTAGAATCCTTAAAGTATATCGCTACAAACTCTCCTATATCTGGCTCAACATCGCCCTTAGTATCATGCATACCGACGGGCATTTCATGTAGCGGGCACCAGCCAACAGGATGGCTACCTCTTTCGATGTATCCTTTTTGGTATAGTTTGTCGAACTGCCAATGTATAAATGTTTTGAACTCAGGGTCTATGGTTGTAAACTCTCTTCTCCAGTCTATAGAAAGCCCATATAGCTTCATAACCTCCTTAGATACACTGTGAAAGTACCTAGCCATGTAAAGCGGGTCGGCCATTTTTTCTATTTCTTCCTGGGGGATCCTGTAAACCGTTGTAAATAACTCCATAAGATCGGGATCTTTATTGGCAACAGACTCTGCCATAGCTATGATAGGAGTTCCCGTGTAGTGAAACCCCATGGGGAACAAGACGTTGTAGCCCATAACCCTCTTGAACCTAGCAAGAATATCAGCTACGAGATACGTTCGCCCGTGTCCTATGTGAATCGGCCCGTTGGGGTACATGAAAGCTGCGGTAATGAAGAACTTTGGTTTTTGAGGATTGGGATCGGCTTCATAGGCGTGATTTTCGAAGATTATCTTACTCCATTTTTCTGCTAGGGCAACAAAGTACTTGTTTATGTTACTGCTCATGATAAGGCACCTGCGTAGATGTTACATGTCTAAGCCAAGTAACGTAATAAATAAGTATTTTAGCTAATAACATGTTTAGCCCTGCATCGACTTTCGGAATACCACTTTCATGGTAAACGTATACCACATGTATAGCATACCTACGGTGGCTATTGCGAGAACCACCATACGGCCGACATCGACTTGCATTGGTACCAGGCTCACGATGTAAACTACGAATAGTATAGATAGCATCAATAGCAGTATGTATAGCAACATCTTTACAAATGTTGAAATTAAGCCCCTGATGTCGGTACACCTACTCATGATGCCCGACACCCTTGGCAAGACTGCAGGCATCCGACTATATTTGGTATTGCTACTGTTGGTAAAGTGTTAGAAAAAGCTTTAATCTCTTCTGCTACAGAAATAGCTGGTTGAATGATGTACTTGGCCGATGCAGATAGGCTTTTAGATGAAGATAATGGTAGCCTCTGATATGGGATGAGGATACTTGCCCCCTACAGAATCGATGAAGAAATTATCGCGATCCGACCACATGTTACAGGACTTCGCCAGCTTTCTATACATTCAAGGAGTTTTAAGCAACGCAGAAGACTTCTCACTAGTTAACCCCCTGCCTTATGCTTCTATAATACCTGTACTAGATGCCAACGTTGGCATCATAAACTACTATAATTGTCTTCCCACAAGCGTTTGCTATCTTCTTCAGTCAGTGCGCGCGGAAGCATCCTATAGCTTTAACTACGGTGAAACCTCGGTAGTTTTCAAAAATAAGACTATTTGTGCGCCAGGTGCAGGAAGTATACATGTACTAGATCTACACGATATCCATGCTGAATTCTATATAAAGAAAGACGTCGGAAGGATCAAAATCTTGGATGCTTCGCTAACATGTAAAAGCGTGGCACCTGATAGTAGAAGTGAGGAATTGAAAGGTATTTATGCCATGTCTGTATATTCTAGTACAACGAACAGGATTGTGTTCTCGTTAGCTTCAGAAGAACCCGTTGTTCTAGATTTTTCTGGAAAATCCAAAATTAACTTGTACGTGCCAAAATCACGATTGTTAATAGTATCGTCTAAACCTAGCACAAAGCTGTTTAGAGACGTGGCGACATACTCATGGGTAGCCAAGGTTAAAGGAGGGATCAAAAACACACAGGCACTTATAGAGGTTCTGGATCCCATAACCTTGGCCTTTCCAACACTATTTAGTGATGGCTGTGTGTTGCTAGAGCTACGGAATCCAGAGAAACTAGACTACAACGCATTGATCAAAGTGTATGGGTATATAGACGAGCTTACTATTGATGAAGCTACAAGCTATAAGCCTAGGAGATCCATTCTGCGGTTAGCGTTGCCAGCTCATGGTGTGGCGAAAATAAAACTCTGTATATCCACGTACCTACCTAGGCGCTCCGATATTGTTCGGAGAATTAAATCGGCTGAGCAAGTTTTTTGATTGCTCGAAGTAGCTGTACTTCGTATGGCAATCCTACGAATACTACCCTATTGTTCACTGCAATAGTGGGAACAGTAGTTACGGCGTATTTGTCTGCTATGTCGGGGTTTTCGTATGCTTCAATGATCCTTGCTTCGATGTTGCCTTTGCCATACACCTTGCTTACATATGCGAACATGTTGGCCAGCAGAGCTGCATATGGGCAATATGGGCAGGGCGGTGTTACAACAACATCTATAATGGCTTTGCCCTCTAAAGACGCTAGTTCTTTAACTGTTTCCTCCGAAAGACCGTGCTCGCCATTACTTATTCTTATCAGTGTTTCTATGAATCCCTTTAGCTCTTCGCCAGCGGGCATACCCAGGTATTTTATGGCGCCATCTAGCAGTAGTATCACAGGAACTCTGTTAACATTGTATTTTTTGGCTAGATCCCAGCTACTTGCTATATCGTGTATTACCAGCTCTATAGCAGGTTTTTCTCCTATTAGTGGGCTACTGTCAGCAATGATCTTAGCAAGCTTTACCGTATCTTCGCACGAAAAGCACTCAAGCCTATCCTTGGAGACAAAGAGTATTACGGTAACGCTGTTTACCATATCACTTAGGGCTTGCTTTATCGCTTCTATATCCTCCTTAGTGAGATTGAGCTTAAACATCTCTTCTATGTAGGGAGGTATTGCATACTCTTTCAAATATACCACCTTATTGGCGTGCCTACACAGTCACTTACCTAAATATCTATAAGGTTTTTGCAACTTAAATAGGATGCAACCCACTCCATAGAGAGTCACATAGGCCGTCCTTATTTGGGCTGGGTCTTTGGTATATATACTCCGGCTCGTAATCTCTGATTTCTGGGCTTAGGCTATGGATAAAGTACTAATTGTAGGACTAGGAGAGGTAGGATCAGCTATATACAGAATATTCAAGGCTTGTGGGACATACAAGGTCTACGGCTATGATGTTGATAGCAGCAAAACAATCGATGCTATGGAGAGCATAGAAAGACCTATTGACTACCTCCATATAACAATACCATATACAGCGAGTTTTACTGACATAGTTAAGGAGTATGTCAGCATGTTTAGCCCTAGGGTAGTATTCATACACTCAACAGTAGCCATAGGTACTTCGCGTGCTATACACAGGGTAACGGGAATAACCACGGCCTTTAGTCCTGTTAGAGGCAAGCACCCTGATATGACTAGGCATCTATTGTTCTGGCCCAAATGGGTTTCGGCATTACCCCATGAGAAAGTCGAGGAGTGTGCTAAGCATCTTGAACTAGCAGGGTTTAGAGTTAGGGTACATCGGGGGGCTCCGGAATCTCTCGAGCTAGCAAAGTTGTGGGAGACGGTTTACAGAGCCATAATGATAGCCTCGTGGCAGGAGCTTCACCGGATCGCTAGAAAGTTTGGGGCCGATATCGAGACTGTTGCGGAGTTCGTTGGCGAGGTTCACAGTGTGCTTCGGGATAGACCTATATACTTTCCTGGATATATTGGAGGACACTGTCTTATACCAAACGCCAAGATCCTCATTAGTCAGTACCCCTCGAAGCTGTTCGAATTTGTGCTTGAATCAAACGATAAGAGGTTGGAGGAACTAAAAGACGAAAACACGAGAAGTGATGTAGAGCGGTTGAAAAAATTGGTTGCTAAGTTTGTGAATATAGACTACTATGGGGGTAAAATAGACTAGGCGCTTTCCTCACCGGCTTTCTTAAGAACTTTTGTTAATGTTGTTAATAGTTCCATTGGTATGACTATCTTAGTAGAAGGACTTTCGGCCATAGCCTTCAGAACATCCGAGATACTGGAGCAGTAGCGCATTGGGGCCAAGCTTGCTAGCGGCCTCCTGTATAAGCTCCAACGCTCTGGCCCTGCCTTCAGCAACAAGTACATTATACTGCTTTTCTCCTTCGCCTTTCTTTATCATTGCCTCTCTTTGACCTTCCGCCTCTAGTATTGCAGCCGATCTCTTACCCTCTGCCTCGGCTATCATGGCTCTTCTAGTTCTCTCAGCAGCCATCTGCTTGATCATCGCCTCTTGGACGTCTCTTGGAGGCCTTATTTCCTTAATCTCTACTGATGTGACTTTTATGCCCCACCTGTCGGTTACTTCGTCAAGCCTGGATCTGAGAACAGAGTTTATGTATTCCCTCTTGGCTAGAACGTCGTCGAGCAGCATGTCGCCGATGATGGCCCTTAGCGTTGTCACGGCAATGCCTGTGGCAGCTGTAACATAGTTCTGGACAGCGGTGACGGCTTTAATAGGGTCAAATATCTTCATATAGACTAGCAAATCTATATCAACGGGCGCATTATCTTTGGTTATGCATGTCTGTGGCGGTATATCTATAACAAACTCTCTTAGGTCTATTTCTATACCTTTGTCTATTATTGGTATTAAGAATACAAGACCAGGACCCTTGATGCCGATTAATCTGCCAATCCTGAATATGACAAGCCGCTTGTACTCGGGTATTACCTTTAGATACGACTTCACTATAGCTACTATAATCGCAACTAATACTATTATTACTCCAATATTAACAGGGTCGACCAAAACGGTGCACCTCCAAACATCTAAAGGCTCAAGCTCTATATAAACAACTATGGCATCGTAATGCATCTTACTTTTGACCTTCTTCCTGATCCTCTACCCGTTCAACATAGAGCTTTAGACCATCAATACGGACAACCCTGACTTTTGACCCAGCTGGTATAGAACCCTTAACAGAGTAGGCAGTCCAGTCCTCTCCAACAATGTGTACAACGCCTGCTTCGGTTTCGTGTATCTCTGTTTTTGCTATACCTATTGATGATAGAATTCGCTGCTCCAACGAGATTCTTTTTCTATGTAGAGTCTCAAGGGCCTTAAAAGCTATGAAGCCTACAAAGCCTGCTAGAAAAACGGCACTACCAATAATAGCGTAGACGGGCTCTGTCAATAGCCCTGGTGGTGTGATGTAGATCTGGTAGCCAAGGCCTATGGCTAGTAGTACTATCCCGGATAAGCCGAAGACGCCAAAGCCAGGGTTATACATTTCTATTGCTAGAAGCACTAACCCTGACAGCATTAGTGTTAGCGCGAAAATGTTGGGCGTTATCAGGTTCATACCATAGAGTGCTAGAATTATGAGGAGCACACCAGCTATAGCAAATCCCTGAAAACCCGTTGTAAAAATCTCTACAAGTATCAGCATAGCGCCCACCGAAAGCAAAAGCTCGGAGACGACAGGAAGAGATATTAGAGATACAAACCCATCCCACAGACCTGGCTCTATTGTTTTAACGACTTTAATGCCCAAAATATTTTCGAGATCCTCGATTTTTTCGGCTTTCGAGGCAAAGCCCAGTCTTATAGCTTCTTCGGCTGTAAGAGTCCTTCCTTCCCTTACCATGGACTCGGCTATGCTTATCAGCGTCCCGTTGTTGCCATAGAGTCTCTCAGCTAATGCTCTGAATCTTGAAGCAACATACTCTACAACCTTAGGCTCGCTGGGTATCGGAATGGCGTCTCCGATGACAGATCCAGTACCCATGTATATATGGTTACATGCGAGAGAAATCATGGCAGCGGCAGACACTGCGTAAGCACCTGGAGGAATCCACGTATAGCATTCAATGTTGTTTTCAATGATTTTAGACACTATTTCGTCTGCAACAGATAGGTAGCCACCGTAGCTATTGATCTTTAGTATTATCACAGTATCGTCAGAAGCTTCAGCCATTACCCTATCCCAAAAATGAAGCGCACCAGCATCGATGTTCATATTAAGATCAGCGACTATGGCTTCTCTACCCGTATTTGATAATAGTACGCTGGGAGCAATATCTAGCGCTATAGATAGCAAGATCAAGGATACTGCGATCATAAGCCTGGTATTCATCGCGTATCAGCCGTTATACCGTAACTTTACTGTAGACAAACTACCGTACTATATAAAGAGTATGCAGAAGTGATTTATAGCTATATGGTGCTAGGGGCCCCTTTGAAGCTACGTTGGCATATCCCAGCTGTTACGTGTGTGACGATGCCCGGATATAATATTGTGTGTAAGTATCAGTGTTTACACCAGTCATCACTTATCAGACCCGGGTTCACTACATCATTCATAGGTGCACTCTCAAACAGTATAGCGGTATACCGTTGTGTAAGTATTGTAACAACAAACTTGTTTATAGAGGTTAATTAAAATCGTGCAACAGCTCTAGATCTTGAAAACAGCGCCAGTATTTGACGATGTTACGAGGCTCGAGTACCTTTTTAGGTATCCCCTAAGGGGTTTCTCCTTTGGTTTCCACGTCCTGATGCGCTCCTTTAACTCTTGGTCGTCTACCAGCAGGTCTAGTCTCTTTGCTCTAAGGTCTATCCTTATCACATCTCCATTCCTTACCACGGCGATAGGCCCGCCCTCGGCAGCCTCTGGAGATACATGCCCTACGCATATACCACGCGTTGCACCCGAAAACCTTCCATCAGTGATTAGTGCGACCTCTCTATCGAGACCCATACCAGCTAGCGCAGCGGTTGCTGTTAGCATCTCTCTCATCCCTGGACCGCCCTTAGGACCCTCGTATCTTATTACAATAACATCTCCTTTGTTGACTCCTTTGTTTAGTATAAACTCAACGGCTTCCTCCTCGGAGTCAAAGACCTTTGCGGTGCCTTCGAAGTAGTATAGTCCTTCCGCTATTGCCGAGACCTTGATCACGGCACCATGAGGAGCTAGGGTGCCTTTTAGTATTATTATCCCTCCCTTATGCTGTATGGGGTTCTCGATGGGCCTTATAACATCTCTTCGCAGAACCTGGGCCTTATCTATTATCTCCCCGACAGTTTGTAGAGAGACTGTCAGTCTATTCCTGTGTATAAGTCCCTTCCTATCTAGCTCTTTCATAATTGCTGGAACTCCTCCAGCCTCGTGGAGATCCTGGACGTGGTAGGGACCGGAGGGGCTCAGTTTCGCAAGAACAGGAGTTTTTTCGCTTATATAATCAAAATCTTCTAACGTTAGGTCAACACCGCATTCGCGGGCTATAGCCATAAGATGTAGAATAGTGTTAGTAGAACCACCCAGGGCCATGTCTACAGCTATAGCGTCTAAGAAAGCTTCGCGCGTCAGTATGTCTCTAGGCTTTATGTCTCTCCTGACAAGCTCCATCACCATCATGCCGACTTTCTTCGCCATTCTAATTCTATAAGCAGAGACAGCGGGAGCCGTGCCATTACCTGGCAGGGCGATGCCTAGGACCTCCGCTAGAACGTTCATAGTGTTGGCAGTAAACATACCGGCACACGAGCCTGCCCCCGGACAAGCGAGAGTCTCTATTTCTTTTAGCTCTTCTGCTGATAGCTTGCCACTCTTAACAGCACCCACCGCTTCGAACACGTCGTGAAGGTCTATGTCTCTCCCCCGGTACCTGCCAGCGAGCATGGGTCCACCCGATATGAATATTGCGGGGATGTTAACCCTTGCCATGGCCATCAGCATGCCGGGCACTATCTTATCGCAGGAGCCTATCAGCACAAGACCGTCGAACTGATACGCCATAGCCATGGCCTCTATGGTATCAGCTATGAGCTCTCTTGACGGTAGCGAGTACTTCATCCCTTCGTGTCCCATGGCTATACCGTCGCATATCCCTATGGTATTGAACTCTAGTGGGGTTCCCCCGGCCATTCTTATGCCGGCTTTGACGGCTTCTGCTATCTGGTTTAGATGCTTATGGCCTGGTATAACCTCGTTCCAGGAGTTAGCTATGCCTATGATGGGCCTGTCTATCTCTTCATCGATTAGCCCCAAAGCCTTCAAAAGCGATCGGTGAGGAGACCTCTCAATACCTCGTTTTATTGCATCACTTCTCATGGTTTAAGACCCCTAGCATAGGTAGTGATGAAATATTTAAAATGTTTTGGTTCTGGCTGTTAAATAGATCGGGTCTAAGCCTAGCCATGGTCAAGAAGTAATCGAGCGAATCGAGCACCCCCCTTGCAACCGCTTCGAAAACGTTTATTGAAACGCCTTGGCAGCTCCATCTGTATCCGTTATAGCTAGCTTCTATCGTTGCTCTAAACATGTTGTTGTAGAGCTTTTCAATGTTCACTTTTGTAATCCTTATCTTAGCTATTTCGGTGTTAAGCCTTGACGCAGCTTCTATGAACGCCCTTACCATGGACTCGACAGCATCGATTGTTATGGACTTGGCGCTCGCCCCTCCTAGATCAACCACTGCCACAGACAACCCGCTCGAGTCAACAAAAACACGCCAGTTATAGGATGTAGCCAAGTTACTGCTATGACCAAGCTCTCTTAGAACTACAAGCAGTGCCGAGGCCGGGGCTGTGTCAAAGCTATAGCCGTTATGTTCGAGCTCTTTTATTTTGGCCAGCGCCGATCTGATCCTAGGATCCTTCTTGTCGATGTTTATGTTAAGTTCCTTTAGATGAGCCACGATAGACGATGAGCCTGATAAGTCGGATAGAACAAATTTTCTTGTGTTGCCAACGAGCTCTGGGTCTATGTGCTCGTAGGTTTTCGGATTCTTTAAAACAGCATCAACATGAACCCCCGCCTTATGCGCAAAGGCGTTGTCACCTACGTATGGTTGGTACGGGTTTGGCTTAATCTTCAAGACCTCATAAACCCTCTTAGAAACCTCTTTGAGCATTTTCAAACCATTGGGGTTTCTTAGAACGTTGAACCCCATCTTGTACTTAAGCGTTGGCAATATCTGGACAAGGTCGGCATTACCCGTCCTCTCGCCAATGCCGTTGATCGTGCCTTGGACATGCCTAGCCCCTGCAGCCACTCCCATCAAGCTATTGGCCACGGCACACCCTATGTCGTTATGCATGTGGACTCCGATAACAGTATTGAACCTAGACACTACATACTTCGTGATCTCAAAGACCTCTAGAGGTGTTGTACCGCCGTTTGTATCACATAAAACTACACAATGTGCTCTGGCTTCCACAGCAGTTTTTACTACATCTAGCGCATAGTCTGGGTCTTCCTTGAAACCCTGGTAAAAATGTTCAGCATCAAATATCACCTCTATACCATGGCTTCGGAGATAGCTTAAGGTATCGTATATCATGTCTATGTTCTCTTCCTTGGTTACGCGGAGAACCTCGCTAACGTGCAGACTCCAAGATTTTCCAAAGATTATAGCTACATCGACATCGGCCTTGATTATGGCATTGACATTCTCGTCCTCATGGACTTTCGCATCTTTTTTCCTCGTACTTCCAAAGGCTCCTATCTTAGAATGGGAAAGACCGTAGCGTTTTATGATTCGGAAGAACTCGGAGTCTTTAGGGTTTGAAGCGGGCCACCCAGCTTCTATATAGTCAACGCCTAGCTCGTCAAGCAGTAAGGCTATCTTTATCTTGTCTTCAAGGCTTAGTGATATCCCGGTTGTCTGAGCACCGTCTCTAAGTGTTGTATCAAGCACCTCTATGGATTTCTAGACCACCTACCACCTTAGCGCCACCGGTAGAAGGTCTTTCATGTACAGGCTTAAAAAGTTTGTTCAGATACAAAAAGTTGTTACAGTATAAAGAGGTTTTAACACCGTAGTTTGGGACCTGAGTCGAGCATCATTTTTTGAAAATGAATTCTTCCCTAAGCCATTTTCCAACAGTCTCTATGGTGCTCTTCTCCAGCTCGCTGAGAACTCTCTTGACTGTGGGCATGCCATTGCGATATTCCTCGAGCCACTCCTTGGCGAACGAGCCATCTCTTATTCTTTCGAGTACTTTCTTCATAGTGTTCTTGACGTTCTGGTCTATGATGAGCTTTCCTACGGTGATGCCCCCATATTTAGCGGTATCAGAAACAGCTTTTAGCATTCCAACGAGCCCGCCCTCGTATATTAGGTCAACTATCAGCTTGAGCTCGTTAACTGTCTCGAAGTATGCTACCTCGGGCTGGTACCCTGCTTCAACAAGGGTTTGGAAAGACGCCTTTATAAGCTCCATTATACCGCCAACTAGAATGACTTGTTCTCCGAACAGATCGGTCTCGGTCTCTTCTTGGAACGTAGTCTCTATAACACCTATGCGAGTGGTTCCTATACCCTTAGCTATAGCTAGAGCTTTTTGTAGGGCCTTTCCTGAAACATCTTGATATACTGCCACTAGCGCAGGAACTCCACTACCATTTTCGAAGGTTCTTCGGACAATGGGTCCCGGTGCCTTAGGGGCCACCATGTATACATCAGATGTTGGTGGAGGTACTATTAGCTTGTAGTGGATGTTAAACCCGTGGGCAAACACCATGTCAGCGCCTTTCTTCATGTAGGGTTCGATGCTCTTCCTCCACAGATCCGGCTGTACCATGTCTGGAACTAGAAATACTATAGCATCGGCCAAAGACACGGCATCTTTAACAAACATGGGCTTGAACCCATCTTGTTCAGCTAGACACCAGCTTTTTCCCTGATATTCAAGCCCTACTACGACATTTAGTCCAGAGTCTCTTAGATTAAGTGCCCAGGCTCTTCCCTGGCTTCCGTAGCCTATTATAGCTATGGTTTTGTCTTTCATAATGTCTAGCGAAACATCTGGGTCACGGTATATCTTGGCCATACTTTTTCCCCCAGCTGTAGACAATTGAGCGGGAATAAATAGGTATGTACAGTATAAACAAGTTTCCAATCGTTCTATCATTGTTGGGGTTATGTTGCGAGGAACCCGAGTCGCTCTGCTCGATGTTTATAAACTCTACTTTGAACTCGTTAAAAAACTTCAACCCTTTCTACACCCACGGTCTTGCTCAGGTTTAGAATAGCCTGGTTAAGATTTGGATGATCTTTTGCCAACAAGTATATCTCGTAAAGACCTTCATCGTTAATTCTCCTGCAGTACATCCAGTCTATATCTATCAGTAGCTTTCTTAACGACGCCACTATCCGCTCTATGTAGCTGGCGTCGTTGTAGTATCCCAATACTTTAACTAGCTTTCCTTGGGTCACGCAGGATCATCTCTTTTAAGCTGGCTCCGGGTGGTAGCGTTGGTAAAGCGAGCTCATCTTCGGCTACTGGGACTCTTATCACGGCCGGGGCATCTTCTTTGATAGCTTTTTTGACGTAGGTAGCCAGATCCTCATATGATTGGGCGTCGAAGCCTATTGCTCCAAACGATTCAGCCAACTTTATGAAATTCGTATTATAGCCTAGCTCAACAGCTATTATTCTGCTACCAAAGAATAGATCTTGTACTTGTCTCACGAGGCCTAAAACCCTATTATCGAATACCACCACGGTCACGGGTATGTTTTCTTCTACTGCTGTTGCAAGGTTGTTTGCAGTCATAAGGAACGAGCCATCTCCATCGAGATCGACGACAACATCGCTGGGTCTAGCCAGCTTGGCTCCTAGGGCGGCTGGAAAACCAAAACCCATGGTCCCCATACCTCCGGATGATATGAATGTACGCGGCTTAAGAACATCCCAGAAGATGCCTGACCACATTTGATGGGATCCCACACCTGTTGTAACTATAGTATTTGTAGGGAGTATTTCACGTAAGGTTTTGAGCACTCGCCAGGGTTTCAGTCCTTTGCCATCATCGTCATTGTAGTAAAACCTCGAGTAATAGTCCCTAAATTCCATAACCCTCTTGACCCATTCGCTATGTACATTCTTAAGGCCTACAGCCTCAAGAGCTTTGGTAAGCTCGTTGAGTGCTATTTTGGCATCTGCCGAAATACCTACATCTATTTTTACTGGGGCTCTCTCGATATCGGTGGGGTCTATGTTTATCATTATCATTTTCTTTCCTTCAGCATCTTTTGGTGATGTTATCGTTCTATCACTAAGCCTAGCACCCACGACGAGAACCACGTCAGATTCCATAAACGCGTGGTTTGCTTCGGCACGCCCGTAGTAGCCCATCATACCAAGGTATAGGGGGTGGTTGTGTGGTATAGCAGCTTTACCCAGAAACGTTGAGACCATAGGTGCTATGAGTAGCTCTGATAAACGAAGCAATTCCTCTGTGGCGTTACTCCACATCACACCCGCACCAACAAGTATCAAGGGTTTTTCAGCATTGATCAAAAGCTCGGCAGCCTTCTTAATTAGAGTAGGGTCTGGTGTAATCGAGAACTCCCTATAGCCCTTAACCATAGGCTTGTCTGGAAGCTTTACACTGTTCAAGGGCTTTACCCATAAGTCCCGGGGAACGTCTATTACAACAGGACCGGGCCTTCCCGTTAAAGCAATGTGAAAAGCGTTCTTAACCCACAATGGTATCTCATCTGCACTGCTGAGCCTTATGACAAACTTTGATATGTTCTGCATAACACCGACAATATCAGCTTCCTGAAAGGCCATCTTACCCATAGATGAGGTGGGTACTTGTCCTGTTATCGCGATAACGGGCGAACTATCCCAGTAGGCGGTGGCTATCCCTGTGACCAGGTTGAGAGCTCCAGGGCCCGACGTGGCGGTGCAAACACCAGGGAAGCCAGAGGCTCTAGCATATCCATCAGCAGCATGCGCGGCAGCCTGTTCATGTCTTACAAGCACAAGTCTTACTGTTCCATCCTTAACATGGTCGTAAAGTGCATCATAGAACTTCATATTTGATAGGCCTGGTATACCAAATATAACCCTAACTCCCTCCTTAATCAGGGCTCTCGCCATAGCCTCAGCTCCTAACATCCATAACTCACCACATCAGAATTGTACACAGCACCTTCTGGTATTCCATTTATTTCATAATATGGACGCTTGTTTACGTATGCACGAGCTTTCATGGTAGTGCTTTGTTTTGTTAACATACTTGGAGTTCCATCACCATCACCTAGACATAGGGTGAACCAGTAGGTAGTTCTGGATTCAAGGGGTTTTTAAATCTTTATTCAGATTAATATAGTATATACACGTTTTAATAAGACTATGACTAGATTTTAATGTGTTAAAACAGAATCAACTTCTATTAACACTTATATACCTGTGCCTACACTTAGGAAGCCTTCGGGATCCTTATTGCTTGGAGCTTAAATATATTGAACAAAACCCTAGGGAAAAAGGTCAGAATACTTGACACTACGCTAAGAGACGGAGAGCAAATGCCTGGTGTTGACCTAAGCGTTGGCCAAAAACTTGAGATAGCACTAGCATTAGACGATCTAGGTGTAGATTCTATAGAGGCAGGGTTTCCAATAACAAGCCAGGGCGAGTTTGAAGCCGTAAAACTGATATCAAAAAATGTAACGAACGCAGAAGTTGTGGGCTTAGCACGTGCAGTTAAAGAGGATATAGACAGAGCTATCGATGCTGATGTTGATGCCGTCCACACGTTCATTGCCACATCCGATATACACATGAAGTACAAGCTGAGGATGTCACCTGAACAGGTTGTAGAGAGAGCGGTAGCGGCTGTGGAGTATGCGAAGTCGCATGGTGTTGTTGTGGAGTTTAGTGCTGAAGACGCTACTAGGTCAAAGCCCGAATTCTTGGTAAGGGTGTTCCAGAGTGTTGTTGATGCGGGTGCCGATAGACTAGATATAGCCGATACTGTAGGTGTTGCGTACCCAAGCTACATAGCCGCGTTGGTATCGTATATCAAAAGCAATGTAAAAGGGAGCTACGTTGTGAGTGTTCACTGTCACAATGACTTTGGAATGGCTGTAGCCAATAGCGTAAGTGCTGTAGAGGCTGGGGCAGACCAAGTTCATGTAACGGTTCTAGGTGTTGGTGAAAGAGCTGGCAATGCTGCATTAGAAGAAGTCGCATCATCTTTAAGATTTCTGCTGGGGTGCGAAGTTGGGCTAAGGTTTGAGAAGATACGTAGGGTTGCAGAGCTTGTCTCGAAACATTTCGGAGTACCAATACTGCCAAACAAAGCAATCGTGGGGCAGAACGCCTTTGCCCACGAATCGGGGATCCACGTCCATGGCGTACTAAGCCATCCGCTAACCTACGAACCTATCGACCCCTCTGTAGTCGGTGCTGAGAGGCTCATAGTCGTTGGAAAACACAGCGGCAGACATGCAGTCGAATATGTGATGAAGCAGCTGGGCTTCGAGCCTAAGGAGGACGTGGTTCTCAGGGTTCTATCAAGGGTTAAAGATCTTGGTGATAGAGGCATTAAAATAGATAGGCAAACTCTTGAGAAGATAGTCGAAGAAGCCGCAAAAGGTGTGCTTTGATGTTCCGTGTAGCAGTAATAGAGGGAGATGGCATAGGGCCGGAAATAACATCGGCTGCGCTAAAGATTTTAGAAAAAGTTGTAAAGCGGTATGGACTCCAACTCGAGCTTGTCAAGGTGGAAGCTGGTGATATAGCTTTTTCAAAATATGGTACAGCGCTACCTGAAAACTCGTGGAACATAGTGAAGTCCTCGGACGCTATACTCAAGGGTCCTGTGGGAGAAACAGCTGGCGAGGTTGTTGTAAAGATCAGGAGGGGGCTCGATCTTTATGCCAACATTAGGCCCGCCAAGGCCTTGCCGAGGGTTAAGGCCCTGAGGAGCGATATAGATCTCGTCATAGTTCGTGAGAATACTGAGGACGTCTATCTACGGGCGGAATACATGGTTACACACGATGTTGCTGTTGCACTTAGAGTTATAAGTAGGCGGGCTAGTGAAAGAATAGCCCGTGTTGCGTTCGAGCTCGCCAAGTCGAGGAGGAAAAAAGTTACGGTAGTGCATAAGGCCAACGTTCTAACGGTAAGCGATGGGCTCTTCAGAGAAGCTGTATATGAAGTTAGCAAGAGATACGGGGATGTGGCTGTAGACGAAATGTATATTGATGCAGCGGTCATGGACCTCGTTAGAAGGCCCGATAAATTCGATGTTATAGTCACGACCAATTTGTTTGGCGATATACTAAGCGACTTGGCAGCGTATGTCGCCGGTAGTATAGGTCTTGCAGCTTCTGCTAACATAGGAGATGAAAAGGCTATGTTTGAACCTGTACATGGTGCGGCTTTCGATATAGCTGGCAAGGGTATAGCCAACCCGGTGTCCATGATAATGTGTGTCTCGTGGATGTTGAAGTGGCTTGGCGAGAAACACGGCATACGAAGCTATCTAGAGGCAGGCAATGTTATAGAGGAGGCAGTCATAGGGGTGCTCAGCGACGGCATAGTCTTAACACCGGACTTGGGTGGTAATGCAAAAACAGATGAGTTTGCAGAGGCCGTTATTGCCAAAATTGGTTTTTAGATCTAGAGCTCGGCAAGTCTTCTATAAAAACATGTTCTATTTCCGGTATGGCATATAGGACCAAGAGGTTTAACCATTACTAGGACAGAGTCGGCGTCACAGTCTACCTTGAGATCTACGACATGCTGGTAGTTACCGCTAGTCTCGCCTTTAAGCCACAACTTTCTGCGTGTCAAAGACCATAGGTGTAGTAGGCCCGTCTCAAGCGTTTTTCTCAAGGCCTCGGCGTTCATATGGCCTACCATAAGAACTTCTTTGGTTTCGCAGTCTTGTACCACGGCTATTACCGTATTCTGTTCGTATCTAAACCTAAGTTTGCTGAGGATATCGTCAATCATATTTAGTGAGCATCTCAACCTTTTACCCACCTAGCCAATGTATTTAGTAACGTTAGACCAGTATGCCCACTTTTTTCTGGATGAAACTGAACACCTACGATATTTGTTGTGGCCATGCCAGCAGGTATTAGTACGCCGTATAGGCTAACTAGGCATATATTGTCAAAATGTCTAGGGTATACCATGTAGCTATGCATGAAGTATGTGTAGCTCTTATCGATAGCTTCGAATAGTGTACATAGGCCAGATCTGTTTATCATATACACTTTGTTCCAGCCCATGTGTGGTAGCTTGTTCTTTGTAGGAATTCTATCTACGTAGCCGTCTAGCAGTCCTAGACCCCTTGTGTAGCCGTGCTCCAAACTATATTCGAATAGCAACTGCATACCAAGGCATATACCAAGAGTCATCACGCCGCTCTTTATAGTATCCCGCAACACATCACCATAAACGTCTAGGTACCTTCTTGCAGCAGCAGAAGAGCCTACTCCTGGCAGAACCAGTAAGTCGCAGTCAGACCTTGGAATTTTTTCTATACTAGTCTCAAAACCTGCTCTCCTCAATGACGATACGAGGCTGTGGAGATTGCCTACACCGTAATTGATTATGAATGCTCTCATTTCATTCTCCTCCTAAGCTCTTTTTCGACATCGTCTAGCGTTACCCCCTTCAGCGCCATGAGCACAAGTAGATGGTATAGAGCATCAGCTATTTCGCTGACGAGCCTATCTTTAGACTCGGCTATAGCAGCTATTATCACCTCTAGAGATTCTTCTCCGAATTTGCGGGCTACGTAAGCAGCTCCTTTAGATGCCAGCTGAGCTGTGTAGCTACCCTGTGGGCGGCGCTCTATTCTATCCATGATAATTTTATACAGTTCGCTTAACACGCCCTCCATACCTGGTCTCCACGCTTTGGCTATGAGCTTCAAAGCCTTCGTACCTGGCGAGGGTTAGAACAGCCTCTAAAACTTTGTCGTCAATGTTGGCACTGTCAAATATCACGGAAACGGGCTTTAGAAAGTCGTAGATGCTTAGCGCACCTCTTGACCTGGCCCACCTATTAGTGGGCAGTATGTGGTTAGGTCCTACGTAGTCTATCAACGTCGGCGGCTCTGTGCCAACAGAAATGGCGCCAGCGTTGACTATTCTTCCTATGTATTTTTGCGGGTTTGATACGTGTAGCGATAGATGTTCTGGCGCTAACTCGTTAGCGATATTAACAGCGCTATCAATGCTATCTACCTTAACGATATAGAAGTCGTGCGAGACATCCTTTTCGAGAATAGTAGCAACTTCAGATGCTATTCTATCGGAGTTGGTCAGCAAAACAACAAATGTTCCCTTTCCGTGCTCAGCCTGGGCCATCATATCGAGAGCTACAAACTCAGCATTAGAACTTTCATCTGCTATGACCACGAGTTCTGTAGGCCCCTCTATACCGTCGATAGAGACAACGTTTTGTACAGCAAATTTCGCTGCCTGTACATAGATATTACCTGGACCCACTATCTTATCTACTTTTTTAACGCTTTCCGTACCGTAGGCTAGTGCAGCTATTGCCTGAGCCCCTCCAACGTTATATACTTCCTCTACTTCAAGAAGTTGGGCGGTGTACGCAACTATGGGGTTGACGCACGCGGACGTCATTGGCGGGGATGCTACGTATATTTTCTTCACACCGGCTATTTTAGCAGGGACTCCCGCCATTAGAAGTGTTGAGGGGTAGGTTTTTTTGCCACCTGGTACGTATACACCTACACTGTATATGCTTCTCCATAGATACCCCATGTTTATGCCTCCAACATTTACGATCACGTCTTTTGGAAGCGTATTCTTGTGGAACTCGTAGAGGACGTCAAACAGCTTTTCTACCGCTTTAGCTACACGAGAATCAACATCCTTGCAGCACTCTCTCAGAGCATCTCTGTCCAGGGCAATTCTCTCGAGGTTAATTCCATCAAATTTTAGCGTCAACTCCCTTAGAGCAGCGTCGCCACGGCTCTTAACGAGGTCTATTATATTGATGACGTCGTTAAGTACTTTTTCTATTTCAATAGGTCTTGATGGTGGAAGCCCCCGGTAGACGGTCATATCCTCACCTCAATACCTAGAGCCTTGAGGTATTTTTTGAGGTCGGCTATCCGTATAAGACCATCGTGGAAAACCCCTGCTGCTAACGCTGCATCAGCTTTTGCATAGGTAAACACCTCATAAAAATGTTCTATGGAACCTGCCCCACCACTTGCAATAACAGGTACAGTGACAGCCTCGGCAACAGCCCTGGTTAGATCGAGGTCGTATCCAAGCCTTGTACCATCTCTGTCTATGCTTGTAAGCAAAATCTCTCCAGCACCCAGATCCACGACCTTTCTAGCCCATTCTATAGCATTCAAACCCGTTTCGCGAGTTCCAGAATACGTATAGACGATGTATTTATCTCCAACCTTTTTAGCGTCAATAGCCACTACTATACACTGGGAACCAAATTCTTCTGAGGCCGTAGATATTAGGCTTGGTGTATTGACAGCAGCAGTGTTTATGCTGACCTTATCGGCGCCAGCCGATAGCAATAACGATATATACTCTATATCCCTTACACCTCCACCGACGGTCAGAGGAATAGTAAGAACGCTAGCCACATCCCTAACAACGCTCAGCATGGTCCCCCTGTTCTCTATGCTAGCCGTAATATCGAGCAAAACCAGCTCGTCGGCCCCCTCTTCTTCGTATTTAGCGGCAAGCTCTGCGGGATCTCCCTTGTCTTTGAGGTCAGCAAACCTGACGCCCTTTACAACTTTTCCATGCTTTACATCGAGGCACGGGATAATCCTCTTGGCGAGCATATCATATGACACCCTTTGTACTTCTAACCTCGTTGCAAACAATGCGCGTAGCTTCATGAAGCGTTATTCCGAGGGCTTTGAACGTTGCTTCTATTAAGTGGTGTGTGTTGCTACCCCTGAGCCTTACTACATGTATGGTTATTTTTGATCTTTTAGCCAGCGTATCTATGAAGTGTTCTAGGTTTTCGGTGCTAAACCCTCCTATGGTGAACTTCTCATCTAATAGCTCTACATAAGCGCCGCCCCGACCAGATATATCAACTGCAACAAGAACTAGAGCATCATCCATTGGAATTGCAGCATGTGCAAACCTCCTTATGCCAACTCTGTCACCTAGGCATTTATCTAGGGCCTCGCCTATAGCTATGGCCACATCCTCGACAACGTGATGATCATCGCAAGGCATCTTGTCTACAGCTTTTATCTTTGCCTTGGAGCTCATGTACTTGAACATTGTTAGCTAACATATGGTTTAGGAATGGAACGGGCGTTTCTACGGTTACTTCTCCTTTGGTGTCTATGTCTAGCTTAACCTCAACATAGGTCTCAAGCGTTTCCCTGGCAAACTCGCAAACTCTACTCATTTATATACCCACCTAACAACCCTCTATAAAAAGCCATTCCAACAATCACGTAGTCTACACCCGCCTTTGTAAGAAAAGCCACATCATCCATAGATGATACCCCTCCCGCATATTCCTTCAAACCGTGAATCCTATTAATATATTTGGTTACGTTCCGGTCAATACCGCCTAAAGTACCCTCGCTATCTATATATGTAAGTAGAACTCCCAGTATCTTGTACTGGTTCACTTCATCAAAAACTCCCTCGAGACGCGGCCCCCTCTCCCTCCACCCGGATAGGTACACGTGACCATCCGATCTATAGTCTAACGCTAGAATAACTTTGTCACTGCCGGCTTCCTCAACTACACCAGTAAACTTTGCCCTGTCTTTGAAGAATATTGTTGATAGTACTACAGCTGAAGCACCGTATCTCAGCATTCTCAAGGCTTTAGATGTGCTTCTTATGCCACCGCCAACCTGGATCCAGTCAAACCCNATGGATGCAATAGTCTTTATGATATCTTCATTTGAGCCAACACCTTCAGCAGCGTCAAGATCGACTACGTGTAGACGCCTAAAGCCTTTTTCATAGAGCTTTTCTGCGATTTTAACAGGGTCTCCTACGACTATTCCTGAGCCACGTTCGCCTCGTACACGCTTAACGGCTTTGCCATTGCACAGGTCAATGCTAGGAATTATAGACCTCATTTTACCACCTTCTCTATGTCTATAACGACTATGTCTCTTGCACCCTTCTCGAGCGCCTTGTTTAGAACCGTCGGAAGGAGCTCTTCTTCAACTACTGTTATAACTTCCCATGCGTTAGCACTGCTGAGCTTTGTTATGGCAGGAGCTAGCATCGCTGGCAACACGCTCAAGACGTCATCGAGTTTATCGCTTGGCACGTTCATAAAGAGCATCTTCTTGTTCTTAGCATTGATGACGCCTTGGATTAAGGTTACTATGAGTTGCACTTTATCTGCTAAGGCCTTGGATCTCCATCTTCTATTTGCTATCAAAACAGCGTATGTGCTTAGGATAGTGTCGACAGGCTCTAGCCCATGGATTTTCAGTGTTGTTCCACTGTTTACCACATCTACAACAGCATCTGCTGCACCTAGATAGGGCATAACTTCTGTTGCACCACTAACCCGAACTATCTTTGCTTTCAGACCCTTCTCCTTGATATAATCTGATACTATATTGGGGTATTTTGTTGCTATCCGGATTTCTCGGTCGCGTAGTTCTTGTACATCTCGTACTCCCCACGCTTTAGGTACAGCAAATACTATCAGACCTTCACCGAAATCTAGTCGTAGAAGCTCTTCGACATCGGCTCTAGACTCGACTACGTAATCCCGGCCGGTTATCCCTAGGTCGGCTCCCCCGCTTTCAACGATATAGGGTATGTCTTCAGTTCTTACCGCAACCAGCTCTACATTCTTCCAGTTTGTCGGTATTATCAATGCCCTCTCATCTGTGCTATTTGTTTTAATGCCTATTGCCCGAAGTAGCTGGAGGGCCGGGTCTTTCAATCTACCCTTGTTTGGTATAGCTATTCTCATGGATCTCCACCATAGACTCAATAAACTGATCGTATAGATTTGGAGGAGGAACTGTTACCCTATATAGACTATCTGCGAACTTCTTGATGTACACACCTTTCTCACGAAGCATTAAATCGAGAGGTCTTGGGTCTTTGATGACAACAAAGTTTGTATAGGATCTGAAGACCTTGAACCCTATGGATTTGAGATCCTTAAAAAGTCTCTCCCTTAGCGTTTTAACCTCATTGACTAGGTTGTCCATGTACCTCCTATTCTCGAGGGCGGTTATGCCAGCGACCAAGGAAGGCGTGGGTATGTCAAAAGACGTGTTTATTGATGTTATCCTCGCTATAACGTCCTTCCGAGCAGCTAGATAGCCTAGCCTAAACCCTGCTAAGCAAAAAGCTTTGCTCATGCTCCTTACAACTATTAAATTCGGAATGGAATCTAGGAACCTGGCTACAGAATACCCCGCATACTCGAAGTATGTTTCATCGAAGACTACATACCCTTTAGTGTTGTATGCTATAGCCTCAACAATATGCCTATCTCCTTTAGCTACCGGGCCCCCTGTAGGATTGTTAGGATCTACTATAGCAGCAAGCTGTACACCTTTTGATTTCTCTATAAGCATATCTATGTCAACTTTCCACCAATCTCCATCTTCATACGTATCTATCGCTATTGATCTGAGCCCTAGGTTTGCTGTAAGAATGTGTATCATGGCAAACGTAGGGTTTATGTGAAGCACGCTATCGCCGGGTCTCGCCAGCATTAAGAATACCGCTCTAAGGGCTGAGTCAGCTCCTACGAAAGGATATACCTCATCTTTGTCAACACCGACGTATTCTGCCAGAAGCTCTCTAAACCTATCGAATAGCACTTTGTTCGGGTATAAATTGCACCTTGCGAGAACCTTAGATACCACATCAACGATAAACTCTGGTACACCGTAGAGACACTCGTTAAGATGTAGCCTTACTGCATCGGCAGGGGGCTCCTTATAGCTATACTGTGCAATAAAACTCCCCATCCTAACTCCTTAGACGAGGTTTAAAAGCCTTACTTTTTTCATGGTTTATGTGTATGGTGATAGTTTTGTGTGCATCTACGCATTCAAATGTTTCGTGGATAAACATCCTTATAAGGATCTCAGCCACTTAATGTATTCGGTGTTGTGGTTTGGACTATATCCCGCGCGAGGAGTTGATAGATGTGATTGTTCGTAATAACATGGTTGAGGAGTTTGTGGCCTGGCTTAGGAGTGTTAAAGGCTATAATGTGCCGGAACCCATTTCGCTTAGGGATATTGATTATGATCTTCTGTTGAATTTTGCCTTATTCAAAAAGCTCGTAGTTCTTGATGATACCCCTGACTACATAAAAGACGCTGAATCGGTTCGAGAAGCCGAGGATGAGGATATCGCCAAGAAGATAGAGAGGCAGATGGAGCCCAAGAAGATCAGGCGAAAAACATAGCTGCACTGCGCGGACTTAGAGATTCTACATCATTGGGCAACGAGTACCTTGTTTGCCTCCTCAATTATTTTCTTACCCCAGCCCTCGCCTAGGATATTCAAAACTATGTTCTGCTTAGATACTACATCTCTTATACTCCTTATACCGTTTTGAAGAAGTAGACGAGCCCTGACTCTGCCAACATATCTTAGCTGTACAAGTTCTAGAGCATCTTCCTTAACTCCATGTCTAACTCTCTCCAGGGTTGACTCAATTTTTTTGCTATGGTTGTCGAGGCCCACTGTCTTGGTTATTATGTGTGCTGCGTAGAGAAGCCATTCAGCCGTCTCTTTGATTACGGTGAGATCTCCTAGTTCAATGCCATAGCGCTCAACTATAGTCCTCTCTGGCACTTCTTCGATCCAATCTCTTAATATGAGTCCTACTAAACACCCTCTTAGCCAATCTACTTCGGGATCATTGATTTTATATTCGAGACTCTGAGGAGGTACCTCACCTCTTAGTTCTAGGTCAAATGCGTAATCTTCAAACCATTCGTAGACACTCCTGCTGATGTGTATATCACTAAAGTCCGGCGTCATTCCTATGAGTGATAAGTAGTATAACTCGGGCACAGCGGTTTTGCCTGCGAGTCCTACAACTATTGTAAAACTCGTTATAGGATCTACGTATAGCCATGATGTTGCTATACCAAGCTTTGTAGGGGCAAAGGCAAGGTGGTGTATTCTGCTTGTCTGAGCTGTTTTTATCATTGACAGTTCTTCTAGTGTTAACAGTGTGTCTTTGATCCGGTCCTCAATAACAGTCTTGTCCATACGCAAAGCGCTAAAAGACTGGCTGAAGAACTTAACTATGTCGCTATGTGTCGTAGCCTCTCCAGACGCTATAACAGATAGCACATGTTTGCGAAGGGCCCCTCTATCTAGCAGCTTGGATTCGATACCCTCAGGCTTACCCACGATATAGGACTTGGCATCCGAGAGCTTTGACAAGTCTTTGGCAACTACAACTATTCCGTATGGATCGTACTTGGGTCTTCCAGCTCTTCCCGAAAGCTGCTTATATTCAAGAATACTTATTCTCTTTGTTGATCTGCCGCTAAAGTACTTGGCGTTGACTATGACTACCCTAGCCGGCAGGTTCACACCCATGGCCAGGGTGGGTGTAGCAGCTAGGTATTTGATCAAACGATCTCGAAAGGCCTGTTCTATGAAGCGCCGAGCGTTGTATGATAGGCCCGCGTGATGATACGAAACACCGCATCTTATCAATGGGTATAGCTTCTCGTACTCAAAGTCGTGCAGCTGTTCCTTTAGTTCTTTTGCTAATGAGCTCAGCTCATTCTTCTCTTTGGTAGGCAGGTTTTCGCAAACAACGGGGGCGTACATGTATGCAAGGTCTTCGACGGCTTTTCGTGAATATTTGAACTCAAGAACGTTAAAGTCTTCGTTAATAGCGCGCATGATCCAGTACTTCGTCAAGTCATCTACATCTATTTTTGACGGGCTAGAAGGATCCAAGCCTCTCGGCATTACCATGGTCCAGCTATGTCTACTTTTGTATGTAGGAATCTCGTAGAGCTTGACAGGGCGCCAATCAGACTTAACAAGTTTTGCCCCTAACCAGGAGGCGACTTCTTCGGGGTTTCCTATGGTGGCTGAAAGCCCCACGATCTGTATCCCGAGGAGCTTGGCTCTGATGGCTATCATCTCAACGCTGTGTCCCCGACTTTCATCGCCTAGCATATGCAGCTCGTCTATTACAATTGTGCCGACCTTGTTTATCCAATGCGGTCTTTTTCTTAGTATAGAGTCGAGCCTTTCGTATGTAGTAACGATGATGTCGAAATCACCTAGATTTTCTATTTCTTCTTGGGATACAATGTAGTCTCCAACCGATATACCTATCTTTAAGCCAAACTTACTCCATAGCTTGAACTCGTCGTATTTTTCGTATGCAAGTGCTTTTAGAGGTGTTGTATAGATTCCTTTCTTACCCCTCAAAAAAGCGTTGACAAGCGCGAGCTCTCCGATAAGGGTTTTGCCGCTAGCCGTAGGCGCTACCACAACAATGTTCTCGCCACTAAGAACGCCTTTCTCTAGCGCCTCTTGCTGCGGGGGTGTAAAATGCGTTACACCTTTTTCTCTAAGCCCATCTACAATCAGTTTCGGTAGGAGGTTTCCATATCTAGTATCCACTCATTTCTACACCTACTACCTAGTATTGTTCGGGCTGTGAGCGTAAATATACTCGGAGGTTGCTAAAAGTATCCAAAGCCAATACCCGATCCTAGCACCCTGGGCAAGCTAGCGGTATAGAACGTCTAGGCCAAGTCTATTCGTAGCCCAGGTCTATGGTCTGAGGCTCTTGCGCTTGTCTACTCTGGGTGAGTTTCTTAGATGCATCGATGTAACGTGATAACACTTGAAAAGCCTTTAGCAGATCTTCTCTAGAGACTACGATTATCGTATCTGTGTAGCACGATTCTATGTGGACTATGTTAACATTGTTTAACGCTAGGATATTTGTTATATACGACAGAACACCTGGAGTGTACATTATCTCTATAGGGCTCACAATGACTATGGCAGCGTAGTCTTTTTGCAGCTGTACAATATCTTCCTTTGACAGCTTTGCTATAATCTCATCAGCTGTTTCGTTGTCCAGGACCAGTGTTGTGACAAGCAGGCTCTGCATTATGGCTACAAACCTTGCTCTTTGTGTTAGGCCGGGAATCATTGAAGCTATCTTAGTGAACGCGAGATTCTTTAGAGTTATTATTGATATCCCCGTTCGTATCTCTATGGAGGATTTGGCGAGAACCTCTGCAACATCGCGTCTAAGCAGGCTGAACTCTCTCATGGCTTTGTTTGCAAATCGTATAAGCGCCATCTTGACTGTGTCTATATTAACGCTATGTCCTGCCAGCTCGTTTACTAGCGGAGTTATTTTTTTGGATAACTTTGTGTAGTTTACTATGTCATTAAGTATGCATTGAAGTGTGCAAGGATCAGACAATACTATTTCTCTAACTATCTGTGAAACGGAGCTCATTGTTCGGCCCAGAACACCTATCTGCAAGATTTGTTATATCTATTTCGCCAGATAGAAAAGGGTGTTACCCACTCTGTAATCTGGCTCGGAAGGGTTGTAACAATGAAGGTGGTCTTGTCGTACTCTGGAGGGCTGGATACATCTGCTATCCTTGTTTTGTTAAGAAAAAAATACGGTGCCGAAGTAGTTACAGTCGTTGTTGACGTAGGCCAGGAAGCGGAGCTCAAGGGCGTTGAAGAGAGGGCATATGCTCTGGGTGCTAGTAAGCACTACACTATTGATGCTAAGAAGGAGTTCGTAGAGAACTACGTATTCAAGGCTATTAAGGCTAACGCCCTCTATGAAGGTAAGTACCCCCTAGGAACAGCGCTCGCGAGACCTCTTATAGCTAAGAAGGTGGCGGAGGTAGCCATAAAGGAGGGGGCTGATGCTGTAGCACACGGCTGTACGGGCAAGGGCAACGATCAAGTGAGATTCGACCTAACATTGAAAGCGCACCTAAAACCCGATATAAAGATCATAGCACCTGTGAGAGAGCTCAAGCTTACCCGAATGGATAGCGTAAAGATACTGGCCGAGAGCGGGTACGACGTGCCGATAATCCATAAAAAGTATAGTATAGACGAGAATCTCTGGTCTAGGAGCATTGAGGGAGGGATTTTGGACAACTCCTATGCAGAGCCACCAGAAGATGCTTTTGAGTGGACCGTCGCTCCAGAGAAAGCTCCCAACGAACCTCTATACATGATCATAGAGTTCGATAGAGGAATTCCGACGAGCATCAATGGTAACAAGATGGATCCCGTAGAGATGATAAGAACCCTTAACAAAATCATTGGTGCACATGGTTTTGGCCGGGTAGATCTTATCGAAAGCAGAGTAATAGGGTTAAAGAGCAGGGAGGTCTACGAGGCCCCTGCAGCCCTATCACTAATAGAAGCACACATGGATCTCGAGAGAATGGTCTTAACACCTAAGGAGCTGAGGTTCAAGCGCACAGTAGATGAGATGTGGACTGATCTAGCTTATCAGGGGCTGTGGTCTGATCCCATGAGAATCCACCTCGAAAAAGTAATAGAATCTATGAACCGCTATGTCTCTGGCGAGGTGAAGATTAAAGTCTTCAAAGGCTCGCTTAGGGTTGTCGGGCGCAGAAGCCCCTACTCGCTGTATGCACAAGAACTCATAGACTACAACGTTGGCTGGTACCCAAGCGATGAGGAGGCCAGGGGGTTCATAAACATCCACGGGTTCTACACTTTAACAGCTCTAAGAGTCAGGGGCTACAATAACGATGAAGAAATATAAGAAGCTTATCGGGGCTGAATCCAGGGAAGCTGTAGATAGGTATATATCCAGCTTTGAGTTTGATAGAGCTTTAGCCAAGTACATAGCTATGGTGCTGATAGCCCACGTTAAACAGCTTGCTAGGCTAGGCTACGTAAAGAAGGACACGGCTAAAACACTAGTACGCGAACTCACAGATATAATGAATAGCGACGGCGAAAAGGTATACGAGTGGGCTAGAACCACGGGCGAGCTATACGAAGATTTTTTTGAGGCTATAGAGCTATATCTATATAATGTTGTAGGATCCGACGCTGGGAGGATAGCGCTAGGTAGGAGCAGGAACGACCATATAGCGGCGGTTCTAAGGCTAGCCATACGAGATAGAGTGTTGGAAATAGCCACCAAGATACTCGATTTACGAAGGGTTCTGCTAGACAAGGCCTCTATGTATAGTGGGACGCTCTTTCCGTTTTTTACCCATGCCCAGATAGCGCAGTGTGGTAGTGCATCGATATTCTTTCTTACTTACGAGCAGGCATTTGCCGACGTTTTCTCAATGCTGATGCTCGGATTGCACTTCTTAAACCAAAATCCGCTAGGCTCGGGTGCGGCTGCAGGAACCTTTGTAGAGTTTGATAGAAATAGCGCTTCGAGAGAGCTGTGTCTATCTAGCGATCTACTGCCCCCATACTACGCAACAGGGTCTAGGATATTCATTCTGTATATGGCATCGGTCCTGTCCATCGCCATGACTGAGGTCGGCAGGTTTGCAGAGGACATGATGTTGCTGACTAATGTAGTTGGTCAGGGAATAGCCGTTCCGAAGCACCACATATCGACAAGCAGTATAATGCCCCCACAAGAGAAAACCTTGTAACACTAGAGATAGCCAGAGCAAAATCTTCAGCCTCCATAGGGATGCTGGCAGCTTTACTATCCATATACAAATCTGTTCCCTATGGATATAACTTAGACTTTCAGGAGGCCAACACTCAAATCTTCGACGTGTTGAATGATGCTGCAGAAACCCTCGAGATTCTTAGGGACTTCATAGAAGGTCTAGAACTGGAGGAAGAGGCTATAAGAGCCTACGTTAGAGACAAGCCTTGCTGGAGTAGCGACCTAATAGAGCTCATAGCCGTTGAAACGGGAAAACCCTTACGTGATCTCTATGCAGAGCTTGCGCGTGTACTACACATGGGTGCGGAGAGAGGAGGTTCTTCGCTGGACGGTTTTCTGGGTAAGTACGGAATTAAGAAGGATGATCTTTTGAATCTATACAAGCGCAAACCCATTGAGAAACGCTTGAAGGAGCTACTAGAGTATGCTAGTGCAAGGCTCCAGAAGGATCTTGGCGAGTTAGAACGCTTAAGAAGCCTCCTAATCAAATGTAACGAAATGCTTATAAGCGATAGTCTGTAAGTAAGGGCGAGGGTCATTGCAGTACAGTGTACTGCCGCATATAGTATGCAAAGAAACAGGGCTTAGGGCACGGTTACTGCTCGAGGACGGTACAGCAGTAGAGGGCTGTGGTTTTGGGTACCCAGATACGAGAGTTGGAGAAGTAGTCTTCTCGACGGGTATGACAGGCTATACTGAAGCTTTAACAGACCCAAGCTATGCGGGACAGATTCTGCTGTGGACTCATCCAATGGTGGGTTGCTACGGCGTTCCATCAAAAAAACACGCTATAGGAGGTATACCAACTAGTTACGAATCTGACAAAATCCACGTTGAGGGGTTTGTAGTAACAGAGCTACCCCAACCAAATCACTACCTGAGCGTTTATTCGCTCAATGAATGGCTCAGAGAATCTAAGGTGCCCGGAGTTTACAAGGTAGACACGAGAGCTCTTGTCAAGAAGATTAGGGAGCGGGGCGTTATGATGGGTGCAATAGCCGTTTTTCCAGAAAACGAAGTTGTTGATTGGAATGTACTAGAAAAGAAGCTTTCGGTAGCCGAGAGATACGATGTTAGAGACTTTGCAAGCCTAGTCTCGCCTAAAAGCGTGATAGTACACGAACCTCCATCCAAATCCGTTGCAACTATCGCAGTGCTGGATTGCGGAATTAAGTATGGTATTATCAGGTGGCTTCTAAGGTTCGGATTTAAGGTCGTCAGGTTCCCGTGCTGGGCAAAAGCAGACGAAATTTGTGATTCAGGAAACGGTGTGTTGATAAGCAATGGTCCTGGCAACCCTGCAGTGCTAAAGAGGCAGATCGATACTGTTAGAGAAATCGTGTTCTCTGGAAAACCTGTTCTCGGGATATGTTTAGGAAATCAACTGATATCGCTTGCATTGGGAGCAAGACTTTATAAGCTTAAGTATGGTCATAGAGGGGTCAACAAAGGAGTAGTTGATGTGTTGAACAAGAAAAGCTATATAACCGCCCAGAACCACGGATACGCTATTGATGTCAATTCGCTAGAAGGAACCGATTTAATGCTGTGGTTTAGAAATATCGATGATGGGTCTCCGGAGGGCGTTATACACAGCAAGCTTCCTGTCATGGGGGTACAGTTCCATCCAGAGGGCGGTCCAGGACCCCACGATACGGTGTGGGTTTTTGGGATGTTCAGAAAGATGGTGTTAAACAGTGGAAGCGGTTAAGAAGGTTCTCGTAATAGGCTCTGGCGCTATAAAGATAGCAGAGGCAGCCGAGTTTGACTATAGCGGTAACCAGGCGCTGAAGGCTGTAAAGGAGGAGGGTATCGAGGTTGTGTTGGTAAACCCCAATGTTGCTACTATACAGACAAGCTATCGTTTTGCAGATAAGGTATACCTAGTACCGCTGAAGACGAGGTTCATTGCCAGCGTTATAGAGAAGGAGAGACCAGACGGAATAATGGTTGGATTCGGCGGCCAGACAGCGCTAAGCTTAGGAGTTAGGCTATACGATAGCGGTGTTCTTTCTAAGTACGGTGTAAAGGTTCTTGGTACACCTATAGAGGGCATACGACGGGCTCTGTCAAGAGATCTTTTCCAGAAAACAGCAAGAGAGTTTGGGATACCGGTACCGCCAAGCAGGGCGGTACACTCTGTAGAGGAGGCTCTAGAGATAGCCGAAGAAATGGGCTACCCGGTCATGGTCAGGGTCAGCTTCAACCTTGGAGGTGCGGGAAGCTTTGTTGCATGGAACAGGGAGAACCTTAGGAAGAAGATTCTCCCTGCCTTTGCCCAGTCAGAGGTAGGAGAAGTTCTGATCGAGAAGTACCTACACCACTGGAAGGAGATAGAGTTCGAGGTTGTAAGGGATGTCGATGACAACGTAGCAGCTGTTGCGTGCATGGAGAACCTAGACCCCATGGGTGTTCACACCGGGGAATCTATTGTAGTTGCACCCTGTCAAACACTTACAGACTACGAGTACCAGCTATCAAGGAATCTATCGATAGCCACCGAAAGGGCTATAATGCTTATCGGTGAAGGCAACGTGCAGGTCGCGGTAAACCCCTGGAACAGCGATGAGATGTACGTTATAGAGACCAATCCCAGAATGTCAAGAAGTAGCGCCTTGGCGAGCAAGGCGACAGGTTACCCGCTTGCATACATTGCTGCAAAGCTTGCGCTAGGCTATAGAATACACGAGATAGTAAACAAGGTAACAGGCAAAACCTCGGCATGTTTTGAGCCAAGCCTAGATTATGTTGTGATAAAGGTTCCTCGATGGGATCTAGATAAGTTTGAATACGTCGTTAAGTCCATAGGCCCGGAGATGAAGAGCGTTGGCGAGGTCATGGCTATAGGCAGGACTCTGCAAGAGGCCCTACAGAAGGCATTCCGAATGCTAGACATAGGAGAGCCCGGCATCGTTGGAGGGCCTATATACGAGGCCGACGACATTTCCCTAGACTATGTAATGCAGAGATTAAAGAATAGAGAGCCTTACTGGCCGATATGGGTAGCAAAAGCATTTAAGCACGGTGTAGACGTCGAGACTATATACGAAATAACGGGTATAGACAAGTATTTCTTGAAACAGGTCAAAGAACTCGTAGAATTTTACGAAGACCTCAAGAAACGGAGAATCGATGATCCAGAGCTCCCGAAGCTCATAGCCGAGGCCAAAAGGAAGGGCTTTAGCGATGATCAGATAGCTAAAGCACTCAGAATCTCTCCCGATGAGGTCAGAGAGCTTAGGGAAAAGCATGGCATCAAACCCATTGTGAAGCAGATAGATACACTAGCAGCTGAGTGGCCTGCCCAAACAAACTACCTATATCTAACCTACAATGGATGGGAACACGACATAAGCTTCAAAGGGGAAAAGCCTAAGATAATAGTACTCGGTGCCGGGGGCTTCAGGATCGGAGTAAGCGTAGAATTTGATTGGAGCGTTGTGGCTTTCTCCGACGAGGCCAGGTCTAAAGGATACGAGGTGATAGTCCTAAACTGCAACCCCGAGACCGTGTCCACAGACTGGGATATAAACGAAAAGCTCTACTTCGATGAAATAACAGTTGAGAGAGTACTCGATTTATACAACCTAGAGAAACCACGTGGAGTTGTGGCCTTCCTAGGAGGACAGATTGCAAACAACATAGCCTGGGATCTAGAGAAAAGAAACGTAGTGTTGCTCGGAACGGCTGGAAAAAGCGTACACATAGCCGAGAACAGAGCGCTATTCAGCGAGCTCCTAGACAAGCTAGGGATTAAACAGCCTAGGTGGATAGTAGCAACAAATGTAAAGGAGGCCATAAAGTTTGTTGAGGAGGTAGGATTTCCAGTTCTAGTGAGGCCTAGCTACGTGCTGAGCGGCACGGCCATGGCCGTGGCCAAGAACTTGGACGAGCTATGGCAATTCATATCTAAGGCCGCTAAGATATCCCCGCGGTATCCTGTTGTAGTCTCGAAGTTTATTGATAACGCAATAGAGTTCGAGTTCGACGGTGTGGGGGATAGAGATACGGTGATAGGCGCTTTTAACGAACATATAGAGCCCGCTGGCGTTCATAGTGGCGATGCCACAATGGTTCTTCCACCCAGGTACCTCCCAAGGGAAGCGATAAAAAGAGCGGCAGACGTTGTTTTAAGCATAAGTACAGCACTAGATATCAAGGGGCCCTTCAACATACAGATGCTTTATAAAGACGGTGAAGTATACGTTATAGAGCTTAACCTTAGGGCTAGCAGGTCAATGCCTTTTACAAGCAAGGTCACAGGCTACAACCTGATGAAAGCAGCAGCAGAAGTGTCGCTTGACGGCTCGCTTAGGAGCGTGATACAGAGAGATAGGCTAAACCTGCTGGCGCCCAAGTGGTACGGTGTAAAATCACCACAGTTTTCGTGGTCTAGACTACGGGGTGCATATCCGTTCTTGGGCCCCGAGATGAGGAGCGTTGGGGAAGTCGCCGCTATATCGGATGTATACGAAGAAGCTCTTTTAATGAGCTGGTTAAGCGCGCAGGGCAACAGAATGCCAGGAAGAGAAGAAAGTGTTTTGGTGTATTCACCGGATAAAGAATATGCCGATGTGCTTGGTAAGGCAGCCGATGTTATGAAGAGTATGCACTATCACGTGATGACTGTAGAGTCTATGGAGGTAGGCAACGCGGAGGCAGTAAGCATATCTTTTGCAGAGAAAGCGATTCTCAATAGGAGTGTTGGTATGGTTATGACTACGGGCTATAGGCCCGACAAAGACTATGCAATAAGAAGAACTGCGGCCGACATGATTATACCGCTTGTGCTAAATCATAAGCTTGCATATGAACTAGCAAAGGCTATGAGGTACTTCTCTCAGAGGGGCAGAGTCAACGTCAGAGATATGAAAGAGTTCTGGGTGGATCCCGAAGAGATTGTAGAGTTATACGGATGAAAAACTATTTTATTTAGTTGATCGAGTGTGTTAACCAAACCTATCAATTGTCAAGTAGAGAGCAAGGCTCTTATTTTCCTGTCATTATATCCGTTTTAAGTGGAAGCAAATATGTCGAGGACATACCCAGCTTATGCTATAGCGGCTGTAGGAGCTATAGTTATATCGGAGGGAAGGATACTTCTTGTGAAAAGAAATGCAGAGCCTGGAAGAGGCTTGTGGAGCATACCTGGTGGAGCGATAGAGCCTGGCGAGAGCATCTATGAGGCGGCCCGTAGAGAACTTGTGGAGGAAACAGGGGTAGACGCGCTGCCCCTAGGAATTATAGGCATTGTTAATGTTGTTGTTAAAGACTCGAGCAATAGGACCAGATATCACTATGTAATCTTGGACGTGTTATTCGATGAAAAAAGCATACGGGGGGTGCTGAGACCTGGTGGTGACGCTCTGGATGTAGCGTTCATACCTATCGAGCAAGCAGTGGACAACGCTTCTGTATCTAGAACAACTAGAGCACTCCTCAGAAAGATTGTACACAGTAAGAGTAATGCTGTTTTAGAAGTAAACGAGATACTGACCATAGAGTGAAAACCGGGGTTCTCAACACCCTAGCGTTTCAGTGCAATTCTATTCTATCATCTTTCAATACCGGTGGAGGCTCATCATCTACGTTCGCAAACCCAGGGTAGAAGCATTTAAGCACTACTGGAAAACGCTGGTTCTTCATTGTAAGGTTTGGTATATGATAACGTTTAAATTTCGGAGACCTAGTCAGTCTAAACGCTAAGGAGAAGCATTATGCAGACCCTGACCGAGAAAATACTCAGCAGAGCAGCAGGCAAGACTGTATCGCCTGGCGATGTGGTTGAGGTCAGCGTAGATATTGTAGCGTTTCACGATTTGACAGGGTATCACGTTATAGAGGTTATGGAGAAAGCGGGTCTTAAGAAGGTGTTTAAGAAAGAAAGCATTGTTATAGCGTTTGACCACCTTGCTCCTCCGCCCGATGTTCGCAGTGCCGAGATACAGCAAGTCATAAGGAGGTTTGCAAAGGAAGTAGGCATCCCAAACTTTCACGACGTGGGCTACGGCATTCTTCATCAGGTTCTTGTTGAAAAATACGTGCTTCCAGGCCACGTGGTCGTTGCGGCCGATAGCCACACAACTACGTCTGGAGCGTTAGGCGCCTTTGCCCAGGGCATGGGGGCAAGTGATGTTGCGGCTGCGGCTATTACAGGCAAGACGTGGCTTACAGTACCGCAGCCATTCAAGATAACTCTAGAGGGTAAGCTGAAGGAGTATGTAACGGGCAAGGAGGTCGCACTCGAAATTCTAAGAGTTTTCAAAGCTGATTACTTTGTTGGGAGGTCTATAGAAGTAGAGGTAAAGGAGCCCCAGTCCTTTCCGATGGACTATAGGCTTACCGTGGCTAACATGGGTATAGAAATGAACGCCGATGCGCTTATGTTTGTACCGGACGAGGTCACTATAAACTATGTAGAGACTGCAAGGGGGTTCAGGCCTAGACCTATAGCACCAGATCAGGGTGCACAATACGAAGATGAGCATACCGTAGAGCTGAGCAAAGTCGATTTCCTTGTTGCAGCTCCGCATAGTGTCGATAACGTTAAGTCTGTTAGGGATGTTGCTGGAGAGGAAGTCGATATGGTGTTCATAGGTTCTTGTACCAACGGTAGGCTTAGCGATCTGGAGATAGCCGCAAGGCTATTAAAGGGCAAGAAGGTCAAGACGCGCTGTATAGTAATACCCGCCTCGTGGAACGTATTCAGAAAAGCCTTAGGCCTAGGCTATATTCAGACGCTTGTAGAGGCTGGGTGTATTGTAACCTTCGGTACTTGTGGACCATGTATTGGGGGGCACTTTGGCATAGTGGGCCCCGGGGAAGTTGTGGTATCTACATCTAACAGAAACTTCGTTGGGCGGATGGGCAGCCCACAAGCGAAAATATACCTCTCCGGACCAGCTGTAGCCGCGGCAACAGCAGCTCTTGGGAAAATTGCCGAGCCGGGTGATGCCATGTGATAGTAGAGGGCAGGGTCATAAAACTAGGAGATAAGATAGACACAGACGTCATAATACCGGCTAAGCACCTTAAGTACACTGACCCCGAATACCTTGCCCAGCACGTTTTCGAGCCCCTAGACCCCGAATTCCATAAGAAAGCCAAGGACTCTATAATCGTGGCTGGGAAGGTTTTCGGTATGGGATCATCTAGGGAGCAGGCTGCCATAGCCATAAAGGCGGCGGGGGTCAAGGCTGTTGTTGCCGAGTCCTTTGCCAGGATATTCTACAGGAATGCGATAAACAACGGTTTACCGGCTATAGTCTGTCCTGACATTACCAAGGAGGTGAAAGACGGCGACGTTATAGTTGTCAACATCGAGACGGGAGATGTTAGGATAGGGGATAAGACGCTGAAGTGTAAAGGGGTAACGGGTCTGGCGTTAGAGATACTCAAGGCTGGGGGACTTATAGAGTATCTAAAGAAGCTTGGATCGCAGAAGCAGTAACTTAAGAACATGTTATTAATCTTGGCATTACATACCATTTTTTAACCCGCCATATCGAGTACAACACGTTGGAGTAGCCGTCATACTGGCTTTGATCATATAAGCTTCCGGTGTGCTATCTTGGATCGGGTAGCGGCATGGGTACATGTAGAGTATGCGGTAAGAAGAGCAGGGTCATTAGCAATGTTATTGGGGTTTGCGTAAAATGCCTGCGGGAATCTGACGAAGCTCTGGCGATAGCGCTAGAAGCACATAGGAGATACAGGTCTAGGATGGGTCTACCGCTAGAGCCTCCCAGGGACCCAGGTGGCGTTAAGTGCAGTTTGTGTGTGAACGCCTGCTCGATACCTCATGGAGGGATTGGCTTCTGCGGAATGTGGGTTAACGAAGGCGGGAGGCTCGTGTTTGTCGAGGGGCATGCACGCGGTGTTTTACATGCTTACCTAGATCCACTACCAACAAACTGCGTGGCTACACCAGTATGCTCAGCAGCCACAGGAGCAGGATATCCAAGGTATAGCGTTGCGCCCGGTCCAGAGCATGGATACTACAACCTGGCTGTTTTCTTTGCTGGCTGCAATTTGGATTGTATTTTTTGCCAAAACTGGAGCCACAAGGATATAGCTGTATCGCCTGGGCTTAGGAAGCGGTATCTCAGCTCAGTTGAAGATCTTGTGAACGAAGCAATAGAGAACAGCAGAGTCACATGTATATGCTTCTTTGGCGGTGATCCGGCCCCGCACTCGGTCTACGCTACCGAGGTTTCGAGAAAAATACTTGCTTATAGTCGCGAAACTAAGTCTGTGAAGAGAATTTGCTGGGAGACAAATGGCTTAGAGAATCCTACTATAATAAAGGAGATGGCGAGGCTAAGCCTTGAGAGTGGTGGTATAGTAAAAATTGACTGGAAAGCCTTCACACCCCAGGTATACCAGGCGTTAACCGGCGTAAGCGGCAAAGAAGCTGTGGAAAGGGTGAAGAAAAACATAGAGCTTGTGGCCGGCATGGCGTGTTCGCGCCCAGAGATACCGCTGCTTGTGGTAAGCGTATTGCTAGTACCTGGTTATGTAGATGAGGAGGAGCTCGCGGGAATGGCTAGGTACATAGCATCAGTTGATAGGACGATTCCTGTCGTGTTACTAGCGTTTCATCCAGACCATCTGCTAAGAGATCTGCCGCCAACAAGCTTTAGCCATGCCGAGAAGGCTTTGAGCATATTTAGGGAGTACGGTGTTGAAAAAGTTTTTGTGGGCAATGAATGGTTGTTGGGAGCATATTACTAGTTACTAGCTTCAGCGCTTGTCAAAACCTGGGGGCCGCACCTTTAATACTTCTTTGTTTACTAACGTTGGAGGTTCTCTTCCCTCATAGAATGCTATCAGGTTTTCTGCTACAAGCTCTGCCATAGTGCGCCTGGTCTCATATGTTGCCGAACCTATGTGTGGTAGTAGTACAACATTCTTGAAGGCTGTGAGCAGGTGGTTAGCTGGAAGAGGCTCTTGCTCGAACACGTCGAGCCCGGCCCCGGCTATCCAACCTTCTTTCAATGCTTTTATAAGTGCCTCGGTGTCTATTACTGCCCCCCTCGCTGTGTTGATAAGTATAGCTGTCCTCTTCATCTTCCTCAGCCTCTCTTCGTTGATCATGTAGCGCGTCTGCGGAGTAAGCGGAACATGTATCGTTATTATGTCGGCTTCCTGTATTAGCTGGTCAAGGTCTCTGTACTCTGCGCCGATTTCTTTCTCAAGCTTTTCGTTTCTAGCAGTATCGTAGTATATGACCTTCATACCAAAGCCCTTCGCTCCTATCTCGGCCACTCTCGAGCCTATTCTACCAGCGCCTATAACTCCCAGCACCTTGCCCTTGAGCTCTACACCAAGCATCATAAGCGGGTGCCATCCACGTCTTAACCCTTTCCCACTCTCCGAACCTTACGAAGTGGTCGGCTTCAACAATCCTCCTGGCAACAGAGAGTAGGAGGGCCCATGTGAGCTCTGCCGTGGCTTCTGTCAATACTCCAGGGGTGTTGGTTACGTAGATGCCCAGTCTAGTTGCACACTCGACATCTATGTTGTCGTAGCCCACTGCCATCTGGGCGACTATTCTGAGGTTTTTAGCCTGTTGGAGAAGGTTGCAGTCTATTTTGTCTGTGAGGAGCGTATAGAGCGCATCGACTTCTTGAGCTTTTCGGAGCAGTACTTCGTATGGTGGAGGCGTGTACTTGTCCCATACCTCTACTTCGTAGTATTTCTTGAGTTTTTCTATGACCTCGGGGAATGTTTCGCGTGTTACGAAGAGCTTGGGTTTTGACATTTTTACACCCAGTGACGTCAGGTTATGGTTGCACAGAAAAGAAAAAAGTTTTGATGAAAAGGGTTTAGCTTGAGGATGATAGTGACTTGATTAGATTGACTACTTTTTCTCTGTAAGTTAGGTACGCCTTGGTGAACTCGTTCATAGTCTTTACACAGGGTCCGTAGTTAGGCCAGTCCTTTGGACTTATACCTCTGGAGCCATAGTCTTTGCTTATACCTACTTTCTTTAGTAGTTCTACTACTTCCGGAGAGGCTTCGTAGGCTTTCACAAAGTCTTCGTATTTCATCAGTATGTCTAGGTATTCTCTTGGTAGTTGCTGGTATATGGACTCCGCCAGGTCATCGAGCCTAATATTCTTTGACAGCACCTCATTGACTACCTTTAGCTGGTGGTCTGGAAACTCAGTGTTGGTCATGTTTCTCGAGGCAAACGTGTAGAGTGTGTCTATGGGCTTTCTCTTTGAGGCCGGTAGGAGGTCTATTCTGTCGAGTATTATTTCTGCTTGTTCTCTTGTCAAGCCGAATTCCTTCATAAGGTGCTCGATCCACTTCTCCCTGTTCCATGGTGCGAACAGTATCTCATAAACAACCTGAGCTACGTATGTACCCGAAAGCTTTAGAGCTGTCTCGAGTGGCTGTAGAAACTTCAGCACTTCCTCCTTAGAGCCATAAGCGCCTGTTTCAACTAGAGCCTCAATGTATGGTTTCCTCATCAGGTCTCTTCCGAGTACTCTGTGGCTACAGAGATAACTTGCTATCTCCTTAATTCCGGAGTCTTTTAGCCTAGACCAAGTTGCATCGTCGACATTGAGTCCCTTGGCTAGCTTCTCGAGGATACTCATGGCCTTGTCTGTAGGTAGCTTTTCGAGGCCCTTGACTAGGAGATCTGCTGCTATTTCCTCTCTTAGGTGGTCCTCAAGCCTTCCACCCATATTGGTGTCATAGGTTTGTACGGGCATTACGCCTTTTCTGATGGCCTTGGCCATACCCTTCATAGCCCCATAGGCAACTAGAACCTCCTGGGCTACTGTATAGCTGACGGTTATGTTTTGCCCTATTCCCATCTCATTTAGTTTCTCTGCGATTTCTATAGATGCGGGATAAGCTGCCGCGACCTTGACCACGAGGTTTGGTCTGCCTTTCTCGGGGACATTGTAGCCCCACCACAGGTATTCGTCGTATACCTTGAGGTCTTCCTCAAGCCACTGAGCAAAGGTTCTAGCAGCTTCAACGCTTTTCTGGGCATCGCTGGCGATGAGCGGGTTGAGCTGGTAGCTTACAAGACCGTCATGGTATCTAGATAGTATGAAGGGTACTCTGAACACGTAGAAGTTATCCATTAGAGCAAACCTTGTTGCCTCCATCGCTATGTCGTCAGCGTATTTGTCGGGGTCCTTGAACCACTCGGGGAACTTCTTGCTGAGAACATTCTTGGCGTAGTCGACAAAGCTGTTCCAAAGGTCTTGATCGTCATCATAAGCTCTTGCGGCTAGCGGCGGGTTTGTCGATACTTGTACATAGCCTAGGTGTCTAAGCCATCTGAGCCCTAGGGCATAGTCGTTTCCAAACTTGCACAGCCCCTTGTCGTATACCTTTCTATATACGTTCTCTCCAAATACCTTCTTAACAGCGTCTAGATAGCTTCTGGCAACTGCGGACGGGTTTATACTGTTTGCAAGATCCTTGGCCATCTGGGCGACAAGGCTATTGCCCTTGTTGACCTTCATCATCTGCTGTACGTTGTAGTCTATTACTGCTAGCAGAACTGTAGGTGCACCGAGCTCTGTTTTCTCAATGTTTTCCCACTCCTCGAGCGCGTTAACTAGGATATTGAGAGCCTCTTCCACAAGACACTCGTCGAATCCAGCCCAGCGGCTTTCTGCACCCACAAGATTCATGATAAGCTCCAGAACGGTATCGTAGATCCTAGCTCTTCTAACGATCCTACTCTTTAGCGTATCAGCATCAGCACCGCTAAGCTTCTCTCCTCTAATTATTATTCCAGCTCTTCTAACAAACCCTCCGAGAGTATCGATCAAGAGATCCCTCATCTGGGGATGGAGAATGTGATCAGCAGCTAGCTTAGTGTGCCCCATTAGCGCTACTCTGAGCATGTGGTCTGCATGATCTACTGCTGGAGGTACCGGGAGAACAAGAGGCTCTACAGGGCTTTGCTTTATTAAGCTTATTACCTGCTCTTTCGATACAATAGACATGGTTTTCAACCCCCGCTTAAGACTATATTCATTATCTGAAGACATTAAAATAAAAACTTTGCGAATATTACAGTTGGGCTCAGTATTACTTATATTGCTAGGCTATTACATACCCATTATTTTGCTTAGAGTACTGAGAGGCTTTGCTATATTCGTGCAGGAGATGCAGTATAAATACAGTACAAGTTATTTAGATATAGCCTGTCTCTTATCCAAATTCTTATAAATATATATTCTAGTTGTGATGCTTTTATAGCGGCTTGGGGTTGCATGTGCCTCCTGACGATGCTTTAACGCCTAGGGAAAGGGTGTTAGTAACTTTAAAACACGAAGAACCCGATAGGATTCCCATAGACTTTGGCTCAACCCATGTTTCAACAATAAACCCGATGTGTTATAGAGATTTGCAACGCTACCTAAGGCTCGCTGAGAAACCTGCTAGAGTTAAAGATGTTGTGGCACAGCTTACCGAAGTCGATGCAGAGCTTATTGAACTGTTTAACGTAGACCTGATCGACGTTAACAGACACTTACCTCCAACGAATTCTGAGGTGTATTACCGGGACACCTTCTATCAGTGTATGACATGCTTTAACAAGGATCCAGTTACAGGCAAGGCCGAGATATACGATCCTAGATGGAAGGTCTGGAAACACGTTTCCTATGGATATGAGATAGAGATACCCGAGAGCATAGACATCGTCGAAGAACAAAACAACTTAGTTATATACCTTAACCGTACATTTGTTTTGGGCAGAGGATCGAGGAGCAGTGTAACGTTCTCACCTCCTGATGCTCACGGAGCCAATCCGTTGGCCAATGTGCGCTCAGCTCAGGACATTAAGAACATAGATTGGGACGTCTTTAAGGTTAGCGATAGGTATGTACAGTTCCTTAGAGATAAAGCGGAGTATCTATATAAAAACACTAACTATGCACTAGTGTTTTCGTTAGCTGGACGATTACATGCATGGGCTCAAGCACTGAGGGGCTGGGCAAAGTGGCTTGCTGATCTGAGACTGAGAAAGCCACTAGCAGAAGCTGTGCTGGACCAGATAATGGATGTTCTCATGTACAACATCAAGAAGTATATAGAGGCATTCGGGAACCATGTTCATGTTATAGGGTTTGCAGATGATCTAGGCACAGAAGAAGGTCCCCAAATATCTGTTCAGATGTTTAGGGAGATGTACAAACATAGGTATGAAGAGCTTTTCGGATATATAAAGAGGCATTCGAAAATGTACATATTCTTGCATAGCGATGGCTCTATATTCCCATTGATAAAGGAGTTCATAGATGTCGGTCTAGACATAATCAATCCAATACAGCTCTCGGCGAAGGGTATGGAGCCTGAGAAGCTCAAAAAAGAATATGGAGAGCAGATAACGTTCTGGGGTGGGGGTGCGGATGTTCAGAAGGTTCTGCCATTTGCTAAGCCTGGCGAAGTTGTGGAGCATGTCAAAAACTTGATCAAGATATTCGCTCCAGGAGGAGGTTTTGTGTTTGCAGCAACACACAATATTCAACCGCCCACTCCTCCAGAAAACATTGTTTTGGCGTTTAGAACTGCTTATGAATATGGTAGGTACCCCATTAGGTGATAAACAATGTCCGTAGATGAAATACTTGCAAAAATAAGAGACAGCTTAGCCAACCTAGATCTAGACGGCACCATAAAGTATGTTGAGGAGGCGCTAAACAAAGGCATAGACGTGGTAACAGTAATTGAAAAGGGCTTGTCGGAGGGAATGAAAATAGTTGGTGAACGCTATGAGAGGGGAGAATACTTTGTAGCAGACATGATCATGGCTGCTGAGATATTCAACGAGGTAATGGGCATCCTCAAGCCCAGGATACTAGAATCAAAAGGCGAGATTAAGCACGTAGGGAGAGTTGTTATAGGCACGGTTTATGGTGATATACACGATATAGGTAAAAACCTTGTCATAGCGATTCTAGAGGCAAACGGGTTCGAGGTTATTGATCTAGGTGTAGATGTTCCTGTCGAAAAGTTTGTTGAAGCTGTTAGGCAGTATAAGCCAGAAATCCTCGGCATGTCAGCGTTGCTGACCTCGACAATGGTTCATATGAAAGATGTTATAGATGCGTTAAAGAGAGAAGGTCTTAGGGATAAGATTAAGGTAATAGTTGGGGGAGCGCCACTCACAGAAGAGTTCGCTAAATCTATAGGTGCAGACGCTTATGCCGAAAATGCGTTCAAAGCAGCTGAAGTGTGTAAAAGGCTTGTAGAGGGGCTGAGAAAATAGGCGTGGCCCCGTAGCTACTACTCAATTTAACAGACGTGGTTCGCAGTTTCTTTTTGGCTCATGAACAAACTAAGCCTAAGCTTTTTATTTTTGCTTTGCCAGATCTCTATACATCTGGTTGAGGGTGTACCCCATGCAAGGCTTTGCAAACATATATGAAGAATTGCTCAAAGAAATATCGGAGATACCTATTGTTGATATACATCAACACCTTAACCCTGCTAGGTTGGCCGCTAAAACGATTGAGGACATAGTGTTCTACCACTATATTGTAACAGAACTAGCCTCGGCTGGTATGGATAGAGAAGAATTTGAAAAAGCTGTGCATAAAGACAGGATATCCAAGGCTTTGCCCTACTTCAAATATGTTAGAGGAACATCTACGTTTTGGTGTCTGAGGCAGATACTCAAGAATATATACGGTATAGATATAAAAGGTATTGATGAATCGAACTGGAAAGACGTTGTGAATGCTATCGAGGGCAGGCCTAGGGACAACGCATGGGCTTACTCAGTGCTTAAGAATGTATGCAAGGTTAAGAAATCGTTCCTCACAATAAACCCTCTGGAGCCATTACCTCAATACGATGAGGAAGTGTTTACTGGCGCTCTAAGGGTAGAGCACATAGTACAGTACATAAACAGGGAAACCCTGCAGAAAATAGAACAGGCAGCCGGCATAGATGTAAACGATGCAGAAAGTCTCGATAAAGCGCTAGAAAGTCTCTTTAAGAAATTCCACAACAAGATTGTTGCAATAACAGTACCAGTTCAACCGGATGAGAGGTTCCTTATCCCCCATAGAAACGAGGTAACGCTGTACGTAAGAGATCTAAAGAAACGTGATGTACTCAGCCCAGAAGGGAGGACACTGCTATCGTCTTTCATACTACACAAGTTGTTGTCTCTCTGTGCCGAACACAAAAAAGTCGCACAGATAATGCTCGGTGTTAAGCGCCCAGTCCCCTCGGCAGCGCCGCCAGACTATGCCATAACAATGTATAGCCCTGACCAGATACTCAATATGGCCAGGCTATTTGCTATGTATCCCGAGCTGAAGTTCGATGTAATGACAGCAGATTCAACGATATCGCACCAGCTAACCGTTATAGCGAAGAACTATCCAAACGTATGCATAAGCGGATACTGGTGGTACTCCATGTATCCCGAGATAATAGGGAGCTACATAAGGTTAAGACTGCAAATGTTGCCCTATAACAAGATCGGCGGGTTCTTCAGCGACGCCTATGTAGTTGAATGGGTCTACGGAAAGGCCGCACTAGTCAAGAAGGTGCTAGCGCGTGTGCTTGCAGAAATGGTGTTTGAGAACTACATAGATAAAGAACTCGCAATAGATATGGCCAAGGCTCTTCTATACGAAAACGCTATACACATCTACAAACTCTAGTTGTCAGATAGTACTAGACAACTTTTTTCAAACTTGTGTACGGTCGGTATTGATAGAGGGTTTTATGATGCTATTTCCTTTGCGATAATCTCTGTCTCCTCTAGCTCCTCTAGATTATGGCAATACCGCTCTTCTTATCAAATAGATGGATCTTGCTGATATCTACTTTTAGCCGGACTTCTTCATCCAAGCTGAAATTGACAACTCCTGGATAGCGTATTTTCACAAGTGAATCGCCAACCTTAACATTAACTATTGTTTCAGACCCCAGAGGCTCACAAACATAGATCTTGCCAGGTATTGTTTCGGCTTCTGCCTCCCGTGCAATAGTTATGTGCTCAGGTCTTATACCGAGTACCAGCTCGACTGGCACCGATACTCTATCAGCTACGGCCTTGGCTAGGTCGCTTGGTATGCTGAGAGTAAACCCGTTACCTTTTATGATGTACCTTCCTTCCGCATAGTCTAGGACAACATCCAGGAAGTTCATTGGTGGTGATCCAACAAACCCAGCGACGA